>Ga0194116_10000170_pt1 | contig 129999 bp, 126 predicted proteins | sample TA2MahsurfametaG_4_FD_148617 | JGI IMG/M metagenome (GOLD analysis project Ga0194116, IMG submission 148617) | Freshwater microbial communities from Lake Tanganyika, Tanzania - TA2015008 Mahale S9 surface | ecosystem: Environmental > Aquatic > Freshwater > Lake | place: Tanzania: Lake...
GCCGGCTGCGCTACGCCGATCGGCTTCGCCGGCCACGCTCCAACTAGCGCAACGGCCAACTCTGAACTAGCATTTCATCTGGACCACTCGATGGGGACCGATCACTTCCACCGCCTGTGCGAGGTGAACGTAGAGATGCAGGTGCGCCGACTCGCGGCCACGCCGATCGTCGAGAACGCCTGGGCGCGCGGCCGCGTGCTGCATCTGCACGGATGGCTATACGGAATGGACGATGGGCTGATCCGCGACCTCGGCCCGCACCTCTCCTCGCGCGAGGAACGCGACACCTTGCCGTCGATCGACGACCGCGTCCGCCATCCGGTGGAGCCGCGGAGCGCGCTTCGTCGGCAGGCGGAAGCAGCCTTCGCCGCAACCGAACCCGTCGAGGTCGCCTCGTCGCCCTGTTCGATGCCGCCGATCGACAAACCGCGCTGACGCGCCGGCCCCTCAGCCCGCCGTGTAGCCGCCGTCCACCACCAGACCCGAGCCGGTCATGAAGCCGGCATCGTCGGAGGCGAGAAACACGATGCCGCGGGCGATGTCGTCGGCTTCGCCCAGCCTGCCGATGGGGTGGAGCCCGAGCGCCGCCTTGCGCGCGGCCTCGGTATCGTTGGTGCCCACGGCCCTAGCCCGCATCGCGAAGGTCTGCTGTCCCATGTCGGTGTCGATGACGCCCGGATGGATCGAATTCACGCGGATGCGCCAGCCCTTGCGTCCGAACTCAAGCGCTGTCGACTTGGTGAAGAGCGTGACGCCGCCCTTGGTGAGTGAATAGAGCGGATCGAGTTGCGAGCCGACCAGTCCCGCGATCGACGCCAGATTGACGATCGCCGACCCGTGCGGGCTGGTGGTGCCGCGGGCGCGCAGATGCGGCAACGCCGCGCGCGTGCCCAGCACGACACCGGTCAGATTCACGGCGACCAGGCGATGCCACTCATCGAGCGTCGCCTCCTCGATGCCCTTGCCGACAAAGATGCCGGCGTTGTTCACGAGAATGTCGAGGCCGCCGAATCGCGAGACGGTGGCGTCCATCGCGGCCCGCCACGAGTCCTCCTGCGTCACGTCCAGCGGCACGAACAGCGCGTGGCCGCCCGCCGCTTCGATCTCGCGCACGGTGGCCCGGCCGCGTTCCTCAAGAACATCGCCGATGGCCACGCGGGCGCCGACCTCGGCCATCAACCGCGCGGTCGCGCCGCCAATGCCGCGCGCGGCGCCGGACAGGAACGCGACCTTGCCGTCGAGCCGGTTCATGGCGACGCTCTCAGCCCTTGCCGCCCATCTTGTTGAACGGGATGTCCTTGTCGACGCGCACATCCGCCGGCATGCCGAGGACGCGCTCAGCCACGATGTTGCGCAGGATCTCGTCGGTGCCGCCCGCGATTCGGAAACCCGCGCCGCCGACCCACTGCGCCTGGAAGCCGCCGGCCTGCGGCACCTCGTCCTTCAGGATGCCGGCATGGCCCATCAGCTCCATCGCGAAGGCGCCCATGTCCTGCATCTTGGCGGCCGCCACGATCTTGATGATCGAGGATTCCGGTCCTGGAGTCTGGCCGCGCGACAGCGCCGTCAGCGTGCGATAGCGCGTGAGCTTCAGACCCTGTGTCTGGACGTACCACTCGGCGATCTTCGAACGGACCTGCTGGTTGCGGATCGCGATGCCGTCTTCAAGCTCGGTGTCGCGCGCGAGCTCCATCAGCTCGTCGACGTCGAGACCGCCCGACGGCATGCCGACCGCCAGCCGCTCGTTCATCAGTGTGGTGAGTGCTGCCTTCCAGCCATCGCCCACCTTGCCGAGGCGCTGCGCGTCGGGGATGCGCACGTCGGTGAAGAACACCTCGTTGAAGTTGGCGCCGCCCGAGATCTGCTTGATCGGTCGCACCTCCACTCCCGGGCTCTTCATGTCGAGGAAGAACATGGTGAGGCCCTGGTGCTTGGGCACCGACGGGTCGGTCCGGGTCAGCAGGATCCCGTAGTCGCAATAATGCGCGCCCGAGGTCCAGACCTTCTGGCCATTCACGATCCAGTCGTCGCCCGAGCGCTCGGCGCGGGTCCGGATGCCCGCGACGTCGGAACCGGCAGCCGGCTCTGAGAAGAGCTGGCACCATATCTCGTCGCCATGCAGCGCGGGCTTCACGTAGCGCTTGAGCTGATCCTGGCTGGCATAGGCCATCATCGTCGGGATGCACATGCCGAGCCCGATATCGAAGAAGCCGAGCGGCACCAGGAAGTTCTGTTCCTCCTGCTGGTAGATCACCTGCAGGATCGGGGACGCGCCGCGACCGCCGAATTCCTTGGGCCAGGTCATGCGGGCGTAGCCGGCCTGCGCCTTCTTCGCCTGCCAGGCCTTGGCTTTCTTCAGAAGCTCGGGATCGTCGTTGCGCGCCCGATTGCTCTGCCGATCGTCGCTCTTGCGCACCGCGTTGGCTTCGAGCCAGGCGCGCACTTCCTTGCGGAAGGCGGCTTCTTCGGGAGTGTCGTTGAAGTCCATGTCCGCCTCCGCCCTATGCCGCGTTCTTGCGTTCGAGCCTGGTCACGAGTTTGTCCTTCCACGCCATCGGCCCGCCCAGCGACAGCGAGAGCAGCCGCGCGCGGCGATAGTGGAACTGGGTGTCGGCCTGCCAGGTGAAGCCGATGCCGCCGTGGGTCTGGATGTTTTCCTTGGCGGCGTAGTCATAGGCGTCGGTCGCGGCAACCCGCGCCGCCGCGGCCGCGAGCGGCAGGTCGGCACCGCCCTCGGTCAGCATCATCGCGCCGTAGTAGGCGTTGGAGCGCGCGATCTCGAGCTTCACGTAGCAGTCGGCGAGCTTGTGCTTGATCGCCTGGTACGATGCGATCGCCCGGCCGAAGGCTTGGCGCTGCAATGCGTAGTCGCGAGCCATCCACATCGCGGCCTCGGCGCCGCCCACCTGGGCAAACGCCATGTAGACGGCCGCCGCGTCCTGCAGGCGCTCGAGCACGCGCCAGCCCTCGCCCTCGGCGCCCAGCAGCTCGGCTGTCGCGTCGGCGAAGGTGAGTTCGGCGTGCTTGCGCGTCGGATCGACCGTCTCCAACCGGCGACGCGTCACGCCCTTCTGCGCGAGATCGACCAGCGCCAGCGAGAGCGCGCGCTCGCCTTGCCCGCCGGTATTCACCAGCACAATGGCAAAGGTCGCGAGCTCGCCGTCGGTCACCGGCAGCTTCACGCCATTCAGCCGGCCATTGCCGAAGCGCGTCGCAACACCCCTCGGCTTCAGCGGCTGAGGTCCTTCCGCAAGCGCCACGGTGCCGACGGCCTTGCCTTGGGCGAGCAGCGGGAGCCACTTCGCCTGCTGTGCGGGCGAGCCCGCCATTTTCAGCGCCTCGGTGGCGAGAATCACCGATGTCTCAAACGGGACCGGCGCGCAGGAGCGGCCGATCTCCTCCGCGACCACACACAGCTCCAGCGGTCCCAGCCCCAGACCGCCATGGGCTTCGGGGATCGTAGTGCCAGGAATGCCGAGGTCGATCAGGCCCTGCCAGACCTCGGCCGCATGGGTTTCGGGGCCCTCCAACACGCGCCGCACGGTCGTCATGGGGCACTTGTCGTTGAGGAACTTGCGCACCTGATCCTTCAGGAGCTTTTGGTCGTCGGAGAAATCGAAGTTCATGATCGGAAGACCCTAGCAAGCCAGCCCGGTCCGGGGAACGGCTTGGGGTTTCGACAGGCGGGCGCGACGATGTGCTACGGTCGCGCGATGACCCCGTCCGACATACGCGATTGGCACGCCCACATCTATTTCGACGCCGCGACACGCGAGCCCGCCTGGGCCTTGCGCGAGAGGATCGAGAAGAGTTTCCAGATCGAGTTGGGCCGCTTCCACGAGCGGCCGGTCGGCCCGCACCCGCGCGGCAGCTACCAGGTGCTGTTTCGCAACGACCAGCTCGCGGTCTTGCTGCCGTGGCTGGCGCTCAATCGCGGCGAACTCACGGTGTTCGTGCATCCCAACACGGGACAGGATCTCGAGGATCATCGCGATCGCGCGCTGTGGCTCGGACCCTCCGAAACCCTCAATCTCGACGTGCTGAAAAGCTGAGGAGCTCCGCATGCAGGATCTGTTGCCCGTCGCCGCCCGGATCGGCGAACGCTTGAAGGCGCGGCGCGAGACCATCGCGATCTCGGAGTCCTCGACCGGCGGCCTGTTGTCGGCGGCGCTCCTGTCGGTGCCGGGCGCCTCGGCCTATTTCATGGGCGGCGCCGTAGTCTACACCCGCCCCGCCGCCGATGCGTTCCTCGCCGTGCCACGCGAGAAGCGCGCGGGCGTGCGCTCGTCGAGCGAGCCCTGGGCGCTGCTCGCGGCCGAGCATGTACAGGAGCGGCTCAAGACCGCGTGGGCGCTGGGCGAGACGGGCGCCGCCGGACCGACCGGCAATTCCTACGGCGATCCCGCGGGCCACACCTGCTTTGCGATCCTCGGGCCTGGCGTGCGGATCGCGAAGACGCTTCGCACCGGCTCGCAGGACCGCGTCGCCAACATGCGCACCTTCGCCCGCGAGGCGCTGCTGCTCCTGGAAGCGCAGATCACCTAGCCGGCGCGGCGAAGACCTCAGGTCTGGACCGGAGCGCGGCGCATGCTCGCGGTCATGCCGCCATCGACCACGAACTCCTGGGCGGTGACGTAGGACGCCGCGTCGGTGCAGAGGAACAGCACCACCTCAGCCACATCGCGCGCCTCGCCGACACGCACCAGCGGCACGACGGCCGCCGCCCGCTCGCGCGGATCGATGGGCGCGTTGCGGCGATTGCCTTCGGCGCCGGTGGGAATCTTGCCCCAGATCGGGGTGGCGATGATGCCGGGATGCACGGAATTGCAGCGGATATTGTCGTGCGCGTGCTCCAGCGCGACAGACTTTGAGAACAGCCTGACGCCGCCCTTGGTCGCGGAGTAGCCGGCAAGGCCCGGCGCCGCGCGCAACCCCGCGATCGACGACATCATGACGATCGAGCCGCCGCCGGCGCGCCGCAGGGCCGGGATGGCGCTGCGCACGGTAAGGAACACGCCATCGAGATTGATCGCCTGCTGACGCCGCCAGTCGGCGAGCGTCATGGTCTCGATCGGCGCCATGATCCCGATCCCGGCGTTGGCCACGGCGATGTCGAGTCGACCGAAGCGCTTTTCCGCCTCGGCGACCACCGCGGGCCATCCGGCCTCATCGCAGACATCGTGACGATGGAAGTGGGCGCGACCGCCCGCCTTGCCGATGCGCGCGACGACGTCGCGACCCATCGCCTCGTCGAGATCGGTGAGCAGTACCGCCGCACCCTCGGCGGCAAACAGCTCCGCGCACGCAGCCCCGATCCCCGACGCGCCGCCGGTGACCAGCGCAACCTTGCCCGCGACCCGCGCCATACGACTAGCGGGCGGTGAAGTTGGCGAGCCGCTTCTCGGCCCAGGCCTTCACGCCCTCCTTGAAGTCGGCGGTCTTGCGCGTCCAGTCCTGCTCGGTGAGTTCGCGCTCCGTCGCGAGCTCGGCGGCGTCGGCGAAACCGCGCCGCATGGTCTCGCGGGTCGATTGCACCGCGAGCGGTGCGGACTGCGCGATCTCGGTCGCGAGCGCGATCGCGGCTTTGCGGACCTCGGCGAGCGGCGCCAATACGTCGGCCAGCCCCATCGCCACCGCTTCCTCGCCGGTGACACGACGGCCCGTATAGAAGAGGAGGTTCGCCTTCTGCTGCCCCACCAGGCGCGGCAGCGTGTAGGTCAGCGAGAATCCGGGATGGAATCCCAGGCGGTTGAAGTTGGCGCTGAAGCGCGCCTCGGGCGCGGCGACGCGGAAATCGGTCATCACGGCGAGGCCTAGTCCGCCGCCGATCGCCGCTCCCTGCACCGCTGCCACGCTGGGCTTGCGGGCGCGGAAGAGTCGCGTGGCTTCCTTGTAGAGGTGCTTGCCGCTCTCGGCGGTGTTGCCGGTGTTGGGCCGGTTTGCGAAGTCGGCGCCGGCGCAGAACGACTTGCCCTGCGCGCAGAGCACATAGCTGCGAACGTCGCTCTCACGATCGAATGCCTCGAAGGCGTCGGCGATCTGGTTGATGAGCGCATTGTCGAAATAGTTGTGCGGCGGACGCTGGATTTCGACGATGCCGACATGACCTTCGCGGCTGACGCCGATATCCTTGTAGGTGGCGCTCATGTTTCCTCCGTTGGCGGACCGGGCGCGATCTTGCCCCGGTCGCGGGGCAGCCGTCGATACCGCAGGAGCCAGGATGCCGCAAAGCGAACGTCACGCCCTCGTCCTTGGGGGCGGCACCATGGGAGCCGGCATTGTTGCGGGCTTTCTCGGGGCCGGATGGAACGTCTCGGTCGTGAGCCGCTCGGCGGCGACGCGCGAGGCCCTGCCCGCCATCGTCGCGCGCCAACTCGCCGGCATGGGCAAACCCGGCGATACGGCGGGCCTCGCCACCGTCGCGACTCTGCCCGAGGCGCCGTGGGAGAAAATCGAGATCGCCATCGAAACGGTGACCGAGGACCTCGCGCTGAAACGCCGGCTCTTCGCCGAGATGGAGCGGCTGGCGCGGCCCGAGATCCCGCTCGGCTCGAACTCGTCGAGCTTCCCGATCAGCCGCATTGGCGAGGGCCTCGCCACACAGCATCGCATGATGGGGCTGCACTATTTCATGCCGGCCCATCTGGTGCCGCTCGTCGAGGTGGTGCGTTCCGTCCACACCGACGTCGCCCTGGCCGAGCGCGTCGGCGCGCTGCTGCGCTCGATCGGCAAGCGGCCGGTGCAGGTGACGCGTGACGTGATCGGCTTCCTCGGCAATCGCATCCAGGGCGCGCTGATGCGCGAGGCGCTCTGGCTTATCGAGCAGGGCGTCGCGTCGGCGGAGGACGTCGACGCGACGGTGCGCCTGTCATTCGGTTTCCGCTACGCCGCCGCCGGTCCCATCACCCAGAAAGAGCACTCCGGCTGGGACACGACCAACGCCGTAGCGAAGATTATCTGGCCCGACCTCTGCAACGCCGACGGACCGCCGCCCGTGCTGCAGGACAACGTCGCGGCCGGCCGGACCGGCTTCAAGTCCGGCGAGGGCTTCTTCAAGTGGGACGCCGCAGGTATCGCCGCCGAACGCGCGCGCTACGAGCGCGCGCTCGGCAAGTGCCTCGAGATCTTCCGCGAGGAAGGCCTGATCTAGATCAGCCGGCGGCGCGGCGACGCGACTTGCCCCAGGACGACCACGGCGCGCGACCCGCGGGCCGCTCGCCGCGCGGGCCGGCATCGTTCGCGGCCGGCCGGTGATGGTCCTGGTGCTGCGGACGGGACGCGTGCTGGGGGCGATCGGCGCGCTGCGGGCGCGGCGCGTGCTGAGGGCGATCGGCGTGATGCGAACGCGGCTCGTACTCGGGGCGATCGGCGCGCTGCGAGCGCGGTGCGTACTGGGGGCGATCGCCGTGCTGCGAACGCGGCTCGTACTGGGGGCGATCGGCGTGCTGCAGACGCGGCTCGTACTGCGGACGATCGGCGTGCTGTTGCCGCTCGCCCTGGTACTGACGATCGCGCGGCTCGCCGCGCGGGCCGTTCTGGCCACGCGACCCGTGGTGCGCATGCCGCTTGGGGGCGTGATTGCGCTGCGGACGGGCGCCACGCTCTTCGCGCGGCGCGGCGGGCTCCGTCCGGTCGACCGTGAGATCGCCCGGCACGCTCAGCACCGCGATGGGCTGGCGCGTGAGCCGCTCGATGGCGCGCAGCTGGCCGCGCTCGGAACCATCGCACAGCGACCAGGCGACGCCGGCCGCGCCGGCGCGCGCGGTGCGGCCGATGCGATGGACGTAGCTTTCGGTGTCGGCCGGCAGCTCGAAGTTGATGACGTGGGTGACACCGCGCACATCGATGCCGCGGGCGGCGAGATCGGTCGCCACCAGCACCCGGGCGTGACCGCGGGTGAAGGCGTCGAGCGCCCGCTGGCGCGCGTTCTGCGATTTGTTGCCGTGGATGGCGGCACTCGACACGCCGCGCGAATCGAGCGCCTCGGCGACGCGGTTGGCGCCACGCTTGGTGCGGGTGAAGACGATCACCCGCTCAAGCGCCGGATCGGCGAGCAGCCGCTCGAGCAGCGCCCGCTTGGCACGCGCGTCGATGAAGAACACGCCCTGGTCGATGCGGTCGACGGTACGACCCTGCGGGGCGATCTCGACGCGCGCCGGATCCTTCAGGATACGGGCGGCGAGCGCGGCCACATCGGGCGGCATGGTCGCCGAGAACATAAGCGTCTGGCGCACGGGATTCACGGCCGCAACGATGCGACGCACGTCGTGGATGAAGCCCATGTCGAACATGCGGTCGGCCTCGTCGAGCACGAGGAAGCCGACGTCGCCCAGGCGCAGGTGGCCCTGCTCCATCAGATCGAGCAGGCGACCGGGTGTGGCGATCAGGATATCGACGCCGCGGCGCAACGCCTCGATCTGGCGGCCATAGGCCAGGCCGCCGACCAGCACCGCGAGTCGCAGGCCGGTCGACCGCCCATAGGTGTCGAAGCTGCGCGCGATCTGCACGGCGAGCTCGCGGGTCGGCGCCACGACCAGTGCGCGTGGCGCGCCGGGGCGGGCGCGACCGCCCTGGGCGGCGAGACGCTGCAACACCGGCAGCGCAAAGGCCGCGGTCTTGCCGGTGCCGGTCTGGGCGATGCCCAGCACGTCACGGCCCTGCAGGAGCAGCGGGATGGTCTGCGCCTGGATCGGCGTCGGCTCGGTGTACTTGGCGGCGGAAAGGGCACGCAGCAGCGGCTCGGCAAGGCCGAGCGAATTGAACGAGTTGTCGGTCACGAAAACGAATCTTCCAGTTGATCGCTCCCGCGCGCGGCTGGGGCGACTCTTGCTTTGATTGATTGTCCCGGGATGAGGCGCCGAAGAATGGAAAGACGGCGCGTCGCGCGATCGCGAGAAATCCAGTGTGATGTCTGTATGAGCGCGCGGCATGGCGAAGTCAAGGCAACCATCGCCGCACGCCTGCCTGAGCGCGTTTCAACCTCACCGGAGCTGTACTACAGTCCGAATCAATCAATCGAGGGAGCGCCAGCACAATGAAGCGTCGTCATCTCATCGCGGGAGTCGCCGGCGCGACCCTCGCCGCATCGGCGGCGCGCAGTCAGAGCTGGCCCACCAAGCCGCTGCGCATCGTGATCCCCTTCGCGGCCGGCGGCACGTCGGACATCCTCGCCCGGCTGTTCCAGCCCCGCCTGCAGGAGGCGCTGGGCCAGCCGGTGGTGGTCGAGAACCGTCCCGGCGCCAACGGCAACATCGCCGTCGACATGATCGCGAAGTCGACGCCCGACGGCACGAGCTTCGTGCTCACCGACCTCGGCAATCTCGCGATCGCGCCCAGCGTCACCAAGGTGCCGTTCGATCTCGCCAAGGATTTTGCGGCGGTCACCGTGCTCGCCTACTCGCCGCACATCCTGGCGGTCGCGCCGACGCTCGCGGTATCGACCGTACCCGAACTCATCGCGCATGCCCGCGCCAACAAGGGCAAGCTGAACTACGTGACCGCCGGCCTCGGCAGCGCGCCGCATCTCGCGGGGGCCCGCTTCGCCCACGCGCTCGGGCTCGACTGGGCCTACATCCCGACCAAGGGCGGCGCCGAGGCGATCCAGCAAGTCGCAGGCAGCCACGGCGATCTGCTGTTCAACGGCATGATCGCCACCCTGCCGCATGTGAAGAGCGGCAAGCTGAAGGGGCTCGCCGTCTCCAGTCCGCGCCGGCACGAGGCGGCGCCCGAGCTGCCGACAGTGTCCGAGGCGAGCGGGCTCGCGAACTTCGTCACCGGCACCTGGCAGGGCGTCCTCGCCGCCGCTGGAACGCCGGCGCCGATCACGGCGCGCCTGCAGGCCGAGTTCGCGCGCATCGCGGCGCTGCCCGACGTGGCGCAGCGCCTGAAGGAGCTCGGTGCCGAGCCGATCCTGCGCAAGCCGGCCGAGAGCGACGCCTGGCTCCAGGCCGAGGCCGCCAGCTGGGCGCGGGTCGTGAAGGACACCGGCATCAAGCTCGAATAGCCGCGTGTCCACCTCGACCGGCAAGCGCCCCGCGCTTGGCGCGCTCTTCACCGTGCTTGCCATGCTGGGCTTCGCGAGCATGGATGCGATCTCCAAGTATCTCGTCGCGGACTTCGCCATCGCCCAGATGATGTGGATCCGCTACGCGCTGTTCTGCGCGTTCGCCTGGGTCGTGGTGCGCCGTCGCGGACTCATCGCCTCGTTCCGCACCCGCCGTCCTTTCCTGCAGGCCGGGCGGGCCACCATCGCGGTGATCGAGAGCGCGATCTTCGTGCTGGCCTTCGTCTTCCTGCCGTTGGCCGACACCCACGCGATCGCCGCCACCTCGCCTCTCATGGTGATTGCGCTCGGCGCTCTCTTCCTCGGCGAGCGTCTCGATCGTGCGCGCTGGGTCGCGGTGATCGCGGGCTTCGCCGGCGTTCTCCTGATCGTGCGGCCCGGCTTCCAGTCGCTGGCATGGCCGTTGCTGATCCCGCTGCTGGGCGCCCTCCTCTGGGCGATCTACCAGATCCTGGTGCGCTTCTCCGCGCGGGAAGACTCGCCCGACACCACGCTCGTCTGGTCCGCGTTCGTGGCGCTCGGCATCACCACGTTGATCGGACCCTGGCAGTGGGTGTGGCCCGACGCCGCCTCGTGGGGGCTGCTGCTGGCGATCGGTCTCCTCGGGTCGCTCGCCCACTGGTTCCTGATCCTGGCGCTGGATCACGCCGAAGCCGGCGCCATCCAGCCCTACAGCTACACCCTCCTCGTCTGGGCCACCGCGCTTGGCCTCATTGTGTTCGGCGATCTGCCGGACGGCTGGACGCTTGCCGGTGCCGCGGTGATCGTGGCGAGCGGTCTCTATGCGTGGCTGAGCGAGCGACGGGCTATCGCGGCCAGGCCCTGAGCGCCACCAACCCGCCATCGATAGGCAGGATCACGCCGGTCACCCAGCGCGATTCGTCCGACGCGAGATAGACCGCGCCGTGGGCGATGTCCCAGGCGGTGCCTTCGGTCTGCATCGGCACCATCTGGCGCCGCCGCTCGCGCGCGGCGTCGCCCATCGACGCGACCATCGGCGTATGCACCGAGCCCACGACGATGCAGTTGGCGCGGATGTTCTGGGTCGCGTAGTCGGCCGCCACTGACAGTGTGAAGCCATGCAGGCCCGCCTTGGCGGTGGCGTAGGCGACGGCCCCGGCGCTGCCCATGAGGCCCAGCGCGCCGGCGATCGAGGACACCATGATCACCGAACCGCCGCCGCCCTGCTTCATGCGCGGCAAGCAGGCGCGCGTGCAGACCATGGTGGTGGTGAGGTTGGCCTCGATGACGCGGTGCCAATCCTCGATCTTCACCGTCTCGGGCGTGCCGGGTGCGCCGATGCCCACATTGTTGTGCAGGATGTCGACCCGGCCCCACCGCGCCATCGCGTCCTTGGCCATCGCCTCGGCCACCTCTTCCTTCGCGACATCGCCGGCATACACCGCGGCGGTACCGCCCTCCTCCGTGATCTGGTGGGCAAGCTTGCCCGCGCGCTCGGCACTGCGGTTGACCAGCAGGACCTTGGCACCCTCGCGCGCGAACAGGATGGCGGTCGCCATGCCATTCCCCACGCCCTCGCCGCGCGGCGCCGCGCCGGTCACGATCGCCACCTTGCCCGCAAGCCGTCCCGCCATCTTTGCCTCCCCCGCCGTCGTGCTAGGCTCACCCCAACGAACAAGGGGAAGATCGCCATGCTGACGGACCGTTTCGGCTACGAGCTTAGCACCGGCTCGGGCGACGCGCGCGACGCCTACGTCGCGGGCTGCGACGGCGTGCTCTCGGCCGAGCATGGCGACATCGCCACGCTGGAACGCGCCACGCGGCACGATCCGAAGTTCGCGCTGGCCCATATGGCGCTTGCCCGCGCGCGCTTCATCGTCGGCGACGCGCTGAGCGCCCGCAAGGCGCTGGCGCAGGCCAAGGAGCACGTGGCGGGCGCGACGGAGCGCGAGCAAAGCCACGTCGCGACCATGGCGCTCGCCATCGAGGGCAAGCCGGTCGAGTGTTTCGACGCGACCCGGGCCCATCTCGCCCGCTGGCCGTGCGATGCGATGGTGGCCTCGCCGGCGACCGGCGTGTTCGGCCTGATCGGCTTCAGCGGCCGCATCGGACGCGAGCCCGAGCAGGTCGCGTTCCTCGAGGCACTGCGCCCGCATCTCGGGACCGACTGGTGGTTCCGCATGGTCTGGGCCTTCGCCCTGCTGGAGTGCGGCCGCGCGGCCGAAGCTCTGGAGGAGATGGAGGCCAGCCTCGCGCTGCGCCCGACCAACGCGCATGGCGCCCATATCAAGGTGCACGCGCTCTATGAGCTCGGCCGCATGGGCCCTGCCCTCGGCTATCTGCAGGAGTGGATGCCGACTTACCCCAAGCAGGGAATGATGCATTGCCATATCTCGTGGCATGTCGCGCTCTGCCTGCTGGCCGAGAACCGCGCCGACGAGGCCTGGCAGGTCTATCGCGCGCAGGTGCATCCCGGCGGTGCGTGGGGACCTGCGCTCAACATCGCGACCGACGGACCAGCCTTCCTGTGGCGCGCCGAGCTGGCGGGCGGCACGCGCGATCCCGCGGCATGGCGCGAGATCGACGCCTATGCGGCGAAGTCTTTTCCGCGCGCCGGCATCGCCTTCGTCGACGTTCACAATGCGCTGGCCGCCCTGGTCGCAGGCAATGACGGCCGCTTCGCCCAGCTCGTCGATGAGATCGACGCCCGCACCGCGTCGGGCAAGGCGCCGACCGGCGACACGGTGCCCCGCCTGGTCGCGGGACTGCGCGCCTACGCCGAAGGCCGCTTCGCGGACTGCGCCCGGACGCTGGAGGAGGCCCGGGCGGACACGGTGCGCATCGGTGGCAGCCGCGCCCAGCGCGACCTGCTGGAACAGACGCTGCTGGCCGCCCTCGTGAAGTCCGGGCGGACTGACCAGGCGCGCCGGCTGCTGGCCGGCATCACCGATCGCGTTCCCGTGGTGCGCGTCGCCGGCCTCGCCTGACGGAGTCGTGTCGCGTCCTATTGTCGAGAGTGTTGAAAGTGTCGAGGACAGGGTCAGACCCTTGATCCAGCGGGACTTTTCCGCGATCCCGGTCGCGAAAACTGTTGAATTTACGGGACTTCGATCTGTTGAATGTCGTGTCGCACCAAAACTGCGACCACGGAGGACAGAGTCGGGGTGGCGGAAGATCGTAAGCCTATTATAGGCTTTCCTTCCGCTCCCCTCAAGGGAACAAGCCGCTTCTGGCGTCTCTCCGACCCGTCCGGACCCAGCCAAGACCCTCCATGGCGATCACGCCGCGAGCCGTCGTTCCAGGAAAGCGCCGACCCGCGCCACGGCCTCGCGGCCAAGCGCCAGACGCGGCCAGAACCAGTGCCAAACATGGGGCACGCCCGCGACCAGCGTCAGCGTCGCCTCAACGCCGCACGCGTCCGCGCGCGTCGCGAGACGCCGCGCATCGTCGGCGAGGCGCTCGCCGGCGCCCGCCTCGATCAGCAGCGGCGGCAGCCCGGCGAGATCGGCATGGACCGGTGAGGCGAGCGGGTCCGTCGCTGCCGTGCCGGCGAGATAGGCCTCGGCATAGCCTGCGATCTCACCAGCGCGGACCAGCGGATCGGCATCAAGGTCATCGCCCCGCCAGCGCCGACCGAGGTCGGCCCAGGGCGAGAGGCACGCCGCGGCCGCAGGCAGCGCGAGACCCGCCGCGCGGGCCGCCAGCATCGTGGCCAGCGTGAGGCCACCGCCTGCGGAGTCACCTGCGATTGCGATCTTGGTCGCCGGTGTCTGCGCCAACAGGTGCCGGTAGGCCGCCAGCGCGTCGTCGATCGCCGCGGGGAACACATGCTCCGGCGCGAGCCGGTAGTCGGGCACCAGGACCTGCGCGTGTGCCGCCCGACCCAGCGCCGCCGCCAGATGCCGATGCGAGCGCGGCGAGCCGATGCCGTAGCCGCCACCATGCAGATAGAGCAGCCAGCGGCCGGGCATCGCACCATCGACCTCGATTCGCTCGCCTCCCAGCGCGCCCTCGCGCCACGGCACGGCGCGCCCCCCGTCGGGCAGCGCGAAGGCCTGCTCGGCCTTGTCGTAGGCCGCCCGCCGGACCGCCATCGGTTCAGCGGCCAGCGAGGGCAAGCTCTTGAGGTACGCCATCAGGCGGGCTCGTTCGTCCATCGGAATTCCCCATCGGTGACCGCGATAGGTTAACCTCCCCGCCGATCAGAAGAAAAACCGGAGACGTCCATGACCGCCGCTTTCGATTTCGGCCCGCTGCTCGCCCCCAACCTGCCTCCAGCGGCGGGGAAGTATGCCGGCTTTCCGCCGTTCAATTTCGTGGGCGGCCACAATGATCCCAAGCAGGTGCCGGTGGCCGATCTGATCGCGGCCGCGACGGCTGTGCTGCAGCGCGAGGGCCCCTCGCTCGCCACCTATGGCTTGAATAGCGGGCCGCTGGGCTATCGGCCGCTGCGCGAGTTTCTCGCCGGCAAGCTCAAGGGCCATGCCGGGGTCACCTGCACGCCGGACGAGATTCTGATCACGTCGGGCTCGCTGCAGGCGATCGATCTCGTGAACGGAATCCTGCTCACGGCGGGCGACACGGTGATCGTCGAGCAGGAGACCTATGGCGGTGCGCTCACGCGGCTCGCGAAGCTCGGCGTGAAGGCGGTGGGCGTGCCGCTCGACGAGGAGGGATTGCGCATCGATGCGCTGGATGCCGCTCTCGCCGAGCTGAAGGCGAAGGGGGTGCGGCCGAAATACATCTACACCATCCCGACGGTGCAGAACCCGACCGGCGCCATCATGAGCGAGGCGCGCCGGCGCGAGCTGCTGGCGGTGGCCGAGCGCTACGGCGTGCCGATCTTCGAGGATGAATGCTACTCCGACCTCATTTGGTCGGGCACGCGGCCGCGCGCGCTGCATGCGCTCTCGACCACGGGCAACGTGATTCATATCGGCTCGTTCTCCAAGTCGATCGCACCGGCCTTGCGGGTCGGCTACATCGTGGCGTCGTGGGAGCTGCTCTCGCGCATGCTCGCGACCAAGACCGACGCGGGCTCCGGCGCGCTGGAGCAGATGGTGCTGGCCGAGTATTGCGCCCGGCACTTCCACGCCCATGTGCCCAAGCTCGCCAAGGGACTGCGCGCCAAGCTCGACGTGCTGCGCGAGGCCTTGTCGGAGAATTTCGGAACGGCCGCCGAGTTCGGCGATCCGCCGGGCGGGATCTATCTCTGGATCAAGCTGCCGGATGTGGTGGACACGCAGAAGCTGTTCGCCGCCGCCGCCAAGGCCGGCGTGGCGTTGAACCCGGGGCCGGAATGGTCGACCGACAAGGCCTATGCCCGCAGCCGGCTCCGCCTTTGCTTCGCCAATCCCGAGCCGGAGCAGATCCGCAAGGGCGTGGCGACCCTCGCCGAAGTCTGCGCCCGCGAGTTCGGCGTGCCTACCCGCATCGCCAATGTCGGGCGCGGGTGACGGGACCGACTACCTTTCCCAGAGCGCGGGGAGTTTCGCGGCGAGCCAGCGGACGAGGTGCGCGTTCACGGCGACGGGCTGTTCCTGCGCCATCCAGTGACCGGACTTGACCACCGCCTCGGTGAGGTCGGCGCACGCCGTCCGCATCGGTTCGGCGAGACGCGACTTCAGCGTCTCCAGCGTGGCGTCGTAGGCGCCATGGAGGAACAGCACCGGCATGGCGAGCTTGCCGCCGTTCTTCGCTTCCTTGGCGAACGCGGCGTTGGCGGTGTGGTTCATGTACCAGGAGTCGGGTCCGAAGAAGCCGTTGGTGGCCAACGCGTCGGCATAGGCCCGCGCGTCGGCCTCGCTCAGCACCGAGGTATCGAGCGGCACATCGGGCGCGGCGTTCGACGGGCCGAACCAGCCGCCGCCCAGGCGGATCATCGCGCTCATCGACGGCTTGCCGGCATTGGCCGGACTGCCACGGCGGAACAGCACCTTCACCGTCTTGTAGGTATCGGCTTCGAAGCCCTTGCAGGCCCGCTCGAAATTCTCCTGATAGAACAGCTGGTACTCCCACTGTCCGGCCGGGAACTTGTCGGCGGGATAGACCGAGCGATCCACGAGTGGAATCAGCTGATCGAACGTGAAGCCCTGCGGGATGTACGGGACGCAGAGGTTGGCCACGCCATGGCAGCGATCGGGATGATGGCTCGCCATCGTCCAGACGACCGGCGCGCCCCAGTCGTGGCCGATCCACACGGCCTTGTCGCGGCCGAGCGCGTCGATCAGCTCGACCATGTCGCCCGAGATCTCGCGCAGAGCGTAGTCCTCATGCCGCTTGTGGGCGGTGGAGCGGCCATAGCCGCGCATGTCGGGCGCGATCGCACGGAAGCCAAGTGCGGCCAATGCCGGCAACTGGTGCCGCCAACTGAGCGACAGCTCCGGCCAGCCATGGACAAAGACCGCGAGCGGCCCGTCCTTGGGTCCGCAGGCGAGATAGCCCGTGGTGTGGCGCGCGCTCTGATGGCTCAGCGACTCGATCGGATGCATTTGGCTCCTCCCCGCCTCTTGCTATCGCATTCCGGGGCGGCTGTCGTCCCGAGTGGACGACGAAGCACGGCAGGACGTCGCGCTACATCCGGACCGCGACCTTGCCGCGGTTGCCGCCATCGAGCAGGCGGATCAGCGCTTCGGGCGCACGTTCGAGACCATCGAGCGTGTCCATCACCGCCTTGACCTTGCCGGCGGCGACCCACTCGGCGATCTGCGCCTCGGCGGCCTCGCGACGATCGAAGAAATCCATGACGATGAAGCCTTCGAGGCGCAGTCGCTTCACCACCACGAGACCGGGCACGGCCATCGGACCGGGGCCGGGCTTGTCGACGTTGTATTGCGAGACGTTGCCGCAGCAGGCGACTCGACCGCGCACGTTCATCAGCGTCAGGGCGGCATCGAGAACCGGCCCGCCGGTATTGTCGAAGAAAACGTCGATGCCGCGCGGACAGGCGGCCGCAAGCGCGCGGCGCAGACCGGGCTGGGTGTAGTCGACGACGGCGTCGAAGCCGAGCTCGCGCACCAGCCACTCGCCCTTGTCGGCGCCACGGGCGGTGCCCACGACGCGGCAACCCGCGAGCTTGGCGATCTGGCCCACCATCGTGCCGACCGCGCCGGCGGCCGCGGACACCAGAACCGTCTCGCCGGGCTTGGGCCGACCGACCTCGAGGAGACCGAAATAGGCGGTCAGGCCGGTCACCGACAGCGCGCCCACCAGGAGTTCCGGCGCGACATCGGCGCGACGCTTGGTGAGCGCGCTGGCCGGAAGGCAGGCGAAGAGCTGCCAGCCGAGCGAGCCCTCGACCCGGTCGCCGACCGCGAAGTCGGGGCTGTTCGACGCCACGACCTCGCCGATCGCGAAGCCATCCATCACGCCGCCGACCTGGAGCGCGGCGCGATACGTCTTGCCCATCATCCAGGCGCGGTTCGCGGCGTCGAGCGATAGCAAGAGTGTGCGGACCAGCACTTCACCGGGACCGGGCACCGGCAGCGGCGCGATTTCAAGCCGGAAGGTGTCCGGACCGATGCGGCCCTCGGGGGGCTTGGCGAAGATCCAGCGGCGGTTGGTTTGCGACATGGCTCAGGGATCCCGGAAATTGGCGCTGCGCTTCTGCAGGTTGGCCATGATGGCCTCGACCTGGTTGGGGCTGCCGATCAGTTTCTGCTGCTCCTCCGACTCCGCGATCAGGCCGGACCGTGCGTCCGTCGCGACCGCGAGATTCAGCAGACGCTTGGCGGCGCGCACGGCATCGGGGCTCTTGCCGGCGATCTCGCGCGCGGTCTCGAGGGCGGCCGCGCGCGGATCGGCGAGGACCCGCGTGACGAGGCCGTAGCCCAGCGCCTCCTCACCAGTGAAGACGCGGCCCGTGTAGGTGAGTTCGCGCACGATGTCCTCGCGCGCGAGGTGGCGCATCAGCTGCGTGCCGGCGACGTCGGGGACGAGGCCCCACTTGATCTCCATCACCGAAAAGCGCGAGTCCGGCCTCGCGTAGCGAAGATCGCAGCCCAGCGCGATCTGCAAGCCGCCACCGAAGGCGACGCCATGCACGGCGGCGATGGTCGGCACCGGCAACTCGCGCCACAACCAGGCCGCCCATTGCGGGCGATTGGCGAGACCGTGGGTGCGGCTCACGAGATCGCGCACGCCCGGCACGCCGTCCTTCCCCATGCTGGCAAAGGCCGCCATGTCGAGACCGGCGCAGAAGGCACGGCCCTCGCCCGAAAGAACGACGGCGCGAAGGCCCTTCATTTCGGCAAGCGTGCGACCCGCTTCGATCAGGCCCTCGAACATGGCGGGATCGAGCGCGTTCATCTTCTCGGCGCGAATGAGGCGCACATCGGCGACGCCGTCCTTGAGGTCGATGGATACCCTGTCCTTCATGGACTCCCCTTTTATCGCGTCGCGATCTGCCAAATTCCCTGGACGATGTAGACCGTACCCAGCGACAGCACCAGCCGGTTGGTCCAGCGATAGAAGGCGCGGTCCGACATGTTCTCGAGGATCCGCCGCGCGAGCGTGGTGCCCAGCATGGCGAGCGCCACCGAGCCGACCGCGAGCTCCCAGCCGATCCCGAGATCGCCGGGCCGGGCCGTCAGCGCGCCGAAATAGACGATCTTCAGGATGTGGCCAGTGGTCTGGGTCACCGCCTTGGTCGCGACATTGGCCTGACGCGAGAGTTCGGTGCGGGTGAAGAAGGCGTCGAGCAAGGGGCCGGTGACCCCCGCCACCAGATGGAGCGCCGTGCAGATCGCGCCGGCCACGACCGCGTGACCGGGCTTCAGGATGTTGGGCGCGAATCGGGCAGGCAACAGAAGGGCGATGAACGGCGTAACCCCGATCGCGATCAGCACCAGCGGCTTGTCGGGCACAAACAGGATCGCCACGAACAGCGCGACCGAAAGCGCCGCGCCGCAGAGATAGAAGCCGATCACGCTCCATCGGACATGGGCGCGCCACAGGATCGCGCGCCAGCCATTGGCCGCCATCTGGATGATGCCATGCATCACCATCGCGGTCTGGACCGGCAGCGTGGCGAGCAGGAAGCCCATCAGGACCATGCCGCCGGCCATGCCGAAGATGCCCGACAGGAACGAGGTGGCGACAATGGTCGCGGCGAGGCCCGCGACAATCCAGGGCGTGAACACGGCCGCGTCTACATGAAGGAATGGGGATCGATGTCGATCTGCACCCGAACCGAGGCGGGCACGCGCACAGTCGAGAGCCAGTCGCCGAGCAGCCGCTGCACCGGCACGTCGCGGGCGGCCTTCACCAGGAAGCGCCGTCGGTGCCGACCACGCAACAGCGCGAGCGGCGGCTGCGAAGGCCCGAGCACGGTGAAGCCGGTGCGGTGCGGCGCCGCGCGCGCGAGATCCGCGCAGGCAGTGTCCACCGCCGCCGGATCGGCACCCGACACGATCAGGGCGGCGAGCCGGCCATGCGGCGGCAGGCCGGCATCGCGCCGGTCGTTCTGCTCGGCGTCGACAAAGCGGTCGCGATCGGCGGCCGTGAGGGCCGCGATCACCGGATGCTCCGGCATGTGGGTCTGGATCAGCGCGCGCCCGGGCCGGTCCTCGCGGCCGGCGCGGCCCGCCACCTGATAGAGCATCTGGAAAGTGCGCTCGGCGGCGCGCAGATCGCCGCCCTTGAGGCCGAGATCGGCGTCGACCACCGCGACCAGCGTAAGCTTTGGAAAGTGGTGACCCTTCGCCGCCATTTGCGTGCCGATCAGGATGTCGATTTCACCGGCGATCATGCGTTCGATGGCGGCGGCGGCCTCGCGCGTGTTGAACAGCGTATCGGAGGTGAAGAGTTCCATCCGCGCCTCGGGGAACAGCGCGCGCGTCTCCTCCGCCAGCCGCTCCACACCCGGACCGCAGGCCACGAACTGGTCGACCGCACCGCAATGGCGGCACGCCTGCGGCGGCGGTTCGGTGTAGCCGCAGTGGTGGCACATCATGATGCGCTTGAAGCGATGCTCGACCAGCCAGGAGGAGCAGCGCGGGCATTCCTGCCCGTGCCCGCACGCGCGGCAAAGGGTGAAGGGCGCGTAGCCGCGGCGATTCAGGAACAGGAGCGTCTGCTCGCCGGCGGCGAGCGTGGCGCGCATCGCCGCCTCGACCGGCGGCGACAGCCAGCGGCCCCGTGGCGGCGCATGGCGGCGCAGATCGATCGCCTCGACCGTGGCGAGCGCCCGCGCCCGGTGGCGGGCCGGCAGATGGACGGCGCCGTAGCGGCCGGCGCGCACATTCTCCAGCGTTTCGAGCGCGGGCGTGGCCGAGGCCAGCACGATCGGGATCGCCGCCAGCCGCGCGCGCACCACGGCCATATCCCGCGCGTTGTAGGCGACGCCCTCGTCCTGCTTGAACGCGCCGTCATGTTCCTCGTCGATCACGATCACGCCGAGATCGTCGAACGGCAGGAAGAGCGCCGACCGAGCGCCCACGACCACGCGCACGCGGCCCTCGGCAATGCCGCGCCACGCCTCGCGCCGCTCCAGCGCGGTGAGATCGGAGTGCCACGGCACCGGCGATGCACCGAAACGATCCTCGAAGCGCTTGAGCCATTGGGCGGTGAGCGCGATCTCGGGCAGCAGCACCAGCGCCTGCCGGCCGGCCCGCAGCGCCGCCGCGATCGCCTCAAAATAGACCTCGGTCTTGCCGGAACCGGGGACGCCGTCGAGCAGAGTCGCGGAAAAGGCGCGGGCCTCGGTACGGCGCACCAGTTCGGCCGCGGCCTCGGCCTGGGCCGGTGAGAGATCGGGACCTGGCCGTGCCGGGTCGGGTTCGGCGAAGCGCGCGCGCACGACGCGATCCACCGGCTCCAGCAGACCGGCCGAGGCCATGGACTTGACCGTGCCCGACCCCACCCCGGCCAGTTCTGCGATCTCGCTCGCGGGCCGGGCGAGCCCGTCGGCCAGAACGTCCAGCACCCGCCGGCGTTGGGGGGTGATCTTGTCCGGCGGCTCGGCGTCCGGCTTGCGAAGCAGGGTTTCCGAACGTGGTGCCTCAAGGGCCGAGGGCACGCTCATCGCCATGCGCAACACCGCACCGGGCGGCGCGAGGGTGTAGCCGGCGACCCAATCGACCAGGCGCCGCAACGGCTCGGCCATCGGCCGGGCCGGCAGGACGGAAGCGATATCGCGCAGTTTCTCCGGTGCCACCTCGCCCGAGCCGGGGCCCCAGACGACGCCCAAGGTCTCGCGCTTTCCGAGCGGCACGGCGACAAAGCTGCCGACCGCCGCATCGATTCCGGCGGGCACCCGGTAGTCGTAGCCCTCGCCCAGGGGGAGCGGCAGCATCACCCTCACGACCGCGTTTTCCACCGGTCGCGACGAGGCGCCCACAGCCCCCGGTTCTTGTGGCTCGGAGGGGCATTGGCTAGAAATTGTGGGCGCGCGCGGGTCTGAGCCACTGGCCATTGGGGTAGTCTATCGGGCGGCGGGACGACGCAAAAGGCGAGGCTGGCATGAAGTTCTTCGTCGATACCGCCGACATCGCCGAAATCCGCGATCTGGCGGCCAGCGGTTTGCTGGATGGGGTGACGACGAACCCCTCCCTGATCCTGAAGTCGGGCAAGCCGATGCTGGACACAATCCGCGAGATTTGCGCGGTCGTGCCGGGCCCAGTGAGCGCGGAGGTAACGGCAACCGAGCACGGCAAGATGCTCGAGGAAGGCCGCAAGCTCGCCAAACTCGCCCGCAACGTCGCGGTCAAGGTGCCGCTCACGCCCGACGGTCTCAAGACCTGCAAGGTGCTCTCGGGCGAGGGCACGATGGTGAACGTGACGCTCTGCTTCTCGCCGGCCCAGGCGCTGCTCGCGGCCAAGGCGGGCGCGACCTTCATCTCGCCCTTCGTCGGCCGGCTCGACGATATCGGCCATGACGGCATGAGCCTGATCGCCGAGATCATGCAGATCTATCGGCAGTATCCGCACCTCAAGACCGAAGTGCTGGTCGCCTCGGTGCGCCATCCGCAGCATGTCGTCCAAGCCGCCAAGCTCGGCGCGCATGTCTCGACCGTGCCGCCCAATGTGCTGCGCCAGCTCTTCAAGCACGCACTGACCGACGCCGGCCTCAAGGCCTTCCTCGACGACTGGGCCAAGACCGGCCAGTCGATCCTCTGACCGGACGCGAGCCCATGGCCAACGACGGAACCGTGACCGCCCCCGACGGCTCGGGCCGCAAGGTGAAGCTGATCACCGCCGAGGATGTCGAGGCCTACCTGCGGGCCCACCCGTCCTTCCTCGCCGACCGGCCCGATCTCTCCGAGGCGATGCTGCCGGCGGCGAAGCCGCAGGGGCCGGGCGTGATCGACATGCAGCAGGCGGTGCTGAGGCGGCTGCGCGGCGAGATCGACAAGCTCAAGGCCGAGCGCACCGAGATCATCGCCAACTCCAAGCAGAATCAGATCGTGCAGAACCGCATCCAGGCGGCGGTGCTGTCGATCATCCACGCCAATACCTTCGAGAAGCTGATCCATGTCGTGACGCACGAGCTGCCGGGACTGCTCGACGTCGACTTCATCTCGCTCGCGATCGAGGCCAACGAGGATGGCCCCAAGCGCGTGCCGGTGCGCGGCGTCTATGTGTTGGGACCGGGCGCCATCGACGCCGCGATCGGACCCGACCGCCACGCCCGCCTGCGCGCCGGCATCATCGGCGAGGCGGCGTTCTTCGGCGACGTGGCACCGCTCGTGAAGTCCGACGTGCTGATGCGCCTGCGCGTGTCATCGGGCTCGCCCGACGGCGTGATGTGCTTCGGCTCGCGCGACGCTGAGACCTTCGGGCCCGAGCAGTCGACCGAGCTGCTGTTCTTCCTCGCCAAGGTGCTGGAAAACACCATCCGCGCCTGGCTCGACCTGCCGGAATAGCGATGCACGCCGACGTCGCAAGCGCGCGCGGCGGCTGGCGCGACTGGCTGCGCGCCGAGCGGCGGCTGGCCGGCCACACGCTGGTCGCCTACGACCACGACGTCGCGGGCTTTCTCGACTTCATGGCGCGCTATCTCGGCGGACCGCCGGATCTCGCCGGCCTCGGGCGGCTGAAGCCCGCCGAGTTCCGCGCCTGGCTGGCCGAACGCGGCCGCATCGGAATGGCCCGCAGCTCGACGGCGCGGGCCTTCTCCTCGGTGCGCTCGTTCTTCGCCTTCCTCGACAAGCGCGGCCTCGCGCACAACGCCTCGATCGGCACTGTCGCGACGCCGCGCCTGCCGCACGCGGTCCCCAAGGCGCTGGCCGAACGCGACATGACCGAGTTCCTCGACGCCGCCGAAAAGCCGCGCCGGGCGCCGCCGGTGCCGCGCGAGCCGTGGGTGGATCTGCGCGATTGGGCCGTCCTGCTGCTGCTCTATGGCGCGGGCTTGCGCATCGGCGAGGCGCTCGGGTTGTCGCGCGCCGAGATCGAGGCGCTGCTCGATTCCGGCCAGGACACGCTGCGGGTCGTGGGCAAGGGCGGCAAGACGCGGCTGGTGCCGCTCCTGCCGCAGGCGCTGACGGCACTGATCGCCTATCGCGAGGCCTGCCCGCGGCTGAAGGCCTTGCCCGCCGACCATCCGTTCTTTCTTGGCGCGCGCGGCGGCGCGCTCGATCCCGCGATCGTGCAGAAGCGCGTGCGGGAGTTGCGCGACGCGCTGGGCCTGCCGGCGACCGTGACGCCGCACGCTTTCCGCCATTCCTTCGCCACGCATCTGCTGGCGGCGGGCGGAGATCTGCGCACCATCCAGGAATTGCTGGGCCACGCCTCGCTGTCGACGACGCAGCGCTACACCGATGTCGACACGGCGCGGCTGGCGGCCGTCTACAACGCCGCCCACCCGCGCGCCAAAGGCCCGTGACCGCGCCGCGAGTCGAAGTCTCGCCCTGGCGCCCCGCACCCTTCGACGTCGCGGGCGAGTCGGTGTTCGCGGTGGGCGATGTCCATGGCTGCGCGGAACCGCTGGCCCACCTGCTGGAGGCGGTCAGCCGAGCGGCGCGCATGTGCGATCGCGCGAGCCGACTGGTCTGGCTCGGCGACATGCTGGACCGCGGGCCCTCGACACTGGGCGTCCTGAAGCTCTGGGCGGAACCGGCGACGCGGTGGGGCGTCGGCCGCGTCGATCGCCTGTTGGGCAATCACGAGCAGCTCGTGCTGCTGGCGCTCGACGGCGGCCCACATGCCGCGAAGGCGCGCACGATGTGGCTGGGGGAATGGATGGGTGGCACCAGCGTGCTCGACGAGCTGCGTGCCGCGACCGGCCGGCCAGAAGCGCCCTTCGACGCCGCGCTCTGGCGCGACGGATTGGGCGAGACCGCGGCCCGCCTGTTCGCCGACCAGCAGGGCCACGTGGCACTTGGAACCACCGTCTTCGTCCACGGCGGTCTCGATCCCGCGCAGACACGCGACGCCTGCCTCGCGCGCCACTGGCGCGACTTCACGGACGCGCGCTGGGCCTGGGTCCACGGCGAGTTCCTCGGTTGGCGCGGCGGCTTCGCGGGTTGGCGCGTCGTCCATGGCCACACGCCGCCGCACATGCACGCCGAGCTGACCGGCCAGGCGGACCCCCACGAATTCGCGTTCGATCGGCTGGGCCTCGATGGCGGCACCACCCGCACCGGCCTCGTGGTCGCCGGCCAGATCGAGGATGGCCGCTACCGGATTTTCCGCGCGAGCTGATCGGCCAGAAACCCGCGGACATCCTCGACGAACTGCCGCCAGGAGGGTTCGTGCGCGCCGTAGTGGGCGCCGCAACAGCCGCCGGGCTTGCTGCGGTTACCCGCGCCTTCGAGGTAGCGCACCGGCAGGCCGAGCGCGTCGAAGCTGTGGTGCGCGCCGCGATAGATCGCGGTTTGCAGTCCGTCGCGCCCCGCTCCGAGCCGCGCGAACACCGCCTCGCAACGCGCGACCGGAGTCCAGTCGTCGAGCTCCGCCATCGCGGCGAAGGTGGGCAGGCGCAGCCGCAGCTTCGCGCCCAGCGCGTCGGCGAGCGCGCAGTCGGGATAGACCAGCACCGAGGCCTGCGCCTGCGCGGGCTCCCGGTCGTCAGAGCTGGCAAACGCCCGCAACATCGCAACGCCGCCACCGTACGAGTAGCCCATGTAGGCAAGCCGCTGCGGATCGAAGCCCGGCTGACGCGCGAGCCAGGCGAGGCTGGCGTCGATGTCGTGGGCGCGGGCCTCCGCCTGCGCCTGGCTCGGCCAGTTGCGGCCGCAGGCATCGCGAATGCCGCGGGCGCCGAAACTGTCGACGACCAGCGCCGCATAGCCCCAGCCGGCGAGAAGTTGCGCCATCCGGGCGGTGTTCATCCCTGGACCGCCGCAGCCATGGAACACCGCGACCGCGGGCGTCGGCGCGCCCTGGGTGGCAGGGCGATAGAGCTGGGCGGAGAGTTCGACCGTGCGACCGGCCTCGACCACCGGAACCCGCACCGCCTGCTGCGCCGCGACCGGCGCCGCAAACAGAAGTGCGATCGCGGCGAAGATCCGTCCGATCACGGGCCGCCGAGATGGGTGAGCAGGAACGCCTCGACGCGCGCCACGCTGTCGCGATAGGCGGGCTCGTTGAAACCGATCCAGGCGCCGCAGCAGCCGCCCGGCTTGTTGCGGTTGCGCACGTCCTCGCGATAGCGCGGCTTGATCGAGACGCCGTCGAAGCTGTGATAGGCGCCGGGATAGGTCGTGAGCGAGGCCGGCGCCCCGCTAAGGCGAGGCATCAGATCGTGGCACTTGTCGGCCGGCGTCCAGTCATCCGCCTCGCCGACCAGGATTTGCAGCGGGACGCGCACCGTGAACTTCTTCGCGGTCCGGCCGCGCAAGGTGCAATCCGGATAGAACGCCGTCACAGCCTTGAAACGTGGTGGCGGCGTGGGCGTCCGGTCGCCCTCCTCCAGAAACGCTGCGAACAGCACCGCGGCCCCGCCATGGCTATGGCCCTGGATCGCGATCCGGTCAGCCTTCACGAAGGGCTGGGTGCCGAGCCACTGGACCGCGGCATCGGCGTCCCACGCCCGTTCGCGGGCCTCGACGTTCTGCTTGCCGGTGCAGACCTCTTTCACATTGCGACCGCCGAAACTGTCGAGAACCAGGACCACGTACCCCTTCTCCGACAGCACCTTGCCCCAGGTGCGATGGGTGGTGGCGAGTCCACCGCAGCCATGCATCACCACGACCGCGGCGCGCGGACCTTCGCCCGCCGGCCGGTACAACTCGGCGCCGAGCGTCAGCGTCGCCTTCGGCGTCCGCGCCGGCACTTCGATCTGGGTCATGGACTGCGCCCAACCCGTGCCGGGGAGTGCGATGGCAAGAGCGACGAGCAAGGCGCGCATCATGCCGCACTCTACCACAGACCCGTCAGCCGGGCCGATCCGGCAGATCGGGGTCGGTGAGGCGTTCGAACTCCGTAAGCTCGCGTGGCGCCCAGCGGTGACGCCGGGCCGCCACGATCCAGCGCGAGAGGATCGGCCAGCGTCGCCGTGCCGCCCGCACCCATCGCCGCCCCGCCTCGAACTCGGTGGCGAGCAGGTAGAGTCCCAGCACGAAGAAGATACAGCCTTGCACGATGGGCAAGGCGCCACCGACCACGGCCATCGCGAAGCACGCCACCACCGCGATCGCCATCAGCGGCTTGCGCATGGCGTCGATTCCTCTTTGTCGCGGGCGCGGAAAATCACCCGCTAGAGATGGATCGGCTTGTCCCACGCGGCAAGGGCCGCTTCCTTCAGGGCCTCGTTGACCGTCGGGTGGGCGTGACAGATGCGGCCGATATCCTCGGCCGATGCCGCGTACTCCATGGCGAGTGCCGCCTCGGCGATCATGGTGCCGGCCTCGGCGCCGATGATGTGGACGCCCAGCACCCGATCGGTTGCCTTGTCGGCCAGTACCTTCACGAAGCCCTCGGTCGCGCCATTGGCGCGGCTGCGCGGATCGGCGGTGAAGGGATACTTGCCGATCTTGTAGGCGGTGCCGGCGGCCTTCAACTGTTCCTCGGTCCGGCCAACCCAAGCGACCTCGGGACGGGTGTAGACGATGGAGGGCACCAGATCCCAGTTCACGTGGCCCTTCTGGCCGGCCATCGTCTCGACACACGCGACGCCGTCCTCGCTCGCCTTGTGGGCGAGCATCGGCCCATCGATGGCGTCGCCAATCGCGTAGATACCCGCCACATTGGTCGCGAAGTGACCGTCCACCGCGATCCGCCCGCGATCCGTGAGCTTGACCCCGACCTTGTCGAGACCGAGGCCCTCAAGATGCGGCCGACGGCCGATCGCCACCAGCACGACATCGGCCTCCAAAGTCTCGGCCGCGCCGCCCTTGGCCGGCTCGACCGTCAGCACAACACTCGAACCGGACGCCGCGGCCCGGGTCACCCGGGAGCCCAACTTGAACTTCAGGCCCTGGCGCGTGAGGGCGCGGTGGAAATGCTTGGTCACCTCGTCGTCGATACCGGGGGCGATGCGGTCGAGGAACTCGACCACCGTCACCTCCGCGCCGAGCCGTCGCCACACGGAGCCCAGCTCCAGCCCGATGATGCCAGCGCCGATCACCACGAGGTGCTTCGGGACCTGAGCAAGCTCCAGCGCGCCGGTCGAGGACACGATCTTCTTCTCGTCGATCGCGACACCCGGCAGGGGCGTCACCTCCGACCCGGTGGCAATCAGGATGTTGCGCGCCGCAAGCGTCGCGCTGACCGAGCCATCCTCGGCCACCACGGCAACGACGCCCGCGGCTTCAATGCGTCCGGTGCCGCGGAACGAGGCGATCTTGTTCTTCTTGAACAGGAACTCGATGCCCTTGGTGGTTGCGCCCACCACCTCGGCCTTGCGCTTCATCATCTGCGGCAAGTCGAGCGCGGGCGCCGCGACCTTGATGCCGTGGGCGGCGAGGTCGTGCCCCGCCTCTTCGAACAGGTGCGAAGACTGCAGGAGCGCCTTGGACGGGATGCAGCCGACATTCAGGCAGGTGCCGCCAAGCGTCGCGCGCTTCTCGACGACTGCCGTCCGGAGGCCAAGCTGGGCGGCGCGGATCGCCGCCACATAACCGCCAGGGCCGGCGCCGATCACCACAAGGTCGAAGGACTCATCTGCCATGGCCGTCGCCGCTCCCGTTCAACCTGTCCTGATCCTAAGGATCGCGCGCCCGACCGCTTCCCTTACACCCCGAGCAGCAGGCGCTCGGGATCCTCGATGCATTCCTTGACGCGCACCAGGAACAGCACCGCCTCGCGGCCGTCGATGATGCGATGGTCGTAGGAGAGCGCCAGATACATCATCGGCCGCGCCTTGATCTCGCCGCCTACGACCATGGGCCGTTGCTGGATCTTGTGCATGCCGAGAATGCCGGACTGCGGTGGGTTCAGGATCGGCGTCGACATCAGCGAGCCGTAGACGCCGCCATTGGAGATGGTGAACGTGCCGCCGGTCAGGTCGGCGATCGACAGCTTGCCATCGCGCGCCTTGCGGCCGAGCTCGCCGATGCCCTTTTCAATGCCGGCGAAATCGAGCGCGTCGGCGTCGCGCAGCACGGGAACCACCAAGCCCTGCGGCGTGCCGACGGCGACGCCGATGTCGTAGTAGTTCTTGTAGACGATCTCGTCGCCCTCGATCTCGGCGTTGACCGCCGGCAGCTCCTTCAGCGCCGCAACGCAGGCCTTGACGAAGAACGACATGAAGCCGAGCCGCGCGCCGTGCTTCTTCTCGAACTCGTCCTTCAGCCGCTCGCGCATCGCCAGCATCGCGGTCATGTCCACCTCGTTGAAGGTGGTGAGCATGGCCGCCGTGTTCTGCGCGTCCTTGAGGCGGTTGGCGATGGTGCGGCGCAGGCGCGTCATCCGCACCCGCTCCTCGCGATCGGCACGCATCCGGGGTCCGGACGGCGCCGCCGCGGGGCGCGGCGCTGACGGCGCGGGCGCCGCGGCAGCGGTCGCGATGGCGGCCAGCACATCGGCCTTGGTGGCGCGCCCGTCCTTGCCCGTGGCCTGGATGGCGGTAGCGGGAACCGCCTTCTCTTCCGCGAGCTTGCGCGCGGCGGGGCCGGAGGCGGCGAGGTTCGCTGCGGCGGTCGGCGCGGCGGCAACCGGCGCCGCGGGGGCCGGACGCGGGGCGGCCGGCGGCGGCGGCGCGAGCGTGCCGGCGGCGCCGGCCTCGATGGCGCAGAGCAGCCCGCCCACCTGGACCGTCGCGCCCTCGTCAGCGGCGACCGACAGGATCGCGCCGGCGACCGTCGCGTTCACCTCGACCGTCACCTTGTCGGTTTCCAGCTCGCACAGGGGCTGGTCGATGGCGACGCGGTCGCCCACCTTTACCAGCCACTTGGCGATCGTCGCCTCGGTGACGGACTCGCCCAGCGTGGGCACCTTGATCTCGACAGCCATGAGGGGTTCCTTCTCCGCCGTCCGGTCAGCCGGCGCTCAGCGCGCGGTCGACCAGATCGGCCTGTTCCTTGAGATGCGCGCGCGCCGAACCGGTGGCGGGCGACGCCGACTCCGGCCGACCGACATAGATCGGCCGGCGGCCGACCATGCCCGCCTGCACCAGTGAGCGCTCGATGCGACGGTCGACGAAATGCCAGGCGCCCATATTCTCGGGCTCCTCCTGGCACCACACGACGTCGGCGTTGGGATACTCGGCGAGCCGTCGCGCCAGCCGGGTGATCGGGAAAGGATAAAGCTGCTCGACACGCAGGATCGCGATGTCCTCGATGCGCCGCTTGCGACGTTCGGCCAGCAGATCGAAGTAGACCTTGCCCGAGCACAGCAGCACGCGGCGGACCTTGCCGGCGGGCACCAGCGTATCGGTCTCGGGCAGGATGCGGCGGAACGAGCTGCCCGGTCCAAAATCGGCGAGCGCGCTCACGCAATCCTTGTGACGCAGAAGCGACTTTGGCGTCATGACGATCAGCGGCTTGCGGAAGCTGCGGCGCACCTGGCGGCGCAGCGCGTGATAGTAGTTGGCCGGGGTCGTCGGATTGATGACCTGCCAGTTGTCCTCGGCGGAGAGCTGGAGATAGCGCTCGAGCCGCGCCGAGCTGTGCTCCGGCCCCTGGCCCTCGTAGCCGTGAGGCAGCAGCAGCACCAGCCCCGACATGCGCAGCCACTTGCTCTCGGCGGAGCAGATGAACTGGTCGACGATCACCTGCGCCCCGTTGGCGAAGTCGCCGAACTGCGCTTCCCACAGCACCAGCGCATTGGGCTCGGCCAGCGAGTAGCCATACTCGAAGCCGAGCACGCCGGCCTCGGACAGCGGGCTGTCGATGACCTCGAACGGCGCCTGCTCTGGCGCCACGTTATTCAGCGGCACGTGACGCGCCTCGCTCGCCTGATCGATCAGCACCGAGTGGCGTTGCGAGAAGGTTCCGCGGCCGGAATCCTGGCCGCTGAGCCGCACCGGCGTGCCCTCGGCCAACAGCGTGCCGAAGGCGAGTGCCTCACCGGTCGCCCAGTCGATGCCCTCGCCCTGCTCGATGGTGCGGCGCTTGTCCTGGAGCTGGCGAACGATCTTGCGGTTGGCCTCGAAGGACTTCGGCACGTCGCAGAGCGCCCGGCCGACGCGCTGCAGCATCTCCAGCTCGACCTCGGTGCGGCCCTTGCGGTCCTCTTCGCCGGGCGCGACCGTCATGCCGGCCCACTTGCCCTCGAGCCAGTCGGCCTTGTTGGGCTTGAACTGGCCCGCCGCCTCCAGCGCGGTGTCGAGCTTCTCGCGCAGCGCGCGGTCCATCGCCTCGACCTCGCTCTCGCTCACCACGCCCTCGGCGACGAGGCGCCGCGCGTAGGTCTCCTTCACCGTGCGATGGCCGCCGATCTTCTTGTACATCAGTGGTTGGGTGAACATCGGCTCGTCCGACTCGTTGTGGCCGTGCCGGCGGTAGCAGAAGATGTCGACGACGATGTCGCGCTTGAATCGCTGGCGGAACTCGACCGCGATGCGGGCGCAGTGCACCACCGCCTCGGGATCGTCGCCGTTCACGTGAAGGATCGGGCATTGGACAACCTTCGCGACCTCCGTGCAGTAGGGGCCGGAGCGCGAGAAGGTCGGCGAGGTGGTGAAGCCGATCTGGTTGTTGACGATGAAGTGGATCGTGCCGCCGACGCGATAGCCCGCGAGATCGCTGAGATCGAGGCTCTCCGCCACCAGACCCTGACCGGCGAATGCCGCGTCGCCATGCATCTGGACGGACAGGACCTGCAGGCGATCAGTGTCGCCGCGCTGATCCTGCTTGGCCCGTACCTTGCCGAGCACCAGCGGATTGACCGCCTCGAGATGCGAGGGGTTGGCCGACAGCGACAGATGCACGACGTTGCCGTCGAACTCGCGGTCGGCCGAGGCGCCGAGATGGTACTTCACGTCGCCCGAGCCGCGCAGCTCCTCGGGATGCGAAGCACGGCCCTGGAACTCCGACAGGAGCGCGGTCTGGCTCTTGTGCATCACGTTGACCAGCACGTTGAGCCGTCCGCGATGCGACATGCCGAAGGCGATCTCGCGGATGCCGAGCTGGCCGCCGCGCTTGATGACCTGCTCCAGCGCCGGGATCAGCGACTCCCCGCCATCGAGGCCGAATCGCTTGGTGCCGACGAACTTCACATGGAGATAGCGTTCCAGCCCCTCGGCATCGACGACGCGCTCAAGGATGGCGCGGCGGCCCTCGCGGCTGAAGTCAGTGCGATTCTCGATGTTCTCGATGCGCTCCTGGATCCAGGCCTTCACGTCGGGATCGCCGATATGCATGAACTCAACGCCGATCGGCCCGCAGTAGGTGCGGCGCAGGCGCTCCATGATCTGGCGCAGCGTCGCGCTCTCGCCCAGTGCCAGCACGCCGTCGATCAGGATCGGCCGATCCCAGTCGCCGTCGACAAAGCCGTAGGTCCGCGGATCGAGTTCGGGATGCGGCGCATGGCGCACCAGCCCGAGCGGATCGAGATCGGCCTCAAGGTGGCCACGGATGCGATAGGCGCGGATCAGCATCAGCGCCCGCGCCGTGTCGCGCGCCGCCGCCTTGATCTCGTCGGTGCTCTGACCACTGAAGGGCAGCGCGCGGGCCGCACCATTGGCCGCCTTGACGTTGCGATTGGCCGCCGCGGGCGTCTCGGCATCGACGGTGCCCAGAACACGCGTGCCGTTGGGCGCCCAGGACGCGCCACGGGCGCCGGCTTCGGCGGCGCTGCGCTCCTCGGCGAGGGCGGCGAAGAACGTCCGCCATTCCGCGTCGACCGACGCGGGATCGGCGGCGAAGCGCGCCTGCATTTCCTCAAGAAACGGAGCGTTGGCTCCGAACAGGAACGACGTCTGTTCCGCCCTCATGCCGGTCCTCCTTGGGCGCCGGGCCGGGGGGTGGCCGGGCGCGGGATCCGCGAAATCGGTCAGCCGCGCATCGCGGCCAGCATCTCCGTGCCGAGCGCCGCGGGCGAATCGGCCACGCGCACGCCAGCGGCGCGCAGCGCCGCGACCTTGAACTCGGCGGTGTCCTGGCCGCCCGAAATGACGGCGCCGGCATGGCCCATGCGACGGCCCGGCGGCGCCGTGCGACCGGCGATGAACCCGACGGTGGGCTTCTTCACCTTGTCGCGGCGCAGGAACTCGGCGCCCTTCGCCTCGGCGTCGCCGCCGATCTCGCCGATCATCACGATGCCCTCGGTCTCGGGATCGCGCAGGAACATCTCCAGGCACTCCACGAAGTTGGTGCCGTTCACCGGATCGCCGCCGATGCCGATGCAGGTCGTCTGGCCGAGACCGGCCGCGGTCGTCTGCGCCACGGCCTCGTAGGTGAGCGTGCCGGAGCGCGAGACGATGCCGATGCGCCCACGCTTGTGGATGTGGCCCGGCATGATGCCGATCTTGCACTCGCCAGGCGTGATGACGCCGGGGCAGTTGGGGCCGATCAGCCGCGAGCCGGAACCCGCCAGCGCGCGCTTCACGCGCACCATATCGAGCACGGGAATGCCCTCGGTGATGCAGACGATCAGCGGCACGCCGGCATCGACCGCTTCGAGGATCGAGTCCGCGGCGTAGGGTGCGGGCACGTAGATCACCGATGCATTGGCACCGGTCTTGGCCACCGCCTCGGCCACGGTGTCGAACACCGGGAGATCGAGATGGGTGCTGCCGCCCTTGCCGGGCGTGACGCCTCCCACCATGCGGGTGCCGTAGGCGATCGCCTGTTCGGAATGAAACGTGCCCTGGCTGCCGGTGAAGCCCTGGCAGATGACGCGGGTGTTCTTGTCGACGAGGACGGCCATCAGTCGGACTCCTTCACCGCCTTGACGATCTTCTCGGCAGCGTCAGCGAGATTCTCGGCCGACACGATCTTGAGGCCGGACTCCTTCAGGATCTTCTTGCCCAGCTCGACGTTGGTGCCTTCCAGGCGAACCACCAGCGGGACGTGAAGGTTGACCTCGCGGGCGGCGGCCACGACGCCCTCGGCGATCACGTCGCAGCGCATGATGCCGCCGAAGATATTGACCAGGATGCCCTCGACGTTGGGGTCCTTGAGGATGATCTTGAACGCCGCCGTCACGCGCTCTTTGGTGGCGCCGCCGCCGACATCGAGGAAGTTGGCGGGCTCCGCGCCATAGAGCTTGATGATGTCCATGGTCGCCATGGCGAGGCCCGCGCCGTTCACCATGCAGCCGATCGCGCCGTCGAGCTTGACGTAGTTCAGCGCGTACTTGCCGGCCTCGATTTCAGCCGGATCCTCCTCGTCCTCGTCGCGCAGCTTCTCAAGCTCGGCGTGGCGGTAGAGCGCGTTGTCGTCGAAGTTCATCTTGGCATCGAGCGCGATCACGTCGCCCGCACCGGTGACGACCAGCGGATTGATCTCGATCAGCGAACAGTCGAGTTCGGCGAACGCGCGGTAGAGCGCGCCCAGGAGCGAGGCGAACGCGCCGACCTGCTTGCCCGACAGGCCGAGCGCGAAGGCGATCTTGCGGCCCTGGAAGGACTGGTAGCCGGTCACCGGATCGATCGCGTGCTTGACGATCTTCTCGGGCTGGTCGGCGGCGACCTGCTCGATATCCATGCCGCCTTCGGTCGAGGCGATGACCGCGACGCGACCGCTGGCACGATCGACCAGCAGCGACAGGTAAAGCTCTCGCTTGATGTCGCAACCCGCCTCGACATAGAGGCGCTTCACGGTACGCCCGGCCGGGCCGGTCTGCTTGGTGACCAGGTCCGCGCCCAGCATCGCGGTGGCGCTGGCGCCGACCTCGTCGAGCGACTTCACGACCCGCACGCCGCCCTTGCCGTTGGGATCGTTCTTGAAGCGGCCCTTGCCGCGGCCGCCGGCGTGGATCTGCGACTTCACCACGAACACCGGGCCCGGCAGGGCCTTGGCCACGTCCAGGGCCTCGGCCGGGGTATAGGCCACGCCGCCCTTCAGCAGCGGGACCCCGTATTTCGCCAAGAGTGACTTGGATTGGTACTCATGGATATTCATGGCGTCCCGTCGGTCCGGCCTCTGGCGTCAATCGGATGCCGTGGGCTCAATCAGTTTCATAAAAAAACCGAGTGCGCCACGCGGGCGCACTCTATGGGCGGTCCCCGCCCTTGGCAACGACGGGGATGCGTTTTTCTGGGGCTTCGGCGCGGCGCCGACTTAGCCGGCAGCGACGATCTTGCGGGTGGCGTCGACCAGCGAGCGGACGGCGTCGACCGACTTGTCGAACATCGCCTTCTCCTCGGCGGTGAAGGAGACCTCGACGATCTTCTCCACGCCGCCCGCACCCACGATCACGGGCACGCCGATATAGAGGCCGTTCACGCCATACTGGCCGGTGAGCTTGGCAGCGCAAGGCAGCAGCCGCTTCTTGTCGCGCAGGTACGACTCGGCCATGGCGATCGCCGACGCCGCCGGCGCGTAGAAGGCCGACCCGGTCTTCAGCAAGGCCACGATCTCGGCACCGCCGTCGCGGGTGCGCTGCACGATCTTGTCGAGCCGCTCCTGCGTGCTCCAGCCCATCTTCACCAGGTCCGGCAGCGGAATGCCGGCGACGGTCGAGTAGCGCACCAGCGGCACCATGGTGTCGCCATGGCCGCCCAGCACGAACGCCGTGACGTCCTCGACCGACACATTGAACTCGTGCGCGAGGAACAGGCGGAAGCGGGCGCTGTCCAGCACGCCCGCCATCCCGACGACGCGGTTGGCCGGCAGGCCGGTCACTTCCTGCATCAGCCCGACCATGGCATCGAGCGGGTTGGTGATCACGATCACGAAGGCGTTGGGGGCGTTTTCCTTGATCCCCTTGCCGACCGCGCTGATGACCTTGGCGTTGATGCCGACGAGATCGTCGCGCGTCATGCCCGGCTTGCGCGGCACGCCGGCCGTCACGATCACCACGTCGGCGCCGGCAATGTCCTTGTAGTTGGAGGTGCCGCTATAGCCCGCGTCGTAGCCGGCCACGGGCGAGAGCTGGGCGATGTCGAGCGCCTTGCCCTTGGCGACACCCTCGAAGTCGGGGATGTCGAGTAGCACGATGTCGCCCAATTCCTTCTGGCCCGCCAGCAGGGCGAGCGTTCCGCCGATCTGACCGGCGCCGACGAGAGCGATTTTCTTGCGAGCCATGCGTGCCACTCCTGCGAAAAGGCGCGGCGTGGTACCGCGATTCCCCCGCCCCAGCAAGAAGGCGAGGCGGCGAGCGCGGGATCAGCGCGGCTGGCCCATCGGCGGCGGCCGGCCACCGCCGCCCCGTGTGTGGGCGCCACCACGCTTCACGAAGCTCGCATCCGCCGTCCCCATGAAGCAGCGCGGCACGTGGGGAAACGGCTTGGTGACGACATAGTAGTAGGTGCCCTGCGGGAACTCGGGCGTGACGCCCGTGCGGCCGTTGCATTCATCGAGATCACCGGAGCCCTGCGTCCAGCCATAGTCCAGGACGTAGGTGCCATCGGGCTTGCCGGAGGGGCCGGGCTGGTCGCGCTCGGCCTTCAGAGACCAGCTGGGGCGGAGCTCAATCAATCCGCTCTGCGGATTGCGCGGATCGCGGTAGCCGAAGGGGCCGTAGATCGGGAACCCGTCGGCCGCCCAGCCGATCAGCGCCATCGTGTTGCGGTAGTCCAGCAGCTCCAGAAGCCCCATCGGCAGGCCGTGATAGTGGTAGGACCCGTCAGGCTGGACATGGGCGTTGTTGCGGTCGATGCCGAGCGGCGTGGCGCCGGACAGCGCCTCGATCATCCAGCCGCTCGAGCGGTCGTTGCGCCAAAACTCCGCGGTATTGGGGTCGAACACGACACCGTTCACCGCCACGCCGAACAGATGATTGGGTCGATAGAAAACCACGCAGCCCGTTTTCTGCGGCTTGAGCGGCAGCCGGAAGTAGTAATCCTGGCGCCGGATCGAGTTGGGATTGCCGTCATTAGGGAAGCGGCCCGTCGCGTGATTGGCGATGCCGTCGGCCCGGATGAAGCGCAAACCCTGGGCCTCGTCGATCTCCATCTGCGCGGCGGCGGCGGCGCGACGCACCAGATTGAGCGTCCAGCCGTGGTCGTGGGAGTGGGCGCCCTGCGGTAGGCCATCGTCGTGACTGCCATGCGCCCAGGCGGCCGATGCCAGTGTCGTCGCGATCAGCGCAAGAAGAGAAATCCGTCGCATGCGTACCCCCATTGTCGAGAATACGCGCCTGGGCACGAGGTCATCCCCCCTTTAGATCGGATGACGCGCCATGTGGTCGAGCAACAGCGCGGTCGCGCGCCCGGCCGCCTGATCCATCACGAAGTGACCGACGCCGGGCAGAACCTCCATGGTGAAGGGGGCCGCCACGAACTCGCCCGTGCCGTGGGCCGCGTCGGGGCCCACCGTGCCATCCGCATCGCCCCAAATGTAGAGCGTCGGCACCTGGATGACGCCGATCTCGGCCACCAGCCCGACATTGGCGCGATACCAGGCAAGCGCGGCCTCGAGCGCGGGCTTGCTGCCCAGCACTCCAACATGGCGGGCGATCGCCTCGTCGGGCACGAACTGGCTCGCGAGGTTGCGGCGAAGACGCCGGGCATCATCGGCCAACAGAAGATCGGCGGTCTCGGGTTCGAGGAACTTGCGATGATGACGCGAGCGGTGCTTCTGCTCGCCGTCGGGCTTCAACAACGCCCGCCGGAACGACGCCGGATGCGGCCGCGACAGGATCGTGAGCGAGGCGAGCCGCGCGGGATGGAAATGCGCCACGCCCCAGGCCACCTGCCCGCCCCAGTCATGGCCCACCAGATGGAAGCGTCCCTCGGGCCGGCCGGCCGCCGCCGCGATCTCGACCGCGTCGGCGACTAGATGCTCGAACTTGTAGCTCGCGAGCTGCGCGGGGTCGGGCCGGGCACCGGGCGAATAGCCGCGCTGGTCCGGCGCCACGGCGCGGTAGCCGCGCGCGGCGAGCGCGGGCATTGCCTCGCGCCAGCTATGCCGCGACTCGGGAAATCCGTGCAGCAGAAGAACAAGAGGACCGTCGATCGGGCCCGCCACCTCGGCGGTGAAAGCGAGGCCCGATCTGGTCTTGAGGTCGCGCGTCTCGACCAAGCGTCAGCCGACGCCGTTGGCCTGGAACCATGCCACCGCGCGCTTCCAGCCATCCTCCGCCGCGTCCTTGCGGAAGGACGGACGATAGTCGGCGTGAAAAGCATGCGGCATGTCGGGATAGGTGTGGATGGTCGACTTGGTGGCCGCCGGCGTGCCCGCCGCCTTCAGCGCATCCCGCATCTTGTCGACCGTGTCGTTCGGAATGCCCGTGTCGGCGCCGTCATAGAGGCCCAGCACCGGCGCCTTCAGATCCTTGGCGATGTCGACGGGATGCTTCGGCGTCATCTCGCTCGCAGCGCCGACGACACGACCGTACCAGGCGACGCCGGCCTTCACGCCGGGATTGTGCGCCGAGTAGAGCCAGGTGATGCGACCGCCCCAGCAGAAGCCGGTGACGCCGAGCTTGGCGACATTGGCGCGGCCCTCGCCCTTCACGAAATCGACGCAGGCATCGAGATCGCCCATGACCTGCGCGTCCGGCACCTTCTACACCAGCTCGGAGATCAGCTTCGGGATCTCGGTGTAGGTCTTGGGATCGCCCTGCCGGAAATAGAGCTCGGGCGCGATCGCCGCGAAGCCCGCCTTGGCGAAGCGGCGGCAGACATCGGCGATGTGGGCATGCACGCCGAAAATCTCCTGGACCACCAGCACGACGCCGAAGCCGGTGCCCGTCGCCGGCATGGCACGATAGGCGGCCATCTCCTTGCCGTCCTTCGTCTTGACCTTCACTTCGCCCGCGACCAACCCGTCCGCCGGCGTCACGATCATCGTCTGCGCTTGCACCGGCTGCGCGGCCAGCGCGAAAGTCGCGCCCAACGCCGGAACACTCGCCACCGCACCACGGCGGCCCATCATCGGAAACACGCGATCGCCATCCATCGTTACCTCCTAGAAAACCTCACCCTGGCGCGGACTCTACCCACGCGTCCCGCGCCACCACAACGGGAATCGGCCGCTATTCCAGCTTGTCCGGCTCAAGGTGATCGAGCGCCAGGTATTCAGGGCTCTGCATTTCCATCAGCCGCGAGACGGTGCGCTGGAACTCGAAAGCGCCATCGCCATCGGTATAGAGCAGGTGCGGCTGTGCCGCCGCCGAGCAGATGAACTTAACCTTCCGCTCGTAGAACGCGTCGATCATGGTGACGAAGCGGGCAGCCTTGTCGCGGCTGTCGGGGCCGAGCTTCGGCACGCCGGACATGATCACCGTATGAAAGTGCTCCGCCACGCACAGAAAGTCCGCCGGCCCCATCGGTCGTGCACACCAGTCGGTGAAGCCAACCATTGCCACGCCGGGCGCCGCGTGCGGGACCGGCACGTCGCGACCCTGGGTGCGCAGCACACGCGGTTGGCCCTCGGCACCGTCGGTGAGCTGGGCAAAGGACTCCGCGAGCTTGTGCTCCGCCCAGGCGCCCGGGGGCGTCAGATAGACGTCGAGATTGCGCAGGCGCTGCATACGGTAGTCGCGGTCGCCGCCCAGCTCCATCACATCGAGCCGGCGCTTGGCGAGATCGATGAACGGCAGGAACCGGTCGCGCTGAAGACCGCCGCGATAGAGATCGTCAGGCGCGCGGTTCGAGGTCGCGACAATCACCACGCCCTCGTCAAACAGAGTCTCGAACAGCCGGCCGAGGATCATCGCGTCGGCGATGTTGGTCACCTGAAATTCGTCGAAGCACAGCAGCCGCGTCCGCGCCGCGATGGCACGCGCCACCGGGGGAATGGTGTCGGCCTGCGGGCCCTCGCCGCGGGCGCTGAGTTCGGCGCGCCGGCGGTGGAGCCGCTCATGCACTTCCAGCATGAACTCGTGGAAGTGAACGCGCCGCTTCAGCGGCTCCGGCGCATCGGCGAAGAAAAGGTCCATCAGCATCGACTTGCCGCGCCCCACCGGGCCCCAGACATAGACGCCGCGCGGACCCGCCGCGGCGGGCTTGCGGCCGATGCCGAGCCGCGCGAGCAACCCGGGACGCGATGCCGGCGGTCGCGCGGCCAGCGCCTCATGCAGCGCCTGCAGTCGTTCCGTGATCCGCTCCTGCACCGCGTCGGCGCGCACCAGCCCGGCGGCGCGGCGCGCGGCGAGATTGGCGAGTGGTCCGGCGCCGGTCGTGGGCTGAGAAGCGGCATCCATGGCGGGCGCATACCTACCGGATCGCGGCGGCCCCGCCTATAAGGTTCGGCCATGCGTCTGGCGTTCCTCGGCACCTCCGACTTCGCGGTCCCCGCTCTCGCCGCGCTGGCGACCGCCGGCCACGAGATCGTGGCGGTCTATACCCGCGCGCCCAAGCCGGCGGGGCGCGGCCAGCAGGAGCGACGGACCCCTGTGCATGAACGGGCGGCGGCGCTCGGCATCGAAGTCCGCACCCCGCCCAACCTCCGCGCGCCGGACTTCGCGGCCGCCTTCAAGGCGCTCGACCTCGATGCCGCCGTCGTCGCCGCCTACGGCCACATCCTGCCCAAGGCGTTCCTCGAGGCGCCGGTGCTGGGCTGCATCAACATCCACGGCTCGCTCCTGCCCCGTTGGCGGGGCGCGGCGCCGATCCATCGCGCGCTGCTGGCCGGCGACGAGGAGACGGGCGTCACCATCATGCGCATGGACGAGGGCCTCGATACCGGTCCCATGCTGTTGGCAGAAAGCGTGCCGATCTCCGGCACAGACACCGCGCTTGCGCTGCACGATCGGCTGGCCGACCTCGGCGCGCGGCTCATCGTTTCGGCGCTAGACGAACTCGCGCGGGGCAGCCTGCAGGCGGTGCCGCAGCCCACCGAGGGCATCACCTACGCCCACAAGATCGGCAAGCATGAGGGCGCGCTCGACTGGCTACGGCCGGCGGCCGAACTGGAGCGGCGTGTTCGTGCCTTCAATCCGTGGCCCGGCGCCTGGTTCGAGCATCGCGGCGAGCGCATCAAGGTTCTGGGCGCCCAGCTCGCGCTCGCCGGCGGTGCGCCGGGAACGGTCGCGATCGGCCGCGACGGGTTCGCGACGGTAGCCTGCGGTGTCGGAGGCCTGAAACTCGTGCGGGTGCAGCGCGCCGGCAAGGGACCAGTGGCGGGCGATGCCTTTCTGCGCGGCTTCACGCTGACAGCCGGCGAGGTTCTGGCCGCGCCGTCCGTCGAGGCGCTGCCCGTCTGAGAAGATGCCGCGCTACAAGCTCACGATCGAATATGACGGCGCGCCGTTCGTCGGCTGGCAGCGCCAGGACAATGGCGCCTCGGTGCAGGGTGCGCTGGAGGACGCGGCCCGCGCCTTCTGCGGCGAGAGCGTGGCCGTCGCTGGCGCCGGTCGCACGGACGCGGGCGTCCATGCGCGAGGCCAGGTGGCTCACATCGATCTCGCACGCGAGCGGCCGACGGACACGATCCGGGATGCGCTCAACTTCCACCTGAAGCCGCATCCCGTGTCGGTCGTCGCGGTCGAACCGGTCGCGGCCGATTTCCACGCGCGGTTCTCGGCCATCGGTCGGCGCTACCTCTATCGCATCCTCAATCGCCGTGCGCCGCCGGCGCTCGGTCGTGGGCAGGTTTGGCATGTCGGTCCGGCACTCGATGCCGACGCGATGGCGCGCGCGGCGCGCGTTCTCGTCGGCCACCACGATTTCAACAGCTTCCGATCGGCCGCCTGCCAGGCCGCGTCGTCGCTGAAGACACTCGACCGGCTCGACGTCACGCGCGCGGGCGACGAGATCGGCGTCGAAGCCGCCGCGCGGTCCTTCCTGCACAATCAGGTTCGGATACTCGTCGGCACATTGCGACTGGTCGGCGAGGGCAAGTGGACAGCGGACAATGTCACCGCCGCGCTGGCGGCGCGCGATCGGACCCGCGCAGGCCCGACCGCGCCACCCGATGGGCTTTGCCTCGTCGAGGTGACGTACGGATCAGCCGCCAATGGCCGGCACCAGGCCGAGGATGCGTCGGACGGCGAGTGAGAGCATGACCAGCGGCAGCCAGTTGATCAGTAGCAGGCCGCCCGCGAAGCCCCACCCCACGCCCAGCACCGACACGGTTGTCGTCAGGAACCAGTAGAAGAAGAGGCCCTGCACCGAGAACAGCACGATCGTGGTGACGACCGCGGGCGCGACCTGTGCCACCGCACCCGCCATGACCAGCACCACCATCGACGGCAGGGTGATCCAGTTCAGCGCCGTGATGTAGCGCGGCCAGACGCCGACATGGCCGGTGCGGCGCGCGATCTCCCACATGACGACCGGAAAGAACAGCCAGTTGAAGAGGTATTGCAGCGCCTCGAGCAGCGCCACTTCCCACAGGGCCGCGTCGGTCTGATAGCGGCTGTACTGCATCGCCAGATCGAACGCCCAGAGCGGTGCGACCAGCGCCATCAGCCGGAACGAACGCGCGCAGGCTTCGAAGCTGTTCTCGAAGAGGTAGGGCGCCGCCGGATCGCGTTGCAGGAAGCGCAGCGCGCCGTGGACGCCCCGGGCGATCTCGACGGCGCTCAGCATCGCGTGCCGCGCCTCACCCGGGGAAGCAGCGGTCGAGCATGCGCTCGTAGACCCGCGCGAGCTGGCGCAGATCGGCGATCGCGCTCTTTTCGTCGACCTTGTGCATGGTCTCGCCGACGAGCCCACACTCGATCACGGGACAGTACGAACGGATGAAGCGCGCATCCGAGGTGCCGCCGCTGGTCGAGAGCTCCGGGGCGATGCCCAGCACATCGCGGATCGACTCGACGGCGAGGTCGCTCAGCGCGCCCGGTGGCGTGTAGAACGACTCGCCCGACACCTGGGCGGCGAGCTCGAACAGGCCGTTGCCGCCCAGTGCGGCATTCGTCCGCTCGAGACGTTCGTTGAGATGGGCGAGCAGCGTCTGGCTGGTCCACAGGTCGTTGAAGCGCACATTGAAGCGCGCCCGCGCCGTTCCCGGCGCGATGTTGGTCGCCTTGTTGCCGACGTCGAGATTGGTGAATTGCAGCGTGCTGGGCTGGAAATGCGCGCTGCCCGCGTCGATAGGCGTGCGCACCAGCGCCTCGATCATCGCGGACAGGCGGTGGATCGCATTGTCGAGGCGCTCGGGATAGGCGACGTGGCCCTGCACGCCGCGCACCGTGAGATCGATGTTCACACTGCCCCGGCGGCCGATCTTGATCATGTCGCCGAGCTTGCGGCTGGAGGTGGGCTCGCCCACCACACAAAGGTCGACGCGCTCGGCGCGATCGGCCAGCCGCTTCAGCATCTTCACCGTGCCGTTGATCGCCGGCCCCTCCTCGTCGCCCGTGATCAGGAAGCTGATCGAGCCGCCGAAATCGCGGCCACGACGGGCCAGAAACGACGACGTCGCGGACGCGAAAGCGGCGATCGCGCCCTTCATGTCGGCGGCGCCACGTCCAAACAGGTAGCCCCCCGCCAGCTCGGCGGCGAAGGGGCCCATCGTCCAGGACGAGAGATCGCCCACCGGCACGACATCGCTGTGGCCGGCGAAGCAGAAATGCCGGCCGCCGGTGCCGATACGGGCGTAGAGGTTCGCGACGTCGTCCGTGCCGGCCTGGGTGAAGTCCATCCGTTCGCAGGCGAAGCCCAGCGGTTCGAGGGTGGCCGCGAGCAACGTCAGCGCGCCGGCCTCACGCGGGGTCACACTTTCGCAACGCACCAGCCGGGCGGTGAGGTCGATGACATCGATCGCTGTCGTTGCGATGGAATCGGGCATGCGCCAAGCCTAGAGCGGATCGCGCCCCAAGGGAACCACTGGCCGTCCGGTCCGGCCTCGCACGACCGCGCCGCCGTGAGGCGTTAGGCGGCGGCGAGCCGGTCGGCTTCCATCAAATTCACCGACACCAGCTGCGAGACGCCCTGTTCGGCCATGGTGACGCCGTAGAGGCGGTCCATCTTGGCCATCGTCACCCGATGGTGCGTGATGATGAGGAAACGCGTGTCGGTACGCTGCGCGATGTCCTGCACCAGACCGCAGAAGCGTTCGACGTTGAGGTCGTCCAGCGGCGCGTCCACCTCGTCCAGCACGCAGATCGGCGCGGGATTGGTGATGAACACCGCGAACAGGAGCGACAGCGCCGTCAGCGCCTGCTCGCCGCCCGAGAGCAGCGACATCACCTGCAGCTTCTTGCCCGGCGGCATCGCCACGATTTCGAGGCCGGCCTCCAGCGGGTCCTCGGACTCGGTGAGGCGCAGTTCCGCGCGACCCCCGCCGAACAGCTTGGTGAAAAGCTGCTGGAAGTGCCCGTTCACGACCTCGAACGCGGCGAGGAAGCGCTCGCGACCCTCGCGGTTCAGGCTCTGGATGCCGTGCCGCAGCCGACCGATGGCCGCGACCAGATCGTCGCGCTCGCTGGTCATGGCCGTGATCTGGGTCTCGAGCTCGGTGGCCTCTTCCTCGGCGCGAAGGTTCACCGCGCCCATCGTCTCGCGCTCATGCACCAGCCGCTCCAGCCGATGCTCGGCTTTCTCCATCTCGGGCAGCTCGACGAGCGACTCGACCTCTGCCGCCGCCAGCACGGCCTCGGGCTCGCAGCGCAACCGCTCGGCGATGCGCTCTATCACCCCGCCGCGGTCACGGCCGGCCTGCTCCACCTGCCCTTCGCGACGCACCCGGCTCTCGCGGGCCCGGCCGAGCTCCGTCTCCGCGCCCCGGAGCACACGATCCGCCTCGGAGAGCCGCGTCTCACCCGACGCCAGCCGATCCGCCGCGCCCTGTCGCACGGTCTCGGCCTCGGCGATCTTCTCGCCCAGCGCGGTACGCTTGGTCTCGATCTCGGCCGGCAGGCGCTCAAGTTCGGCCAGCGCCTTGGCGATCTCGTCGCGACGCGCGCCCAACACCTCGAGCTGGCGCGCCGCGTCGTCGGCGCGCCCGGCCCAGCCCGCGCGATCCTGCGCCACCCGACCGAGTTGCTCGACCCTGAACTCGATATCCCGCGCCTGACGGTCGCGGCGGCTCTCGGCCTCCAGCAGGGCCGCCCGCAGGTCGCCGATCCGCACGCGCAACGCGCCTGCCGCCACGCGATCGGCCTGGGTGTCGGCGATCGCCGAACGCTGCGCCTCGCGGAAGGTGCGGCGGATCTCGACATCGCCGATTTCGCCGGTGACCTCGCCCAGCGTCGCGGCGAGCGCGGTTGCGCGAGCCGCGAGCTGATCGGTCGCGCGTGCGACCTCGGCATGACGATCGCGGGCTTCGCCGGCGGACCGTTCGGCGGCACCGATCGCGATTTGGGCGCGCTGCTCGGCGGCGCGTGTCGCCTCGCCCGCCTCCGCGGCGCTGCGACGCGATTGGTCGATCACCGACTGTTCATGGCTGCGGGCGCGGGCCACACACAGCGCTTCGGCCTGACGCGCGGCATCGGCGGCCAGTGCCGCGGCATCGGCGCGCTGGGCGAGCGCGCCGTGTTCAGCAGCGACGCCCTCGATCTCGGCGCGCACGCGCGCCAGACGATTGCGTTGGCTCAAGCAATTCGCGGCGGCGGTCGGCGCACCGGCGCGCATGGTGTAGCCGTCCCAGCGCCACACCGCGCCGTCGCGCGAAACCAGCTGCTGGCCCGGCGCCAGCGTGGGCTGCAAGCGCTCGCCGGTCGCGTGGTCCTCGACGACGCCGATGAAGGCGAGCCGGCGCGCGAGTTCCTGCGGCGCGCGCACGAACTCCGACAGGGCGCGGGCGCCACCCGGCAGCGAGGGCGCCGCCATGAAAGACGGCAGCGCGACCCAATGGACCGGCGCACCGCCGTCGGACGAGGCCTCAAGATCGTCGCCGAAGGCGGCGCCCAGCGCCGTCTCCCAGCCCGCCTCGACCGTGAGTGCGTCGATAAGCGGCGGCCACAGCGACTCCGCGTCGGACTTCAGCGCGGCGGCGATGCCGGCTTCCTCGGCGCGCAACTTCGTCAGGTTGGCTTCAACCGTGCGGGCTGCGGCGCGCGCGGTCTCGTGCGCGGCCTCGGCGGCACCACGCTCGGCGGCGCGCGCGCGTTCCATCGACACGCGGTCGGTCTCGGCCTGCCGCGCCCGGGCACGGGCGGCGTCGGACTCGTACCGCTCGGCATCGCGCGCGGCCTCGATGGCGGCGGTGCCCTCAGCGCGGGCACGCTCCCAGTCGGCGCGGGTCGCGGCGAGAGCCGCGTCCATGTCGGCCATCGCCGGCAGCGCCGAAAGCTCGGCGGCGATGCGGGCGTGCTGGCCCTGCACTTCGTCGCGACGAGCCGCGAGTCGGGCCAGCCGATCGCGCAGGTCGACAATCGCGCGATCGGCGGCGAGGCGCAGCGCCTCGTCATCGGCGATCTGGCGCGTCAGCCGGTCATGCTCCGTCTCCGCCTCATCGACGGCCGTCAGCGCCGCATCGCGCGCGGCTTGCGCGGCCGCGAGGCGTTCGGTCTCGCCGGTGCCCGCTTCGTCAAGGCGGGCCCGCTCGGCATCGAGACCCTGGATCGCCGCCGTCGCGTCCTCATGCCGGCCCCGCTCGCGGGACATGTCGCCATCGGTTTCGCCCAGCCGCTGCGTTGCGTCCCGCTGCTGCTCGGCGATGCGCTCGGCTTCGGACGTCAGCGCATCGTGGGCGACGCGCAGACGCTGCAGACCGGCAGCGGCCGCGGCTTCCTCGTGGCGCAGCGCCGGCAGCGCGGTCGCCGCCTCGGCCTGTGCGGTAGTGGCGAGACCCACCAGCCGCGTGAGGTCGGCGACCTCGGCCTCGGCGGTCGCGAGCTCGCGCGTCGCCTCGGCCAGCGCCCGGTCGGCGGCATCGAGCCTGAGCGCCAGAACGGCCGCCTCGGCACGACGGATATGGTCGGTGAGGTTGCGATAGCGGTTGGCCTGGCGGGCCTGACGCTTCAGGCCCTTGTGCTGTTCATCCAGGGCGACCAGCACGTCCTGCACCCGGGCGAGATTCTGCTCGGCGGCGCGCAGACGCAGCTCGGCCTCGTGGCGCCGGGCAAAGAGGCCCGTGATGCCGGCCGCCTCGTCGATCACCCCACGCCGGTCGGCCGGCTTGGCGTTGATCAGGGCGCCGACCCGACCCTGGCTCACCATGGCGGTCGAGCGCGACCCGGTGGCGGCGTCGGCGAACAGGGTTTGCACGTCGCGGGCGCGGATATCCCGGCCGTTGACCGAATAGGCGGAACCGTGACCGCGCTCGATGCGACGCACCACGTCGAGCTGGTCGGCATCGTTCACCGCGGCAGGCGCATTGCGGCCGCGATTGTCCAGCGACAGCGCCACTTCGGCGATGTTGCGGGCGGGACGCAGGCCCGTGCCGGCGAAGATCACGTCCTCCATCTCGCTGCCGCGCATCTGCTTGGCGGAGGTCTCGCCCATGACCCACTTCAGAGCCTCGACGAGGTTGGACTTGCCGCAGCCGTTGGGCCCGACGACGCCGGTGAGACCGGGCTCGATGGCGAGCTCCGTCGGATCGACGAAGGACTTGAAACCGGAGAGACGAAGCTTGTCGAACTGAACCATGGACTCCAACGCGTGCTGGCCGGCAAACCGGACCTGTTACTTGACGTGTTTGGCGATGGCCGTGTCGATCGCCTCGATCGATCGCGGACCGCTGTAGCGCTCGCCGTTGATGAAGATCGTGGGCGTCGCGCTGACGCCCAACGCCTCGCCCGCGCGGCCCTCGGCCACGACCGCGGTCTGGATGGCGTCGTTGGCGAGGCACGCCTTGATCTCGGCGTCGCCGATGCCGGCGACACGCAGCGACTTCGACAACTCACCGATCGCGTCTTGCGCCACCGCCCACTGCGCCTGGCCCCGGAACATGATGTCGAGCACCGCGAAATAACGCTCCTTGCCCGAGCACTCCGCGATCTGCGCCGCCTGCAGCGCCACCCGGTCGAGCGGGAAGTCGCGGTAGACGAGCTTCACCTTGCCGGTGTCGATCCACTTCTTCTTGATGTCGGGCAGCACCTGATTGTGGAACGACGCGCAGTGGCTGCAGGTGAGCGAGGCGTATTCCACGATGGTCACCGCCGCCTTGGGGTCGCCCAGGACCTGGTCGGTGGCCTGAACCGAAAGCGAGGCGGCCGCCCCCCCGGGGGCGCTGGCGACCGGCGCGCCGGCCGGCGGTGCGGCCGGGCGGGTGCCGGAATAGACCGCGACCGCGATCGCGGCCACCGCCACGACGCCGCCCGCGACTATCAACATGTTCCGCATGCCACCCCTCCCTGACCACCACATCTTGGGAAATTCGGCGGCTCGGAGTCAAACCCAGAGTCTTTGGGTCAGCGCCTTGCTTTCTGGAGCGCGGCGTCCATGCCCTCGACGTCGCCTGGGTTGCCGATATTGACCCCGTTCACAAAAAACGTGGGCGTTCCCGTGACTCCGGCCGCTTCGCCCGACTGGACGTCGGACACGACCTTATCCAGCGCCGCGACATTGGCGCCGCACGCCGCGACCTGCGCCGGGGTTATCCCCAGTCGGCCGAGCAGCCCGCCCAGCGTGGCCACCGGATCGCCGGTCCGCACCCAGCCGTCCTGGCTGCCGAGCGCGATATCGAGCGCGGCAAAGAACTGGTCGCCCCCGCCGCACTCTAGGAGCTGTGCGGCGCGAGTCGCGACCTGGTCGAACGGGAAGTGCCGGAACACCAGGCGCGCGCGCCCGGAATCGATCCAGCGGCGCTTCACCGCCGGCATCACATCGGTATGAACGCGAGCGCAACCCGCGCAGGTGAGCGAGGCATACTCGATCAGCACGATGGGCGCATCGGCCCGCCCCAGGATGCGATCGCCCGCGCGCGGCCCGGCGAGCGTCGCCCGTGCCTGCGCCCGGGCGTCGTCGAACGCCGAGACGCCTGCCGCGGCGAGTGCTGCCAACATAAGGCCGCGCCGGGTCGTGGCGATGCGCGCGCCGAGGCGCGCGAGGGCCGCGCGCAGATCGGGATCGGCGATAGCCGCAGTGCGTTCGCGGTAGCTCGCGAGGGTGGCGGCGTCGGGATCGGCCGGCGCACGGCGCGGCGCGGGGCGATGGATCGGGCCCTGCACCAGCTTGATGTCCTCGATCGCGCGATGGCCGAAATAGCTGTTCACCCGCTCGACCAGTTGCGCGCGGCCATGCTGCAGCTCGACGGCGGCGGCGCCCGCCACCCGAAGCCGCATCGTGGCGCCGGCGCGACCGCGCGCGGGCATCAGCGCCTCGGGCTCGCTCACACGCGCGAGCGCGGGCCCCGCGATTTCGGGCCAGTCGGCCTTGAGCCGCGCCACCGACGCCTTGCGACCGCGCGCCAGCCCCGAGGCCAGTCGCTGGGCCAGCCCGCCGACGGCGCGAAATCCGTTTTCCCGCATGGACCCTCGTTCGAAGCCGCGCCTATGGTAGGCGACCGCCGCCGACATGACCACGACCCACGCCGATCGGATGCTCGCCTGGTACGACCGCCACCGGCGGCATCTGCCATGGCGGGCGGCGCCCGGCGTCCAGGCCGATCCCTACCGGGTCTGGCTGTCGGAAATCATGTTGCAGCAAACGACCGTGGCGACGGTCATGGGCTACTTCGAGCGGTTCCTCGCGCGCTGGCCCAGCGTCGAGGCGCTGGCTGCGGCTCCGGTCGATGAGGTGCTGCAAGCCTGGGCGGGGCTTGGCTACTACGCCCGCGCCCGGAACCTTCATGCCTGCGCCCGCGCGGTGGTCGAGCGCCACGCCGGCGAGTTCCCGGACGATGTCGACCTGCTGCTCGCGTTGCCGGGCATCGGGCCCTATACGGCGGCGGCGATCGCGGCGATCGCCTTCGACCGGCCGGCTTCAGCGATGGACGGCAATGTCGAGCGCGTGGTGGCGCGACTGTCCGCGGTCGAAACGCCGCTGCCCGCCGCCAAGCCCGAACTCGTACAGCTCGCGGCGGCGCTGGTGCCAGCCAGACGACCGGGTGACTACGCCCAGGCGATGATGGATCTCGGCGCCACGGTCTGCACACCGCGCGCCCCGCGCTGCGTGATCTGTCCGCTGATCCGCACCTGCCGCGCCCGCCGCGCCGGCATCGAGGCCGGGCTGCCGCGTCGCGCGGCAAAACCGGAAAAGCCGACGCGGCGCGGCGTCGCCTTCGTGCTCACGCGCCGCGATGGCGCGATCCTGCTGCGCCGCCGACCGCCCAAGGGTCTCTTGGGTGGCATGGAAGAGGTGCCGTCGAGCGATTGGCGCGAGGGACCGCTCGATCTCGCCTCGGCGCTCGCTGAGGCGCCGGTGCCGGCGCGCTGGACGCCGCTCGCCACGCCGGTCCGCCACACCTTCACGCATTTCCATCTGGAGCTGGTGGTCGCGCTCGCGCGCGCGCCGACCGCGAGGCTCGCCACGGCCGCCCGCGATGCCTACTGGGCCGAAGCCGACACACTGGGCGACCGCGCGTTGCCCACCCTGATGCGCAAGGTGATCGCGCGCGCCCAGGCCGGCTAGAGCGCGGCGCGTACGCGTTGGCGGAGATGATCGATCGGCAGGCGCGCGCCCTCGGCGTCGAAATGCCAGAACGTCCAGCCGTTGCAGGCCGGCGCGCCCTGCAGCGCCGCACCCACCTGGTGGATCGAGCCTCGATGTTCGCCCAGAGCATTGGCCGCGCTCAGTGTGCCGTCGGCGCGCACCCGCGCGTGCAGGCGGCCTGACGGATCGCTCAGCACCGTGCCGGGCGCGAGCAGACCGCTCTCGATCAGCTGCCCGAACGGCACGCGCGGCTCGCTGCGTTTGGCGGGCCGCGGCGTCACATCATCGAGCGACAAGGGCCGCACCGCTTCGATGCGCTGCCGCGCGATCTCGGCGTAGGTCGGATCGCGCTCCAGCCCGATGAAGTGCCGACCGAGCCGCCGCGCCACCGCGCCAGTCGTGCCGCTGCCGAAGAACGGATCGAGGATCGTGTCGCCCGGATTGGACGCGGCCATGAGGCAGCGGAACAGCAGCGACTCCGGCTTTTGCGTGGGATGCGCCTTGCGGCCGTCGGCGCCCTTCAGCCGCTCGCCGCCGGTGCAGAGCGGCAGGAGCCAGTCGGAGCGCATCTGCACACCCTCATTCAGCTCCTTCATCGCCTCGTAGTTGAAGGTGTAGCGCTTGTCGCGGCGATCGCGCGCCGCCCAGATCAACGTCTCGTGCGCATTGGTGAAGCGCTTGCCGCGGAAATTGGGCATCGGGTTGGACTTGCGCCAGACCACGTCGTTCAGCATCCAGTAGCCGAGATCCTGCAGCGCCGCGCCGATGCGGAAGATGTTGTGGTAGCTGCCGATCACCCAGAGCGTGCCGCCGGGCCGCAGGACCCGTCGCGCGGCGCCGAGCCAGGCGCGGGTGAAAGCGTCGTAGGCGGCGAAATCGTCGAACCGGTCCCAGTCGTCGTCGACGGCGTCGACGCGGCTGTTGTCGGGCCGTCGCAGCTCGCCCTGGAGCTGGAGATTGTAGGGCGGGTCGGCGAAGACCATGTCGACCGAGCCGGCCGGAAGGCCCGCCATCAGCTCGATACAGTCGCCGGTGAGGATGCGGTCGCGGGGAAGTGCGGACATGCCCGACACATTGAGTCAGCGCGACTCACCGATGAATCCACCAAGAGGTTTCATTTGTATCCGCGGCCCTCACACAAAGGGGCTCGGCGCCCACCATTTCTCGAGTCCGTGGCGGTACGCCATCGTGCGCTCCCACGAGGCCAGCACGCGGTGGATGCCGCGGGTCATGCGGCAGGACATGAACCGTAAGCGGCCCAATCATCCGAGCAGCCGAATGTTTGCTCACTCTCTACCGATGCCATTCAGGGCATCGGCGACGGGCGCGAAGCTCGCGCGGTGGTGGGGCGTGGGGCCGAGGCGGCGCAACGCGTCCAGGTGCGCGGCGCTGCCATAGCCCTGGTTGGTTTCCCAGCCATAGCCGGGAAAGGCGCGGGCGAGCGTCGCCATGCGGGCGTCGCGCGCGACCTTGGCGAGGATCGAGGCGGCCGCGATCGAGAGCGAGCGGCCATCGCCTCCGATCGCGGCGCGCGCGGGCCAGGCGAGGTCTCGCGGCACGCGGTTGCCATCGACCAGCACGCCGGCGGGTGGCGGATCGAGCGCCTCGAGCGCGCGACGCATGGCGAGCATCGTGGCCTGCAGGATGTTCAGCCGGTCGATCTCGCCCACATCGGCCTCGGCGACGGCAAAGCGCACGCCCGCCGACCTCCGCAAGGCCGCGTCCAGCGCCGCCCGCCGGGAAGGCGCGAGCTTCTTCGAATCGTCCAGGCTGGCGAGCAGCGCCGCCGGCGCACGGGCGGGATCGAGCACGACAGCGGCAGCGAAAACCGGGCCGGCGAGCGGTCCCCGTCCGGCCTCGTCGACGCCCGCCACCGGGGCGGGCAGCGTGGCCTCCAGCGAGAAGTCAGGCATTCCGCGCGCGCGAGATCGCCTCGCGAATGAGTTCCCGCGCCGCCTCGACGTCGACCCACTGGGCCTCACTCACCCACTTGCCCTGCTCGAGGTCCTTGTAGTGCTCGAAGAAATGCTGGATTTGCGCCCGCAGGATTTCGGGCAAATCCCGATAGGACGCCACGCCTCGATAGAACGGATGGAGCTTGTCGACCGGCACAGCGAGGATTTTCTCGTCGGCACCCGCCTCGTCGCGCATCATCAGCGCGCCAACCGGTCGCGCGCGGATCACCGCCCCGGGCACCACGGGTGTCTGCGAGACGACCAGCACGTCGCAAGGATCGCCGTCGCCCGAGAGCGTGTGCGGGATGAAGCCGTAGTTGGCGGGATAGTGCATGGCGGTGTGCAGGAAGCGGTCGACGAACAGCGCACCCGACGCCTTGTCGATCTCGTACTTCACCGGCAGGCCGCCCTGGGGAATTTCGATCACGACGTTCACATCGTCGGGCGGGTTGCGGCCAGCGGGGATTCGGGAAATGTCCATGTCGCGACCTCGGTGAAGAGCGGGCAGGATGCGCCGGCAAACGAGCGGGAGCAAACATGCCGTCCACAGAGGATCCGGGAGCCGCGCGCATCGCCGCGATCCTGCGCGCCGACGCCGGCGCGATGGCCCAGCTCGCCGCCGTGCGCGCGCTCGCGCTGCCGGATGCCTGCACCGCGGCGGGGTTCCTCCGCAACCGCGTGTGGGACCATCTGCATGGCATCGCGCCCTCGCGACCACCGCCCGACATCGACGTCATCTATTTCGACGCCGCCGACCCCGCGGGCTCCCGCGAACCCGATCACGAGGCGGCCCTCGCGGCCGTCCTGCCCGGGCTTCCCTGGCAGGTGCGCAACCAAGCGCGCATGCACATCCCGAAGAATCTGCCGCCGCATCGCGACACGGCGGAGGCCATGACGTTCTGGCTGGAGAGTGTCACCCCGGTCGGCGCGCGACTGGAATCCGACGATCGCCTCACCATCGTGGCGCCGCTCGGTACCGACGACCTCCTCAATCTGGTCTGCCGGCCGACCGCCTGGGGCCGGCGCGAGCGCGCGGCCTACGAGGCGCGCATCGCGGCCAAGCGCTGGCGCGAATTGTGGCCGCGAGTGCGGTTTCTCGAGTGAGCGATGCCCACTAGAGCAGGCGCGCCTGTCTCGGATCGGCACGTCGGTCGACGCGCGCTTCGTCGGGGACGCGGAACTGCGTGGTGTCGAGGCGATAGCGCGCGCGGTTGAGGTCGAGCCGGCGCGCCGCCGCCGCGAAACGCTGGCGCAACAGCTCGGCATAGGCGCCCTCACCCTTCATCCGCCGGCCGAACTCGGCTTGGTACAGCGCCCCGCCGCGCATCTCACGCACCAGCCCCAGCACACGCTCCGCGCGGTCAGGGCGATGGGCGCGAAGCCACTCCTCGAACAGCTCCTTGATCTCAAGCGGCAGGCGCAGAACGATGTAGCTGGCGCGCGTCGCGCCGGCGGCGGCGGCGGCGTCCAGGATCGCCTCCATCTCGTGGTCGTTCAGGCCCGGGATCATCGGCGAGGTGAGCACGCCCACCGGGATGCCGGCATCGGCGAGCTGCTTAATCGCGTCGAGCCTTCGATGCGGCGCCGATGCGCGGGGTTCCATGTCGCGGGCGAGCGCGCGGTCGAGCGTCGTGATCGAGATCATCACCTCGGCGAGATTGCGTTTCGCCATCGGCGCCAGGATGTCGATGTCGCGCGTCACCATGTGGTTCTTGGTGACGATGCCCAGCGGATGGTTGAACGACTCCAGAGTGCGCAAGATCTGCCGCGTGACCTTGAGCTCGCGCTCGACCGGCTGGTAAGGGTCGGTGTTGGTGCCGAGCGCGATCACGTCGCAGCGGTACTTGGGCGCCGCCAACTCGCGGGCCAGCAGCGCCGCCGCCTCGGGCTTGTAGAGAAGCCGGGTCTCGAAATCGAGACCGGGCGAGAGGCCGAGATAGGCGTGGGTCGGCCGCGCGAAGCAGTAGATGCAGCCATGCTCGCAGCCGCGATAGGGATTGATCGAGCGGTCGAAACCGATATCGGGCGAGCTGTTGCGCGCGATGATCGTGCGGGTCGCGTCCCGGGTGAGGGTCGTGCGCAGTGGCGGCAACTCGTCGTCGGCATCGAGCGGCGCGGCGGCGCCCCAACCATCGTCGGTTCGCAGCCGCCGCTCGCGATCAAACCGGCTGGAGTCGTTCGACAGCGCCCCCCGCCCGCGCTGTTGCGGCGTGGCGACGGGATCGTCGGGATAGAGTGGATCGTCGGGGGTTTTCATCGCCCCGATTCATGAGAACAAAAAGGGAACGAGTCAAGCGCCCCATTCGACTCGGACAGCCCGGATGGCATCGGGCTCGAAGGCCATTGCGATCCGCCGGCGCAGATGCTCGCGCATGCGCGGTTCCAGGCCGGAATCGCTCCATTGCGCGGGATTCGCCGGATCGCGCGGCGCCGTCGTCTCGACCCGCCACCGCGCCATGAAGAGCGTGGTGCGCAGCCAGGTGAGGCGACGCATCGGGACGATCCACGGTCTGAGCGCCGCCGCCCGTTTCGGGCCTGCCTCGGCGAAGTACGTTTCCTCGAAAGCCGCGCGTTCCTCTGGCGAAAGCGCCACGCCAATGTCGGGGTGCCATAGGGTCGAGGTCGGCAGGCTGGCATGCGCGAGATCGATCGCGGCCGAACCGACATGGACCTTCTCCAGATCGACGAAGCGCGCGACACCCGACGCATCGATGATGAAGTTGCCGGGGTGCGTGTCGGCCAGCGCCACCGACAAGGGCTGCGGTCGGCGACCGAGCGCCAGCCCCATGGCGCGCACGGCGCGCAGCTCCTCGGCGATTTCCGCGCGCGCACGCGCCTCAGGCACCGCTCGATCGAGATAGCGCGCCGCCGCGACCTCCACGACCTCCAGCGTCGCGAGGAAGGGGTTCTCCTGACGTGGCAGCCCGAGTGCGGGGTCCGGCAGCGGGAGCGCGTGCAGCCGCGCGAGCGTTGTTGCGACCGCCGGCATTTCCTGCGGCAGGCGCGGCAGGCGACCCGCGATGAAGTCCACGATCAGGGCGCCCCCCGGCAGCGACTCACACGGAGGCACGACGTCATGCAGCCGCGGCGTGTGGCCGGCGGGCGCCAGGTGACGGAACGCGGCCGCCTGCAGCGCGAGCCGCCGCGCCGCGTCCGGATCGCCGGGATGCGCATAAGCGATGCGCGCCAACCGTCCATCCGCCAGGCGGACATGCCCATGGGCTGTCCCGGTCGCGGGCAGCTTCTCACCGGCGGCGATGGCGGCGAGTAGCGCGTTAGTCACGGGATCGCGCCGCGCACTTGGCGCTCACGGCCTGTCGGGACGATCCACGAAGCGCTCCGATGCAACGCGATGATGCGACGTCCGTGTCACCCACTGCGCGGCGCCTTGCCTTCATTCAGTCGCGGCATCAGTTCGGCGAAATTGCAGGGCCGGAATCGGATATCGAGCTGAAGCCGCAGGATGTCGTCCCAGCCGTCCTTGCAGGCGCCGGTCGAGCCCGGCAGCGCGAAGATGTAGGTGCCGTTGGCGACGCCCGCCACGGCACGGCTTTGCATGGTGGAGGTGCCGATCTTCTGGAACGAGATCCAGCGGAAGACCTCGCCGAATCCTTCGATGCGCTTCTCGAACAGACCCTCCAGCGCCTCGGGCGTCACGTCGCGGCCCGTCACGCCGGTGCCGCCGGTCGTGATCACCACCTCGACCGCGGGGTCGTCGATCCAGCGTTGCACCGTCGCGCGGATCAGCGCGATATCGTCGGTCACGATGGCGCGGTCGGCCAAACGATGGCCATCGCGGGCGATGCGCTCGACCAGCGTGTCGCCCGACTTGTCGGTTTCGAGCGTGCGGGTGTCCGAGACCGTCAGCACGGCGATGTTGACCGGCTTGAAGGGTCGGCTGTCGTCAATCCTGTTCATGCGCGCACTCTACATTTCCCCGCTCGCCGGCGCGAGCGCGCGGGGGGAGTGGTGCGTTCCGCTGGCGGCGCGACTTAAGGCCCGGTGAAGCGGCCGTAACTGCGCTCCGGCGTCCCGCGATAGAGCGACATATGGGTGTGGGTCGCTACGAACGGCTGACCGACGGCGCGACGCGCGAGCGCAACCGTGGTGCGGCCCGGCCGGTCGAAGCGATCACCGTTGGGGTGGAAACCGTCGGACGTCCAGACGCCCATGCCGATCGCGGTGAGTCGGTCGGCCGAGACGATGGCGTGAATCTTCGCGGGGTCGAAATCGAACTTGCGGATGGTGCCCCAGACGTTGCGCCACTGTTCACGCTCGGCGAGCTCCTGGCCGATCATAAAGTCGGTGAAGGTGCCGAACGCGATCATGTCGTCGGAGAAAAGCGGCCGAGCGCCCTCGTAGTCGACGGCGCGACAACGTACCGACAGATCGGCGAACCAGGTCTTTACCGCCGCGAGATCGTCGGAATGCGGCTCTTCGCGCAGCTTCATCGCTCTCTCCTCACCTGCCGTAGCGCGCCCACAGGGCCCGCTCTTCCATCGCATCCAGCGCGCCCGGCGCCAGCTCCTCGAGCCGCGCGCCAAGCCCGGCGCGGGCCAGCAGGCCGCGGCGCGGCCCGATCACCGGCAGCCGGACATCCTCGCCATAGCGTGCCCTCAGGGTCCCGCGCAGCTCGCCGAGCGAATCGACCAGCCCGAGTTCAAGTCCGCGGCGACCGGTCCAGAACTCGCCGGAGTACAGCGTCGCCTCGTCGCCCTTCAGTCGGCCGTCGCGCCGCGCGCGTACCCAGGCCTTGAAGTCGTCATGGATCTCCACCTGCAGCGCCTTCAGCCGCTCGACCTCATCGGCGCGCTCCGGCCGGAACGGATCGAGCATCGCCTTGCGGTCGCCCGAGGTATGGACACGCCGCTCGACTCCGATGCGATCCAACAACCCGGCAAAGCCGAACCCCGCGCTCACCACGCCGATGGACCCGACGACCGACGACGGATCGGCCACGATCTCGTCGGCGGCGCAGGCGAGCCAATAGCCGCCCGAGGCCGCGACGTCCTCGACAAAGGCGATCGTCGGAAGGCCCTTCTCTGCCGACAGGGCGCGGATGCGCTGGCCGATCAGCGAGGATTGCACGGGCGAGCCGCCGGGTGAGTTCACCGCGAAGGCGACCGCGCGGGCACGCCTTGTGTCGAACGCGCGCTTCAGGAGCGGCGCCACGGTCTCGATCGACAGGCCACCGCGCCCCAGCCGGCCCCCCGGCGCGATCACACCGGACAAGCGCACAACGGGAACGACCGGCGCGCGCCGGAAACGATCAGCGAGTTGCTTCCACATTGCCCGCACTGTCTGGGGGCCGGCCTCAGAAGGCAAGCGCGGCGGCGTCGCGCAGGATCGCCTCGGCCTCCTGCGTGTAGCCGCCCGCACTCTGCAGCGAGAGCGGCGTGGCCACGATGCGGCGCGCGGCGCCGCGCGCGGCCCGCACCAGCACGCGGCGCGACGGCTCGACGAGGCGGCTCGCTCGAGCCTGCAGCCCTGCCGCCTCAAGCGCGGCCTCCAGCTCACCCAGCCGATCGCTGCGATGGACCACGGTCAGCGTTCCGCCGGGCGCGAGGACTTCCCCCGCGCGGGCGATCCATCGCGCAAGGTCGGCGGTGGACTCGACGGTCGCCCGCGCCTTCACCGGATCGGGCGATGGATCGGCCACCGCCGCCGCAAGATAGGGCGGGTTGGTCGCGATGTGATCGAAGGTTCCGAAACTCCCCGGCCAAGCGCGGGCCAGATCGTGCTCGATGACGGCGAACCGATCGGAAAGCCCGTTCGAATCCGCGTTCTCGCGAGCGAGCGTCGCCAGCGGCGGCTGGACCTCGACGCCGGTCAGATGAAGGTCGGCGACCCGCGCCGCGAGGCAGAGGGCGACGGCGCCGACGCCGCAGCCGAGATCCAGGACCCGCTCGCCCGGTCGTGCGGGTACGGCGGCGGCGAGCAGTACGGCATCGACCGCGACCCGATAGCCGCGCGCCGGCTGGCGCAGCCGCACGCGCCCGCCAAGCAAGAGGTCTTCGGTTACCGCCCGGTTCACGGCCCGACCATAGACTGCCCGGGTGCACCCGTCGCTTTGCGGGGCTTGTCCGGGGCTGCTATTTCTTTCCGCCGATGACCAATGTCGTTCCCCTTGATGGGCGCCGCCGCGCACCCAGCCTCGATCCGCTGTTGGCGCTCTGCGCCGACGACATGGCGCGGGTCGACCGCGAGATTCTCGCCCGCCTGCGCTCGCCCGTCGGGCTGATCCCCGAAGTCGCCACCCATCTCGTGGGCGCCGGCGGCAAGCGCATGCGCCCGTTGCTGACCGTCGCGGCGGCGCGGCTGTGCGGCCACAATGGCGGCGACGACAAGCCGGTGCGGCTGGCGACCTGCGTGGAGTTCATCCATTCCGCGACGCTTCTGCACGACGACGTCGTGGACGAAAGCGCGCTGCGCCGCGGCAAGGCGACCGCAAATGCCGTGTGGGGCGACAAGGCGCCGGTGCTGGTTGGCGACTTCCTGTTCACGCGCGCCTTCGAGCTGATGGTCGAGGTGGGCTCGCTGGAAATCCTCGGCGTCCTGAGCAAGGCCTCATCGACCATCGCCGAAGGCGAGGTGCTGCAGCTCGTCACGCAGCGCAATGTCAGCACGCCCGAGGCCACGTACCTCGAAGTCATCAAGGGCAAGACCGCGCGGCTGTTCGCGGCGGCCGCCGAAGTGGGCGCGATGGTCGCGGGCAAGACGGGTGCGGAGCGTGTGGCGCTGGAAAGCTACGGCGAGAGCCTCGGCATCGCCTTCCAGCTGGTCGACGACGCGCTCGACTATTCGGGCCGCGAGGCGCGACTGGGCAAGACGGTGGGCGACGACTTCCGCGAGGGCAAAATCACACTGCCGCTGATCCTCGCCTTCCTGCGCGGCGGCAACGTCGAACGCGAGTTCTGGCGGCGCACCATCGAGCGGCTGGAGCAGCGCGACGGCGATCTCGCCCATGCCCAGGAGCTTCTGGAGCGGCATGGCGCCATCGCCGACACGTTCGAGCGGGCCCGCCACTACGGCGCCGTCGCCCGCGACGCGCTGGGTCTCTTCCCGGACAGCCCGCTCAAGGCCGCGCTCTGCGAGGCCGTCGAGTTCACCATCGACCGCGCGCACTGAGCGGCCAGGCGATGGCCCGGCATATCCTCGCCATCGACCAGGGCACCACCAGCACCCGCGCCATCGTTTTCGACGACCAGGCGCGGCCGTTGGCCACGGCGCTGCGCGAGCTGCCACAGATCTTTCCGAAACCCGGTTGGGTCGAGCACGATCCGGAAGAGATCTGGCGCGCCACCGTCGCGGTCTGCCGCGAGGCGCTGGCCCAGGCGCAGCTGACGGCGCGCGACTTGGCCGGGATCGGCATCACCAACCAACGCGAAACCGTCGTGGTGTGGGACCGGGCCACGGGGCAGCCGATCCACAATGCCATCGTCTGGCAGGACCGCCGCACCGCCGAGCGTTGCGCGGATCTCAAGAAAGCCGGTCACGAGGCGGCGGTGACGGCACGCACCGGACTTCTGCTCGACCCCTATTTCTCCGGCACCAAAATCGCCTGGATTCTGGACAATGTCGGCGGCGCCCGCGCGCGCGCCGCGCGGGGCGAGTTGGCCGCCGGCACGATCGAATGCTTCCTGCTGTGGCGCCTCACCGGCGGCAAGGTCCATGCGAGCGACGCCAGCAACGCCAGTCGCACGCTGCTGCTCGATATCGCGCGGGGCGCCTGGGACGATGATCTCTTGAAGCTGTTCGATGTGCCGGCCTCGCTGCTGCCGGCGGTCGTCGATTGCGCGGGCCCGCTCGGCACGACGGTGCCCGAAATTCTCGGCGCACCGGTGCCGGTGCTGGGTATGGCGGGCGACCAGCAGGCAGCGACGCTGGGCCAGGCCTGCGTCCGGCCCGGCATGGTGAAGGCGACCTACGGCACGGGCTGCTTCGCGATGCTGAACACAGGTCCCGAGATTCTGCGCTCGCGCCATCGGTTGCTGTCGACCGTGGCATGGCAGCTTGGAGGCCAGCGCACCTACGCGCTCGAGGGCAGCATCTTCGTCGCGGGCGCCGCGGTGCAGTGGTTGCGCGATGGCCTCAAGCTGATCGAGAAATCCTCCGACGTCGCGGCACTGGCCGCGAAGGCGAAACCCGATCATGGCGTCGTGCTGGTGCCGGCCTTCGTCGGCCTCGGCGCTCCCTATTGGGACGCCGACGCGCGCGGAGCTCTCCTGGGCCTCACCCGCGACAGTGGCCCCGCAGAGATCGCGGCCGCGACACTCGACTCGGTCTGCCACCAGACGCGCGACCTCACCGAGGCGATGGCGGGCGATGGTGCGGCGATCGCAGCTTTGCGGGTCGATGGCGGCATGGTGGTGAACGATCCGCTGATGCAGCGCCTCGCCGACACGCTGGGACTCGCCGTCGAGCGGCCACGCGTCACCGAGACCACCGCGTTGGGGGCGGCGTTCCTGGCCGGGCTCGCGGCGGGCCTCTGGCCATCGCTCGACGCCCTGTCCGCGACCTGGGCACTGGACCGCGCTTTCGCTCCGGCGGAACCCGCCGCAGCCCGCGACCGGCGGCATGCCGCCTGGAAGGCTGCGGTCACGCGGGTGCGCACGGGCGCCTGATCCGCGCTTCCGGTGCGCCCGCCGCCGCTATAGGTTGCCGGCCGTCATGACCCGAGCCAATCCGATCTATTGCGGCATCGACACCACCGACCTCATGGGGGCGGCGAAGCTCATTCGCGCCCTGGCCGAGGGACAGCATCCGGCGGTGGGCGGCATCAAGCTGGGGCTGGAGTTCTTCCTCGCCCATGGCGCACCGGGTGTGCGCTACGCCTTTCCCGAACCGCTGCGGGCGGCGGGCACCGGCTTCTTTCTCGATCTGAAGCTGCACGACATTCCCAACACGGCAGCGGGCGGCATCCGCGCCGTGGCCGACCTCGCGCCGACCTACATCACCGTTCACACCGCGGGCGGCGCTGAAATGATGCGGGCGGCCGCCGCCGAAGCGCGCGCGCAGGCGACGCGTCTCGGCGTTGCGAGGCCCAAGCTTTTGGGTGTGACGGTGCTGACCTCGCTCGATACCGCCGATCTCGCCGCGATGGGCGTGCCCGCGGCACCCTCGGATCAGGTGCGGAGGCTCGCGGCGCTCGCCCGCGCCAATGACCTCGATGGCGTGATCTGCTCGCCGCTCGAGATCGCAGCCCTGCGGGCCGATCTCGGCTCCGACTTCGTGCTGATGGTGCCCGGCATCCGCCCCGCCGGCAGCGCCGCCAACGACCAGAAGCGGGTCATGACGCCGGGCGAGGCGGTACGGCTGGGCGCCAGCCACTTGGTGGTAAGCCGGCCGATCGCGCAGGCTGCCGATCCGCGGCAGGCCGCGCTCGCCATCGCCCGCGAGGCCGGCGTCAACCTGCCGTGAGCCTCGACGTCAAGATTTGCGGCCTCTCGACGCCTGAGACGCTGGACGCGGCGGTGACGGCGGGAGCGCGCTGGGTCGGTTTCGTCGCCTATCCGCCCTCGCCCCGGCATATCGATACCGCCACGCTCGCCACGCTGGGCGCCCGTGTGCCCGGTTCGGTCGGACGTGTGCTGCTGTCGGTCGATGCCGACGACGCGTTGCTGGCCGAGCGCATCGCCACGGGTGTGGTCGACCTCCTGCAGTTGCACGGCGCGGAATCGCCGGCTCGCGTCGCGGCGATCCGCCAGCGCTTCGGCAAGCCCGTGATGAAGGTCGCCAAGGTCGCGTCAGCGTCCGATATCGACTCCGTCATCCGCGACTTTGGCGGGATCGCGGATCGGCTGATGTTCGACGCGGCCGGTGGCGTCCTGCCTGGCGGCAATGCTCAAAGCTTCGACTGGCGCTTGCTCGCGGGTGTCACCATCCCGCGCCCCTGGATGCTGGCGGGCGGGCTGACGGCGGCGAACGTCGCCGAGGCGGCGCGCATCTCGGGCGCCACGACCCTCGACGTTTCCTCTGGCGTGGAAAGCGCGCGCGGGGTGAAATCAGCCGCACTGATCCGCGCCTTCATCGCGGCGGCGCAAGGTAGGGGAGGCACGACATGAAGACCGAGAAGCGGCTCAAGGAACTGGGCATCGAGCTCGCGCCCGCGGTGGCGCCGGTGGCGAACTACGTGAACGCGGTGCGCACCGGCAATCTCCTGTTCCTCGCCGGCAAGGGGCCGGGTCAGCCCGGCAAGCCGATGCCGACCGGCAAGGTCGGTCGCGACATGACCAAGGAGCAGGCCTACATCCATGCCCGCGAGACCGGGCTCAGCCTGATCTCGGTGATGAAGGCGGAGCTGGGCGATCTCGATCGCGTGAAACGGATCGTGAAGCTGCTCGGCATGGTGAATGCGGTGCCCGAGTTCGGCGATCATCCCGAGGTGATCAACGGCTGCTCGGATCTCTTCGTGCAGGTGTTCGGCGATCGCGGGCGACACGCCCGCTCGGCCGTCGGCATGGGCTCGCTGCCCCGCGGCATTCCAGTCGAGATCGAGGCGATCGTCGAGATCGAGCCGGACCCGCCCGCGAAAGCGCGCCGCATCAAGCCGATCGGAAAGACCAAAGCGGCGAAGAAGAAAAAGAAGCGCTGATCAGCAGCCGAGCTTCGTCGCGACATCCTCGATCGTCTGGCCGACGACGTCCCAATCGCCGTCGGGCGCGAAGTCGAGCTTCTGGTGCGGGCCATACTCGGTCGGCCGATGCACGAACGCGGTCTTCAGGCCGCACTTCTGCGCGGCACGCAGATCGTTGTTGTGGGCGGCCACCAGCATCACCTGGGCGGGCTCGAGATACATGCTGCGCACGACGCCGAGGTAGGAGTCGGGATCGGGCTTGTAGTGCCGGAACGTCTCGCCCGAGAAGCAGTGATCCCACGGGATGCCGGCGTTCTTGGCCATATTGATCAGCAGCGCCACATTGCCGTTGCTGAGCGTCGCCACCACGAACTTCTTCTTGAGCCGGCCGATGCCCCCGACCGAGTCGGGCCAGGGCCGCAGTTTGTGCCAGAGCCGCGTGAACTCCCAGGCCGCCGCCTCGCCGGGATGATCGAGGCCACGCTTCGCGAGCAGCATCGCGAACGCCTCCTTGTGCAGCTCGTCGATGTTGGTCCAGGGCAACTCGCCCGACCGCACCCGCGCCATCTGCGGCTGGTAGAGCCCCCGCCATTCGTCGGCGAAGCTAGTCCAGTCGGTGGCGAGCCCGTGGCGGCGGCCAAGCGCCGGCAGATCCTCGATGAGACTGCCGCGCCAGTCGACCACCGTGCCGAACACATCGAAGATGCAGACCTTGAGGTTGGCGAACGCGGCGGTCATCGATAGCCTCTCCGGATGGCGACGCGGCAAGATACGTTGGTCTTCGACGACGGCAAGGCCCGATGTGGCTGGGTGAGCGACGATCCGCTCTACCGCCTCTACCACGACACCGAGTGGGGACGACCGGTGCGCGATCCGCACGGGCTATTTGAACTGCTGATCCTGGAAGGCTGCCAGGCCGGCCTCAGCTGGATCACGGTGCTGCGCAAGCGCGAGCGCTATCGTACGGTCTATGACGGTTTCGATCCCCACAAGATCGCGCGCTACCGACCGGCGAAGCTCGCCAAGCTGTTGGCCGATCCCGGCATCGTGCGCCACCGCGGCAAGATCGAGGCCAGCGTCACCAACGCCCGCGCCTGGCTCGAGCTTGAGGCGCGTGAGGGTTCGGCAGTGCGATGGCTCTGGGGCTTCGTGGATGGGGCGCCGCGGCGCAACCGCCCGGCGACGCTGAAGCAGGTGCCGGCGCGTACGCCCGAGAGCGACGCGATGTCGAAGGCGCTGAAGAAGGCCGGCTTCAAGTTCGTCGGTTCGACCATCTGCTATGCGTTCATGCAGGCGAGCGGCATGGTCGACGATCATGTGGCGGGCTGCCACTGCGCGCGGGAGTAGGATCATGTCGAAGCGGGTGTTCATCGCGGCACTGGGAACGGAGACCAACCAGTTCGTGCCCTTCCCCACCGACCTCGCCGCCTTCGCCGAGTACGGCATCTGGCGGGGCGACGCCACGCGCCATCCGCCGACCTCGTTCACGGGTCCGCTGCATGTCTGGCGCCGCGAAGCCGAGGCGCGCGGCTGGACCGTGATCGAGGGACTCGCCACCTTCGCGTCGCCCTCGGGCACCACGGTGCGCGCCGTCTACGAAGGCTTCCGCGAGGAGATCCTGGCCGGCATTCGCGCGGCGATGCCGCTCGATGCCGTCCTGCTGAACGTTCACGGCGCGATGGTGGCCGACGGCTACGACGACTGCGAAGGCGATCTCTTGAGCCACGTGCGCGCCATCGTGGGGCCGACGGTGGCGGTGGGTGCCGAGTTCGACCTGCATTGCCACCTCACCCAGCTGATGCTCGACAGCGCCGACGTGCTGGTCGGCTACAAGGAATACCCGCACACCGATCCCATGGAGCGGGCCGCCGAGCTGTTTGCGATCGTGGCCGACACCGTCATGGGCAAGGTGCGGCCCGTGATGGTCCGGCACGATTGCCGCATGATCGCGCAATACCGGACCTCGGTGCCGCCGATCGACGAGTTCGTGCGGCGCATGAAATCCTTCGAGGGGCGCGATGGCATCCTGTCGGTGTCGCTCAGTCACGGCTTCGCCTTCGCCGATGTCGAGGATGTCGGCACCCGAACGCTGGTGGTGGCCGACGGCGACCGCACCAAGGCCGAGGCGCTGGCGCGTCAACTGGGCCGCGAGCTGTGGGACAATCGCGAGCGCTACGCCACGCGTTATCTCACGGTCGAGCAGGCGATGGAGGCCGCGGGCCGGCACAACCAGGGCACGCTGGTGCTGGCCGATCGCGCCGACAATCCCGGCTCCGGCGCGCCCGGCGACTCGACCTTCCTCCTGCAGGCGCTGATCCAGCGACGGCTGGGCCCGACGCTGTTCGGCGTGATGTGGGACCCGCAGGCGCTCAAGGTGGCGCAGGCCGCGGGCGAGGGCGCGACGCTCACCATGCGCCTGGGCGGCAAGGCGGGCGCGGTGAGCGGCATGCCGGTCGATCTCGAGGTCACCGTGCATCGGCTCGCGCGCGACGTGCGCCAGCCCTACGGCCCGGTGATGGCGCCGCTGGGCGACATGGCGCTGCTCAAGAGCGAGCATGTCGATATCGCGATCAATGGCCTGCGCACCCAGACCTTCCACGCTGACGCCTTCCGCGCGGTCGGCGCGGAGCCCACCGACTACCGCACCGTGGTGGTGAAGTCCGCGCAGCATTTCTACAACGGCTTCGCCGGACTCGCCCGCGAGGTGCTCTACGTGGCCTCGCCCGGCGCCGCCGACCCCGACGTCACCCGCCTGCCCTACCGCAAGCGCCGCACCCCGTTTTGGCCCAAGGTCGCCGACCCGTGGGCGTGAGGTCGGGCGCGCGCTAGACTGGCCTCCAAGAATGAAAGGAACGACACATGAAAATCGCCGTGGTTGGCGCCGGCGGGCGCATGGGGCGGATGCTGGTGCGGGAGCTGGGGCGGCGCGCGGGTGCTGAGCTGGCGGCGGCCTGCGAGGGGCCGGGCTCGAGCTGGGCCGGCCGCGATTCGGGCGAGCTCGCGGGGCTGGAGCCCAACGGGGTGAAGATCGGCACCGACGCGGGCGCGGCGATCGGCGCGGCCGACGCGCTGATCGACTTCACGGTGCCGGCGGCGACGGCGGCGCACGCGGCACTCGCGGCCGAGCGCGGGCGCGCGATGGTGATCGGCACCACGGGGCTCGACGCGGCGCAGACCGCGGCCGTCCACGCGGCGGCCAAGCGCGTGCCGGTCCTGTGGGCGGCCAACATGGCGCTCGGCGTCAATGTGCTGCTGGCGCTGGTCGAGAAGACGGCCGCGATGCTGGCCGCGGACTACGACATCGAGGTGCTGGAGATGCACCATCGCCACAAGATCGACGCGCCCTCGGGCACGGCGCTGGCCCTCGGTCGCGCGGCGGCGGCGGGCCGCGGGGTCGCGCTGGAGAAGGTCTGGCGCAAGACGCGCGATGGCCACACCGGCGCGCGGCCGTCGGGCGAGATCGGCTTCGCCACGCTGCGCGGCGGCGAGGAGGTCGGCGTGCACACCGTGATGTTCGCCGCCGCAGGCGAGCGGCTGGAACTCGGCCATCGCAGCTTCAGTCGCGAGACCTACGCCGCCGGCGCGGTGACGGCGGCGCTCTGGCTCAGGGGCAAACCGGCCGGCCTCTACGGCATGAAGGACGTGCTGGGATTGTAGCGCACCGCCGATGGCGCGGGCACCGCGTCATCCCGAGCGCATGCGGGGGATCTTTCGGGTCCAGGAGAGACCCTTCCCTCCGCCCGAGCGTCAGCCCGCGAGCACGTCGCCCGCGATGAAGCGGCCGTCGGCATAGAGCAGCGGTCGGGCGGTGGGGTCGAGCGCCAGCTCGACGATTTCGCCGACATAGATCGTGTGCGTGCCGGCGGCCAGCCGCGCGACCAGCCGGCAGTCGAACGAGACGGGGCAGCCCGCGAGCGCCGGCGCGCCGGTGACGAGCGTGCTCCAACTGCCCATGCCTTCGAAGCGCGCGTCGCCCTCGATGCCATCCATGCCGGCGAAGCGCTCGGCGATCCGGCGATGTGCGGGCGCGAGGATGTTGACGCAGAAGATGCCGGCTTCACCCAAAGGATCGTGCGCCGACGCGCTCTTGTTCACGCAGGCGAGGATCTGCGGCGGGTCGGCCGAGACCGAACAGACCGCCGTCGCGGTGAGGCCGCCGCGCTGGCCCGCGTGCCGGGTCGTGACCAACGCCACGCTCGCCGCCAGATGCCGCATGCCCGCCTTGAACCGCGCCGGATCGATCGCCATGCCGCTCCTCTACAGGCCCCGCGAGGGGCGGAAAACCTTGTCACAAAACGGCAGTATTGACGCAACGCAAATGTCACCCGGATGGCCGCGCTTTCGCGTTGCGCCGCGCGCATGAGCGGGCTGGGATGGGACGATGGCCTACTCCGATCCCCCGCCCCCTTCGCCGCCCACAGCCGACGTGGCGTGGCGCAGCGAGGTCGCGCGCTGTCGTGCCGATCTCGCCCGCCATCGCGCGTCGGTCCTGGCGCATGCCCGGCCGGCGGGAATTCATGGCGTGCGGGTCAGCCTGCGGCGTCTGCGCGGTGCGGCGCGCCTGTTCGCTGATGCCTGGCCGGACGCAGGGACCGACGCGCTGGCGGCCGAGGCCGCACGCATCGCGCGCGCCTGCGGTCCGGCACGCGACATCGAGGTGTTTCTCGGCGAGACACTGCCCGACGCCGGCAAGGCGGGTGCGGTCTCCGCCGAGGATCTGGCGGCGCTGCGGCGGGTCGGCCTGAAGCTGAAGCGCGTCAGACGCGCGGCGGCGCGGGCGGCGCTACAGGGGGAGCAATTCACCGCTTTCGAGGCGATGCTGGCGGCGGCCGAGGCGGCACCTGCGGACGGGGCGCCGCCGTTGCGGGAGTTCGCGCAAGCCGCGCTCGCCAAGGCCGATCAGCGGGTGCGCAAGCGCGGGCGCGGTCTGGCGCGCCTGAAGGACGCCGGGCGGCACCGGCTGCGGCTCGCGGTCAAGAAGGCGCGCTACGCCGCGCAGACGCTCGCGGCCTCGTTCGAGCCGGCGGCGGCGGCGTCCTACGCCGAGGCGACGGCGCGGCTGCAAGGAGCGCTGGGTGCCGTCACCGATGCCGCGACGGCCCGCGCCGTGCTGGACGATATCGCGGGCGCGGCGCGCCCGGCCGACAGTGCGCGCATCGCGCAGGCGGGACGGGCGATCCTGCGCTTCGTCACCCGCGAGGGCCGCCGGCGCGAACGCAAGCTCGACCGGGCCTGGAGGGTGTTTCGGGCGGCGCCGCCCTTGTGGCGCTGACGGCCGGGTTCCGGCGCCCGCCCGGCTGGGCTATAAGGCCGTCATGACCCAGACCGCCCCGGCGCCGGAAGAGCGCATTCCCGTGACCGTGCTGACCGGCTTTCTTGGCAGCGGCAAAACCACGCTGTTGAACCGACTGCTGCGCCGGCCGGAGCTTTCCGACACTGCCGTCATCATCAACGAGTTCGGCGAGATCGGGCTCGACCATCTGCTGGTCGAGAAGAGCGATGACGAAGGCATGGTGACGCTGAATTCGGGCTGCCTCTGCTGCACCGTGCGCGGCGACCTCGTGCGCACCATGAGCGAGCTGTTCCTGAAGCGCGCACGCGGCGAGATCTCGTCCTTCAAGCGCATGGTGGTGGAGACCACGGGTCTCGCCGATCCCGCGCCCATCCTGCACACTCTGATGAGCGATCCGCTGCTGGCCTCGCGCTATCGCCTCGATGGCGTGGTGACGACGGTCGACGGCGTGAACGGCGCGGGCACGCTCGACAGCCATCAGGAGGCGATAAAGCAGGCCGCCGTCGCCGACCGGCTCCTGTTGACCAAGACCGATATCGCCGACGCGCCGGCGCTGGCCGCGCTGCGCGGTCGGCTGCACACGCTGAACCCCGGCGCGCCGCTCGAGACGGTGGCGGCGGGCGAGGTCGATCCCGCGCGCATCCTCAATGCCGGCCTCTACAATCCCGACACCAAGACCGCCGACGTCCGGCGCTGGCTTCAGGCCGAGGCCTACGACCACGCCCATGACGGGCACAGCCATCATCACCACGAGCACGGGCACGGGCATGGGCATGGGCATGACCATCACCACGACCACGCGCATGGCGCCGGCGACGGCCAGGACCCGCACGACAAGAACCGCCACGACGACCGAATCCGGGCGTTCTGCATGACCTTCGACGAGCCGATGAGCTGGTCGACGGTGGCGGCGGCATTCGACGCGCTGGTGACCTATCGCGGGCCCGACCTTCTGCGCATCAAGGGCATCCTGAACGTCAAGGACACGCCCAAGCCGGTCGTGGTTCATGGCGTGCAGCACGTGTTCCATCCGCCAGCGACGCTTGAGGCTTGGCCGGAGGGCGACGATCGGCGCAGCCGCGTGGTGTTCATCACGCGCGACATCGGCGAGAGCACGATCCGCAAGGTGTTCAATTCGTTCTTCGACGCCGAGAAGAAGGGCTGGGCCGCACCCACTGGCTGACGTGCTGGAGCGGAACAGGATCAGGTGGAACCGCATGGGGTCCCACCCGGTCCCATTCGCGCGCACCATCGGTGTGTGTTGCAGGGGGCACCATGACTTCAGCTGATTCCAGCTGAACGCAGAGTGCGCTAGGGTCGGACATGGCCAAGTCCAAGACCGCGCCCGCCGTCGTCGACAAGCCGATGCGGCACCTCTTCCTGATCGACGGGTCGGGCTACATTTTCCGTGCCTATTTCGCGCTGCCGCCGATGAACCGGCCGGACGGCACGCCGGTCAACGCCGTGCTGGGCTTCGCGCGTATGCTGACCCAGCTGCTGGAAGTTCCCGAGGTCGATCACGTGGCGGTGATCCTCGATGCCGGCCGCACCACTTTCCGCAACGAGATCTATCCCGAATACAAGGCGCACCGGCCGGAGCCCCCGGAGGATCTGCGACCGCAGTTTCCGCTGATCCGCGAGGCCGCCACCGCGTTCGGCATGCCCTCGATCGAGCTGCCGGGATTCGAGGCCGACGATCTGATCGCGACCTATGCGCGGCTGGCGCTGGCGGCGGGAGCCCGCTGCACCATCGTGTCCTCCGACAAGGACCTGATGCAGCTGGTGCGGCCGGGCGTCGAGCTGATGGACCCGATGAAGCAGCGGCGCATCGGGCCAGCCGAAGTGATCGAGAAGTTCGGCGTCCCGCCGGAGCGCGTGGTCGATGTCCAGGCGCTGGCGGGCGATTCCACCGACAATGTGCCGGGCGTCTCCGGCATCGGGCTGAAGACGGCGGCGCAGCTCATCACCGAGTATGGCGATCTCGAAACGCTGCTGGCGCGGGCGGGCGAGATCAAACAGCCCAAGCGCCGCGAGGCCCTGCTCACCAACGCCGGCCTCGCGCGCATTTCGCGCGATCTGGTGCGGCTGCGCGACGACGTCCCGCCGCCGGTCGATCCCGAGACCTTCGACAAGCGCCGGCCCGATCCCAACGTGCTGCTGCCCTGGCTGGAGACGCAGGGCTTCAACAGCCTGATCCCGCGCTTCACCCGCGAACTGGGGCCCGCCACGGCGCCGGTCGCGGTCGGCAACCCGGCCGTGACGTCGAGCGCCGAGGCGGCGACCACTGACGCAGCGGCCAGCGCGGAGACACCGGCCGACACGGCGGCCTTCGTGCCCGCCAGCTACGAGCTGATCCAGGACTTGCCGGCGCTCGAGGCCTTCGTCGCCGAGGCGACGCGGGCCGGCACCGTGGCCTTCGACTGCGAAACCGACGCGCTCGATGCGCTGGGCGCGGGGCTGGTCGGTGTCTCGATGGCGCTGCTCGATGGGCCCTGGGGCAATGTCGATTCACCCCGTCGGCGCGCGGTCTATGTGCCCCTCGCCCATCGCGCGCCGGGCGGCGCCCAGGGTGCGCTCGATCTGGGCGGCGGTGGCGAAGCCGCGGGCGATGGCGCCCTGCTGGCGGGTCAGATTCCGATTGCCGAGGCGATCGCGCGGCTGAAGCCGCTTCTGGAAGATCCCGCCGTGCTGAAGGTTGGCCAGAACATCAAGTACGACATGGCGGTGCTGCGCCGGCACGGCGTCACCATCGCGCCGGTCGACGACACGATGCTGATCTCCTTCGTGCTCGACGCTGGCTCGCACGGCCACGGCATGGACGAGCTCTCCGAACGGCATCTCGGCCACAGCACCATCAAGTTCGCCGACGTGGCCGGCTCGGGCCGCAACCAGACGAGCTTCGACCGGGTGGCGCTGGAGCGGGCTCGCGACTACGCCGCCGAAGACGCCGACGTCACCATGCAGCTCTGGAAGCGACTGAAGCCCCGGCTCGCGCGCGACCGACTCACGACGCTCTACGAGACCGTCGAACGGCCGCTGATCCCCGTGCTGGCCGATATGGAACGCGCCGGCATCAAGGTCGATGTGGCGAAACTGGCCGGCCTCAGCGCCGACTTCGAACGGCGACTGGTCGATCTCGAGCGCGAGGCGCACGCGATCGCGGGCCGCGAGTTCAACGTCAATTCGCCGCGCCAGCTGGGCGAGATCCTGTTCGATGAACAAAAGCTGCCGGGGGGCAGGCGCAACAAGACGGGTGCCTGGTCGACCGACGCCTCGGTGCTGGACGATCTCGCCGCGCAAGGCCACGCGCTGCCGGTGAAGGTGCTGGAGTATCGCCAGCTCGCGAAGCTCAAGAGCACCTACACCGACGCGCTGGTGCGCGAAGTGAGACCCGCCACGGGCCGCGTCCACACCTCGTACCACATGACCGGCGCCGCGACCGGCCGGCTCGCCTCGACCGACCCGAACCTGCAGAACATCCCGGTCCGCACCGAGGAAGGTCGCAAGATCCGCGAGGCGTTCGTCGCCGAACCGGGCCATGCACTGCTGTCGGCCGACTACTCGCAGATCGAACTCCGGCTTCTGGCGCATGTGGCGGAGATCGACACGCTCAAGGCCGCGTTCGCGCGCGGCGACGATATCCACGCCATCACCGCCTCGGAAATGTTCGGCGTGCCCGTGAAGGGCATGGACCCGCTGGTGCGTCGCCGCGCCAAGGCGATCAATTTCGGCATCATCTACGGCATCTCGGCGTTCGGTCTTGCCGCCCAGCTCGGCATCCCCCAACCCGAGGCGCGCGACTACATCGCGGCCTACTTCAAGCGCTATCCCGGCATCCGCGACTACATGGAACGGACCAAGGAGTTCGCCCGCAAGAACGGCTGGGTGGCCACGCCCTTCGGGCGACGCATCCATCTGCGCGGCATCAACGAGAAGAACGCCGGCATGCGCGGCTTCGCCGAGCGCGCCGCCATCAACGCGCCGCTGCAGGGTGGCGCGGCCGACGTGATCAAGCGGGCGATGATCCGCCTGCCCGGAGTGCTCGCCCGCGAAGGCTTGGCCGCGCGGATGCTGCTGCAGGTACACGACGAGTTGCTGTTCGAGGTGCCCGAGGCGGAACTCGCGCGCACCGCCGAGGTCGCGCGGCGCACCATGGAGACTGCCGCGACGCTCTCGGTGCCGCTGACCGTCGAGACCGGTCACGGCGCAACCTGGGCAGCCGCGCATTGAGGGAACGGAAGGACACGCGATGAAGATCTGGGGTCGGGCGAACTCGATCAACGTGCAGAAGGTGTTGTGGGCAGCCGATGAATGCGGCCTCTCCGTCGAGCGCGTCGATGTCGGCGGCGCTTTCGGGGGCAACGACCAGAAATGGTACCTCGACATGAATCCCAACGGCGTCGTGCCGACCATCGACGATGGCGGCCGCACGATCTGGGAGAGCAACAGCGCGGTCCGCTATCTCGCCACCCGCTACGCTCGCGGCTCGCTGTGGTCCGAGGATCCCGGCGAACGGTCGGAGGCCGATCGCTGGATGGATTGGCAGCTCTCGACCGTGTCGGAGTGCATGCGAGTGATCTTCTGGGGCCTCGTCCGCACGCCGCCGGAGAAGCGCGACATGGCGGCGATCGGTGCCGCCGCGCGCGACGCCGGTAAGCTCTACGGCCGGCTCGACGCGCATCTCGCGACGCACCGCTACGTGGCGGGCGAACGCTTCACGATGGGTGACATTCCCGTCGGCTGCTTTGCCTATCGTTACTTCGCGCTCGATGTTGAGCGGCCCGCCCTGCCGCACTTGCGCGCCTGGTACGAACGGCTGATGACGCGGCCCGCCTATGCGCGGCACGTCGCAATCAAGATGACCTGATGTTCCCGTCGCGGCGGGCCTGCGCCTCGAGAAAGGTGGCGCGCATGCTTGCCAGATCGACCTCAAGCCCAGTGAAGAGCCAGAACGCGTCGGCCGCCTGGTGCACGCACATGCCGCCGCCATCGAGCGTGCGGGCGCCGCGACCAGCCGCTTCGATCAGAAACGCCGTCCGGATGGGCGTGTAGATCGCGTCGGCGGCCCACTGGTCGGCGCGCAGGACACCCTCGGGCACCGGATTGCCGGCGATCCCCGTCATACCAATAGGTGTTGCGTTCGCGACGCCGGAGGCGCGGCTGATTTCGGCGGCGAGGTCGTCGGCGACCCGTGCCGCTGCAGGGCCAAATCGCCGTCGAAGATCGGCCATCAGCCCGTCGCGGCGCGCGACGTCGGTGTCATGCACAACCACTTCCGCAGCACCGAGATCCTTCAGGGCGAAGGCGATAGCGCGGCCGGCGCCGCCTGCGCCCACCACCACGGCGCCGCGTCCTGCAACAGCCGCCTCTCCCAACCCGTCACGAAAGCTCGCGCGAAACCCCAGACGATCTGTGTTGTAGCCGGTGGCGCGGCCCGCGCCATCGAACACCACCGTGTTGAACGCTCCGGTCTCAGCGGCGTCGGCCGACAAATCGTCGAGCAGCGGGATCACGGCCTGCTTGCAGGGGAAGGTGATGTTGAGTCCGGCGAATCCTGCTGTTCGCGCCGCTTCGAAGAGCGCGCGCAAATCGCGACCGACCAGCACATCGAGATCCATCAAGTGGTACAGCCCGCGACGGCCGGCCGCCGCCAGTGCCGTCTCATGCAGCGCCGGACTCAGCGACTTGCCGATGTTGGCACCAATCAGGCCGATCAATGTGTCGTTGCCGCTCATCGCTGAGGCGCGACCGCCAGCGCCTTCCCGAATCCGTAGAGCGTCATGGCAGCGCCTCGCCCAGTCACACCAGCCGGTAGACCTCGACCGGCTGGTCGCGTCCCTTCACGTGGCGCATGACCGGATCCGGCAGCCGGCCGAGCGCGGACCGATCGGTCGTCGCCTCGATCGTGTCGCCGCTCACCAGCAGCACGACCTCGTCGGTCTCGGACATGAATTCCTTGCCCATCTGCTCGAAACGCTGCGCCACATTCACGGTGTCGCCCACGACGGTGTAGTTCACCCGCCCCGGTGCCCCGATATTGCCGACGATGGCGCGGCCCGAGTGCAGCCCGATGCGCAGCCGCACCGGCGCCAGCCCACGCGCGCGGCGCGCGGCATTGTCGTGTCGGACCACCTCGGCAATCACGCGCGCGGCCCGGATCGCGGCATCGGCATGATCGTTCATTCGGCTTATGCCGCCCCAGACGGCCATCACGCAATCGCCGATGTACTTGTCGATCATGCCCTGTTCCTGCTCGATGCAGGCGCCCAGCAGGGCGAAATGGTGGTTGAGGAGGTCGGCCGTCTCCTGCTCCGGCAGATCCTCCGCCTGCGGCGTGAAGGCCACGATGTCGGTGAACATCACCGTGACGTCGCGCCGCCGCGAGGCGAGCCCATCCTCGCCCGCCGCCATGAGACGGAACACCAGCCGGCGCGGCACATAGGCACCGAACCACTTGAGCGCAGCGCGGGCTTTCTCGAGGCTGAGGCCCGCGTCGTCGATCTCCCGCAGGCGCGAGCGATGATCGAGCGGCCGATCGAACTCCAGCCGCTCGATCGCCTCGGCGGCATCGGTCAACACGCGGATCGAGCGCGCCATGCGCAGGCCGATCAGGAGCGCCAGCAAGGCGGCAATCAGCAGCGACGCGGCACCCACGATCGCCCCGTTGGTCAGCCGGTCGAGATCGTCGGTGGCATCCTCGATCGGGAAGTAGCGGCCCACGATCCACGGCTCCGGTCCGTATCCGACCAGCGGGCGATAGACGAAAATCCATCGCCGACCCGCGACCTCGATCACGTGCCCGAGATCCCTGAGCGCGCCATCGACGCGAGCGGAACCGGCCCGGGGTCCCCAGATTCCGGCGAGAACCGGATCGTCGACCTCCGAGAGGCCGGGCAGCGGCTTCTCCTCCGACAGCGCGAGCCCGCGCGGATCGACCAGCCGCCGATGCGCCAGCACCTTGTCGCGGCCAGCGAGGATAAAGTAGCGCTCGTCACCACCGCGCGCGGGATCGACGATCAGGCGGGACAGATCACCCACCGCGACGGTGGCCACGATGCCGCCGATGAAGGCGTTGTCGATCCGCCGCACCGGCGTTCGCACATTGATGACGGGCTGCAAGAGCAGTGTGTTCCAGAACAGCGCACCCCAGAATGTCTCGCTGCTCCCCTGAAGCTGGCGGAACCGCTCCAGCCCCTGCGGCATCTCGGCGAGCTCGACAGTATCGCGGATCACCTCCCCCTGCGGATCGCGCGACACGCGGTGCAGCTTGAGGTCGAGCGTTCCGAAGGCCGCCGCCGAAACCGCCGGTGCTCGGGTCATCATGACCGCCAGCGCCTCGCGCACGGCGACCGCCGACTCGATGTCGATCCGCCCGGCCGCCGCGAGCGCGGCGATCAGCTCGATCTGCTCGGTGACCGGATCGAGCCGGCTGCGCACGAGCTGGATCTCGGCCTCGACGCCGCGCCGCGTGCGATCGACCAGCAGCAGCTCGGTGGTTCCGGCAGCGCCAGCAAGGACGGCGATGTAGGCGATACCGGAGATCAGCGAGAGCGCCAGGAACGCGATCGCGAGCGCCACGATCACCCGCACCCGCCAGTACGGGCGCGATGCGTTCGCGGCAATCGGAACGGAGGCGGCGCGGTCGCTCACTAGCCCGTCTTACGGTGCGGCTGTGACGCTGTCACGCCGCGCGGTGGGATCAGGCGGCCGCGCGGATGGCGGCCTGATTGACCTTGCCGTCGACGTGCTTCTCGAACTGGCGGAAATTGACCTCGAAGCGCTTCGCGACATCGCGCGCCGCATTGTCGTAGGCCTTCTTGTCCTTCCAGGTGTTCTTGGGGTTCAGCACGTCGCCCGGCACATCGGGGCACGCGGCCGGTACACGCACGCCGAAATTGGGATCGGCGACCGAGCTGGCCTGGGCCAGACGACCATCGAGCGCGGCGCGCAGCATGGCGCGGGTGTGCTTGATCGACATGCGCTGGCCGACGCCAAAGCCGCCACCGGACCAGCCGGTGTTCACCAGCCAGCACTTCACATTCTGGCGGGCCATCTTCTCGCCCAGCATCTTGGCATAGACGGTCGGATGGCGCGGCATGAACGGAGCGCCGAAGCAGGTCGAGAACGTCGCCTGCGGCTCGGTCACGCCCTTCTCGGTGCCGGCGACGCGCGCTGTGTAGCCCGACAGGAAGTGATACATCGCCTGCTCGGGCGAGAGCTGGCTGATCGGCGGCAACACGCCAAAGGCATCGGCCGTCAGCATCACGATGTTCTCAGGCGTGCCGGCGATGCCGGTGGCCGAGGTGTTCGGAATGAAGTCGACCGGGTAGCAGGCCCGCGTGTTCTCGGTGTAGCGACCATCGTCGAGATCGAGCGCGCCAGTGGCCGGATCGATCACCACGTTCTCCAGCACCGTGCCGAAGCGGCCGGTCGTGGCGTAAATCTCGGGCTCGGACTCGGCGCTGAGCTTGATCACCTTGGCGTAGCAGCCACCCTCGAAATTGAAGACCGAGTTCTCGGCCCAGCCATGCTCGTCATCGCCGACCAGTGTGCGCGACGGATCGGCCGACAGCGTCGTCTTGCCGGTGCCGGACAGGCCGAAGAAGATCGCGACATCGCCGCGCGCGCCATGATTGGCCGAGGCGTGCATGGGCAGCACGTTCTTGTCGGGCAGGAGATAGTTCAGGATCGTGAAGACCGACTTCTTGATCTCACCGGCATACCAGGTCCCGCAGATCGCGACGACGCGATCGGTGAAGTTCACGACCACGGCGCAGTCCGACGCCGTGCCGTCGATCGCCGGATCGGCCTGGAACCCCGGCAGATGGAGGATGGTGAAATCGGGCGTGAAGCCGGCGAGGTCCCCGACGACCGGCCGCAGGAACATGTTGCGGGCGAAGAGATTGTGCCAGGCGGTCTCGTTGATCACCCGCACACCGATGCGGTGCGCGGGATCCGCGCCGGCCCAGCAGTCGCGCACGAAGAGATCGCGCCGCTGGGCGTAGGCCATCATGCGATTGTAGAGACCGCGATAGCGGTCGGCCGAGATCGGTTTGTTGGTCTTGCCCCAGTCGACACGCGGCTTGGTGCCCTCGTCCTCGACGAAGAACTTGTCGTTGGGCGAACGGCCGGTGTGGATGCCGGTGCGCACCACCAGCGCGCCGCCGTCCGCGACCTGGCCTTCGCCCCGCCGCACCGCCTGCTCGTAGAGCGCGGGCACGGACAGGTTCCAGTAGACGTTGCTGGCGTGTTTGAGGCCGAGCGCCTCGATACCGGACTTGGGAACGACGAGACCCGCCTGATGCACGGCGACTACTCCCGGATGGTTTTCCATGAACGACAAAGGCGGGGGTTCCCCGCCACGGCCGCCTTATGCGCCAAGATTTGGGGCTTTTACAGGGCCGGCAATGGTCCGCGACACATAGACTTGAGTATCATGTGGATCAGCCTTCGCAGGCGCGAAGCCATGTCGCGCTGCAAAATCAGCCGGCGCGGGCGCGGGCAACCAGTGAAATCAGGGCTTTGCGCGCCTGATCGGGGTCTTCCACCGGCTGATCAAAGGCCAGGCGAGCGACCGTCCCCTCCCGGCGCAGATCCAGGCCCTCACTGTCTATTCCGGTCATGCGCCAGCCGGTTCCCGGACGGCCGAGTAGCCGCCCGGCATAGAGATCGAGGGCGGCGGCGTGGTCCTCGTTCATGTGTCCGACAATGTCGGCTTCCGCCTCGACCAGAGCCGGCGGCGGTGGCGCCGGCACGAGTTCGTCCGCCGCAAGCCAGCGAATGCGGCCAAAGCCGCCCACCAGGTGGGCGCGTTCGAGGTTCACGCGCCAGAACGCGAAGTCACCAAAGTCGGCGTAGAGGGCCGCGTCCGGGTGACGCGCGAGAAAGCGCGCACGCAGCCGCGGAGTGGGGTCGGGCGCGGCGCGGCCGAGCAGCGTGACGCGCGGGCCGGTGAGCGGCTGGGCGAGCCCCGCGGTGCCATCGACCAGCAACGAGACACGGCCGTCCGACGCCATCGCGCGTGTGTGCTCGGCGAGCCGGCTGACCAGCAGGATCGGCGACAGATCGTGATCGACGGCCATCAGCACGAGCGAGGCATAGGGCCAGGCGGCGGCACTCTCAGCCGGCAAGGCACTGGCGAGCGACGCGCGATCGGCGCCGCGCACCAGCGCGCGCACTTCGCGGACCATCGACTCATTGGTCCCCGACGCGGTCACGACAGCTCAATCCTCGCCGAACTTGCCCTCGACCAGGGCGGAGACGGCGGCCATGGCCTCGGCGGCCTGGCGGCCGGAGCAGACAACCTCGATCTCGGTGCCGATGCCGGCGGTCAGCATCATCAGCCCCATGATGGAGAGGCCCGATACTTCCTGGCCCTTGCACGCGACGCGTACTGTGGCGTCGAACTGGCCGGCGGTACGCACGAACTTGGCGGCGGCGCGGGCGTGTAGGCCGCGTTTGTTTGCGATCGGCAGCGTGCGGCGCAGGCCGGCAATCGCGGCGTCGGTCACGACGCCTCCTTGGCGAGCACGCGCGAGGCGACGGCGATGTACTTGCGGCCGGCTTCCTGGGCGGCACGGACCGCCTCGGCCAGCGGTCGCTCGCGCATGCTGGCGAGCTTGACCAGCATCGGCAGGTTCATGCCGGCCAGCACCTCGACGCGCGCGTGGTCCATGATCGAAATGGCGAGATTGGACGGCGTGCCGCCGAACATGTCGGTCAGCACGATGGTGCCCTCGCCCGTGTCGCAGGCCCGCACGCAGGCGAGGATCTCGGCCCGGCGTTTTTCCATGTCGTCCTCGGGGCCGATGCAGACGGCCGAGACGCTCTCCTGCTTGCCGACCACATGCTCAAGCGCCAACGAGAATTCCCGCGCGAGATTGCCGTGCGTCACGAGGACGATCCCGATCATCGATCGACTCCCGCTCCGCCCGGGGGCGGCGCGTCATTGCCGGTTTCCAGCGTCGCAGACCCACCAGAAGGAGGCCCCGCGTCGCGGTGGGTGAGACTGACCGAGCGGCCGGTTGCGCGCAACCAGCTTGCCAGCAGTTCGGCGACCGCCACCGAGCGGTGCCGCCCGCCGGTGCAGCCGACGGCCAGCGTGAGATAGCTGCGCCCCTCGGCGTCGAAGCGCGGCAATTGCGGCGCGAGCCATGCCTGGAGGCCGGAGATATAGGTCTCGAAATCCGGATCGGACGCCACATGCGCGGCGACCGCCGGGTCGCGCCCGGTGAGCGGCCGCAGCTCGGGCACATAGTGTGGATTCCGCAGGAAGCGAACATCGAAGACGAGATCCGCCTCGCGCGGCAGGCCGCGCGGGTAGGAGAACGACAGCACCGCAATCGCGAGCCCGGCCGCGCGCGGTGCGAATTCGGCCGAGAGCCTACGGCGCAGGTCGTGCGGCGCGAGCGCCGAGGTATCGATCACCAAGTCGGCCTGGTCGCGGATGTCGCGCATCAACCGGCGCTCGGCGGCGATCCCGTCAGCCACCGGTCGATCCGGTGCGAGAGGGTGAGGCCGTTTGGTGCCGGAATAACGCTGGCGCAGGACCTCGTCGTCACAGTCCAAAAAAAGCAGACGACACTCGATGTCGTCGCGGGCTCGCAGCTCGCCAGCCTGCCGCACCAGTTCGCGCGGATCGAAGTTCCAGGTGCGGGTATCGACACCGAAGGCAAGCGGCGGCGTCTCGCCAGCGGCGGCGCCCAGCAGGCTGCCGAGCAGCGGCAGCGGCATGTTGTCGACGGAGACGTGGCCGAGATCCTTCAGGATCTGAAGCGCGGTCACACGGCCCGCCCCCGACATTCCGGTGACCAGCACGACGGCACGGCGCGGCGCGGTCATGCCGCGACCTGGTCGGCAAGCGCCAGACGCAGCTTGACGGGAGTGGAAGCGTCGAACGCATGCAGGCGCAGGCGTGGCAGACTCACCCCCGCCACCGTCTCGCTCGCGCGCTCGGGCAAACGCGGCACACGCGCCCGCGTCACCAGATCGACCAGGAGCACCACCGGCGCCAGCGCCAGCAGCTGCGATGGCAGGAGTCGCACGATGCCGAGACCGCGCACTTCAAGGAGCCCCAGCAGTTCCCGCGGTGCCGACGCGACCAGCGCGCGGCCCTGCCGGGCGAGGTGCACACGGTCGTCCGCGACCAGCCGGCCGCCGGCCTCGATCATCCGCAGGGCCAGATCGGACTTGCCGGCGCCCGAGGGTCCGCGCAGCAGGATAGCCCGCCACGACGCCGGGCCGCGGCCCCGCAGGGCCACTGCTGTCGCGTGAACGGTGGGAACTGGCGGTCCCGTCATCCTCTGGCCTTTTGCGCCGCCGGAACACGGATCGAGAAACGCGCGCCCCGGATCGCGCCATCGGGATCGCGCCGGTTGGCGGCGGCGATCGAGCCGCCATAGGTTTCCACGATCTGTCGGCAGATCGACAGGCCGAGGCCGGAATGCTTGCCGAAATGTTCCGACGGGCGCTCGGAGTAGAAGCGGTTGAATATCGACTCGAGATTGTCCTCGGGGATGCCCGGCCCCTCGTCGTCGACGGTCACGAGAAATCCGTCACCCGCCGGATCACGCGCCAGCTCCACCACAACGCGCGCGCCGGGCGGGCTGAAGGACAGCGCATTGTCGATCACGTTGCGGAAGACCTGGCTGTAGCGGCCATCGTGGCCGTGAGCCGGACAGGGCGCCGCCACGTTGACCCGCAGCTCCACCGTCGCCCCCGACTTGCCCTCAAGCGTGGCCGTGTAGTTGCGAACCATTTCCTCGAGCAGGCTCGCGAGTTCGACCGGCTGCACGGCGCCGCGCATCAGCTCGGCGTCCAGGCGGGAGGCGTCCGAGATATCGGAGATGAGCCGGTTCAGACGGTCGATGTCCGACATCACGATCGACATCAGCGTTTCGCGCCGGTCCGCCGGAAGGTCCGGCCGCGCGACCAGCTCCAGCGCTGAGCGCAGCGACGTGAGCGGGTTCTTGAGTTCGTGCGCCACATCGGCCGCAAAGCTCTCGATAGCGTCAATGCGCAGGCCCAGCGCCTCGGTCATGGCCGTGAGCGAGTCGTTCAGGTCGCCGATCTCGTCGCCGCGCCGGCCGAGATCGGGGATCGGTTCGTGGACGCCGCGCGCCAGTCGCACCGCGTCGGCGGCACGGGCGAGCCGCACCACCGGCTGGGTAATGGTGCCCGCGATGTAGAGCGAGAACAGGACGGTGATCCCCAGCGCCGCGACCGCGATGATCATCAGGTCGTAGCGCACCTCGCGCAGCGACGCGGCGATCGAGCGATTGTCGCGGGTCAGCACCAGCGCGCCCAGCACCTGCTTGTAGCGCTGCACCGGCACCGCCGCCGACAGAATGAGTGACCCGTCCGGCACCACGCGTACCGCCGAGGCGTTGAAGCCGCGCAGCGCGCTCTGCGCCTCCGGGAAGTCGCGCGCCGAGGGCAGAACCCTCTCAACGTGGTCCGGGAAACGTTGCGACCGCGACAGCCGGCGCGCGATCCATTCGCTCAGCCGGTCGAGCGGGTTGTCGAGCATGCCGGGCCCGGCGTCGGGCGGCGGCAGCGGCCGTACATGGATCCGGCCGGCTTCCATCAACTGCGCGCTGTCGCCCAGCAGCTCGCCGGTCTCGCCGAACAGCCGCGCCCGCACCCCGGTGGGCCGCACCAGCCGGATCAGAAGCTGGCGCGCGGACTCGGCATCGAGACGGTTGATGGTGGTCTCGCCGCCGATCACTGCAACCTCGCCGATGCCCGCGGCCACCATCTCGCCCTGCACCAGGAGCGAGGCGAGTTCGGCGTCGATCAGTTCGTCCTCATAGTCCGACAGGAACACCGCGCCGATGCCGAGGAGCACCACCGGCACGATATTGAGCAGCATGAGACGACGCGTGAGCGGCGAGAACCGGCGGCGCGGTCGTGCTCGCCGCAGGAGCGAGGATTGCTCGCGCGGCGCCGTCCCGGTCGACGGATCGGCGGCGGTCGCGCCGTCGCGGCGGAAACGCGCGAGGACGCCGCGCAGCCGCGCACCCAGGCTTCCGAGGAACGTGCCCAGGCGCCGCGCGGGATCAGCCGTCGCGGTACCGGTATCCAATGCCATAGAGGGTTTCGATGTGGTCGAATTCGGTGTCGACTTCGCGGAACTTGCGGCGGATGCGCTTGATGTGGCTGTCGATGGTGCGATCGTCGACGTAGATCGTCTCGCCGTAGGCCGAGTCCATCAGCTGATCGCGGTTCTTCACATGGCCGGGCCGCTCGGCCAGCGACTTCAGGAGCAGGAACTCGGTCACCGTGAGGTGAACCTCCTTGCCCTTCCAGCTGCAGAGGTGCCGGCCGGGGTCGAGCACCAGTTCGCCGCGCACCACGCGCTCGGCCTGGCCCTCGGTCTTGGGCGTTCCGGTATCGTTGCGCCGCAGAACCGCGCGCACGCGCTCCAGCAGCAGACGCTGGGAGAACGGCTTGCGGATGAAGTCGTCGGCGCCCATGCGCAGGCCCAGCACCTCGTCGATCTCCTCATCCTTGGAGGTGAGGAAGATGACCGGGAAGGTCTGGGTCTTGCGGATGCGGTTCAGCAGCTCCATGCCGTCCATGCGCGGCATCTTGATGTCGAAGATCGCAAGATCGGGCGGAGCCTGGTTCAGGCCGTCGAGCGCCGAGGCGCCGTCGTTATAGGTCTTGATCTGGAAGCCCTCGGTTTCCAGCAACATCGAGACCGACGTGAGGATGTTGCGGTCGTCGTCGACGAGGGCGATGGTCTTGCGCACGGCGGGCTTCTCCTGGCGGGCTCCGGCGGATGGGAGCGCACTGTACCACGGCGCGGCGGCGGCTTCTGCCCCGCTGGAACGATCAGTCCACCCCGCCCTCGCGCGCGACGCGAAAGCCGGTGTTGATCGAGGCGCTGCGGGTCACGGCGCCGAAACGCTGCGCAGCACGGATCAGGGCCGGCGGAGAGGACCAGCCGCCGCCCCGGGCGGCGCGGCGAATGCAGCTGAAAGGATTGTCCTGGATCGGTCGGTAGGCGCCATCCCGCGGCACACCAACCAGATCCTCCTTCCAGCAATCGCCCGTCCACTCCCACACATTGCCCAACATGTCGTGCAGGCCGAAGGCGTTGGCCGCGAACGAGCCGACCGGCGCGGAACGCGGGTAGCCGTCAACACAGGCGAAGTAGCGCTCCACCATCCGGGTCGCGTCTGACTCGGCGGCCAGCGATGCGTCCGCGACATTGGCGAAAGCACAGGGCGACGCATCGCCCCAATAGCGCTGCTCCGGCGATCCCGCCCGGGCGCCATACTCCCACTCCGACTCGCTCGGCAGCCGATAGCGCCGGCCGGTGAGCTGCGACAGCCATCGCGTGTAGGCCAACGCATCCTCGGCCGAGACGCAGATCACCGGGTCCTCGTCGGTTTGCTCGAACCCCGGTTTGTCCCAACTCGCGCCATGCCGATCCGCCCAGATGCCGCCGGCGGTGAGCACGCGGCAGGAACTGACCGGCATGTAGCCGCTCGCCTCGACGAAGGCGCGAAACTCACCGCGTGTGACCTCGAACCGCCCCATGGAGAAGGGCTGACGGAAGGTCACGGGAACCTGCGGGACCGACCAGCCGCGGAATTCCTCCGGCGCGTCCTCTTCTTCGCTGGCGGGCGCGCCCATGACGAACGATCCCGCCGGCAGCACGACCATTTCCGGGCAAGTCGGGCAGTCGCGGAAGGTCAGCGCCGGCTGCGCCCAAGCGACCGTCGACGCACTGATCGCAAGCCCCAAAATGGTCAGCCAGAGCGCTCGCATCCCGGAAGTGTGACTGAGAAGTGCCCGCGCATAAAGGCCTCTGAATGTGAACATAAAGAATTGCTTATATACGCATGTAATCGATTGAGCAGGCTCAAAGCCCCTGATATAGCGGCCCGCCAACGAACATCCGCCAACCCGCAGGAGCGCCGCCATGGCCAAGGATTACGTCGTCAAGGATATCGGCCTGGCCGATTGGGGTCGCAAGGAAATCGACATGGCCGAGACCGAGATGCCCGGCCTGATGGCGATCCGCGCCGAGTACGGCAAGCGCCAGCCGCTCAAGGGTGCGCGAGTCGCGGGCTCGCTGCACATGACGATCCAGACTGCGGTGCTGATCGAGACGCTGAAGGCGCTGGGCGCCGATGTGCGCTGGGCCTCGTGCAACATCTACTCGACCCAGGACCACGCTGCGTCGGCGATCGCGGCCGCCGGTACGCCGGTCTTCGCCATCAAGGGCGAGTCGCTGAAGGAATACTGGGACTACACCCACCGCATCTTCGAGTGGGCCGATGGCGGCACACCGAACATGATCCTGGACGATGGCGGCGACGCCACCCTGCTGGTCCATCTCGGCATGCGCGCCGAGAAGGATCCGTCCCTGGTCGCCAAGCCGACCAACGAAGAGGAAGAGGTGCTCTACGCCTCGATCCTGCGCACCAACAAGGAACGGCCCGGCTGGTACGCCTCGCTCGGCAAGAACATCCGCGGCGTCACCGAGGAGACGACCACAGGCGTGCACCGCCTCTACCAGATGGAGAAGGAAGGCAAGCTCCTCTGGCCGGCGATCAACGTGAACGATTCGGTCACCAAGTCGAAGTTCGACAACCTCTACGGTTGCCGTGAGTCGCTGGTCGACGGCATCCGTCGCGGCACCGACGTCATGATGTCGGGCAAGGTGGCGATGGTCGCGGGCTACGGCGACGTCGGCAAGGGTTCGGCCGCCTCGCTGCGTCAGGCCGGCTGCCGCGTGATGGTCTCGGAAGTCGATCCGATCTGCGCGCTGCAGGCCGCGATGGAGGGCTACGAGGTCGTGACCATGGAGGACGCCGCGCCGCGTGCCGACATTTTCGTCACCGCCACTGGCAACGTAGACGTCATCACCGTCGATCACATGCGCCAGATGAAGCACCGCGCCGTGGTCTGCAACATCGGCCACTTCGACAGCGAGATCCAAGTCAACGCGCTGAAGAACTTCAAGTGGCACAACGTCAAGCCGCAGGTCGACGAGATCGAGTTCCCCGGCGGCAAGCGCATCATCCTGCTGAGCGAGGGCCGGCTCGTGAATCTGGGCAATGCCACGGGCCATCCCAGCTTCGTGATGTCCTCGTCCTTCGCGAACCAAACGCTGGCGCAGATCGAGATCTTCACCAACCCGGGCAAGTACGAGCGCAAGGTGTACACGCTGCCCAAGCACCTCGATGAGAAGGTCGCGGCGCTGCATCTCGAGAAGGTCGGCGCCAAGCTGACCAAGCTCAGCCCCGCCCAGGCGAGCTACATCGGCGTTGGCGAGGCCGGCCCGTTCAAGGCCGACACCTACCGCTACTGATCGCTCGCAGCGGATCGCGCCAGAGCCGTTCCGATCCGGCTTGAAACAGCCGGATCGGCGGACTGACGCACGAGGCGCCGCGACGGGCGCGTTTTCGTTCACAGGGAACCGCAGGAGCGGTTCCCTCTCGGCCGAAAACACTCTAAGCCTCGGCGCCGGAGATCCCCGGTGCCGCTGCTGAGCCTGTCCCTCGCCGATGAAGGCGCCACGGCGCGCCTGGGCGCCGCCCTCGCGCACCGCGTGCGACCGGGCGACGTGATCGCGCTCAAGGGCGGCCTGGGCGCCGGCAAGACCGCGCTTGCCCGCGCCCTGCTGCGGGCCGCGAGCGGCGCGCCGGAGCTCGCGGTGCCCAGCCCCACCTTCACCCTAGTCGAGCTCTACGACACACCCACCGGACCGATCCGGCATTTCGACCTCTATCGCCTGCGCGATGCCGACGAGGTTGCCGAACTCGGCTGGGACGAGGCCCGCGCCGAAGGCGCGATCCTGGTTGAGTGGCCCGAGCGCTTGGGTGCCACCCTGCCTGCTAACACGCTCACCATAGAACTTGCGCAGGGCGCCTCGGCCGACGCGCGGGTCGCGACCCTCGACCTCGCCGGCGACTGGGCCGCGCGCCTTGCCGACCTCGCCGCCCATGTCTGACGCTCGGGCGCGGCGCGCCGAAGCACGTCATGCCTTCGCGGCGGCGCACCGCTGGGACGTGCCGCAGACGTTGCTCGCCGGCGACGCGTCGTTCCGCACCTACTACCGGCTGCGGCGCGGCGAGCGGACGATGGTGCTGATGGATGCGCCGCCGCCGCAGGAGGACGTCCGTCCATTCGTCCGCATCGCGCGCCACCTGCGGCGCGTCGGTCTCAGCGCCCCCGCCATCGAGGCCGTCGACGAGGAGGCGGGCTTCCTGTTGCTGGAGGATCTCGGCGACAACACCTACGCCCGCGCGCTGGCCGCAGGCGGCGACGAAGCGGCGCTCTATCGCTTGGCAAGCGATGTGCTGGTGCGCCTCAGCGAGGTCTCGCACGCCGCCGTGCTGCGCAAGGTGTCGGCCTATGAGGGCGAGGCGCTGATCGAAGCCACGATGCTGCTGCCCGAATGGTATTTGCCGGCAGCCAGTGGCGCGCCCTGCCCGTCCGAACTCATGGATTCCTGGCGCGTGGCCTGGCGCGAGACGCTGCGGCGGATGCCGGAGCACCCGCCGACGCTGGTTCTGCGCGACTACCACATCGACAATCTGATCCATCTGCCGGCGCGGCGCGGCGTGCGCGCCTGCGGCCTGCTCGACTTCCAGGACGCGCAGTCCGGCCATCCCGCCTACGATCTTGTGTCGCTGATCGAGGATGCGCGCCGCGACATCGCGCCGGCGCTGCGTGATGGCATCCTGCGACGCTTCACCATCGAGGCGGGCGTGACCGACACAAGGTCGTTCCTCGCCGCCGCGGCCATCCTGGCGGCCCAGCGGCATGCCCGGGTGATCGGCGTCTTCGTGCGGCTTTGGAGGCGCGATGGCAAACCAGTCTATCTACCGCACCTGCCGCGCGTCTGGCGCCTGTTCGAGCGCGCGCTCACGCACCCGGCGACACGACCCCTCGCCGAGTGGATCGAGACCCATGTGCCGCCTGCGTTGCGCCAACTGAGGGCCCCATGACCGCGATCCGCCGCGCCATGGTGCTGGCTGCCGGACGCGGCGAGCGTATGCGACCGCTCACCGACCGGCTGCCCAAGCCGTTGATCGCGGTCGCAGGACGCTCGCTGCTCGATCGCGCGCTCGATCGACTCGAAGACCACGGCATCGAAGAGGTGGTGGTGAACGCCCATTACCTCGCGCCGGCGCTGGAGACCCATGCCGCGAACCGGCCTTGGCCGACGATCCGACTGGTGCGCGAGGCCGCGCTGCTCGACACCGGCGGCGGCGTCGCCAACGCGCTGCCACTTCTGGGCGCCGGCCCGTTCTTCGTGGCCAACGGCGACGGGCTGTGGCTCGATGGCGACCGACCGATGTTGCGCCGCCTCGAGGAGGCCTGGGACCCCACCCGCATGGATGCACTCCTGCTGCTGCACCCGCTGGACCGCGCGATCGGCCGCGAAGCCGCGGATCGGGGTGACTACTTCCACGACTCAGACGGACGGCTACGCCATCGGGGCGACGCGGCCGGCGCACCCTACCTTTTCGCCAGCGTCTCCATCGCGACCGCGCGTCTGTTCGACGACGCGCCGACCGGTGCCTTCTCGCTGGTGAAGCTCTGGCACCGCGCCCAGGCGGCCGGTCGTCTCTTCGGTCTGGTGCATGACGGCGCGTGGTTCCATGTCGGCTCGCCGGCGGCACTCGCCGAGGCCGAGCGCGTGCTGGACAACGCGCGGTGAGGGGCGTTTTCACCATCGGGCTGAACCGGCGCTTCGCCGACGAGATCGCGCGCACCCTCCTGGCCGGCGCCGGTGAAGATCCACTCGCTCTCGCCGACACGCTGGTGCTGGTGCCGACGCGGCGGGCGACGCGGACACTGGCCGACGCTTTCCTGCGTGCCGCCGAGGGCCGGCCCACGATCCTGCCCCGGCTTGCGGCGTTGGGAGACATCGACGCCGCCGAGCTCGATGCGGCGGAGGCGCTCGCCGGCGGCATCGCTGCCGATTTGCCGCCCGCCATATCGACCGCCGAACGCGAGGCGCTGCTCGCCCGTCTCGTCGCGGCCTTCACCGACGGCGCGACCGGCCAGCCCGTTGCCGGAGCGCCAGCTCATGCGCTGAAACTCGCGCGCGAGCTTGCGCGGCTGCTCGACGACCTGCTGATTGAGGGTGTGCCCTTCGAGCGGTTGGGCAAACTGGTTCCCGACATCTACGCCAGCCACTGGCAGCGGGTGATCGACTTTCTCGGCATCGTCGGCGCGCAATGGCCCGCGCTGCTGGCTGAGCGTGGGCGGATCGACGCCGCCGACCGGCGCAACCGGCTGATCCGCGGCCTCGCGGAGCGCTGGCGCGCGGCGCCGCCGTCAACACCGGTGATCGCCGCCGGCTCCACCGGCTCGCAACCGGCCACGCGCGAGTTGTTGGCGACGATCGCGGCTCTCCCGCGCGGCGCCGTGGTCTTGCCGGCGCTCGACCGCGGCATGGACGACGCCAGTTGGGCCGCCCTGGACCAGAGCCATCCGCAGCTCGGCTTGCGCGAATTGCTGGACGCGCTTGGCACCGCACGCCGCGACGTCGCGGATTGGCCCGGCTCGCCGCCGGCCGAGGATCGCCGGCTTGCGTTCCTGTCGGAGGTCATGCGGCCGGCCGACACCACGCATCTGTGGCGCGCCGGTGACCCGGTCGAGCTTCAGGGAATCGAGCGGGTCGATCTTGCGACGCCACGCCACGAGGCGCTCGCCATCGCGCTGGCGTTGCGCGAGACGCTGGAGGACCAGGGACGCACGGCGATGCTGATCACGCCCGATCGCGAACTCGCGCGACGGGTGCGCGCCGAACTCGCACGCTGGGATATCGAGATCGACGATTCGGCGGGCCAGCCGCTGTCGGAGACTCCACCGGCAACGCTGTTGCGCCTGGTCGCGCGCGCCTTGGAGGCCGGCTTCGCGCCGATCGAACTGCTCGCGCTGCTGAAGCACCCGCTCTGCCGGCTGGGGCTGCCGCGCGCCGATCTGCTGGAGCGAACCCGACGCCTCGACGCGCGGTTCCTGCGCGGCCTGAAGCCCGCCCCGGGACTGGAACCGATCCGCTTGCGACTGATGCGGGACGACGACGACGCACCCGCCGAGAAGAACGCGCCGCTCCTCGACCTGCTCACGCGCCTGGAGACGGCGCTGACCCCGTTGACGACCAGCCTGCCGGACACTGCGACGCGAACCGCACCCGCCCACGCGTTGCACGCCCTGATCGCCGCGAGCGAGGCCTGCGCGGCCGCCGATCCCGCCGACGAGAGCGCCCGCGAGTCGCTGTGGTCGGGCGAAGCCGGCGAGGCCTTGTTCACGGCCCTGGGCGAGGCGGTCGAGGGTTGGAGTGAGGGCCCTCCAATCCGACGCGGCGAACTCGCCGCCTGGCTCGACACGCTCCTCACCGGTGCGGTGCTGCGCCCGCGCCGCGATGCGCATCCCAGGCTCGCGATCCGCGGGCCACTCGAAGCGCGTTTGCAGCGGGCCGATCTCGTGGTGCTGGGCGGTCTGAACGAGGGCAGCTGGCCGCCCGAGGGCGATACTGGGCCGTGGCTGAGCCGTCCGATGCGTGCGGCGCTGGGCCTCGCCGCACCGGAGCGGCGCGTCGGTCTGGCGGCGCACGACTTCACGGCCGCCTTCGCCGCGACCCGTGTCTTGCTGACGCGATCCGAGCGCGTCGACGGCAGCCCGACGGTCGCCTCGCGCTGGCTGGTACGGCTCGACGCACTGCTCGGCACCAAGGCCGCGGCGACCTGGCGAGGCGGCGAGAGCGCGCACAAGCGGCTCGACGCCGTCGAGGCACTCGATCGGCCGACCGGGTTCCGCCCGCGCCCACGCCCCGCGCCGCGACCGCCGCCCGAGGCGCGTCCGACCCGGCTCAGCGTCTCGCGCATCGAGACATGGCGGCGCGATCCCTACGGTCTCTACGCCCGCGCGGTCCTCGACTTACGGAAGCTCGACGATCTCGAGGCGCCGCTCACCAACGCCGACCGCGGCAGCGCCGTGCACGATGTGCTGGATCAGTTTCTGACCCGGCACCGCACCGGCCCGCTCCCCGCCGACGCCGAACAGGCCCTTCTCACGCTCGGGCAGCGGACGCTGGGCGAGCTTCTCACCGCGCCGGCCGAGCGTGTTTTCTGGCTGCCGCGTTTCGAGCGGCTGGCCGCATGGTTTGTGCGCGAGGAGAACCGACGGCGACTGAACGGCCGCTTTCCGCTGGACACCGAGGTTCCCGGTGAGTTCAAGGTCGGCCCGCTCACCATCACCGCGCGCGCCGATCGCATCGACCGCGCCGGCGCCCGCGGCTGGGAAATCCTCGACTACAAGAGCGGCCGGGTTCCCTCGAAGAAGGAAGTCGAGGAGCTCTATTCGCCTCAGCTGCTGCTGGAAGCGGCGATGGCGTTGGCCGGCGGTTTCGCGCGAGCCGGCGCCACGCCCGAACATGTCGAGCTGGCCTACTGGCAGGTGAACGGCCTCGGCGAGGGCGGCAAGATCCGCGAGATCGAGAATCCCGGCGATCTGGTTGCGAAGATGCTGGAGCGGCTGGGGCGCCTGGTTGAACAATACGCGCGCCCCGAGACGCCCTACATCCCGGTGCCGCTGCGCGAGTTCGCGCCCGCCTTCAACGACTATGCCCATCTCGAGCGTGCGCTCGAATGGTCGAGCGGCGACGACGAGGCGGCAAGATGAGTCCCGCCGCCCGGCAGCTGGCCAGCCAGGACCAGCGGCGCGCCACCGCGCCCAATGTCTCCGCCTGGGTCGAGGCCAATGCCGGCACCGGCAAGACCAAGGTGCTGATCGACCGTGTCTGCCGCCTGCTGTTGGCAGGTGCGCGGCCCGAGCGCATCCTTTGCCTCACCTTCACCAAGGCGGCGGCTTCCGAGATGCGCGTGCGCCTGGCCGAGACGCTCGGCAAGTGGGCGCTGGCCGACGACGCGGCGCTCGCCGCGATGCTGGAGGAGCTTTCGGGTGGCGCGGTCGATCAAGACGACTTCCCGCGCGCGCGCCGGCTCTTCGCGCAGGTGCTCGATGCGCCGGGCGGCATCTCGATCCAGACCTTGCACTCTTTCTGCCAGGCGCTCCTCAAACGCTTTCCGCTGGAGGCCGGCGTGCCGCCGGGCTTCGAGGTGCTGGACGAGGCGGCGGCCGAAACCCTGCTGCTGCGCGCCCGCGACGCGCAGCTCGCCGCCCCCGACGCGCCCTCGCTCGCCGCCATCGCGCGTCGTGTGTCGATGAAGGAGTACGGCGAACAGCTCGACGCGGTGCTGAAGGAGCGGAGCTGGCTTGCCGCGCATGGCGAAGACGCCATGGCCGGCCGGCTGGGCCCGGCGCTCCGTCGAATGCTGCGAGCGCCCGAAACCGGCAGCCACGACGAGATCATCGCCGCGGCGTGCGAAGAGACCGCGTTCGATAGCGGAAACCTGCGGCAGGCCGCCGCTGCGTTCGCGCGAGGAAGCAAGTCGGAACGCGAGAAGACGGCGACCAAGCTCGCGGACTGGCTGAATGCCGCGCCCGACGAGCGCCACAGGGGTTGGCCCGACTATCGAAAACTGTACTTCACCGTTGAAGGCGAGGTTCGGAACAAGTTTGGCACCAAGGAGTCCATCAAGGCGATGGCCACCCTGCCAGACGTCATGCGCTGCGAGGCCGAGCGGATCGGCGCCGCCGAGGAGGCCGCGCGCGGCGCGGACCTCGCCGACATGACCAGCGCCCTGGTCGCGGCGGCGGCCGATATCTTGAACCGCTACGGGACACTCAAGCTGCGGCGCGCGGCGTTGGACTACGACGACTTGATCGTGGCGGCGCGCGGCCTCCTTGAGAGCGCCGATGGCGCGGCCTGGGTGCTCTACAAGCTGGATGGCGGCATCGAGCATGTGCTGGTCGACGAGGCGCAGGACACCAACCCCGACCAGTGGGAAGTCGTCCGCCATCTCACCGGCGAGTTCTTTATCGACGCCGGTCTCGGCGCGCGTCAGCGCACGATTTTCGCGGTCGGCGACACCAAGCAGTCGATCTACGGGTTTCAGCGTGCCGATCCCGCGAAACTCGCCGATATGCGCGACTACTTCGTCGCCCAGACTGAGCGCATCGAGGCACCGTTGCGTCGCGTACCGCTCAACGTCTCGTTCCGCTCGACGCAGGCGGTGCTCGACGCCGTGGACTGGGTGTTCGATCGGCCCGACGCGTCCCAGGGCCTCGGACGACCCGGCGACGTAAGCCACGATGCCGTGCGCGAGGACCAGTACGGTCGCGTCGAGGTCTGGCCTCTGATCCACAGCGAGGGAGAAGACAGCCCGGCCGACCCGGAGTCGGATCCCGCCGATCAGCTCGCCCCGCCGCGTGAGCGACTGGCACGGCAGATCGCGCGGCACGCCCGCACGCTGGTCGAGACCGGCCGTCGACCGGACGGGCGCCGGCTCGACGCTGGCGATCTGATGATCCTGGTGCGCCGGCGCAACGCGCTGCAGATCGCGATGGTGCGCGAGCTGAAGCGTGTCGGACTGGAGGTGGCCGGCGTCGATCGCATCACGCTCGGCAACGAACTCGCGGTGATGGACCTGCTGGCGCTCGCGCGTTTCGCGCTCTTGCCGGCCGACGATCTGACGCTCGCCTCGCTCCTGAAATCGCCGCTGGTCGGCTTCGACGAGGAGACGCTGTTCGATCTTGCGTGGCGGCGCCAGGACTCGCTGTGGGCGGAGCTGTCGCGCCGGCGCGCCGAGCGACCCGACTTCACGGCGGCCCATGCGTTCCTGGCCGCGGCGCTCGCGCGGGCCGATCGGGCGCCGCCCTTCGAGTTCTTCGCCCGTGTGTTGGGCCCCGGGCAGGGCCGTCGCAGGCTGCTGGAGCGGCTGGGTCGCGAGGCCGACGATCCGATCGACGAATTGCTGCAACGCGCCTTGCACTACCAGCGCGCCGACGCGCCGTCGCTTCAGGGCTTCCTGCGATGGATCGAGACCGGCGGCCAAGACGTAAAGCGCGAGCTCGATACAGGCCTGCGCCGCGAGGTCCGCATCCTCACCGTGCACGGCGCCAAGGGCCTGCAGGCGCCTGTCGTCTATCTGCCCGATACCTGTCGCGTGCCCCAGGCCCGCGACGCGCTGCTGTGGCCCGAGGACCGCGCGCTGCCGGTCTGGCTGCCGCGCGTCGGCGATGTCAATCCCGCCGCGCGCGCACTGAAGGACGCCTTCAAGCGCAAGCAGGAGGAGGAGCAGAACCGCCTGCTCTATGTCGCCATGACCCGCGCCGAGGATCGGCTCTATGTCTGCGGTTCCTACGACAAGCAGAGACCGAGCGCGGGCTGCTGGTACGAGCGCGTCGTCGCGGGTCTCGAGGCGAGCGCCAACGCCGACCCCGAGGAGACACCGCGCACCCGCGCGACGCCGACTGGCTTCGATTTCACCGGCGAACTGGGCGCCGACGGCTGGGAGGGCGACGGATACGTGCTAGAAAGCGGCGCGGAGGCTCCGCCGGAGCCGCAGGGAGAGCTGGCAGCCCCGCGCACGCCGGTCGCACCGGCCTGGGCCCTGGTGCCGCCCGAGAAGGAGCCCGATCCGCCGCGTCCTCTGCAGCCGTCGCGGCCGCTCGCCGATGAGGCGATCACTCTGCCGGTGCCGGTGCTGCCCGGTGGCGCGGCGGCGCGACGGGCCGCGCGACGCGGCGCGCTGATCCATCGACTGCTCGAACTCCTGCCCGCGCTGCCGCCTGTGGATCGCGCGGCGGCGGCTCGACGCTTCCTCGCCCAGCCCGCCCACGCACTGGCCGGGGACGATATCGAGCGGTGGAGTGCGGAGGCGCTGTCGGTGCTCGAGGCGCCCGAGCATGCCGCCCTGTTCGCAGCGGACGCACGCGCCGAAGTGGGGCTGATCGGCACGGTCGAGACGCCGGCGGGGCGCTTCACGGTGAGCGGTCAGGTCGATCGCCTCGCCGTCACCGCCGGCGAGGTGCTGATCGTCGATTACAAGACCGGCGCGCCGGCGGATGGCGTGGCGGAGATGCCGCTCGCCTACCGCCGCCAGCTCGCGCTTTATCGCGCGCTGCTGGCGCATTGCTATCCGGACCGGCGGATCCGGGCGGCCATCCTGTGGACACAGGCGCCCCGGTTGGACGAGATACCGGCTGAAACGTTGGAGAATTCCCTGCCCGGCGCCGCGCCTTGACGCTCGGGGGCCCCGTTCTTACGTTGAACCCATGGGCGGCACCCGGGCCATTCACCGGGGAAACGGCGCTTTCAGGAGAGATTGCATGTCCACAGTCAAAGCCACCGACACCACCTTCGAGACCGAAGTTCTGAAGTCCGATACGCCCGTGCTGGTCGATTTCTGGGCCGAATGGTGCGGCCCCTGCCGCATGATCGGCCCCTCGCTCGAGGACATTGCCAAGGACATGGGCGGCAAGCTCAAGGTCGTGAAGGTGAACATCGACGAGAACCCGATGTCGCCGTCCAAGTATGGCGTTCGCTCGATTCCCACGCTGCTGCTGTTCAAGAACGGCCAGGTCGCCGCCACCAAGATCGGCGCCGAGCCCAAGCAGAAGCTGGTGAACTGGATCGAGAGCCACGTCGCCTAAGGGCTCTTCGATAGAGCTCAGAATAGTCTGATCGGCCCACCCGCGATCGACGGGTGGGGTCGCAGGCGGCGTGCCGCTCGATCAGCCGTTCTTCGCCAGCACCGTGCCGGCGAGATAGAGCGACCCGCAGATCAGGACGCGGAACGGCGGGGTCTGCCCGGCGATCAGATCCTCAAGCGCATTGGAAACATCAGGCGCCGGCGCGCAATCGAGCCCGACCTCGGTTGCCCGTGCGGTCGCTTGCTCCGGCGTGTACGCGGCGTGACCCTCGATCGGCACCGCGCGCGCCGAGCGCGCGTGACGCGCCAGCGGCCGCAGGAAGCCCGAGGCATCCTTGGTGGTCAGCATGCCGAAGATCAGGTGCAGCGGCAGCGCCGCGGGCTCACCCGCCCAGTCGCGCGCCATGTTGCCCAGCACGATCCCGCAATCCTCATTGTGGCCACCATCGAGCCAAAGCTCGCAGCCTGACGGCAGGGCATCGACCAGCGGTCCGCGCGTGAGGCGCTGCAGGCGTGCCGGCCACTCGACCGTGGCGAGACCGCGGCGGATCGCGGTCTCGTCCAGCGCGAAGCCCGCGGCCTGCAGCCGCTCGGCGCAGGCGACAGCGGTCGCGGCGTTGTCCAGCTGGTGCGCGCCGGCCAGCGCGGGTCGCGGCAGATCGAAGGTCGCGAGATCGCTTTCGTAGCGAAAGCCAAGCGCGCCGGGTGTCACCTGCCATTCGCGACCCATGCGGAACAACGGCACGCCCAGTTCGCGGGCCCGGGCCTCGATCGCGCGCGCGCTCTCCTCGCGCTGGCGGCCAATCACCCCCGGCGCGCCGCGTTTCAGGATGCCGGCCTTCTCGCCCGCGATCTTGGTCAAGGTATCGCCCAAGAACTGGGTGTGGTCGAAACCCACCGGCGTGATGGCGGTGAGGCCGGGGCGAACCACGTTGGTGGTGTCCAACCGGCCGCCCATGCCGACCTCGATCAGCGCGAGATCGGCGGGCGTGCGGGCGAATGCGAGGAACGCCGCGACCGTGGTGATCTCGAAGAACGTGATGGGTTGGTCCGCGTTGGCGCGCTCGCACTCGGTCAGCACCTCATCGAGCAGCTCGTCGGCGATCGGCGTGCCGGCCACACGGATGCGTTCATTGAAGCGCACCAGATGTGGCGAGGTATAGACATGGACGCGGTAGCCGGCCGCCTCGGCCATGGCGCGGAGATACGCCACCAGCGAGCCCTTGCCGTTGGTGCCCGCGACATGAACCACGGGCGGCAGCGCGAATTGCGGATCGCCCATCGCGCGCAGCAGTCGTTCGATGCGCTCCAGTCCCAGATCGATCAGCTTGGGGTGGAGGCGGGTCAGGCGCTCGAGGACGGGATCGTCCACGGCGCGCGCCTCAGCGGGACGGGGCCGCCAGCGCGCGCGACTCGGCGCCCGCGGGGCCGGACAGAAGGGCGGTCAGCCGCATCAGCGTCTCGCGCAGCTTGTGGCGATGGACGACCAGATCGACCATGCCGTGCTCGAGCAGGTACTCCGAGCGCTGGAAGCCTTCGGGGAGTTCCTGGCGGATCGTGCTTTCGATCACGCGCGGTCCGGCGAAGCCGATGATCGCATCAGGCTCGGCAATGTGAATGTCACCCAGCATCGCGAAAGAGGCCGACACGCCGCCGGTGGTCGGATCGGTCAGGACCGAGATGTAGGGAAGCCCCGCTTCCTTCACCATGCCGACGGCAATCGTGGTTCGCGTGAGCTGCATCAGGGAGAGAATTCCCTCCTGCATGCGCGCGCCGCCCGAGGCCGAGATCGCGATCAGCGGCGCCTTTCGGGCGACCGCCATCTCGGCGGCCATCACCAGCCCCTCGCCCACGGCGGTCCCCATCGATCCGCCGATGAAGCCGAAATCCATCGCCGCCACGATCGCGAGCCGACCGCCCATGGTGCCGCTCGCGACCACCAGCGCCTCGGTCGCGCCATCGCCCTTGGCCTGCGCCTTCTTGAGGCGGGCATCGTAGCGCTCCATGTCGCGGAACTTCAGCGGATCGACCGGCACCTTGGGCAACGGGTGGAGCTCATACTTGCCCTCATCGAACAGGTGCGGCAGGCGCTGCAGGGGCCGCACGCGCATGTGGTGGCCGCAATGCGTGCAGACCGACTGGTTCGCCTCGAGGTCCTTGGTGAACAGCATCTGTTCGCACTTCGGACACTTGGTCCACAGATTCTCCGGTGCCTCCTTGCGCGCCACCAGCGCGCGGAGCTTCGGCCGGACGAAATTCGTGAGCCAGTTCATGTCCGGCGGTATCGCACGGATGGCCGGCGCGGAAAAGCCGTCGGCCCGTCAGCGCCAGAAGGCGCCGAACGGCGCCGAGAAATCCTGGGGCTTGCGGACCTGGCAGAAGAGCCCCCGCGCGCGATAGTCGGCGCAGAGCTTTTGCGCGGCATCGCTCTCCATGTCGGCGAGAATGGCGGCCTGACGTGTCGACTTCTCGACGGTGACCGGCAGGATGTACTCCTTGCCCAGCCGCGAAACGCCCAGCGCCGCGAGCCGCGCCTGGGCGAGGTCGAACTGCGTCCGCGCCGTGCGCCAGTCGCCGTAGGTGCCGACCCAGACCGCATCGCCCGGCATGTCGTAGCGGATGCGTCCGCACTCCTCCATCGGCAGCACCCAGGCCGGGCTGCCACCGGAATTGGCGATCTGCCAGATCCGGGGGCGGGCGCCGCCGGTGCGCAGCGCAAAGGCCTCGTCGAACAGCCGAACGGTGAATTCGTCGCGAAGATCCCCGCGGCGGAAGCCCAGCGCCACCGCGACCAGGCGGCGGCCATCCCGCACTGCGCTCGCCACGATGTTGAAACCCGATGAGCAGATGAAGCCGGTCTTGAGGCCATCGGCGAAGGGCGAATAGAGATCGAGCAGCTTCATGCCCGGCCCGATGCGCTGACCGTTCAGCACGAACTCCTGGGTCCGGAAATAGGCGTACTGGTCGGGAAAGTCCGACATGAGCCGCAGCCCCAGCATCGCCATGTCGCGCGCGGTCGTGGTCTGCTGCGGGTCGGGCAATCCATGGGCGTTGGCGAAGCGCGTCCAGGTCATGCCGAGCCGGCCGGCGGTCGCGGTCATGCGCTCGGCGAAAGCCGGCTCCGACCCCGAGATGCGCTCGGCGAAGGCGGTCGCGACATCGTTGGCCGAGCGCGCGACCAGTGCCTGCAGCCCCTGCTCGACGCTCACCACGCCGCCCGGCGGCAGCACCAGCTTCGATGGCGGCCGCGCGCGCGCGAACTCGGAGAACCGCAGCGCCTCACCCGGCGAGAGGCGCCCCGCCCGGATTTCCTCGAAGACGATGTACATGGTCATCATCTTGGTGAGCGAGGCCGGATACCAGGGCGCGCCGGCGTCGCGCTGAAGCAGCGTCTCGCCGGTCACCGCATCGACCACAAGATAGGGCCCGGCGATCACAGGCCCGGTCGGGCTGGCGACCGGCTGGAGTTGCGCGACGGCCGGCCGGGCCACGAGCAACAGCGCGACAAGAAGGGCGGAAAGAATACGCATGGAGCCAGGTGAGCTTAGGGCCTTTCGCGACGGCGCGGGAGCCTCTACATCGGGGACATGCTCAAGGTCCTGATCGCGCCCGTCACCCCTTTCCAGCAGAACTGCTCGATCGTCTGGTGCGAAGAGACCATGGAAGGCACCGCGGTCGACCCCGGCGGCAATTTCGACATGCTGCGTGAGGCGATCGCCGAGCAGGGCATCAAGATCACCAAGGTGCTGCTGACCCACGGCCATGTCGACCACGCCTCGGCCGCCGGCACCATGGCGGCGCACTACGGCGTGAAGATCGAGGGGCCGCACCGCGACGACCAGTTTCTGATCGAGGGTCTGCCCGAGTCGGGTGCCAAGTATGGCTTCCCGCGCTACGCCCCCTTCCTGCCCGACCGCTGGCTGGAGCACGGCGAGACGGTGTCGCTCGGAAAGCTCACGCTCGATGTGGTGCATTGCCCCGGCCACACGCCGGGACATGTCGTGTTCGTGCACAAGCCCTCGAAGCTCGCCTTCGTCGGCGACGTGCTGTTCCGGGGCTCGATCGGCCGCACCGATTTTCCGCGCGGCAACCACGAGCAGCTTCTGAACTCGATCCGCGGTCGGCTCTGGCCGCTCGGCGACGACATGCAGTTCGTCCCCGGCCACGGCCAGACCTCGACCTTCGGCTGGGAACGCAAGACCAATTCGTTCGTGGCGGATCTGCTGTTCGACGACTGACAGCGCGGAGCCGTAGAGCCTTCTCGATCCGGATGGAGTCAGGCGGATCGGAAAGCCGACGAACGAGGCATCGCGCAGGGCGCGCTTCCGTTCAAATGGAGCCGCCTGAGCGGTTCCATCTGAGCCGAAGGCACCCTAGCCCTTGCGGACTCCGCGCACGCCGTCGGAGAGCGCCTTCACGTAAGCCAGCACGCCCGGCACCAGATCGGGTTTGGCGCGGCCCTGCTCGTCGAGGCCCGCCTTCACGCGATCGACGATGGCGGAGCCCACGACGGCGGCGTCGGCGTGGCGCGCCACGGCGGCGGCCTGGTCCGGCGTCTTGATGCCGAAGCCGACGCCCAGCGGCAGGCTGGTGTGGCGGCGCAGTCGGGCGACATGGTTGCGCACCGCATCCTCGCTCGCCGACGCGGTGCCGGTGATGCCGAGGATCGACACGAAATAGACGAAGCCCGAGGCGTAGCGCAGCACCGCCGGCAGGCGGGCGTCGTCAGTGGTGGGCGCCGTCAGCAGGACGGTGTCGATGCCGGCCTTCACCGCGTGCGGCTTCAGCTCGTCGGCTTCCTCGGGCGGCAGGTCGACCAGGATGAAGCCGTCGATGCCCGCTTCCTGGGCCTCGCGGCAGAAGCGCTCGGCGCCGCGGCGATACACGAGATTGTAGTAGCCCATCAGCAGGATCGGCGTGTCGCGATCGCCAGTCTCGCGGCGGAAGCGGCGCACCATGTCGAAGGTGGCATCGACCGTGATGCCCGCCTTGAGCGCGCGCTGGCCCGCGAGCTGGATCGAGGGTCCGTCGGCCATCGGATCGGTGAAGGGCATGCCGAGCTCGATCAGGTCGGCGCCGGCGGCGGGCAGCCCCTTCAGGATCTCGTAGCTGACCGCGATATCCGGGTCGCCCGCGGTGACATAGGTGACGAGGCCCGCGCGCTTGTCGGCGGCGAGGGTGGCGAAGCGCCTGGCGATGCGGCTCACGGGATCAGACCTTCATGCCAAGGCGCTCGGCGACGGCGAACACGTCCTTGTCGCCGCGGCCGCAGAGATTCATCACCAGCAGATTGTCGGCCGGCAGAGTCGGCGCCAGCTTGGTGACGTGGGCGAGCGCATGGGCCGGCTCCAGAGCGGGAATGATGCCCTCGAGCTTGCAGAGCAACTGGAACGCCGCCAGCGCCTCGTCGTCGGTCGCCGAGACATACTCAACGCGGCCCAGCTCCTTCAGCCAGGAATGCTCGGGCCCGATGCCGGGATAGTCGAGGCCGGCGGAGATCGAGTGCGCCTCGATGATCTGGCCTTCCTTGTCCTGCAACAGGTAGGTGCGGTTGCCGTGCAGCACGCCCGGCATGCCGCCGCTCAGCGACGCGGCATGCTCGCCCGTCTCGATGCCGCGACCGCCGGCCTCCACGCCCACGATGCGCACCGACTTGTCGTCGAGGAAAGGATGGAACAGGCCCATCGCGTTCGATCCGCCGCCGATGCAGGCGACCAGCGTGTCGGGCAGCCGGCCTTCAGCATCCATCATCTGCTTGCGCGTCTCCTGGCCGATCACCGACTGGAAATCGCGCACCATCGCCGGATAGGGGTGCGGCCCCGCCACCGTGCCGATGCAGTAGAACGTCGTCTCACAGGTCGCGACCCAGTCGCGCAGCGCCTCGTTCATCGCATCCTTGAGGGTCGCGGACCCGGCCGTAACGGGCCGAACCTCGGCGCCCAGCATCTTCATGCGCACGACGTTGGGCGACTGGCGCGACACGTCGACCGCGCCCATGAACACCACGCAGGGAATGTCGAACAGCGCGCAGGCCGTCGCGGTGGCGACGCCGTGCTGGCCCGCGCCGGTCTCCGCGATCACCCGCGTCTTGCCCATGCGCTTGGCGAGCAGCACCTGGCCCAGCACGTTGTTGATCTTGTGGCTGCCGGTGTGATTGAGCTCGTCGCGCTTGAAGTAGATCTTGGCGCCGCCCAGATGGCGCGTCAGGCGTTCGGCGAAATAGAGCGGGCTCGGCCGACCGGCATAATGCAGCGACAGGCGCTGCAGCTCGCCCTGGAAGGCGGGGTCCGCCTTGGCCGTGTTGTAGGCCTTCTCCAGATCGAGGATCAGCGGCATCAGGGTTTCGGCGACATAGCGTCCGCCGAAAATGCCGAAATGGCCGCGCTCATCGGGGCCGGTGCGAAACGAATTGGGCGTGACGTTCATCTGTGATCCTGCGGTCGGCACGGGACTTAGCAGCCCCGGACCGCCCGGGTCAAAGGCAGGCGTCGAAGAAGCCGTACTCCAGCGCCATCGCGCGGCGATAGTGTGCGCGTGCCCGCGTCGGATCGACCGGCGCGCGGTCCAGCAACTCCTCAAGCCGCAGCGCCAGCCCCTCGAAACCGGGATCGGCGTAGGTGCGGACCCATTCTGCATAAGCCGGCGCCACCGGGCCGCGGGCGAGTTCCTGCCCGAGGAACGCGTAGAGCCGCATGCAGGGCGCCATCGCCGCCGCGGTCTCGCCGATATCGCCTCCGCGCGCGATGCCGAGCAGGAAATCGACATAGGCGCGCGTGGCGGGCTGAGTCACGACGCCCGCAAGCGACACGCCCCAGCGCTTGGCGTAGCCCGCATGCAGACGAAGCTCGTCGACCACGCCCGCGATCAGAGAGGCGAAGCCATCGAGTCCCGCCCGGTCGGTCGTATGGGCGAGACAGAAGGCATAAGCCCGCGCGAAGCCTTCGAGAAAGAACGCGTCCTGGGCGACGTAGGTCCGGAACGACGCGAGCGGCAGACCGCCGTTGCCCAGCCCCTGCACGAACGGATGGGCGAGGATGCGCCCGGCCTCTCCGGCGCTTTCGCGCCATAGCTGAGCCGCGAGCGACATCGCCCTAGCCCAACGCCTGAACCAGATCGGCGACGATATCGTCGGCATCCTCGAGGCCGACCGAAATCCGCACAGTGCCCTCGCCGATTCCGAGCTTGGCGCGTTCGGCGGCACCAATGCGCATGTGCGTCGTGGTCGCGGGATGGGTGATCAGGCTCTTGGCATCCCCGAGATTGTTGGAGATGTCGACCAGACGCAGCCGGTTCAACATGGCGAAGGTCTCGGTCTTGCCGCCCTTGAGATCGAACGTGACCACCCCGCCGCCACCCGACATCTGGCGCATCGCGAGTGCGTGCTGCGGATGGTCGGGCCGCGCCGGATACAGGGCGCGCGCGATCTTCGGATGGCCGCTCAACGCCTCGGCGAGTCGCGCGGCATTGGCGCAATGCCGCTCCATGCGCAGCGACAGCGTCTCCATGCCCTTCAACAGCACCCAGGCATTGAACGGCGAGAGCGCCGGGCCCGTGTTGCGGATGATCGGCTGCAGCTTGTCGAGGATGAAGGCGCGCGTGCCCAGCACCGCGCCGCCCAGCATCCGGCCCTGCCCGTCGATGTACTTGGTGGCCGAGTGCACCACCACGTCGGCGCCCCATTCCAGCGGACGCTGCAGGATCGGCGTGGCGAAGGCATTGTCGAGCACCACGGTGGCGCCCGCGCGATGCGCGAGATCGCAGACAGCGCGGATGTCGACAATGTCGAGCATCGGGTTGGAGGGCGATTCAAACAGCACGGCTTGCGCGGGGCGGGACAGCGCCTTCTCCCACGCCACGAGATCGCCGCCATCCACCAGCTCGCTCTCGATGCCATAGCGCGGCAGCAGCTCCGCCACGATGTAGTGGCAGGAACCGAAGAGCTGGCGCGCCGCCACGACGCGGTCGCCCGCCTTCAGGAGCGCGAGCAGGGCGAAGAACACGGCGGCCATGCCGGTCGCGGTGCCACGACAGGCCTCCGCGCCCTCAAGAGCCGCGAGCCGGTTCTCGAACATCGTGACGGTGGGATTGCCGAAGCGCGAATACTGGTAGTGCGCACTCTCGCCCTTGAAGGTCGCCTCCGCCTCCTCGGCGCTGGGATAGGCGTAGCCCGACGTCAGGAACAGCGCCTCCGAGGTCTCGTCGTAGTCCGTGCGCAGCTGGCCAGCCCGCACGGCGCGCGTCTGCGGCTTCCAGTTGCGCGCATCCGGAGCCGCCTTCGGCTGGGGGGGAACGCCCGTCATCACCGTCTCCACAACAAAAAACCCCCGACCGGACGGACGGGGGTGCCAAAGCACCTCCGACCTTTTAGCGATGATTAACGTGGTCGCAAGCCGGTCGGCTCAAATCCCCACGAAGCGCATTCTCTTTGGCGGGAAGCGCGCGCCAAGGCAAGCGCATTGAGATTCCATCAAGTGCTATGTTAGCTAACCATGAGGCGCGTGAACACCCACGAGGCCAAGACGCAACTCTCGCGCTTGATTGACGCCGTACAGGGTGGCGAGGAGATCGAGATCTGCCGCGCCGGCAAGCCGGTCGCGCGTCTCGTTCCACCACCCCGCCAGCGCCGGGCGCCGGAGGTCGGATTCTGGGAAGGGCAGGTCACGCTCCACCCGGGCTGGGAGGCCGACGCCGAGATCGAGGCGATGTTCGAGCCGTCGTTGAACGAGCGCGACCCAAAGTGAGACTGCTGCTCGACACCCACGCGATGATCTGGATGGTCGGCGAGCCGGCGATGCTCGCGCGACCCGCGCTGGCGGCGCTGGCGGACCCCGACAACGACCGATGGGTGAGCATCGCCACGATCTGGGAAATCGCCACCCTGTCAGCGAACGGCAGGCTGAGCTTCCCGCCGAGCTACACCGAAGCGCTGCAGCGGACTCTCACGACGCTGCTGCCGATCCCGTTGGCGCATGTCGAGCGTGCGGCGTCACTGCCGTTCCACCACCGCAATCCGTTCGATCGACTGCTGATCGCGCAGGCGATGGAGGAAAGCCTCACCGTGGTGACGCGCGACCGGCGCTTCGCCGCTTACGGCGTGGCGGTGCTGCCCGCGTAGGCATCAGCCTCGCTGCGCAGCGAGTGACTGCTCGCGCAGTTTGGTCAGCGTGATGCGCGAGGTGATCGCTTCGGGATCGGTCTTCAGATGGATGATCGCGGGCTTGCCCGCCGCGAAAGCGCGCTCGAATGCCGGCGCGAAGTCCGCGGTGCGTTCCACCGTCTCGCCGTGCCCGCCGAAAGCGCGCGCATAGGCGGCGAAATCCGGGTTGGTGAGATTGGTGCCATGGACGCGCGTGGGGTAGTCGCGCTCCTGATGCATGCGGATCGTGCCGTACATGCCGTTGTCCACGACCACGACGACGATATTGGCGCCGTGCTGGACGGCGGTCGCGAATTCCTGGCCGTTCATCAAGAAACAGCCATCGCCCGCGAACGACACCACCGGCCGGGAGGGCTCGGCGATCTTGGCCGCCACCGCCGCCGGCACGCCATAGCCCATGGCGCCGCTGGTGGGCGCGAGTTGGGTCTTGAAGCCGCGATACTGGAAGAAGCGATGCAGGAACGCGGCGTAGTTGCCCGCGCCGTTGGTCACGATCGCATCGTCCGGCAGACGCTTGTTCAACCAGCCGACAATGGCGGCGAGGTCGGCGGCGCCCGGCTGCGGCGCAGGCTCGATATTGGCGAGATACTGCGCCCGCGCCTCGGCGACCTGCGCCTTCCATCGCGTACCATCGACCGGCTTCATCGCGCGCGCCGCCGCGGCGAAGTTCGCCATGCCGCTGTTGATCGGCAGAATGGTCTGGTAGACGCGGCCCAGTTCCTCGGCGCTGGCATGCACGTGCACCAGCGGCTGCTTGGGAACGGGCACCTCGAACATGGTGTAGGCGCCGGTCGTCGCCTCGCCCAACCGCGGCCCGATCGCGATCACAAGATCGCTCTCACGGATGCGTTTGCCGAGCGGCGGGTTCACGCCGATGCCGAGATCGCCGACATAGTTGGGATGGCGATTGTCGAGCAGGTCCTGGTTGCGGAACGCCGCCGTCGCCGGCAGGCCGTTCGCCTCGATGAAGGCGCGAATGTCGGCACACGCCTCGGCGGTCCAGCCGCCCCCACCCAACACGACCATCGGCCGCTCGGCCTGGTCGAGAAGCGCGCGCAGGCGAGCCATGTCGTCCGTCGATGGCGCGCCGCGGGCCACGCGGAAGGGTCCGGCATCGGCGACGTCGACCTCGTCGGCCAGCATGTCCTCGGGCAGTGACAGCACGACCGGGCCGGGACGACCGTTCATCGCGCGATGAAAGGCCTGACTCACCAGCTCGGGAATACGGCGCGCGTCCTCGATCTGGGCGACCCACTTGGCCATCTGGCCGAACATGCGGCGGTAGTCGATCTCCTGGAACGCCTCACGCTCGGCCTGCTCGCGGCCGACCTGGCCCACCAGCAGGATCATGGGGGTGGAGTCCTGGAAGCCCGTGTGCAGGCCGATGCTGGCGTTGGTGGCGCCGGGTCCGCGCGTCACGAAACAGATGCCCGGCTTGCCCATCAGCTTGCCATAGGCCTCCGCCATGTTGGCAGCGCCGCCTTCCTGGCGGCAGATCACGTAGCGGATGGAATTGCGCTGGGCATAGAGCGCGTCGAGCGCCGCGAGGTAGCTCTCGCCCGGCACGCCGAAGATCGTGTCCACGCCGTGGATGCGCAGCTGGTCGATCAGGACCTGGGCGCCGCTGCGGCGCGGAGTGGAAGCGGTCATTAGCGGGCATCCCTCAGTTGGTGGGCGAGAACGAGGTCGGCACCAATATCTTGTTGTTCATCGTCTTGAAGAACCCGCTCACCTTGCCGAGATAGACCTGCCAGGCTGGGTCGGCGGCCATCGCGGCGCGGCGGCGCGTGCGATCCGCAAGGTCTTCGTAGCCCCAAATGTGAACGATCTCGTTCACGTTCCCCACTTCGGTGGTGTAGTAGCCGACCAGCCGACCGAGGTGCTTCACCTGAACGGCCAGCCCCTCTTTCTCGTAGATCCCGAGAAACTCGCGCAGCTTGCCGGGATGCAGTTCGTAGGTGCGGTGGTCGACGATCATGGGAGCTCCTGTTGCGGCGGGTCGCGATAATGTGACTGTGTCCGTCGCGCCACAACCCTCGGCCTTCCGCAGCGAGGGTGGACTCACGCCGCAATTCGGCGCATAAGTGCGGCATAGCGCCGCCGTATCGTGTCCAGTGTCAGTCTCTCTTCGGCGCCGCTAGAGCGGAACCCGGTCAAGGCCTCAAGTGAACGTCGTCTCCCGTCGAGTGTCGAAGCAACGCCTGGAACGCCTCCAGCGAGCGCACGCCGGACTCCGCCCCCGTCCTCCAGCACAGAGCTTTTAATGAGTCGCAAGTTGTTTGTGGGCAATCTGCCCTACTCGGTCACGTCCGAGCGTCTTCAGGAAGCGTTCTCGCAATTCGGCAACGTCACCACGTCCAAGGTGATCGTCGACCGCGAGACAGGCCGCAGCCGCGGCTTCGCCTTCCTCGAAATGGAAACCGATGAGCAAGGCGCATCGGCCATGCAGGCCATGAACGGCGCCCTGCTGGACGGCCGTTCTATCGCGGTGCGTGAAGCGGTTGATCGCCAGCCTGGCGGCGGCGGTGGTGGCGGTGGCTACGGCGGCGGTGGCCGCGACGGTGGCGGCTTCCGGCCGCGCGGCCCGCGTCCGCCCTATGGCGGTGGTGGTGGTGGCGGCTACGGCGGTGGCGGCGGCTATGGCGGCGGTGGCCGCGATGGTGGCGGCGGCTATGGCGGTGGTGGCCGCGACGGTGGCGGCGGCGGTTATCGCGGTGGACCGCGCGAGGGCGGCGATGGCGGCCCGATGCTCGACCGACGGGCCGACTTCTCCGGCGGCGGCGGTGGTGGTGGCGGCTATCGCCCGCGGCCGCCCGGCGGCGGATATGAAGGCGGCGGTGGCGGTCCGGGCGGCGCACCGGGCGGCGGGTTCGATCAGGGACGCCCGCCCCGGCGCCGGGAAGGCGGCCCACCGCGGCGCGAGCGGGACTACGAACCGCGCAAGCGCGGCTTCGCCGACGACGAATAGACCGATCCGCAGTGATCGATGGGAACGCCGGGGGGAAACCCCCGGCGTTCTTTCTTTTGCGGGCTCGGGCGGTAGAGTGTCTTCGACTGATACCACCCGGCTCGGGAAGGCTCCAGGCTTCGCGCGGGGGATAGCCGCCATGAAACGACGCGCCGCACTCGCCGGATCGCTCGCCACGCTGGCGGCGGCACCCCGGGGTGCGCGCAGCCAGACGCTGGCGGTCGACCTGCAGCTGGTCCTGGCCGTCGACGTGTCGCGGTCCATCGACGAGGTCGAAGCTGAGCTGCAACGGCGCGGCTACATCGACGCGCTCTCAAGCGATCGCGTGGTCGACGCGCTGACCTCCGGCGAGCACAAGCGCATCGGCCTTTGCTAGGCCGAGTGGGCCGGCTCGCACTATCGCGTGGTCGTCATCGACTGGACGGTGATCGACAGCCGTGACGCCGCGCACCGTTTCGCCGACAAACTCTCAGAAGCGCCGCGGGTGGCCGAGCGCTGGACCGCGGTCGGCGCCGCGCTCGAACATGCCGCCGCGCAGTTCGCCCGTTCGGGCATGACATCGCGCCGCCGCGTGATCGACATTTCGGGCGACGGCCGTACCAACGAGGGGCCGCCGGCGGAGATGGTTCGCGACCGGCTGGTCCGCGAGGGAGTCGTCATCAACGGCCTGCCGGTGATGATGAATCGCACCAATTTCGGCCGCCCGCCGGACCGCGAACTGGATCGCTACTACGAGGAGAACGTCATCGGCGGGCCGGGATCGTTCATGATCGTGGCGCGCGACTTCGCCGATTTCGGACGCGCTGTGCGCACCAAGCTGGTGCGGGAAATCTCCGCGCCTGCCCTCAGCCCGACGACACGACCGACCTGAGTTGCCGCAGCGGCGCGGGATCGCGCAGGAGCTGGATCGGCATGCCGAGATGGCCGAGCGGATAGCGAAAGCGGTTGGCCGCGGGCAGGCGCCAGCGATCCGCCAGCGCGGCACCGCCCTCGACCGGCAGCCAGCGATCCGTATCGCCCAGAACCGACACGATGCGCTCCGCGGCAATGGCCGGCGCCGGCATCGGGTCGATCGCCGCCGCGATCCGCGCCCTCGTCGGCCGATCCCAGCCGGCCGCGACCAACGCACGGTCGACCCCCAGTCCCCGAGAAAGCGCGCCATCCAGCGCCACCTGAGCCATTGCCGCGGAGTGGCTGATCAGCAGCACCCCATCGGGGCGCGCGGCGGCCGACCATCGGCCCGCGTGGCTCGCGGCATGCTGCGCCACAAACGACGTCATCGAAATCCCGGCGAGCGCGACAGGCCCACCGAAGGCGGCGCGGCACCAGGCGATCACCAGCGCCGACTCAAGCGCCTGCCCGGAGATCAAATCGAGCGTCGCTTCCGGCCCCCACGCGACGAAGGGTTCGCCGCCATAGGTGCCGGGCAGGGTCCGAAGCCCGTGATAGGGCGAAACCGGCTCGACCACGCGCCAACCGGCCTCGGCCAACCGCACGGCGGCGTCGCGGCCCGCTGGCAGCAATTCAGGCTCCAGCCCCAGCCCGTTGCCGAGGATCAGCGTGGCTTGCGGTGGGTTGCGCGTGGATTCGACGACACGCGCATAGAACCGTTCGCTGCCCGCGCGACCGGCGAGCCCGGCCGCCGGACTCGCGGCCCGCAACCAGCATTGTCGGACTCCCGGACCATCGAACCACGCGGAGCGTTCCAGCGTGCCGGGGTCGATCGCGACGGCCTGCGCGCGCCCGGGATCGTCGAGCAGCGGCGCCAGCCGGACGAGAGTCTCGTCGGGCGATGGCACTCGGAAGCACGCGGGCGGCGCACCCAGTCGACGCGCCATGCCGCCGAGCCTCAGCCGGATCGCGAGATGCGAGGTCGCTGCCGCACGCCGGCTGCGATCGAGCCGCGCGGCGGTATCCGAATCCGCGCCGCCGAAGAGCCCGTCGTCCCAGGCCGCGCGCGCGGCGCGGGCGGCGGTTTGGCGGGCCGCCACGGCACCAAGCATCGCCGTCGCGCCGCGCGGAGGGATTGCGCGCGTGCCCCCGACGCCGGCCACGAATCGCGCGACATCGCCCTCAGCCGCCCCGGCCGCAGCCCAGACGCGCGCCACCGGGAGGAACCAGCGGCGCAAAATCGCGACGCCCACCGGATCGACCCAGGAGCGTGCGAAGAGGGCGCCAAGAGGTGATGTCAGGAGATCGGGCATCGGGGATCGCACGGCGGCCCGGCAGGCGATTTCACTTGGCCCGGCCGGGAGCTTGGCCGCATCATCGCCCGCCTTGCACCACGCTGACAATGGAGTGCGTTCCATGCTCGCAAACGACCCGGTTACCCAGGCCCGGATCGACCTCACCGCGGCCCTGCGTTCAGCGGCGCGGCATGGCCTGAATGAGGGCGTGTGCAACCATTTCAGCATGACGGTGCCCGGGCGGCCCGACCTGTTTCTGGTCAACCCGCAGGGTCTGCACTGGTCGGAGATCCGGCCGGGCGATCTCGTGATGGCCGATTTCGACGGCAAGGTGATCGAGGGCAAGTACAGCGTCGAGCCGACGGCGTTCTTCATCCATGCCCGTATCCACGCGGGAAATCCGCGCGCGGCGGTCGTGCTCCATACTCACATGCCGTACGCCACCGCGCTCACCTCGATCCGCGACGGACGGATCGAGATGTGCACCCAGAACGCGTTCCGCTACTGGGATCGCATCGCCTATGACGACGAGTATGCCGGTGTCGCATTGTCCAACGACGAGGGCGAGCGCATGTGCCGGGCGATGGCCGGCAAGCCCATCCTCTTCCTGCGCAATCACGGCGTGATCGTATCGGGCCCGACCGTGGCGCAGACCTACGACGATCTCTACTACCTCGAGCGCGCCGCCATGGTGCAGGTGCTGGCGATGCAGACCGGACGGCCGCTGCACAACATCGATGACGGGCTCGCCGCCTTCACGGCAAAGCAGATCGAGGGCGAGGCGCAGCAGGCGATGCTCCATTTCGACTCGCTGAAGCGCATGCTCGACCGCGACGCACCGGGCTGGCAACGCCTCGCGGCCTGATCCCTTCCCGCACCCGATCCGCACTGGAGTTCCGATGTCCCGCCTCGCGCCCCTCGATCCCGCCCGTCTCGACCCCGAGCAGAAGAAGGTGGCGGACGCGATCGTCTCGGGCCCGCGAGGGGGACTGCGCGGGCCGTTCGAACCGTGGCTGCGCAGCCCCGTGCTGGCCGATCGGGCCCAGAAGCTCGGCGAATATTGTCGCTTCAACAATTCGCTGCCCAAAGATCTCAGCGAGCTCGCAATCTGCCTGGTGGGCCGGCATTTCAAGGCGCAGTTCGAGTTCTACGCCCACGCCCGAATGGCGCGCGAGGCGGGTCTCTCTGCCGAGATCATCGAGGCGGTCCGCACCCGCCGCACCCCGCCGTTCGGCCGCGAGGTCGAACGCGTGATCTACGATTTCGTGACCGAGTACCTTGAGACCAACCGCGTCGCCGAACCGAACTACCGCCGCGCCATCGAGGCGTTCGGCGAGAAGGGCGTGGTCGATCTGGTCGGTGTCTGCGGCTACTACATGCTGGTGTCGATGACACTGAACGTGTTCGACGTGAAGCTGCCGCCCGGCGAACCCGACCCGCTGGCGTAGCGTACGCGGAGATTTCCGCGCCGCCTCACGACTCGAAAATCGCCACCGCGCGGGTCCAGCCGGCCGAGGCGCCTCGGATCTTGTGCGGGAAGCAAGCGATGGTGAAGCCATCGCCCGGCAGCGCCTCAAGATTGTGCAGCTTTTCGAGGTGGCAATAGCCGATGTGCCGTCCCGCCTTGTGGCCCTCCCAGATGATCGACGGGTCGCGATCGCGGGCGAACTTCTGCGCTGTGAAGTAGAACGGCGCGTCCCAGCTCCAGGCGTCGGTACCGGTGAGCCGAATGCCCTGCTCCAGCAGAAACATGGTGGCGTCGTAGCCCATGCCGCAGCCCGAGTTCACATAGTCGGCGTTGCCGTAGCGCGAACCCGCGCGTGTGTTCACGACCACGATCTCAAGCGGCTTCAGCGCGTGGCCGATCCGGTCGAGTTCGGCCTTCACCTCATCGGCGGTGATGACGTGCCCGTCCGGCTTGGCGCGAAAATCGAGCTTCACGCCGGGCTGGAAGCACCAGTCCAGCGGCACCTCGTCGATGGTGATGGCGCGCTCGCCCCGATTCATGGTGGGGTGGAAATGGTACGGCGCGTCGAGATGCGTGCCGTTGTGCGTCGAGAGCGAGACGTTCTCCACCGCCCAGCCTTGGCCGTCGGGGAGGTCCTCTTTCTTGAGGCCGGGAAAGAAGCCCGCGATCTGGCCCGCCGTGTCCTGGTGCTTGTGGTACTGGATCTTCGGCCCGAACGGGACCGGATCGGAGATGACGTCGTTCTCCAGATAGATCGACAGATCGACGAAGCGACGCGGCATGGATCCTCCCGAAGAGCGACCTTGCGAGCCTGCCGCCGCCTCAGGGGCGGGTCAACGTCGTCAAGACGGCGCGGGTGACGCGACGCCCGATGCAGCGCTGGCCAAAATCGTCAACGTGAAGGCCGTCGAGTGGGAGGCGGGATCGGGGCGCGGGCTCCGTTCAACGGCCGCCGACAATCAGCAACACCGCAACGAGCGCGAGCGCCAGCCCGCCGGCCTGAATGCGGTTGGGTCGCTCACCCAGCACGGCAGCCGCCAGCACGACAGTGCTGGCAGGATAGAGCGAGGTCAGCATGGCGATCACCGCCAACTGTCCTTCGCGGCTTGCAAGCAGGTAAAGCGCGTTGGCGGCGGCATCGCAGGCCCCCGCACCCGAGATCAGCATCCACAGCCCGGCGCCAGTTGGCCGCCGCACCCAGCCGCGTCGCAGAACGAGCGGAATCGCGAGCAGGACCAGCGCCACCGAGGCGCTCCGCGCCGCGACCAGCGGCCACAGACCGGCCGCCGGCTCGGTATGGGCGATCAGGACATAGAACCAGCCGATCCCAAGACCGGCCGCGATGGCGATCCAGAACGCCGCGCGGGCGTTTGCCGGTGCCGGCCCCCGATCGCTCTCGCGCGACACCGCGAGGATCGCGAGGGCGGCGAGCGCGAGCCCGGCTGCGACGATGGGGCTGGGCCAGGCCGCAAAGATGAGCCCCCAGACGACGGGCACCGCCACCGAGAACAGGGCCGTCACCGGCGCCACCACGGACATGCGGCCGAGCGCGAGCGCGAGATAGAGCAGCGGAATGCCGATCAGCGTCGATAGGCCTGCGGCGGCCCCCCAGGCGAGGTCCGCGATCCGGACCTCGCCGGCCCCCAGCGTCGGCGCCGCGACCAGCATCAGCAGCAGCCCGACCACCTGGCCGATCGCGACCACGGTGAAGGCGTGCAGGCGCCGGACCGCAAGCCCGCCCAGAAAATCGCCGGCGCCGTACACCGCGGCCGCCAGCAACGCCAATCCAGCGCCCATCATGCCCGGATTCTAGCCGTCGACGGGGCTATCGCGAAACCGACGCAACATGATCGCGGACGGCGCGACATCGCGGCGACACGAAGCGCCGGCATAGTCGCCCCATCGAAATCAACCCGCCCGCCGGAGGCCGCCATGTTCAAGACCCTGACCCTCACCGTCGCACTGCTCGCCGCCACCCTGGCCGCGCCCGCCCACGCCAAAGTCTGCCCGACCTGCCTGGTCGCCAGTGAGGCGGCGGCGACCTTTGCCCGCACGGCGGCGCCCCTCGTCCCGATGCTCACGACCGACGCGCTCGAACACTCCTTCGTCGCGCGCTAAGGTGGCCTCGATGACCCGCCGCCTTCTCGCGCCGCTCGCCGCGCTCGCGCTTGCCTCGACCCCGGCCAACGCCCAGGTCGCCGGCCCCCAGGTCACCTCAATCGGGGTGGAGGGCACGGAAATCGTGGTCAAGCTCTCCGACGGGCGCAATCTGCGCAGCAAGGAGCTGGTCGGCGCCGTGCTCGATGTGCGCTTCGAGGGCCAGGCTGCCAAGATGCGGATCGCCGCCGTCGAGCCCGATCCCGAGGACAAGACCGGCTCGGTCTGGCTGCACACCATGGAAACCCGCGGCCCCGACGGGCAATGGGCCAACGCCTGCTCGCCCGGCCCCGATGGCCGTCGGCAGGGCTTTCCGATCCATACCGCGAACGGCCTCGAGTTCACCTGCTCGGCGGGCGCGCTCGGCAAGTGCGTGCGCTTCGGCTTCCGGCCCTGGGCCAAGGCGCCCGATGGCCGCGACTATGCGCCGATCTATCAGGCCTGCGTGCGGATGGTGCGCGCCGACTATGGCGGCGACGGCCATGGCTGGACCAAGGACGGCACGCGCATCGACCTCTACGATGTCACCGAAACCCAGAAGCCGGACAACGATCCGACCGATGCCTTCGAGGCCGGCTGGACCGAGGCTGGCGCGGTCTGCGTGCACCACATCCGGGTCAAAGAGAACGTGACGCTGGCCGAGCTCGAGCAGCGCTATCCGCGACTAAAGGGCCGCACCGGCGCGGTGTGCACCGAGGAATTCGCCCGCGCCCACGGCGCCATCCTGTTCAACCGTTCGCCGAACTGAACAACGCCCGAGCGCGGCACGCGACGCCCGTCCCACCGTCCTGACGCGCAGCCGAAGGACCGATCGGGGATCAGGAAAGACCCTTCGTTGACGCTCCGGGTGACCGGCAGGGTGTCACGCACACCGCGCGCCGCGTAACACACGAAACCAAATCGCGCCGCTGCAACATCGCCACGACACAGGCCACGGGCACACTCTCCCCATCGAAACCGGGGAAACGCCATGTTCCGCACTTTGATCGCCGCCCTCACCGCCCTCTGCCTCGCTGGCCCCGCACTCGCTGCTGGCCCCGATGGCCAGATCCAGCTCAGCCGCGATGGGTTGCTCGGTTTCAAGGGGTTCGCCCCGATCGTCGAGATGGCCCGCGAAAGCGAGGCCAGCCCGTTCGGTGCCCTCACCGAGGAGGTGACCCGGGTGGGCTTCAAGGCCGAGATCCAGGGTTTCCGCATGTCCGCGACGGCCGGCGTCTTCGCGTTCAACTACGGACTCGCCGGCGAAGGCGAGGGCCGGATCGCCACGCTCAGCGTCGGATACACCGCGCGCGACATCGCGGGTGGCGCGCTGAGCCTCGATGTCCGGCGCGACTTCGTCTACGCGATCGGTGCCGAGGAAGCGGCGGTCCAGACCCAGTTCCGCGCCCGCTGGGCGATGAAGTTCTGACCGCCGGCGAGTTCCCTACCGCAGCGGCTCGAGAACGCTCACGTAGTTGGCGACCGCGGTGCCGCCCATGTTGAAGACGGCGCCGAGCTTGGCGTCCTTCCTCTGCATGCCGCCGGCCGAGCCGTCGAGCTGCATGGCCGCCATCACGTGCATCGAGACGCCCGTGGCGCCCACCGGATGGCCCTTGGACTTGAGCCCGCCCGACAGGTTCACCGGCAGCTTGCCGTCGGGCAGCGTCCAGCCTTCCAGGATCGCCTTTTCGCCCTGTCCTTCCGGCGTCAGGCCCATCGCCTCGTACTGCATCAACTCGGCCGAGGTGAAGCAATCGTGGGTCTCGACGAAGGAGAGATCGAGAAGATCGAGGCGCGCCTGCTGCAACGCCCGCTTCCAGGCGAGCGCCGGCCCCTCGAACTTCACCACGTCGCGGCGCGACATCGGCAGGAAGTCGTTCACATGCTCGGTGGCGCGAAAGGCGATCGCGCGCTTCATGCCGAGCGCGGTTTGCACATCGGTCAGGATCACCGCGGCCGCGCCATCGCTCACCGGCGAGCAGTCGGTGCGCTTCAGCGGACCCGCCACGAACGGATTCTTGGCCGACGGCGTGCGGCAGAAGTCGTAGTCGAACTCGCGCTGGAAATGGGCGAACGGGTTCTTGGTGCCGTTGCGGTGGTTCTTGACCGAGATGTGGGCCAGCGCTTCCGACTTGTCGCCGTGGCGCTGGAAATAGGCCGAGGCGATCTTGCCGAAGATGCCGGCGAAGCCCGCGTCGATGCCGGCCTCTTCCTGGGCGTAGGAGGCCTTGAGCAGGATCTCGCCCACGGTCGGGCCATCGACGTCGCTCATCTTCTCGACGCCCACGACCAGCACGAAGCGCGCCTTCTTCGCCGCGAGGCTGTTCATGCCCATATGGATGGCGGCGGTGCCGGTGGCGCAGGCGTTCTCCACCCGGGTCGACGGCTTGAAGCGCAGATCGGGGTGCGCCTGAAGCGGCAGCGAGGAATGGAACTCCTGGCGGGAGAAGCCGCCATTCATGTTGCCGATGTAGATGACGTCGATGTCCTTGGGCTCGATGCCGGCATGGGCCATCGCCTCGTTGGCCGCCTCGACCACGAGCGTCTCGTTGGTCGTCTGGGCGTCATACTTGCCGAACTTGCTGTGCGACCAGCCGACGATACATGCCGTCATGCGGAAATCCCCTCGCTTTGGCCGCACCATACATCGGGGATTCTCCCGAACAAGATCGTTTTCCCAGCACCGGACTGCCCTATTCTTGCCGTGCGGGACCGCTTGTATGGTCAGTGAAGTCCCCAGGAGCCGCCATGGCCGAGCCGATCCCGCCTTCCGCCCCCCAAGAACCCGCCCAGCCGCGCTGGCCGCTGATCCTGGGTGCGCTCACGGGCGGCTTCTTTCTGGTGGCGCTGGGGCTGGGGCTGGGCTGGTACCTCTTCTATCGGCCCGTGGTGAATGTGGCGGTCCAGCTGCCGCCCCCTCCCGCTCCGCCGGCGCCGGCCGGCCCCGATGCCGCCCAGATCAAGGCGCTGGAAGACCAGATCGAGAAGGCCAAGGCCGCCAACCGCGATGTCGAGGCCCAGATCGCGGCGTTGAAGGAGCGGCTGCGTGCGGATGTCTGCACCGCGCGCAATCCCAGCGGCGCACCGCCCGCGCCCGGCGCCCCGAGCGGCGGCCAGAAGATCTGATCGCGCCGCCGACGCTGTCCCGTTCGGCGGGTCGGCGGCAAATGGACTTCCGGCGGGTGCGGTGCAAGCATCGCCCATGATGTCGGACTCCGATGCGGACCCAAACCGGCAAGGCGTCTGGTCGGCCAAATTCCTGAGGCTTTGGATCGGCAGCACGGCGTCCGGCCTTGCGACGTGGGCCTTGCCGTTCGTCCTCGGCCTCGCGGTGCTCGGCGGATCGCTGTCGGCCGTCGATCTGGGACTCGTTCTCGCGGCACGCACCGCCGGTTTCCTGGTTGCGATTCCGATCAGCGGCGTTCTGGCCGACCGATCCGGGCGACGTCGGGTGGTTCTGGCGGCAAGTCTTGTCGCCGCCGCCGGAGTCCCCGTCATCATGGTCGGGATGGCGGTCGGCGGTGCTTCGGGGCTCGCGATGGTGATCGCGGGTGCGGCGATCGCCGGTGTCGGTCAGGGCGCATGCCGGCCGGCCTACCAAGCCCTTGTCCCGATGCTGATCGCCGGCGGCGCGCTTCAGGCAGCAAACGCCGCGATGAGCATCTCCGTCCGGGTCACCAATCTGCTGGGGCCTGCGGCGGCGACCGGATTGGCCCTGTTGTCCGGCGTTCCGGTCACGCTGGCGGCGATCGCGGCGCTTTGGTTCATCAGCGCGTTCGTGCCGCCATGGGTCGCGGAGGGTTCGGGGACCAAGTCGGCCGAGCCGGCACGGCGCCTGACCCCGGCGCGGTTCATCCATGAGTTGCTTGAGGGCTTCCAGGAGGCCCGCCGTCATCCGTGGTTCATCGCCGGCCTCTGCGCGCTGACCGCGGTCATTGCGACGGGCTATTCCGTCACGGCGGTCATGCTGCCTCTCATCAGTCGCGACACGGTCGGAGGTGCGGCCCTTCTGGCGGGCTCGGCGACGGCCTACGTGCTCGGGGCGCTCTTGGGCGCCGTCGTCATCGCGCGGTGGCGGCCGCGCGATCGCGGATGGTGGTCGCTGGGCGGTCTCGCGCTCTATGGGCTCGTGCCCTTCAGCCTGCTGTTTCCGCAGTACTTGCTGGTTCCGCTCACCGCGTTCTTCTTGGCAGGCGTCGGCATCGAGCTGTTCAACGTGCCGTGGTTCACCGCGACCCAGACCGAAGTGGCACCCGACAAGCTCGCACGCGTGTCGTCTCTCGATTTCGTCATGTCCTACGGATTGGCGCCGCTGGGCCTCGCGGTGCTTGCACCGCTGGCTGGAGGATTCGGCAGCCCGCCGGTGCTGATCGTCTGCGGGTTGATCTGTCTCGCGGCACCCCTCCTCGCCATGACGGTGCCCTCCAGCCGACGCTACTCCCGCCAGCCGGGTTGAGCCACGCCGCGACGATCACGCCGCCAGGGCGGCGCGAGCGTCTTCCTTCAGGAGATCGGCGCCCTTCTCAGCGATCATGATCGTTGGCGCGTTGGTATTGCCCGACGGGACGGTCGGCATCACCGAGGCGTCGATCACCCGCAGGCCAGCGATCCCCCGCACCCGCAGCCGATCGTCGACCACAGCCATCGGGTCCTGGCCCATCTTGCAGGTGCCGATCACGTGGTAGGTGGTCTGGCCGGTGCGGCGGGCATAGTCGAGCCACTCGTCGTAGCTCTGCACCTTGTCGCCGGGATTGTTCTCGTAGGCGATGTACTTCGAGATCGCGGGATGCTGCAGGATGCGGCGGGCGAGCTGCATGCCCGCCACCGTGCAATCGCGATCGGTCTGCGCCGAGAGGAAGTTGGGCCGGATCGCTGGCGCCGCGCCCGGCGCCTTCGACTTGAGGTGGATGGAGCCGCGCGAGTCGGGGCGGCACTGCCCGATCACCACCGTCATGCCGGGCTCGCGCTCGAGATCGCGCTTCTGCGCGGTGCCGTAGCTGGCATGCGCCATGTGGTACTGCATGTCCGGCGTCTCGAGGCCGGGCCGGGTCCGCACGAAGCCGTAGATCACGCCCGCGGTCAGGCTGAGCACGCCGCGCCCGCCGGCGAAGTACTTGATGACCTCCCGCACCAGCGACAGCCCGCGGGTCTGTTCGTTGAGCGTGATCGGCTGGTTCACCCGCCAGTTCATGCGCGGCGCGAAATGATCGCCGTAGTTCTCGCCAACGCCCTTCAGCGCGTGGCGCACCTCGATGCCGAGCGATTGCAGAAGTTCAGGCTGCCCAATGCCCGAACGCTCCAGGACGCCGGGCGACTGCACCGCGCCACAGGCCACCACGACCTCGCGGCCTGCCCGCGCCTCGCGCGTCTGGCCGTCGACACTGTAGGCCACACCCACCGCGCGCCGCCCGTCGAGCAGCACCCGATCGACCAGCGCGCCGGTCTCGATCGTGAGGTTGGGCCGGCTGCGAACGGGATCGAGGAAGGCGCGGGCCGCCGACTGGCGCTTGCCGTCTTTCATCGTGACCTGGAAGTAGCCGAAGCCTTCCTGGTCGCCGTTGTTGTAGTCCTTGTTGCGCGGGAAGCCCGAGCCTTCGGCGGCGTCGAGGAAGGCATCGCAAAGCTCGGCGCGCTCACGCGAGTGTGCCACGTTCAGCGGTCCACCCTTGCCGCGGCTCGCGTCGCCGTCGCCCTCGAAATTCTCCGACTTGCGGAAGTACGGCAACACCTGCTCGTAGGACCAGCCGCGATTGCCGAGCTGCGCCCAGGTATCGTAGTCGAGCGGCTGGCCGCGCACATAGAGCATGCCGTTGATCGAGGAGGAGCCGCCCAGCGTCCGCCCGCGCGGACACGGGATCGAGCGGCCGGCCATGCCCTCTTCCGGCTCCATCGCGAAGTTCCAGTTGTAGTCCTTGTGGTTCAGGAGCTTGGTGAAGCCCGCCGGAATGTCGATCCACATCGAGCGGTCGGGCGGCCCGGCCTCAAGCAACAGCACCTTGACCGTCGCATCCTCGGTCAGCCGGTTGGCCAGCACGCAGCCCGCCGAGCCCGCGCCCACGATGATGTAGTCGAAATCGGCCATCACACTCCCCCCATCCGGTTGGGGGGACTTTACCGCAGATGGCAGGCGACGCGATGCCCCGGTGAAATTTCGCGCAGCGGCGGCGCTTCGACTTTGCAGCGCGCCTCAGCGTAGGGGCAGCGCGTGTGGAAGTGGCAGCCGGACGGCGGCTTGACCGGGCTCGGCACGTCGCCCTGCAGCACGCGCCGGCGGCGCTTGATCGCGGGATCCGGCACCGGCACGGCCGACAGCAACGCTTCGGTATAGGGATGCTGCGGGCGAGTGAAGATCGTGCGCGTGTCGGCATACTCGACGATCCGGCCGAGATACATCACCGCGATGCGGTGGCTGATGTGCTCGACCACCGCGAGATTGTGCGAGATGAAAAGGTAGGAGAGCTTGCGCTCGCGCTGCAGGTCTTTCAGCAGGTTGATCACCTGCGCCTGGATCGACACGTCGAGCGCCGACACCGGCTCGTCGCCTACGATCAGCTTGGGTCCAAGCGCCAGCGCGCGCGCGATGCCGATACGCTGGCGCTGACCGCCCGAAAACTGGTGCGGGAAGTTCTCCATCTGGGCGGCGCGCAAGCCCACGCGCTCGAACAGCGCCGCCACCATGTCCCGGCGCTCGCGGCCGCGCGCCACGCCATGGACCGACAGCGGCTCGCCCACGATGTCACCGGCCACCATGCGCGGATTGAGCGAGGAGAACGGGTCCTGGAACACGATCTGCATCTGCCGCCGGTAGGGCCGCATCTCCGCCTTGGAGAGGCCCACGATCTCCTGACCCATCACCTTGATGGAACCCGAGCTGGGCTCGATCAGGCGCAGTACGGCGCGCCCCGCCGTGGTCTTGCCGCAGCCGCTCTCGCCCACCAGTCCGACCGTCTCGCCTTCGCCAATCGCGAAGGAGATGCCATCGACCGCCCGCACATGACCGACCGTGCGGCGCAACAGGCCCTTGCGCACAGGGAAGTGCTTCTTGAGGTCGTGCACCTCGAGCACAGGGACCGGCGCCGCGGTGGACGGCGTCGTCATGCGTCGCCCCCGCCCGCCTTCCAGCACGCGGCCCAGTGTCCGGGACGGTGCTCGCGATAGGGCGGATACTCGGCGCGGCAACGCTCGTCGGCATGGGAACAGCGCGGGGCGAAGGCACAGCCCACGGGCAGATCGAACAGCAGCGGCACGATGCCTGGGATTTCCTGGAGACGTTCGACCTTCGCCTCGACGCCGCGCATCGTGTCGAGCCGTGGGATCGATCCCATCAGACCCGTCGTGTAGGGGTGCAAGGGCCGCGCGAACAGCTCCTCGACGGTCGCTTCCTCTACCTTGCGGCCGGCATACATCACGATCACCCGACGTGCGGTCTCCGCCACCACGCCGAGATCGTGGGTGATCAGGATCACCGCCGCGCCGAACTCGCGCTGCAGCTCCAGGATCAACTCCAGGATCTGCGCCTGGATCGTGACATCGAGCGCGGTCGTCGGCTCGTCGGCGATCAGGACCTTCGGATTGCAGGCGAGTGCCATCGCGATCATGGCGCGCTGGCGCATCCCGCCCGAGAGCTGGTGGGGATACTCGCGCGCACGCTGCTGAGGCTCGGGAATCCGCACCATCGCCAGCATCTCGACGGAGCGGGCGAGTGCTGCCCTGCGGTCGAGGCCGCGATGCAGGACCAGCGCCTCGGAAATCTGCGCGCCGATGGTCATCACCGGATTGAGCGACGTCATCGGCTCCTGGAAGATCATCGAGATCTCGTTGCCGCGGACCTGCCGCATCTCCTCCTCGGAGAGTTGCGTGAGGTCGCGCCCCGCCAGCCGCACCGCGCCGGCGACAATGCGGCCCGGCGGATCGGGGATCAACCGCATCAGCGACAGCGCCGTCATGCTCTTGCCGCAGCCCGACTCGCCCACAATGGCAAGCGTCTCGCCGGCGGCGACGCTGAAATTGAGCTCGTCGACCGCCTTCACGATGCCCTGGCTGGTGAAAAACCAGGTCGAGAGCGTCTCGACCTCGAGCAGCGCGCTCATGTGCGCTCCCGAGGATCGAAAATGTCGCGCACCGCGTCACCCAACAGGTTGGTGCCGAACACGGTGAGGCTGATCGCGATTCCGGGGAAGATCACGAGCCAGGGCGCGGTGCGCACGTACTCCGCCGCCGATTCCGACAGCATGCGGCCCCAGGAGGGATGCGGCTCGGGAACGCCCAGGCCCAGGAACGACAGCGACGCCTCAGTGAGGATCGCCGAGCCGAGCTGGGCGGTCGCCAGCACGATCAGTGGCGCCATGGTGTTGGGCAGCACGTGGCGGACCGCGATGCGCAGCTCGCTGAGGCCCGCCGCGCGGGCGGCCTCGACAAAAGGCTGTTCGCGCAGCGACAGGGTGCTCGACCGCACGACGCGCGCGACGTTGGGCACTAGCGCAATCGCGATCGCGATGATGGTGTTCTGCAGCGACGGCCCCAGCGAGGCGGCCATCACCAGCGCCATGACCAGAAGCGGCAGCGCCTGCATGATGTCCATGACGCGCTGGGTCGCGAGATCCAGCCAGCCGCCCAGGTAGCCGCCGGCGAGCCCGATCGCGATGCCGATGGCGAACCCGAGAACGGTGGCGCCGGCCGCGACGGCGAGCGAGATGCGCGCGCCGTAGACGATGCGACTGAACATGTCGCGGCCCATGAAGTCGGCGCCGAGCCAGTAGCCGCCCCCGGGTCCGGCCAGCGAGGCCCGCGCGTTTGTGGTGAAGGGATCGCGGTTCGCGATCCACGGCGCGAAGACCGCGGTCACGACGAACAGCACCACCAGAAGGAGCCCGGCGGCGCCCAGCGGATAGCGCCGTGCGAGGAAGGCGGCGCGGCCCCAGAAGCCCGAGACATTGGCACCGGCGCGGGCCAGGGCCGCGTCATGATCGAAGGTGGCCATGGCTCAGTCCGCGTACTTGATGCGGGGATCGAGGACCATGTAGGCCATGTCGACCACAAAATTCACAAGCACCGTGATGAAGGCGATCAGCATCACGATGTTCTGCACGATCGGGTAGTCGCGCCACAGGATCGCCTCGACGAGGAAGCGCGCGACGCCCGGAATGTTGAACACGGTCTCGGTGACGATCAGACCGCCGATCAGGAACGCCGCCTCAATGCCGATGATGGTGACCACGGGCAGGAGTGCGTTGCGCAGCGCGTGATTGTAGTTGACCGAGGTCGCCGTGGCGCCCTTGGAGCGGGCGGTGCGGATGTAGTCCTGGCGCATCACCTCCAGCATGGAGGATCGCGTAAGTCGCATGATCAGCGCCGACGAGCGGAAGCCCACGGCCAGCGCGGGGACACTGAGCAGCAGGAATTCGTCCCAGATGCTGCGCGGCTCCACCTTGTAGATCGGGATCGTGCCGAACCACTGGACCGACGCCATCAGGATCAGGAGCGCGAGCCAGAACGAGGGCAGCGACAGGCCCGAGAGGCTCACCACGCGCAGACCGTAGTCCAGCGCGGTATTCTGGCGGACCGCGCTGATCACACCAAGCGGCACGCCCAACACGACCGAATAGATCAACGCCAGCAGCGCGAGGTTGGCGCTGACCGGAATGCGCGGCGCGATCTCCTCCAGCGCCGGCCGCTCGGACACGTAGGCGAAGCCGAGATCGCCGCGGGCGAGGCCGGAGATCCAGCCGAAGTATTGTTCGTGGATCGGCTTGTCGAGACCGAGCTCGCGCACGATCTTGGCCTTCTCGGCGGCGTCGACGATGCCGGCGGAGTCCACCAGGATGTCGGCGATGTCGCCCGGCACCAGCCGCAGCATGACGAAGATCAGCACCGACATGCCGAACAGCGTCAGCGCCATCAGCAGCACGCGCCGCGTCAGATAGGCGCCCATCCACCGCCCCCGCTAGACCGGACCGGCCGCGCTCAGCGGTCGATCCAGACGTCCTCGAACCGCCAGCCGTTGTAGATGCTGTTGTGCTGCAGCACGAGGCCCTTCACGAAGGGCTGCCAGCAGGTGTTGGCGACATTGTGGTTGATCGGCGGGCGCGCGGCGTCGCGCACCAGGATCGTCTCGAGCTCGCGGACGAGCGCCTTGCGCTTTTCGACGTTGCGCTCGGAGGACTGCGCGTCGATCAGCTTGTCGACCTCCGGGTTCTTGTAGGCCGTGTAATTGCGGTCCGAAGTCGAGTGGAAGTTCTCGTAGAACACCACGTCGGGATCGTCGACGCCGGCGCCGGTCAGGTTGAGCCCGACCTGGTAGGCCTTCTGCTGGACCTTGGTGTGCCAGACCGTCGTGTCGATCGGCTCCAGCTCGGCCTCGATGTGGATCGCCTTGAGCTGGTCGATCAGGATCACCGCCGGGTCGCGGTAGATCGCGATATTGCGGGTGGCGATCTTGATCTTGAGCGGCTTGGAGGGCCCGTAGCCCAGGCCCACCATGATCTTCCGCGCCTCGGCCCGGTTCTTCTCCAGATCGGGTCCGTAGCCGGGCAACTTCTCCATCTCGGTGCGCGGCATGCCCCAGACGCCGGCGGGCGGCGGCAGCAGCGTGGCGCCGGGGATCTCGTTGCCCTGCGAGAGGATGTCGCTGAACGTCTTGCGATCGAGCGCCAGGACCAGCGCCTCGCGCAGCTTCGGATTGTCGAACGGCGGGGAGTCGCGGTTCACAATCAGGTTGGAGTGCACGTTGGTCGGCCGCGCCTCGCAGACGGCGTCGGGTTTCTGCGACTTCACGTCCTTCAGCAGCGGGAAGGTGATGTCGCTGTCGAAGGTAAGGTCGAACTCGCCCGCGACGAAGCCCAGCACGCGCGTGCTGCGGTTGGACACGATCTTGAAGTCGAGCCCGTCCAGGTGCGGCTTGCCCTTCTTGAAATAGTCGGGGTTGCGCACGAGCTTGATCGACTCGTTGCGCTTGAACTCCACGACCTTGAACGGTCCGGTGCCGATCGGCTTGGAGCGCATGTCGCGGCCCGAGACATGGCAGGCGTAGACCGGTGTGTAGCCCGAGGCCAGCATGCCAAGGAACGAAGGCTGCGGCCGGCCGAGCACGAAGGTCACCTCATGCGGCCCGGAGGTCGTCACTTCCTTGAGGTTGATGTACCAGACCTTGCGCGGGTTCTTGCGGATCAGGTCGGAGTCGGCGGGTGCCCGTCCGGCCAGCGCGTCCCAGGTGCATTTGACGTCGGCCGAGGTGAACGGCTTGCCGTCGTGCCACTTCACGCCCTCGTGCAGCTTGAAGGTGAGCTTCGTTTCGGTGGCGTCGTAGGACCAGCTCTTCGCCAGGTCGCCCACGATCTTGTCCGGGCTGTTCCGCTTCTCCTTCGGATCGAAGATCACCAGATTGTTGAAGGCCGGCATGAAGGCGAAGACCGTCGAGATCGTCGCTTCCTCGTGGATCGAGGCGCTGGGCGGATTGTCCCGGTGCGTGACCTTCAGAACGCCGCCCTGCTTCTGCGCGAGAGCGGGCAGCGCGGCCGTGGACAGCGCGAAGGCAACGGTTGCGGCAAGGCCGGCGGAATGGCGCATCTTGATCCTCCCTGTAATCGACCGGCGGCCTTGGCGGCTCTTCGCGGCGGACAGAAGCTAGCACACCTCGTGCGCCCGCCAAGCCTAAAGCGGCGGGCCCTTGAGCTCGATTGTATTCCCTTCCGGATCGGTGAAATACACCGACAGCCCGTTGCCCTCCGCCCCGCAACGCTCGACCGCCTCGCCCACCGAAACGCCGAGCGGCTTGAGGGTCGCGCGGATCGCGGCGGGATCGAACGGCTCGATGCGAAAGCACAGATGATCCATGTTGCGACCCGGCCCGCGCTCCGCCGGCGCCGGCACCAGATCGAGCATCGAGGCGCCGGCCCGCATCTGCACCAGACCCAGCCGCTCCAGCCGCCGCTCGACGGTGAAGCCGAGCGCGGCGGTATAGAAGCGTTCCATCGCCGCGACGTCGCGCACGGCGAGAACCACATGGTCGATGCGTTCGACTCGGAAGCCCATGCCCGTTAGCCTATCGCGGCAAGGACACGGGGGAAACCATGGCGCTCGCGGTCAATCGCGCGAAAGAACGGCTGCAGAAGGGCGAGCTCGCGATCGGCATCGGCACGCGGTTGGTGCGCAACGTCGACATCGTGAAGGTGATGAAGGCGGCGGGCTACGACTGGCTGTTCATCGATTGCGAACACGGCTCGATGTCGGTCGAGACCGCCTGCGAGATCTCGGTGGCGGCCCAGGATTCCGGCATCGCGCCGATCGTGCGCGTGCCGGCCGGCGAACTCACACTCGCCACGCGCTGCCTCGATGGTGGCGCGCTCGGAATCGTGGTGCCGCACGTCGACACCGAGGCCCAGGCGCGCGAGATCGCCGACCGGCTGCGCTATCCGCCGCGCGGCCATCGCTCGGTGGGCGGCGGGCAGGCCCAGCTCGACTACGCGCCGATGCCGCTCGGCGAACTGACGGCCGCGATCGATGGCAACACCCTGGTCGTGGTGATGATCGAGACGCCCGAGGCCGTGGCCAACGCCGACGCCATCGCTGCGGTGCCCGGCATCGATATCCTGCTGATCGGCGCCAACGATCTGTCGATGGAGCTCGGCATCCCGGGCGACACCAAGCATCCCAAGATCCAGGCGGCGGCGGACGCGGTCGTCGCGGCCTGCCGCAAGCACGGCAAATGGCCGGGCATGGGCGGCGCCTACACCGAGGAGCTGCTGAAGATCTATACGGCCAAGGGCATGAAATTCATGCTCGCCGGCAACGACCTGCCGATGCTGGTGGCCGCGGCGCGCGACCACCAGAAGAAGGTGCGCAGCTTCCAGTAGGAGATCGTGATGGAACAACGCAGGCTTGGGCGCACCGGCCTTGAGGTCTCCGCGCTCGGCTTCGGGGCGGGCGCCGTCGGCGGGCTGATGACCCGGGGCGAGCCCGCCGAGCAGACCAGGGCGCTGGCCCGCGCGCTCGAGGCCGGTATCACCTACGTCGACACCGCGCCGCTCTACGGCAATGGCGCGTCGGAGCAGGCTTTGGGTCGTGCCTGGAAGGAGCTGGGTCGCGCGACCGAGGGTGTCGTGCTCGGTACCAAGGTCCGGCTGGCCGCGGCAGATCGCACCGACATCGCTGGCGCCGTGGCAAACTCGCTCGACGCCAGCCTCCGGCGGCTGGCCCGCGACAGTGTCGACCTCCTGCAGCTGCACAATCCGCTGGTCGCCGTCGACGCGGGCGACGATCTCGCGATCGATCTCGCGCTCGAGCAGGTCGCGCCGGCACTCGATGCCGCGCGCCGCAGCGGCAAGACGCGTTTCGTCGGCATCACCTGCATCGGCGAGACGCCGGCGCTGCGCCGTGCGCTCGACTCCGGCCTCTTCGACACGGGGCAGATCGTCTACAACGCGCTCAACCCCAGCGCCGGCGGCCCCGCCCCCGTCGGCATGCCCGGCCAGGACTACGGCGACCTGCTCGGCCTCGCTCGCGCCAGGGATGTCGGCACGATCGCGATTCGCGCTCTGGCGGCCGGCGCGCTCGCCGGCGCGACCGTGCGCCATCCCAATGCGATGGCGGACGTGCCGCCGATCGGCTCCGGTGCCGATCTCGGCGCCGACACCCGGCGCGCGCTGCGCCTGGCGCCGCTGGTGGCCGAGGGGCACGCGAGCTCGCTCGCCGAACTCGGCCTGCGCTACGCGCTCTCCCAGCCGGCGCTCTCGACCGTGCTGATCGGCCTCGCCTCGCTCGACCAGCTCGATCAGGCCCTCGCCGCCGCCGCCCGGGGCCCGCTCCCGCCGGCGATCGTGGCGCGCGTCGGGCAACTGCTCGCGGGCTAGATCCTTTTCGAGCCGGGTCGGATCGCGTGTTTGTGACTAGATGAAACCGCGTAAGCGGCGCCATCCGAATCGAAACACGCGAGAGCCGCGGGGCGGGAGACCCTACCGCGCGTGGCGCAGCACGCGTCCCGCGCGCGTGCCGGTGAGTTCGCCGTCGAGCACGTTCACCTGCCCGTTGACCAGCGTCGCGCGATAGCCGCGGGCGCGTTGCACGAAGCGGGCCGCGCCGCCGGGAAAGTCGGTCACCAGCTCGGGCTGGCACTCGCTCACCGTCGCGGGATCGAACACGTTGATGTCGGCGCGCTGACCGACCACGAGCGTGCCACGGTCCCTGAGCCCCATCACCCGTGCCGGCGCCGAGGTCATGCGCCGCACCGCCTGCTCCAGACTGAAGAAGCCGCGCTCGCGCACCCAGTAGGCGAGGATGAAGGTGGCCCATCCAGCATCCATCACCTGCGTCACATGTGCGCCGGCGTCGCCCAGGCTCGGAAAGCACCGCTCGCTCTCGAACATGTGGGCGAGCGCGTCGAGGTTCGGGTTGAACATGCGCAGCGTGAAGAGCGCCCGCCCGTTGGTCTCGCGGCCGATGCGCAGGAAAGTCTCCGCCCAGTGCTCGCCCCGCGCCTGGGCCATCGCACAAAGATTCATTTCCTCGCCCGCGGTGTAGGCAGGCGTGGGCCCGTCGCCCAGATAGAAGACCTTCTCGACGGGCGTGCCGAGATTCTGCTTGAAGCCGTTGGTCTTCGCCTCGGCGATCAGCTGACCGTGGAACTCCGGATCCGAGAGCGAAGCCACCCGATCGGCGAGGCTTGGCAGGCGGCGCAGGCGCGACCACGCCGCGCCCCGCACCGGCAGGCCCGCTTGCAGGCCATAGATCATCCCCGACCCGCGGACCTGGGTGATCGCCGTCATGTCGCGGCCGGCGCAGAACGACTCCAGCGCGGCGCGTCGCTCGCGCGCCAAAGCCAGATCGCCGCCACCGCTGCCATAGCTGAAGAGCACGCGGCCATCGGCAGCATCGGCGATGGTGCGCAGCACGGCGCTGTCGGCACCCACCGCCTGCATCAGCGCACCGCGCGGTGCGACCTCGCGGGCGATCTCCACCAGCTCCACGGGATCGGCGAAGGTGCCGGGGATCGAGCGCCCGTCGGGCAGCTTGTGTGGCGCGAAGCGGTTAGTCGAGAAGCCGACCGCGCCACGATCGATCGAGCGCGCCACGACCTCGGCCATGGCGCGCCGTTCCTCCGGCGTTGCCTGCTCTTCCACCGCACGCTCGCCCATCACGTAGAAGCGCACCGCGCTGTGGCCGACCAGCCCCGCGATGTTGATGCCGGGACCGATCCGGTCGATGGCGTCGAGATAGCCGCCATAGTCCTCCCAGCTCCAGGGCAAGCCCGACAGGATCGCGTGCCGCGGGATGTCCTCGACCGTCTCCATCATGCCGGCGAGCAGCTCCTTGTCGGCGGGCCGCACCGGCGCGAAGGTCACGCCGCAATTGCCGAGCAGTGCCGAGGTGATGCCGTGCCAGCAGAGCGGCGTGCAGTCGGGGTCCCAGCCGATCTGCGCATCGAGATGGGTGTGGATGTCGACAAAGCCCGGCGTGACGGCCTGCCCCTCGGCATCGATGGTGCGCGCGGCCGGCCCGTCGAGCTTGCCGACTGTGGCGATGACGCCGTCGCGGATGCCGACATCGGCCCGCATCGGCGCCGCGCCCGTGCCATCCACCAGCAACCCGCCCTTGATCGCGATGTCATACCCCATGCAAGCCTCCCGGCATCGATGCAATCGGTCGGCAAGGCTCCCGCGACCGGGCCCGCGCCGTCAACCGGCCGAGTTCGTCAGGCGGGCGGTGCGCTTTGCGTGCAGACTCCGCCGCGGCCCGCGCGGTAGTCTGAATCCCGGGGCGGCAAGGCCGGGGCAAGACGGCGATGGATGTCGGTGCGTGGCTCGAAAGCCTCGGCATGGGGCAGTTCGCGGGAGCGTTCGCCGACAACGGCGTGGACGCCGAGATGCTGCACGAGCTCGGCAACGACGATCTGAAAGACCTCGGTGTCGAGCGCCTTGCCGACCGCAAGCGGCTCCTGAAAGCGATCGCCGACCTGGCGGACGGCCCGTCGCTGGCGGGGCCGGCCGCGCGCGAGGGCGAACGCCGGCAGGTGACGGTGCTGTTCGCCGATCTCACCGGCTACAGCAGTTTAACCAGCGAGCTCGGCGCCGAGGAGACCCACGCGCTGCTCAACCGCTTCTTCGCCACCGTCGACGCCGCCGTGCTGAGCTTTGGCGGCTCGGTCGACAAGCATGTTGGCGACAATGTCATGGCGGTGTTCGGCGCACCGGTGGCGCACGACGACGATCCGATGCGGGCCGTCCGTGCGGCGCTGGACATCCATGCCCGCATGGAAGTCCTCTCGACGGAGCACGGCCGGCGCCTGCGCGCGCATATCGGCATTGCCAACGGCCAGGTGGTCGCGAGCAGCACTGGCAGCGATGTGCACTCGCTATACACGGTGATCGGCGACTCGGTGAATCTCGCGGCGTGGGCGTTTCGCCGATGTGTTGGGATGAGCAGATAGACAAATGAGCGAAGCAAAGGATTTTCTGGCGCTGGATGAGCTGGCGCCGGAGGCTCTTTCGGCCCTTCAGCGCCCGCGCTTCACGACGGAGGTTCGTCACTTCGCTGCTCGTTGCCGCACGCGCCGTGTCGCCAGCCAGTCGGCGCTTGCCGGCTTCCAGGAACTCCTTCGACCAGCTGTAATAAAGACCCTCAGCGATGCCTTCCCGGCGGCAAAGCTCGGCAATGCTCGACTCGCCCCGCAGGCCGTCCAGCACAATCCGGATCTTCTCTTCCGCCGAGTACTGCTTGCGGGTCGCCCGTCGGATGTTCTTCACAAGTCGCTCGGACGGCGAACTCGGTGTCACAGATTTCTGTCTCATCTCGTTCCCTTCAGGTTAACGATGAGCCGGAAATCCTCTCTTCCTCAAGACGTCAAATCTGTATCAGTGGTCCTGACGCCGGACAAGCTTCAATGGCTCGCTACGCGACGAGCTGCTCGACGGTGAGATCTTCTACAGCCTTGCCGAAGCCATGGTGCTGATCGAGGCGTGGCGGCGGCACTACAACACGATCCGTCCGCACAGCAGTCTCGGCTATCGACCGCCAGCCCCGGAAACCGCGACGCCGCCATTGCCGCCTTCCGGTTCCGCTTCGCTCCACCTCCAGCCGGCAATGGCGAAGGATGGCATCATGCACTAACATTCTACTCGGACCACTTGGTGGGGGCCGATCATAACGACCATGACATCGCCTCAGTAGTGGCGGCGTAAGCTCTCAACGAAGTTCGATACCTTCCGCGCCTCGTATCCAGCGCAGGCGCTGAGCACTAGATCACCGCGACCGAAAGTGGCTAGGGGGCGCTTTTTCATAGATGGAGACCGCATGCTGCTAAAAGGTGGAGAGATGTTTCGTTCGGGAGCATATCAGCTAGTTTTTAAGGCAGTAATCACCACTCACGCGATATCCGCTTGGGCAGCTGCCACGCTTGGGAACCGCATGTTTAGAATCAGCGCTGTTCGCTAGGCAGTAGTCGCCACTTACTCGATAGCCGCTCGGGCAGGCTCCGACTTTCCCGATCGCGGGAAGTGAGGCGCTTGAGCTAGGGATGCAATAGTCGCCGCTTACGCGATAGCCACTGGGGCAACTGCCGCGTTTCACAAGCGCTTCCTGAGCCGCAACAGGTGTGGCTGTAAGAAAGAGAACTGAAGCCAGAACGCCTAGTCGCATCCGATCGTGTCCCCTGGCGTGGTGTAGGTGGCGGTCGGTCACCGCGCTCTCCGGTGATCGGCCCCCATCGAGTGGTCCAGATGGAATGTTAGTTCAGAGTTTGCCGTTGCGCTAGTTGGAGCGTGGCCGGCGAAGCCGATCGGCGTAGCGCAGCCTGATCGGCCCCCATCGAGTGGTCCAGATGGAATGCTAGTTCAGAGTTGGCCGTTGCGCTAGTTGGAGCGTGGCCGGCGAAGCCGATCGGCGTAGCGCAGCCGGCCATGCGGCGAATGCAGGCACGA
>Ga0194116_10000171_pt1 | contig 129644 bp, 120 predicted proteins | sample TA2MahsurfametaG_4_FD_148617 | JGI IMG/M metagenome (GOLD analysis project Ga0194116, IMG submission 148617) | Freshwater microbial communities from Lake Tanganyika, Tanzania - TA2015008 Mahale S9 surface | ecosystem: Environmental > Aquatic > Freshwater > Lake | place: Tanzania: Lake...
CGGCGTCGCTGCTGATCGGGATCGTGAACGGGCTGCTGGTCGCGGTCCCGGCCACACTGCTCGAACTGCGGGCGCGGCGGATCGGCTGGATGCGCGCGCTCCGCCGGCTGCCATTCCTGGTCTATCTGCTGGCAAAGACCGCCATCCTGACCCTGCTGATCGTGCTCGCCGTTCTTGCCGCCCGAGTAGCCGCCGCCCTCGTATCGACGACCGCGCAGGAGAACTTCACCGAGCGATTGGGCATCGTGATCGCTTTCTCCTTCGGTGCCACCCTGATCATGCTGACGGTCTTCGAGATTGGCGCCCTGCTGGGTTTCACCACGCTGCGCGACGTCTTCACCGGCCGCTACGTCCGCCCACGCGAGGAGCGCCGGCTGTTCGTGCTGCTCGATCTCACGGGCTCGACGGGTCTCGCCGAACGGCTCGGCGCGCCGCGTTTCCATGCCCTGCTCGCGGACTTCTTCCGCGATATCAGCGACGCCGCCCTCGACGGCCGCGGCCACATCCACAAATACGTCGGCGACGAGGCCATCCTCACCTGGGAGTGGAGCCGCGGTATCGCCGACGGCAACGCGCTCGGCGTGCCCTTCGCTGCGCGGGCCCGGATCGCGGACCGCGCGGACCACTACCGGCGGATCTACGGCGTCGTTCCCGAGCTGCGCGCCGCGATCCATGGCGGCGTCGTGGTCGCGGGCGAGATCGGCGACGTGCGGCGCGAAATCGCCTATGTCGGCGATCCGCTGAATGTCGCCGCGCGCCTGCTCGACGCGGCACGCACGGTCGAGGGCGGCGTCATTGTCTCTCGTGAAGTGCTCGACGCCGCGCCGGTTCCGGCCGGGCTCGCCGCCATCGCGATGCCCGCCCTCGAGTTGCGCGGGCGCGCGGCGCCGCTTGCGGTCGCTGCGCTCGTGCCGCGATAGAGTCCGCCTACTTCGCCGTCTTCGCGCGCCGTTCCATCAGCGACCCCAGGATGCCCTTGGGCAGGAACAGGATGAACAGCACCAGCAGGACGCCATAGATGAGGTTGTCCCAGCCTACTGCCTTCGTGCCGAGACCGATGCGCAGACCCTCGGCCAGCATGATCGTCACGATCGCGCCCACCGTCGGTCCCATCGACACGTAGATGCCGCCGACCACGACGGCGAACACCATCTGCAGCGAGACCGAGATGCCGCTCACCGTGTCGGGCGCGATGAACATCTGGTACTGGCAATAGAGGGCGCCCGCGAGCGCGGTCATCACCGCACTCAACACCGTGATCTTGATCTTCTCCATCGTGACGTTGATGCCAGCCGCCGAGGCGGCGTCCTCGTCTTCGGAGATCGCCTCCATGGCGTAGCGAGCCATGCTGCGATCGACCCAGTACCAGACCGCTATTCCGCAGGCCCAGACCCCGAGTGCGATCAGGTACCAGGTTTCCTTGTCGGCGAACTGGAGGGCAGCGATCGCGCTGCCCTTGGTGCGTTCCGGCGTGTAGCCGAGCGAGCCGCCGGTGTGGTCGCGCGTGGCGGTGATGACCTGCAACACGATGCCCGACAGCGCGAGCGTCACCAGCGCGAAATAGTGACCGGTGATGCGGAACCGGAAGCACGGCCAGGCGACAATCAGCGCCAGCACGCCGGCCGATACCATGGCAAGCGGGATGCCGATCCAGGGCGAGATGCCACCATGGTTCCAGAGCAGTGCCGTCACGTAGGCGCCGACGCCCATGAAGCCGCCGTGCCCCAGCGACACCAGGCCGAAGCGGCCCATCATCGACCACGAAGTGTAGGCAAACGACCAGATCAGGATCAGCACCAGCACATGCAGGTGGTAGGGCTGCTTGTAGACGAAGGGCAGCGCCACCAGCGCGGCGGCGGCGAGCCAGACGAGCGGGTTGCGCGGGTTCACGAGCGCCTCGCCAGCAAGCCCTGCGGCCGCACGAACATCATCAGGATGAAGAAGGCGAAGGCCAGCACGTAGCCCCACTCAAGGTCGGAGTAGAGCCCGCCCAGCGAGATGATCTGGGCGAACAGGAACGCCGCCACGAAGCCGCCGATGAAATTGCCCAGGCCGCCCAGCACGCAGATCAGGAAGGTGATCGGTCCGAACGAGAGCCCGACGAAAGGATGCACATCGTACTGCAGGACCAGCAGGCAGGCCGCGAGGCCGGCCAGCGAGCCCCCCAGCGCCGAGGTCACGAGATAGAGCCGGCGGGTGTCGACCCCCATCAGAGCCATGATCTGGCGATCCTGAGCGATCGCGCGGATCGCGGTGCCAACGTAGGTGCGGGTCATGAACAGGTAGACCAGCACCATGCCGGCCAGCGCCGCGCCGAACGCCAGCAGCCGGGCGTAGCTGAAATGCATCTCGCCGATCGCGAGAATCGGCAGCCGAATGCCGAGATTGCGGAAATCGATGCCGAACACGACGGTCGCGAAGCTCTGCAGGAAGAACAGCACGCCGCCGGTGGCGAGCAGCTGGTTGATCGGCGCCGCGTCGAGCAGCGGTTCGATCACGATCCAGTGCAGCAACAGGCCGAGGATCGCCACGATCACAATGCAGGCGGGCACCGCCAGCCACATCGGCACACCATAGACCGCGTACAGATAGTAGAGGCCGTACATGCCGATCATGATGAGCTCGGCGTAGCAGATCCACGTGACGTCGATGACGCCGAAGATCAGGTTCAGCCCCAGCGCCAGCAGGGCAAGCACGCCGCCCAGCAGGATGCCGCTGATGATCGCCTCGGCGAGGTAGATGTCGAAGATTTCCATCATCGTGTCCCGCCCTACACGCCGAGATAGGCCTGTTTGATCGTGTCGCTCGCCAGGAGCTCCGCCGAGCTTCCGGACAGCCGGATCGAACCGGCCTCCAGGAGGTACGCGCGATCGACGACGCGCAGCACCTGCTGCACGTTTTGCTCGACGATCAGCACCGTAAGCCCGCTCGCACGGATGCGCTTCACAAGCTCGAAGACCTGCTGAACCACCACCGGCGCGAGTCCCGCCGAAGGCTCGTCAAGCAGCAGGAGCTTCGGGTCGGACATCAGCGCACGACCGATCGCGCACATCTGCTGTTCGCCGCCCGACATGGTGCCGGCGAGCTGGTTGCGGCGTTCCTTCATGCGCGGGAAGAGGTCAAACACGAACTCGAGGCGTTGCGCGAACTTGGGTCGCGCCGCGACGGTGAAAGCGCCCATCCGCAGATTGTCCTCGACCGTCAACCTCGGGAAGAGGCGGCGGTTCTCGGGTACGTGCGCGATGCCGTGCTCGATCACGCGGTGCGCCGCCACTTGGGCGAGGTCGCGTCCCTCCATCGAGATCGTGCCCGCGCTCGGCCGGATCAGCGCGGAAATCGCCCGCATCAGCGTGGTCTTGCCCGCGCCGTTCGGGCCGATCACGCCGACCGCCTCGCCGGCGTTCACCTCCAGCGACACGCCGAACAGCGCTTGGAAGCTCCCGTAGCCCGCGTCGACCGACTTCAGCTGCAGCATTGTCCGCCCCCTCAGCCGCGCGCCGCGACCGCCTGGGAGGCGCTCGCGTCGGTGCCGAGATAGACTTCGATCACCCGGGGATCGTTGACGACGTCGGCCGGCAGGCCCTCGGCGATCTTTTCGCCATGGTCCAGCACCATCACACGGTCGACCACGCGCATCAGCACGCCCATGATGTGCTCGACCCAGATGATGGTGATGCCGAGCTCATCGCGGATGCGCTTCAGCATGTCGGCGGCCTGATCCATCTCGTGCTCGTCGAGACCCCCAAGACTCTCGTCGGCCAGCAGGAGCTTCGGCTCGGTCGCCAGCGCCTTGGCGAGTTCGAGCTTCTTCAATCCGGCAGCGCCCAGCCCGTCCACCGCGGCACTCCGTTCGGTCGGCAGTCCGACCGCCTTCAGCGCGCGAAGCGCGGCGTCTTCCGCCTTGGCGCGGCTGTGGCTGCCCTGCCCGTAGTAGCCCGCGAGCGCGGCGTTCTCGAAGATCGACAGCCGGCGGAACGGACGCGGAATCTGAAACGTACGACCGATGCCACGATTGATGATGCGGTGCGGAGCCAGCCCCGCGAGCTGCTGGCCCTCGAACAGGATCGACCCCGCCGTCGGGGGAAACGTCCCCGACAGCATGTTGAAGATCGTGCTCTTGCCCGAGCCGTTCGGGCCGATCAGGCCGAGAATCTCGCCCTTCTCGACCTTGAACGACACCTGGTTGACGGCCGTGAACCCGCCGAAACGCTTGACCAGACCTTCGACGACCAACACGACCCGGGGTCCCTCCCGATCCTAGCGCGGCGAATAGACCGAACCCGCCGGGAGCGGCAGGACGGCGTCGCGTTGCGCCTGGGCCTTCGGCCACACAACGTGGCTCTTGTCGTCGATGTACTGCACGATGACGGGGCTCGCGCGCAGGTTCTGGCCGGCGATCGGCGAGCCCTCGCCCGCGTACTTCACGCCAAAGCCCAGCATCGTGCCGCCCTCGGGCAGATCGACCTCAAGCGCCGCTTTGCGAAGCGCCTCGGCGTCGATACCGCCGTACTTCTTGATGGCGCGCGGCAGGACCTCAGTGAAGAAGACGTAGGTGTTCGACGCCGCCATGCCGACATGGGCCGACTTGATGGTCGTGCCGGGCTTGGCCTTCTCGTACTCGTCGCCGACCATCTTGATCAGCGGCGGCAACGTCTTGGCGAGCGCTTCCTGGCGCGTGTCCCAGATCGAGATCGGATCGACGTTGAAGATATGGTTCACGTCCTTGCCGAGCCCTTCCTTGAGCTTGGTGTAGACGCCATAGCCCGCGCCGTGTCCGATCAGGGCGCTAAACTTCAAGCCGCCCTCGCGCGCCTGGCGGTGGAACAGCGTGATGTCGGGGTTGTAGCCGGTATGGGCGATCACGTCCGGTCGGCCGCGCTTGAGCTTGGTGACCAGCGCCGAGAGATCGGGCGCGGTCGCCGCATAGCCTTCCTTGAGCACGATGTTGAAGCCGGCCTTCTTGGCGCCCGCTTCGTTGCCCTTGGCGACGTCGACGCCGTAGGCGCCGTCCTCGTGGATGATCGCCACGCGCACGTCCTTGGCGTCCTTGCCGAGCTTCGCCTTAGCGTTCTGGGCGATGAAGTCCATCGCGAGCTCGCCGAACTGCGAGCCCGACGGCTGGGTGCGGAACACGTACTTCAGGTTCCGGTTCTCCAGCACCGCGGACGAGATGCAAGTCGTGATCCACATGAACTTCTTCAGCTGCTCCACGCGCGCGGCCACGGGCACGCACTGCGCGGACGAGAAGAAGCCCAGGACCATGTCCACCTTTTCCTGTTCGATCAGGCGGACGGCCTCGTTGATCGCCACGTCGGGCTTGCTCTGGGCGTCGGCGTAGATCGCCTCGATCTGATAGCCTTCAACGCCACCCTGCTTGATGAAGTGATCGATCATGATCTTGGCGCCGAGATGGTGGAGCTCCGATCCACCGCCGGCCAGCGGGCCGGTGAGGTCGTAGATCACGCCAATCTTGATCTTCTTGGCCTGAGCGTGGGCCGCACCCGCAAGACCCAGCGTGGCAAGAGCCGCCACGACGCCGCCCAGCAGGCGCCGCCCGATGCGCATCGACATCCTTCCCTCCCTCGGCTTGCGCATGAATGCGCGTTTATCGCCCGGCATCACACGGGCCCGCGCGGGCAAAGTCAAGCGCGCGGCGGCTCGCGGTCCTCGCCCGGTGTCACAATGTCAAACATCAAATCGCCCGGCGGATCGAGAAGCGAAAAGAGCAGCGCGAGTTTCGACGGGTCGCCGTCGATCCGGATCAGCCCCTGCTCCACCGCCTCCGGTGCCGTGAGCCGCCGCAACACGATCTTGTCGAGCACCGAGCGATCGGTCGAGATCGAGACCGGCGCGGCCGCCGCCCAGCCGCCCATGCGGTGGGTGAGTGTGCAGTTCTTCAGCGTCTGCTCCAGCGTCTCGCCGCGATCCTGGAACCGCCAGTTGATGCGGAACTCGTGGCCGGCAGCCTTCGCCGGATCGATGCGGATCGCCATCATGTCGAAGAACGCATCGGTCGAGAGACCGGCCAGCGTGTCGCCACCCATCGCCGGTCGCGCCGGGAACTTGAACATCCCATGGCGCAGTTCCTGCGCGCCGTAGAGATAGGCGTTGCGCCAGGTCGCCGACTCGGCCTGGTAGCCCAACTGCTCCAGCGCGTCGGCCATCAGCGCCCGCGCTTCGGAGTTGGCGGGCTCCGCGTAAACCACCTCCTTCATCACCTGCGCCACCCAACGGAACTCGCCGCGCGCGAAATCGGCGCGCGCGCGAGCGATCACCGCGGCCGCACCGCCCATGTAGTCGAGCGTCTTGCGCGCCGCGGGTACGGGCGGCAACGGCTGCAGACTGGCGGGGTTCGCGTCGTACCAGCTGAGATAGCGCTGGTAGACCGCCTTCACGTTGTGGCTGACGGTTCCATAGTAGCCGCGCACCGACCAGCGCTCGGCCAGTCCCGGAGGCAGATCGATCGTCTCGGCGATCTCCGCCGGGCGCCAGCCGCGATTCATGAGACGCAGCGTCTGGTCGTGGAGGTGCTTGTAGAGATCACGCTGCGCCTCGAGATAGTCGACCACCGCGGCGCGACCCCAGACCGGCCAATGGTGCTGGCCGATCAGCACCTCGGTGCCGGGCCCATAGAGCTCGATCGCGTCATCGATGTAGCGCGACCAGACGCGCGGATCGCGCGCCAGCGCCCCGCGCAACGGGATGAAATTGTGCAGAAGCGGGCACGCGTTCTCGGCCATGTTGAGCACACCGAGCTCGGGATAGTGCATGTGCATCTCGGCCGGCGCCTCGGTCTCCGGTGCGAGCTGGAACACAATGCGCAGGCCATCGATGGTGTGCTCCTCGATCGGAGCGGTGATGCTGAGCGTGGGCGCGATCAGGCCCGCCGTGCCGCGCGCCACACCCTTGCCCAACCCGGCATCGACCTGACCACGGGCGCCCCGCGGCAGCAGCGACCCAAACTGGAATTGCGCGCGGCGCATCATCGGCAGGCCAGCGAGTACGTTCTCACCGGCGATCGCCTCCATGAAGCCCGTCGGCGCGATCACCTGGACGCGGCCCGACTTCACGTCGGCTTCGTCGACGACGCCACGCACGCCGCCATAGTGGTCGATGTGGCTGTGAGTGTAGATCACCGCCACCACGGGTTTGCGCGGCCGGTGCTGGAAGTAGAGTTCGAGCGCGGCGCGCGCCACTTCCGCCGTCGTCAGCGGATCGACCAGGATCACTCCGCTCGCACCCTCCAGCACCGTCATGTTGGCGATGTCGAAGCCGCGCAGCTGATAGCAGCGCTCGGTGACCTTGAAGAGGCCGTTGGCCATGTTGAGCCGCGCCATCCGCCACAGGCTCGGATTGACCGTGGGTGGCGCCACGTCGCCGTCGATGAAGCCATACTCGCCCAGGTTCCACACGACGGTTCCGTTGGCCGCGCGCACGACACCCTCGGGGACCGGGGCGATCAGCCCCCGGGCGGCATCGTCGAAGGCGCGGGTGTCGTGGAACGGCAGTCGCGCCGCCATCGCGCCATTGGCGGCGCGCGTCGCGGGCTCCGCGTCGCGCGCGGCATCGAGATGGGAGACCGGAACCGGGACGGCGGATGCGACGGACATCGCGGGACCCCGGCTACTCAGCCGGCTTCAGGCTGGATCGCATGGCCTCGCGCTCGCTGGGCAGAAACGAGATCGCCAGCACTGTGCAGGCGGCCACCGCGGAAAGCGCCAACAGGAGGGTCGGGAAGCCCGCGGCTTTCACCGACGGGCCGATCGCGGCCACCACGATCGAGCTCACACCGAAGCCGATGGCGAGCCGCATGCCCGTGACGCGGCTGCGCAGTCGGTCGTCGATGTAGCGCACGATCATGGCGTCGGTGAACGGAATGGCGCCGAACACGAACACCATGAACAGTGTCGTCACCGCCACCAGCGCCCAACCTTCGGAATAGGCCGCGAGTGCGAAGAGCGGCACCTGGCACAGCAGGATCGGCAGGTAGATCGTCTTCAGCGGATAGCGGTCGATCAGTGTGCCCACGACCAGCTGCATCAGTGATGCCACGGTAAAGATGCCGAACAGCACGGCACTCAACAGGAACGGGTCGGCGGCGAGCTCCGCGATCTGCGCCTTGAGCATCTCGCCGTTGCCGTTGGTGGTGAAGTTGAAGACGATGCTCCCCGAGATGGCCGCGCAGGTCATGATGAAGAACACCCGCGCCATCATTCCAGGCGACATGTCGAGGATCTTGGCCTTGCGCTGTGCCGGCGCCTGGCGCTCCTCCGGTACCAGCAGCGCGAACAGGATCGCGGACGCGAGGCAGATGATGCCCGGCACGATGTAGGCCATCTGCCAGCCCCAGCGCGTCGCCAGCAGCACTGACAGGCTGGCACCAATCGCGATGCCGAGATTGCCGACCAATCCATTGACGCCGATGGTGAAGCCGGGCTTCTCGGCCTTCTGCACCAGCATGGGTATGCCGACCGGGTGATAGATCGCGGCAAAGGCGCCCATGAGAGTCAGTGCCGCGCCGATCTGCCACTTGTTCTGGCAGAGCGCGATGATCAGGCACGAAACGCCCATGCCGGCGAAGAAGATCACCATCATCGCGCGCCGACCCCACTGGTCGCCGAGCTTGCCGGCCACGATCGAGCCCGCGCCGAACATGAAGGACGCTCCGAAGGCGTAGGGCGTGAGTTCTTTCCAATCGGTTCCCCAGACCCCGGCGATCACGCTCACGGTGTAGAGGAAGATCGCGATCACCCAATGGTCCATCGCATGACCGAGATTGAGCAGCAGCGCGGTCGGGCTGGTCAGTTTCATGGATCTCTCCCTGCGGCGCAGTGTACCGCCACACCCGACCCACCTAAACCCCGGCCCGTCTGGGGACTTGCCCGGAGGTCCGCAGACCGGTACCGGCGCGAATCCTCTCCCTGTTCGCTCGGATTGCGCTATGATGAACCCTCATTCACCCGACATCGGCCGAGCCCTCGCGTCCCGGAGTTCCGTTTGAAGCCGACCGACATCGCCAAGCCCGACTACTTCCACAAGGTCGTCGATTGCCAGTGGGCCTGCCCCGCCCACACCCCCGTCCCCGAATACATCCGGTTGATCGCGCACGGACACTATTCCGAAGCGTACATGATCAACTGGAAGTCTAACGTCTTTCCCGGGATCCTCGGTCGCACCTGCGATCGCCCCTGCGAGCCCGCCTGCCGGCGCAGCCGCGTCGAGGATGAGACGCTGGTGAAGGGCAAGAAGGAGCCGGTGGCGATCTGCCGGCTGAAGCGCGTCGCCGCCGACTATAAGGACGACGAAATCGCCGAGCGCATGCCCAAGGCGCCGGCCAAGAACGGCAAGCGCATCGCCTGCGTGGGCGGTGGTCCCGCCTCGCTCACCGTCGCGCGCGACCTCGCCGTGCTGGGCTACGAGATCGTGATCTACGATCAGGACCCCAAGCTGGGCGGTTTCATCCGCACCCAGATCCCGCATTTCCGCCTGCCCGAGCGCGTGATCGACGAGGAAGTCGGCTACATCATGGGCATCGGCAACATCGAGTTCCGTCACAAGCGGATCGACTCGCTGAAGGCGCTGCTGGCCGAGGGCTACGACGCGGTGTTCGTCGGCTCCGGCGCGCCACGCGGCCGCGACCTCGATGTGCCGGGCCGCAAGGAAGCGGCAGCCAACATCCATATCGGCCTCGATTGGCTCTCGTCGGTGTCGTTCGGCCACACCACGAGGGTCGGCAAGCGGGTGATCGTGCTGGGCGGCGGCAACACCGCGATGGATTGCTGCCGCACCGCGCGGCGGCTGGGCGGCGAAGACGTGAAGGTCATCGTGCGCTCGGGCTTCGACGAGATGAAGGCGTCTCCCTGGGAGAAGGAAGACGCCATGGGCGAGGACATCCCGATCCTGAACATGCTGGTCCCGAAGGAAGTGCGGCACTCGGGTGGTCGCATCGAGGGCGTGCTGTTCGAAAAGGTCGTCGCGCGCTACGACGACAAGGGTCGCCGCTCGCTTGTCCCGTCGGGCGAGCCCGACGAGTTCCATGCCTGCGACGACGTCCTGGTGGCAATCGGCCAGGAGAACGCCTTCCCCTGGATCGAGGCCGATGCCGGCATCGAGTTCGATCGCTGGGGCCTGCCCAAGCTTGGCGAGACGACGCTGCGCAGCACCCATCCCAAGGTGTTCTTCGGCGGCGACTCCGCGTTCGGGCCGAAGAACATCATCTGGGCGGCGGCGCACGGCCACGACGCGGCGATCTCGATCCACAAGGCCCTGATCGGCGAGGACCCGGACGTCCGCCCGGCGCCGGGCATGAACATCGTCAGCCAGAAGATGGGCATCCACGAGTGGAGCTACGACAACGCGCCGACCGTGGACAAGCGCGTGAAGGTTCCGCACCGGCCGAAGGCCGAGGCGCTGAAGGACATCATGGCCGAGGTCGAGCTCGGCTTCGATCCGGAGCTGGCTAGGAAGGAGGCGCAGCGCTGTCTGAACTGCGATGTCCAGACGGTGTTCGCCGACACGCTCTGCATCGAATGCGATGCCTGCGTAGATATCTGTCCGATGGACTGCATCTCCTTCACCGACAACGGCGAGGAGGCCGACCTGCGCAAGCGCCTGATGGCGCCGGCGCTGAACCAGACCCAGGACCTCTACGTGTCCACGCCGGTCAAGACCGGCCGGGTGATGGTCAAGGACGAGGACGTCTGCCTGCATTGCGGGCTGTGCGCCGAGCGCTGCCCCACCGGCGCGTGGGACATGCGCAAGTACTACATTGAAATGACGCACGCGGAGCACGCATGCCGCAAGCACTGAACGCCATCAACGATTTCGTCGTCAAGTTCGCCAACGTCAACGGCTCGGGTTCCGCTTCGGCAAACGAACTGTTCGCCCGCTCGATCCTGCGCATGGGCGTGCCGGTAAGCCCCCGCAACATCTTCCCGTCCAACATCCAGGGCCTGCCGACCTGGTACGAGGTGCGGGTGACCGAGAAGGGCTATCTCGGCCGCCGCGGCGGCGTCGACCTCATGGTCGCGATGAACCCGCAGACCTGGAAAGAGGACGTCGCCGAGATCGAGCCCGGTGGATACCTCTTCTACGACAGCACCAAGCCGATGCCGTCCTCGATGTTCCGCGAGGACGTGAATGTGATCGGCGTCCCGCTGACCGCCATCTGCAACGCCACCTACACCGACGCCCGTCAGCGCCAGCTCTTCAAGAACATCATCTATGTCGGCGCCCTCTCGGTGCTGCTCGACATCGACGAGAAGGAGATCGTGCGGCTGTTCGGCGAGCAGTATCGCGGCAAGGAGAAGCTGCTCGATTCCAACGTCAAGGCGCTGGCCCTCGGCCGCGACTGGGTGAAGCAGCATATCGATCCCGCGAGCGTGAAGCTCAAGGTCCGCCGCGCCGACAATGTCGGCGACCGGATTTTCGTCGAGGGCAACAACGCCGCCGCGCTCGGCGCCGTCTATGGCGGCGCCACGGTCTGCGCCTGGTATCCGATCACGCCGTCCTCCTCGCTCGCCGAGGCGTTCATGGCGCATTGCAAGAAGCTGCGTCACGACAAGGAGACCGGCCAGGCGAAGTACGCCATCGTCCAGGCCGAGGACGAGCTCGCCTCGATCGGCATGGTGATCGGCGCCGGCTGGAACGGCGCACGCGCCTTCACCGCGACCTCCGGTCCCGGCATTTCGCTGATGACCGAGTTCATCGGCCTCGCCTTCTTCGCCGAGGTGCCGGCGGTGATCGTGAACGTCCAGCGCGGCGGGCCGTCCACGGGCATGCCGACGCGCACGCAGCAGTCCGACCTGCTATCGTGCGCCTACGCCTCCAACGGCGACACCAAGCACGTGCTGCTGTTCCCGGAAGACCCGAAGGAGTGCTTCGACTTCACCGCCGACGCGCTCGATCTGGCCGATCGCCTGCAGACGCCGGTGTTCGTGATGACCGACCTCGACATCGGCATGAACCAGCGGCTCTGCGCGCCGTTCGCCTGGGACGAGAGCCGCGCCTACGACCGCGGCAAGGTGATGACCGCCGAGGAGCTCGACGCCGGCAAGAATTTCGGCCGCTATCTCGACGTCGATGGCGATGGCATCCCCTTCCGGACCTATCCGGGCACGCATCCCACGCGCGGCTCGTTCTTCACCCGCGGCACCACCAAGGACGAGTACGCCCGCTACAGCGAAGAAGGCCCCGTCTATGTCCGCAACATGGAGCGGCTGCGCAAGAAGTTCCTGACCGCCGCCCGGATCGCGCCTCAGCCGATCCGCACCTCATCGCCCAAGCCGACGCGCTACGGCGTCATCTATTTCGGCTCGACCAGCCCGGCGATGGCCGAGGCGCTCGACCGGCTGAATGCCGGCGGCAACCATGTGAACGCGCTTCGCGTGCGATCCTTCCCCTTCTCCACCGCGGTGGAGGAGTTCGTCCATGAGCACGACCGCGTCTTCATCGTCGAGCAGAACCGCGATGGCCAGCTGCGCTCCATGCTGATGAACGAGTTCACGCTGGACGCCCGCAAGCTCGTGCCCGTCCTGCACTACGACGGCACTCCCATCACCGCGCGCTTCATCGCCTCCGACATCGAGGCGAAGCTGCAGCGCTTCAAGGTCGTCTCCTTCGAGAAAGCGGCGTCATGACCTACATCGCCAAACCCAAGCTCCATCACCCCACGCTGGTCCGCAACAAAGCGGGCTTCACGCGGCGCGACTACGAGGGCGCGATCTCGACGCTCTGCGCGGGCTGCGGCCACGACTCGATCAGCGCCGCCATCGTGCAGGCCTGCTACGAGCTGGATATCGAGCCGCACCGCGTCGCGAAGCTCTCGGGCATCGGCTGCTCGTCCAAGACGCCGACCTACTTCCTGGGCGCCAGCCACGGCTTCAACACCGTCCATGGCCGGATGCCGTCGGTGATGACCGGCGCCAACCTCGCCAACCGCGAGCTGATCTATCTCGGTGTCTCGGGCGATGGCGACTCCGCCTCGATCGGACTCGGCCAGTTCGCCCACGTCATGCGGCGTGGCGTGAACATGGTCTACATCGTCATGAACAACGGCGTGTATGGCCTCACCAAGGGCCAGTTCTCGGCCACCGCCGACAAGGGCTCGATGAGCAAGAAGGGCCAGGCCAACGCCGACGAGTCGATCGACATGGTCTCGATGGCGATCCTGATGGGCGCGAGCTTCGTCGGGCGCTCCTTCTCCGGCGACCGCCAGCAGATGGTGCCGCTGGTGAAGGCGGCCATCGCCCACAAGGGCGCGGCCTTCCTCGACATCGTCTCGCCCTGCGTCGCCTTCAACAACCACGCGGGCTCGACCAAGAGCTACGACTATGTGCGCGAGCACAACGAGGCGCTGAACCGCATCGACGTGATCGTGGGTCGCGAGGAGATCTCCACCTCCTACGCGGCCGGCACCACGACCGATGTGCAGCAGCACGACGGCTCGTGGCTGCGCCTGCGCAAGCTCGGCGAAGAGTACGATCCCTCCGACAAGATCAAGGCGATGCAGCGGGTGCAGCAGGGTCTCAAGGACGGCGAGGTCGTGACCGGACTGCTCTATCTCGACCCGACGCCCAAGGACCTGCACGACAATCTCAATACTGTCGCGGCGCCGCTCAACACGCTCGCCAACGACACGCTCTGCCCGGGCAAGGGCGCGCTGGACCGGATCAACGCCAGCCTGCGCTAACTTCGCGGCGAGTCCGCTCTAGCCTTTCTTGAGATCGGCGAAACGGTCGATTCCGAGATCGGCCCGGAGGTCGCGGCTCGCGGCCTCCTTGGCGTCCTCTAGCGGGATGCCGGTGGCGTCGGCGATGCGAACGACCGCCTCGAACACCGCCGCGACACCACAGGCATCGACCAGCGCCTCCTCGCCCAGGGTCCGACGGACCTCCTCGCGTTGCCGCGCGAGCTCAGCGTCGTCGCGCCCATGGACGGCCGCGCCGAACGCCATCAGCAAGGCGCCGTGCGGCACACCACCATCGCCTCCGCCTTCCACAATCGCGGTGAAGTCGTAGCTGTCGCCGGTGTGCATGCCGCTCCCCCGGAGCAGGACCGCGTGGCTGGTGGTTCAATAGACGCAGCGATTGAGTGCCGACATGCGCGCCGCCAGCAACTCGATCTGCGCGTGGCTCAGCGCGCGGTACTCGGTGCCCCAGTCGCGCAGCCAGCGATCGGGCAGATACATCTCGTTGTCGAGATCGAAGAAGCCCACCACCTCGTCCGGCACCAGCGACATTGCGCGATGGATGTTGGCGGCGCTTCGCCCCTCATAGAGCGGTGGATCGTCGGCGGTCACATCCTCGGGCGCGAGCGTCCGCACCCAGGCGCGATCGCGCCGTGCGCCGGCCGGCGCACGGCGGCTGGGCGCGCCGGCGACCGGGGTCGGCAAGGGCCGCGGAGGCCGGCCCGACGCGCGATCGAAGGCATCGACCGCCAACACGATCGCCACCACGCCGACCAGCTCGACATAGCGCGCCTCGTCGAACCGCTCCGACAGAAGGGCGCGGAACCAGCCTTCCGACAGGCGCGCGGGATCGGTGGCGATGCGATGCGCCGCCTCGACGACGGCCGCCGGCAGCTCCGTCACACTGAGATGGGCGCCCGCGACCGAGGCCGGCGACAACGCCTCCAGCCGGTCGGCGCAGAGGCGGCAGCGGGCCGAGGCACGCACTTCCAGCGCGATGTCGACGCGCTCGGCACCCGTCCACCAGGTGCCGGGGCGCGCGAGGCGCGCCCACTGGCGCTCGATCGCTTCGGTCAGGGCGGGACGTGGATCCATGGCACCGTTGTAGGACCGATCGGCGCGGCGCGAAAGCCGCTCGCTAGGTCGTGGCCGGCACCAGCCGCCCCACCGCATCCGGCGCGCGTCGCAGTTCCAGGTGGCGCGCGTGCCAGACCCGCAGCGACGGGCGATGGCCGATCGAGACCAGAGTCGCGCCCGGCAGCCGCTCTTTCAGCACCCCCATGATCTCGGCCTCGGTCTTTTCGTCGAGCGAGGCGGTGCCCTCGTCCATCAGCAGCCAATCGGGCTTGAACACCAGCGCCCGCGCGATCGCGAGCCGCTGCTGCTCGCCCCCCGACAGCGTGTTGCTCCAGTGCGCGACCTCGTCCAGCCGGTCGCCGAGATGGCCGAGCCGCGCCGCCGCCAGCGCCTCGCGGATCTCGTTATCGTCGGCTTTCGCCTCGAGGTCGGGATATCGCACCGCATCGCGCAGCGTGCCGAGCGGAATGTAGGGCCGTTGCGGCAGGAACAGCACGCGCGCCGATCGCGGCACCTGCACCGTCCCGGCGCCGAACGGCCAGATGCCCGCCAGCGCCCGGAAGAGCGTGCTCTTGCCCGACCCGCTCCCCCCGCTCACCAGCGTCCACTCGCCGCGCTTCAGCCGCAGCGCCTCGCGCGCCAGCAGCGGCGCGCCGTTCGGCAGGGCGAGCGTGAGGCCAGCCGTCTCGATATCGCGGCCCGTGGCCGGCTCCAGTGCCGGCCCCTCGGTGCGCCGCGCCAAGGCGTCCTGCAGGCCCAAGAGCCGGTCCATCACCGCCCGCAGTTCGGCGAGATCGGTATAGCGGTCGATGAAGAAGGAGAGCGCCCCCTGTACCGCGCCGAACGCCTGCGCGGTCTGGGTCATGACGCCCAGCGTGATCGCGCCTTCGAAGAAGCGCGGCGCGGTCACCAGATAGGGAAACACGATGGCGATCTGCGCGTAGCCGGTCTGGTAGAAGGCGAGCTGCACCTCGGTCTTCAGCACGCGCCAGCCATTGGTGAAGATGTCGGCGAAGCGGTCGCGCAACGACGCGCCCTCGCGCGCCTCGCCGCCATAGAGCGCGATGCCCTCGGCGTTCTCGCGCACCCGCACCAGATCGTAACGGAAGTTCGCCTCGAAGCGCTGCTGCGCGAAGTTGAGCGGGATCAGCCGGCGCCCCACGAGGTTGGCGAACCAGGTGCCGACCAGCGCATAGGCCAGCGCCGCCCAAACCATGTAGCCCGGCAGCTCGGCATCGACGCCGGCGAAGGCGAGCGACAGCGGTCCCGACAGCGCCCACAGGATGGCGAGAAACGACACCAGCGTGGCGGTCGCGTTGATGAAACCGAGGAAGAGCCGCATCGTGTACTCGCCGAGCAGCCGGATATCCTCCGCCAGCCGCTGGTCGGCATTGTCGATGCGGCGCTCCAGCTCGATCCGGTAGTAGCCGCGCCCGGCCAACCAGCTCTCCAGGTAACGCGAGGTCAGCCACCGCCGCCACCGCAGCCGCAGATAGGGGCTCACCAGGCCGCGCAGGATCGCGAAGCTGATGGCGAGTGCCGCGATCCAGACGAAGTTCCCCATTTCGCGCCAGAACGCGGCCTCATCCTTGTTCTGCAGGCTGTCGAAAAAGCGCCGGTTCCACTCGCTGTAGGCGACCTCGACCGAGACCGCCGCGAGCGTGAGCACGATCGCGCCGATCAGGAGCGCATTGGCGATCACCCGCTCCTCGGAGCGGAAATACGGCACAACAAGCCGCCACCAGTCGCCGAGGAACGTTTGTACTTTCTTCATTGTCGCGCTCCGCAAACACCGTCGTCACGGCAAACTCCCCCGCTTCCGCGAGGATGACAAGCGTGCCACCGCCGCACGGGGCGCGCCGTCCCGGGCGAACCGCCGACCGGCCGTTCCCATCGCGCCGTCCCGGCATGACAATCGGGGCGCGCGCGTCTATGACGCCGCGCATGAACGCCTCGGACCTCGACGCCCGCCGCGCCGCACTCGACCTGCTGGGCGGCTGTCTGGACAAGGGCCAGCCGCTCGACGAGTCGCTGGCCCGCCACGAGGCGTTCGCGAACCTCGCGCCGCGCGACCGCGCCTTTGTGCGGCTGCTGCTCGCCACGACGCTGCGGCGGCTGGGCGAGATCGAGGACGTTCTCGCCCGTCTGGTCGATCGGCCGCCGGAGGGCCGCAATGCCGCCGCCGCCCACGCGCTCCGACTGGGCGCCGCCCAGCTTCTCTTTCTCGGCACGCCCGCGCATGCCGCGGTCGACACCTCGGTACGGCTGGTCGAGAGCTGGGGCCTCGGCCATCTGAAGGGGCTGGTCAACGCCGTGCTGCGCCGCATCGACCGCGAGGGCGGCGCGCTGCTCGGCGATCGCGATCCCGCGCGCCTCAACACGCCGCAATGGCTGTGGGACAGCTGGAGCGAAAGCTGGGGCGAGGATGGCACGCGCCGCATCGCGGCCGCGCATCTGGTCGAGGCGCTGCTCGATCTCAGCGTGCGCGCCGACGCGGCCTTCTGGGCCGGTCAGCTCGAGGCGGAGATCCTGCCCACCGGCACGCTGCGCCGCGCGGCGGGCGGCAACGTCGCCGACTTGCCGGGCTTCGCCGAAGGAACCTGGTGGGTGCAGGACGTCGCCGCCGCCCTGCCCGCTCGCCTGCTGGGCGACGTCGCGGGCCAGCGCGTCGCCGATCTCTGCGCCGCGCCCGGCGGCAAGACTCTGCAACTCGCCGCCGCCGGAGCGCAAGTAACCGCCGTCGACATCTCCGCCCGCCGCCTGCAACGCGTCTCCGACAATTTGGCGCGCGCGGGGCTCAGCGCCGAGATCGTCGCCACCGACGCCGCCAAGTGGCAGCCCGCCGTGCCGTTTGATGCCGTGCTGATCGACGCGCCGTGCTCGGGCACCGGCACCTTGCGCCGCCATCCCGACATCGCCTGGCTGAAGGAACCGGCGGACGTGGCGCGGCTTGCCAACACCCAGGCCCGCCTGCTCGCGCGGGCCGTCGAGCTCGTCCGGCCCGGCGGCATGATCGTCTACGCCGTCTGCTCCCTGCAGCCCGAGGAAGGCCCCGAGCAGATCGAGGCGATCCTGCGACGAGAGCCCCGCCTTGCCCGTGCGCCGCTCACGCCAGCCGACCTGCCCGGCCTCCCCGAAGCGATCGACGCCGCCGGCGACCTGCGCACGCTCCCCTCGATGTGGGCCGAGCGCGGCGGGATGGACGGGTTCTACGCGGCGAGGTTGGTACGGGGGACTTGAGCTCTCGGCACGCCACGCGCGATGGGACGCCAAGCAGCTAACGCGGCATGGATCGCCTCCTGATAGGATTCCTATAGTCCTCTATCTATACAGGCATGAGCCCGCCCGGCCCCACTCTGCCTGCCTCACAGCGCGAACGCGGCACGACCCCGATATCGACAGATCAACACCCCGATTTTTCGACAGAATCAGCGACACAAACGCACCGATTCACGAGCGATTCCAGGCCCTTGAGCCTGTCCATACCCTCGGGTGTCGATTTCAACACATCGCGCGACACTGGCGCGCGCGCGGAAACGTTCCTATTCAGCCGCGCGCAGCGCCGGTTGGGTCGGCTTGAAGGGCAGGATCGAGCCGGCGCGGTGCATCGGCTGGGGCAGCGCGGGCGGCTCGACGCCGAGCGCCCGGGCCGCGTTCCAGCCCCAGCGCGGATCGACCAGGAACGAGCGCGCATGGGCGGTGCAGTCGGCCTCGCCCGAGGCGATGATGCGCTCGGCCTGCTCCGGCTCGGTGATGATGCCCACCGCCCAGGTCTTGATGCCGGCCTCGCGCCGCACCCGTGCGGCGAACGGCACCTGGTAGCCGGGGCCGACCGGGATCTTGGCGGTCGGCACGGAGCCGCCGGCGCTGACATCGATGAAGTCGCAGCCCAGCGCCTTCAGCTGGCGCGCGGTCTCGATCGTGTCCTCGATGGTGAGACCACCCTCGACCCAGTCCACGGCGGAGAGGCGGATGCCGAGCGCGCGATCGCGCGGCCACACACGGCGGCACGCCTCGAAGACCTCCAGGGGAAAGCGCCGGCGCTTTTCCATCGTGCCGCCGTACTCGTCGCTGCGCCGATTGGAGAGCGGCGAGAGGAACTGGTGCAGGAAGTAGCCATGCGCGCCGTGCAGTTCGACGAGATCGAAGCCGAGCCGCACCGCCCGCTCCGTCGCGGCGACGAACGCGTCCTTGGCCGCCTTCAGGCCGGCCGCGTCCAGCGCCGTCGGGATGTGCCACTTGGCGGTCGGCAGCTTGGCGGGTTCGCCGCCCTGGAAGCCGACACCCGGTCCGGTTTCATCGAAGGGAACCGCCGACGCCGAGACGGTGGGCCAGGGCAAGTCCGGCGCATCGGCCGCCGTCAGCGGTCCGCCGCCATTCCACGGGCGCTGCGCGGAGGCCTTGCGGCCGGCGTGAGCGATCTGCACGCCGAGCTTCACCCAGGGCGTCCAGCGCCGCACCCAGTCGACGATCGGCCGCAGCGCCGCCTCGTTTTCGGCACTGTAGAGGCCGAGGCAGCCATTGGTGATGCGGGCCTCGCGCGCGACGTGGGTCGCCTCCAGGCACAGCAGGCCCGCCCCCGACATGGCGAGCGCGCCATAGTGGATGCGGTGCCAGTCCTGGGCGCTGCCATCGACCGCCGAGTATTGGCACATCGGCGACACGACAATGCGGTTGGGAAGTTCGATGCCGCCGAGCTGCACCGGCGTGAAGAGGTGGGCGGTCATGACACTCCTTGTCGGGTTCAGCCGGTGATCGAGGGGCCGGCCTCGTGGCCGAGCCATTCCTCGATCAGGCGGCGCGCGATCGAATCGCGGCGCGGCATGAAGAACGAGCCATCCTTGGGCAGGTTCTCGGGCCGCAGCTCCTCGCGGCTGAGCCAGCGCGCGCTTTCGAGCTCGGACTCGTTCACGTCGAAATCGAGACTCTCGGCCTCGGCATGAAAGCCGATCATCACCGAGGCCGGGAACGGCCAGGGCTGGGAGGAGCGGTAGCGGACATTGCCGACCCGCACCTTGACCTCCTCGTAGACCTCACGCGCGACGGCGTCCTCGAAGCTCTCGCCCGGCTCGACGAATCCGGCCAGCGTCGAGTGCATGCCGCGCGGAAAATGCTTGCCGCGACCCAGCAGGCACTTGTCGCCGTGATGGACGAGCATGATGACGGCGGGATCGGTGCGCGGGAAATGCTCGGCCTTGCAGGCCTCGTTGGTGCAGCGCCGCACATGGCCGCCCTTGATCACCTTGGTCGTGGCGCCACAGACACCGCAGTAGCGGTGGCGGCGGTGCCAGTAGGTCATGCCGCGCGCATAGGCGAGCAGCGAGCCTTCGCGCGCGAACAGGAGCGGACCGACCTGGCGAAGATCGACGAACTCGCCCAACTCGCCCAGGGGCGTCTCCTGGCCGGTGACATCGACGGCGAAGTACGGCGTGCCCTCGACGTAGCCCAGGAAGACCTGCGTATCGGCGCCGCGCGAGACGGCGCGGCCCATCATGCCGTGCAGGAAGACCGCTTCGGGATTGCCCGACTTCTTGTCGACCAGATTGCGTTCGGAATCGATCGGGATGAAGCGCGCCTCGCCCGACGAGGCGAGCTCGATCATGCGCTCGTCATCCTCGCGTTCGTGGCTCGCCCGGTCGATCTCGGCACTGGAGTAGGGATTGCGGTTCTGCATGGGGCGGAAACTGGCACAGGGCCCGGAGCCCCGCAACGCGCGCGACTCTCAGGCGAGCGAGCGCGCCAACACTTCGGCGACATGTATCGCCTGCCGGCTCGCCCCGTCGGCGATCTGGTGTCGGCAGGAGGTGCCGTCGGCCACGATCAGCGCATCGACAGGTGCCGCGCGCACCGCCGGCAACAGCGCGAGCTCGCCCATGGCGCGGGACGCGTCGAGATGCTCGGCCTCGTAGCCGAAGCTGCCGGCCATACCGCAGCAGCTCGACTCGATCGGTTTCACCTCAAGCTCGGGCACCAGGCGCAGCACGCGCTCGACCGCGCCCATCGCGCCGAAGGCTTTCTGGTGGCAATGGCCATGCAGCAGCGCCTGACGCTCGGGCAGCGGCTTCAATGCGGCCTTCAGCCGGGCGGCGATGGGCTCGCGCGCCAGATATTCCTCCAGCAGGAGAGCGTTGGCCGCGAGTCGCTCCGCCGCCTCGCCCAGCCCCAGCGCGAGGTACTCGTCGCGCAGCGTCAGCAGGCACGAGGGCTCCAGCCCGACCACCGCGACGCCGCGCTCCAGCGCAGGTGCTGCAGCGGCAAGGACGCGGCGCGCCTCCTCGCGCGCGCGCTCGACCTGTCCGGTCGCGAGATAGGTGCGGCCGCAGCACAGCGGTCGTTCGCCGGCCGGCGCCGCCAGCAACGCCACGCGCTCGCCCGCCGCCTCCAGCACGCGCCACGCCGCCCGCGCGATCGCGGGCTCGAAGCTGTCGGAGAAGGTATCGACCATCAGCAAGACAGTTGGTTCCGCGGCGTCCGCGGGCGGCGCGGCCCGGAACGTGTCGGCGCGCCAACGCGGCAGGCGCCGTTCCGGCGCGAACCCCAGCAGCCCCGCGAACAGCGACCCAAAATTGGCGAGGCCGGGATAGCGCGCGGCAAGCGGCGCGACCCGCGGCAGCTCGGCAATCGCGCGATCGCGGAGCGTGAGCCGGTGCGCGGCCATGCGCGCGGCCTTCACCTCGATCTTCATGCGCGCCATGTCGACGCCAGTGGGACAGTCGCGCCTGCAGCCCTTGCAGCCGACGCAGAGGTCCATCGCCTCCGCGACCTCCGGTCCCGCGATCCCATTGGGACCGAGCTGGCCCGACAAGGCGAGCCGCAAGGTGTTGGCGCGGCCGCGCGTCAGGTGCGTCTCATCGCGCGTGGCCCGGAAGGACGGACACATCGTGCCGGCATCGAACTTCCGGCAATGGCCGTTGTTGTTGCACATCTCGACGGCCTTGCTGAAACCCAGCGCGGAATCGCCGCCACTGCCGGGCGCCGTCGCGATCTCGGTGCGCGGATCGAGCGTCACGTCCCAGGCGGACCAGTCGAGCGCCGGCCGATGCGTCTGCACGGCATAGCCCGGAGGGAAGCGGAACAGGTCGCGCTGGTCCATCTTGGGCGGCCGCACGATCTTGCCGGGATTGAGAAGACCCGCCGGATCGAACGCATCCTTGATCGCTTCGAAGGCGCGGGTGAGGCGCGGACCGAACTGCCAGGCCACCCATTCGGAGCGCACCAGCCCGTCGCCATGCTCGCCCGAGAAAGCGCCCTTGTAGGTGCGCACCAACGCCGCCGCCTCTTCGGCGATGGCGCGCATCTTGAGCGCGCCGTCGCGCCGCATGTCGAGGATTGGCCGGACGTGAAGCGTTCCGACCGACGCATGGGCGTACCAGGTGCCGCGCGTGCCGTGGCGCTCGAACACCTCGGTGAGGCGGTCGGTGTACTCCGCGAGGTGCTCAAGCGGCACCGCGCAATCCTCAATGAAGGAGACCGGCTTCCCGTCGCCCTTCATCGACATCATGATGTTGAGGCCGGCCTTGCGCACTTCCCAGAGCGCGGCTTGTGGGGCGGCCTCGGGCATCTCCACGACCGAGCCCGGCAGGCCGAGATCGGCCATCAGCTCGACCAGGCGCTTCAGATCGGCGAGCTGCCGCGCACGATCTTCGCCCGCGAACTCGACCAGCAGGATCGCATCGGGACGTCCGACCAGCGCCGCCTCGATCACTGGCCGGAACGCCGGGTTCGAACGGGCGAGCTCGATCATGGTGCGGTCGACGAGTTCGACCGCAGTCGGACCGAGCGTCACGATGTGTCGCGCCGACTCCATCGCCTTGCGGAAGGTCGGGAAGTTCACCACGCCCAGCGTCTTGTGGCGCGGGAGCGGCTGCAGCGGCAGCACGAGACGGCGGGTGACGGCGAGCGTGCCTTCGCTGCCGACCAGCAGGTGCGCGAGATTGACGGTGCCGTCGGCGGTGTAGGGCCGCTCCGACTGCGGAAAGAAGACGTCGAGATTGTAGCCGCCAACGCGGCGCAGCACCTTGGGGAAGCGCGCCGCGATCTCGTCTTTTTCGGCGACGGCGAGCGCGGCGATCCTGTCGGCGATCAGGCGCACCCGGCCCGGCAGCGCGGCGGGCCCGCGGTCGTCGAGCCGCACCTGCGTGCCGTCGGCCAGGATCGCGTCGATCGCGGCCACGTTGTGGACCATGTTGCCGTAGCGGATCGAGCGGCTGCCGCAGGAATTGTTGCCCGCCATGCCGCCCAGCGTGCATTGGGCGGCCGTCGACACATCGACCGGAAACCACAGCCCGTCCTTGCGCAACGCCGCGTTCAGGGCATCCAGCACGATGCCGGGCTGGACCGTGACCTGCGCCGCCTCGCGGTCGTACTCGACGATGTCGCGCAGATGTCGCGTGCAATCGACGACGAGCGCCTCACCCACCGTCTGACCGCACTGCGACGTGCCGGCGCCGCGCGGCAGGATCGGCACGCCCTCGGCGCGCGCCACATCGACGATGGCCGCGAGATCGGCCTCGTCGCGCGGCACCGCCACACCCAACGGCTCGACCTGATAGATCGAGGCGTCGGTGGCGTAGCGACCGCGATCGGCGGCGCCGAACAGGACGTCGCCGCGGATCGCCTTCTTGAGGGAGCGTTCGAGACGGGTCAGTCGAGCTTCACCCCGGCGGCCGTGACCACCTTCTGCCACTTCTCGATCTCGCTGCGGATGCGCTTGGCGAAGTCCGCGCGCGACTCGCCGCCGGGCTCGGCCGTCTGCTGCGCCCAGATTTCCTTGAGCTTGGGCACGGCGAGCGCCTTCACGGTCTCGTTGTACATGCGCTCGACGATCGCCGGCGGTGTGCCCTTGATCGCCCACAGGCCGTACCAGGTCGAAACCTGCCAGTTCGGAATGCCGATCTCGGCCGCCGTCGGGATGTCAGGGAACGCCGCGAGGCGCTTGGGCGTCGCGACGCCAAGTCCAAGCAAGCGACCGGCCTTGAACTGCTGCGCCGAGGTGCCCATGCCGTCGAACATCATGTCGGCGTTGCCGGCCAGCAGATCCTGCATCGCGGGGCCCGCGCCACGGTAGGGGACATGCACGATGTTGGTCTTGGTCTCGAGCTTGTACAGCTCCGCGGCGAGGTGGTGCGCGGTGCCGGCGCCGGGCGAGGCGTAGTTCACCTTGCCGGGGTTCTTGCGGAGATAGTCGAGCAGTTCGGCGGCGGTCTTGACCGGCACCTTGGTCGGGTTGATTGAGATCACCTGTGGCACCAGCGCCAGCATGGTGATCGGCTCGAAGGCCTTCTCGAGATCGTAGTCGAGGTTCTTGTAGATCGAGGGCGCGATCGTGTGATGAACGGCGCCGACGAAGAACAGCGACCCGTCCGGGCGCGCCTTGGCGGCCTGCGAGGCGCCTACCGTGCCGCCCGCACCGCCCTTGTTGTCGATCAGCACCTGGTGGCCGAGCTGCTCGGCCAGCTGCGCGGCCAACGGTCGGGCGAACGTGTCGGTGCCGCCGCCGGCCGGGAACGGATTGAGGAACGTGATCGCACCGGATGGCCAGGCCTGCGCGCGCGCGAGCGCGGGAGCGGCAAGAACGGCGGCGGCGCCGAGCTGGATCGCGCGACGGCGCGTGGGACGGAAGCGGTTGGTCACGGGCGTTTCCTCACGGTTCGTTGTTGAGGTCAGCAAGCACCGTGTCACGTTTGGCGTGCAGATGGCCGACCATCAGGCGACGTAGCCCGTCCCCGTCCCGTGCCGCAAGTGCTTCCAGCATGCGCCGGTGTTCGTCCACGGCGCGGTCCCACTTGGCCGGCCGAAGATTGGACCGGAAGCGCAAGGCGTGGAGGCGCCCGTTCAACAGCTCCATCGTTCGCGCCAGCACCGCGTTTGCGGCAATCGACGCAAAACGCGCGTGGATTTCCCGGTTCGTCCGGTAGTAGGCCGCGAGATCGCCGCGCCGATGCGCGCTCTCCATCGACTCCTGCAGCTGGTGCAGCGCGGCCAGATCGTCGGGGGTCGCGCGCTCGGCCGCGCGCGCCGCGGCCTCACCTTCCAAGGCCGCCATCAGGTCGAACGTGTCCCGCGCCTCGTCGGCGCCCAGCGCCACGACTTGGACGCCGCGGTTGGGCTCCTGGCGCAGCAAACCATCGCCGCTCAACAGCCGGAACGCCTCACGCAGCGGCGTGCGAGAGACGCCCAGCCGCTCGCAAAGCTCGCGCTCGTTCAGGCGCTCGCCCGGCGCCAAGCCGCCCTCGACAATCAGCCCGCGCAGACGCTCCGCGACGGCCTGCGGCAGAGATTGTCGGACGACGAGTGACGGACTTGCGCTCATGGCCTAGACTCACTATTGCATTTTGTATACAAAATGCCAAGAGCCAACGGAGTAGCGATGCGCCTCAATTCACATCCCAGCGGTCGGCATTTCCTACAGATCCCCGGCCCCACCAACGTCCCCGATCGGATCCTGCGGGCGATGGATCACCCGACGATCGACCATCGCGGGCCTGAGTTCAACGCGCTGGCGCACAAAGTCCTCCACGGCGTTCGCCATATCTTCCAGACAAAACAGCCCGTTATCATCTTTCCCGCCTCCGGAACCGGAGCCTGGGAAGCGGCTTTGGCGAACACGCTCGCGGCCGGTGACGCGGTGCTGATGTGGGAAACCGGGCACTTCGCGTCGCTGTGGCGGAAGATGGCGGAGCGGCTGGGTCTGAAACCCGAGTTCCTGGGCGGCGATTGGCGCCGGCCGGCCGATCCCGCGGCGATCGAGGCACGCCTGCAGGCCGACGCGGGTCACACCATCAAGGCCGTCTGCGTCGTGCACAACGAGACCTCCACCGGCGTCGTCACCGACGTGGCGGCGGTCCGCCGCGCGATCGACGCCGCCCGCCACCCGGCGCTCCTGCTGGTCGACACGATCTCTTCGCTGGGCTCGATCGACTATCGCCACGACGCCTGGAGAGTCGATGTCACCGTCGGCGGCTCACAGAAGGGGTTGATGCTGCCGCCGGGCCTGTCCTTCAACGCCGTGAGCGAGAAGGCCATCGCGCGCTCCAAGGTCGGCGGCATGGCGCGCGCCTTCTGGAACTGGGAGGAGATGCTGGCGTCCAATGCCGGCGGCTGGTTCCCCTACACGCCCGCCACCAATCTGCTCTACGGCCTCGCCGAGGCGATCGACATGATGCAGGAAGAAGGGCTCGGCGCGATCTTCGCGCGCCACACCCGCCATGCCGAAGCGACCCGCACCGCCGTCCGCGGCTGGGGCCTCGACATCCTCTGCGCCGATCCCTCGGCCTACTCGGGTTCGCTGACCGCCATCCTCATGCCGGACGGCCATGACGCCGACGCTTTCCGAAAGGTGGCGCTGCAACGCTTCAACCTCTCACTCGGTCAGGGTCTCAGCAAAGTCGCGGGCAAGGTGTTCCGCATCGGCCATCTCGGCGACTTCAACGACCTGATGCTGATGGGCACGCTTTCGGGGGTCGAGATGGCGCTGGGTCTCGCGAAGGTGCCGCACACGGCCGGTGGCGCGCAGGCGGCGATGACCTATCTCCGCGACACCGCGCAGTAGGTCGTTCAGACCGTCGTCGACAGCGGATGCGGGCCGCCACCCACCGGCCGGCGGTGGCACGCGACATGGTGGCCCGGCGCGACCTCGATCAGCGGCGGCGCGAGCGTGCGACACTCGGCGATCGCGTACGGGCAGCGCGTGTGGAAGTGGCAGCCCGGCGGCGGCTTGGCCGGGCTTGGCACATCGCCCTGAACGATCCGGCGCCGACGCTTGCGGCGCGCCGGGTCGGGGGCGGTTGCGGCCGACAGCAGCGCCTCGGTATAGGGGTGCAAGTGCCCCTCGAAGAGCGCGCGCTTGGTGGTGAGCTCGACAATGCGGCCAAGATACATGACGGCGATGCGATGGCTGATGTGCCGCATCACCGCGAGGTCGTGGCTGATGAACAGATAGGCGAGCCCGTACTCTTCCTGCAGGTCGATCAGCAGGTTCAGGACCTGCGCCTGCACCGAGACATCGAGCGCTGACACAGGCTCGTCCGCCACGATCAAATCGGGATTGACCGACAAGGCCTTGGCGATTCCCAAGCGCTGACGCTGGCCGCCGGAAAACTCGTGCGCGAACTTGCGCATCGCGTCGGGACGCAAGCCAACCCGCTCGAAGAGCTTGGCGACCCGCTCTCCCAGCTCCGCGCCACGCGCGAGGCCGAAATTCTCCAGCGGCTCGCCGACCAGCGTCCCCGAAGGAAGACGCGGATTGAGCGCGGAGTAAGGGTCCTGGAAGATCGTCTGAATGCGGCGGCGATGGGCCCACATGGCGCCCGGCTTGAGGCTGCTCACATCCTCGCCGCCCAGCAGGATGCGACCGGCGGTGGGTTCGATCAGTTTCAAGACGACCTTGCCGATCGTCGACTTGCCGCAGCCGGATTCGCCCACCAGCCCCAGCGTCTCTCCGCGCGCGATCGAGAAACTGACGCCGTCCACCGCCCGAACCTCGCCGACACGCCGCTGCAGAAGCCCGCCCAGAATTGGGAAATGCTTCACCAGACCCTGGACCTCGAGGACGGGTGCCGTGCTCATGCCGCCTCCGCCACGCGCGCGGTCTCCCAGCACGCGACCTCGTGGCCGGGCCGCACTTCGACCGAGGGCGGCCGCTCGGCGCGGCAGCGGTCGGTGGCGAAGCCGCAACGGTCCGCGAACGCGCAGCCCGGGATCGGACGCGTGAGAATGGGCACGAGCCCCGGAATCTCCTGCAGGCGCGGCCGCCGGCCGGCGGTGTCGGCCTCGATGTCGAGGCGCGGGATCGCGCGCATCAGGCCGCGGGTATAGGGATGCATCGGCTGCGCGAAGAGGCTCGAAACGCTCGCCTCCTCGACCTTGCGGCCCGCATACATCACCACCACCCGCTCCGCCGTCTCGGCAATCACGCCGAGGTCGTGCGTGATGAGCACAATGGCCGTGCCGAGCTTCTCTTTCAGTTCGAGCATCAGATCGAGAATCTGCGCCTGGATCGTGACGTCGAGAGCAGTCGTGGGTTCGTCGGCGATCAACACCCGTGGCTCGCAACTGAGCGCAATCGCGATCATCACGCGCTGGCGCATGCCACCGGAAAGCTGATGGGGATACTCGTCGAGCCGACGGGCGGCATCGGCGATGCGCACCAGCTCCAGCATCTCGCGGGCGCGATCCAGCCCCTGCCGCCACGACACACCGAGGTGGCGCACCACGTTCTCGGCGATCTGCGTGCCCACGGTCAGCACCGGATTCAGGCTGGTCATCGGCTCCTGGAAGATCATCGAGATTCGGTGTCCACGGAGCGACTTCATCTCGGCCTCGTCGAGGCCAACCAGCTCGCGCCCGTCGAAGCGGATCGAACCGCCCACGATCCGACCCGTCTCCGGCGGGATCAGCCGCAGGATCGACAGCGCCGTCACCGACTTGCCGCAGCCCGACTCGCCCACGATGCCGAGCGTCTCGCCGCGCCCGACATCGAAGGTGACTCCATCGACCGCGCGCACAACACCGTCCAGCGTATTGAAGTATGTGCGCAGGTCGCGAACCTGCAGGACAGGAACCGCGTCGACGCTCACAGACGCCTCGCGAGACGCGGATCGAGGCGGTCGCGCAGCCCGTCGCCCAGCAAGTTCACCGCCAGCACCGTCAGCGCCAGGAACGCGCCGGGGATCAGGATCGTCCAGGGCGCGATCTGGAAGAAAGTACGACCCTGGGCGATGATGTTGCCCCAGCTCGGCACCTCCGGTGGTACGCCGGCGCCCAGGAACGACAGCCCGGCCTCGATCAGCATCGCCGAGGCGCAGACATAGGTTCCCTGCACAATCAGAGGCGCCATCGTATTGGGCAGGACATGACGCCAAAGCAGCTTCGCGTTCTTGGTGCCGCCAGCGATCGCGCTCTCGATGTAGGGCTGGCTGCGGATCGACAACACCACGGCGCGCACCACCCGCACGATACGCGGCACCTCCGGAATGACGATGGCGATGATCACGATCGTGAGGCCGGGACGGGTCAGCGTGATCAACGCAATGGCGAGCAGGATCGAGGGGATGGCCATGATCCCGTCCATCACCCGCATGACGATGGCGTCGACCCGGCGGAAATAGCCGCACACCAGACCAAGTAGCAGGCCGAGGACGCAGGAAATGGCGGCGACGGAAATGCCCACGATCAGCGAAACCCGAGCGCCGTAGACCGAACGCGAGAACACGTCGCGGCCGAACTGGTCCGTGCCGAACCACCAACGTTCTGACGGGGGTCGCAGGCGGTTGACGGGCGACAGGCGCAACGGATCGCCCGCGATCAGGTGCGCGAAAACGCCCACCAGCACCAGGATCGCCAGCAGCACGCCGCCAAAGGCGATCGTCGGATTGCGCCGGATCGCGGTGCCGAGAGAAAAGCGACGCGGCGGGTCGATCGCGGTATCGGCGAGCGTCGTCATGTCAGTACCGGATCCGCGGATCGAGGAAGGCGTAAGAAATGTCGATCGCGAGATTGACCAGGACCTTTCCGGCGGCGAACACCAGAATCAGCCCCTGCACGATGGGGTAGTCCCGCTTCAGCACGGCATCGACCGTGAGGCGCCCCAGCCCTGGAATGTTGAACACAGTCTCGGTGATGACCACGCCCGAGATCAGGAGCGCGATACCGATGCCGATCACCGTCACGATGGGCACCGCGGCATTCTTGAGCGCATGCAGCAGCAGAACGCGATCCGTCGCGAGGCCCTTGGAGTTGGCGGTGCGGATGTAGTCCTGCGCCAAAACCTCAAGCATCGACGCCCGCGTGATGCGCGCAATCAACGCCATGTAGGTGACGCCCAGTGCCACCGACGGCAGGATCAGCTTCTCGAGGAATGGCCAGAGCCCCTGCGAGATCGGCGAATAGCCCTGGACGGGCAGAACGCCCCACTTCACCGAGAACAGCCAGATCAGGACGTAGGCCAGAACGAACACGGGCATCGCGAAGCCCAGAACGGCAAACGCCATGGCGAGCCGATCCACGAGTTTGCGCGCCTTCCAGGCCGCGATAACCCCGATCGGAATCGCGAGCGCCACCGCCACGAACAGGGTCGAGAAGGTCAGCGCCACGGTCGGTTCGAGACGCTGCTCAATCAACCGCGACACCGGCAGGTCGGAAAAGATCGAGACACCGAGATCGCCCTGCAGCAGGTGAAGCGTCCAGATCACGAACTGCTCCAGCATCGGCCGGTCGAGGCCGAGCTTGGCGCGTACCGCGGCAATCGCATCCGCGGTCGCATCCTCACCGGCGATGATCGCCGCCGGATCGCCCGGCGCGAACCGTACGAGAAAGAACACGAACACGGCGACCACCGCCATGACCGGCAACGTCGCGAAGAGGCGACGCACGATGTAGGCGGTCATGGCGCGGACGGATCGCGGTGCGTCGGGCGGCGCCTCACTTGCGACGGATGTTCCAGAGGACGGCGAGCCCGGTGTTGGTCACGACGTTCTCGATGCGGTCCTGGCGATAGGCGATGGGCACCGACCACTGGCCGAACGGAACGTAGGTCACGACCTCGGCGGCGCGCTCGTCGACAGCCATCGCCGCCGCCTTCTTCTCGGCGTCGGTCTGGGCGAAGGCGTAGGCGTTGCGCAGCTCCTCGATCTTGGCGTCGCACGGCCAGCCGGTCAGCGCCTTGTCGCAGGTGCCACCCAACCAGGTATGGAGCACCGGGTTGGACGAGCCCACGCCGCCCGTGGTCGTCACGAAGATGTTCCAGCCACCTTGCGCCGGCGGCTCTTTCTTGGTGCGGCGGCTCACGACCGAACCCCAGTCCATGGACTGCGCATCGACGTTCAGACCGGCGTCGCGCATCGCCTGGATAAGGACCTGGGTCGCGGGCGTGATGGTCACATGGTCCGTCGCCTGAAGGACCGTGATCGGCTCGCCGTTGTAGCCGGCCTCGCGCATCAGCTGCAGCGCCTTTTTCGGATTGTAGTCCTTCAGCGCCGCGATGCCGGTCGGGTGCGTGAGCGGCGAGCCGCAGGTGAAGAAGCTGAAGCACTGCTTGTAGTACTCGGGGTTGCCGACCACGGCGCGCAGGAAGTCCTCCTGCTTGATCAGGTGGTACATCGCCTGACGTGCCTTGGGATTGTTGAACGGCGGATGCAGATGGTTGAGCCGGATCATCCCCAGCGTGCTGTCGAGCTTGCCGGTCTTCTCAAGCTTCACGCCGCGCGCGCGGGAGAGAATCGGAAGAAAGTCGATGTTCGGCGCCTCGAAAAAGTCGATCTCGCCCGCGATCAGCGCCTGCATGGCCGTCTGCGAATCCGGAATCCAGATCAACTCAAGCCGGTCCACGCCCGGAAACTTCGAGCCGGCGAACGAAGATGCCGGCTCGTTCCCCGGTCGCGGCACGTAGTCGGGGTTCTTGAGATAGATCGCCTTGCTGCCCGGCACCCACTGTTCCTTGGCGAACCGGAACGGGCCCGAGCCGATCGCTTCCTTGACCTGCTGCTGCGGGTCCGTCGCGGCCTCCTGCGCACGCATGATGACAGGCACCGAGCTGTTGGTCTTGCCGAGCGACTCCAGCACCATCCCGTAGGGCTTGTTCAGCGTCATGCGGAACGTCTTGGCGTCGATGGCCTCCAGCTTCTCGACAAACGAGAAGAGCCGACCGCCCACGCCGTCGCGCGCCGCCCAGCGGCGCAACGAGGGAATGACGTCGTTGCTGGTGACCGGCGAGCCATCGTGGAACTTCAGGCCATCGCGCAGCGTGAAGGTGTAGACGAGTTTGTCGGGGCTGATCTCGTACTTGCCGACCATCTGCGGGTGCGGCTTGAGATCGGAGTCGTTGCCGAACAGCGTGTCGTAGACCAGCATCCCATGGATGTTGGCGATCGTCTGGGTGGTCCAGATCGGATCGATCACGCGCACATCGGCGTGCATCACGGCCTTGAGAACTTTTTCCTGGGCGTGGCCCGCTGCCGGAATCGCGAACGGGACGGCCAGCGCGAGGGCGCCGGCGACAATACGATGCAGCATGGATGGTCCCCCTAGAAAGATGTCGTGAGTATGGGAAGCGTGTTGGCGTCTTGTAAAGGAGCGGTTCAGAAGATCAGGCCGCGCGGGCGGGCGTCGGCGTCGAGCGGCCAGATCGGACGCTCGACCTTGGTGTAGGGCATCTTGCTGTGGTCGCGCCGCAGCGGACCGCCGGACTCGACATAAACGACCTTCTTGGCGATCGGGCCGAAGGCGGCCATGAAGTGGTTGGTCGACTTCACCACCACGAGCTTGCGATCCGTCGGGTCGATGCCGAGATTGGTGAAGAGTTCGAGCCCGGTGGCTTGGGTCCGATTGGTGTTCAACACGACCTCGACGCCGCCCAGGCGGATCGCCGCGCAATCGCCGAGCGTGACCTGGGTGGGGCCGAAGCGCTGCCACGCGTCGCGCTTCAGCGCGACGACCTCGACCTCGGCGTCGATCGGCGCGCCCGAACTGGGCGCGATCTTGCCTCCGAACCGCAGCGGCAGGCGGGCGCCGACGCCGGCATCGAAGCAAAGCCTTACGGCGATCGGGTCCCACACCGGACCGAGGCAGGCCTGCTCGACGCCGCTCTGCAGCAAGTGACGCAGGATATCCGTATTGTCCGACGGCGCGCCGCCACCGGCATTGTCGGCGGGATCAGCGACCACCACCGGACGGTCGTTGAAGGCCACGCCTTCGGCGATACCCTCAGCAACGCCGCGCGAGGGCGACTGGGTCTTCCCGCGCAGCGACACGAGTTCCTCGCCCAGGCGTGTCGCCAACGCATCCGCCTTGCCCTTCTCGCCGTCGGCGATGACCAACACGCGTGTCCCGATCTCGGGCACATCGCCGTAAGGGAAGCAATGCGCGACGGACACTGACAGGATGCCGTCCTTGCCTTCCAGCGCCATCATCCGATCGACGAAGCCGCGCATCGGCTGAATGGTCGTGGGGTAACTCGATATCTGCCGACAGTCGTAGACCGACATCACCGGCCGTATCTTGCCGCGCAGAGTCGCCAGCACGAGATCGAGCACATCCTCGGCACGCTCGACCACGTCGGTGTGCGGGAACTCCTTGTAGCAAACGATGATGTCGGCGTGAGAGAGCCGCTTCAGCGTCAGGTGGCAATGCGGATCGAGCTCGACGCCGACGACGCACGTCGTGCCGACGATCGCGCGCAGCCGCTCCAGAATGTCGCCCTCCACATCGTCGTAGCCGTGCGCGACCATGGCGCCGTGCAGACCGAGCACCACGCCATCAAGCGGCATCGCGGCCTTCGCCTGCTCAAGGATCTCGTCCCGCATCGTCTCGTAGTCGGCCCGGTTGGTGAGGCCGGCCGGGCTGGCGGCGAAGCAACTGCCCTCGATCAGGGTGAACCCCTCCCCCGCCGCGCGCCGGCGCATCACAAGGAGCGGCGCGGTGCACATGCGCGGCGCGTCCGACGGGTGCTCGCCTGGCCGGAAGAAAACCGACTCGCGATAGTTCTCGATCGAGGTCGGCAATGGCGAGAAGGTGTTGGTCTCGGTCGCCAGCGTTGCGGTGAAGAGGCGCATGAGGTCTCCGATCAGACGGCGGCATCCCAGGACCGGGCGATGGCGCCGGGCGTGGTCAGCCAGATGGTGTCCCGGTGCGCCGCGATGTGGCGCAGGGCCCGCTTGAGGTGACGCAAGCGATGCGGCTGGCCAACGATGTAGGCATGGAGCGCCACACCCATCACCAGCGCCTGGCCGTCGGCCAGCTCGCGCATTTCGTCGAACTGATCGACGATCATGTCGGCGAACTCCGAAGCGCCGACGCGGCGCGCGACAATGGCCGGGATGTCGTTCAGCTCCTGAGGATAGGGCACCGCCAGGATCGAGCGGCCGCCGCGGCAGCGGAATCGAACCGGCTGGTCGTCCATGCACCAGTCGAGCAGGTAGCCGTATCCAGCCTCCGCCAGGAGATCGGGCGTGAGACGGCTTTGCGAGATCCACGGACCGAGCCAGCCGGCTGGCGGTGCGCCCTCTTCCCGCGCAATCCGAGCCGTCGCCTCGGCGATCAGCGCGCGCTCGGCCGCCTCGTCGAGCGTCCCCTGACGTTCGGCGTTGCTGCGGCCATGCCCCACGATCTCATCGCCGCGGGCGCGGCACGCCGCGACCAGCTCCGGCGCATAGTCATACATCGCGCTGTTGATCAGGGCCGCGATCGGCAGGTCGAGGGCGTCGAACGTATCCAGCAGATACCAGGCGCCGACGCGATTGCCCCAGTCGCGCCACGCGAAGTTGAGAACGTCGGGCTGCGGCCCGCCCGGCGCCAGCTCGGCCCCGAGACCCTCGCCAAAAGAGAAATGCTCGAGGTTGAGGGCGAGATAGACCGCAAGCCGCTTGCCGCCGGGCCAGACGCGCTCCGGTCGACCGCGCAACGGCTCGTAGTCATAGCGACCGTGGCCCGGAAGCTTCACGAGGCGACCGCGGCACGCAGCGCCGCGGCGAGCGGCATGTCGTGTTCGGGCGCCAGCACCTGCGGATCGAGGGTGAGGACGCCGCGCGCGCTGTGGCGCTCGGAGAGATGCACCGGCGGGTCGCCCGCCTGAAGCCGTGCGCTGAGAGACAAGGCGTCATCGACCGCAAGCTCCAGCACCGGCACACGGCCTGTCACGGCGGCGGGAACCAGGGTCGCCCGCAAACCCGGCGTGCCAGCCAGCGCCGCCGCGATCGCGCGCAGCCGCGCTTCAAGCTGGGCATTTGCCATGTCGGCATCGGCACCGACGAAGCGCTCCAGCGCCACCAGCAGCCCGACAATCTCCTCCTTACCGGCCTTGAACCCGCGACCGATGCCGTGATGCGGCACGCCCTTCAGCAGGGTGCGATCGACGAGACGCGGAGGTGTCCAGGTCTGTGGCGCGACGTCCATGTCCAACTGCTGAAGCAAGGCCGATGCCACAAGATCGCGCCGACCGGCGAGGATGCCCGAGGCTTGCGGCCCGCCCAGCGCCTTGCCGCCGGAGAACGCGACCAGATCGGCCCCGAGCGCCGTGAAGCGGCGCAGGTTCTCGCGTGGGGGCAGTTGCGCCGCCGCATCGACAATCAGGGGCACTGCGCGCGCGCGGCAGACCCCGACGGCCGTTTCGAGATCGCCCAGCGTCGCGGGATTGGCCGACAGGGCGACCGCCGCAACATCGGGAGCGAGCGCGGCCTCGATCTCCCAGGCTTCAAGCCCGCGCACGCCCGCGCCGGTGCCGCGATCATTGTGGCCGATATCCACGAGATGGGCGCCCGCAGCCTGGAGGGCATGGGCGTAACCGGTGCGATGGGTACGCGGCAGCAGGATGCGGTTGGGAAACCCGTCGGCATGTGGCAGCGCCGCCATGCGGGCGGGATCGAACCGCGCCATGCACGCGGCGGCGGCCAGCGTGAGTGCGGCCGCGGCGCCGGTGGTCACCAATCCGGCCTCGGCGCCGGTGGCGTCCGCGATACGCCCGCTTGCCGCGTCCTGCAGTTCGCCGATATCCACCGAACCGCGCGCCGCGTCGGCCATGGCGGCCACCACCTCCGGCGCCATGGTCGCGCCGCCCAGCCGCGTCAGCGCCCCGGCGGCATTGATCCGCCGCCGCACCCCCAGCCGGGCATAGATGTCCGTCGTCATGCCCGACTGTACCCCGGCCCGCGTCGGGGGAAAGCGCCCCTTGCGGGGGTCGGGCGGAGTCCTGATATAACCGCCCCGGGAGATCGGTGCGGGCGGAGCAGTCGCCAACCCGGTCAGGTCCGGAAGGAAGCAGCCGTAACGAATTCGCTTCGGGTCGTGTCGGTCTCCCACCCGACTGCCGGCGCCAGCCGCCGCCGGCCTCGGGCCAACCCGCGCGCGACGACCGCCGGGTTCCTTGGGGCTGCGGCGCGGGATCGGGAACGGGCCTGGCATGCCTGACGCCACGGACACAGCGCTTCCCTACCGCGTGCTGGCACGCAAGTACCGGCCGTCCGATTTTTCGACTCTGGTGGGCCAGGAAGCGATGGTGCGGACGCTCCGCAACGCCATCGCGCAGGGCCGCATCGCGCACGCCTTCATGCTCACCGGGGTGCGCGGCGTCGGCAAGACGACGACCGCCCGCATCGTGGCGCGCGCCCTGAACTGCATCGGCCCCGACGGCAAGGGCGGCCCAACGGTCGATCCCTGCGGTGTCTGCGCGAACTGCGTCGCGATTTCCGAGGACCGCCACGTCGATGTGATCGAGATGGACGCGGCCTCGCGGACCGGGATCGACGATATCCGCGAGCTGATCGACGGTGTGCGCTATCGCCCGGTCCAGGCGCGCTACAAGGTCTACATCGTCGACGAAGTTCACATGCTGTCGGACAAGGCGTTCAACGCCCTGCTCAAGACGCTTGAGGAACCGCCGCCGCATGTGAAGTTCGTCTTCGCCACGACCGAGATCCGCAAAGTGCCGGTAACCGTGCTGAGCCGCTGCCAGCGCTTCGATCTTCGTCGTGTGCCGATGGAAATGCTGGTCGAGCATTTCCAGCGGATCGTCGAAGCCGAGAAGGTCGATGTCTCGCCCGAGGCGCTGGGCATGATCTCGCGCGCGGCCGACGGCTCGGTCCGCGACGGCCTCAGCCTGCTCGACCAGGCGATCGCCCATGGCGGCGGTGTGGTCGATGCCGCGCAGGTGCGCGACATGCTGGGCCTCGCCGATCGCGGCCGCATCTTCGAGCTCTTTGAACTCGCGCTGCGTGGCGATGCGCCGGGCGCGCTCGCCGCCCTCGGAGAGTTGCACGACAATGGCGCGGACCCGGCGGTCGCGCTGCAGGACCTCCTGGAACTCACGCACTGGATCACGCGGCTCAAGCTCGCCCCCGACGCCACACCCGGCGTGGCCGATGCCGAGCGGGCGCGGGGTCTCGCGGCGGCCGGCCGATTGTCGGTCGCGACACTGACGCGCGCGTGGAACCTTCTGTTGAAGGGCCTGCAGGAGACGCTGGCGGCCCCGTCTCCGGTTCGAGCCGCCGAAATGGCGCTGATCCGGCTGTGCTACGCCAGCGACCTGCCATCGCCCGCCGAAGCGATCCGCCAGCTCCAGGGCGGCGGCGCGCCCGCGCCGTCACCGGCGGGTCCCGCGGCACCAAACGGATCCGCACCACGCGGCGGTGGGGGTGGTGGCAACGGCGCCGCGACCGCCCGCGCGCCGGCCAACGCACCGCACGCCGCTCTCGCCCCCGCCGCGCCGGTTGCGGCTCCGCGCAACTTCACCGAGATCGTGGCGCTCCTGGAGACACGGCGCGAACCGAGGCTGGTGCACCATCTGATGCATGACGTGCACGAGGTGCGCTGCGAGCCCGGATTGATCGAGTTCCGTCCGCGACCCGAAGCGCCTCGCGATCTGGCGGCGCGTCTCTCCGAGTTGCTGGGGGCCTGGACCGGACGGCGTTGGATCGCGTCGGTATCGTCCGCCGCCGGCAAGCCGACGCTTGCTGAACAGCGCACACAACACGCGGGCGATGCGCGCAGCCGGGCCGAGCAGCATCCGCTCGTGCAGGCGATCCTGCGCACCTTCCCTGGCGCGCGACTGGACGCCGTGCGCGTGCCTGGGGCCGACTCCTCGATCGTGGCCGGCCTCGCGGATACCAGTGAGCCGCCGGCCGCAGACGACTATCCCGTGGACGAGATTCCGGAGAGTGACGCCTGATGTTCGACAAGTTGAAGGATCTGGGCGGGCTCATGCAGCAGGCACAGGCCCTGCAGCAGCGCATGCAGGAGATGCAGGCGACACTCGACCGCCTCGAAGTCGTCGGCAGCGCGGGCGCCGGGCTGGTGAAGGTCACCGTGAGCGGCAAGAACGAGACGCGCCGCGTCGAGATCGACCCGAGCCTTTTTGCGCCGGGCGAGAAGGGTGTGGTCGAGGATCTGATCGTCGCGGCGGCCAACGATGCGCGCGCCAAGGTCGAAGCGACGGTGGCCGAGCGCATGCGCGAGCTGACCGGCGGCATGCCCCTGCCGCCCGGCTTCCGGCTCTAGGGCGCGGGGTCGCGCCGACCCATGGGTGGCTCCGAGATCGAGCGCCTGATCCAGCTGCTCGGCCGCCTGCCGGGTCTGGGGCCGCGCTCGGCCCGTCGCGTGGCGTTGCACCTCCTGAAGAAGCGCGAGTCGCTGATGCGACCGCTCGGCACCGCGCTCCATGACGCGGCGCTCGCGATCAAGGCATGCTCGGTCTGCGGCAATCTCGACACGGTCGATCCGTGCGGCATCTGCACGGACACAAGGCGCGATCCCGGCCTGCTCTGCGTCGTCGAGGATGTCGACGACCTCTGGGCGATGGAGCGCGGGCGCATCTTCAACGGCCGCTATCATGTGCTGGGCGGCACGCTCTCGGCGCTGGATGGCGTCGGTCCGGACGAGTTGAACCTCGCCAGCCTGGTACGTCGCGTGGACGCCGGCGGCCTACGCGAGGTCATCGTCGCGACCGGCGCCACAGTCGATGGCCAGACGACGGCGCACTACATCGCCGACCGCCTGGCCGGGCGCGGCGTCGAGGTCACGCGCATCGCTCATGGCGTGCCGGTGGGTGGCGAACTCGACTGGCTCGACGATGGCACGCTCGCCACCGCGCTGAAGGCGCGCCGGGCGTTGTAAGCGAGTCCATGGAAACGCTTGCCGCCCTCGCCCTCTCGCTCGGCGCCGGCTGGGCCGCCGGATACAACAGCTACGCGACCGTGCTGGTGCTCGGCGGCGCGCAGCGGCTGGGCCTGGTCAGCCTGCCGACAGACCTGCAGGTGCTGGGCTCACCCTGGGTGTTGGGCGTCGCGGCGATCCTGTTCGCGCTCAACTTCCTCGCCGACAAGATCCCCTTCATCGACAGCGTGAACGATGTCCTGCACACGGCCGTGCGCGTGCCGGCGGGAATTCTTCTGGCCTGGGGCGCCGCCGGCGGCCTCAGCGCGGAATGGGCGGTGATCGCCGGCCTGCTCGGCGGCACGCTGGCTTTGGGCAGCCACGTCGCCAAGACCGGCACGCGCGCGCTCATCAACACCTCGCCCGAACCCTTCTCCAACGTCGCGGCCTCGCTGGCCGAAGATGGGCTGGTGATCGGCGGTCTCGTGCTCGCCATCGCCCATCCCGCGATCTTCCTCTTGCTGCTCGCGGGTTTTGTGGCGGCCGTGGTGATCCTGCTGCCCCGCCTGCTGCGCTGGATGGCCAGCGCCTTTCGCCGTGTGGCTCGACGCGGATCGAGCCCTTGACTTCGCGGCCGGCGTCACGCGCGCCGGCCGGTGGAAAGACTTTCCTTCGGGGCGAGCCGGGTTACACTCGGACCCGGGACCTGCATGTTCATCCGCCAGACCACCCAGACGCTGCGCTTCTTCCGGACAACGCCGGCGATGCGCTGCCCCTATCTGCCGCACCGGCTTGAGACCAAGCTGGTCACGGAGCTGAGCGGACCTGACGCCGTGGCACAGCACGATACGCTGACCGACGCCGGCTTCCGGCGATCCCACCACTTCGTCTATAAGCCGCTCTGCGACGGCTGCCGGGCCTGTGTGCCTGTCCGCATTCGCGTGCGCGACTTCGAGCCCAATCGCTGGCAGCGCCGCATCCTCGCGCGCAACGAACATGTTCACGCCATCGAGGCGCCATCACTGGCCAGCGGCGAGCAGTTCTCGCTGTTCTCGCGCTACGTGGCCGCTCGGCATGGCGAGGGCGACATGGCGGACATGGATTTCGACGACTACCGCGCCATGGTCGAGGAAAGCCCTGTCGACACGGCGATCGTCGAGTTCCGCGACGACTCCCGGGAAGGACGGCTGGTGGGCGCGTGTCTCGTGGACTGGCTGGGGTCCGGCGTCTCGGCCGTCTATAGCTACTTCGACCCGCAGGCGCCGCGCCGCAGCCTCGGCACCTACATGATCCTCTGGCTCGCCGACGCGGCCGCCCGGCGCGGCCTGCCGTATGTGTATCTCGGCTACTGGATCGCTGACTCCACCAAGATGGCCTACAAACGTGCGTTCCGGCCGCTGGAGTGCTTTGGCCCCGAGGGCTGGACCGAACTCACCGGATAAGCTGTCGCGAGCCAGAGGGTGGGCGACGTGCCGCACCCCATAGCCCGACCGCGGGCCGCCCCGAGGTTGGCTTGGGCTCGCGAGCTGGGTTAAGACTTCTGCGCCGCTGGCGGGGGCCGGCGTAGCGGGAGACACGGATGCAGCCTCTGCTGAGACTGAGCCACGGCATCGATTGGCTGAACGAAAAGATCGGTGATGTCTGCAACTGGCTGATTGTCGTCGCCTGCGTGATCAGCGCCGGCAACGCCATGGTCCGGTACGCCTACGACCAGAGTTCGAACGCCTGGCTCGAGGTGCAGTGGTATTGCTTCGCAGTGATCGTGATGTTCGGAGCCGCCTACACCCTGAAGAAGAACGAACATGTCCGGGTCGACATCTTCTACATGGGCCTGTCGCGGCGTGGACAGCTCTGGGTCGACATCCTGGGCACGCTGGTATTCCTGCTGCCGACCTGTGCCATCCTGGCATGGCTGAGCTGGCCGTTCTTCGCTCAGTCGTTCGCCGTCCTGGAGCACTCGTCCAACGCCGGCGGCCTGATCCGCTGGCCGATCAAGCTCGTTCTGCCCGTCGGATTCGCCCTTGTCGCGTTGCAGGGCATCTCTGAACTCATCAAGCGTGTGGCCTTCCTGAACGGAATAGATGTGCCCAGTCTCGAAGCTCACTACGAGAGGCCTACCCAATGATTCCGCTCGATTGGATGCCGCCGCTTATGTTCGGCGGCTTGATCGTCTTCATGCTGGTCGGATTTCCGGTCGCCTTCTCGCTCTGCGCCCTTGGCTTCTTCTTCGGCTTCCTTGCGATCGAGATGGGCTATTTCACGATGTCGTTCATGCAGGCCATTCCCGGCCGCGTGTTTGGCTCGATCCTGGCCAACGAGCTCCTGCTCGCCATCCCATTCTTCACCTTCATGGGCGCCATCCTGGAGAAGTGCGGGCTGGCGGAGGATATGCTGGAGTCGATGGGCCAGCTGTTCGGCCCGGTCAAAGGCGGACTAGGCTACTCGACCATCATCGTGGGCTTCATCCTGGGCGCCATCACCGGCACGGTGGCGGCGCAGGTGATCGCGATGGCGCTGATCACCCTACCGGTGATGATGCGTTACAACTACGACATGCGCTACGCCACGGGCGTGCTGGCGGCCTCGGGCACCATCACGCAGCTGGTGCCGCCCTCCCTGGTCCTGATCGTGCTCGCCGACCAGCTCGGGCGGTCCGTGGGCGACATGTATCTCGGCGCCTGGGGACCATCGTTGCTCCAGATCGCGCTGTTCGCCGCCTGGACCTTCATCGTTACACGGTGGAAGCCGGACGCGCTGCCGCCGGTGCCGCGTTCGCTTTTCGGCCGGGCGCTGATGGTGAAGTGCGCCTGGGGCATCATTCCGGCCGCGATTCTCATCTTCCTGGTGCTGGGCACCATCATGATGGGTCTGGCCACCCCCACCGAGGCGGGTGCCATGGGGACCATCGGCGCGATCGTGCTTGCCGTGGTGCGCAACGCGCCGCTGACGCAGTTCGATCGCTGGACCTTTGGTGCGGGTGTGGGCGCCGCGATCGTCGGCTCGCTGATCGGCGCGGTGGCCTTCAAGTCGCTGCCCTTCCAGATCGCCTTCACGGTGGTGTTCGCCTCAATCATCTGGCTGTGCTGGCGCGCCTGGCAGGTGACCGAACTGCGCAGTCTGATCATCCAGGCCTTCCAGTCGACCATGCGCATCACCGCCATGGTGGCTTTCATCCTGGTCGGTGCCACCTGCTTCTCGATCTCGTTCGCCGGCGTCGACGGCGGCCACTGGGTCGAGCATCTGCTGACCGGCCTGCCGGGCGGCGTCTGGGGCTTCCTGATCGTCGTCAATATCTTCGTGTTCTTCCTGGCGTTCTTCCTCGATTTCTTCGAGATCGCCTTCATCATCGTGCCGATGCTGGCCCCGGTGGCGCAGAAGGTGCTGACCCCCATCGTCGGCGCCGACGCGGCGCTGATCTGGTTCGGCGTGATGCTCTGCGTGAACATGCAGACGTCGTTCATGCATCCACCCTTCGGCTTCGCGCTGTTCTACCTGCGTAGCGTCGCGCCAAAGGAAGTGAAGAGTTCGGACATCTATTGGGGCTCGATCCCCTGGGTCATCCTGCAGCTGGTGATGGTCGCCATCGTCGTGGCCGTGCCGCAGACGGTGACGGTGTTCCTGGACAAGCCGCACGGCGTTGACCCGTCCAAGGTCAAGATCGAGCTCGCGCCACCCCCGGCACTGGACGACAATCCGCCGCCCATAATCTTTGCGCCACCTCCGGCGCGAAACTGATTGGCTGACAAAAAAGAAGGCCCCGCCGACGGCGGGGCCTTCCCATGTGCGAGGTTCGCAGCGGCTCAGCGGCCGGCGGCGGACATCGAGTAGTTGAAGTTGTCGAACGTGTTCTCGGCCACCCGGAACCACAGGTTCTGGTCGGTACGGAACGCCTTCAGGCTGTCGTAGATCTTCTTGAACTTCGGCTCTTTGGCCGACAGCTCGTCGTAGTACTTGTAAGCCTCGTTGAAGCACGCTTCGAGCACGGACCGCGGGAACGGCCTGAGCTCGGTGCCCGCCGCCACCAGGCGACGCAGCGCCGGCGGGTTGCCGGCGTCGTATTTCGGCACCATCCAGGAGGTGATCAGACCCGACGCGGTCTCGATCATGGACTTGTAGGCCTTGGGCAACGTCTCCCAAGCCTTCGAATTCACGTACATCGAGCCGACCGAAGCGCCCTCCCACCAGCCGGGATAGTAGTAGTACTTGGCGACCTTGTTGAAGCCGAGCTTCTCGTCGTCATAGGGGCCGACCCATTCGCAGGCGTCGATCGTGCCCTTCTCCAGCGCCGGGTAGATGTCGCCGCCGGCGATCTGCTGCGGCACGACGCCGAGCCGGGTCAGGATCAGGCCCGCGAAGCCGCCGACCCGGAACTTCAGGCCCTTGACGTCGTCCATCGACTTGATTTCCTTGCGGAACCAGCCGCCCATCTGGCAGCCGGTGCCGCCGAACGGGAACGAGACGATGTTGTAGTCCTTGTAGAACTCGTTCACGAGCTGCGAGCCGCCGCCGTGGTTGAGCCACGCCATGTACTGGCGCTGGTTCATGGTGAAGGGCAAGCCGGTCTCAAACACGAACGACGGATGCTTGCCGAAGTAGTAGTAGGCCGCGGTCTGGCCCATCTCGACCGTGGCGTTCTGGATCGCATCGGCCACCTGCAGGCCGGGGACGATCTCGCCGGCGGCGAAGACGCGGATCTGGAACTTGCCGTCCGACATCTCGTTGATCATCTTCGCGAACAGCTCGGCGCCGCCATAGAGCGTGTCGAGCGACTTCGGAAAGCTCGATGTGAGCCGCCACTTCACCTCGGGCAAGCCCTGGGCGATCGCGGGCGCGGCGATCGTGCTGGTCGCGGCGACGCCGGCCGCGCCAATTCCGGCGTTTCTGATAAACTTCCTACGCTGCATGCTGTGCGTTGCCTCCTCGTGAGTCCGCCACCGGCGGGGGGGCGTTAAGCCTCGCACGTGCGCCGGCAGATTCAAAGCGGAACCCACCGAACCCCGGGCAAAAAAAGAGCCCCGCCGAAGCGGGGCTCTCGACCAACCGGCGGGTGCCGATCAGAGGCGGTTGGCGGCCGACTGGCGCGCCATGAAGTTGTCGAAGCCGCCCTCGGCCACACGCGACCAGAGGACACCCTCGCGACGGAAATCCTTCCAGCTGTCGAAGATCTTCTTGAAGTTCGGGAACTTCGCGCTGGTCTCCGCGTAGACCTCGTTGGAGGCGTTGAAGCAGGCTTCAAGCACCGCCTGCGGATACGGGTTCAGCTTGGTGCCGCCAGCCAGCAGCTCGCGCAGAGCCTTCGGGCTGGCTGCGTCGTACTTGGCGACCATCCAGGTGTTCGTGGCCGCGCACGCGGCGCGCACGATCGCCTGGTAGCTCTTCGGCAGCTCGTTCCACTTGGCGAGATTGATGAAGGTGTGCAGCGTGGCGCTGCCCTCCCACCAACCCGGGTAGTAGTAGAAAGGCGCGACCTTGTTGAAGCCGAGCTTCTGGTCGTCGTACGGCCCAACCCACTCGGCGGCGTCGATGGTGCCCTTCTCGAGCGCCGGATAGATTTCGCCGCCGGCGATCTGCTGCGGGACCACGCCGACCTTGGACATCACCTGGCCGGCAAAGCCGCCAATGCGCATCTTCAGGCCCTTCATGTCGTCCAGCGACTTGATCTCCTTACGGAACCAGCCGCCCATCTGCGCGCCGGTGTTGCCCGAGGCGAGCGCGAAGATGTTGAAGCTCTTGAAGAAGTCGTTGAGCGCCTGCTCGCCGCCGCCATGGGTGAGCCACGCGTCCTGCTGGCGAGTGTTCAGGCCGAACGGAACCGCCGTGCCGAAGGCGAATGCCGGATCCTTGCCGAAATAGTAGTACGAGGCGGTGTGGCCCATCTCCACGGTGCCGTTCTGGATCGCGTCGGCGACCTGCAGGCCCGGGACGATCTCACCGGCGGCGAAAACGCGCAGCTGGAAGCGGTTGTCGGTCGCCTCGGCGATCGCCTTGGAGAAGAACTCGGCGGCGCCGTAGAGCGTGTCGAGCGACTTGGGGAAGCTGGACGTCAGACGCCACTTCACCTCCGGCATCGACTGAGCGATGGCCGGCGCAGCAAGAGTGGTGGACGCGGCGACGACGGCCCCGCCGACGCCGGCGGTCCGCATGAATTTGCGACGTTGCATTGAGAGAACTCCCTAATTTCCCAGTTTACGGACGCTATGTTGCTCTGCGGACGGCCCGGAAAGGCGGCGGTTTATGGCACAGCACCCGGAGCTTGGGAAGCTCAACGAATCCAGAGCCAGGCGAGGGCGAGACAGCCCAGCGCGATCCGGTACCAAGCAAAAACCCCGAACCCGTGACGGCTGACAAAACCCAAGAAGGCGCCAACCACCAGCCAGGCCGTGAGAAACGCGGCACAAAAGCCGACCGCTATCACCGCGGCGCCGTCCCAGCTCAGGGTCGACCAGTTCTTGTAGAGGTCATAAACCGTTGCCCCCAGCATCGTGGGCATGGCCAGGAAGAACGAGAATTCGGCGGCGGTGGCGCGGTCGACCCGGAACACGCGCGCCCCCATGATGGTGGCGCCCGCCCGCGACACGCCGGGAACCAGCGCCAGACACTGGCACAGCCCGATCTTTAGCGCGGTCTTCCAGTCGATCTGTTCAAGCGCTTTGAAGCGCGGCCGCTGGGCGTAGCGCTCGACGACGAGGATCGCGATGCCACCGACGATCAGCGCGATCGCGACGCTCGTCGGGTTGAACAGCAGCGCCTTGATGTGCTTGTGGGCGAGCGCGCCGATCACGGCCGCCGGCAGGAACGCGATGAGGATCGCGGAGGCGAACCGCAGTGCCACCGGATCGCGCTGCAAGACGCCCAGCCCGGTGGTCCAGATCTTGAGCCGATAGAGCCAGCACACGGCGAGGATCGCGCCGAGCTGGATCACGATCTCGAACACCTTGCCCGGTGGCCCCTCGAAACCCAGGACAGCCTCGAACAGGATGATGTGGCCCGTCGAGGACACCGGCAAGAACTCGGTCAGTCCCTCGACAATGCCGATCGCGATCGCCTGCAGGTAGAGGGTGACGTCCATGCTCAGGACCGGAACCGTCTGGCCCGCGGCCAGCCCTTTTCGGGCATGCGGCCGGCCTGGGCGCGGTCACCACGCCAGAACTTGAGCTCGCTCGCGGGCACCACGCGGCTGCCCCAAGCGAGGCCATCGGCCAGGCGGAACGCCGTCGCGTCGGAGAGACGCGCGTCCTTACTCTTCTGCAGGAGAACACCCCGTCCGCGCGTCATCTCCGGCACCTGCTCGATTGGGAAGACCAGCAGCTTGCGGTTCTCGCCGAGCGCGGCGATCTGGTCGGCGCCCTCGGGTACGGCCGCGATCGCCACCGCCTTCTCGTCGTCGGCCACGTTCAGCACCTGCTTGCCATTGCGGGTCTGCGCCACGACCTCGTCCTCGGGCACCAGGAATCCGCGCCCGGCGTCCGACGCCACGAGGAAGCGCCGGCCACCCTTGAACACCTCCAGCTCGACGATCTCCTGCTCGTTGCCGAGTTCGATCATCAGCCGGATGGGCTCACCGTGCCCGCGCGCCGACGGCAGCCGGTCGCAGGCGAGCGTATAGAAGCGGCCGTTGGTACCGAACACCAGGAGCTTGTCGGTCGACTGAGCGTGGCGGGCGAAGCGCGGGCCATCGCCCTCCTTGAACTTCAGCTCCGCCGCCTGCTTGTCATCGAGGTGTCCCTTGGCGGCGCGGATCCAGCCCTTCTCGGAGCAGACGATGGTGACGGGCTCGCGCTCGACATAGTCCTCGACAGCCGCGGCGATCTCAGCCGGCGCGTCGGCGAGTTCAGTGCGGCGACGGCCGAGCGCGGTCTTGGCGCCGAACTTGCGGCGGGTCTCCTGCGTCTCCTCGGCGATCTTGTCCCACTGCTTGCGCTCGTCGGCGATCAGCGCCTTGAGGTCCTTCCGCTCGGCCGTGAGCTTCTTGTGCTCGGATTTGATCTCGAATTCCTCAAGGCGACGCAGCGCGCGCAGCCGCATGTTCAGGATCGCTTCGGCCTGGGTGTCGGTGAGCTTGAAGGCCTTGATCATCGCAGGCTTGGGTTCGTCCTGCTCGCGGATGATGCGGATCAGCTTGTCGAGGTTGAGATAGGCGATCAGGAACCCGTCGAGCAGCTCCAACCGCCGCTCGATCGCCGCCAGCCGGTGCCGCGAACGCCGCAGAAGGACGACACGACGATGGTCGAGGAAGGCCTGCAGCGCCTCGCGCAGATCCATCACGCGCGGCGTGTTGTCCTTGTCGAGGACATTGAGGTTGAGCGGGAAGCGGATCTCGAGATCAGTCTGACGGAACAGTTGTTCCATCAGAAGCTCGGCCGGCACATTGCCGGCGCGCGGCTCCAGCACGACGCGCACATCGTCGGCCGACTCGTCGCGCACATCCTCCAGGATCGGCAGCTTCTTGGCGGCGATGATCTCGGCGATGCGCTCGATCAGCCGCCCCTTCTGGACCTGGTAGGGAATCTCGGTGACGACGATGATGTAGCGCCCGCGCGGCAGCTGCTCGACCGACCAGCGCGCGCGCAAGCGGAATGCGCCGCGACCGGTGCGGTAGGTCTCCACGATCGACTCGCGCGGCTCGACCAACAGGCCGCCGGTCGGGAAGTCGGGACCCTTCACCAGATCGACCAGCGTCTCGATGCGCGCGTTGGGCGTCTTGATGAGATGCAACAAGGCGTCGCACAGCTCGCCGGCATTGTGCGGCGGGATCGAAGTCGCCATGCCGACGGCGATGCCGGCAGAACCGTTGGCCAGCAGGTTTGGAAACGCCGCCGGCAACACCACCGGCTCCTCGGTCGAGCCGTCGTAGTTGGGCCGGAAATCGACCGCGTCCTCGTCGATCCCCGCGAGAAGCGCCTCGGCCACCTCGGTAAGGCGCGCCTCGGTGTAGCGCATGGCGGCCGGGTTATCGCCGTCGATGTTCCCGAAGTTGCCCTGGCCCTCGACCAGGGGAAAGCGAACGGAGAACTCCTGCGCCAGCCGCACCATGGCGTCGTAGATCGATTGATCGCCGTGCGGGTGGTATTGGCCGATCACATCGCCGACGACGCGCGCGCTTTTCTTGAAGGGGCTCTGCGGGTCCAGGCGCAACTGCCGCATGGCGTAGAGCAGGCGGCGATGTACCGGCTTCAGCCCATCGCGCACGTCCGGCAGCGAGCGCGCCATGATGGTGGACAGCGCATAGCTGAGATAGCGCTCGGACAGCGCCTGGCCGAACGGCACCGGGCGGATTTCCGCCGGCACGACAAGGGACGTCTTCTTGGCCATCGTGAGGGGGCCCGACCGCGGTTCATGCCGCGGCCCTTTCCGTTTCTATCGTTGAAGCGATTCCATAAATCTCGCCCGTGCCGGAGGCAAGGGCTTGTTGTGCGGCCAGAAGACGTGCCGTTCGAGGAAGTGCCCGGTGAGATCGAGGCCGGCCCGCAGTTCGTCCGCGTCGCGGGCCAGTCCACCCCGCAGCAGGAAGTCGGGCAATGTCAGCAGCCGGTCGCGATAGGGTTCGGCCGCCTGCCGCGAGACCGCGCGGCCGGTTCGGGGCGACACAAACGCCAACTCGTCTGCCGGCCCGCCCAGGGCGCAACTCGTCAGATCGAGTCCGTAGCCCAGCTCCTGCAGGAGCCCGAGTTCCAGGCGGACATAGAGTGTGGCCCACCCCGTGTGCCCCATCACCCCGAGGAACGCGAGGAGCGCGTCGAATACCGCGGGGTGCGGCTCGCGCTCGGGCAACGACGCCTCGATCACCACGCAGGCAGCGGAGAGGCCCGCGAGGCACGGCGGATCGTCGAGTGCCAGAGCGGCGTGCGGCGTGCGCAGCTCGCCCGTGTAGTTGCCAAGCTGCTCGGCGAGCCGCGCCCGCCATTGCGCGGCGACATGGTTTCCGGGCTGCCACACCGGTCGCGCGGCGCGGGAGGCGCCACCCGCGACGAAGCCCGCGTGGCGCCCATGGTCGCGGGTCAGCAGCGTCGCGACCAGGCCGCCTTCGCCATGCGGTCGTGCCGACAGCACGATGCCCTCGTCGGCCCATTCCATCGCCGCGATATGCCCGCTTTCACCGCCGCTCGCAATCGAACGCACCGCCTGTCTAGAATGGATCGATGCGTCTGCCTCGCCGTCGCTTGTTCGCCGCTTCCTCAGCCACTGCCCTGCTCCCGAAGCGCGTCTACGCGCAGCGCGGCGACAGGCCCCGACTCGAGGGTGGTGTGCAGGCCGGCGACCCGACATCCAACCAGGTGACGCTCTGGGCGCGGAGTGATCGTGCCGCACGCCTGGTCGTGGAGTGGTCCACGACCGAGTCCTTTGCCGAGGCGCGTCAGCTCGAAGGCCCCCTCGCCGGCCCGGACGCCGACTTCACGGCGCAGCTGCGCCTGGTGGGTCTACCCGCAGGACAGACGATCTTCTACCGCCTGCGGTTCGTCGAACCGGCAAGCGGCGGCTTCTCGAGCGAGCCGGCGTCCGGCCGTTTGACGCTGCCTGCCAGCGCGCCGCGCGACGTCTCTTTCGTCTGGTCGGCGGACACGGTGGGCCAGGGTTTCGGCATCAACCCCGACTTGGGTGGCATGCGCATCTACGAGACCATGCGCTCGCTCAGGCCCGATTTCTTCGTGCATTGCGGCGACACGATCTACGCCGACAATCCACTCTCCGCCGAGGTCCGGCTGCCGGATGGCACGATCTGGCGCAACCTTGTCACCGAGGCCAAATCCAAGGTCGCGGAGACGCTCGACGAGTTTCGCGGCAACTTCCGCTACAATCTGCTGGTCGCCAATCTGCGCCGGTTCAACGCCGACGTGCCGCAAATCGCGCTCTGGGACGACCATGAAGTGGTCGACAACTGGCACTGGAACCTGCGGTTGGATAGCGATCCGCGCTATCGCGAGAAGGACGCCGGCGTGTTGGCGCGCCGCGCCGCGCGCGCCTTCAGCGAATCCGTTCCGATGGCGAGCGCCGCGCCCACGCCGGACAGGACGCTCGCCTTCAACCGACGCTTCGCCTTCGGTCCCGACTTCGATCTCTTCCGGCTCGACATGCGAAGCCACCGCGCGGCAAACGGGCCCAATCTTGAACCCACGGCCGGTCCTGCGACCGCCTTTCTTGGCCGCGCGCAACTCGACTGGTTGAAAGCCGCGCTCAAGACCTCGCGTGCCACCTGGAAGGTGATCGCGGCCAGCATGCCGCTCGGTCTCATCGTGTGGGACGACTGGCGCCGCCGTCAGGGCTCCGAAGCGATTGCCAATGGCGACAACGGGCCGCCGCTCGGTCGCGAGCACGAAATCGCCGAACTACTGTCGTTCCTCGCCCGGGAGAGCGTGCGCAACGTCGTCTGGATTTGCGGCGATGTGCACTATCCCGCGACGCACCTGTACGATCCGACCGGTGCGACCTTCGGCGATTTCCAGCCGTTCCACGAGTTCGTGTCGGGGCCGCTCAATGCCGGCGGCTTCGGTCCGAACGCGCTCGATCGCACTTTCGGACCGCGCATCCTGTTCCAGAAGACGCCGCCGGCGGGCCGATTCAACACCGCGCCGTCGGAAGGCTCCGCCCATTTCGGGCATATCCGGATCGTCGCCAAGACGCGCCGCTTGATCCAGACGCATCGCGACGCGGCCGGCACCGTGCTGCACACCACCGAGCTCGACCCGGCGTGAACCTTCAGTCCTTGGGGTCGTAGTCCAGGCCGATCGAGCGATAATGCGCGGGGTCGTCGGACCAGCGCTCGCTCACCTTCACATGCAGAAAGAGATGCACCGGCCGCTCGAGCATCTCGCCGAGCTCGCGCCGGGCGGCGGCGCCGATCTCCCGCACCCGGGCGCCGCCTTTGCCCAGCACGATCGCTCGCTGGCCTTCGCGCTGGACGTGGATCGTTTGGTCGATGCGGACCGAACCGTCCTTCCGCTCCGTCCAGGTATCAGTCTCGACCGCCGCCTCGTAGGGCAGCTCCTGGTGCAACTGCCGGAACACCTGCTCACGCGTCACTTCGGCGGCCAGCAGGCGCTGCGGCAGATCGGCGGCCTGATCCTCGGGATAGAGAAACGGTCCGGCGGGCACGGCGGCGCCCAGCGCTGCCAGCACGTCGGCGACACCATCTTTCTTCAGCGCGCTCACCATGAACGTGCGCTCGAAGCCCAGCATGGCGTTGGCACGGGCCGTCAGATCGAGGAGTTTCTCGCGCGCGACCAGATCGACCTTGTTCAGAATAAGGATCTTGGGCGCGGCGCTTTCCTTCAGGCCGGCTATGACCGCACGCGTCTCGTCACCGAGACCGCCGGCTGCGTCGACGACCAGCGCCACGAGGTCGGCGTCCTGCGCGCCCTGCCAGGCAGCAGCCACCATCGCCCGCTCCAGCCGACGCGAGGCGAGCCGGAAAATGCCCGGCGTGTCGACCAGGACTACCTGCGCGCGCTCGCCGGAAGGAAGCTCGGCGAGCGCGATGCCAATCACCCGCATGCGAGTCGTCTGGACCTTGGGCGAGACGATGCTCACCTTCGAGCCGACCAGCGCATTCACCAGGGTCGACTTGCCGGCATTGGGCGCGCCGACCACAGCCACAAACCCCGCTCGCGTCCCCGCCTCGCTCATCGTCCCTCCAGTTCGACCAAGAGCGCCATCGCCGCCAGACGCTCGGCCTCACGCTTGCTGCCGGCACGGCCGACATGCGGCGGTGCTCCTTCCACGCTCACCTCGACCACGAACGTCGGAGCGTGCGGTGGCCCCTCGCGACCAACCTCCCGATAGGCCGGAAGCTTGAGGCGACGCGCCTGCGCCCATTCCTGCAGCGCCGTCTTGGAGTCGCGCGGCGCCTCGGTCTGACCGTCGATGCGATCGCCCCAAAGCCGCTCGACCGTGGCCGCGGCCGCGGCGTATCCCGCGTCGAGATGGATGGCGCCGACCAGCGCCTCGATTGCGTCGGCAAGGATGCTGTCGCGGACAGGTCGGCCGCCCCGCTCGGAATCGGCGATGCGAACGTGCCGCCCGAGATCAATCGCACCGGCGATCGCCGCGAGCGTCTCCTCGCGTACGAGCGCAGCGTGGCGGCGGGCGAGCTCGCCCTCGCGCTCGGCGGGATGGCGCCGCAGCAGAAGCGTGGCGATGGCGAGCGAGAGCACGCGATCACCCAGGAACTCCAGCCGCTCGTTGCCGTGCGGGAAGGCCGCCTTCAGGGCCGGCGCGCGATCGAGCGCGCTGCGATGCGTCAGGGCCTCCGCGAGCAGCTCGACCCGCGCGAAGACGTGGCCACAGCCGCGCTCGACTGCCGTCCGGTCGATGTCGGTGCTCAGTGGATGCCCTTGAAGAGCCGGTTGTAGCGCACCGCGCCCGGCCACTTCCAAGGTTCGAGCCAGCCCGCCGCCCCGGGATCGTGCGAAAAGAAGATGAACTCGGCGCGGCCCACCAGATTCTCGAACGGCACGTACCAGCCGAGCGTGTCGCGATCGCGCAGTTGCCCCAATCGATCACGGCCGAGCAGCGACGTGCGGCTGTCGAGCGAATCGTCGCGATTGTCGCCCATCACGAAGAAGTGGCCGGCCGGCACCGTGAACTCCGGCGTGTTGTCTGTCGCGAAGGTGTCGGAGTACTCCAGCAACAGGTACTTGCGGCCGTTGGGCAGCTCCTCCGAATAGAGGGTGCCGCGCTGCGAATGGCCATGGGCTGTGCGGGCATAGTCTCCGATCCGGACGCGCTCGACCGGCTTGCCATTGATCGCCAGTACGCCACCCTTCACCTGCACGCGGTCGCCGGGCATGCCGACAATGCGCTTGATGTAGTCGGTTCGGTTCGTGCCCTGACCCTGGTCGCCGGGATACTTGAACACCGCGACGTCACCGCGCTGCGGCTGTTGCCCCCACACACGGCCGGAGAAGCCCCCGGCGGAGAACGGGAAAGAGTGCTTGCTGTAGCCGTAGGAGTACTTCGACACGAAGAGATAGTCGCCGACCAGGAGCGTCGGGATCATCGACCCGCTCGGGATGTTGAACGGTTCGATCGCGAAGGTGCGCACCACAAGCGCGATCAGCACGGCGTAAATCACCGTCCGGATCGTCTCGCCCCAGCCCTCGGGCTTGTCGCGGCCACGCTTGCGCCGCTCCACCACTTCCGTCATCGCAGGTCCATTCGCGGGAAGCCGCGCCTATAGCAGGGCCGTCCCGCCCTGTCCCGCGCCGCTTCGGTGCGGCGGATCGCCCCGCAGTCGGGCCCTTTCACGGTGCCGGCACCGCCGAGATGATGACGATGGCCTGGGCCAGCGGATACTCGTCGGTCAGGCTGACGTCGATCCGGGCTTGCATGCCGGGGGGTGTGATCTCGTCCAGGCGGGCCAGCGCGCCGCCGGTCAGCGCCAGCGTCGGCCGGCCACCCCGAACATTGACCACGCCCATGTCGCGCATAAAGACGCCCCGGCGAAACCCGGTGCCCAGTGCCTTCGAGCAGGCCTCTTTCGCGGCGAAGCGCTTGGCATAGCTGGCCGCCCGGGTGGCGCGCCCCTCAGAGCGTTGCCGCTCCACCTCGGTAAAGCAGCGTTGCACGAACCGATCGCCGAAGCGTTCGAGCGATTTTTCGATGCGACGGATATCGCAGAGGTCGCTGCCGAGGCCGAGGATCACGCCACGGCCCTCGCCCGGGCCTCGTCCATCAGCCGCCGCATTTCGCGGATCGCCGGTACGAGGCCCACAAAGATCGCCTCGCCGATCAGGAAGTGTCCGATGTTGAGCTCCCGTGCCTGCGGGATTGCGGCGACGGGCCCGACATTGTCGTAGGCGAGTCCATGGCCGATGTGGCACTCCAGCCCCAGGCGACCGCAGGCTTCCGCCGCGCGCGCGAGCCGCCGCAGCTCGTTGGCTCGCTCCTCGCCGGCGAGTTCGCAGTAGCGACCGGCGTGCAATTCGACCACCGGCGCACCGAGCGCGACCGCTGACTCGAGCTGACGCGAATCCGCCTCGACGAACAGCGAGACGCGAATACCGGCATCGCGCAGCCGCGCCACCATCGGCTTCAGGTGATTGTGCTGGCCCGCGGCATCCAGCCCGCCCTCGGTCGTGCGCTCCTCGCGGCGCTCCGGCACGATGCAGGCGGCGTGCGGCCGGTGGCGCAGCGCGATCGCCAACATCTCTTCGGTCGCCGCTATCTCAAAATTGAGCGGCAGGTCGATCTCGGCCATCAGCCGCTCGATATCGCTGTCCACGATATGACGGCGGTCCTCCCGCAGATGGGCGGTGATCCCGTCGGCTCCGGCCTCGGCTGCCAGCCGGGCGGCACGCAGAGGATCGGGCATCGCTCCGCCGCGCGCATTACGCACGGTCGCGACGTGGTCGATGTTCACGCCGAGGCGGAGCGGCGGCAGCGCGGCTTGCATGGGGTTCCTTCGCGATTGAGTTGTCAGTTCCGGGCGCGTTCGACGGCGTTGATGGCCGGCGTGGCACGCAACGCGGCCGTGATGTCCGCTAGATGTCGCACGTCCGCGACCTCGACGTCGATCACCATGTCGAAGAAGTCGAGCGAGCGGTTCACGATCCTCAGGTTCGAGATGTTGCCCTCGTGGCGCGCGATCACCGTCGAGAGACTGGACAGGCTCCCGGGCTGGTTGGCGACGGTGACCTTCAGGCGGCCGGTGAAGGATCCGGCGTTCTCGCCAACCGCGTCCCAACCGACATCGATCCAGCGATCCTGCGAGTCGCCGAAGCTCTCCAGCGTGGCGCAATCGATAGTGTGGATGGTGACGCCCTTGCCGGTGGTGACAATGCCGACGATCCGATCGCCCGGCAGCGGATGACAGCAGCGCGCGAAATGGATGGCCATGCCCGGAATCAGCTCGCGAATAGCGATGCGTCCCGCGGCCGCTTCCCGCTGTGTGGTCGCGGCAGCGCGCTGGCCGCGGCCTGACGGCCGTGCCCTCGAGATCGGCACCACCTCGGCGCCACCCTTGCGCTGGGGCTTGAGTCCGGGGAACACCGCGAGGAGCACCTCGCGCGCGGTGGTCAGGCCTTCGCCGACATGCGCCACAAGATCCTCGACGCTCGCCTGCTTGAAATTGGCAAGGACACCTTCGAGCCCCTTGTCGGTGAGCTCGTAGCCTTCTTCGTGGAATGCCTTGCCAAGCAGCGACCGCCCGAGCTGCAGATACTGCTCGCGCTGGCGCGTGCGCATGAAGCGCCGGATCGCGGCCTTGGCCTTGCCTGTGACGACGAACCGTTCCCAGGTGGGTGACGGCGTCTGCGCCTTCGACACCACGATCTCGACCTGATCGCCGTTCACCAGCGTGGTGCGCAGCGGCTGCATGCGCCCGTTGATCTTGGCGCCGACGCAGGTATCGCCCACGCCGGAGTGCACGGCATAGGCAAAATCGACCGGCGTCGCGTTGCGCGGGAGCGCGATCAGTTTGCCCTTGGGTGTGAAGCAGAAGACCTGGTCCTGGAACATCTCGAGCCGCGTGTGCTCGAGGAATTCCTCGGGGCTGGGCGCCTTGTCGAGAATCTCGACCAGACTTCGCAGCCAGGCGTATTGCGGCGCGTCGGTGGACGGTCCGCCCTGTTTGTAGAGCCAGTGAGCGGCGACGCCCCGCTCGGCCTGGTCGTTCATGTCCCTCGTCCGGATCTGCACCTCGATGCGTCGGCCGAGCGGGCCGATCAGGCCGGTATGGAGCGAGCGGTAGCCGTTGGGCTTGGCGACCGAAATGTAGTCCTTGAAACGCGAGGGCAGCGTGCGATAGCGCTCGTGCAACAAGCCCAGGGCCGAGTAGCAGTCGGCGCGCGTCTCCACGATCACCCGGAAAGCGGTGATGTCGGAGAGCTGCTCGAAATCGACGTTCTTGGTGCGCATCTTGCGCCAGATCGAATAGGGCGTCTTCTCGCGTCCCGACACCTGGGCCTTCACGCCGCCCTCGGCCAACGTCGTCCGCAGTCCTGCCTCGATCTCGGGCACCTGTTGGCCGCCTTCTTCGCGCAGCTTCTTCAGCCGCGCGGCGATCGAGCCGTGGCCGTCGGGGTTCAACTCCGCGAACGCCAGATCCTCAAGCTGCGTCTTCACCCGCTCCATGCCGATGCGCGACGCCAGCGGCGCGTAGAGGTCCATCGTCTCGCGTGCGATGCGCTGGCGGCGGGACGGATCCTTGATGTGGCGCAGCGTCGACATGTTGTGCAGCCGGTCCGCGAGCTTGACCAGCAGCACGCGGATGTCGGACGACATCGCGATCACCAGCTTGCGCAGATTCTCGGCTTCCTTGGTCGTCTCCGACTGGAGCTCCAGCCGCGACAGCTTGGTGACGCCATCGACCAACCGCGCGATCTCCTCACCGAACACCCGCGCGATCTCCTCGCGGGTGGTGTCGGTGTCCTCGATCGTGTCGTGCAACAGGCCGGTGACGATCGACGCGGCATCGAGCTTCATGTCGGCGAGCAGCCCCGCGACCTCGACCGGGTGGGAGTAGTAGGGATCGCCTGAGGCGCGGGTCTGCGAGCCGTGTTTCTTGACGGCGAAGACATAGGCCGCGTTCAGCAGTTCCTCGTCCGCATCCGGATCGTAGGCCTGCACCCGCTCCACCAGCTCGTACTGACGGATGATCTTCACGACCGGCGACTATACGCGCCTGATCGCGGCCGCTCCATGGCGCCGTGGGGCGGCGGCGACCGCCGCCCGGCAGCGACTACTCGATGTCGTCGCCCTCTTCGGCCATCGGCAGCGCCTTGGGCTGCGCCGCCTCGGCACCACCCTGGGCGAGCGCGGCGGCGAGCTCCTGTTCGAGCTCGGCCATCTCGTTCACTTCCTCGGGCTTGTCGATGTCGGCGTGCTTCTGCATGCCGGCGATCAGCGAATCGCGCAGGACGCCGTGATCGAGCTTGGTGTCGGCGATCTCGCGCAGCGCCACAACCGGGTTCTTGTCGCGATCCCGATCGACCGTGATCGGAGCGCCGCCCGACAGGTCGCGGGCGCGCTGGGAGGCCAGCAGAACCAGATCGAACCGGTTGGGAACCTGCATGATGCAGTCTTCGACCGTGACGCGCGCCATTTCGACCTCAAATCCGGGGGAGCGGCGGGTTATACGCTCGCCGGCTCAAAACGCAAGCCGTGCCGGCGGATAGGGCCAATTCGGCCCAACGACGCGGGCGCCGCAGCCTATTCAGCGCGGCAATTCAGCCGAAAATCCATATTTTACAATAGGTTACGCCCAGTTCGGGCGCCTGGCTGGGGGTTGACGGCCACCCCAACGCCACCCCTTGAGAGGTCACAAGGTTTCACATACACTGAACTTGCGGGCGGCGACTGCAAATTTCGATGTGCCGCCTGCTTTATTCGCCTCTCGGCGTATAGCGCGACAAAGGATAATGGCCATGAAGGGCAACTTTTACGACAACGAGCGGATCGCGCTTTTTATCGATGGTGCGAACCTCTACTCCGCAGCCCGCTCCCTCGGTTTCGATATCGACTATCGCCGCCTGCTGAAGGTGTTCCGCGACAAGGGCCGGATGGTGCGCGCCTACTACTACACGGCGTTGGTGGAAGATCAGGAGTACTCGCCGATCCGTCCGCTGATCGATTGGCTGGACTACAACGGCTACACCATGGTCACCAAGCCGACCAAGGAATTCACCGATGCCATTGGACGCCGCAAGATCAAGGGCAACATGGACATCGAGCTGGCCATCGACGTGCTGGAGATGGCCGAGCATCTGGACCATGTGATCCTGTTCTCCGGCGACGGCGACTTCCGCCGGCTCGTCGAGGCCGTGCAGCGCCGCGGCCTTCGGGTGTCGGTGGTCAGCACCATCAAGTCCTCGCCGCCGATGGTCGCCGACGAGCTGCGCCGCCAGGCCGACGACTTCATCGAGCTGTCGGAGCTTGCCGCGCTGATCGCTCGCAGCCCGTCGGAGCGCGCGCCGCGCACCGCGCCGATGGCGCCGCCGATCACGGCGCGCGACGGCGAGGGCGATGACGCCGAGCCGATGGTCCGGTCCGCCTGACGCCCTGACGGTTGGCCCCTCCCCGCTTCGAACCGCCGCCGCGGGATTGCCCGCGCTGCCCGCGTCTGGTGTCCTTTCTCGCGACCCATCGCGCGCGCGAACCTGCTTGGCATAACGCACCCGTCGCTTCGTTCGGATCGCTCGACGCGCGCCTTCTGATCGTGGGTCTGGCGCCTGGATTGCGCGGCGCCAACCGCACGGGTCGCCCGTTCACCGGCGACTATGCGGGCGATCTGCTCTACGGGACCCTCGACCGGTTCGGCTTCTCGCGGGGCACATTCCGCGCCGATCCGGCCGACGGTCTCGCGCTGGTCGATTGCCGCATCGCCAACGCCGTGCGCTGTGTGCCTCCGGAGAACAAGCCGCTGCCAGCCGAGTTCGCGGCCTGCCGTCCGTTCCTTGTTCAGGAGATCGCCGCGATGCCGCGGCTCAAGGTCCTACTGGCGCTGGGTCGCGGGGCCCACGATCAGGTGCTGCGGGCCCTGGCCGTGAAGCCCGCCGGCGCCTTCCCGTTCGCCCACGGCGCGCTCCATCAACTGCCGACGGGCACGTTGCTCGCCGACAGCTATCACTGCTCGCGCTACAACACGAACACCGGACGGCTGACCGAAGCGATGTTTCATCAGGTCTTTGCCGGCGTGCGTGCGGTGCTGGACGCCGCATGAGGCCATTCGACCAGCCGCTTCTCGTCGCGACGGCGCGCGCCCACTACGACCAGCCGCATCGCGCCTATCACGACGCCGGCCATCTCGACGAACTTCTGCTTCTGGCTGCCACGCACACCCCCGATCTCGACGACGCCGAGCAGCTTGCGCTCCTGTTCCACGACGCCGTCTACGTACCGGGTGCGGGCCCCGGCGAGAACGAGCGGCTGTCGGCGCGGCTGATGGAGGCCACTCTGCATGCGCTGGCTGATCGCCTGCCCCAATGGACGGCCGACACGGTCGCGAAAGCCGCCCGCATCGTCGAGGCCACGACCCACGCCGCCCCGCCCCCGGATGAGGCGGCCCGCGTCTGCGATCTCGATCTCTGGCGTCTCGCGGCACCGTGGGCGGAGTTCCAGCGTCATGCCGAAGGCATTTGGCGTGAGTACGGCCATCTGCGCGGCTCGCGGGCGGCCTTCGTTGCGGCACGGCTCGCGTTTTATCGCATGATGCTCGACAAGCCGGCGTTATTCGCCACGCCATACTTCCGCGGCCGCTTTGAGGCCGCCGCGCGCGCCAACATGCGACGCGCGCTCGACGCCGGGTAAGGCGAACTCAGCCCAGCGCGGCCTCGACCGCGTCCACGATCTCGCGACCGGCGGGTCGCACGCGGCTTGGCCAGCCCTCGACCAAAGCGCCATCGGGGCCGATCAGGTACTTGTGGAAGTTCCACTTGGGTAGAGCGCCCTCGCCGGCCTGCGAGGCGATCCAGCGATAGAACGGATGCGCGCCGACGCCCTGGGTGGAGACCTTGGCGGTGAGGGGAAAGCGCACGCCGTACATGCTGTCGCAGAACTTCGCGATCTCGCCCTCGGCGCGCGGCTCCTGGGCGCCGAAGTCGTTACACGGCACGCCCAGCACGACAAGCCCGCGCGGGCCATGGCTTTCGTGGAGACGTTGGAGGTCGGAGTACTGCGGGGTGAAGCCACAGTAGGACGCGACATTCACCACCAGCACCGGCTTGCCTGCGAACGAGGCGAGCGGCAGCTCCTTGCCATCGATGGTCCGGAACGAGTGATCGTGCGCCGACATTTCAGCTCTCCTTCAGTTCTTCATCGTAGCGCTGTTCACGCCACGGGTCGCCGTAGTTGTGATAGCCACGCACTTCCCAGAAGCCGGGCTTGTCGATGGCCGAGAACTCGATGCGCTTGATCCATTTGGCGCTCTTCCAGAAGTAGAGTGCCGGGATCACGACGCGCAACGGGCCACCATGCTCGACCGACAGCGCCTCGCCGTTCCAGCTCCAGGCCAGCAACGCGTCGCTGGCGGCGAAATCGGCCAGCGGCACGTTGGTCGTGTAGGTGTCGAACGCATGTAAGATGACATGCTGCGCTTCGGGCATCGGCTTCACCAGATCGAGCAGCGTCCGGGTCGCCACGCCCTCCCAGCGATTGTCGTAGTGCGACCAAGCGGTCACGCAATGAATGTCATTGACCATGCGCGCCTTCGGCAGGTCGGTGAACTCGCCCCACCGCCAGGTGGTCGGCGCCTCGACGGCACCATCGACGACCAACCGCCAGGCATGATGCGGGATCTCGGGCTTCACCCCGAGATCCAGCACCGGCCAGGTCTCGACCAGACGCTGTCCCGGCGGCAGACGGCGGACACGCCGGGGATCGGGCGCGCCGGTCAGAAGGCGGCCGTCGGTCGCCCATCGCCGTTTGGTCTCGACCAACTTGTCGCGAAGCCGGCCCAGCAAGGGAATGTCGTCGGCCATGTCTGTGTCCGGTTGTCTCGTACCTATGTTATGCTATCGGCCTTGGAAACATAGGAGCACGCCCATGTCTTTCCTCAAGTTCGGCGACAAAGGCGCCGCCGTCAAACGTCTCCAGCGCGCGCTTCTGGACGCGGGCTTCGATCCGGGCCTGATCGACGGCGCGTTCGGCGCGGGCACACGCGCGGCGGTGCTTGCGTTTCAGCATAGTAAGGGGCTGGTGGCAGACGGTGTCGCGGGCCCCCGGACACAGTCTGCCCTCGGTCTGACGAAGAGCGCCAAGCTGCCGGACGCGACGCCTCGCGGCACGGTCCAGATCGCGACGCAGATGTTTCCCTTCACACCGCTAGGCAACATCAAGCGGCACCTGCCGGAGGTGCTGGCTGCCCTGAAGGCCGACGACATCGGCGATCGCCTAATGGTGCTCATGGCACTCGCCACCATTCGCGCGGAGACCGAGAGTTTCGAACCGATCCCGGAGGGACGATCGGTGTTCAACACGTCTCCCAATGGCCATCCGTTCGACCTCTACGACAACCGCGTCGACCTCGGAAACAGGGGCAAGCCGGACGGAGAGCGCTTCAAGGGACGCGGCTTCGTGCAGTTGACCGGCCGTTCGAACTATCGCCGGATCGGCAAAACACTCGGCTTGCCTCTGGAGACTCAGCCCGACCTCGGAGTTGATCCATCCTCAGCGGCCCGAATTCTGGCCGCCTTTCTCAAGTCTGTGGAGGGGCCGGCGAAGGACGCGCTAGCGCTGGACAACCTGCCAAGAGCACGTTGGCTAGTGAACGGCGGATCGCACGGTCTCGACCGCTTCACCGACGCCTACCGGCGGGGCGAGCGGCTGGTCGCGCCCGACTAGATCGCGCGGCCCGCCTTCTCCCAGTAGGGCGCGCGGAGCTTGCGCTTGAAGATCTTGCCTGAGTCCTCGCGCGGCAGGCTCGCAGCGAACTCGACGACACGCGGAACCTTGTAACGGGCGAGTCGCTCGCTGGCCCACGCGTGGACCGACGTCGCGTCCGGCGTTGTGCCCGGCTGGGGCTCGATCCAGGCGCAAATCTGCTCGCCAAACTCCTCATCCGGAATGCCGAACACCGCGCAATCGCGGACCTCGGGCATCGCGATCAACGCGGCCTCAATCTCGGCCGGGTAGATGTTGACGCCGCCCGAGATGATCATGTCGCGCTTGCGATCGCAGAGGAACACGTAGCCTTCGGCGTCGACGAACCCGACATCGCCCACTGTCACCAGATCCTCGAGGCCGACATCGCGCCGCTTGGCGTCGTCATTGTGATAGGTGAAATCGCCAAGATGCGGTCCGCGGATGAAGATTTCGCCGATGCCGCCCGGCGGTAACGGGCGTCCCTGCTCGTCCACCACACGCAGGGCGGCGCCGGCGACGACGCGGCCCACGGTCCCCGGTCGGGCCCGCGCATCCTCCGGCTTGCCCCAGACCACGACGCCACTTTCCGTCGCGCCGTAATACTCGTGAATGACGGGTCCCCACCAGTCGAGCATGCGGCGCTTGATCTCCGGCGGACAGGGCGCCGCGCCATGGGTGATGAATCGCAGCGAGGATACGTCATGCCGACCGCGTACCTCCTCTGGCAGGCGTAGCAGCCGCACGAACATGGTTGGCACTATATGCATGTGGCTGACGCGATGCCGTGCGATCAGGCGGAGCATGTCCTCGGCCTCGAACCGCGCCTGCAGCACCATCGACACGCCGAGCCGGGCGGCCAGCATCCCGTAAGCGGCGGGCGCGGAATGGTACATCGGACCATTCATCAGCACGACCGTTGCGGGATCCGGCGCGAGCCCCCAGAAGCTGGCGGCCGATTGCGCGAGCGCCTGCTGTTGCTCTGGCGAGCTCGGACGGCGACGCACGCCCTTCGGCCTTCCGGTGGTGCCCGACGTGTAGATCATGCTGCCGCGCGAAGGCTTGGGCGGGCCTGCGAGAGGCGTGCCGGCCGCGACGAAGTCGTCCCACAGCTCGGCCCCGGCAGGCACCGTGCGGGCGCTCTCCGGAACGCCGTAGGCCTCGCCGATCTCGGGCGGCGTCGGCACCACCAGCACGCGCACACCGGCCGGAATGCCAGCACGGATTGCGGCCAACAGATCGGAATGGACCACCAGAACCTTGGCGCCGCAGTCGGCGAGGATGTAGCCCGCCTCCTCCGCGGTGAAGTGCCAGTTCACCGGCACCGCGTAGGCGCCGGTCTGGGCCGCCGCCATGTTGGTCTCGAAGGTGGCGAAGTCGTTGCGCAGCATCAGCGCGACGGAGTCGTCCTCACCGACGCCCGCCGCATGCAAGGCTCCTGCCGCCCTGGCGGCGCGTTGCGCGATTTCGGCCCAGCCGCGAAACTGTGCCCCGGACTGGATTCCCGGACCCATGGCCTACTCCTTCACGATGTCGCCGAAGAGCTGGAATCGCTGTCCGTCGAAGCGTTGGAGGCGCAGAGTCTGATACGGCAAGAAATCTTCCGGCCCGGTGTCGAGCGTGACTCCTGGCAACGTGAGGGGCGTGGCGAAGCCCTTGAGCGACGCCGCCTGCCTCATCAGGTTCTCGCGAGTGAGAGTGTCGCCGCACTGGCACAGGAGGTGCGCCACGATGATGCTGTAGGTGTAGCCGGCAGACACAAACGAATCCTCGGGGTTCAGCTCGGGCGCCCAGCGCCTTGCCCAGGCCCGATACTCCACCATGCCGGTATCGGCATCCCACTGCGGATCGCCCGGGCTCTTGGCATTGGCGGCCGTGATGACACCGGTCGCGGCCTCGGCGCCGGCGGGGCGCAGTACGCCGGGCACTGACGAGGAGCCGACAGGCAGATAGACCTGCGGCTTCCAGCCGAGTTCGTGCGCTTTGCGCATCGCCTGGGTCGCGTGCTTTCCGGTCGCCACGATGAAGAAGACATCGGCATTGCTCGAGCGGAGCTGGATCACTTGCGAGTCGACCGTGGGGTCGGTGGTCTCGTAGGTGACGTCGGCCACGATCTGGCTTGCGCGCGCGCCCAGCGCGTGGCGGAAACCCTCGACATAGTCTTTTCCGAAATCGTCGTTCTGCCGCAGGATCGCGATCCGCGCATTGGGGCTGGCGCCCAGGATGTGTCGGGCATAGACCGCGCCCTCGGTCGAGTAGGCAATCATGCCCATCATGGTCCAGGGATTGCCCTTGGGATCGTTCCAGGCGGCCGCGCCCGTCAAGATCAGGAGCTGCGGCACCTTCCTCTGATTGAGGTAGCGATGGATCGCCTTGTTGGTCGGTGTGCCGAGGGTGTTCACGATGGCGAGTACGTTGTCGCGCTCGACCAGTGAGCGCGTGGCCTCCATCGTCTTGGGTGGGCTGTAGCCGTCGTCGAGCGAGATCAGGTTGATCTTGCGGCCGTTCACGCCGCCCTGCGTCTCGTTCAGCGACTTGAAATAGGCGCTCTGCGCCTTGCCCACGCCGGACAGGGCCGACAGCGGACCACTGTACGGCATGGTCTGACCCAGCCGGATCTCCGCGTCCGACGCACCGGGGTCATACTTCTTCTGCGCCACAGCCGACTGCGCGGCCATCAAGCAGGTCGACGCGAGAACGAGGGCACGCAGGATCATCGTTTCCTCCGGGTAGAACGCTCGGCGGGCGTGGGCGTTGCATCGGACACAACCCGCGCGCCGGCGATCATCAGACGTCCGTTATGCTGGGCGATGCTGCCCCAGTCGGGTGCGCCGTGTCTCAGCATGCCCGCCTTCGCGAGCATGACCAGCCCATGTGTTGTGGCCCACATCGACCAACCGAACAGCGCCGCGTCTCCCGCGATCAGCCCGGCTTTGGCGAGGTCTTCCGCCTGCCGCGTGACGAAGCCGCGGGCACGCAGCGCCTCGCGCGCGAGCTCGGGATGGCTCTCATCGATCGGTTGGTCGATCTCGAACATCAGCCGATAGGCGTGCGGTTCATTGAACGCGAACGCGAAATAGGCGTCGCCCACCGCGCGCATCCGCGCGACCGGGTCGTCGCCCGCCGCGTGCGCCGCCTTCTCGAGCGCATCGGCGAAGCGCCCGAACGCCTGCGCCCGAACCGTCGCCAGGATCTCCGCCTTGTCCTTGAAGTAGCGGTACGGGGTCTTGGGGCTGCATCCCAGCGCGTCGGCGAGCTGGCGCATGGTGACGCCCTCATAGCCCAGCCGCGCGAACCGCTCTGTCGCGACCCGACACAGCTCGGCCCGGAAGTCGGCGATGTCCTGGTCGGTAAGGTAGCGCGGCATTGTTCAATACACAGTGTGTACTGACGCCCGCGGGCGCGTCAACCGCTCAGGCGGTCTCTTCGAAGATCTCCCGGCCAATGAGCATCCGGCGAATCTCGCTCGTTCCGGCGCCAATCTCGTAGATCTTCGCATCGCGCAGCAGTCGGCCCGTTGGATAGTCGTTGATGTATCCGTTGCCGCCCAAGAGCTGAATGGCATCAAGCGCGAGCTGCGTGGCGCGCTCGGAAGCATAGAGGATCGCGCCGGCAGCGTCCTTTCGCGTGGTACGGCCGGCGTCGCAGGCCTTTGCGACTGCGTACACATAGGCCTTGCAGGCGTTCATGGTCGTGTACATGTCGGCGAGCTTGCCCTGGACGAGTTGGAACTGTCCGATCGGCTGGCCGAACTGGCGCCGCTCGTGAACATAGGGAACGACGATGTCCATCGCGGCCTGCATGATGCCGATCGGTCCGGCGGCGAGCACGGCGCGTTCGTAGTCGAGGCCGCTCATCAGCACGTGAACGCCCTTGTTCACCTCACCCAGAACGTTCTCAGCCGGCACCTCGCAATCCTCAAACACCAGCTCGCCGGTCGACGAGCCGCGCATGCCCAACTTGTCGAGCTTCTGCGCGACGCGGAAACCAGGCGTGTCGGTCGGCACGATAAACGCGGTGATACCACGCGGCCCGGCAGCAGGATCGGTCTTGGCGTAAACCACGATCAGCTGGGCGTCGGGGCTGTTGGTGATCCACATCTTGGTACCGTTCAGCACATAGCGATCGCCCTTGCGATCGGCCCGCAGCTTCATCGACACCACATCGGAGCCCGCGCCGCTCTCGCTCATCGCGAGCCCGCCGACGTGCTCGCCAGAGATCAGCTTGGGGAGAAAGCGGCGTTTCTGTTCCGGTGTGCCGTTGCGGCGCAGCTGGTTCACACAAAGGTTGGAGTGGGCGCCGTAGCTGAGACCGACGGCCGCCGAAGCCCGACTCACCTCCTCGACCGCCACGACATGCTCAAGATAACCAAGGCCTGAGCCGCCGAACTCTTCCTCGACGGTGATGCCGTGCAAGCCAAGCGCGCCCATACGCGGCCACAGCTCGCGTGGGAAACGGTCGGTCCGGTCGATCTCGGCAGCGAGCGGGGCTACCTCGGCGTCGGCGAAGCGACGCACCTGCTCGCGCAGCGCGTCGGCGGTCTCGCCGAGATCGAAGTCGAAAGGCGCGGCGGTGTTGGGAATCATCGAGGCTTCTCCAAAACGACGGGATCGATCAGGCGGCACCACGCAGGGCCAAAGCGGCGGCCGCGCGCCCCCTCGGGTGGGAAGTTGCCTGCTCTATGCGTCATCGGTACAATCGATTGTTCCAGTGCTTTCCATAGATACGGTCTATTCGTTGAATCTGGCCTTCATTCGCTACTTCCTCGCTGTCGCGGAAACCGGCTCGTTCACCCAAGCGGCGGAGCGCTGTCACGTCACCCAGCCGACACTGTCAGCGGGCATCGCGCGACTTGAGCAGGCGCTCGAGGCCACGCTAATCCGCCGCGATCGCCGCAGCGAGCTCACCGACGCCGGTCGCCGCTTCCTGCCACTGGCGCGCGGCATGGTCGAGAACTGGACCGCCGCGCGCGGCGCGACGCGAGCGCGGCCTGCGCCTCGGCTGCTGCGCATTGGTCTCGGCTCGACCGTGCCGGCGGGGCCAGCCCTGAACTGGCTCGCCGGCGCTGCCCGACGGTTGCCGTTCGATCTCGAAGTCGCCGACGGACCCGGGCCCGCACTCGAGCAGCGCCTACAGCGGGGGAGGCTCGACCTCGCGTTGGTCGCCCTGCGTGCCGCGGCGCCGCCGGAACTCTCGGAGGTGCTGCTGCGCGAGCCCTATGTGCTGGCTTCGGCGGCCGACCATCTGCTCGCGACGCGCGATCGCTGGGCCATCGCCGAGCTGCCGGAAGCACCCTTTATATATCGCGCCGCCTGCGAGGCGCACGACGAGGCGCGGCGCGCCTTCGCCGCGGCCGGGCCGACGCCGCGTGTCGCGCTCGCCACCGCCGACGAGGAGCGCGCCGGCACCGCGGTGCTGGCGGGCCTTGGCCTCTGTCTGATGCCGCTCTCGCTCCTGAGGCCCGGCATGGCGTGGGCCGAACTGCGCGACCTGGCACTCGAGCGGCGTCTGGTGCTGCTGTGGCGCGCCGGATTGGACCCCGTCGCTCTCGACGCGTTGCGCGAGGCCGCCCGGGCGACGCGCTGGACGTCGGCGGCCACCACTGCCCGCTCCACGGCATTTGCGCGTTGAACGCGTGGCCCGATCACCCCGCGGCTGGCGCGACGCGCCGAAGCGCGGCGATCAGGCGATCCACGAAGCCGCGATCGATCGGCGCGTGCCCCATCAGCAAGCGGTAGAACAGCGGCCCGAACAGCAGATCGAGTAGCAGCTCGGGATCGCCCTCACCGCCCAGCGCGCCCTCACGCACGGCGCGGGCCAGGATCTCGCGGGCAGCATCACGATTGCGAGCGATGAAGTGGTTGCGAAACGCTTTGGCCAGCTCGGTCTCGGACTGCGCGGCCGCGACCATGGCGGCAACGCTGCGTCCGCCCGGCGCGGCGAAGGCATCGGCAACCGCATGCAGTCGGGCCCGCAGGTCGGCGAGCGCACCGCCGCGACCCGCGGGCGGCAGCGCTCCCACTGCCGAGTCGAGGAACGCCTCCATCGCCACCGACGGCGCGTTGGGCCAGTAGCGGTAGACGGTCGGTCGGCTGACCCCGGCGCGATCGGCGATACCATCGACGGTCACCGCCGTCAGACCGCCACGCGCCAGCAACTCCCGCGCCGCCTTCAGGATTGCAGCCCGGGTCCGGGGGTCGCGCGGCCGGCCCCGCGGCCGTGCGGGAGAGGCTTGACGGTTCATCTATTTAGTTTACGATACGTCACGTAAATAAGATACGGAGGCGAGCATGGCGGCAAAACCGGTTCCCGACAACCAGACGCTCCGCCCGCACCTCACGGTGCGTGATGGCGCGGCCGCGATCGACTTCTACCGACGCGCCTTCGGGGCCGTGGAGCTGTTCCGACTCGTCGAGCCCAGCGGAAAGCTGGGCCATGCCGAAATCCGGATCGGCGACACGATCGTCATGCTGAATGAAGAGTATCCCGATTTCGGCGCGTTGAGCCCCGACTCCCTCGGCGGCTCGCCGGTGGCCTTCCTGATCTACGTCGACAACGCGGATCAGGCGATCGAGCGCGCGACCAAGGCAGGCGCAACTCTGTTGCGGCCGGTGGCTGACCAGTTCTACGGCGACCGCTCCGGCATGGTCGCCTGCCCGTTCGGCTATCGCTGGACGCTCGGCAACCGCGCCGAAGAGGTGGACCCGGCCGAAATGCAACGGCGCTTCACCAAGATGATGTCCGGCGGCTAAGCGGTCAGAGCAGGAACCAGGTCGCGAGGCCGAGGAACGCGAGGAAGCCCACCACGTCGGTCACCGTCGTGAGGAACACCGTCGAGGAGACCGCAGGGTCAATGCCGGCGCGTTGGAGCCCGATCGGGATCAGCGTGCCCGCAAGCGCGGCGGCCACCAGATTGCAGACCATGGCCGCTGCGATCACCGCACCCAGCCGCCAGTCACCGTACCAGGCGACCACCGCCACAGCCATGATGGCGGCGAAGAGGAGGCCGTTCAACCCGCCCACCGTGGCCTCCTTGGCGACGAAGCGCAGGGCGTTGGCGGCCGTCAGTTCGCCCATCGCCAACGCCCGCACCGCGACCGTCACCGTCTGGGTTCCGGCATTGCCACCCATCGACGCGACGATGGGCATCAGCACGGCAAGCGCCACGATCTTTTCGATCGATCCCTCGAACTGACCGATCACGAAGGAGGCCGCGATGGCGGTGGCGAGATTCACCGTCAGCCACCAGGCGCGCATCGTCGCCGTGCGCACCGGGCTGGCGTGCATGTCGTCGTGCCCGACGCCGCCCAGCTGCAAGATGTCGGCACCGGCCTCTTCGTCGATCACATCGACCACGTCGTCGATCATGATGACGCCCATCAGGCGACGCTCGCCGTTGACCACCGGGCAGGACACGAGGTCGCGATCACGAAACAGCCGCGCCACCTCGGCCCGGGTGGCGCCGGCCGGGATCGACTGGATATCGGGGTCGACCAGATCGAGGATCGGCACCGGCCGCTTGGTCCGCAGCATGCGGCCGAGCTTGACCGTGCCCGCGAGGCGCCCATCGGCATCGACCACGAAGAGATCGTAGACGTCATCCGGCAGGTCGCTGGCCTCACGGCAGTGATCGATCACCTCGCCCACTGTCCAGCGATCCGGAACTTTCACCAGCGAGCGCTGCATCAGACGCGCTGCGCTGTCCTCCGGATAGGCGAGCTGCGCCTCGATCTCGACCCGCTCGTCGACGGGCAGCTCGGCCAGCACCTCCCGCCGCTCCGCCTCGGGCAAGTCCTCGAGCAGCGTCGCGGCGTCGTCGGTCTCGAGCTCGTGGGCGACCGCGGCGATATCCTTGCTGTCGAGGCGCTCCAGCACCTCGTCGCGCACCGTTTCGTCCAGTTCGACGATCGCTTCGGGATCGAGCTCGCCTTTCAAGAGCGCCACAAGCGCATCGCGCTCGGGATCGGTGACCTGCTCCAGCACCGTCGCCTGGCCGGCAGCGCTCAGGCTCGCCAGCAATGCGCGCAATTCTTCTGTACGACCCTCGGCCAGGAGCGCCTCGACGCGGCGCACCGTCTCCGGCGACACCTCGAGGAGCTGATCGGCCTCCCCGCTCATCCGCGGCGCTCGGCGTGGCGTTGCGCGTCGACAACCGCGAGCGCGGTCATGTTGAGGATGCCGCGTGCCGTGACCGACGGCGTGAGGACGTGGGCAGGCCGCGCGGTGCCAAGCAAGATCGGGCCGACATGCAGCCCGTCGGCGGCCGTCTTCAGCAGATTGAACGCGATGTTCGCCGAGTCGAGTGACGGGCAAATCAACAGGTTGGCCGCACTCCGGAGCCGCGAGCGTGGAAAGAGGTTCTCGCGAATCGTGTCATCGAGCGCGGCATCGCCATGCATCTCGCCCTCGACCTCGAGGTCCGGCGCGCGCGCCTGCAGAAGCGCCGTCGCCTCGGCCATCTTCCGCGCCGAGGGCAGGTCGGAACTGCCGAAATTGGAATGCGAGAGCAGCGCGACCTTCGGCACGATCCCGAACCGGCGAACCTCTTCGGCGGCTAGCAGCGCGATCTCGGCCAGCGTGCCGGCGTCGGGATCGGCGTTCACATAGGTGTCCGCGATGAACAACGAACGCGTCGGCATCACCAGCAGGCTGAGGCCGGCCATGGGCGCCCCCGCCGCGCGCAGTCCGATCACCTCTCGCACATGGTTGAGATGCGTGCGGAATCGCCCGAAGGTGCCGGCGATCATCGCGTCGCAATCGCCGAGCCGCACGGCCAGCGCCGCGATCAGCGTCGGACTGGAGCGGACAAGATTGCGCGCCGTGGGTTCCGTGACGCCGCGTCGCTCCATCAGCTCGTGATAGGAGCGCCAGTAGCGATCGTAGCGCGGGTCGCTGTTGGGATCGACCAGCGCCACGTCGGTGCCCGGGCGGAATCGCAGTCCCAGCCGCTCGGCGCGGCGCTTCACCACCTCGGGCCGACCGACCAGCACGGGTTCCGCAATCCGCTCGTCCAGGATCGCCTGGACGGCGCGCAACACCCGGTCATCCTCGCCCGCGCTGAAGATCACCCGCCGCGGTCCACGCCGCGCCTGTTCGAACACGGGCCGCATCACCAGGCCCGAGCGGAACACGAACTGGCCGAGCTGTTCGCGGTAGGCATCGAAGTCGGCAATCGGCCGGGTTGCGACGCCGCTCTCCATCGCGGCACGCGCCACAGCGGGCGCCAGCTCGACGATCAGGCGCGGATCGAATGGCTTGGGGATGATCTGGCGCGGTCCGAATCCGCCGCCGGCCTCGCCAAAAGCGCGGGCCACAACTTCCGAGGGCTCCTGGCGGGCGAGCTTGGCGAGCGCGCGAACGCAGGCGACCTTCATGTCGTCGTTGACGGTTCGCGCGCCCGCGTCCAGCGCGCCGCGAAAGATGTAGGGGAAACAGAGAACATTGTTCACCTGGTTCGGATAGTCGCTGCGTCCGGTGGCGACGATCGCGTCATCGCGCACCGCCGCGACTTCCTCCGGCATGATCTCGGGCGTCGGATTCGCGAGTGCCAGAATGAGCGGCCGCGCGGCCATGCGCGCCACCATCTCGCGCTTCAGGACGCCGCCGGCCGACAGACCGAGGAAGACGTCGGCACCCTCGATCACCTCGGCGAGAGAGCGCGCGGCCGTGGTCCGGGCATAGCGCGCCTTCCACGGATCCATCAGCGCGGTACGGCCCTCATAGACGACGCCCTCGATGTCGGTGACCCAGATGTTGGAGCGCGGCAGACCGAGCTTTTCCAGAAGGCCAAGGCAGGAGAGCGCCGCGGCGCCCGCACCCGACACCACGAGCTTCACCTGGGCGATGTCCTTGCCCACGAGGTCGAGCCCGTTCAGGACGGCCGCGCCCACGATGATGGCGGTGCCGTGTTGGTCGTCGTGGAACACCGGAATCGCAAGCCGCTCGCGCAGCTTCTGCTCGACGTGGAAGCACTCCGGCGCCTTGATGTCCTCAAGGTTGATGCCGCCGAAGGTGGGCTCCATCGCGGCCACGATCTCGACCAGCCGGTCAGGGTCATTCTCGGCCAACTCAAGATCGAAGACGTCGATGCCGGCGAACTTCTTGAACAGAACCCCCTTGCCCTCCATCACCGGCTTGGCGGCCAGCGGGCCGATATTGCCCAGCCCGAGCACGGCGGTTCCGTTCGTGACGACAGCGACCAGATTGGCGCGCGCGGTCAGCTCGGCCGCGGTGCCGGCATCGCGCACGATCTCGTTGCACGCCGCAGCAACTCCCGGCGAATAGGCGAGTGCGAGGTCGCGCTGGGTCGCCAGCGGCTTGGTGGGAACGACCTCGATCTTTCCGGGTCGGGGCAGACGATGGTAGCGAAGCGCGCCATCGGTCAGTTCGTCCGCCATGGCCGCCTCCTGTCCGTACATACGCTGCGGCCGCTCCCGGACGGGAGCGGCGCGCGTTCAGTCGAATGCCGATCGGACCGGCGAGTTTGGTGCGGCCAAGAAGACTCGAACTTCCACGCCTCGCGGCACTAGCACCTCAAGCTAGCGCGTCTACCAATTCCGCCATGGCCGCGCCGGTCCGAACGCGCGGGGGATAGCAAATCGACCCCCGAGTGGCAAGGCGCGGGCCTTGCGCGTCGGGCTCGCGCGCGGCACACGGTCGAAATGTCGCCGGAATGGCAGGTTTCAGCGGCGCCGGTGGCTTATGAGGTCGCGGTGGCCGCCATGGAGGCGCGGGTCGACGCGATCCGCCGCGGCGAGGCGCGCGAGCTGGTTTGGCTGCTCGAACACCCGCCTCTCTACACGGCCGGCACCAGCGCGCGCGACGCCGACCTTCTGGAGCCCGCACGCTTTCCGGTGCATCGCGCCGGGCGGGGTGGGCAGTTCACCTATCACGGGCCCGGCCAGCGCGTGGCCTACTGCCTGTTCGATCTCCGCCGCCGCAAGTCCGATGTGCGGGCCTATGTCGGGGCGCTGGAGCGCTGGACCATCGCGGCGCTGGCGCGCTTCAACGTGCGGGGCGAGTTGCGGGAAGGCCGCGTCGGCGTCTGGGTGGCACGACCGGACAAGCCGCGCCTGCCCGATGGCAGCGTACGTGACGACAAGATCGCTGCCATCGGTGTGCGCATCCGCCACTGGGTGTCGTTCCACGGCCTGTCGATCAACGTCGAGCCTGACCTGGGGCACTATGCCGGCATCGTGCCCTGCGGCATCGCCGGCCACGGCGTCACGTCGCTGGTCGATCTCGGCCTTCCGGTGACGCTCGCCGACCTCGACGAGGCCCTGCGGGCGAGCTTCGCCGAGGTTTTCGGCGACTGACCAGCCGGGAGTCCGCGCCGCCTAGGCGAACTCAAGAATCTTCTGATCGACCCTCAGGCTATCGCCGGGCTTGGCGTGCAGCGTCTTCACCGTGCCGTCACGGGTCGCGCGCAGCACGTTTTCCATCTTCATGGCCTCAACGACGGCAAGCGCTTCGCCCGCCTTCACGTCCTGGCCCTCGCTCACCGCCACGGAGGCGAGCAGCCCCGGCATCGGCGAGAGCAGGAACTTCGACGTGTCGGGCGCCGCCTTCACCGGCATCAGCGCATAGAGTTCGGCCTGGCGCGGCGACAGCACCAGCGCCTCGGCGCGACCGCCAGCGTGCGACAGCAGCCAGCCGGCACCAGCGGGATCGGCCTGGACCACGATCGGCATCACGTCGACCTTGGCCCGCACCAACGGGTCGCCCGGCGACCAGTCGGTCTCGATCTCCATCTTGCGGCCACCCACTTCGATCAGGAAGTCGGACCCGCCGCCGGCGATGGCAACCGCCACCGGCTCGCGGTTCAGCATCACCACGCGACGGTCGTCGACGATGCCGACGTGACCCGCCAGGCGACCTGGGGTCTGCGCCGCGCGCTGCGTCTGGACGCGGTCGAGGACGGCCGCGATCCCGGCCAGAACCGCGGGATCGCGTGGGGGCAGATGAGCCGCGCCGAAGCCGCCCTTGAACTCCTCGGCGATGAAGTTGGTGGTGAGGCGGCCCGCGACAAAGCGCGGATGTGCCATCAGCGCAGCGAGGAACGGCACATTGTGCGAGACGCCCCGGACATGGAACTCGTCAAGAGCACGGCGCATGCGCTCGATCGCGCTGTCGCGATCCTTTCCGTAGGTGCAGAGCTTGGCGATCATCGGATCGTAGAACATCGAGATCTCGCCACCCTCGTACACGCCCGTGTCGACCCGCACATCCGGACCCGGCGCAGGCTCGCGGTACTTCACCAACCGGCCGGTCGAGGGCAGGAAGTTGCGGAACGGATCCTCGGCATAGACACGGGCTTCGATCGCCCAGCCTTCGAGCTTCACGTCCTTCTGCGCGAACGGCAGCTTCGCGCCGGCAGCGACGCGGATCATTTGCTCCACCAGATCGAGGCCGGTGATCAGCTCGGTCACCGGATGCTCAACCTGCAGGCGGGTGTTCATCTCGAGGAAGTAGAACTTGCGGTTCTTGTCGACGATGAACTCGACCGTGCCGGCCGACTTGTACTTGACCGCCTTGGCAAGTGCCACCGCCTGCTCGCCCATCGCCTTGCGGGTGCGGGCGTCAAGGAACGGGCTCGGCGCCTCCTCGATCACCTTCTGATGACGCCGCTGGATCGAGCACTCGCGCTCCCACAGATAGACGCAATTGCCGTGGCCGTCAGCGATCAGCTGAATCTCGATATGGCGCGGTTCCTCGACATATTTCTCGATGAAGACGCGGTCGTCGGCGAACGAGGCCCGGGCCTCGTTGCTGGCCGACACGAAGCCCTCGCGGCACTCGCCGTCGACGAAGGCGATGCGCATGCCTTTCCCGCCGCCACCCGCCGACGCCTTGATCATCACCGGATAGCCGATCTTGCGGGCGATCTTCACCGCCTCCTCGGGTCCGGGAATGGCCTCAAGGTGGCCCGGCACCGTGCTCACGCCGGCCTTGAGCGCGAGTTTCTTCGACTCGATCTTGTCGCCCATGGCGTGGATCGCGTGCGCGTCGGGCCCGATGAAAACGATACCGGCCTTGGCGAGGGCTTCCTGGAACTCGCGCTTCTCCGACAGGAAGCCGTAGCCCGGATGCACCGCCTCGGCGCCGGTCTTGCGACACGCCTCGACGATGCGATCGACCAGCAGGTAGCTCTCGGCAGACGCAGCCTTGCCGATCCAGACCTTTTCATCGGCCTCGCGTACATGCAGCGCGTCCGCATCGGCGTCGGAATAGACCGCCACGGTCTTGATGCCGAGCCGACGGCAGGTGCGCATCACCCGGCAGGCGATCTCGCCACGGTTGGCGATCAGGATCTTGGAGAAGGGCGGCTTGCCCGCGACGGCGGGCGCGGCAGCCGGCTTCTTCGCGGGGGTCGGGCGGGCGGTGGCCTTCTTCTTCACGAGCGATCTCCCTTGCGGCCGAACAGGCCCATGGCCCAGCCGGTGTGTCCAGCGATCAACGGCATCCACGCCATCAGGAGCCACAGCCACCACGGATAGCGCGGGTTGGTCGCGGCGTTGACAGCGATCGCCACCAGCAGCACGCACATCGCCGCGATGAGGTGCAGGCGAAGCCCGCGGCGACGCTCCATCTCGCGCATCCGTTCAGGGCGCATATCGGCCCCTAGAGCGGAATGTTGCCGTGCTTGCGCCACGGATTCTCAAGCTTCTTGCCGGCGAGCGTGGCGAGCGCGCGGCAGATACGCCGCCGCGTCGTGGCCGGCCGGATCACGTCGTCGATGAAGCCACGGCCCGCCGCGACAAACGGATTGGCGAACTTCTCGCGATACTCTTCGGTGCGCGCCGCGATCTTGGCGGGATCGCCGATATCGGACCGGAAAATGATCTCGACCGCGCCCTTGGCGCCCATCACCGCGATCTCGGCGCCGGGCCAGGCATAGTTCAGGTCGCCGCGCAGGTGCTTGGACGACATGACGTCATAGGCGCCGCCATAGGCCTTGCGGGTGATCACGGTAACCTTCGGGACCGTCGCCTCGGCATAGGCGTAGAGCAGCTTGGCGCCATGCTTGATGATGCCGCCATATTCCTGCGCGGTGCCCGGCAGGAAGCCCGGCACATCGACGAAGGTGACGATCGGGATGTTGAAGGCGTCGCAAAAGCGCACGAAGCGCGCACCCTTGCGTGAGCTGTCGATGTCGAGACAGCCGGCCAGTACCATCGGCTGGTTGGCGACAAAGCCCACGGTGCGCCCGCCCATGCGACCGAAACCCACCACCATGTTGCCGGCCCAGTCAGGTGCCAACTCAAAGAAGTCGCCCTCGTCGGCCACCTTCAGGATCAGCTCCTTGATGTCGTAGGGCTTGTTGGGGTTGTCCGGTACCAACGTATCGAGCGAGGCGTCGTCGCGATCCTCGGGATCGGGCGTGGCGCGCATCGGCGGCGCTGTGCGGTTGCTGGCCGGCAGGAAGTCCATGAAGCGCCGCAGCTGCAGGAGCGCCTCTACGTCGTTCTCGAACGCCGCGTCGGCCACGCCGGACTTCTGGGTGTGGGTGAGCGCGCCGCCGAGCTCCTCTTGCGTCACCGTCTCGTGGGTCACCGTCTTCACCACATCGGGACCGGTCACGAACATGTAGGAGCTGTCCTTCACCATGAAGATGAAGTCGGTCATGGCGGGCGAATAGACCGCGCCGCCGGCGCAGGGGCCCATGATCATCGAGATTTGCGGGATCACGCCGGAGGACATCACATTGCGCTGAAAGACGTCGGCGTAGCCTGCGAGCGAGTCGACGCCCTCCTGGATGCGTGCGCCGCCGGAGTCGTTGAGGCCGATCAGCGGGGCGCCGACTTTCAGCGCCGCGTCCATGACCTTGCAGATCTTGGCCGCGTGCGCGCCCGACAGCGCGCCGCCGAACACGGTGAAATCCTGGCTGAAGACATAGACCAGCCGGCCGTTGATGGTGCCCTGCCCGGTCACGACGCCGTCGCCCGGGATCTTCTGGTTCTCCATCCCGAAGTCGGTGCTCCGGTGCTCGACGAACATGTCGTATTCCTCGAACGACCCGGCATCGAGCAGCACATCCAGGCGCTCGCGCGCCGTCAGCTTGCCCTTGCCGTGCTGCGCCTCCACGCGCCGGGCGCCACCGCCGGCTCGCGCCGCCGCGCGGCGTCGCTCCAGTTCGTCGAGGATATGCTGCATGCGGCTCTCCGGGCGGTCCATTTCCGGCCGGCGAACCCCTCTCGGGTCCGGCGGCGCGGCCCTGCGCCATAGCACCGCCCCCGGGCCCTGAAAAGCGGGTCGCGCTGCCGCTCCGCCTCAGCGCAGGAAGCGCGTCTCCTTGTCCTTCACGCCCGCCATGTCCTGAAGATCGAACAGGTCCTGAACGGAGGCGATCGAGCCCTCCGTGCCGCCCACTCCGCCGTCGCGGCGGATACGCGCGAAGGTCTCGCGCATTGCTCGTGTCGCGGCGCGCAGCGCGTGATTGCCCCAGATGACCAGCCCGACCTTGCCGAGCGCGCGGACCCGCGCGACATCCATCTGCGGGTAGGCCGTCGGCACCAGCACCAACGGCACCTTGCCGTCCCACGCGGCAATGAAGGCCTCGATCTCGGCCGGCGTCTTCTGTTTGGAGTGGACCAGCACCATGTCGGCGCCGGCTGCCTCGTAGGCATGCGCGCGGGCCAAAGCCTCGGCTTGGCCCAGCCCCGCGATCAGCGCTTCGGTGCGCGCCACGATCAGGAACTGCGGATCGCGCCGCGCCGCCCGTGCCGCCTCGATCTTGCCCTGAAACTCCGGCGCGCGGACCAGCTCCTGACGACCTTCCGCCACCAGACTCGTCACCTTGGGAAAGCTCTTGTCCTCGATCACCACCGCAGCGGCGCCGGCGCGCTCATACTGCTCGACTGCGTAGTGGACATTGAGCGCATTCCCGAAACCCGTGTCGATGTCGGCAACAACCGGAAGACCGGAACGCTCCGCGATCACTCGCGTGCTCTCCAGATGCTGGGTCATGCTGACCAGGCTGATATCCGGCAAGCCGAGCGAGGCGGACAGTTCGAAGCCGCTCGACCAGATCGCTTCGAAACCGGCTTCGGCCACGAGCATGGCCGACAGCGGATTGTGCGCCGCCATGGCCTGGGCGGGCGCCGCCTGAGCGATGGTGGCGCGCAGTCTTGCTCCCGGACTCATGGTGTCTCCCTCGGAATCAGACGAGCCGAACCCAGCAGCTCAAGGAACAGCGCAGTGGCGGCGATGTCGGTACGTACCCCATCCAGTCGTGCCTGTGCCGTTGGATCCTCGCCCCACCGCTCGATCTGGTACAACGCATCGAGCTCGGCGGCGGCATAGGCGCCTGCCGCGTCGAGGGCACGCTCCGAAACCGCGAGCGCCAATACGACGGACCCCGCGATGTGGGTGAGATTGTAGAGGGCCGCGAGCGCAAGATCGGAGTGCCGCGCGACGGCGTCCGCGAGCGGCGCCGTGGCCGACGGGGGCTGATCGGCGAAGCTCGTGCCCGACGTCACGACGAGCCGCGCGCCATAGCGGTCGGCGGCCCAATCGAGCCAAGGCTGCCACAGCGTCTGCTGCCGCTCGACCAGAGAGACCGGATCGGTGGCGCGATAACAGAGAAGGTCGGAGCCGGCGTACTTCGCCGTATCGGCAATCACGCGGGAGCGCTGGCTTGTCACGCGGTCCGTCCCCGTGGCGCCGAGCCGCGTGAGCGGCAGGCGTCCGGTCTTGATCTCGGCCTTGTCCGGCACCGCGTCCCACTCGGCCGCGATCGCACGCGCAAGCGCCTCGGTCGGCAGCACCAGTCCAGCCCCCGCAGGCGTGCGCATCGGCTTGCCGTCCAGCAGCACCTGCCAGCCCGCCTCCGCCTGCCCCGCCGTCGCGTGTTTGTAGAACCGTCGCACCGCGCCTCCCTCAGCGCTTCCCTACCGCAACTTGCTCGGATCGTGGAAGAACCCTCGCTGACGCTCACGATGACACCCACGCAGGGGGCACGCATCATCCGGCGCCGGGCGTGTGGTCACCGCTGCGGCTGTGGAGTTGGGCGACGAGGCCCGCGATCGCGCAGGTCGGCCGACGGCGTCGGCATCTGCGCGCGCAGGCCCGGTCGGAATCCGTCGACGCGCGGGGCGAGGTTGGCGCAGGCATTGACGCCCGTTTGCCGCCCCGCCTGTGCGATCGCGGCGGTCAGGCTCGGCACAACACCGGCAGGGATGATCAGGCGAGAGACGTTGGCGTCGGGCGTCCCCTGCGCCACGCGGTTCTGGCCACCGCGGACTCGTACGGGCACCGCGAGTGCCAGGTCGCGGTTGTCCCGCGCCTCGGGCACGAGCAGGAACTCCCACGCTTCAGCGCGCAGGTGGACGAAACCGCCACCGACCAGTGTCGCCTTGGGCGTATCGATCGCCAGACGTCGCAGCCACGCGACGCCGCCTGTCACCTCGAAGCGTCCGGCGACACAATTTATCGGTGCCCCTGCTTCGTCTCCGCCCAACAAACGGCGCTGTTCCGCCGGCAGGCCTTGCAGGGCATCGGCGGGCCAGATCGCCTTGCCCATCGAGATGTCGATCGTCCCCGATGCGGCGTTCAACGCATCGCGGCTGTTGCGACCCGATCCGCGCAGCCGCAGTTCGACGTCGCCGACGCTCTCGCCGAGCCCAAGATCGACGCCCAGCGCCAGACCGAGCTCCTGAAGCGACACGCGATTCGCGGTCGCCGTCAGCGTAGCCTGACCCAGTCGACCTGACGCGTCGTAGACCAGATCGAATCCTGCCGAACCGCCGCCCACCGTCGCCGCGCCGCGGAAGGCGAATCGTTGTTCGCTGGATGCCAGCGTCAGCGAGCCGCTCTGGACCTTGCTGGGAAGTCCGGCCAGTTCGCCCACCCGGAGATTGACGGTGAGGTTCTGTCGGCCGAGCCAGCTCGCGGCAAAAGGCACGGCCGGCACCCAGCGCCGGTCGGCTGGAGCTGGCACGGGCCCGCCCGCGCCGGGAGTCGGCGGCGGCGCCGGTGGCGCGCGCAGATCGGCGAGATCCAGACGCGTCGCCTCGATCGCCACCACCGCGGTCGGCTGCCCGGAGCGGTCCGGCCGGAACGTCGCCTCGCCCACAAGCTCGCTGCTACCGATCTTGAGCTGCGGCACCTCGACCTTGAGGCCGTTGCGATGCGTGAGGACCTTGGCCTGGAACGCGTAGGGTCCACCCGACGGCAGCGCCGCCGACAGATAGGGACCGAACGCGCCGAAATCCGGACCTTCGGATGCGATGGCGAGGCTGGTGCCCTTGGCGCCGATTGTCCCCTTGATCGAGATCGTGCCGGTCCCGAAACCGCCTTGCAGGTCGATGTTGCCCGGCAAACCACGCATCCAGCCGTCGAACGAGCCCGCGCTGCCGGTGAGCCGCAGCGGCACGGCCTGCGGCGCACGAAGTCGCGCATCGATGTTCAGCGCTTGGGCGGGTGACGGCGCCCGCAGACTCGCGGCGGCGACCTCGAGCACGACCGGCGGTCGAGCGTGCTCGCGGACGGTCAGCAAAGAATCGCGCAGCTCGATCTGGTCCACCCAGGGAAATGCCGGGTTGGCACGCAGGCGCAACGACCGGCTTTCGCCGGGATGTGGGCCGGAACCGTCCGGCGGCGGGAGCATCTCGAGGTTGCTGTCGCCGCTCTCGGTGCGCTCGACCAGAATGTCGGCGCCCTCCAACAGCATCCGCCCGATCTTGACCTCTCCCAACAGCAGCGAGACCGGGTCAAGAAAGAGCGTGATTTTCCGGACCCGCGCGAGCTCCGGCCGGCTGCCCCACGACGCGTTGGTGAGGACCACGCCCTCTGCGACCATCGATGGCTGGGTGCCGAGCTTTACCTTGAGCGGCACGCGCATGGTGAGGTCGCGCCCGGTCACCTTGCGCACCTGCTCGGTGATCCGCGTCTGGTAACGCGACAGGTCGCGGGTGGCGAGATAGCCAACCACAGCGATGGCCGCGACCGGCGTCACCGCCGCCGCGATCCAGAGAAGCCGTCGCCAGGAAGTCCGCATGCCGTCCGGGCCTGCTCAGTCGCCGTCGGTCGAGAAGCCGAATGCCTCGACCGTGCGGCGGAAGTGAGGCGGCGGCTCGGCCACGATGTCGAGCGTGCCACCACCGGGATGCGGCAACGTCAGTCGCCGGGCGTGGAGATGCAGTCGCCGCGCATCGGTCATCGCGGACAGAGTCGCGGCCTCGCCTCCATACTTGCGATCGCCCAGAATGGGACAGCCGATGGCTGCGCAATGGACACGGAGCTGGTGCGTGCGACCGGTGCGCGGCCACAAATGCAGGAACGCGGCTTGCGTGCCTGCGCGATCGGCGACCGTGAAATCGGTGATGGCGCGCTGACCCGCTTCCTCATCCACCCGCATCGTCTCGCGGTCGTCGGCACCCGGCCGCTTGGCGAGCGCGAGATCGATCCGGCCCCGCGCATGCGGCGGTCGGCCGACCACGACCGCCCAATAGAGCTTGTCGGTATCGCGGTCGCGGAATGACGAGGAGAGATGCCGAGCCGCCGCCCCGGTGCGCGCGACCAGCAGCAGGCCGCTGGTATCCTTGTCGAGCCGATGAACGAGCTTGGGTCGGTCCGCGAACTCGAAGCGCAATGCATCAAGCAATCCGTCGATGTGACGGTCGGTGCCACTGCCGCCCTGGACCGCGAGACCCGGCGGTTTGTTGAGCGCAATCACATGGTCATCGCGATGAATCACCAGGGCCTGGATCTCGCGCGCCTCTCGCTCCGTCGGCATGCGCCGCACCGGCCCGGCCGTGGTACGCTCCACCACCGGCGCGTGGGTGACGCCCGGGGGCAGTCGCACGGTCTGCCCCGTCGCGACGCGGTCCGCCGCATCGGCCCGTTTGCCGTCAAGCCGCACCTGGCCGGTGCGCAGCAGCTTGCGCAGCGCACCGTGTCCCAGATCGGGGAAGTGCCGGCCGAACCACCGATCCAGTCGCGAGCCGGCGTCGCCGGCCGCCACGACCATCGTGCGTACCCCGGGCCGCTCCGCGCCTTGCGTCATGCGGCGCAACCTAATGGGCTTTGCGGGTATGCGAAACCGCCGACGATCCACCGGTCGGGGGACCTTTCTCTCGCCGCACGCTACAAGGTTGGCGATGGAACGCTGGTCGTTCGACACGCTCACCTTCGAACACCCGACGGCGTCCCGACCGGCGCAGGTCGAGGGATTGCTCACGCTGCCCGCCGCCACCCCCGCGCCGGCGATGGTGCTGCTGACCAGCAGCGCGGGCGTGCAACGGCATCGCGAACACTACTACGCCGCTTCGCTGGCCCAGGCCGGGGTGGCAAGCCTGATCGTGGACAGCTTCACTGGGCGCGGCGTTCGACGCACCGTGGCCAACCAATCGCTGGTCTCGGCCGCCCAGATGGAAGGCGACGCCTTCGCTGCACTCGCCCGCTTGCGCGCCGATCCCCGAATCGACCCGGCGCGGGTCGGCGTGATGGGCGTGTCCAAGGGCGGCGTGGCGACAGTCAACGCCGCGATCGCGGTGCGCCAGACCTGGCGGCGCGGCTTCGACGAGCGGTTCGATGCCCATGTCGCGATCTGCCCCGGCGCCGCCGCCCAGCACCGCACGGCCGCGACGCTCGGCCGGCCGATGTTCCTGATGCTCGGCCGGCACGACGACTACACGCCGGCCGAACTCGCGATCGGCTATGCCCAGCGCATGCGCGCCGCCGCGCCAGCCGACATCCGGATCAAGGTCTACGGCGCGCACCATGGTTGGGAGTCGCTGGGGCCGGTGGTCGCCATTCGCGATGCCGAGAACTGGTCCGCCTGCGTGCATTTCATCGAGGATGACGGAAGTCACTTCGTGCCGGCGCTGGGCCGCGCGCTGCCCGAGCCCGAGTTCCAGACCTGGGCGCGCGCCCATTGCGTGCGGCGCGGCGCACACGCGGGTGGCGGGACGCCGGAACTGCGCGAACGCGCGACCGCCGATCTGCTGGGCTTCCTGCGCGATATCGGCTTCGCGAGGTGACCGCCCCTCAACCGCGACGGTCGCGCAGCTTCTTCCAGTACTCGAGTCGCTTCAGGACCTCGCGCTCGAAGCCGCGTTCGACGGGGCGATAGAACTCCTCCCGCGCCATGCCGTCGGGAAAGTAGTTCTGGCCCGAGAAGGCGTCCTCCGCGTCATGGTCGTAGGCGTAGCCCTTGCCGTAGCCCAGCTCCTTCATGAGCCGGGTGGGCGCATTCAGGATATGCATCGGCGGCGCGAGCGATCCGTGCGTGCGCGCGGCACGACGCGCCGCGGAAAGTGCGGTGTAGGCGGCGTTCGATTTGGGCGCGGTCGCGAGATAGATGACGGCCTGCGCGATCGCGAGCTCGCCCTCTGGCGAGCCCAGCCGGTCGTAGGTCTCCCAGGCCGCCAGCGTCTGCGGTAGCGCCTGCGGATCGGCCATGCCGATATCCTCGGCGGCGAAGCGCACCAGCCGGCGGGCGACATACTTGGGGTCCTCACCCCCCTCCAGCATGCGTGCGAGCCAGTAGAGCGCGGCATCGACGTCGGAACCGCGCAGCGACTTGTGCAGCGCGCTGATGAGATTGTAGTGCGCCTCCTGCGCCTTGTCGTAGAGCGGCGCGCGCTTCTGCAGGAGGCGCGTCAGCATCTCGGACGCGAGCGGCGCCGTCTCGCCGCTCTGCGCCAACTGTTCGGCAAGACCGATCAGATAGCGGCCATCACCATCGGCCATGGCGAAGAGCGCCGTGCGGCCCGTCTCGTCGAGCGGCAGCGCCCGGCCAAGTGTCGCCTCGACCCGTCCCAGCAGCGTCGCCAACGCCGCTTCGTCGAGCCGTCGCAGCACCATCACCTGGCAACGCGACAGGAGCGCGGCGTTCAGTTCGAAGGACGGATTTTCCGTGGTCGCGCCGACCAGCGTGACCGTGCCGTCCTCGACAAAGGGCAGGAAGCCGTCCTGCTGGGCGCGATTGAAGCGGTGGATCTCATCCACGAACAGAAGCGTGCCGCGTCCATCGCGGCGGCGCTGACGGGCCGCCTCGAAGATCTTGCGCAGATCCGCGACGCCGGAAAACACCGCCGACAGCGGTTCGAAATGCAGGCCCACGGCCTCGGCAAGCAGCCGCGCGATGGTGGTCTTGCCGCAGCCGGGCGGCCCCCACAGCACGAGGGATCCCAGCCGCCGCGCCGCCAACATGCGGCCGAGCGGCCCGTCGGCGCCCAGGAGGTGGGCCTGTCCCAAGATGTCGCCCAGCGTCCGCGGCCGCAGTCGCTCGGCGAGCGGCACGGGGGCAAGCGACGAGAACAGCTCGGCGGGCATGCCGCGACGGTACGGCTGAATGCGCCGGAAGGGAACCGGCGCGGGCCGTGTTCCTCACCTGAACTGGATGGTCGAGATCATCTCGCCGCGCGCGATGCGGGCGTTGGCGAGACCCTCGGTCGCCCGTTGGCGCAGTTCGGCGACCGAGCGCACGTCCTGGCCGTTGACGCCCACCACCATGTCGCCGGGCCGCAGGAAGCGCGCGGCGAAGGAGCCAGGTCGCACGTCCATCACCACGATGCCGGGCCGCCAGTCCGCAAGGCCCATCTCCTCGGCAACAGCCGCCGACATGTTGGCGACGGTCGCGCCGCCGAACGGCTGACGGCCGTCCAGCGTGGTGCGATCGCGTGGCGGGTCCTCCGGCGGCGCCGCGAGCGGCACCCGAAGGGTCGCTTCCCGGCCCTCGCGAATGACCTTGAGCGGCACGGTCTGGCCGACCGAGACCGTCGCGAGACGGAAGCGCAGACCGCCGGCGTCATCCACGGGTTGGTCGTTCAGACCCACGATCACGTCGCCCCGGCGCACGCCGCCGCGCGCGGCCGGGCCGCCCGGGAACACGTCCTTCACGATGAGACCCGCCGGTCGCGGCAAGCCGAGGCCCTGGGCGAGATCGGCGGTCACGGGCTGCATGGAGATGCCGAGCCAGGGTCGCACGATGCGGCCGCCCTGTTCACCGGTCGAGATCATGCGGTTCACGATATTGGTCGGCACCGCGAAGCCGATGCCGATCGAGCCGCCGGACTGCGAGTAGATCGCGGTGTTGATGCCGATCAATCGACCATCCAGCGACACCAGCGCGCCGCCGGAGTTGCCCGGATTGATCGCCGCGTCGGTCTGGATGAAGAAGCTCGCGTCGCCAATGCCGCCGGCACTGCGGGCGAGCGCCGAGACGATGCCCGACGTCACGGTCTGGCTGAGGCCGAACGGATTGCCGATCGCGAGCACGATGTCGCCGACCTCGATCGAGTCGGAGTCGCGCAGTTCCATCGCCGGAAAGCGCTGGCCCTCGCCGTCGATGCGCAGGAGCGCGAGGTCGTAACGCTCATCCATCGCCACCAGTCGCGCCTCGAACTCGCGGCGGTCGGCCAGCACGACCTTGATCTCGTCGGCACCCTTCACGACATGCGCGTTCGTTACGATCAGCCCGTCGACCTTTACCAAGACGCCTGAGCCCAGCGAATTCTGCCCGCGATCGCCCGGCATGGGCATGCCCGGGATCAGCATGCGGCGCTGCTGCGGCGCGGCCTTGGAGGTGTAGATGTTCACCACCGCCGGCGAGGCGCGCTTCACGACGGAAGCGTAGGAATACGCAAGATCGGCCCGCGCGCTGGGCAGGGGCTGGGCCTGCGCCGGCGCGACCAGCGCCACCGCCAGCAAGGCCGCTGCCGTCAGGATCGTCATCGCCGTCTGCCGTCTCATGGTCCGCGAGCTCCCCGATGCGGGCGGAATGTGTCGATACAACCCCGGCAATTCAAGGGCCACCGCAACACTGGCATGGCGGTTGCACGTATCCGGCCGTCGCGCCCCGTTCTTGGGGCAGCCCCGCGGAGTGCCCGATGAAGAAACTGTCCCGTCGTTCCGTCCTCGCCGGCGCCTCGATCGCCGCCACCGGGCTGGCCGCACCCGCCGTTCAGGCGAGCCCCGGCTGGCCGGGACGAGGCCCGATCCGTCTGATCGCGACCTTCCCGCCGGGCGGCACCGCCGACACCATCTCGCGTATCCTCGCCCCCAAGCTGACGGCCGGTTTGGGCCAGCAGATCCTGGTCGAGAACCGGCCGGGTGCGGGCGGCACGATCGGCACCGACATGGCCGCCAAGGCGCCCGGCGACGGCTATACGCTCGTGATGTCCCATGCCTCGCCGATGGGCATCGCGCCCGGAATCTATCCAAAGCTCCCCTACGATGTGAGCCGCGACTTCACCCACATCACGCTGATCGGGCACACCCCGAACATCCTGATTGTGCCCGCCGACTCGCCCTACAAGACTCTCGCCGACTACGTCGCCGCGGCCAAGGCGAAGCCCGACAGCATCGCCTTCGGCAGCTCCGGCGTCGGCTCCAACACCCACCTGATGGGCGAGCTGCTGTCCAGCCTGGCCGGCGTCAAGCTGAAGCATGTGCCCTATCGCGGGTCGGCACCGTCGCTGCAGGACATGCTGGCGGGCGCCATCCCCTCGATGTTCGATCCGATCACCACGAACGTGCCGCACATCAACTCGAACAAGGTCCGCATGCTGGCGATCAGCTCGGAGAAGCGGATCGCGATGTACCCCGACACCCCGACCTTCGCCGAGCAGGACTTCCCGCAGCTGATCACGTCCACCTGGGTCGGCATCTCCGGCCCGAAGGGCATGGCGCCCGAGGTCGTGACGCGCCTGTTCGACGAACTGCACAAGGCCTTCAAGGCGCCGGAAGTGATGGAGCGCTTCAAGGAGGTCGTGCTGCTGCCCACCGACAAGCCGATGTCGTCCGCCGACTACGGCAAGTTCATCGCCGAGTTCGCCGCGCGATGGGCCGCCGTCAGCAAGGGCGCCGGTATCTCGCTCGAGCTCGGCTGACGGGACCGCCCGCGGTTCCCGCTCAACCCGGTCCGCTCTAGCCGCACCTCGAGTAGCCGCAGCTCAGGCAGACGTCACACCCTTCCTGGCGCGACAGCGCCGGCTGGCCGCACTGCGGACACTGGCCGGGCAGCGGCCCCTCGCCGACCGCGACGCGACACGCCAGCGCCTTGGGCGACGCCGTGTCGACCTTCGTCAGGAATCCGATCTCGACCAGGTGCCGCTCGATCACGTCGCCGATCGCGGCCAGCAGCGAGGGCACATAGCGGCCCCCCATCCAGTGGCCGCCGCGCGGATCGAACACCGCCTTCAACTCCTCGACCACGAATGAGACATCGCCGCCGCGCCGGAACACGGCCGAGATCATGCGTGTGAGCGCCACCGTCCAGGCGTAGTGCTCCATGTTCTTGGAATTGATGAAGATCTCGAACGGGCGGCGGCGGCCATCCTGCAGGATGTCGTTGATGGTGATGTAGATCGCGTGGTCGCTGCCCGGCCACTTGGTCTTGTAGGTGCGCCCGGGCAGATCGAGCGGGCGATCGAGCGGCTGGGCGATATAGACGACCTCCGCCTCGCGCGGTGCCGCCACGGGTGCGAGCTTGGCCGGCGCGGTGACGGCGGGTGTCGCCACCGGCTCCAGCACCGCGCCGGTGACGTCGTTCGGCCGATAGGTCGTGCAGCCCTTGCAGCCCAGCCGATAGGCCTCGGTGTAGACGCTCTTGAAATCCTCGAAGGAGATGTCGCGCGGCAGGTTGATCGTCTTGGAGATCGAACTGTCGACGAATGCCTGCGCCGCCGCCTGGATCGCGAGGTGGTCGGCGGGCGCCAGAGCCTGGGCATCGACGAACAGCTCGGCGGGCGGCGTCGCCTCTCCCCGCAACGACTTCCAGCGACGCAGCGCCTGGCTCTCGACCAGCTCCTCGCTGCGCGTGCCGTCGGGCTGCAACACATGACGGCGATGGGCGAACGCGAAGACCGGTTCGATGCCGGAGGAGACATTGTCGGCGAGCAGCGAGATGGTGCCGGTCGGCGCGATCGAGTTCAGCAGCGCATTGCGCAGGCCGTAGCGGCCGATCGCGGCACGCACTTCCTCCGGCAGACCGCGCACCGTCTCGCCGCCGAGGAACGGCCCGCGTCGGAACTCCGGGAAACTCCCCTTCTCCGCCGCGAGATCCGCCGAGGCGAGATAGGACAGGCGCTGCACCTCGCCGAGCCAGGTCCGTGTCAGCGCGACCGACTCCGGAGAGCCATAGCGGGTGTTGCAGTAGAGCAGCGCATCGGCGAGCCCGGTGACGCCGAGCCCGATTCGACGCTTGGCCTTGGCCTCGCTCTCCTGCTGCGGCAGCGGAAAGCGCGAGACGTCGATCACGTTGTCGAGCATGCGCACGGCCAGCGGCACCAGCCGTTCCAGCGCGTCGCTGTCGAGCCGCGCTTGGGGCGTGAAGGGATCGCGCACCAGCGACGCGAGATTGATCGAGCCCAGCAGGCACGCGCCGTAGGGCGGCAGGGGTTGCTCGCCGCACGGATTGGTCGCGTGGATCGTCTCGCAGTAGGCGAGGTTGTTCGCGGCGTTCACACGGTCGATGAAGATGACGCCCGGTTCCGCGCAGTCGTAGGTCGCGCGCATCAGCCGGTCCCACAGGGCGCGGGCGCGCATGGTCTTGTAGGTGCGGCCGGCGAACACGAGCGGCCACTCGGCGTCGTCCTTCACCGCCGCCATGAACTCATCGGTCGCCAGCACCGACAGGTTGAAGTTGCGCAGCCGGCCCGGTTCGCGCTTGGCGTCGATGAAGTCCTCGATGTCGGGATGATCGCAGCGCAGCGTCGCCATCATGGCGCCGCGACGCGAGCCCGCGCTCATGATGGTGCGGCACATGGCGTCCCACACATCCATGAAGGAGAGCGGGCCCGAGGCGTCGGCGCCGACGCCGCGCACCGGTGCGCCCTTGGGCCGGAGCGTCGAGAAATCGTGTCCGATGCCGCCGCCCTGCTGCATCGTGAGCGCGGCCTCGCGCAGCCCCTGGAAGATGCCCGACATGTCGTCGGGGATGGCGCCCATCACGAAGCAGTTGAACAGCGTCACGCTGCGGCCGGTGCCGGCGCCCGCGATCACCCGCCCGGCCGGCAGGAACTTGAACCCGGCCAGCGCCTCCTCGAAGCGACCCGCCCATAGCGCCGGCTCCCGCTCGGGCGCCGCGAGGGCGCGCGCCACCCGCGCCCAGGTGGCCCTGAGGTCGGCGTCCTCCGACCCCGACTCGCTCCGGTAGCGATACTTCATGTCCCAGATGCGCTGGGAAAGCGGCGACCATTCCATGGTCGAGAAGTATGCCCCTGCGGACGCGATATCAACAGGTTTGTTCACAGTCTGTTCCGCTCATAGACAGGCGTCTCAAAGTGTCGATCTGGTGTCGATTTCAACACATACCCCTCGACAGGCTTAAGTTCTTGAAAAGGAATGGAATTCACCCATTCGGTGTCGCGATTTCTGTCGAAAAGTCGCGCTCTCCGCGGTGTCGAAAACGGTCGCGGTCGCGCTCGATCTCGCGATCGAGCAGGTCCAGTTGATGCACAATGCGGCGGTCGTTGATGGTCGGGCCGGCCCAGATCGCGGACCGCTGCCGGCCACGCGCCCGCGCGATCAAGACGGCGTCGGTGCAGGCCTGGGCAAAGCCCGGCACGGTGCGTCGCCAGTAGTAGGGTGTTATCCGATCAACGCCCACAATCGCCGCCGCCTCGTTGGCGAATCCCGATCGGGCCAGCGCCACGATGTAGGCCTGATATTGCTCTCTCTTTGAGCGAAACCGCCGCTTGATGTAGCGAAGTGCGTCGGGGTCGGGGCGGGTCATCAGTGATCTCCAGTTGCGACCGTCTCCTATCATATTTCCTATATGACTATCAAGCAACGCACCCCTGGTACGATGAGGGTACGGCGGTGGCGCGGCGCGCTCCCCGCGAGCTTCGGTCGAGACGGCAAGCCCGCCGCCGCGCTACCAAGGGCGCATGAGCTCCGCCCCCACCGCCTCGTTCGGCCGCGTCACCGTCTTTTTCGGCGACAAGAACGGCAAGTATCCCGACGGCAACCAGGTGATCGTCGCCGGCAGCGACAGCCGCGCGGCGTTCGACACGCCGCTGGTCGCCAATCGCATTGGGCCGGACTTCACCGCCACGGACCTGGTGGTGATGGGGCATGTGCACGAGGACCACATGGCGGGGCTGCACCTCGTGCCCCGGGCGGAAGTGCATGTGCACCGGGGCGATCTCGCGGCGGCGCGCAGCTGGGAGGGAATGGCGGCGCATTTCGGCGTCCGACCCGAGCGGCTGCCCGCGATGCACGCCAACATCGCCAAGAAGTTCCACTACGCGCCGCGGCCGGACGCGATCGGCTACGACGATGGCGCGGTGTTCGAGTTGGGCGGCAGTCGCATCCGGGCGATCCACATGCCCGGCCACACGCGCGGCCATTGCGTGCTGCTGGTCGAGCCCGAGGGCGTGGCGTTCATCGGCGATATCGATCTCACCGGCTTCGGCCCCTACTACGGCGACGCCACGTCAGACTTGGGCGATTTCCGCCGCAGCCTCGCGCGACTGCCCGATATCGAGGCCAAGGTGTGGGTCACCTCGCACCACCGCGGCGCCTATGTCGAGCGCGAACACTTCCTGCGCGACCTCGCGGCCTTCGCCGCCAAGATCGACGAGCGCGAGCGCACATTGCTGGGGTGGCTGAAGGAGCGTCCGATGACGCTCGACGAGATGGTCGCGCGCCGACTGCTCTATCCCGCGCACATCCAGGAGGTCTGGGTCGACGACGCCGAACAGCGCACGATCGAGCTGCATCTGGCGGAGATGGCGGCAGCAGGCTCCGTCGCCATCGATCAAGGGATGTGGCGCGCCACCTGACAGGGCGGGCGTGGCCAGGACCGGTGCCCGGGGATTTCTGATAGAGCCGGCACGGTAGGCCGATGAGCGAGGCATCGACGCGATCGCCTGCCCACCAGACGCTGGACTTGGTGCGGCGGGAGCGTCATCGATGCAGCGCAGTCCGGAGAGCAGCCATCGTGGTCAGGTGCACCCCGATCCACCCGACGCGCCCGACAACGGCGAGCCTGGTTGCCGTTGTCGCCCTCGCCGCGATCTTGGCGCTTGTCTTGGTGTCGACAGGCGCGCGAGCCCAGGGCGGCACCTGGTTCCAGGAGGATCAGTGCGCACGCGCCGGTTGGCGGCCCGCCGAGGTCGAGGCGGCCGGGTTGCGGCGGCGTCTGCTGTGGCGCGGTCCGGGCGGCCCGTGGACCCAGGGTGCGCTGCTCGTGCTGCATGGCGGCGGCGGGCATCACTTCCAGTATTGCGTCGCCAACGCCGCGATCGTGGAGCCGCAGGTCCGCTTCGCCGAGGCGGCGGTGGCGGCAGGCTTCGGCGTGTTGCTGCTTGAGTCGTCGGACCGCGTCACCGACCGCGAGGGCCGCGCCTGTGGCAAGGTCTGGGACGATGAGGTGCGCGACCGACCCAATCTCGACCTGCCCTTCCTTGCGGCGGTGATCGGCACGGTCGTTCCCGGGCTGCGGCCCGCCGGCAGCCGGCGGGCGGTGTTCCTCGCGGGCCATTCCTCGGGCGGCTACATGACGGTTCGGACCGCCACCCACTTCGGCGACCGGATCGCCGCCTTCGCGCCGGTCGCGAGCGGCGATCCCTATGGCTGGCACCGCGTCTGCGTCGCGGGGATGACTCGACGCACGACGGTACATGGAGCGGGCTTCGACAACGAGACGCTGAAGCGTATCGATGAACCCGACGCCTGCGCGGCGCCGGCCTATCCCAACGGCAAGCCGTGGGACGACGCGGGGTCCGCGCGCAAACCGGCCTTCCGGGCGTTTCGCCACCGGCAAGATGCGATCAACGACGTCTCGTGCAGCCGCAAGGTCGAGGCGCAGTTGCGCACACGCGGCTATCCGGCGGCGCCGTCCTTCGAGCTGGACGACAACGACCGGCGCAGCTTCGCCAACCATCTGTGGCTGGATGCCTACACGCGCCCGCTCCTCGAGTTCTTCGCCGAGCGACGGCACGACAGGCCTTAGCGCTACGCGAACCCGACCGTTCGACCCGCCGCCAAGACCGCGAGCCAGAGAAACGCCGATACCGCCGCGCCGAGGCGCACGCCGGGCGAGATCTCGCCGCCGCCGAGCGCGCGGGCGAAGGCGGCGCTGCGCTGCAGGAGCAGGACGTTCGCGAGCGCGGCCGCCAGCAGAACGAGCTTGGTCTGGAAGGCGGGGTTGGCGAGATACTCGGCGGGCTTGGCGCTCAGCATCAGGACACCGGTCGCGGCCGCGAGGCCCAGGCCACAGGCGGCCACGCGGCGGAGGAAGGGTCCGAGATCGGCCAGAGGCAGGCTGCGCGCGACACCCATCAGCCGCAGATCGAGCGGCACGATGGCCCCCACCAGCAGGGCGAGCCCCAGCACATGGCAGGCATTGGCGATCAGCCAGGCGAGCGCGGACTCGCGCACGAGGCGCCCGCCGGGCCAGTCAGCAAACGTCGCCAGCACCGCGTTCCAGTCGGCCGCCGACATCGCCAGTGCCTGGCGCTCAGTTCGAGCGGATGCGCTCGGGATAGAGATCGTAGGTGCGACCGGCGACCGTGACCCGGACGGCCTTCATGTGCAGCTTGGTCTTGTCGAGATGACGGTTACCCAGCGCCACGATGGTGTCGCCAGCCTTGGCCGAAGCCTGCGTGAAGCCAGAGCGTTCGGTCTGGAAGGGATTGCCGAGCTCGACAAACCAGACGCCGTCGGTCGCCTGGACATGCATCGAGGGATGCGGCGGCGCCATCGATAGCGATTGCACGGTGCCGGTCAGCGTCGCCTGCTCGCCCTCGGCCCACGCCCAGCCGTGATGGGCGCGGGCGGATGACGCGAGCGCGGTGGAAGCGGCGGCGCCACTGAACGCAAGCTGTGCGGCGCGACGGCGGGTGAGTCGGATCGGCATGGGCGGCTCCGGACGGTGTGGCGTGGTCGCGGAGTCTGGACCCAGGCCACGGGAATTGTCGAGGGTGGGATTCCCCACGCTGTCACGCGGGGGCGCAGCCCGAGGTCCTTCGCTGAAACTCTGGAAGACAGCCGGGCTTGTCCCGGCGCACGAAACGCCTCGCCCGGCCCGCCGAGGCCCATCACGCGTCGTCGGCGTCGGGGCGATTCTCGGGTTCGTTTTCCTCGCGGGCCCAATCGAACATCTCCCGCGCAACCTTGCGACATCCCTCCAGGTCCATCCAGCCGCCCTCCTCCGGATCGTAGACCAGCACGTCGCAACGCCGGATCAAGGCGGCGGCGATCGCGTAGGCCGCGCCGCCTTCCTGCGCCAAGCTGCTCCACCAGAAGAGAACGTGGCGGTCGCGCCCGCCCAGCCGGCCGAGAATCTCCGGATCATCGGCCAACGCCCCCTCGACGGTGTCGGAAATCACCATCTGCACGCCGCAGTGGCGCTCGGCGAACTCAACGGGCCAGTACCCGTCCGCCTCGCTGAGTTCGTGGGGCACGACCGCCGGAAATCCGACGGCGGCGAGCGCCTCTGCGAGGTCTGCGCGACTGACATCGACGGGCGACTTCAGGAAGGCATAGAGGTTGAGTGACATGAAACACCTCGCAACGAGATGATACTCGTATGACGTGTTTTTTGCTTTGGAAACGTATCAATGGTTGTATTTTGAGGGGGCCTCGGCGACGAGGCGCGCGGTGGCGGTCTCGATGCGCTCGCGCAGCGTCGCCATGAAGGTGTCGCGATCGAGGCCCGGCGGGATGGGATCGAGGATCTCGACGTGATGCGGCCCGGCGCGCTTCAGGAACTTGCGGCGCGGCCAAAAGAGGCCAGAGTTGAGCGCGACCGGCACGACCGGCACGCCAAGCTGGCGATAGAGCGCCACGATTCCTGCATGGTAGGGCAGCGTGCCGCCGACCGGCGTGCGCGTGCCCTCGGGGAAGATGAGAATCGGCCGTCCATCGGCGACGGCGGCCTTGGCGTCGCGCACCATGCCGCGAAGGGCGCTGGCGCCGGCCGAGCGTGCAACGGCAATGCTGCCGGCGCGCGCCATCGCCTGCCCGACGATCGGGATGTAGAGCAGTTCGCGCTTCAGCACGATCGCGGCGCCCGGAAAGATGCCGACGAAGGCGAGCGTCTCCCATGTCGACTGGTGCTTGGCCGCGATCAGCACCGGGCCCGCAGGCAGACGCTCGCGGCCGCGTACCCGCCAGGTGATGCCACAGGCGAGCGTCGCCCAGCCCACGGTGAAGTCGCCCCACAGCCGCGCCCAGGCGAGCACCCAACGGCGCGGCGCCAGCAGCAGCGGCAGGCCGAGGATCGCGATGGTGGCGCTGCCGACATAGAAGCCGACATTGAACAGGAGCGAACGCAGGAACGTCATGGCGCAGATTCACGGGATTGCCCCACGCCCGCCGCGTTCGGCGGTTCGCGGCAGCCGCCAGACGAGAGGCAGCGGGAATGACAAGCGGCCCGCAGGAGCGTCCGGTCGACGGGACGGGCGGTCATTGTGGACAGGTCATCGTGTGCATTGCTTGTGCGGCTATTCTTGGTGTCCTAAGGTGTCCACGCAAGCACATCTAGTGGGGACAGCCCCGCTCCATGCAGATCGAATATCCTAACTGCCAGGCCCGCTACACGGTGGAGCCGGCGGCGCTCGGCCCTGAGGGCCGGACGGTACAGTGTTTCCGCTGCAACCACCGTTGGTTCCAGGCGGTCGAGCCGCCGCCGTTCGCGGAGCCGGAGGAGTATGCGCCGGAGGAGCGTCCGGTGCCGGACTTCGTTATCCGTCCGCAGAGCTATGGCGCGTCGGTGCCGGCGATCGCCGAGCGGCGCGAGATGCCAAGCTGGCTGAAGGTGCTGGTGGGGCTCTTGCTGCTGGTTGGCGCCGTCGGCGGCGGCGTCTGGGCGTTCAAGGACGACATCGCACCGTTCCTGCCGCCCGAGGTCGCCTCGATGCTGGGCGTCGACGTGAAGCCCGCCGCGCCACCGGCGCCGCCGCGCGCCGCGCCGCCCCCCACTCCGGCTCCTCCGCCGCAGGCCCGGCCGCAGCCGGCGCCGGTTCAGCCGGCACCGGCACCGGCCCCGACGCAGGCTGAACCGTCGCGCGGCCGGCTCGAGGTCGACATGGCGGCGAGCAAGATCGACGTGCTGGACGGCCGCTATGTGGTCCGCGGCGAGATCGTCAATCGAGGCGGCGCGCCGGCCATGACACGCACCTTGCGGATCGTGTTCAAGAAGGACGCCGATGTGCTGGGCGAGCGCGCCTATCCGCTGATCGAAGGACCGATCCCGCCGGGCGCGCGGCGCCCCTTCAGTCAGGTGCTGGACGATCCGCCGGCGGGCACGACCGACATCGTGCCGGCGATCGAGTAGGCTGTCAGCCATGCCCGACCGTCCCAGCGTTGCCGTCCGCTTTTCCGCCGCCGAGATCGCCGCCCGCGTCGAGGAGATGGCCGAGGAGATGTCGGGCAAGCTGCCGCCTGAGACTCTGGTGGTCTCGGTCCTGAAGGGCAGCTTCGTCTTTGCCGCCGACCTGATCCGCGCGCTGTCGCGGCGCGGCGCCAATTGGTCGATGGATTTCCTCACGCTGTCGAGCTACGGCAGCGGCACCGAAAGCTCGGGCAAGGTGCGCATCGTTCGTGACATCGTGGACGAGGTGCGGGGTCGCGAGCTGTTGCTGGTCGACGATATCCTGGAGTCGGGGCTGACGCTGTCCTTCGCGCGCGACCTGCTGCTGGAGCGCGGCGCCTCGCGGGTGTCGATCTGTGCCCTGCTCGACAAGCGCGGCAAGCGGCGTACGAAGATCGAGGCCGACTGGGTCGGCTTCCAGGTCGGCGACGAGTTCGTCGTCGGCTATGGCCTCGACTGGGCCCACAAGTTCCGCGGCTTGCCCTACATCGGCACGATCGAGAAGTAGCGGCAGCGCCGCCCCTCCCCGGCAAATTCGGAGAGAGGGGTGTGAAGGGGAGCGGCTGTGGTAAGACGGGGTGTCAATGAACCCCGAGGAAACACCATGAGCGACGCCGTTCTTCGTTCCAGCCAGGGCCGCATCGGCATCCTGACGATCAACAATCCGCCGGTGAATGCGCTCGCCGCGGCGGTGCGCGACGGCATCAAGGCCGGCATCGAGGCGATGGGCGCCGATCCCGCCATCGAGGCGATCGTGCTGATCGGCGGTGGCCGGACCTTCATCGCCGGCGCCGACATCCGCGAGTTCGGCAAGCCGCCGTCGGGCGCCAATCTGAACGACGTGATCGCGACCATCGAGAATTGCCCCAAGATCGTCGTGGCCGCGCTGCACGGAACGCCGCTGGGCGGCGGGCTGGAGACTGCGCTGGGCGCGCACTACCGCGTGTCGCTGAAGTCCACGCGCGTGGGCCTGCCGGAAGTGCATCTCGGGCTGCTGCCGGGCGCCGGCGGGACCCAGCGCCTGCCGCGTCTGGCCGGCGCCAAATACGCGCTCGACGCCATGATCTCGGGCCGCCACATCCCCGCTCCGGAGGCGCAGAGCAAGGGCATCATCGACGCCCTCGTCGACGGCGCCTCGCAGGAGGAGCTGCTGAAGGGCGCGATCGCCCATGCCGAGATGCTGGTGGCGCAGAAGGCGCCGCGGGTGCGGGTGCAGGACCGCAAGGTGACGCTGGAGTCGCCGGACCTGTTCGAGACCACGAAGAAGGACATCGCGCGACGGGCGCGCGGCTTCAAGGCGCCGTGGAGCATCATCGAGTGCGTGCGCGCCGCCGCCGAGGCCAAGAGCTTCGACGAGGGCATCAAGCGCGAACGCGAGCTGTTCGTCGAGCTGCTGACCTCCTCGGAGTCGGCGGCGCAGCGGCACTATTTCTTCGCCGAGCGCGAGGCGGCCAAGGTGAAGGACGTCCCGGCCGAGACCAAACAGGGCGAGATCAAGAGCGCCGGCATCATCGGCGCCGGCACGATGGGCGGCGGCATCGCCATGAACTTCGCCAATGCGGGCATCCCGGTCACCATCCTGGAAGCCGAACAGGCGGCTCTCGATCGCGGACTGAAGACCATCCGCACCAACTACGAGAACACCGCCAAGCGGGGCGGCATGAAGGCCGAGGATGTCGAGAAACGCATGGCGCTCATCACGCCGACGCTGTCCTACGACGGGCTGAAGGATTGCGACGTCGTGATCGAGGCGGTGTTCGAGACGATGGAGGTGAAGGAGGCGGTGTTCAAGAAGCTGGACGCCGTCGCCAAGCCGGGCGCGATCCTCGCCACCAACACCTCGGGTCTCGACGTCAACCAGATCGCCTCCTACACCAAGCGGCCGCAGGACGTGATCGGTATGCACTTCTTCTCGCCGGCCAACGTGATGAAACTGCTGGAGAACGTGCGCGGAAAGGCGACCTCGAAGGAGACGATCGCCACCGTCATGTCGCTCTCCAAGCGGATCGGGAAGATCCCGGTGCTGGTCGGCGTCTGCGAGGGCTTTGTCGGCAACCGCATGCTTCGCATGCGCGGCATCCAGGCGGCCTACATGCTCGAGGAAGGTGCGCTGCCGCAGCAGATCGACAAGGTGGTGTTCGACTACGGCTTCCCGATGGGCCCCTTCGCGATGAGCGACCTCGCCGGCAACGACGTGGGCTGGCGCATCCGGCAGGGCAAGAAGGAGAAGGAAAAGCGCAACGTGCGCTACACCGGCTACATCGCCGACGCGATATGCGAGCTCGGCCGCTTCGGCCAGAAAACCGGCGCGGGCTACTACAAGTACAATCTGCCCGACCGCACGCCGGTGCCCGATCCCGAGGTCGAGAAGATCATCGAGGAGACGTCGAAGAAGCTCGGCATCACCCGTCGCGCCTTCACCGACCAGGAGATCCTGGAGCGCTGCTTCTATCCGATGGTGAACGAGGGCGCGAAGATCCTGGAAGAAGGAATGGCGCAGCGCGCGCTCGACATCGACGTGATCTGGGTGAACGGCTACGGCTGGCCGGTCTATCGCGGCGGGCCGATGTGGTGGGCCGACAACGTGGTTGGCCTCAAGACCATCCACGACGCGCTGCTGAAGTACCGCGACCTCACCGGCGACCCGTTCTGGGAGCCGGCGGCCCTGCTGAAGCGCCTGGTCGCCGAAGGCAAGAAATTCGCCTCGGTATAGCCAACGCGCCGGGGCGCGCCTGTGGAGAGGCGCGCTCCCCTGCGGCGCCCGGATGACACCGTCCGGGAAAAGCCCTAGGTTCCGCCGTCTGAATTGGAGGAGAAGAAAATGGCCGATGCCGTCATCGTTTCAACCGCCCGCACGCCGATCGGCAAGGCGTTCCGCGGCGTCTTCAACGACACCCATGGCGCCGAGATGGGCGCCCATGTGATCAAGCACGCCGCCGAGCGCGCCAAGGTCGATCTGGCCGAGATCGAGGACGTGATCATGGGCTGCGCGGCGCCGGAAGGCACCACCGGCTCGAACGTCGCGCGTGTCTCGGCGATGCGCGCCGGCGCGCCGGTCTCGGTGTCGGGCGTGACGGTGAACCGCTTCTGCTCGTCGGGTCTGCAGACGATCTCGATGGCCGCCCAGCGCGTGCTGGTCGACAAGGCGACCGTAGTGATCGGCGGCGGCCTCGAGTCGGTGTCGCTGGTCCAGGGTGGCGGCGGCAACAAGCACCGGCTGGTGAATCCCTGGGTGCAGCAGCACGTGCCCGGCATCTATCACGCCATGATCACCACCGCCGATACGGTGGCGGGCCGCTACAACATCAGCCGCCAGTACCAGGACGAGTATTCGCTGCAGAGCCAGCTGCGCACCGCGGCGGCCCAGCAGGCCGGCAAGTTCGACGACGAGATCGTGCCGATGGAAACCGAGATGGTGGTGACCGACAAGGCCACCGGCGAGACCTCGAAGAAGAAGACCAAGCTCACCAAGGACGAAGGCAACCGCGCCGACACCACGATGGAGGGTCTCTCCAAGCTTGTGCCGGTGATGGGTCCCGACAAGTGGATCACCGCCGGCAACGCGAGCCAGCTGTCCGACGGCGCATCGGCCGCCGTGGTGATGAGCGACGCCGAGGCCGCGCGCCGCAACCTGAAGCCGCTCGGCATCTACAAGGGCCTCGTGGTGGCGGGCTGCGAGCCCGACGAGATGGGCATCGGCCCGGTCTATGCCATCCCGAAGCTGCTCAAGCGCTTCAACCTCAAGATGGACGACATCGACCTGTGGGAGCTGAACGAGGCCTTCGCGGTGCAGGTGCTCTACTGCCGCGACAAGCTCGGCATTCCCAACGACAAGCTGAACGTCAATGGCGGGTCGATCTCGATCGGCCATCCCTTCGGCATGACCGGCGCGCGTTGCGTCGGCCACGCCCTGATCGAGGGCCGCCGGCGCAAGGCCAAGAACGTCGTCGTCACGATGTGCATCGGCGGCGGCATGGGCGCGGCCGGCCTGTTCGAGGTCGTGCACTGAACGAACGCGCGCTGCGCGGGATCGACACGAGGGCGGGGCCGCAAGGTCCCGCCCTTTTTCGTTGCACGGCGGCGCGCGGCCCAGAGAGCTCGCCGTCGCGACCTGCTACACTGGTTGGATGTTCAGCCATGTCTTCGTCGGTACCAACGATTTCCCGCGCGCCTGGGCGTTCTACACCGCTGTGCTGCCCGAGCTCGGTCTTGAGGTGCGCGGCTACGACCCGGCCAAGCCGTGGGGCGGGTTCCAGAAGCCGGGGGGCGGCAGGCCGTTCTTCTGGATCGCGCGGCCGTTCGACGGCGAAGCGGCAGCGCCCGGCAACGGCACGATGACCTCGTTCCTGGCGGCCGACCGCGCGACGGTGGATCGGGTCCACGCCGCGGCATTGGCCGCCGGCGGAACCTGCGAGGGCAAGCCGGGACTGCGCCCGCACTATCACGCGAACTACTACGGCGCCTATTTCCGCGATCCCGACGGCAACAAGCTCAGCGTCGCCTGCCACGATCCGGCATGAGACGGCCGCGCCGGGGCGATCCCGGCGCGGCGCGATCCCTCCTCACGTGATCGAGCGCACGATCGCGAGCGTGGCGTCGGGCTCAGGCCTGACCGTGTAGTCCGGATCGGCCTCGACCGAGCGAACAATGCCCGCCTTGTCGATCACGAAGCGCGACGGCACGGGCAGTTCCCAAGCCGCGTGGCCGGTGTTCTTCGGCAGGTCGATGCCAAAGCTGGCATAGGCGCCGATCAGATCGGTGGGCAGCTCGAACACGAGCCCGAAGGCGCGCGCGATGGCGAGACCCGTGTCCTGGACGATCGGGAACCCAAGCTTGTGCTTCCCGGCAAGACCCGCCGAGAGCGACGCGTTTTCAGGCGAGAACACCACGAGCTCACCGCCCGCATTGCGAATCTCGCTATAGATGGTCTGCAGAGCCTCCAGCTCCGTACGGCAGTAGGGTCACCAATGCCCGCGGAAGAAGGACAGCACCAGAGGACCGCGCCCCAGCAGGTCGCCCGAGGCGATCGCCCGGCCGTCATGTGAGAGGCCCGCGAAGGCAGGCATCATCTGGCCGACCTTGACGATCCGGCCGAGGATCCCCGACGCGCGCAGGTCGGCGGTCGCCCGCTCCATGATCGCCTTGCGCTCGGGGGGAATGCGCGCCGCCGATGCCGCGCGAATGGCATCCAGTTTTTCTTTCAGCGCCATCGGCGCCTCCTTGACTGCGGGCCACGCGAAAAGGGAAGCGCCGCCGGGCCGCGGCCCGGACTCCCGGCAACGCTGTCGTGCGTCAATCCGCGATCGCCCACCGCATGTTGAACGCCTTGCGGCGCCGCGCGGCGGAGCCCTCGACCGGCGCGATCCCGCGACGGACCGCAACCTCCTCGGGCCGCAGTGCCACCTCGTGGTCGCCGCGTGCGAATTGGCTGGGCAACAAGAAGGTCCGAACGCTCATGGTGCGAGCCTCTGCCTGCGCACGGGCTTGGGGAAGCCCTTGCTGCCGGCATATGATCCATACGGTTTTCGTATGAATGGAGGCTCCGATGGACTTGCTGGCACCGATGCGGACCTTCGTGCGGGTGGTCGAGACCGGCAGCTTCACCGCGGTGGCGCGCGAGGCCTCGACCAGTCAGCCGACGATCAGTCGCCAGATCGCGGCCTTGGAAGCGCATCTCGGCGCGCGGCTGCTGACGCGCAGCACCCGGGCGCTCACGCCGACCCAGGACGGCCGCGCCTTCTACGAGCACGCGCGGCGCGCGCTGGAGGCGGTCGGCGAGGCCGAGAACGCAGTCGGCCGGCGCCGGGGACGGCCGAGCGGCACGCTGAAGCTCTCGATCCCAGTCGTGTTCGGCCGCCTGCATGTCGTGCCGCGACTCGGCCGGTTTCTCGCGCGCTATCCCGAGCTCTCCATCGAATTGGCGATGGGCGACGGCTTCGCTGACCTTGTGGAACAGGGCATCGATCTCGCGATCCGGGTTGGCGTCGTCCAGGACCAGGGGCTGGTCGCGCGGCGGATCGGCACGGTGCGACGGTTGGCGGTGGCCGCGCCCTCGTACCTGCGCCGTCGCGGCGCGCCCGATAGCCCGGCCGCCCTGGCGAGCCACGACTGCATTGCCTACACGCGGCTCGCGACCGGCAATCGTTGGCACTTCCAGGGCCGCGACGGGCCGATCGCCGTGGACATCACGGGGCGCTTCGCCACCGACAGCTCGGAGGGCGTACGCGAAGCGGTGCGCGTCGGTCTCGGTGTGGCACTGATCCCCGCCTTTGCGATCTCCGACGAAGTGCGGCGCGGTCGGGTGCGCGTCTTGCTGCGCGACTACGAGCCGACGCCGCTGCCGCTCAGCTTGGTCTATCCCTCGCGCCGATTGGTGCCGCTCAAAGTCCGCGCCATGGCCGACTTCCTCGCTCGTGAGTTCGCGCCGGACGGTCCTGGCAAGGCCCCGCCGACCGAGTCCGGAGGTTAGGGCTCAATAATGAAGAGCGATTGCAGGTTGGCGGGGTCGGTTGATGGCAGATTGATGGGGCGATAGTCGCGGCGGCCCTTCATCCGCTCAACAACAGAGCGATGAAGTCGCGCCCCAAGACTCCCTGACGCAACTGGGTTGATGAAACGCGGCTCGGCCATCGGCAGGTAGCATCCGAGGACGACACGCCGGTCGACCCATTCGCGCAGACCGGCCCACTTGGGAATCACTTCCAGCGGCCACCATCCCCAGGTGAGCGAGTCGTGCTGATCGGCGCTCGGGTCGGGCGCGACGTATCGTCCCGCGGCGCTGGCGGAACCTCGCCCGTCAACGAGCGCGCGCCGGCGCCCGTCACGAACCCGCAAGCCGCACGCCGTCGCCTCGTCGATCATCCACGCGAGCGGCAGCTTGGCCAGGCCGCTCTCCGCTTCGCGGTATCCCCCGCCGATGTCGGAGTGCACGCCCGCAAACCAAACCTGCTTTATGTCCTGCGGTACGCGTTCCTCCGGTGGCGCGAGGGGGCGCGGCAGGTGCTGCTGCGGTTCCACCCAGCCGTTCAGGCGAAACATGCGGCGTCGCTCGTCGATCGCCATGGCGTGTCGAAAGTGGCGGACCGACGGATTGGTCCGCGTGTAGGGAAGCTGCCGCAAACCTGGGAACGGACCGTACCTCCAGGGCACGATGACCGAGGCGACGGTGTCCCAGCACCCGAGAAAGTGAATGGGGGCGGGTCGGGCGCGCGCCATCCGGCGAAATCCCCAGCCCTCCTCCAAAGCACCCTCCGAGCCACGCTTGAAGGCCGTGAGCGCCGCGCCGGCAAGGTTGAGTTGGTCGGGATGGAGGAGACCGACGTGGTGGATCAGGCCCGCCAAAGCGCGGACGGTGTACGCGCCGCGCGAGAAACCGAACAGATAGAGCCGGGCCTCGGGGCGATAGTGGGTACAAACGAAGCGATAGGCCTCAAGGATGTTCTCGTCCAAGCCCCATGCTGTGGCGAGACCCAGCACCTCGAGCGCCTTCTGGCGCCACGGTGCCCAGCTGCTGGAAAAACCGATCGTCCCCACGCCCTGATCGTAAAAGACCCTCTGGTCATCATCCTGATGGACGATCCGGAACAGCTTCAGCACATTGGAACTGTCGCGCTCGACCTGATTGCCCGTGCCATCGCAGCACACGACGATGTTGAACGGGCGCGGGGTCTCGCTGGACGGATTCTGAGTTGTGTCCATGGTTACCCCACAGGCCGGGGCTGCCGGCCCAACAGGTTGAATAGCGGATCGAGCACGCCGCGGTCCTCGCCCAGCATCTCGCCAAGGCGCCTCGCGAGCACGGTAGCAGCGGCAATCCTGCTCCCGGAGGGTGCGGGAGCGCCGCCCACGCGGGCATCGAGCCAGTCCGGATTCAATCGCTCGGCGAGGACGAATGCCGCGACCCGGCGTGCCGCGTTCTCGTCGGTAGTTCCCGCAACACGAAGATAAAGCTTCATCGCGTTATTGATCGCCTTGGCCTGCCGGACATTGAGCCCGAGCGGCTCGACGGCCATGGCGAGGAGCTCGCCGGCGATCTCGCTCAGACGCGCAGTGTCGATCGCAGGGGCGGCGCGCTGTCGGTCCCCGATCATAGGGTCGGCGGTTGCGGGCGCGCCGCCACCCTGCACTACCGGATTCAAGATGCCCGCATTGCCTTCAGGCAGCGCTACGGGCCGCTTTGCCAATCCGAGTTCATAGACTCCCTCACCGCGCAGCAGTGGCAGCCGCACCACAATCTGGACGATCTTCTCAAGGTAGCGCTCGCCGAAGCTCGGCCGGCCCGGGTAGGCGCGGGAGATCCGCTCATAGTGCGCGTCGAGGGCGGCGACGACATACTGCTCATCGCAGGCGATGAATACGACGCAACCCGCTGCCGTGAGGCTGTGCACTGACTCTAGCACCATCGCCACACGCTCCGGTGCACAACGGTCGAGATCGTCGATGAAGAAGACAAACGGCTTGAAGAGTGCGCCGCGGCGGGCCGACAGTCTTGCGACGTCCGCGTAGGTGCTCGAAAGCCCGTCAGCACCGAGTTTCGCTGGCAACGCTGTCAGAAATCTCTTCTCAAAGGATGCGACCAATGGCGACACAAAGACCCGCTGCAGGAACTGAAGAAGAACGCCCGCCAGAGGAACCAGCGCCGTCAGACCGAGCCCTCGCAGGACATCCGCGGCCCCAGCCTGGGCGTTGGGGCCGAAGAGGCTACCCAACACCGACCACATCTGTGGTCCAGCAAGAATGAGGGCGACGATGGCGACCAGAGTCCACCACAACCGAGCGCCATGGATGCGATACACCTGCAGCCAACGCAAGCGAAGCAGGAGCCAAAATGCACCCCCGGCCTTTGATGTCTGGTCAAGAACGACTTCGCGAACATGGTCGTGGAGGTCGCCCTTCCCGTCCCACTTCCACGGGTTGAAGGCGTAGAGTCGATGACCGCGCCTTCGAAACTCCGCTCGCAAGGCATTGATCAGTGTAGACTTGCCAGCTCCCCAAGGCGCGAAGACGCCGATGGTTAGCCGCGCCTCCGCTGCCGACAGCCAATCCAAGTCCGGCGCCGGATCGGGACCGCGTCCTGCCGCCGCCTCCGGCTTCGACGCAGCGCTCTGCACGACCTCCGCGATCGCCGTCGCGAGTCGGGGAAAGCCCAGCACCGGTTTCGTGGCCGCGCCCTCGACCGACGTCTGCACGTCGTCAACGACGGGGCGAACCGCAGGAGCCTTCGTCCCCTACGGAGACAGAGAAACAGCCTCAATCTTCCAATCCAACCCGGACTCACGAACCTGGTGCGTCAGGACTGCCGTCAGATCGTCAAGTGTCCTCCCATCGGCTGGGCGGCCAACTGAAAGGTCCAGTTGATCGAACCGTAAGCCAAACTCATAAAACGCTTGGATCAGCCCCGATACAGAAAGGCGGGCGCTTTCGGCGAACTCCATCCTGCCAGCACCCGTTCCCATCAATGGCAGCCAAACACGGTTCACCGAACGGCCTTCACTTCGTACCGCGATCGACTTGAGCGCACTTTGAAGATTCTGCGTCAAACTGACGGCAGTGGGTGCCAGGCTCACGGTTACGATGAAGACCACCAATGTCTGCCCATGCTCGAACACGGCGTACCCGTGCTCGCGCAAGACTTCGCGTTGGTCAGACAGCACTGACTTACCCAGTCCCAGTTGCTCAAGAACGTGTACGTTCAGCGCGCCTGGCGTGCCCACATCGTCCGTTGATACGAAGACGGCATCGTGATTCCTGATCGGCAGTTCGATCCCGATCCTAACGGTCGTAGCGCCCGCCATACCCATCCCGACACCGCCCGATTCTCCATCCCTGGGACAATCATAGGCGGTATCGCTGGGTTGTCGAGGATCGCTATCGCGCCTAACGACGGTTGCGGCGGAGGTCTTCCTCGTCCTCCCACATCAGGAACTGCGGGCCGAGGTCGGCGATGGTCGGCGCGCCCATCTGGGCCATGCAGAGATCGATCTCGCGCTTGAAGATGCCAAGCGCGTGGGTGGCGCCGGCCGTGCCGCCCGCGGCCACACCGTAGAGCGTCGGCCGCCCCACAAAGACGAACTTGGCGCCGCGGCAGAGCGCCACCAGCACGTCGGCGCCGCGCCGGATGCCGCCGTCGAACATCACCGTCAGCCGGTCGCCCACCGCGTCGCGGATCGCGGGCAGCACCTCGAGCGGCGCGGGCGCGAGATCGAGCTGGCGCGCGCCATGGTTGGAGACCATCAGGCCGTCGACGCCGAGCGTCGCCGCGCGACGGGCGTCGTCGGGATGCATGATGCCCTTCAGCACGAGGTTGCCCTTCCAGAGCTTGCGGAAGGTCTCGACGTGCTTCCATGTCATCGGCGCGCGGTTCTGCGTCGACATGTAGATGGCGGTCGCCTCCGGCGTGGCGTCGGCGCCGGCGTACTTCCGCCAATTGGCGAAAAGCGGCGTGCCCGTGCGCAGATACTCCAACAGCCAGCCGGGATGGCGCAGGGCTTCGAGCTTGGTCGCCAGACTCATGTTGAGCGGCCAGCCCCAGCCGTTGCGCAGGTTGCGCTCGCGGTTCGAGCCCACCGGCACATCGACTGTGAACACCAGGGTGCGCAGACCCGCATCCCCGGCCCGCGCGATCAGGTCGGCCGAGATCGCGTCGTCCTTGGCCGAGTAGAGCTGATACCAGCCGTGATCGGGCGCGATCCGGCCAAGATCCTCGATCGAGCCGGTGGCCGCACCCGACATGATGAAGGGCACATTGGCGTCGCGCGCCGCCTCAGCCAGCATCAGGTCTGCACCGGGGCGGAACAGACCCGCGATACCGGTCGGCGCGATGCCGATGGGGCTGGCATAGGTGCGCCCGAACAACGTCGTGGACTGGTCCCGCACCGTGACATCCACCAGATAGCGCGGGACCAGGCGCGCGCGGCGGAAGGATTGCTCGTTAGTGACCAGCCCCACCTCGTCGTCGACGCCGCCCTCGATGAAATCGTAGGCGATCTTCGGCAGCCGCTTCTTGGCGAGCTTGCGCAAATCCTCGATGTTGATGGCGCCCTGCATCCCGTCGTTTCCCCCGGCTTTATTGCCGAGGATATTGGCGGGTTTTGCCGGCCCATGCCAGCGATGTTAGATCGCCGCACATGCAAACCAGACCGGCACGGACAACGGACGAGGCGGCGCTCGCGGCGCTCCTTGAGGAGCACGAGCGGCACTATGACAACCCGCTGCCCGAGGGCGCGGGCCGCCCGGGGGCGGCGCTGCTGGTCTCGGGGCGGGCCGGCGGGCCGTTCTGTCTGGTGGCCGAATACGCCGGCGGTCTGGCGGGCTTTGCCATCCTCAATCCGTTCTTCCCGGCGGCTAACCTGAGCGAGGGCCTGTTCCTGAAGGAGCTCTATGTCGCGGCGCGCGCCCGCGATCAGGGCGTTGGCGAGAAACTGATGGCGGCGATCGGCGCCTTTGCCCGCGAGCGCGGCTATAGCCGCGTGATCTGGACGACCGGCACCGCCAACCGCGACGCCCAGCGCTTCTACGACCGGCTCGGCATGCGCCGCGAGGACAAGGTCTACTACGTCATGGATGGCTGGGCGTGAGCGATCTCCTGCTGCACCACTACCATTTCTCGAACTTCGCCGAAAAGGCGCGGGCGATGCTGGGATTCAAGCGCCTCGCCTGGGGCTCGGTGGTGCAGCCGCCAATCCTGCCCAAGCCCGACCTGGTGCCGCTGACCGGCGGCTATCGCCGCATTCCCGTACTGCAGGACGGCGCGGACCTGTGGTGCGACACGCGGCTGATCGCGCTTGAGCTGGAACGCCGCCACCCCGACCCGCCGCTGTTCCCGGCCGAGACGCGGGGCGCCGCCGAGGCGATCGCCTGGTGGGCCGAGCACCAGCTGATGCGCCCGATGGCGCTGTTCGTGAGCGGCATCAATGCGCTGCACATGCCCGAAGGGCTGCACGAGGATCGCGCGCGCCTGCACGGCTTGCCCGCGCCCTCGATCGAGGCGGTGAAGGCGGCAGGCGAGCGGAACCGGCATCTGGTGCGACCGCAACTCGCCTGGCTCGCCGCCATGCTGGCCGATGGGCGGCCCTATCTTCTGGGAACGCGGCCCTGCATCGCCGACTTCGCGGCCTACCACGTCGTGTGGTTCCTGCGCGGGCGCAAGATCGACTGCCGCGCGGAGCTCGACCCCTACCCCGCGCTGATCGCGTGGCGCGACCGGATGAGCGCCATCGGACACGGCGCCCGCCGCGAGACGACCCCGGCCGAGGCGCTCGCGATCGCACGCGCCGCGCGGCCGGCGCCGGCGCGGCCGAGCGACCCGCAGACCGGCGACCCGCGGCCCGGCCAGCGCGCGCGGGTGCGGCCCGGCGACAATGCGCGCGACTGGGTGGAGGGCGTCGTGCACTTCGTCGACGCCGGCGAGATCGCGCTCCTGCGCGAGGACCCGGCGGTCGGTCAGGTTGCCGTCCACTTCCCGCGCCTGGGATACGATTGGCGCGTGGCGCGGGACTGAGGGATCAACCCGTCAGGAAATGAACAGCGTCAGCTCGTGCTTGTTGTGGTGCAGGTGGTGGAGCCGCGCGCCGGGCAGCGCGGCAAAGGCTTCGGCCGTCGCGTGATCCGTCGCCCCCTGGAACTTCAGCGTGCAAACGAAGCGCCGCACCGTGCCCGCCGCGCGCCAGCGCTCCACCAGCGTGAGGAGCCGCGCGGGATAGCAGGCGATGTCGCACACCAGCCAATCGAACGTGGCGAGGGTCGCGGGATCGAGCGCGAACGCGCTCTCGCCGCGCCAGGTGACGTTGGGCAGCGCCGCGACGCGGGGATCGAGCGGCGCCTTGTCGACGGCGACCACGCTCGCGCCCAGACGGGCCAGCGACCAGCTCCAGCCGCCGGGTGACGCGCCGAGATCGAGGCAACGCGCGCCGGGGCCCGGCGCCGCGCGCGCGACGGCCAGCGCCTCCCACAGCTTGAGATAGGCGCGGTTGGGCGGACCCGCGCGATCCTCGACGAAGCGCGCCTCGCCATTGGGGAATGGGCTCGTGCAGTCGGCCGACAGCAGCAGCCGATCCGTCGCAAGCAGTGTCCATGAGCCAAGCGGCGCGGTTGGCGCGGGCGCCCCCAACGCCAGCGCCTTTGCGGACACATGCGGCAAGCGTTCGGCGATCAGCTTGGCGCGACCGGCATGCAGAGGCGCGTAGACCGCCCAGTTGCGCCCGCGCGCGCGCAACGCGCTGGCCGCCGCGCCGATCGAGGCGATGGGCACCTCTTCGACATCGCGCCAGATGTTGACAGCCCAGGCGGCGGCGATGGCCGGCGCATCACTCACCAACAGCCGGCCATGCAACTCGCCTTGCGCGACGCCGGCCCGCGCGAGTTCCTCAACGAGTTGGCGCTCGAAGCCCTCGGCGGCGAGATAGGCGGTGGGCATGGCGGGGGTGATAGCACCGCTGCCCCCGCCGCGTCCCGGTGCGGCGTCCCCTCGACTGGTCTCTCCCCCGGCGCGTCGGGGGCGGCGATCAGTAGGTGCGCAGCAGGCGGTCGATGTAGTCGAGCTCGTGCTTGGGGCGGTCCTGCTCGCCGGCACGGCGGCGCAGCTCGTCCAGGATCTCGCGGCTCTTCTGGCGGTCGATCTCGGCCGGCACCTTTTCCTGGCCGCTCTCGACCGCGTCGCCGAAATTGCCGTCGGAGCGGCCGAGCGGATCGCGGTCGTCGGCGCGGCGCTGGTTCTCCTCGATTTCGGCGATGTCCTGGCCGTTGCCGGGACCGCGCTGACGCATCTGCTCGGCGAGATCACCCATGCCCTGTTGCAGATTGTCCAAGGCGCGGCGCTGGGCGCGCGAGGCGTCGCGCGGATCGCCGCGACGCAACGCCTCCTCGGCCTCACGCATGTTTCGTTCGGCGCGACCGAGCGAGTCGGGCATGCCCTGGCCGTTCTCGTCGAGCCGGCGCATGAACTCGCCGAGCTGCCGGCGGAGACTCTCCTGCTGGTTGCGCAGCTGGTCTCCCCACTGACCCTGACTGTGCTGCTGGCCCTGGCCTTGCTGGCCCTGCTGGCCTTGTTGTCCCTGCTGACCCTGTTGGCCTTGCTGGCCGCGCGGCTGCTGGCCTTGCTGACCCTGGCGACCCTGTTGCTGTTGCTGACGGCCTTCGCGCTCGCTCTCGCCCAGAAGCTGGTTCTGGCGCCGCGCGAAGCGGTCGAGCTGGTTCATCATCTCGCGGCCCTGCTGGCCTTGCTGACCCTGCTGCTGCCCGCGCTGCTGGCCTTGCTGCTGCCCCTGCTGCTGGCCGCGTTGCTGGCCCGGCTGGGCGAGCATGGGCTGGGCGTTCTCCATCATCTTGCGCAGTTCCTCGAGCAGGCGCTTGGCCTCCTCGCGCTGGCCGTTCTTGGCCATCTCGCGGATCCGATCGAGCATCTTCTGCAGGTCGTCGCCAGTGACGGCCTGGTCGGGATCCATCTTCTCCGCCTGCTCCATCATGCGGCGGCGTTCCTCGGGATCCTGCATGCGCTCGGCCATCTCGCGCTGCCAGCGCGCCATGGCGTCATAGAGCTGCTGGATCAGCCGTTCGATCTCCTCGTCGCCGGCCTGACGCTGGACAGCGTCGCGCAGTTCCTGCCGCGCCTGCTCCAGCGCGCGCTCGGCGTCGGTGACGGCACCGCCCTCCAGCCGCATGGCGAGGTCCCAAAGAAGCTTCTGGGTCTCGGTCGTCGTGTCCTTCGTCTTGCTGGTCGCGAGCCGCGTGGCGCCGATGCGCAGGCCGAGCTGCACCACCGGATCGGCGCGATAGCTCTCCGGCCGCGCCATCACCATGCGCATGCCCTGCGCCACGTCGGCGCGGAAGCCCAGCGGATCGCGGGTCAGCGCCTTGCGCAGCTGGATCAGCGCGCGGGCCGTCGGGTCGTTGAAGACGCGCTCGGGCAACAGGAAGGTCTCGACCGCGCTGCGGCCCTTCTGGTCCAGCGCGTCGGTGGCAAACAGCATCACCGTGACCTTGAGCCCCGCCCAAGGATGCGCGGTGAGGTCGCGCACAAAGGAGTCAGCGAGTTTCTTGGCGCCCGGCGCGACCGGCAGGTCGATGCGCAGAACCTCCGGCTCGTCGTCCTGCGCCAGCACCTCGTCGCCGAGCACGCTGCCATGCAGGCGGATCTGCAGCTGGACGGCGGTGATGCCGAAATCGTCGCCGGCGATGTATTCGATCTTCGTCGACCAGCGATCGACGCCGATGGCGCGGCTGAAGTCGATGGTCGGCGCGAGGTCCGGCACGACATGCAGCTTCCAGGCGCCCTGCTCGACGCCGCGCGCGAACAGTGTCAGCCGCTTGCCCTCGGTGACGACCGTGTCGAGCTGGTACTTGCCCTTGGCGACAGGTGCGAAGACGGTGCCCTTGCCGTCGATGGTGAGCTGCGGCGGCTCGCGTCCCCGGACGTCGTCGACGAAGCCCGCGATCTTGCTGCCGACCGGCACGCGCAACAGCTTGTCGCGGTCGGCGAGGTCGAGATAGACCGGCGCGCGGCCGGTATAGGCGGGCGGCGCGATCCAGAGATTGGCGACCACCGGCGGTGGCGGCGGGAAGGCGGGCGTAACCGCGGCTGCCATACGATCGGGCCGGAAGCCGCCAGCCCAAGCTATCGCGACCACAAGCGCGAGCGCGGGTGCGAGGCGCAGCGCCCAGCGATCGAGCCGCGCTACCCCTGGACGCGGCGCCTTGTTGCGCAACAGCGCCAGACGCTCGGCCTCGCGTTGACGATGGGCGGCCCACAATGCCTGCGACATCGCATCGGCGGTGCCGCCCGCGAGACTGTCCTCGACGGCGACCAGCGGGCGGTGCGGCACATCGCTGTCGCGCTCCAGCCGGCGGATCGCGGCGCCGCGATCGGGCCACGCGATACCACGGAGCGGCAACCACACCAGGAGCGCGGCCACGGCCAGAAGCGCCACGAGCAGTCCGACATGGACCCAGGGCACGATGCCAGAGAAAAGATCGAGATGGGCAGCCGCGACGAACAGGGCGGCAAAGGCCACGACCGGCACGAGGCGCGGCCACAGGAGTTCCCAGATCAGCCCCGCCCAAGCCACGCCGATCCGGCGCCGAAGCGGCGCGGTCTCGGTCGGGGTCGTGGGCGTTGCGTCCATCAACTTCCCTTCAGCGGCTCCATCCAGGGCGGCAGCCATTCCGCCGCCAGCATCGCCTCGATCGAGGGACGCGGACGGGTCACAGCAAAGCGCGTGCCGTCGACCATCACCTCCGGCACCAGCGGCCGGGTATTGTAGGTCGAGGCCATCACGGCCCCATAGGCTCCGGCCGAGCGTACCACGATCAAATCCCCGGCAGATAGCGGGCTCAAGTCCCTGTCCTGTGCGAGAAAATCGCCGGATTCGCAGACCGGACCGACAATGTCGCAGCGGATTTTGGCGGCTTCGGGGCGCGCTTCCCGGACCGGCTGGATCTCGTGCCAGGCCTCGTACAGGGTCGGGCGGATGAGGTCGTTCATGGCCGCATCGACGATCACAAAGGTCTTGGCGGCGCCGGGCTTCACCAGGATCACCTCGCCCACCAGGATGCCGGCCTCGCCCACCACCCGCCGGCCGGGCTCGAACGTGAGTTCGCAATCGAGGCCGTCGGTCTCGCGCCGAACGGTCGCCATGAAGTCGGCGACCGAGGGCGGGGTCTCGTCGCGATAGACAATGCCCAGCCCGCCGCCGATGTCGAACCGCTCGATCCGGTGGCCGTCTTCCCGCAGCGCGCCGATCAGCTCCCGCACGCGCGCGATCGAGCCCCGGTAGGGATCGAGCGAGGTGAGCTGCGAGCCGATATGCATCGCCACGCCCGCCACCTTGAGATGCGGCAGGCGTCCGGCCAGCGCGAAGGCCTCGCGCGCGAGATCGATGTCGATCCCGAACTTGTCTCCCTTGCGACCGGTCGTGATCTTGGCGTGGGTGCCCGCGTCGACATCCGGGTTCACCCGGATCGCGATTTCGGCCTTGAGCCCGAGCTGTCCCGCGACCGCGTTCAGGGTCTCCAGCTCGGCGGCACTCTCGACATTGAACTGCCCGACCCCCGCCTGCAGCGCGGCCGCCAACTCGCTCGGCTTCTTGCCGACGCCAGAATAGACGATGCGGCCGGCCGGGATGCCGGCGGCCAGCGCCACCCGCATCTCGCCTTCCGAGACAATATCCGCCCCCGCCCCCATCCCGCCCAGCAGGCGAACGACAGCAAGGCTGGAGTTCGCCTTCATGGCGTAGCAGACGCGGGCATTCATGCCGGCGGTCGCGTCGGCGAACTCGCGCCACGCCGCGCGCAGCGCCGCCGCCGAATAGCAATAGAACGGTGTGCCGACTTGCGTGGCCATCGCGGGAATGGCCACGCCCTCGACGTGCATCACGCCGTCGCGATAGGTGAAGACGCTCATCGCCGCCGCCGCGCCGGCAGGAACCGCCGCCGCGCCTCGCCGACCGCGCGCGCGACATTGGCCGGCGCGGTGCCGCCGGGGCTCTTGCGGGCGGCGACCGACGCCTCGACGGTGAGGACGCGGTAGACGCCCCGATCGATCTTGGGTTCGACCGCGCGCATGTCGGCAAGCGGCAGCTCGTGCAGATCGATCCCGCGCTCATGCGCGATCCCGACCAGACGGCCGGTCACGTGATGGGCCTGCCGGAACGGCAGTCCCGCCTTGCGGACCAGCCAGTCGGCGAGATCGGTGGCGACGGAGTAGTCGGCCGACGCGACCGCGCGCATGCGTGTCTTGTTGGCCTTGAGATCGCGCACCATGCCGGCCATCGCCGCGATTCCGAGCTCCAGCGAGTCGGCGGCGTCGAACAGCGGCTCCTTGTCCTCCTGCATGTCCTTGCCGTAGGTGAGCGGTAGGCCCTTCAGCATGGTGCAGAGCGCCACGAACGCGCCGAGAATGCGGCCGGTCTTGCCGCGCGCGAGCTCGGCGGCGTCGGGATTGCGCTTCTGCGGCATGATCGAGCTGCCGGTCGTGAAGGCGTCCGACAGCGCGATGAAGCGGAACGGCGCGGAGCACCAGATCACGATCTCCTCGGCGAGCCGCGAAAGGTGCACCGCGCAGAGCGACGCCGCGCCCAGGAACTCCACGACATAGTCGCGGTCAGAAACGGCATCGAGCGAGTTGGCCATCGGCCGGTCGAAGCCGAGCGCCCGCGCGGTCATGCGCGGATCGATCGGATGCGGCGAGCCCGCGAGCGCCGCGGCGCCCAGCGGCGACTCGTTCAGCCGCGCCCGGCAATCGGCGAGGCGGCCGCGGTCGCGACCGAACATCTCGACATAGGCGAGCAGATGGTGGCCGAACGTCACCGGCTGGGCGGTCTGCAGGTGGGTGAAGCCCGGCATGATGGTGGCGGCATGCTCCTCCGCCCGGTCGATCAACGCGGTTTGCAGATCGAGCAGCATCGCATCGAAACGATCGAGCGCATCGCGCACCCACAACCGCACATCGAGCGCCACCTGGTCGTTGCGCGAGCGCGCGGTATGCAGCCGTCCGCCGGCCGGGCCGATCAGCTCGGTGAGCCGCGCCTCGACGTGGAAATGGATATCCTCAAGCTTGGTCGAGAAGCGGAACTTGCCGCTCTCGATCTCGGCCTGCACCTGCGCGAGGCCCCGCCGGATCGCACGCCCGTCGGCGGCCGAGATGATCCGCCGCGCCACCAGCATTTCGGCGTGCGCCATCGAGCCCGCGATGTCCTGGGCATAGAGCCGCTTGTCGAAGCCGATGGACGCGTTGATGCGCTCCATGATCTCCGCCGGACCGAGCTTGTAGCGACCGCCCCACATCGCGTTCGACCGGCTCGCGCCTCGCTTGTTCGTGATCTTCCGTGCCATGTCCGACTTCGCAAAAACTGTTAGGAACGGGGCTTATGGCATATCCCCTCCCCCCGCCCAAGCGCCGCGCCGTGCTGGGCGCCGCGCTCGCGGCGAGCGCGCTCGCCGCCGTGCCGGCGCGCGCGGCGGGTCTTGCGAACCTGCAGCGCCACGCCGCCCCGCGTCCCGTACCGGCCCTCGAATGGATCGACGCCGACGACAACCTGCGAACGCTGGCGCCGCTCGCCGACCGAGTCATCGTGATCAATTTCTGGGCGACTTGGTGTGTTCCCTGCGTGAAGGAGATGCCGAGCCTCGACCGGCTGCAGGGCGCGTTCCCGGTGGAGAAGCTGGTCGTCTTGCCGCTGTCCGTGGACGGTCCGTCACGCCCGCGCGTAGCACCATTCTATCGCGACCGCGGGCTCAGGCACCTCGGTATCTTCTTCGATCGCGGACGCAAGACCATGCAGGCGCTCGGCGTCACCGTGCTGCCGACCACACTGGTGATCGACCGCGACGGGCATGAGGTGGCACGGCTGGAGGGCGAAGCCGAATGGGATTCCCCCGACGCCCTCGCCTACTTTCGCGGGCTGGTCGCCTAGGACCAAGCCGACCACACCGCGTTGCCTGACACGTCCATCCCCTCTACTCTCCGCGCGGGGAACTTGGGGGAGCTGGAGATGGGGAAGTTCGGGATCGCAACCTTAGCTGCGTTGCTGGCGCTGTCGATTGCGCCTATCGCGGTCGCGCAAACCAGCACGATCGCATCGGCGGGGTACTGGAAGGCATTTGGCGGGCGGTCGAACGACGGCACGCCGGTGTGCGGCATGTCGGCGTCCGGGAAGGGCCTGTTCTTCTCGATCAAGCTCTACAAGAACGACGACCGATGACCGTCCAGCTCGGCTCAGACCGCTGGAAGCTCAAGGACGGCGCCAAGCAGAAGATCGTGATGCGCTTCGATCGCCATTCGCCGTGGAACGCGGTCGGCACCGGCTTCCACTTCAAGGACGGCGATGCCGGGCTCGAGCTCTCGGTCGGTGTGAAGAACCTGGAGACCTTCCTGACCGAGTTCGCACGCAGCCGCTCACTGCGCATCGAGTTCGATGGCTCGAATGTCGAAGGCTGGACGGCCGATCTCACCGGCACCGCCGCGGTGACCGAGGCGTTCGCCAATTGCGTCCAGAGGCGGTTGTAGTCCGACCGCGCTGAGCGCGCGCGGCGACGCCCGCGGGGAGCCGTTCGCGGTTCCCTTTACCGGCCCGCCGCTCTAGGCTCGCGGCCGATGGCGCGCGTGCTGCTCACTTGGGAATACGGGCTCGGCATCGGCTATGTGGACCGGCTGGTCCAGGTCGCCGAAGCGCTGGAGCGCGAGGGCCACGAACCCGCCTTCGTGCTGCGCGATCTGGTCTCCACCGCCGATTTCCTGCGCGGCCGGTCGTGGCTCGTACTGCAGTGCCCGCTGTCGATCGGCGTCCTGCATCCGACGCAGCCCAGCTTCTCGCCCGGGAGCTACGCCGACCTGTTGGCGGTCAACAATTTCGCCGACGAGGAGCAGCTCTTCCGTCTGGTCGCGGCCTGGCACGTGCTGTTCCAGGCACTGCAGCCCGCGGCGATCGTCGGCGAATACGCGCCCGTCTCGGCGCTCGCCGCCATGGGGCGCGTCCCCTACATCGCCATGGGCCACGGCTATATCCTGCCGCCGCCGGACCGCGCCGAGTTCCCGATCTTCAATCCGGCGCTGCAACGCGCCGCGCCGCAGGAAACGCTGCTTGAGACCGTGCGCGCCGTGCAGCGGCGCCTCGGCGGCCCGGAGCCCGCCAGTGTGCCGTAGGCGGTGGGCGGCCTCGCACACTTCGTGACGGCGTTCCGCGAGACCGATCCCTACGCCGATCTGCGCGCCCAGGCGCATGCCGGTCCGCTGGAGGCGATCGATCCGCCGTCGCCGTTCCCGGAGCGGGCCAACTTCTATGCGTACCTCTCGGCAACGCATCCGCAGATCGCCTCCTACGTGCAGGCGCTGGCCGACAGCGGGCTGCCGGGCTCGGTCTATGTGAAGCGGCTGACGCCGGAGCTACGGCAATATCTGCTGGAGCGCGGCGTCGCCGTCTATGACCGGCCGCCGCCGCTTCATCCCACGGTGCGGGCCGCGTCGGTCATCGTGCATCACGGCGGCATGGCCACCCTCACCACCGCGATGGGCGCGGGCCGGCCGCAGCTCCTGCTGCCCGAGCTCGCCGATCAGGCGATCAGCGCACAGACGATCGACAAGTTCGGCCTGTCGGTGAACGGGCGACGCCGGCTCGGCAACACCGCGCAGATCGCCCGCGCGATCCGCGAACTGGCCGACCCGGCCGGCGAAGCCGCCCGCTACGCCCAGACGGTCGCCGAAGCGATCCAAGCGCAGCGCGAGTACGGCAGTCTCGACCTGATGATGGCAACGCTTCGCAGCCTGATCGGCGCCTGACGCCGCCTAAGCGTTCGCCCAGAAAGGCAGCGTTGAAGTGGTGCGCGCCGCTAGCGCCGCGTCACCTGGTCGGGACGGGCCGGTCGCCGGTGTAGTCGTAGAAGCCGCGCTTGACCTTGCGGCCGAGCCAGCCGGCCTCGACATACTTCACGAGGAGCGGACAGGGCCGGTACTTGGAGTCGGCCAGCCCTTCGTGCAGCACCTGCATCACCGAGAGGCAGGTATCGAGCCCGATGAAATCGGCGAGCCCGAGCGGGCCCATCGGATGGTTGGCACCCAGCTTCATGCCGGTGTCGATCGCCTCGACATTGCCCACGCCCTCATAGAGCGCGTAGACCGCCTCGTTGATCATCGGCAGGAGAATGCGGTTCACGATGAAGGCCGGGAAATCCTCGGCATTGACCGGCTTCTTCTCCAGTCGCACGACAACTTCGCGCACGGTGCGGAAGGTCTCTTCCTCGGTCGCGATGCCACGGATCAGCTCGACGAGCCCCATCAGCGGCACAGGGTTCATGAAGTGCATGCCCATGAACTTGCCGGGCCGGTCGGTGACCGAAGCCAGACGCGTCACCGAGATCGACGATGTGTTGGTCGCAACCAGGGTGTTGGGCGGAAGCTCGGGGCAGAGCTTCTTGAAAATCTCGCGCTTCACCGCCTCATTCTCGGTGGCCGCCTCGACGACCAGATCGCAATCGGCGAAGGCCTTGTAGTCCAGCGTTCCCTGGATGCGAGCCATCGCCGCATCCTTGTCCTCGGGCCGGATCATGCCGCGGCCGATCTGGCGATCCAGATTGCGGCCGATCTGGTCCATGCCCTTGTCGAGCCGGCCTTGGTCGACGTCGGCGATACGGATGTCGTAGCCCTTCAGCGCGCACACATGGGCAATGCCGCCGCCCATCTGGCCGGCGCCGATGACCCCAATTCGCTTGATCATCGCTCGCTCCTCGATACGCGGAACGTCACTTCTTCTCGATCGCCTGGGTAAGCTCGGGAACGATCTGGAACAGATCGCCCACGATGCCGTAGTCGGCGACCTGGAAGATCGGCGCTTCCTCGTCCTTGTTGATCGCCACGATGGTCTTGCTGTCCTTCATGCCGGCGAGATGCTGGATCGCGCCGGAGATGCCGATAGCGATATAGAGATCGGGCGCCACCACCTTGCCGGTCTGGCCGACCTGGTAGTCGTTGGGCACGTAGCCGGCGTCCACCGCCGCGCGGCTGGCACCGAGCCCGGCGCCCAGCTTGTCGGCCAGCGCCTCAAGCATCTTGAAGTTCTCGCCGCTCTGCAGGCCACGTCCGCCCGAGACGACGATCTTGGCCGAGGTGAGTTCCGGCCGCTCGCTCTTGGAGAGCTCCGCGCCGACGTACGTGGAAAGGCCCGCCGCGCCGGCACCGCCGATCTTCTCGATCGCGGCCGATCTGCCCGCGCCCACCGCCTTGAAGTTGGTCGGACGCACCGTGACGATCTTGATCTTGTCGGTCGATTGCACAGTCGCCATGGCGTTGCCGGCATAGATCGGCCGAACAAACGTGTCGGGGGACACGATATCGACGGCTTCCGAAATCTGCGCCACGTCGAGCAACGCCGCGACACGCGGCATCACGTTCTTGCCGACGGAATCGGCGGCCATCACGACGTGGCCGTAGCCCGCCGCCAACTTAACGACCAGCGGCGCCACGTCCTCGGCGAGCCAGTTGGTATAGGCCGCATCTTCGGCCTGAAGAACCTTCGTCACGCCTTGGAGGGCAGCGGCGGACGCGGCGGCACCGCCGGCGTTGTTGCCAGCGACCAGCACATGGACATCCCCACCGATCCGGCCGGCGGCCGCGACGGCGTTGGCAACGTTGGCGCGGACGGCGTTTCCGTCATGCGCGGCGACGACGAGAACGGCCATGTCAGATCACTCCCGCTTCGTTGCGCAGTTTCTCGACCAGCTCGGCCACGGTCTTCACCTTGATGCCCGACTTGCGCTTGGCCGGTTCCTCGACATTCAGGGTCTTGAGCCGCGGCGCCACATCGACGCCCAACGCTTCAGGCGTGAGGCTGTCGATCGGCTTCTTCTTGGCCTTCATGATGTTGGGCAGCGAGGCGTAGCGCGGCTCGTTGAGGCGCAGGTCGGTGGTGATGACCGCCGGCAGCTTCAGCTTGATGTTCTCGAGGCCGCCATCGACTTCGCGCTTCACCTCGACGGTGCCGTCGGCGACGTTCAGCTTGTTGGCAAAGGTGCCCTGCGACCAGCCGAGCAGCGCCGCCAGCATCTGGCCAGTCTGGTTGGAGTCGTCGTCGATCGCCTGCTTGCCCACGATCACGAGGCCCGGCTGTTCCTTGTCCACGGCCGCCTTCAGGAGCTTGGCGACGGCGAGCGGCTGAAGGTCGGCATCGGTGGTCACGAGGATTCCGCGATCGGCGCCCATGGCGAGCGCGGTGCGGATCGTCTCCTGGCACTGGGCCGGCCCGGCCGAGAACGCGATGACCTCGGTCGCCTTGCCGGCCTCGCGCATGCGCAACGCCTCTTCGACCGCGATTTCGTCGAAGGGGTTCATCGACATCTTGACGTTCGCCGTCTCGACGCCGCTGTTGTCGCCCTTGACCCGAATTTTGACGTTGTAGTCGATGACCCGCTTGACCGCGACCAGGACCTTCATTGCTGCGCGCCTGTCTCTTGGAAGGGCCCGGCTCCGGCCGGGCGAAGGCGCTCCCTTAGAGCCCGCTTGGCCGCGCTGTCAAGGCGATGCCGCAGTGCACAACACCGCGTTGCGAAAGAAATAGGTCAACTTTTTCAATAGCTTAGAGATAGAGTACGGAAATGCATCGATCCCTTCGCCGTGCCCTCGCGAGCCTCGCCCTCTGCGGTCTGTCCGTGCCCGCGGCGGCGGTCGATCTGGAGAAGGTGACCTTCGCGAGCGCGCCGATCCTCCCGACCCAGGTCGAGCAGCAACTCGCGCGCGAGCGCGGACTCACCGCCGCCGCCCAACCGGGCGATCCGGTCGACGGCTTCCTCGCCCGTCCGGCGGGTCCCGGTCCCTTCTCGGCGGTGGTCGCGCTGCATGGCTGCAACGGGCTCACCGAGCTCTACAGGAAACGCTGGGCCGAACGCATCGTGGGCTGGGGCCATGTCGCGCTGATCGTCGACAGCTTCGCGCATCATCCGGTGAAACAGGCCTGCAACGCCAACCGGGCGGCGAGCCGCGCCGCTCGCCGGCCACTCGACGCCCAGGGCGCGTTGACGTTTCTGGCGACGCAACCTTTCGTCGATCCGCGACGAGTGGGGCTAGTTGGCCACTCGCAAGGTGGATGGGCAGCGCTCGATCTCGTGCAGACGCGCGCTTCACCGATTGTCGACCCGGCGACAGCGCATCGCTACGCCGCGATCGTCGCCTGGTATCCCGGATGCGCCTCGTATTTCGATGCGGTGAACGCGCCGACGCTGATCCTGATCGGCGAGGCCGACGACTGGACGCGGGCCTCGCTGTGCCGCGCGATGGTTGAAAGTCGGGCCGGACGCGGCGCGGCGTTGGACCTTGTCACCTATCCGGACGCGCACCACGGCTTCGACTGGCCGGAGTTGGACCCGCCGCGGACGTTGGACGGCTTCACCTTGAAGTACGACGCCGCCGCGGCCGCCGATTCGATGCGCCGCGCCGAGTCGTTCTTCGCGCGCCATCTCGCGAGGTAGGTACTCGCCCGTCGGCGTGGCGTTGCGCTTTCGAGCCCGCTCGATACCGGGTCGCTTCAGCGATTCGTGCCGGGAATCCAGAGCACGTCGCGCGCGCCATTGTCGTTGAGGCGGCGGGCCAGCACGAACAGGTGATCGCTGAGGCGGTTCATGTACTTGATGGCCTCGGGATTGACCGGCTGCGACACCGCCAGCGCCGTCATCAGCCGCTCGGCGCGCCGCGCGACGGTGCGGCCGAGATGCAGCCAGGCGGCCGCCTCGCTGCCGCCCGGCAGCACGAAAGACTTCAGCGGCGCCAGTTCGGCATTCATCGCGTCGATTTCGCGCTCCAGCCGATCGGTCTGCGCCGCCACGACGCGCAATGGCTCCCACTCGCGCTTCTTGCCATCGTCGGGCGTGCAGAGATCGGCGCCAAGATCGAACAGATCGTTCTGGATGCGCTTCAGCATGGCGTCGGCCTCGACGAGGCGGGCGTCCGCAACGTCGCGTCCGGTCGCCAGGCGCGCGAGCCCCAGCACCGAGTTCGCCTCGTCCACTGTCCCGTAGGCATCGACGCGCGGATCGTGCTTCGCCACGCGCTCGCCGTCGCCCAGCGACGTCATGCCCTTGTCGCCGCCACGGGTGTAGATGCGGGTGAGCGTCACCATCTCAGGCGCGGCTCGCGAGATACCAGAGCCCGATCAAGACCAGCGTTAGGATCTGCAGTCGCACGCGCCACCACATTAGGCGATTGCTGCGGCGTGCGCCCTCGACGCCGCCCTCGGCGTTTCGCGCCATCCCGACCAGGCCGGCAAACAACGCCCCGAGCGTGGCGAGGCCCGAGAGGATCACCAAGACGAAGAGAATCTTTGCCGCCATGTCCCGATCTTCTGGCGCAAATCAGCTCCCGGCGCCAGTGCGCGCGGCGGCCCACGGCCTGCGGGCGCGGGACGGCGCGGGCCCGCCGGCGGCGCGCCAGACTGCCTCAGCTGCCTGCTCCCCCGACCAGAGCGCGGCGTGGATGGTGCCGTACTCCACGGGCTCACTCGCCTCGCCGGCAAAGAACACTCGCCCGCCAAGCGGCCGGCGGTGCAGGGCCCGATCTCCGGGCCGCTCACCGATGGCAGGATAGGTGTAGGCGCCGCGCGAGAAGGGATCGGATAGCCAGCGCGGAAACAGAACGCCGGTGGGCTCGGGGACGGTGTCGCCAAACATAAAGCGCAGCGAGCGCATGGCCAGCGACGCTACCTCCGCGTCGCTTGCGGCGCGATCCAGCGCCACTGCCGTCGCGCCATTGGTAAAGCCGAGGAGAACCGGAGCGCCCGCCTCGCGATCGAGCGGCACGAAGGTGTTGAAGCTGCCGCGACGAGCGGGACCCTCCGGCAAGCGGCCGAACCATTTGTCGGGTTCGGGCCAGAAGCTCTTGCCGAAGCGCAGGAACAGCTTCCCGAACACGCCCTCACCGTAGCCGATGCGGGCAAGCGCTGCCGACTGGTCGTCAGGCAAGGGCGGATCGAATGAGAGCCCGTCGCGCAAGACGCCGATGGGCAGGGTCACAATCGCGCGTTCGGCCTCGAAGCGCCGGCCATCGCGTGCGTGCGCGACGACGCCGGCCGGGGTCCAGACCAGGCGCACGATCTCCGTCCCGGTCCGCAGCGCGAGTGGCGCAGCGGCGTCGGCGATCAGGGCCGCGAAGCCGCCGACGGGCTGGGCGTTGCGCTCCAGTCCTTCGGTCGGGAACCATTCCTCGACGGCGATGCGATCCCAGACCGCACCCTGCACGCCCTCGCTCATCTCGATGTATTGCGCGACCACCAGCCGGTCGATTTCGGGCAACCAGCCCTGCCGCAGAACGGGCTCCAGCGCGCGGCGCACCGAGATCGAGCGCGGACCCGCGATCGGTGCGAGCGTCCGGCTTTGCCATTGCGCGGCCTGCAGGGCGGCGTTGAAGGCGGCGCGGCCGAGCGCGGCGGCGGCCTGCTGGCGGGTGCGGGTCGGCGCGGTGGCGCGCGGATCGAGCAGAAGCCGATCGCCCTGCGACTCGATCAGCTCGATACCCAGCGCTTCGCACCACAAGGTGAGCGGATTGCCCTCGACGCCATGAACCCACGAACCGCCGATGTCGAGAGGCACGCCGAGTGAGAAATCGGTATGGACGCGCCCGCCTGGCCGATCTCGCGCCTCCAGCACTTCAACGGCGTGGCCGCTGTCGGCCAGCAACCGTGCCGCGACCAGGCCGGCCATGCCGGCGCCGATCACCAGCACGCGCTCACGCGGAGACGCGGCACCCGCCGGCGCCATCGACCAGGAGGGCGTGCCGCTCATCGCTCGACGGCGCGCCGTTCGTCGTCGGTGGCCGGCATGGCGGCAAGCGCGGCAAGCGGCAACGGCTTCACCGGCACGCGCGCGCGATAGCGCCCGACCTGAGCCGGCGTCCGGCCTGAGTGATGCGCGAGCGCTTCCGTGACCGTCAATCCGCAGAGCCTTCCCTGGCACGGCCCCATGCCGCAGCGCAGGAAGGCCTTCAGCTGGTTGGGTCCCGGCACGCCAAGGGCGGCGGCCTCCCCGAGCGCGCGCGCCGTCACCTCCTCGCAACGACAAGCAAGCGTCTCGCCCGCGGGCACGCGAAAGGCGGGCGCGGGCTGATAGAGAAGGTCCAAGAAGCGTCGACCGCGGAGCCAGCGCGCGCGCTGGGCGAGCAGCCCGCTGACACGCCCGCCCTCCGATGTGCCGAGGATCGCGTGCGCGGCCAACTCGCCCGAGAGCGCGGCCGCTTCCGCGCCCGCGATGCCCGTGCCGTCGCCGGCGAGATAGAGCCCGGCGAGCGGCGTGCGGCCCATGGCGTCGACTTCGGGATGCCAGCAGAGCTGATCGCGATCCCAGCGCTGGCGAATGCCGGCACTCGCGGCGAGCTCGATCGCGGGAACCACGCCCTGATGCAGCAGGAGCGTATCGACGCCCATCTCAACCCACGCGCCCGCACCTACGCGATAGCGCAGCGCACTGACGCGATCCTCGCCCACCGCTTCGAGCGCCGACACGCCCCGCACGACCCGCACTGAGCGCCGCACAGCGCGGAGGAGCTCTAGTCCTTTCACCGGATAGGGTGAGGCGAGAAAGCCCGCGAGATGCGGCGCCGCGCGCCAGCGATTGCCGGCAGGCGTCGAGTCGAGAATCGCGTCGACGGTGAGGCCGCAGCGCAGATACTGCCACGCCAGTAGCCAGACCAGCGGCCCGCTGCCGGCGATCACGGTGCGGCCCTCGGGCACCAATCCCGAGGCCTTCAAGAGAGTCTGCGCGCCGCCACCGCTCAGCACGCCGGGCAAGGTCCAGCCTGGAATCGGAAACGGTCGTTCGTAGGCGCCAGTGGCGAGCACGACCGCGTCGCCCTCGACCAGATGCGCGACGCCACCGACGGTCACGCCAACACGGCCAGGCGCGGCGCTCCACACGCTCGCCTGACCGATGTGATGCGCGCCGCTTGCGAGAAACGCCTCGACCGCTTCCCGCCCCCGCGCATAGTCGGGGCCCAGCAGGGCACGTCGACTCTCGGGCACGGCGGCGACCGCGCGATGCACCTGGCCGCCCGGTGTCGGCTGCTCGTCGAACACCGCGACGGAGCGGCCGGCGCGCGCGAGCGTCGTCGCGGCCGCGAGACCGGCGGGGCCTGCCCCCACCACCAGCGCGTCGTAGCGGCGTTCCGGACTCATGGCCCGAGACCGCGCGCGCCGGATTGCGTCTCGATCCTCAAGCCATCACGGACAAGCACGAGACAGGTCTGGCGATTGGGCTCGCCATCGATAGTGGCGAGGCATTCGAAGCACACGCCCATCAGGCAATAGGGTCCGCGTGCGGCGCCGCTCACCGGCGTCGTGCGACAGGCGACGATGCCGTTGGCGAGCAGCGCGGCTGCCACGCTCTCGCCTGGCACGGCGCGCACGGCGCGGCCATCGACCAGGATCGTCGCCGTCGCCGGCGGTGCGTCAGGCAGCCTGCGGAACATCGAACCGTCTTGCGGAGAAGGGCGCGAAGGTCTCGGCCGGCAAACGACCTGCCGCGATGGTCGGCCCAACCAGGCGGGCGTGGTTGGCCGCGAGCGTGACGCCGCTGTGACAGGTCGCGACAAACGCGCCGGGATGCGACGTCGACTCCTCGTAGATGGGGAAGCCGTCGGGCGTCATGACGCGCAACGCCGCCCACGTGCGCACGACGTTGACGCGGGCGAGACGCGGGAAGAGCCGCACGGCGCGGTTCGCGATCGTGCCGGTGACGCCGAGTCCGGTCGCAGTATCGAACCCCGTTTCCTCGAGCGAATCGCCCAGCATCACCGAGCCCTCGTCGGTCTGCCGTACTGTCACCACCGGATGATGCAGGAAGGGCTGTACCCGCTCGGTCACGACGATCTGCCCACGCTGAGGCCGCACCGGCACACTCAATCCCAGCATCGGCGCGAGACGTGCGTTGCCGTTGCCGGCGCAGAGCGCCACGCGCGCCGCCTCGATAGTGCCGCCCGACGAAAGCAGCCGGAACCCGCCCCCACCGCGCGGCAGGATCGTCTCGACCGCGTGGCGCGCGAGATAGGGAGTGCCGGCACGCGCGAGCGCCGTGTGCAGCGCGCGCAGCAGCTTCAGCGAATTAGTGTGACCGTCGAGCGGACAGAAGCTGCCGCCGACAACCTCCGGCCCGATTTCGGGCAGCATGCCGCGCACCCGCTCGCGGTCCAGGATCTCATAGGGGTAGCGCTGCATTGCCGGCTGATTGTGCAGGCGCTTCAAGTTGTCAGCGCGCGCCTGCAGCTCCGCGTCTGACAGAGCCAGGTGAAAACCGCCCGGACGGCGATGCGCGACGTCTATGCCACTCTCGCGGCCGAGCTCGTCGGCGAAACCGGCCCAGGCCTCCGACGAGGCCACGGTCCAGGCCGCGTACTCCGGCATGCCCATGCCTTTGCTCTGCACCCACACCAGCGCGAAGTTGCCGCGCGAGGCGCGGAACGCGATGTCGCCTTCGTCCAGCACCACAACGCGGGCGCCGGTTCGTGCGGCGCCCCACGCCACGGCGGCGCCGACCAATCCGCCGCCCACGACCGCGAGGTCGAATGAGCGTGCGGTCATGCGAGAAGCGCCGGCAGGCGGCGCATGTCGTCGAACAACTCGGCGCCCGCTGCGGCAAGCCCTTCCGGATCGGTGAAGGGGCCGGCATAGCCCAGCACGCGCATGCCCGCGGCGACTCCGGCCTGAACGCCGGGCACCGAGTCCTCGATCACGACGCATTCCATGGGCGCCGCGCCCATCGTGGCGGCCGCGTGAAGGAAAAGATCGGGCGCCGGCTTGCCACGTTTCACCATCGCAGCGACGAAGATGTGGGCGGGGTCGAAGAAGCCGCCGAGGCCGGTCGTCGCCAGCGACTCGCGAACCTTGTCCTCCCAGTTCGACGATGCAACGCAGCGCGGACCGCGCAAAGCGCCCAACGCCTCGGCGACGCCGTCGACCGCCTGCAACGGCCGCTTGGCAAACTCGGCCTGCACCTCGGTCCAGACGATGCTCTCGAAGTCGGCCGGCACCTTGCGTCCCAGCGCGCGCTCGACGATCGCGACCGCGTCGGCCCAGGGTCGTCCCATCAGGTGACGCCGCTCATCCTCTACAGTCCAGGGCAGGCCCATGCGATTCAACACCGCGGTCCAGGCGATATTGTAGAACGGCTCGGTATCGACCAGCGTGCCATCGCAGTCGAAGATCAGCAGCGCTGCGCTCATGCCTGCACCACGAGGCCGAGCAGCTGCGGAAGCGCGCGCATGTCGTCGAAGAGTTCGCCGCCCTCGGCCTGCAGCGCCGCGCGATCGGTCCAGGGCGCACCGACATAGGCCAGCGCGCGCATGCCGGCCGCGCGCGCCGCGACGATGCCGGGCGCGGAGTCCTCAATCACGATGCAGGCATCGGGTGCGGCCCCCATGCGGCGCGCGGCATGGAGAAACAGGTCCGGTGCGGGTTTGCCCCGCGCGACCTCGGAGGCGCTGAAGATGCGACCCTCCAAGCGTGACCACAGCCCGGTCAGACCGAGTGTCAGGCGCATCTTGTCATGGCCGCCCGAGCTCGCGACGCAGTGCGGCACACCGGCCGCCGCGATCGCGTCGAGCGCCGCGCCGATTCCCACGACGGCCCGCACCGGTGCCGCGCGGAAGGCGGCGAAGGTGTCTACGTTCAGCCGGTCGATGAAATCGTCCGGCAGCGCGCGCCCCAGCTCGGCTTCGACGATCGGCAGGCAGGCTTTGAGCGAGCGCCCCATCAGGCGGCGCATCGTCTCCTCGACCGTCCAATCGAGCCCCTCGCGCCGCAGCGCGTCGGCGAAGCACCGGTTGGCCAGCGGTTCGCTATCGACCAGCACGCCATCGCAATCGAAAATCACCAGCATCGGTCAGAAAGGCTTGTCGCCCGCCACGGTGACGCGGTTGCCCGACCGGGTGTGGGGCCAGTAGTCCCACATCGCACGATGCTGGGCGCAGCGATTGTCCCAGAAGGCGAGCGAGTTTGCGCGCCAGCGGAAGCGGCATTGGAAGAGCGGGTTCTCCATGTGCTCGTAGAGATAGCGCAGGATGCCCTCGCTCTCGTCGCGCGGCACACCGACCAGGCCGCGGGTGAAGCCGCGATTGACATAGAGCCCCTTGCGACCGGTCACCGGATGGGTGCGCACGACCGGATGCTCGGCGCGCGGATAGCTCGCCTTGTCGACAACGCCATGGTTGGCATAGAGGCCGCGATAGACCTGCTCGCCGTCGTGGATCGCGGTGAGCCCTTCAAGATAGGCCTTCATGCGGTCCGACAGCGCCTCGTAGGCGGCATACATGCTGGCGAACAGCGTGTCGCCACCCTTGGGTGGGCAGGTCTTGATGTAGAGGATGCTGCCCATCGGCGGCTCGACATCGCAGCTGACGTCGGTGTGCCAGCCCTCGCCGTTGGCGCGCGGGCTGTCCTTGTCGGCGTGGATGATCATGAGCTCCGGTCGACCCGGCTCGTGGGGCGCCGCCGGGTGGACGTGCAAATCGCCGAACAGGCGACCGAAGGCGACATGCTGATCCGGCGTGATCGCCTGGTCGCGAAAGAAGATCACCAGATTCTCGGCGAGCGCGCGGTGCAACTCATCCTGCTGGCGGTTGGTCAGCGGGCGGGACAAGTCGATCCCGTCGATCTCGGCGCCGATGATGGGCGTGAGCTTGTCGACACGGATGGTCTCGTAAGGTGCACTCTCGGCCACGCTGTGACGGTAGCGCGGGCCGCCATTGCCGCGCATCGCGTTGCTCTGCATCGCTCGTTCCTCCGCCGAACCGCGACCAGCTTACGCAAGAGGCGGGGTCGGGGAAACTATGATCGCGCGTCTCCATATCGCCACGCGCTTTGCGGCCAGCGTGGACAGTTGGGACCACGATGAAGCGGGCGACGGCAGCCGGCGGCTGGGCTAGGGTCTCGCAAAACAAGCGGAGGACCCATGACCAGTTTCGATCCGATCGCCAGCCAGACTGTGCGCACCGCCGAGACGCGCGAGCCGGGATTCGTTCACGCCGCGCAGCGCGCCGCTGCAGCCCAGCGACTGGCCAAGCGCAAACGCCCGCCCAACATCCTCGTGTTCCTGATGGACGATGTCGGTTGGGGGGACTTCGGCTGCTATGGCGGCGGCGTCGCGGTGGGCGCGCCAACGCCGCACTTCGACCGGCTGGCGGCGGGCGGATTGAGACTCACCTCGTGCTACTCCGAGCCCTCTTGCTCTCCGTCGCGCGCCACGTTGATGACCGGCCGCGTCCCCAATCGGCATGGGCTGCATCGCCCGCCGATGTACGGCGAGCCGGGTGGCTTGCAGGGCGAGGTCACGCTGCCGCAGCTACTGGGTGAGGCGGGATACACCACCCAGGCCGTCGGCAAGTGGCACATCGGCGAGAACGAGGCCTCGCAGCCGCAGCATGTCGGCTTCGACGACTTCTACGGGTTCCTGTCGGTCTCCGACATGTACAGCGAATGGCGCGATCCGCAGTTCTTCCCCGAGATCGTCTATTCGGCCGCCCGCACCGAGTGGATCAAGAACATGCCCTTCAATCGCTGCTTCGTGCACGCCAAGAAAGGCGGCGCGGCGAGCAACGTGGAGGAAGTGACCATCCCGGTGCTCTCGCAACTCGACGAGAAATGGTGCCGCTACTCCGAGGATTTCATCCAGCGCCAGGCAGGGACCGGCAAGCCGTGGCTGCTCTATCACTGCACGCGCGGCGCACACTTCGACAACTATCCGGCCGAAAAGTATCTCGGCAAGTCGCCGGCCAAGCATCCCTACAAGGATACGCTGCTGGAACTCGACGAGATCATGGGCCGGCTGGTCGCCTCACTGGCGAAGTCGGGGCAGCTCGAGGACACGCTGATCTTCGTGTCATCGGACAACGGCCCTCATATGGAAACCTGGCCCGACTCGGCCTTCACGCCCTTCCGCTGCGCCAAGGGTTCCACCTGGGAAGGCGGCGTTCGGGTGCCGGGCCTGATGAGCTGGCCGGGCACGATCGAGGCGGGTCAGTCCAGCGATGGGCTGTTCGACTTCAATGATCTGCTGCCCACCGCGCTTGCGCTTGCCGGTGCGAGCGAGAAGCTGCCCCAGGATCGCTACATCGATGGCATCGACCAGAGCGACTTTCTGGTGGCGCCGGGCGGGCTCTCGAACCGCAAGTATCACTACTACTGGCTCGGCACGACGTTCTCGGGACTGCGGTGCGGCGAGTACAAGATGCTGATCTCGGCCGCGAGCGACGCGCCGACCGACGCGGCGGGCCCCGGCGGCTTCACCGGCGTGCTGGAGCGCTTCGCCTATCCCCGGCTCTACAATCTCTATCTGGACCCCAAGGAGCAGCACAACTACCTCACGCGCAAGCTCGCCTATGTCGAGGCCTTCCAGCTCGGCATGCGCACCCACCTCGGCACGTTCCGCAAGTTTCCGCCGAAGCGCGTGATGGGGCTGAAGGTGAAAGACGAACGCGCGGGGTGAGCGGCTAGTTGCGGCACTCGATCAGGCCGCGACAGACCACCTGCGCCTGGATTTCGGCGGCGCCCTCGAAGATGTTGAGGATGCGCGCGTCGCAGAGCACGCGGCTCACCGGATACTCCATCGCATAGCCGTTGCCGCCGTGGATCTGGAGCGCGTTGTCGGCGTTGCTCCAGGCGACGCGCGCAGCGAGGAGCTTCGCCATGCCGGCCTCGATGTCGCAGCGGCGGTCCTCGTCCTTTTCGCGCGCGGCGAAGTAGGTGAGCTGGCGGGCGATCATCGTCTCGACCGCCATCCAGCCGAGCTTGCCGGCGACCCGCGGGAAGGCGAGCAACGGCTTGCCGAACTGGATGCGTTCGCGGGCATAGCGCAGGCCGAGCTCCAGCGCGTTCTGAGCCACACCAACGGCGCGGGCCGCGGTCTGGATGCGCGCGCTCTCGAAGGTCGCCATCAGCTGCTTGAAGCCCTGGCCCTCGACGCCCCCTAGCAGGTTCTCCGCCGGCACCTCGAAACCGTCAAAGCCGATCTCGTACTCCTTCATGCCGCGATAGCCGAGCACGTTGATCTCGCCACCGCTCATGCCCGCGGCGGGGAACGGGTCGGCATCGCTGCCGCGCGGCTTCTCGGCGAGGAACATCGAGAGCCCGCGATAGCCCGGCGCCGAGGCGTCGGAACGTGCCAGCAGCGTCATGATGTCGGCACGCGCCGCGTGGGTGATCCAAGTCTTGTTGCCGTTGATGCGAAACACCTCGCCATCCCGGACCGCGCGGGTCCGCAGGCTCGCGAGATCGGAGCCGGTGTTGGGTTCGGTGAACACGGCGGTGGGCAGGAGCTCACCCGAGGCGATGCGTGCGAGGTACTTCTTCTTCTGCGCCTCTGTGCCCCCGGCGCGGATCAGCTCGGCGGCGATTTCCGAGCGCGTGCCCAGCGAGCCCACGCCGATATAGCCGCGCGACAGTTCTTCGGTGACGACGCACATGGCGAGTTTGCCCATGCCGAGGCCGCCCCATTCCTCGGGCACGGTGAGGCCAAAGACGCCGAGTTCAGCCATGCGCTGAACCACCGGCAGCGGAATCAGCTCGTCACGCAAGTGCCAGCCATGGGCATGCGGCGCGACCTCGCTGTCGACGAAGCGGCGGAACTGGCGTCGCACCTCCTCCAGCGCCGGATCGCCCAGTGCCGCATCACCAAACGCGCCGGTGTCGAGCGCGTCCTGGATCAGCTCGGCGATCCGCACGCGCAGGGCCGCGCTGTTAGCCGCGATCAGTGTCCGCACCGCCGGCGTGTCGAGCTCGCTGGCATCGAGCCCTAGATCGGCAGGCCGCACGATCTCGACCTGGCTGACGGCGATGCCGCCCTTGAGCTGCGCGAGATACTCGCCGAAGCCGCACAGCAGGATCGCGCATTCCAACTCGCCCGCTTCCCCCGCCTCCGCCCAGCGTCGCATCTGGCCAAGCGCCGCCACATAGGTGGCGATCCAGGCGAAGCCATGCGCGGCGAACTGCTCGCGCTCGAGCAGCGCCGGCTCGACGCGGCCGGCCGGCGCGATCCGCGCGCGAACGGCCTCGCGGGCCGCCGCTTCGTAACGCTCGACAGCCACCATGGCGTCGGCACAAAGCACGGCGAGATTGTTCGGCAAGAGTGACATTTCTAGGCTCTCGGAAAAGGGGTAGGAGACTGGCCGATTGTAAATTCGCGCGCAATAGTGACCCCCTGAGGGGAGGTTTTCGCGTTCAATAATGACCCCCTTCTAACGCTGTGTGTCAGCGTCCCTTCCTTTTGGGCCGATGCGGTCTGGGAAGGGTTTGGGGG
>Ga0194116_10000180_pt1 | contig 126889 bp, 112 predicted proteins | sample TA2MahsurfametaG_4_FD_148617 | JGI IMG/M metagenome (GOLD analysis project Ga0194116, IMG submission 148617) | Freshwater microbial communities from Lake Tanganyika, Tanzania - TA2015008 Mahale S9 surface | ecosystem: Environmental > Aquatic > Freshwater > Lake | place: Tanzania: Lake...
GGGCAGGAGGCCGTGGTCTCGGAAGTCCTGGCCACCATCCTGGCCGGCGGCCATTGCCTGTTGCGGGGCGTGCCGGGGCTGGCGAAGACGCTGCTGGTGAAGACCTTCGCCGAGGCGGTCGATCTGCGATTCAGCCGCATTCAGTTCACTCCTGACTTGATGCCGTCGGACATCATCGGGGCCGAGGTGATTGATGACGACCGCAGTGGCGGTGAACGCCGCGTGCGCTTCCTGCCAGGACCGGTGTTTGCCAACATCCTTCTGGCTGACGAAATCAACCGCACCCCACCGCGCACGCAGGCGGCCCTGCTCGAGGCGATGCAGGAGGGGCAGGTGACTGTCGGCGGGCATCGTCACACCCTGCCCCAGCCGCTCTTCGTGCTGGCCACGCAGAACCCCATCGAGCAGGAAGGCACGTATCCGTTGCCCGAGGCGCAGCTCGATCGCTTCATGACCAATGTGGTCATGTCATACCCCTCGCTCGACGAGGAACGGACGATGCTGATGCAGACGACCGGGGTGCGCACCGCCACGGTTCGCCGTGTCGCCGACGGTCCCACCCTTCAGCGGGCGCAGCGTCTCGTCCGTGACATCGTCGCGGCCACCAACATCGTCGAGGCCGTTGCGGTGCTGGTCAGGGCTACCCGCCCCGGGGCCTCGTCTGACGTGCCGGCATTCGTCACCGAATGGGTACGCTGGGGCGCGGGTCCGCGGGCAGGACAATCGCTGCTGCTCCTCGCCAAGGCGCGGGCCGCGCTGGACGGACGACCGGCGGTCAGCCTCGACGATGTGCGGGCGATGGCGTTGCCGGTGTTGAGACACCGGGTCCTGCTCAACTTCCAGGCCGAGGCCGACGGTGTGGAGGTCGATGCGCTCGTGACCCGCCTCGTCAACGCGGTGCTGTTGCAGTAATCACGCCATGTCAGGGACGGCGATGCTCGAGGTGCCACGACTGCCGCACGACCTGCTGTGGGTGGCGCGCCACCTGTCGTCGACACTGCGAATGGGTTGGCACCGCAGCACGCGCATCGGGGGCACCGCCGAGTTCAGCCACCTGCGGGCATATCGTCCGGGAGACGACCTCACGCACATCGACTGGAAGACGAGTGCGCGGACCGATCGCCTGCTGACGAAGGTGTTCCGGATGGCGGCCGCCGGGGATGCGCTGCTCGTGCTCGACGTTTCGCGGTCGATGGGCTGGGGACACAAGTTGCCGCTGCTGCGCACGACCGCAGCCGTGCTGGCAGCCCTCGTCATCGAGCAGGGAGACGCAGCCGGCTGGCTGGTTGTCGACTCCGATCTGCGGCGTCGCCTGTTCCCTGTGCGTGGCGGGGCCTTCTACCTCAGCGGACTGGTGGCAGGACTCTCGCGGCTTGACGCCACGGGCACGACAGATACGGCCGCGTTACTCGCCGCGGCTGGTCACACGCTGGTACGACGGTCCAGCGTCCTCATCCTTTCCGACTTTTACGACGATGACCGGATGCTTCCGGTGATGAGACACCTGGCAGGTCAGGGACACGAGATCGTGGCGGTGCATGTGCTGACGCCAGAGGAGCAGACGCTCCCCGCCGCGGGTGCCGCAGAGTATGTCGACGAAGAAACCGGGCAGCGGGTGAGCCTCGAGCACGGTCGGGCTCGTGCGGCGGTGACGCAGCGGGTGGCGACGTGGCGCTCCGGGCTCGAGCGTGCGATACGGTGCTCGGGTGGGGACTATGTGCATGTCAGCACCGTGCCGACGCTGACGCGCGATCTGGAACTGTGGCTGCGAAAGCGCGAGGCGCGGGGCTGACATGCGACTGTTTGTCGAAAGTCCCGCCGTGCTGTGGTGGATGCTGGGGGCGCTCGTGGCTGTGGCCCTGCATCTGCTGGCGCGGCCGCGGGCTGACGCACGGGCGTGGGCGAGCGTGCGCTTCCTCGAAGCCACACCGCTGTCACTGCGCCGCTGGGCGACGCTGCGTGATCCGTCCCTGCTCGCTGCACGCGTGGCGTTGGTGTGTCTGGCGGCACTGGCTTTTGCCGGTCCGGTGGTGGTGACGCCGAGCCGCGAGCAGGCTGCGCGCCTGCAGACGGCGCGGGCCGTGGTCTCGGACGGCGGCGGAGACATGGTTGACGAGGAACGTCGAGGCGCTGTGGCGAATGCGGTGTTTGTGCGCCCGTCGCTTCGCGATGCGGTCGACGAAGCGGCGCAGTGGCTGGCGCAGCAGTCGGCCTTCCGCCGTGAAGTTGTGATCGTCTCGTCCTTCAGAAGAGGTCGCGTCGATGCGTCGGCATTCACAGCGGTCGGTGCAGGTGTTGGGGTGCGACTCGTGCGAGTGGCCGGCGATCCACCCTTGAGTCAACGTGAACTGGCGGTGGCCGTGCGTGTGCCAGTGACGTCCTCGGGCACGGGAGTGGACGGGGCGATACGCGCAGGCGCGGGCATACACGTTCCGAATGACAGCGAGTATTCGGTGCAGGCCGACACCAATGATGGCGGCGTTCCGATCGCGGAGGAAGACGAAGACGACCCCGACGCCCCCTGGCCCGTTTCCACCATCCAGGTCGTCGATCACACAGGCCGCTGGACGCGTCAGATCGAGCGATGGAGCTTTGCGTCTACTCACACCGAGCGACAGCTGCTCGGATCGACGCCCATGACTCCGCTGCCGCTTTCCATTGAGGCGAGGGCAGTGACAGGCAGCGTGGCACCTGAGGACGGGCAGGCGGCCCTGCATGGCGAGGCCGCACAGGGCCTCAGGCTACCGCCTTCGGGACTGCTGGGGGCCACGGTGTATCAATGGGATGGCCGCCCTGAGGCCTTGACGGCAGCCCTCGAGAATGCAGCGACGTTGCCGGTCGGGCAATGGGAACCCGACCAGATGACCGACGCCGAGCTGCGGGCGTTCGAGCGCGAGCCCGCGCCAGAGGGCATGCCCGACATGAGCGGCCTGTCGGATCGTCGATGGTTCTGGACGGCGGTGCTGCTGCTCATGACGGTGGAGACGTGGCTGCGCGGGAGATCGTCGTGAGCGTGCTGGAACAGCTGGCACCCGTGCGGCAGCGCCTCCGCGTGCGCACGCTGTTGTGGGCGGTGGCTGCTGCCGCGGTTGCCGGCGCCTCTGTGCGCACCCTGGGGCAGGAGTTGGGACGTCAGCTTGGACCTGCGTGGAGCTCGGACGTGCTGCCCGTGATTGCCGCCGTGTTCGTGGCCGTCCTGATTGGGATGCGTGCACGCGCGCAGTGGCACTGGATGCAGGTGGCCGATGCGGTAGAAGTCTCGCATCGCGAGTGCGCCAACTGCGTGCGGGCCCTGGTCGACGTGGAACTCAAGCGGATCGATGTCACACCATCCGCTCATGCGCGCCTCGGTGTCGCAGTCCGCGAGCTGATGGCAGGCGTGCGACCGTCGCAGGTGGTGCCCTTGCGCACGCCTCTTGCCGTGATGCTCTGTGCAGTGGCTGGCTCTCTTGTGATTGTCGGTGCAGCTCCGGCGATCGATCCGCCTCGGGTGACGCCAGGTGCGATGGCAGAGGCCACACCCCTCGATGTCACGGTGGAGATGACGCCGCCCATCTATCTGGAGGACTCCGCGCGTGCAATGCGTGGGGAGGGCAACGTGCAGGTGCCGGAAGGATCGTCGCTGCGCCTTCGGGTCTCGACGTCGTGGACCGCCGCATGGGTCGAGCCGGCGTTGACCGGCCCGGGGATCACCCTTGCACGCGCTGGCGATGGCATGTGGCTCAGTGCACCGTTCATGCTGTCGTCAGCACAGGTGCTCGTGGTGGCCACCGGCCCTGCGCACGGCGATCTGCGCGAGTCGCGCGTCGTGTCGCTGCAGGTGACGAAAGATGCCGCGCCCCAGGTGTCGATTGCGACGCCGGGCCGTGACGTCGTGCGAGTGGTCGGGGCCACCGACCCGCTAGTGGTGCGACTGGAGGCCGCGGACGATCATCGTCTGGCGGCACTTGAGCTGCGCTACGTGCGATTGACGGGAGGCGGCGAAACGTTCACATTCACCGACGGTACGGTGCCGCTGGTGCGTACCGAGGTCAGCTCCCGCGTGTGGACAGCTGATGCGCGATGGGCGGTCGGTGGACTCGCGCTCGAGCGCGGTGAGTCACTGGTGTATCGCGGGGCGGTGCGTGACAGTCGCCCCGGAGCCGACTGGGTCATGTCCGATTCCTATGTCATTGACATCGGCACGCCTCTTGAGGCCTCCGGGGCCGGCGCTGATCTGCCTGAGGAAGATCGCCGCTACGCGATCAGCCAGCAGATGGTGATTGTGAAGACCGAGCGACTGCAGACACAACGGTCGACGCTCTCCGACGAGGCCCACCTCGAGCAGGCACAGATGCTGGCGGCCGAGCAGCGGCGTGTGCGTGCTGAAGTCGTGTTCCTGAGCGGCGGAGATATCGCCGATGAAGTGGAAGAGGCCGAGCACTCGCACGAGCTGCAGGAGGGCCGCCTCGAGAATGTGGGTCGCGCCGAGATGGTGCGTGCGATGGCCGAAATGTCTCGCGCCGAGTCGGCCCTGACCGCGGGCGATCTGCGGGCGGCACTGCGGTTTGAACGCGCCGCGCTTGGGGCACTGCAGCGTGCGTTCGACCGGCGACGCTACTTCCTGCGGACGCCGACGGAGCGAACGCGGATCGACCAGTCGCGGCGACTCTCCGGTGATCGCCGCGGTGCCGTGGGAGGGACTCATTCATCGGAACGGTTGGCGGGGCCGGACCATCGCGCCAGCGCTGCGATCGATCGCGCCGCTGAAGCGCTGCGATCGCCTGTGGTGCCGACCGCAGCGTTGATGGCCGAACTGGTGGCCGTTGCACCGGATGACCGCGAGTGGAGATTGATGGTTGGCGAGTGGGCTGCTGCGGACGCACGGGCGGCCGAGGGCGGGCCACGAGATGCCCTGCTGCAGTGGCTGCGCATGCGACAGCTGCAGATGCTGCCCCCGGCGTCCGCTGGTCTGCCGACGCTGGCCGCGGGGGCCGGCTTCGCGAACGACGCCCGGATACGGGAGCGGCGATGAAGCTGGCTGGTCTGTGGCGTTTGCTCGCGATCGGTGTGGCCCTGATGGCGTGGCTTGATCCACCGGTGAGCGTCCGCACGGTGCCTCCTGTGCCGATCGATGTCTTCGTGACGGAAGGCGATGAGGCGGCCGCCCGTGCGCTCATCACCGCAGTCGACCGGAATCTCCCCACGCACGTAACCATGGCGGCCCCTCAGTTGACGAGGTCCGATCGGCCTGCACCCTGCACCCCTCTGCGGCCGTGTGTGGTCATGGGCGAGGCCTCTGACCGCGTGCGCCTGCCGGCAGATGCCCTCGGGCGTGTCGTGCTGGTGACGTTGCCCACCGTGACCTCACGCGGCGCTCGCGTGACGCAGCTGACTACGTCGCCCACCCATCAGCTGGGGGCCGCACAGGCGACCGTGACCGTAGAAAGTCGAGGCCTCACGGGCGAACGCGGACGAATCACGCTGACGCAGGCGGGTCTTCCCGCGGGATCTGCTGACATCACCTTTACCAATGCTGAACGCATTGAGGCGACCGTGCCCTGGGTGCCATCAGAGGCATCACCGGCGGTATTGCGGGCATCGGTCGAGGTGCTGGAAGGTGACCCGCCCGGCCGCCAGTCTTCTGCCGCATCGGGCGTCGAGGCAGAAGGGACGAGCCCAGGGCCCGCAGGTCCCTCGACCGACGCGGATGCGGTCAGCGTTCTGGTGCCGGTCCGCACCACACCCTGGCCGGTACTGGTGCACGAGGCACGTCCGTCGTGGGCCACCACGTTCGTGCGTCGCGCGCTCGAGGACGATCCACGATTTGCCGTCTCGGCTGCGACGTCCGTGGCCCCCGGACTGACGGTTGAACGAGGACGTGCGTCGGCGTCCCGACACCCCTTGAGCGAGTTGGCCCTCGACGACACACACGTCGCCATCGTCGGAGCTGCCGAACAACTGTCGGCGAGCGAGGTGACTCGGCTCAAACGGTTCGTGCGGCAGCGGGGAGGTGCGCTGGTGCTGGTGCCTGATCGCGAGTGGTCGGGACCGGTGACGACACTTGTCCCGGGTCGATGGCCGTTGGTCGCGTCTGCCGAGCTGCGGCGCATCGGACCACTGTCGGGTCGTGAATGGCTGTTGGCCGAGCAACTGGGCCCTGGTGATGTGCCGGTGCTTTCGGACGGCGACCGTGTTGGCGCGACGGTGACCGCGATGGGTCACGGCTTGCTGCTGGTCAGTGGCGCGCTCGACGCCTGGCGATTTCGTGGAGACGCCACGGCGTGGAACCAGTTCTGGGTGCGCCTGCTGGCCGACGTTGCCGGCCGAACACCAGATCGTCTGCAGGTGACGTTGCGGTCAGGGGATCGGGCGGGGCGCTTTGCATTGGATGTCCGTCGTCGGTCACTGGTGTCGAGCCCGACGCTTGAAATCGCTGCCCGCCAGCAGTGCGCCGATGACGCACCTCGGCCGCTGCGTGTGTGGCCGGGCTTACACCTCGATCAGTTCAGGGTCGAAGTAGAAGCGGTGGCTCGGCCGTGTCGTGTGACCGTCACCGCAGGTGCTGATGCGACGTCCGTGATGATGCCTGCGGTCGACGCCGCCCCGTCCCTTGGGGCTCAGACCCTCGTCGCATGGGGGCCGGACGTCACTCGCGCCGGAGGCACGCACGTCGAGACCGGGGCAATGGGCCTGACTGAGTTCATGACGAGTCTGCCGGTACCCGAGGCAGTTGACGAGGTCCGTTATCCCATGCGCTCGCCGTTCTGGATGGTCGTGGTGCTCGGGTCGCTGGGCATCGAATGGTGGCTGCGTCGACGCGCCGTGGGGCGTTGATACAGTGAGGGGGAATTGAGGCACGCATGGCGTACGCACGCGACGAAGTGAAGGCAATCACCGACAAGGTGCTGAACATGTGCAAGGCTGACGCGGTACAGGTCGGCTTTTCGGGTGGAGAGCGTTCGGCGACACGCTTCGCCAACTCGAGCATCACGGCCAACCTGGTCGAGCACGATCAGGAAGTGCAGATCACCGTGTACTACGGCAAGCGCACGGCCTCGGCCACGACACATCAGTTTGACGATGCCACCTTGCGACGCACCATTGAGGGCGTGCAGGCCCTCGCGCAGCGCAAGCCGGAAAATCCCGAGGTGATGCCGCTCGTTAAGCCACCGCAGCAGTATCTCGAGGTTGAGGCCGCGCTGCCCTCGGCTGTGGGCTTCGGCCCGGCCGAGCGCGCGCAGATGGTGAAGGTCAGCACGGACATCTGTGAGAAGAAGGGCGTGCTCGGTGCCGGCTACATTCCCAAGTTCGACTGGGTGAATGCCACTGCTAACTCGGAGGGGCTCTTCACCTACTTCCGCTATGCCGATGCCAGCTTCATCCTGACCTGTCGCACGCCCGATCAGACAGGCTCGGGATGGGCCGGCACCACGGGCGCCAAGGATATCCGCAACATCGACGCAGCGATGCTGACCGAAGTAGCAGCCGACAAGGCTCTCAAGTCGGCGAAGCCCCGCGCCATCGAGCCGGGCAACTACACCGTCATTCTCGAACCCAGGCCCGCCGCGCGCTATCTGTCGCTGATGCTGGGCAGCCTCAACGCCCGCAGTGCCGAGGAGGGTCGCAGCTTCATGAGCGGCAAGGCCCGCGGAGAGACACGGCTCGGCGAAAAGATCTTCGGCGACAACTTTACCCTGCGCAGCGAGATTAGCAATCAGGTGCTGCGCCAGTCACCCGTCGGGCAGGATGGCCTGCCGGCGCGCGACATCACATGGATCGAAAAGGGGGTTGTCAAGAACCTCTACTACGACCGCTACTGGGCACAGCGCCAGAAGAAAGATCCGACCGGCACCATGCCTGGAATGAGCCTCGTGATGGATGGCGGCACCGCGTCGATCGACGAGATGATTCGTTCGACCCGCAGGGGGCTGCTGGTGTCGTTCTTCTGGTACATTCGGCCGGTCGACACTATGACGTTGCTCAACACGGGCATGACCCGCGACGGGCTGTTCCTCATCGAGAACGGCGAAATCGTCGGTCCGGTGCAGAACTTCCGATGGAACGAGTCGCCTGCCGTCAGCTTCAACAACATCTCGATGCTCGGGCGCCCCATTCCGATGCACACCGGCGAGGCGTACGACAACCCGGGCACGGCGCTGGTGCCGCCGATGAAGCTCGAAGATTTCACTATGACCTCCATTTCCCCAGCGGTGTAGCCATGCAGAGACGAAACTTTGTCAAATCGCTGAGTGCCGCCGGCCTGGCGCTGTATGCCAGTGACCTCGTGGGTGATCTAGTGGCGCAGTCGCCGCGCGGCCAGGTGCTGCAGTCGTCCTTCAAGGGGCTGTCCGACATTGCGCTCGGCGAGGCCAAACGCCGCGGCTGTTCCTACGCCGATATCCGCTTCACCCGCAATGTCAATGACAGCGTCGCCGTGCGCGATCGCATCGTCACCGACGCGTTCGGCTTCGGCGCAGGAGGACACGAGGAGAGTGCCGGGTTTGGCGTGCGCGTCATTCACAGCGGGGTGTGGGGGTTTGCCAGCAGCCCGATTGTGAATGAGGCCGAGATCAGGAAGATCACGGCACAGGCCGTCGACGTGGCTCGAGCCAGCGCCATCAGCAAGCGTTTCGAGGTCACGCTGGCGCCGGTGCCGGCCTACACGGATTACTGGTCGGTGCCCGTGGAGGTCAACCCCGAATCCGTGTCGCTCGACGAGAAGATTGCCTTCCTGATGGCCATCAATGAGGTGGCGCTCAAGGTGCCGGGCATCATCCGTGTGCAGTCGCAGATGGCGTTCGACTTCGAGTGGAAGTATCTCGCAACCTCCGAGGGGTCGTACATCGAGCAGGAAATCTGGCGAACGGCGCCGGGCTTTACCGTGTCGGCGCTCAAGGACGGCAAGCTCAAGACGCGCACGTTCAGCGTGGCCCCGCGTTCGGCCGGCTACGAGGTCGTCACCGGTGCGCGCCTGCTCGAGAACGTCGAGCGCATCTGCGCCGAGGCCATCGAGCACTGCACGGCGCCTCCGGTCGGCGTCGGGCTCAAGGACATCATCATGACGCCCGCGCACGCCATGCTGACCATTCACGAGATCGTGGCGCACCCCACGGAACTCGATCGCGTGGTCGGCTACGAGGCGAACTATGCCGGCACGAGCTTCGTGAAGAAGGACGATATTGGCAAGCGCATGATGGGTTCGAAGCTGTTCAACGTGACGGCCGACCGCACACTCGAAGGCGGCATGTGCACCGTGGGCTATGACGATGACGGCGTCAAGTCGCAGGCGTGGCCGCTGGTGCGAGAGGGGCGGCTGGTGGGGCTGCAGACCAATCGCGAGACCGCACACTACATCGGCGAGAAGGAATCGCGCGGCTGCACGTTTGCCACGTCGTGGCGCAACTATCCGTTCCTGCGCATGCCCAATGTGCATGTTGATCCCGGCCCGCCCGGGTCGCCCACGCCCGACGAGATCATTGCCGACACGAAGGACGGCGTGCTCATCGACGGTCGCGGCAGCTACTCAATCGATCAGCAGCGCTTCAACGGGCAGTTTGGCGGCGACGCCTTCTGGGAAATCCAGAACGGCAAGAAGGTGCGGATGGTCAGCGATGTGACCTACAACGCCATCACGACCGATTTCTGGCAGAACCTCGACGCCATCACCGGCAAGGAGCACTGGGAAATGTTCGGCACCACCGGCGACGCCAAGGGGCAGCCGGTGCAGATCAACCATCCCTCGCACGGCTCGCCGTGGTGCCGCATCCGACGCATCATGGTGGGGGCGGCATACAGCTGAGGCCCGCGCGGCGGGCACTCAACTGGTCATCGCATACGCCACGATGTTGACGGCAAACCGCGTGTTGTCGTCCCGCTGGAAGCGTTTGTTGCGCCAGTCGTAGTCCCACTCGCAGCCATAGTCTTTGTTGGAGTAGAGCACCGCGAGGCGGCCGCGGTGCTCGTGCCCGCGCAGATAGTCGTGGACCAGGTCGTCGCCCCAGCCATTGAGTTCGTGGGTGGTCTGCGGCGGCCCGTCGGGAAACTGGAAGAACGCGCGATAGAGCGGGTGGGTGCGCGGCAGCCGAGGCAGCAGGGGCGTCGCGGGGGCCACCAGGCGCATTTCCTGCTCGAACGACACGGCGTAGAGGCCCGCGACGTCGTGATTACAGTCATCCGAAAACAACAGCCCGCCCCCTTCGATGAAGCGTGCGAGCCCGGCGCGTTCCCTTGCACTGAATCGCACGAGCTTGTGCCCCGTCATGAAGAGGAAGGGGAAGGCGCCCAGTTCCTCGGAGTCTGCGGTGATCACGACTTCGTCCCCGTAGACGGGAATCTGGGTGTACTCAACAACCGAGTTGAGCACATTGGCGGCCACCTTCGGGTTGTAGTCCCAGTCGCCCGAATCGTAGCGCAGGCGCGCAAACACAAACTCATGACTGCGCGGGCCTCCACGCGTAGCGGTGCGGGGCGGCGCGCCCTGACGGCCGCGTGCACGGGCATCGGCAGTTCCACGCGTGCCCGCTGCAGCGAGGTCGGAGGCGATCACGGAGGTGAGGGCGACGCCCGCGAGAAACGCGCGCCGGGTGAGTGACACCTAGTGGCGCCCCTCGGTGGCACGCAGATAGCGGGAAGGCAACGGCCGGTCGATGGCGGCGGCCAGGCTGCGAGATGCAGCAGCCACGGCCGAGAGCGACACACCCGTGTGAACACCGAGGCCGTCCAGCAGGTAAAGCAGTTCTTCGGTGGCGAGGTTGCCTGAGGCGCCCGGTGCGAACGGACAGCCCCCGAGGCCACCCGCGACGCTGTCGAAGGTGGCGACGCCGTACTGGAGCCCGGCCAGCACATTGGCCACCGCCATGCCGCGCGTGTCGTGCAGGTGCAGCGCGAGTCGTGCAAGGGGCACATGGAGCGTCACGGCACGATGCCCTGTGCCCATCCGGGCGTCTGTTTACCGAGGAACGCGCGCAGGCCCTCTTGTCCCTCAGGCGAGACGCGCTGCCGCGCAATCGTTCCGGCGGTGAGGTCGGCGACGGCCTCGGGCCGCTGTCCCCACACCTGGGGAATCAGCTGCTTGGCCGCAGCAATCCCTGTCGGCGCAGCGGTGAGCAGCTCGCGCACGTAGTCAGCCACCGCGGCATCGAGCTCGGGCTCGGGCACCACGCGGTGCACCAGCCCAATCTCGCGTGCCCGCTGGGCCGTGAACCGCATGCCGGTGAGGAACAGCTCGCGCGCGGCCGACACGCCAATTTTCGGGAGGACAAACGGCGAGATCATCGCCGGCAGAATGCCGAGCTTGGTTTCCGTGAAGCCAAACACCGCCGAATCAGCCGCGACGACGATGTCGCACACGGCGCACAGGCCGCTGCCGCCCCCCAGTGCCGCGCCATGCACCCGTCCGACCACTGCGCATGGCAGGGCGTTGATCGCCCGGAACATCGCGGCCGCCCGCTGCGCGTCGTCGAGATTCTCGCGCTCGCTGTAGGTGGCCATCCGGGCCATCCACTCGGCATCGGCACCGGCGCTGAACACCTTACCGGCACCCGACAGCACGACGACCCGCAGTGTCGGGTCGGCAGCGGCGCGGGCGGCCCACCCGGTCAGCTGCGCGATAACGGCCTCGTTGAAGGCATTGCGGACGTCGGGTCGGTCGAGGGTCAGGTATTCGACCGCTCCGTCGCGCCGAGTCGTCAGAAACGATTCGCTCATGCGTGTGTCCTACATGCGGAAGATGCCATAGCGCGGTGGAGGTGTCGGCGCATGACAGGCCGCTGACAGCCCCAATGCCAGGGCACCTCGTGTCTGCATCGGGTCAAGAATCCCATCGTCCCAGAGCCGCGCCGTGGCGTAGTAGGGCGAGCCCTCGCGCTCATACTTTTCGAGAATCGGCTCGCGAATCGCGGCTTCGTCGTCGGCCGACAGCGGCTGTCCCTCGCGGGCCAGCTGGTCGCGCTTGACCGTGGTCAGCACGCCGGCGGCCTGCTCGCCGCCCATCACCGAGATCCGTGCATTGGGCCACATCCACAGGAAGCGAGGGTCATAGGCACGCCCGCACATGCCGTAGTTTCCGGCCCCGAACGACCCGCCGAGCACCACCGTGAATCGGGGCACGACGGAGTTGGCGACGGCGTGGACCATCTTGGTGCCGTCCCTGGCGATGCCGCCACGCTCATACTGGCGACCCACCATGAAGCCCGTGATGTTCTGCAGAAACACCAGCGGCACCCAGCGCATGTTGCACAGTTCGATGAAGTGCGTAACCTTCAGCGCCGATTCGGAAAACAGCACGCCGTTGTTGGCGACGATGCCGATGAGAAATCCGTGGAGGCGGGCAAATCCACATACGATCGTGGTGGCATAGCGTTCCTTGAATTCATCGAACCGCGAGCCGTCCACGAGTCGCGCGATCACCTCGCGCACATCGAACGTCTTGCGCAGGTCGGTACTCACAATCCCATAGAGTTCGGCCGGATCGTAGAGCGGCTCTTCCACCGGAAGCAGGTCTGGCGGAAGGTAATTCTTCGTATTGAGCGTCGAAACGATGATCCGCGCCTGCTGCAGCGCCTCATCGTCGTCATGCGCGTAATAATCGGCGACGCCTGACAGGCGCGTGTGCACATCGGCGCCGCCCAGGTCCTCGGCGGTAACATCCTCGCCAGTGGCGGCCTTCACGAGGGGTGGGCCCCCAAGGAAGATGGTGCCGTTGCCCCTGACGATGATGGTCTCGTCGGACATGGCGGGCACATAGGCACCGCCCGCGGTGCACGAGCCCATCACGACGGCAATCTGCGACAGGCCCTGCGCCGACATGCGGGCCTGGTTGAAGAAGATGCGGCCGAAGTGATCGCGGTCGGGAAAGACCTCATCCTGTCGGGGAAGGAATGCACCACCAGAGTCGACGAGATAGAGGCAGGGCAGGTGATTCTGCTGCGCCACCTCCTGTGCCCGCAGGTGCTTCTTGACCGTGAGGGGGAAGTAGGTGCCGCCCTTCACGGTGGCATCGTTGGCGATGATGACCACCTCGCGGCCCGAGACGCGGCCGATACCGGTGACTATGCCGGCGCCCGGGGCGTCGTCATAGAGGCCGTGTGCGGCGAGGGGCGACAGTTCGAGAAAGGCTGTGCCCGGATCGAGCAGCCGGGACAGCCGTTCGCGCACGGGTAGCTTGCCCTGCTGGCGGTGGCGTTCGATGGCGCGGGGGCCGCCGTCCTGAGCGGCTTTGGCAATGCGGTCGCGGTGCTGCTGCACCAGTTGCTGCAGGCGCTCGGCATTGGCCTGGAAGTCCGCGCTGGCGGGCGTGATGTGGGTGGGAAGCGCGTTCATTGAAGCACGCCGGGAAACGCAGGTCTGGGTATCACCAGCCGCAGCAGTCGGTCTTGAAGCGGCACTGCGGACAGCGCCAGACGGCATGCATGCGATACATGTCGGCACCGCAGCGCTCGCACTTGGTTGGCGGATCATCCTGCCCGCGAACCTGACCGCGCAGCGCCGAGAGCACTGGCGTTACCACGACGGACGGCTTCTGGCTCGTGGAGTCGGACACCCGTCGATTATAGTGGGGACGGAGTCTGCTGTGACATTCCGTCAGCATCTGCGGTTGTTGGCCCGCGCCGCCTGGCGCGGCGTGGGCGAGCTCTACAACAGCGACGGCCTGACCCATGCGGCGTCCATCGCGTATTGCTCGCTGCTGTCGCTGTTTCCCTTTACCCTGCTGATGCTGTCGCTGGTGGGCTGGCTCACACAGAACCAAGGTGAGAGTGACGTACTCGTCGACTTTGTCTTCCGCTATTTCCCGAGGCAGTTCGAGTTCATCACGGGGCAGATTCAGGCCTTCCGCGCGTCGACCTTCCGCATGGGGGTGGGTGGCGTGATTGCTCTGGTGTGGGCGTCGCTCGGGGTGTTCAACGCCGTGACCTCGGGTGTCAACCATGCGTGGGGCGTTGAGCGGCGGCGCAGCTTTCTGAAGCACCGCCTGGTCGGGCTGCTGATGTTCCTGTCGGCCGGCGTCTTCCTGCTGCTGGCCCTGCTCATCGTCAGTGCGACCAATGTGGTGCAATCACGATGGTTTGTGACGCTGTGGCCCGACCTTCCTCTGGTGGCGTGGCTGGGGGGGGTAACGGCGGGGCAGACGGTGATGGTGCTGCAGATTGTCTGCGTGGCACTGGTGTATTACTTCATCCCGAATACCAAGGTGCGCTTCAGGGATGTGTGGCCGGGCGCCATTCTGGTGGGCGTGCTCTGGCAGGGCGCGCTGTCGATCTTCTCGTGGTACGCCAGCGATCTTGGTGCCCTCAACGTGGTGCACGGATCGATGGCGGCCGTGATCACCTTCCTGATCTGGATTTACGTGAGTGCCGTGCTGCTGCTGTACGGTGTGGAGATGACGGCGTCGTATGCGCGGATGCAGGACGCGGCGGTGCGGCATCCCGCGCTTGATCCACATCGCGAGGGGGCGACGCAGGGCGCAGCTTCGACCGGGGCTGCTCCATCAGCCCGGGTGGGGACCGACAACCGGGCCGGCGGGATGCGTTAGGCCATCGCCGCACGACGTGCGGCGACCTGCCGAATCAGCGCTTCCGTAAACGGCACCACATCGTCGATCTTCCGTGAGGTGATGAGGTTGCCGTCTTCGTGTACCTGGCGGTCCATGTAGCGCCCGCCGGCGTTCTTGACATCGACGGCAATCGAGGGCCAGCAGGTGAGGGTGCGGTCGCGCAGGGCGTTGGCGTTGATGAGCACCGAAGGACCGTGGTCGATGGCAGCCACCAGCTTGCCGGCGGCCATCGTGTCGCGCACCAGGTCGACCATCGCGTGCCGCAGACGGATGCGGTCGGGGGCATAGCCGCCGGGAATCACGACGGCGTCGAATGCCTCGGCACGCGCCGCACCGGCCGCCATGTCGGCGGTCACGATGGTGCCTGAGAGACCGCGATAGCCACGCCCGACGAGCGGGGCGACATAGACCACCTGCGCACCGGCATCCATCAGCAGCTGGCGAGGCGTGAGCACCAGGCCATCTTCGAACATTTCTTCGATCAGCAGCGCAATGCGCGCACCCGACAGCGTCATGCCGCAATGGTAATGCAACCCGCTGCCGACTATCATCGACGGGTGCCGAATCGCCTCGCTCGTGAACTGAGTCCGTACCTGCGCCAGCATGCCCACAATCCGGTGGACTGGCATCCCTGGGGAGACGAGGCATTTGCCCTGGCACGTGAGACGCAACGGCCCATCTTCCTTTCGGTGGGATATGCCACGTGTCACTGGTGCCACGTGATGGAGCACGAGTCGTTCGAGGATGCGCGAGTGGCCGACATCCTGAATCGCGACTTCGTGCCAGTGAAGGTCGATCGCGAGGAACGTCCCGACATCGATCGGGTGTACATGACCTTTGTGCAGGCCACCACGGGCGGCGGCGGCTGGCCGATGAGTGTGTGGCTGACACCGGACTTGCAGCCGTTCTACGGAGGCACATACTTTCCCCCGTCGGGACAGTGGGGCAGACCCGGCTTCAGCGATGTGCTGAAGGAGATCGCGCGCGCTTGGCGCGAGGACCGTGCATCGGTGATGCGTTCAGCGTCTGAGATTGTCGAGCGCCTGCGTGCGATTGCCGACGTCCAGTCGTCTGATGGCGACGTGCCCGGGGCCGAGGCGCTGGACCGCACTCGGCAGCAGTTTGAGCGGATGTTCGACAGGCGGTGGGGCGGCTTCGGTGAACAGCCCAAGTTTCCGCGGCCGTCCGAGCTGCTCTTTCTGTTGCGCGAGGCGGTTCGCACAGGACAACCCGAACCGCGCGACATGGTGGTGAAGACCCTGCGGGCGATGGCGCTCGGCGGCATGCGCGATCACATCGGCGGCGGATTTCACCGCTACTCTGTCGATGGCCAGTGGCGGGTGCCGCACTTCGAGAAGATGCTGTACGACCAGGCGCAGCTGGTGCTGGCGTATGTGGAGGCCGCGCAACTGACGGGCGACGCGTACCTGCTGCAAGTGGCGGAAGACACGTGCCAGTATGTCGCGCGCGATATGCACGCGCCCGAGGGAGGCTTCTTCTCGGCAGAAGATGCCGACAGCGTACCCTCGTCGGCCGGTGGCGAGTCTGCCGAAGGGCAGAAGGCCGACCCGACCACGTGCGGTGCGCGCGCACACAAGGTCGAAGGTGCATTCTATGTCTTCAGCACCGACGAAGTGCGGCGGGTGCTGGGCGACGCGGCGCCGACCTTCGAGCGGCGGTATGGCCTGCGGCCCGAGGGGAATGCCCTGGCCGATCCGCACGGCGAATTTACGGGCCTCAACATTCTCTACACGGCAGCCTCGATCACCGACATCGCGCAGGCCACCGGGCAGACACCGGCAGAGGTAGGGGCGCGGCTGCTTGAGGCGCGGCAGCGGTTGTTTGGCGCGCGCGCTTCGCGCCTGCGACCGGAGTGCGACGACAAGATTCTGACAGCTTGGAACGGGCTCATGATTGGCGCGGCGGCGCGCGCTGGTCGCGTGATGGCAAGCCTTGACACCGATGATGCGGGATTCGATGTGAGGACCGCTGCTGCTCGTCATGTGCAGATGGCGACCGATGCGGCTGCATGTCTCGAAGCGCATGTGTGGCGCCCAGACACCGGACAGCTGTTGCGTCGGTATCGGCACGGAGAGGCGGGCATTGATGCCTTTGCCGAAGACTATGCGTGTCTCATCTTCGGCCTGCTGGAACTGCTGCAGGCCACAGGCGATGCGCGCTGGCTGCGATGGGCCATCGACCTGCAGCGGCGACAGGACGCGCGCTTTCTTGACGAGGCGCGGGGCGGCTATTTCTCGACCACCGGTGACGACCCGTCGGTGCTCGTGCGGACGCGTGAGCAATATGACGGGGCCGAGCCCTCGGCGACGTCGGTCGCGGCCATCAACCTACTGACGCTGGCGGCGCTGACAGGTGATGCGGGATGGACGGTGCGTGCGTCGGCGGCGCTCGGCAGCATGCGTGATCGGCTGGAGCGTGACGGTCGCGCGGTACCGTTGATGGCAGTGGCGCTTCAGCTGTGGTTGCATCCACCGACGCAGGTGGTGGTGGTCGGTCCGCCCGAGCGTGATGACACGCGGGCGTTATGGGCGGGTGTGCATCGTGCGTATCGTCCGTGGAACGTGGCGCTGCCGGTGACTCCGGGTGACGCGCAGCATGCCCTGTCGGCAGTGATGCCGTGGCTGGGGGCCATGACGATGATTAAAGGGCGTGCGACTGCGTATGTGTGCCGGCACTTTGCGTGCGAGGCCCCAGTAACTGAGGCGGACGCGCTCGCGGAGGCGTTAGACTAGTGCAATACGGGCCGGGGTGGCGAAACTGGCAGACGCATGGGACTTAAAATCCCTGGCCCCTGACGGGGCGTGCGGGTTCGATTCCCGCCCCCGGCACCATGTTTCAGAGGGAAAACGCCACATACCGCCCAAAATCATCCGGCAGAGCATCCAAGCCAGCGGGCCACTGGGCTACGAATGGGCTACGAAGTTTACGCCCCTAGCCCTGCGGCCGCGTCACCGACCCGGCCAGCGGCTCCGCCGTAGGTTCGGAGCCCCGTGGAAGGGGTCGTATCAGTGACGCGCACGCGCCGCCGGGATCATCGGGTGCCGGCAGATGGGAGCATGACCACCGCCGGCCGGCCTGGCGTGACAGGCCGCGCGGACGTTACGTCCGAACGCCGGTCAGCACCTGCGCCGCCTTGCTCTGGAGCAGCGCAAAGTCATACCGCACGCGCGTGATGATCTGCACCTGATCCGTCGACCCGTAGGAGTACGGGTCGAACAGCACGTCGACGTCAGCCCGGCGGCCGATGACCAGCTGATCCGCATCCACGGCCACGATGTACGAGCAATCCGTGCTCGAGCCGGTCGTCTCCGTGAGGCTGATCTGCGAGCTCGTCAGCACGGGCACGCCGAACAACGACCGCACCGCGGCCGCCGTGCCCACCATGAATGCAGCGAGCTGGGGTGACCGTGACGAATCGATTTCTCCCGAGCCGCTGCGACGCTGATGGGTGAGCTGATCTGCGCTGGCCGAGTCGGCTCTGGGTCTGAGAACTGGGTCTGAGAACAGGCCGTCCGTTAACCGGGAGGCCGCTAACACGGCCTATCGTCTGGCCGATCCGATCCATCGACGCCACCGGCGATTTTTCTGCTGTTTTGGCCCGACAACTTGGGTGCTCAGCTGCGGCCTAGATGTGAATGCTATACACGTTGTTCATTCGGGAGACTCTGGAAACAATGGGGGTTGCGACACCAACCTGACCTGCCGGGCTTCTTCGGACCAGTGATTACTGGAGAACGGCGCCCGCAGAACCGTCTGTTAAACAACCGCTCTTGATCTGCGGCTGCGACTTGAACTCGGCTGGCGTGAGGTAGCCGAGACTCGAATGTGGCCGGACTTCATTGTACTCACGCCGCCACTTCTCAATGACCCACTTCGCGTCGATCCGATGGCGAAACCACTCCAGGCTCAAACACTCATCTCGGAACTTGCCGTTGAACGATTCGTCGGTGCCATTCTGCCACGGCTTGCCGGGGTCGTTCAGCGCGGTGGCGATGCCAGCGTGTTGCAGCCACTCGAGAATCGCCCGTGCCACGAACTCAGGCCCATTGTCCGAGCGCAGGTACGCCGGGGCGCCGTGCGTGGTGACCAACTGTGCGAGCACCTCGATTACGCGGTGTGATCGAATGCCACCGGCGACGTCGATGGCGAGGCACTCACGCGTGTACTCGTCGATGATGGTGAGGCACTTCAATTGCTGGCCATTCGCACACGTGTCGAAGACGAAGTCGTAGGCCCAGACATGGTTGGCCTGCGTCGGCGGTACCGGTCGCGGGCGTCCGGTGGCGACACGTCGCCGCGGACGCCGTCGTGGCACTTGGAGTCCCGCGGCACGCCAGATCCGATGCGCGCGATCAGGCCCCAAGACGAACCCTCGGCGCTTCAGGAAGACGAGGATGCGTCGGTACCCAAACCGAGGATACTGCAACGCCAATTCCCGCATTGCGGCCAGCACCGCCGCGTCCTTCACATTGAGGCGTGATTGGTATGTGGCCGTCGATCGCGCCACCGTCAACAAGGCGCACGCGCGTCGCTGGGACCGACCGCGTGACACGAGGTACACGATCTGCTCCCGGCGCACGCGTGCGCTCACCATTTTTTTCGGGACACCTCTTTCAGCAAATCGACGTCAAGCGTCAGGTTGGCGACCAGCTTCTTAAGCCGCCCATTTTCCTGCTCGAGCTGGCGCAGGCGCTTCACGTCGACGGCCTCCAATTTGCCGTACCGCTTCCGCCAGGCGTAGCTCGTCTGGTCGCTCACCCCGTGCTTCTTGGCGACCTCTGGGACCGTCTTCTGGTCCGCCTCGCGCAGAATGCGCACCATCTGATCTTCGGTACATCGTGACTTCTTCATGGCTCCCTCGTCGCTCCGAGGGCGCCATTCTCTCAGGCTTCAGCTGGTCCGAAAAAGCCCGGGCAGGTCACTCGCTGACGGCACGGACCTCTTCGAGGGACTCAAAGAGATAGGCGTCGAGGACCTCTTCCCGATAGGTCCGATTGACGCGTTCAATGTAGGCATTCTGGTCGGGCTTGCCCGGCTGAATGTGGTGGATGCCGATACCTCGCGTGGCACACCAGTCGACAACGACCTCCGCCAAGAGCTCGGGGCCGTTGTCGACGCGGATCGCGTCCGGGCGGCCATGGAGCGCCACCAATGCAGACAGGACGCGCGTGACGCGGGCGGCGGGCAGCGATGTGCCAATCTCCAGCGCCAAGGCCGCGCGATGGCCTTCGTCGATCAACGTCATCACGCGAAAGCGGCCGCGATCATCGAGCGCTTCGCTCATGAAATCGAGCGCCCAGGTATGATTGAGCGCTGGCGGCGCCTGCAGCGGTCGGCGCAGCCGGGGCGGCACGCGGCGCTTCGTGCGCCGCTTCAGATTCAGGCGCAGGTCGCAGTACCCGCTTGGCCTCGGATCGTGCAAGCCTCCCCCGGCGGCCGATCGTACGCTTCCCCGTCAAGTAGACAGTTCAAGAGTAGACTCGCCGCCTGACTTTGATCACCCCAAAATAATGATCAGGCACATCAAGAGAACCGAGGCAGCGGGAAGAGATTTTTTGATGGGATCTTTGACCTTAACATGCATGGAAAGCGCTCCAATCATCAGCACAGAAACGATGGCGGCAGGATAAACTTCGATTCCAGGAAAAGCGAAAGCGGCTAGGAGGGCAACTCCTGAAGTGACTTTCAAGAATCCCACCACGTAACAAAACCATTCGGGGAGACCGTAGGTCGCAAACTCTTCTCTCATTGTTGCGGCAGCTCCTCCTCGATACTCAGTCCTGTTGTTGAAACGAAGAAGCCAAACGTTGAGTAACCCCAACGCCACAACAACTTGGCAGATTTGAACAAGAATAGTCATACAGTCTTTCCTCCCGCAGTGTGAGGAATCTTTAATAGCACACAAACAAACCGTTCCAATCCGAAAGGTTTAAATGCTTGAGTTAGCGGTGTCGGTACTTTCTGTGTCATCGGGAATATCCTTCCTTTTTTATGGGGCTTTTTGCGTCTTTTCGACAAAAATGGAATTGGAGTTTGAAAGATACCGATTGGCCCGGTTTCGTCGATTAGTAGGGTTTCTTGAAATTGGAGGCGGCCTAGGGCAACTCATCGGCCTCAATTCTCCTACATTCGCTATCGTCAGTTCAGCGGGACTCGCTCTTCTAATGATTTGTGGGATCTGGGCAAGACAACGGATTCGGGATCCTTGGTATCTTTTTCTTCCTGCATTTATTTTGTTTTTGATCAACACGGTTTTATTGCTTCAGATGATTCTTTGGTGATGCGCCGGGCCTCTATCGCGGACCGAACACCGTGTCTGATCATACCGGCGTGGCTCCCATCGTTGGCTGGCCAAGTCGGCTCTGGGTGTGAGACCTGGGTCTGAGAACAGGCCTTCCGTTCACCGGGAGGCCGCTCATACGGCCTATCGTCCCGGGGTGGTCACAGTTCGCCAGGAAATCCGCCTTCCGTGTTTCGTAGCTATTCATTGCATGCGCCATCGCACACGCTCCCTTGCGGCCGTCCGGCCGCATGACGTTCGTGAATTGGTGGAGGATGTCCGGACGTCACGTCGACGGACGCAGCGCAGATCGGCGGCGCTCCAAACGTCACCGCGCATTGAAGGACTCGATCATGGCGTTGTCCGTCGGCGTGCCGCGCCGACTGAAGTCGAGGATCACGCCGTTCGTGTACGCCCAGAGGTCCATCGCCGCACTGACGAACTCCGTGCCGTTGTCGCAGTAGATACGTTGCGGCACACCGCGTTCGAATCGGAGTCGCTCACGCGTGGCGGCGACATCGTACCCCCCAATCCGTGGCCGATGTCGATCGCCAAGCACTCGCGCGCGAACATGTCGATGACGGTCCGGGCACGGAAGCGGCGCCCATCGGCGAGCTGATCCGCGACGAAATTCATGCGCCAGATGTCGTTGTACGCGGTCGCCGCTCGCCGCTGCTCGCGGTACACGGCCGTGACGTGACGCCAGGGCCGCTTCCGCCGCAACGCCAAGCCCTCCTCGGTGTAGACGCGATAGAAGCGCTCTGTACCCACCGGCCAGCCTTCACGCTGCATGAGGACGCGCAGGCGACGATACCCGTGCCGCACCCGGGTCTGCGCGAACTCGCGCATGCGCTGTCGGAGGCTCGTGAGCAGCGCATGTCGACTCGTGTAGTACACCGACGAGCGTGTCGTCTGGACGACCCGACAGGCGCGCCGTGCGCTGACGGTGTAGCGGTCCATCAAGTAGTGCATGATCGCGCGCTGCTCGACAGGCGTTAGAATTCTTTTAGGACGACATCCTGCAGTATGACCTTGTCGAGCGACAGGTCGGCCACGAGCCGCTTCCGCTTGGTGTTCTCGTCGCGCAACTGCTTCAGCTCGCGCGCTTCGCTCGGCAGCATCCCTCCATACTCTTTCTTCCACCGGTAGAACGTTTGCTCAGACACGCCGATCTGGCGACACACGTCCCCGACGGGCACGCCCGCCGCGACTTGCGGCAATACCGTCGTGATCTGCTCGACCGAAAATCGCTTCTGCTTCACGGCACATCCTCCTGGCCCGCTCGGGGCCGATTGTGCCGCAGAAACTCACTCCGCGGATGGTCTGAAAAAACCGGAGCCCCTCAGTGGCCCCAGTCGAAGCACTGCACCTTCAGGCGTCATGCCCGGTCCCTGACCGGCGTGCTGCGGCAGGTGCGCCCGGTCACGAAACACGACCGAATCACCGTCAGCAGTACGACTGACAGGAGCGGGATCAGAACGCGAACGCGGCGCACGGGAGTGGGCGATACTGACGCCAACACGTGCCACTGGCGAGGGCACCGCAGTGTGACGCTCGGCGAAGGCACATCATCAACACAACGGTATCACCGAGGTAGGGCCGGATGTGGGTGGTAAAATCCGGTCTCATGAGGATATGGCTGATTCGGCTGGCTGTTTGGGCGGTCGCTGCGGCGGGTGGCCTCTGGGACAATGCGACCGCGTTGACCCTACAGGACGACTGGACGCGCCCGATGGCACCGTTCCGGATGGTCGGGCCCATCTACTGGGTCGGCAGTCACGACCTGTCGACATATCTGATTACGACGCCGGCGGGGCACATCCTGATCAATACCGGCATCGCTGACACGGCCGACCAAATTGCCAAGGGCATCGTACAACTGGGATTCTCGCTCGCTGACGTCAAGGTGCTGACAGCGACACACGCCCACTATGACCATGCCTGGGGGCTCGCCGAGCTCAAACGCCGCACAAAGGCGCGCGTGGTGGTCAACCGCGCCGATCGGGAACTGTTTGCGTCGGGCGGCAAGACGGATTACCTGTGGGCCTCTCGTCCGGAGATGCACTTTGAACCCGTACCGATCGATGACACCTTCACCGACGGCGGTACGATCTCGCTGGGTGGCGTGACGCTGACCGCGCATCACCATCCCGGTCACAGCAAGGGCGCGACCAGCTTCACGCTGACCGTGCGCGAGAACGGCCGCGACTATCGCGTCATCATCGCCAATATGGGATCGATCAATCCCGGGGCGCGCGTGACAGGCATGCCTTCGTATCCCGACATCGGACGTGACTATGCCCTGACGTTCGAGCGGCAGAAAGCCATGTCGGTCGATGTGTTCCTTGCGTCGCACGCGTCGCAGTTCCGCCTGCATGAACAGTACACGCCGGGGGCCGCATACGACCCGGCTCGGTTCGTCGACCCTGACGGGTTCCGCCGGTCGGTCGAACAGCTCGAGCGCACGTATCGCGAGCAACTGGCGCGCGAGCGCGTGACGAAGCCGTAGCACCACGCACCCGCATAGCGGTGCAGACGAGATACCCGAGGCAGGGCGTCACACGGGAGGGTCAAGAGATGCGTGCACTGAATCGTCGCGAGGCACTCGAGCTGATCAGCGCAGGGCTGGTCGCGGCAGCGACGCCCTCCGGCTCTGCTGAGGCGACACAGACCTTTCCTCCAGGTGCGGTGATTCGCACGGTGCTCAGCGACATACCGCCGGAACGCGTGGCCGGCGGCGCTACGCTGTTTCACGAGCATCTCTCGTTCGCCGACGATTTCATGACCCGCTGGGTGCGTTACGCCGCCGACACCCGGCGCGAGCACGCTCTGCCGTCGGCGACGCCGTCGGCCACCGCACCGTCGCCTCGCCCGGCGGCTGCCCCTCCTGCGCCCGCCCCGTCGACACCCTCGGGGCGTTATTTCATGCAGGATGCCGACTATCAGGTCGAGGAAATGCGGCTCGCCCGCACCGACGGCATCAGCTGCATCGTCGACGGCGGGCACGCCGACATGGGACGGGACATCGGTTTCCTGCGGACCGTCTCGGAGCGCTCAGGGATGCCCATCGTCGCGGGGGCCGGGTTCTATGCCCAGCCGTTCTATCCCGCGGCCCTGTCGGCCATGAGTGAACAGCAGATCTTCGAAGCGCTGATGCAGCAGGTGGCCAGCGAGCCGGTCGGGTGCTTCGGCGAGATCGGCTCGTGGGACTACATCACGCGTGATGAGCGGAAAGTGTTTCGCGCCGTCGGGTGGGCGAGTGTGGCCAGTGGTCTGCCGATTTTCACGCACACCGGCATTCCGGGAAAGTCAGCGCTCGAGCAGCTCGACCTGCTGGAGGATGTGGGGGTCAACCCGGCGAAGGTCGTCATCGGTCATCTCGGCAATCTGGTCGACCCGGCCGTCGAGGTGCATCGTGCCATCTGCCGCCGAGGTGCCTTTGTCGGGTTCGATCGGCAGGGCGGTCAGGGCGATGCCACGCAGGTGCCTCTGGTGATGACGCTCATCGATGCCGGCTACGCCGACCGGTTGCTGCTGGCGTCTGACCTCTCGAACATCTCGCAGACGCGACAGGCGGGCGGGCCCGGCTATGGCCGGACCCTCACGGTGTTTGTACCGAAGCTCAAGGCGGCCGGCGCGTCAGACGCCGTGCTGCGGCAGATCATGCACGACAATCCCAGGCGCTTTCTCGCCTGTGTGCCGACGCAGTCGCGTCCGCGCTGATGCGCCCCCTTACCGGGGACGCGCGTCCTGTGTCGCCAGCGTCCACGCCGACTGGTGGACGAGCCTCGCAATCGCCGTCATTTTCCGGTAATTGATTTTCTCGGGACGGTCGTAGGCCGTGTGATAGTCGGGATGCAGGCCCGTGTGGAACCAGAGCGCCGGCACGCCGCGCTGGAGGAACGGCCACTGGTCGCTGCGCCTCAGCAGATTCGAGCTGTTGTTGTCATAGCGCAGACGCAGGTCAAGACGCGCGCCGGCGGCATTGAGGCGTTCAACGAGCGCGCTCAACTGCGGATGCCGGCTGTAGCCGAGCAGATTCACGGCGTTCCGGTTCGACTTACCGATCTGCACCTCGAGCCCGGCGAACCGTGCGCCGCCACCGACTTCGACTTCCTCATCGCGCCCGATCATGTCCATGTTGAGCACGGCCACCGTCTGCGCGAGGGGCATCGTCGGTGACTCGGTGTAGGCCCACGCGCCCAGCAGGGGCCCGCGCTCCTCTGAGCCCCAGGCGGCAAACAGCACCGACCGGCGCGGTCGCTGCCCCGCAGCGGCCGCACGCGCGAAGGCATCGGCGATGTTCACGAGCGCGACGGTACCCGAGCCGTTGTCGTCAGCGCCGTTGTAGACGGTATTGCCGTCCGCTCCCTCGTGGTCATAGTGCGCCGAGACGATCACCACCTCCTTGGACAGGGCAGGGTCGCTCCCTTCGAGAAGGGCGAGGACATTCCGATCCGCCACGGTGTGGCGGTTGACCCGGGCGGTGAGTGTGACCGTCGGCCCGTCGATCCACAGCGGAGCGAACCCGCTGGCGGTCTCGGCCGCGCGCGACAGTTCGACAAGCGAGCGCCCCGAGGGGCTGATGAGCGACTCGGCCACCGCGGGAGACACCTGTGCAACAGGGATGCGGACCTGATCGGCCCATGAGGCCAGCGTGAATCGGTCGATGCGCGGCGGTGTGGGGGGCCAGAAGGCGCGCGCGGCGGCATCGAAGGCCTGAGGGGCCGGATGATTGTGGACGTCGGTGACCAGAAGGACGCCGACAGCACCGGCCGCCTGCGCCGCGAGGGCCTTCCTGATGGCGACGGCCTGCTCGGACGACACCATCCCGTCGAACGGGCTCTTCGGATCGCGCTCGCCGGGCTCGTGGTCGAGGATGAGCGCGATGCGTCCGCGCACACGGTCGCCATAGTCGTCATAGTTGAGGGCGCGGGCCGTAATGCCGAACCCTGCATACGCGACCGTCGCCGTGGTTGAGGCGTTGGCGCTGAACCGCTGCGGGTAGAAGTCGTACATCGGCCGGAACGTCTGACCGTCCGTCTCCGACCGATGCACGTGAAGGGCATTCCCCTCGCCGAGCGTAGCCACCATCAGCTGCGTCGGCTGCACAAAGGTGCCATCGGGGGCACCCGGACGGAGGCCCGCCCGCTCGAAGCGAGACCGCACCCAGTCGGCGGCCAGCGCATTCTCGGGCGTCCCGACCAGCCGGCCGCGGAAGCCATCGCCGGCGAGGAAGAACAGGTCGGCCTTCAGATCCTCGAGCCGGATCGCGTCGTTGAATGGCGCAGCCACCTGCGCCGACAAGGCGCCGGTGAGAAAAAGGCCCAGCGCGGGCAACAGCGCGCGCGAAACAACGCGGAGTGGGGCAGGCATTGGCGCATCTTGGCCCAGAAGCGGCGCGTGCGGCAATGTCGAGTGCGTTCGGGGCCCGACCAGGGTGCGCCCCCTGGCGCGTCCTGCCGTCGTCCTCAGAACTGGAAGTAGATGAAGTCGAGCGAGGCTGTGCTTCGAAACAGCAGGATGCTGATGAGGATGGCTCCGAGGAAACATCCTTGCAGCACCAGCTGCGGCCAGTCCGGATGCGGTGAGGGATGCCCAGGTGGCACCCCGGGGGACGACCGATGCCACTCCATCCAGACCCCCTCCACAAACACCGGGGCCGCCCAGGGCAGCAGCATGAGTATCAGGGTGAGTGCCGCTTGCCGATCAAGCGCAGAGTCGGCCCAGGGCGACAGCGTGAGGTGTCGCAGCAGCATGGCGGTGTCAGTCTCGCGGAACATGAGCCAGCCGACGTGGGCGAGCAGCACCATACCGACGATGCGGAATGGTACGAGCAGCGGAACGGCAGACGGAGGGGGTGAGGGTAGCCAGCGGCCGGCCAGGCGACTGAGCACCAGCAGCAGCCCGTGATAGCCACCCCACATCACAAAGTTCCAGGAGGCGCCGTGCCACAGACCTGACAGCAGGAAGGTCAGCAGCAGGTGACCGAGTTCCCGCGGCAGCCCCCGTCGTGAGCCCCCGAGCGGGATGTAGACATAGTCACGGAACCAGGTGGACAGGGAAATGTGCCATCGCCTCCAGAAGTCGCGTGGCCCGAGGGCGAAGTAGGGCTGGTCGAAGTTGACCATCAGGTCGAATCCCAGCCACCGGGCGGTGCCCCTGGCGATGTCGCTGTAGGCCGAGAAGTCCGCGTAGATCTGCAGGCCGAAGGCAAAGACGCCGGCCCAGAGCAGGGCGAACCCCGGGGCCTCGACGCTGAACACCTTGTTGGCGATGACGCCGGCCGAGTCGGCGACGACCAGCTTCTTGAAATAGCCCCACGCCATGAGCAGGAGGCCGGTCCTGGCCGCGTCCAGCGAGAACGTGCGCCTGGCCTCGACCTGCGGCAGCAGGGCCGAGGCCCGCTCGATCGGTCCGGCCACCAGCTGCGGGAACAGGGCGACGAAGGTGGCCACGTCCACCAGCGACTGCCGGGCGCGCAGACGACCACGGTAGACATCGATGGTGTAGCTCAGGGCCTGGAACGTGAAAAACGAGATCCCGACGGGCAACAGCACCGTGATGGAGGGAATCGTCGATGCCAGACCGAGGGATGCGAGGATGGGGCTGAGGTTAGCGGCGAAGAAATTGAAGTACTTGAAAAAGCCCAGCATGCCCATGTTGGTGCCGATGCTGAGCCCGAGATACCAGCGGCGGTGTGTCGGGGCCGATTCCATGCGGCGAGCGGCCCACCAGTCGACGAGGGTTGAGAAGGCGATGAGACCGAGAAACCAGGGATGGATGTAGCCGTAGAAGAAGTAGCTCGTCACCAGCAGCCAGCGGTTCTGCCAGCGGTGGGGTAGGGCCCAGTAGACTGCGACCGTGACGACAAAAAAAACGAGGAAGTCGAGGCTGTGAAAAATCACCGGAACACATCCGCCAGTTTCTGTGCAAACAGTTCCGTGTACCGCTGGCGATGGCGACCAGCCATGTGGTCTCCGTCCGTGTACCAGTCGAGGGGATAGTCCGGGTCCCCGGTGTCATCGTGGAACAGGGCGCCGCTGCGTTCCACGTAGGTCCGCAGGTCGGCCACATACCGTTGCAGGATGGTGGACTGCGGCGGGGGGCCGTCTGGCCCCGGGCGTCGCTGGACCCGCACCAGGCACAGCGTGACACCGTTGGCGCGCGCCAGTGCGATGAAATCGGGCAGGATCGAGCGCGGCAGCATGCGGTGGAAGTCTCCCAGTTCCCCGTCGCCGGACGCGATGTCGGCCGCCAGCGCGGGCCGCAGTTTGTCGAGGGCAAAGATGGTGTTCAGGTGCGATTGGAGCGTCTCGGCGTGTGCCGGACCGGCCAGCAGGCGGGGCGGCCACCGGCGCAGCGCCTGGTCGGCCGCCTCACGCACGGGCCGATAGCCATAGACGGCATCCAGGGCCCGAGGGACCCGGTACCATGTGCCCTCCAGACGCCTCGCCACCGCGCGGTCCAGTTCGGGTTCAATGGGACCGGCCACCGTGTCGACCGACCAGCGGAATTGGTCGTCCAGGCGGAACATCACGTCGGTCATGTTGAAGTCGCGGAAGAAGACGAACACCACCTTGGGCCGAACATTGGCTCCGAGCACGACGTTTTTCAGGGCCAGATACCAGTAGGCGGGACCGGTACCTGGCTGCATGACCCACCACGCCTGCTGCTTGATGACGTAGGACAGGTGTCGCGGGTCGATGCGCGACCCCAGCATCGAGTCGCCGATCAGCACGTACTTCGGCTGAATGCGGCGAATGTCCTCTCGGAAGGTCGGATCGAACGCGCGCCGGGCATAGGTCGCGCCGAGTGACGGCAGGTAGCTCGGCGTCGCATCGGCGGTCAGGGTTGCCGCCACCGGCCTGAGCAGCAGTGGGAGGCAGAGTGCGAGGCACGGCAGCAGCGCCAGCGCCCAGGGACGCGGGGGGCGTCCGGACGGATTAACCGGTGATGACACAGCAGAGGACATGGACGGGCGCCGATTTTACTCTCAGCAGACTCTCTGCGTCGCCCCGGATGGGCTGCGGCCGCTGCCCAGCCGATGCCACCGATATACGTGACTCGCGACGTGTATGCCGCCGTCCGGGGTTACGCCAGTGTCACGCTCTCGGAGTACCTTACGACGTGGAGCGACTGACATGAGCGTGATTCCCATCAAGGATGTGGTGCGTGAGAAGTACGGCGCAGCGGCGCTGCGTGTGGCGGCCGGGCAGGGCAATGCCTGCTGCGGTGGCGCGGCGTTTGACGGTCAGTGCGATCCGATCACGACTGACCTCTATTCGGCCGAGCAGGCCGACCAGATTCCAGACGCCGCCATGCGCGCGTCGCTCGGCTGCGGCAATCCGACCGCGCTGGCGGAGCTGTCACCCGGAGAGACCGTGCTCGACCTCGGCTCGGGCGGCGGCATCGACGTGCTGCTGTCGGCGCGCCGGGTGGGGCCCACCGGGTTCGCGTACGGCCTCGACATGACCGACGAAATGCTGGCGCTCGCCGAGGAAAATCGTGCGAAGAGCGGCCTCACGAACGTGCGCTTCCTCAAGGGAGACATCGAGCACATTCCACTGCCAGATGCCAGCGTGGATGTCATCATCTCGAACTGCGTCATCAACCTGGCGGCCGACAAGGACCGCGTGCTGCGCGAGGCCTTCCGCGTGCTCAAGCCCGGCGGTCGCTTCGCGGTCTCTGACGTCGTTGTCACGGGGGAGGTGCCCGAGGCCATCCGCCGCAGCATGGAGTTGTGGGTGGGCTGCATCGCCGGCGCCCTGCAGGACACGCAGTACCAGGAGGCCCTGGACCGGGCCGGTTTCGAGGACATCGACATCGAGCCGACCCGGGTCTACTCGGTAGAGGATGCCCGCGCGTTCCTCACCGCTGAGGGGCTCGATGCGGCGGCGCTGGCCACGGCGGTGGACGGTAGCTTCATGAGTGCCTTCATCCGGGCGCTTAAGCCGGCCGAGCGAACCGGCGCGGGGGCCTGAGCGTGACCGGTGCCAACGATGCGCCGCGGATACGCGTGCTGGTGCTGTGCACGGGCAACTCGGCCCGCAGCCAGATGGCCGAAGGGTTGCTGCGGCACGACCACGGTGCGCGCCTGACGGTCGAGAGCGCCGGCACCCGTCCCAGCCTGGTGCGACCCGAAGCGATTGCGGTGATGCGGGAACTGGGCATCGACATCAGCGGCCACCGGTCCAAGTCACTGGACGAGTTTCTCGGGCAGTCGTTCGACATCGTGCTGACCGTCTGTGACGATGCCCGGGAGGCATGCCCGGTGTTTCCGGGCGGCGGGCGTCGCGTGCACCGCGCGTTCGAGGACCCGGCCGCCGTGCAGGGCGCGGAGGCCGTGCGGATCGAGGCGTTCCGGCGCGTCCGAGACGACCTGCGACGGTATTTCGACGGCTGGACGCGGTAACATCTCGGGGTTGTGAACGTTCGCCTGTGGCAGCGCCCGTGGGGACGCGCGCTGGTGCTGCTGTCTGCCTTCTGGGCCATCACCGTGGCAATGGCAGCGCCCTGGACCCTGCATCCGGCCACTCGTCTGGTGGCCAATCATCCCGATGTGCACCTGTTTGTATGGACCCTCGCGTGGGATGCCCATGCGTTCGTCACGCAGCCGCTGCGGATCTTCGACGCCAATACGTTCTTTCCCTTCGGAAATTCGCTGGCGTACTCGGAGAACCTGATCGGGTCGGCCCTGCTGTCGGCCCCGGTGCAGTGGCTCACGGGCAACGCGGTGCTGGCCCTCAACCTGGTGTCGATGCTGACGGTGGTGCTCTCGGGGGCCGGTGCCTACCGCCTCGGCCGGGCCCTCGGCCTGTCGCGGGCCGCGAGTGTGGTCGCGGGGGTCGCTTTCGCGTTTGCGCCGCCGAGGTTCGTGCGCATGGGGCAGCTGCACCTGACGGCCATCCAGTGGATTCCGTTTGCGCTGGCGTCGCTGCTCGACTACCTGAACCACGGTCGCCGGCGCGATGTGCTGCTGGCGGTCGCGTTCGCGACGCTCGAGGCGCTGTCGAGCGGGCACGGCGCCGTTTTCCTGCTCGTGGCGGTGGTGCTGCTGCTGGCGTATCGCCTGATCGTGCGCGAGCCCCTGAGAGTGGCACAGTGGATCCCCGATCTGGGGGCCCCGGGCGTGCTGCTGCTGGCACCGGCGGTGCTGGTGTTCGTGCCCTACCTGCGGGCCCAGCGGGAGGTCGGTCTGGCGCGCAGCCTCGAGAACTGGGAGGCGCATCTCGACAGCTTCCTGGCGTCAACGTCCTACCTGCACCAGTGGCTGCTGTCGCTGGCCACCACGCATGACTTCACGCGTGATGCGACCGCGTGGCTCTTCCCTGGCTATCTGCCCCTGGTGCTGGCCGGCGTGGCCCTGCTGAGGCCCGTGCGTGACCGGGCACCGTTCTACTTTCTGGCGCTGACCGTGGTCTCGGTCCTGATGATGACGGGCGGACCGTTGAGCCTGTGGCCGCACCTGTATGCGCTGCCGGGATTCAGCTTCATCCGCGTGCCGTCGCGCTTCGGACTTCTCGCGATGCTGGGGGTGGCCATGCTTGCCGGGATCGGCCTGCAGCGGCTGGTGGAGGGGCGTGCTCCGAGACGCACCTGGGCCGCGGCGCTGGCCGTCAGCGGCCTGATGCTCGGCGAGTTTGCGTCACCCCCGACGCCCGGGGCGGACTTCACCGTGCACGCCGAGCCCATCGACCGCTGGGTGAACACTCTGCCGGCCGGAGCGTCGCTGGCCGAGGTGCCGGTGCCGAGCCCGGGCAATGCCGGCGCGTTCGAGCGGCAGCAGACCACAGCCATGCTGCACTCGATGGCGCACTGGCGACCAATTGTGCAGGGATACAGCGGCATCCGACCGCTACTGCAACTCGAGATCCTGACAGCGCTGACGGCGTTTCCCGACGAGCTCAGCCTGCACCTGCTCACTCAGGCCCAGGTCGACTACGTGCTCGTACATGCCGACCAGTATCCCGACGGCCGATGGCCCGCGGTGCTGGCGCGCATTGAGGCCGAGCCCCGTCTGCGACTCGTGCATGTCGAGGGCGAGGGGCGCATCTACCAGCTGCTGCCGCCTTGACGCGCAGGGCCGGCCTGTCAGTGCCGCGCGGATTCGAACTCTTCGAAGGTGCCCTTGAAGTCGGTGATGGCACCCTGTTCGAACGACCACACGCGCGTACCGACTTCTTCCATCAGGTCCTGATCGTGCGTCACGAGCAGCACCGTGCCCTCGAACTTCTGCAGCGCGATATTCAGGGCATTGATCGACTCGAGGTCGAGGTGGTTGGTGGGTTCGTCGAGAATCAGCACGTTCGGTTTCAGCAGCATGATGCGGCAGAAGAGCAGGCGAGCCGTTTCGCCGCCCGACAGGGCGTGCGTGGGCTTGAGCCCCTCTTCGCCGGTGAACAGCATCTGCCCGAGCAGGCCGTGAATGTCCTGCCGCGAGGCATCCGGGTCGAACCGGTGCAGCCACTCGACGGCGGTGGTGCCCTTCTCGATGAGGCCCGTCTGATCCTGCGGGAAGTAACCGATCGACACCTCGTGGCCCCACTTGACCGTGCCGGCATCGATGTCGCCGGGCGTTGGTATCATGCCCGGGGCGTCGCTCATGAGCACCTTGAGGAGCGTGGTTTTTCCCTGGCCGTTGCGGCCGGCCAGCACAATCTTCTCGCCGCGCTGCACCATGCCGTCGAAGCCGCGGATGACCTCATGGTCGCCGTAGGCCTTCTGCAACCCCTTGAACTCGAGCACGTTGCGCCCCGACGGGCGCAGCTGGTTAAAGCGGATGTAGGGGCGCTGGATGTTCGATCGCGCCAGGTCGGTCGTCTGCAGGCGCTCGACTTCCTTCCGGCGTGACTGCACTTGACTCGATCGGGTTCCGGCGGAAAAGCGCTGGATGAAGTCCTGCAGCTGCGCGATCTTCTTGGCGCGCTGCGCGTTCTCGGCTTCGACGCGCGACCGAATCTGTGTCTTGGCCATCACCATCTCGTCGTAGCCGCCCGTGTAGGTGATGATCGTCTGATAGTCGATGTCAGCCGAGTGCGTGCAGACCGCATTCAGGAAATGCCGGTCGTGCGAAATGACAATGAGCGTTCCGTCGTAGCGGTTGAGAAACTCGATGAGCCAGTGAATCGAGTCGAGGTCGAGGTGGTTCGTCGGTTCGTCGAGGAGCAGCGCCTCGGGGTGGCCGAAGAGGGCCTGCGCCAGCAGCACACGCACCTTCTGGCCGCCCTGCAGTTCGCCCATCGTGCGCGTATGCAGTTCGTCGGGAATGTCGAGGCCCTGCAGCAGGATGGCCGCATCGCTCTCGGCCGAGTACCCATCTTCCTCGCCGACGACGCCCTCGAGCTCGCCCAGGCGCATGCCGTCCTCGTGCGTCATGTCGGCCTTGGCGTACAGCACCTCGCGCTCCTCGAGTGCCTTCCAAAGGCGGGCATTGCCCATGATGACCGTGTCGATGACACGGAAGGCATCGAACGCGAACTGATCCTGACGCAGCACGCCGAGCTTGGCCGGGCGGACGACCGTGCCCTTCTGCGGATCGAGCTCGCCAGTGAGCAGCTTCATGAACGTCGACTTGCCGGCCCCGTTCGGACCGGTCAGGCCATAGCGACGCTGCGGCAGGAAGGCGGTCGTCACCTCGTCGAAGAGCACCTTCGACCCGTAACGCATCGAAACATCAGAGACGGAAATCATTCAGCAGGCTCGCGGAAGGGGAAGAACAGCCGCTGATCGTAGCACAGCCGATACCTGAAACCGGCGCGGTGAACGCCCCGGGAGACGGGGTATTCACCGCGCGTGCAGGGCGCGCCCGACGCTACCAGATGCGGGCGCGCTGGTCGGCCGGCAGGAAGAGCGTGTCGCCCTCCTTGACCTCGAAGGCCGTATAGAACGCCGGCGCGTTGCGCAGCGGCACATTGCCGCGGAACTGCGCCGGGGCGTGCGGGTCGGTCATCACCTGCTGACGCAGGCTGTCGTCGCGCATCTTCGTGCGCCACACCTGCGCCCAGCCCATGAAGAACCGCTGGGGGCCTGACAGCCCGTCGAGTGTCGGTGCCGGCTTGCCAGCGAGGGCGAGTTCGTAGGCGCGATAGCTGATGATGAGGCCCGTTAGGTCGGCGAGATTTTCGCCAAGCGTCAGTTCACCATTGACCTTGAGGCCGGGCAGCGCCTCGAGGGCGTTGTACTGGTCGACCACCATCTGCGCACGCTTCTTGTAGTCGGCGGCATCGTCGGCCGTCCACCAGTCGCGCAGGGCGCCGGTGGCGTCATAGTTGCGGCCCTGATCGTCGAAGCCGTGGCCCATCTCGTGACCGATGACCGCGCCGATGCCGCCGTAGTTGACCGCGTCGTCAGCCGCCATGTTGAAGAACGGCGGCTGCAGAATGGCGGCAGGGAAGACGATCTCGTTGCGAATCGGGTTGTAGTAGGCGTTGACCGTCTGCGGCGTCATGCCCCAGTCTTCGGGGTCGACGGGCTTGCCCACCTTGGCCAGTTCAAACTCCGATTGTGCCCGTGCGGCGCGCTGCAGGTTGCCCACGAGATCGTCACGCGAGACCTCGACCTTCGAGTAATCGCGCCACTTGTTCGGATAGCCGACCTTGGGCGCGAAGCGGGCCAGCTTCTCCTGCGCCTGCTTCTTCGTGTCGGCGCTCATCCACTCGAGCTGGTCGATGCTCTGGCGATAGGCGGCGCGCAGGTTTTCGACGAGCTGCTGCATGCGGGCACGGGCTTCGGGCTTGAAGTGCTTGTCGACATAGAGCTGGCCGACCATCTCGCCGAGGTTGCCGTTGAGGGTGCTGACGGCGCGCTTCCAGCGATCCTGCTGCACCTGCACGCCGCGCAGCGTCTTGCTGTAGAACTCAAAGTCGGCGTCGGCGTAGGCCTTGCTCAGGTAGGGGGCATAGCTGTTGATGAGCGAGGCCTTGAGGTAGGGCTTCCACTGCGACACCGGCATCTGCGCGTACATCGCCGCAAAGCCCTTCAGATAACTCGGCTGGCTGACGACGATGTTGGAGGCCCCGGCGAGTCCGAGCGCATCGAGCCAGGGCGCCCAGTCGAAGCCGGGAAACTGCGTTGCGAGGTCGGCGGTGGCGACCTTGTTGTAGGTCTTCACCGCATCGCGGTTCTCGACATTGGTCCAGTGCAGGCGTGCGAGCTTTGTCTCGAGGGCAATGATGTCGGCGGCCGTCACCTCGGGCGACGGCTGAGCCGCCTGCGTCAGGATGGTTGTCAGGAAGGTCTTGTACTTCTCGCGATACTCCTTGAGCTTGGCGTCGTCCTTCAGGTAGTAATCGCGGTCGGGCAGGCCGAGTCCCGACTGGAAGAGATAGAAAATCGAAATGTTGGGCTCGGCGGCATCGCCTTCCACATACCCGACGATGGGGTTGCTGATGTTGAGTTTGAGGGCATCAGCGAAATAGCGGGCGAGATCGGCCTTGGTCTCGAGGGCATCGATGGCGTTCATCTGGGCCGTGAGCGGAACCAGCCCCCGCGACTCGACCGTGGCCTCATCCATGAAGCTGTTGTAGAAGTCGCCAATCTTCTGCGCATCGCTGCCCGGCGCACGGTCGGTGGCCTTCGCGGCGTCCTCGGCGATGACACGCAGGTCTTCGCGGGTCTTTTCCGCGAGCATGTCGAACGCACCCCATGCAGCGCGGTCGGCGGGAATCTCCGTGGTGGAGAGCCAGCCGCCGTTCACGTGGTGGAACAGGTCGTCCTGAGGGCGGATGGCCTTGTCGGCAGTGGTCAGATCAATCCCCGACACCGGTGCCGGCGGCGGAGCCGCGGGAGGCGTCGACGAACAGGCCGCCATCAGTCCCGAGGCGGCAGCAAAGAACGCGAGGGTGACAGTGCGCATAGAAATTCATCATATACAGTGAAGGGATGCTCCACACAATCGACCTGCGCTATCAGGAACAGCCGCGCGTCATCGCCACCGCCGCATGGCGAACTCCTGACGGGTGGGTCGTGGTCGACCCGGGGCCGACGTCGTGTCTGCCGGCGCTCGAAGAGGGCCTCGCGGCCGTGGGGGGGGGCGCTCGTCGATGTCCGGGCCATCCTGCTCACACACATCCACCTCGACCATGCCGGTGCCACCGGCACGATTTGCGGGAGGGTGCCCGAGGCAGTGGTCTACGTCCACGAACGTGGCGCCTCATCTCGCCGACCCCTCGCGGTTGCTGGCCTCGGCCACGAGGCTGTACGGCGACGCCATGGAACGGATGTGGGGCCGCTTCGACCCGGTGCCGGGCGAGCGGCTGCGCCCGTTGGCGGGAGGCGAGCGCATCAGCCTGGGCGGGGGGGAACTCGCGGTGGCATACACACCCGGACATGCGGTGCACCATGTGAGTTATTTCGATGCGGCAAGCGGTATGGCGTTCGTGGGTGACACGTGCGGCATTCGTCGGGGTGGGAACTTCATGGTGGCGGCCACACCCCCGCCCGATGTCGACCTCGAACTCTGGCACGCCAGCCTGCGTACCATCGCCGCGTGGAATCCCGTCTCGCTCTTCCTGGCCCATTTCGGCATCACACAGCCGGCCGCAGCGCATCTCACACAGTTTGCGGATGTCCTCGACCGCACTGCCCAGCAGGTGCTGGCCACGTTGCGGTCGGGGATGGATGATGATGCGGCGCGCGCGTCGTTTGTGGAGGCGTTCCGCGCAGACGCCCGGCGTGGCGTGGGGGCGCAGGATGTGCAGGCGATGGAGGCGGCTGGCCCCATCGACGATATCTGGCGCGGGCTGGCCCGCTACTGGCGTGGCACAGGCGTCGTCTGAACGGGCGTGGGTGCGGCACCTCCTGACTCGGCTCTGAGCGCCTCAAGGTCATGGGTGGCCCCCAACTGGTCGAGGGTGGCATCAGCGTCTGCGAGCAGCCGCGCGGCTTCGTCGCTGTCGCCAGTGGCCCGCCTCACGCGGGCCAGGGCCCAGCGGCTCATGGCGGCCTGGTAGCGATAGCCCGTCTGGTCGAACCCGTCCACGCTGTTCCGCAAGTGGCGCTCGGCATCGTCGAGGGCGCCCTGCGCGGCGTGGGCCTTGCCCAGCAGGCGTTCGAACTCAGCTGAACGGGCTGGCGCGGCCTCGTGATCGAGATGTTGTCCGGTATGACGCAGGCGCGCCATCGCGTCATCACTGCGCCCGGCGGCCAGCAGGGCTTCGATGCCAATCAGTTCGGCCTCCTGTACTTCGGCCGGCGGCGTGGCGAGCGAGCGCGTCAGCTCGTCGGCAATCGCCAGGGCGTCATCTGGGCGCCCTCGGCGGGTGGCCACTCTGGCAGCCAGGGTCCGCAGAGTGAACGCATATCATCCGCTGGTGTTGCGGCCATAGGCCCCGTAGGCCGTCAGGGCCTCGCGCAGATACGCGTCGGCCGCCTCGTAATCTCCGCGCAGCAGGGCCAGTTGGGCCAGCGTGTCGAAGATGCCCCCGCCAATCTCATGGAACTGCACGGCACACCTCGCCTCGAGGCCCTCGTGCAGGATGCGCTCCGCGCAGGTCAAATCGCCCAGACGGAGCAGTATCTGGCCGAGGTTGGCCAGCGACCGCGAAAGGCCGGGACCGCCCCGTCGCCGCCGCTCGAGGGCGACGGTTTGCTCGGCGAGCACCCGCGCCTGCCTCGGCTGGTCACGCAGGGCAGCAAGACTGGCCTGATTGCCGTACACCATCGCGAGCACGTCGCTGGCACCGGCGCTGCGCGCCAGTCCTTCGGCCCGGTCGAACGCGGTGTCTGCTTCGCCAAGATGGCCTGTCTGGGCCAGCACCGTAGCCGCGAAGGAATGCAGCAAGGCCAGCGTGCGCCGATCGCCGGCGCGGTGAAGCGCCACCGCCGCATCGGCGATGTGCTCCCGGAGAATGCTGGCGTCACCGACCTTCCTGAAGGCCTATGCCAGCGCGAAATGCGCCTGCCCGAGCGCACGTCCATCCGTGCCGGCGAGCTGTACGGCCCGCTCGAGCCACGCGACCGCCGATGCCTGTTCGCCGCGGTAGAAGGCCAGCCGCCCCCTGACACGCGCCAGTGCTGACGGCCAGATGCCCGTCAGAGCCTCAACCCGATCGGTGGTCAGCCCGCCGAGTGCCTCGGCGGCCTTGATGAGGTCCCCCTGCAGGATGAAGGCCTCGGTGAGCATGATGCGGGCGGGCCCCGCGGAGGTGCCGGTGCTCTGGCGAATCGTGGCCGACAGGGTCGCGATGGCGGCGTTCATGTCGCCCGTCTCGAGAGCGTGCACCGCCACATCAAGGAATGCGTGAGACGGCACCGTGGCCATGTGGGGAGTATAGCAACGCACCCGTGAATGGACGGCCGTCGGGCGCTACAATTATGGAGTATGTCCTATCGTACGCCCCTCGAGACGCGGCTGGCCAAGAAGACCACGAAGGCCATCGTCGACTTCGGCATGATCGAGGATGGCGATCGCGTCATGGTCGGGCTGTCCGGGGGCAAGGACAGCTGGGCGCTTCTGCAGGTGCTCGATGTGCTCCGGCAGCGCGCGCCCATCCGGTTCACGCTGGTAGCGGTCAATGTCGACTCGGGATACGAGAGCTATCAGCATCAGCAACTGGCCGAGGCCTGCGCGGCCCGCGGATGGGAGTTTCACCACGAATCGACCACCATCGGGTCGGTTATTGACGACAAGCTCGACCCCGGAGCCACGCCGTGTTCCCTGTGTGCGCGCCTGCGACGCGGCGTGCTCTATCGGATGGCCGATCAGGTCGGGGCCACCAAGATAGCGCTCGGGCATCATCTCGACGATTTCGTCGAAACCGTGCTGCTGAATCTGTTTTTTGCGGGCGCGCTCAAGGCCATGCCGGCGCGCCTGGTGTCGGACAACGCGCGATACGTCGTGATACGACCACTGGTCTACGTGACCGAGGCCGAGGCGCGTGCCTACTGCAAGGAACAGGCACTGCCCATCATCGGGTGCTGTTGCCCGGTCTGCGGCGACCTGGGGCTGCAGCGGCAGCGTGTCAAGCGACTCATCTTCGAACTCGAGCGCGAGCATCCGGCCATCAAGTCATCGATGATCAAGGCGCTCGGCAATGTGATGCCGCGCCACCTGCTGGACCGGCGGCTCAATCCGGTACCGGAACTGCGGCAGGCGGCCCTGACGTCACTGGACGACTTTGCCGATGTGCCGGCCGATGTGCCGCTGATTCCCCTCATGCTCGGGCGGTCCTGACCATGCGGGCCGTGGTGCAGCGCGTCGATGAAGGGCGCGTGCTCGTGGGCGACCGTCTTGCGGGCGAGATCGCCACCGGACTCGTGGTCCTCGTCGGCGTCGAGGCGGGTGACGGCCCGGCAGACGCCGCGTATGTCGCGGGCAAGGTGCGCGACCTGCGCATCTTCGAGGACGAGGGCGATGCCGAGGGCCGCAGGCGGATGAACCGGTCGGTCCTCGACATCGGCGGGGCGGTGCTGGTGGTGTCGCAGTTCACGCTGTGCGGGGATGTCCGCAACGGCAGACGGCCCTCATTCGCCGGTGCCGCATCGCCCGAGATCGCGCGGGCACTGTACGAGGACGTCGTGCGCGCGCTGCGGGCCGACGGCCTGAGCGTGGCCACCGGCGAGTTTCAGGCCGACATGCGCGTGCACCTCATCAATAACGGGCCGGTGACCATCCTGCTCGACAGCCGGAAGACGTTCTGATGCCATCGTTGCGCGCCCTCACACTCGTGGGGCCGTTGGTGCTCGGGGGCCTGTTGCCGACACTGGCCGGTGCCCAGCAGCGGCCGTTTACGACCGAGGACCCCGAGGCCATCGGGGCCGGTCGCGTCATGATTGAGAGTGGCCTTGACTATGACCGGTCGATCACCTTCGGCAGTTCGGGTCTCACCGGGCACCTGCTGTCGGTGCCCACGCTGGGCATCAGTGTCGGGGTCAGTTCCATCGCGGAAGTACAAATCGATGGCGGGTTCTACCAGCGGCTGTCGATTACCAACCGGGTGCCCGCCCCCTTGAGCCCCGCGCTTGCCGTCACCGGCGACCGCACGACGGCCGTGCGCGACGTGATGGTCGCCACCAAGGTTCGTGTGTTCGGGGAGACGGAGACGCGGCCCTCGCTCGCCGTGCGTATGGCCACGCGCATTCCCAGTGCCAGTGCCGAGTCGGGCCTCGGAAAGGATGCGACCGAGTTCAATGGGTCGCTCCTGATTGCCAAGAGCGTGGAAAATGCCCGTATCGTGGCCAACGTCGGCTTTGTGATGCTCGAGGATGCGACGCGTCCGGCGCGCCAGGATGACCTGCTGACGTATGGCCTCTCGGTGGCCGCCTCGGTCGGACGCGGCGCCGAAGTGGTGGCCGAGGTCAACGGCCGGGCCAATTTCAATCAGCACGTGGTCGTCGGCTCAGAGAGCCGCGGAGTGCTCCGGGTGGGCACGCGGTGGACGCGCGGAACCGTACGACTGGACGCGGCGGCGGTCATCGGCATGACGGGTCTCGATCCGACCGTCGGTCTGACCACTGGCTTCACGTGGGTCTTCGACGCGTTCACGATTCCCTGACGGAGTGTCCCTGTCATCATGAGCTTCCAGATCTCCAAGGCGCACGCCTACGGCAATGACTTTCTGTTCGTGCCCCGCGACCAGGTGCACGGCCGGGCCCTCGACACGCTGACGCGCCGGCTCTGTCAGCGATACACCGGACTCGGTGCTGACGGCGTGATTTATTACTCGGTGCACGCCGAGGACGCGACCGCGACCATGCGACTCATCAATGCGGATGGCAGTCCGTCCGAGCTGTCGGGCAACGGGCTGCGGTGCCTCGGCGCATTGCTGACGCACCAGCGGGGCCGCGAGGCTTCGCCCGGACGGGAATGGCGAGTCAGCACCGATGCGGGGTGGAAGACGCTGATGCTGGCCGGTCATCACGATACGACCTACACCTTCCGTGCGGCGCTCGGTCCGCCCGAGCATGTCACGCAGGAGGTGCTTGCGGTGGCAGATGAGTTGCTTCGGGCCGTCATCCTGACCATGGCCAATCCCCAGTGTGTGGTGCTGATGCCTGAGTTGCCGGCCCCGGAGCGCTTTGCCAGGCTCGGCCCCGCATTGTCATCGCATCCGCGATTTCCTGCGGGAACCAATGTCGAGTTTGCCGTGGTCGATGCGCCCGACCGGGTGCGCATTCTGATCTGGGAACGCGGCGTGGGTCCGACGCATGCCTCCGGTACCGGGGCCAGTGCGTCAGCGGTCGCGGCCCACGTGGCCGGTGGCGCGGGGCGCGATGTGCTGGTCGAGGCACCGGGCGGCACCCAGCGCGTCGAGTGGCTCGACGAAGGCATCTTCCTGACGGGTGATGCCGAAGTGCTGTTCGACGGCGTCTGGCTGCCGCGCTGATGGCATCCTTCCACGAAGCCCTGGCGGTCGCCGAGACCTATTCGCCGGCCGAGGAGCAGTTCAACCGCCGCCGACGCACGGTCGGCACACTGCTGGCGCCGGTCGCATTCTTCGGCCTCTGGTTCGCCCCGATGGGCCTCGACGGTCCGGCGCAAGCCATGGCGGCGATCATGGGGCTGGTGGTGGTGCTCTGGTTGTCCGAGGCGCTGCCGCTGGCCGTATCGGCGCTCCTCGGGCCGACTCTCGCAGTCATTCTGGGCGTGACGTCGGCCCGCACGGCGCTGGCCCCGTTTGCCGACCCGATCATTTTCCTGTTCATCGGGGGCTTCATCCTGGCACAGGCGATGTTCGTCCACGGCGTCGATCGTCGCATCGCCTACACCGCACTGGCATCTCCCAGCGTCGGCAGCAGTCCGTGGCGCATCCTGCTGGTCTACACGGCCGTCACGACGACCCTGTCGATGTGGATCAGTAACACGGCGACGACCGCCATGATGTTTCCGATCGGGTTGTCGATCGTGGCGCATCTGGCACGGCATGCGGGGGAGCGTCAGGGGGATGTGCGCCGTTACGCAACAGCGATGATGCTGCTGACCTCCTTCGGGGCATCCGTGGGAGGCATGGGCACGCCCGTCGGCACTCCGCCCAATCTGATTGGAATCGGCATGCTCGAAAAGCTGGTGGGCGTGCAGGTCACCTTCTTCCAGTGGATGGCGCTCGGCGTGCCGCTGGTGGTGCTGCTGTTCCTCTACCTTGTGAGTCAGTTTTACTTTACGTCCGTGCGGGGGCTGCCATCGGCCACGGACAGCACCGACCTGGTGCGCGCGGAGCTGGCGCGGCTGGGGCCGGTGTCGCGCGCGCAGAAGAACGTGCTGGTGGCCTTCGGGGCGACGGTGGTGCTGTGGCTGCTGCCCGGTGTGATTGCCGTGCTGGGACTGGCACAGCACCCGTGGGCGGTGCGCCTGACCCAGGCGCTCCCTGAAGGCATCGTCGCAGTGATTGGTGCACTGCTGTTGTTCATGCTGCCGGTCGACTGGGCGCAGCGGAAATTCACCATCACGTGGGAAGAGGCGGCGCGCATCGACTGGGGCATCATCCTGCTCTACGGAGGCGGTCTGTCCCTCGGCGAACTGGCGTTTTCGACCGGACTGGCCTCGGCGCTGGGGGATGCGGTGACCTCGTGGATGCCGGTGCAGTCGAGTCTGGGGCTGACGGTCGTGTTCACCGCCGCGGCCATCGTGGTGTCCGAGGCGGCATCGAACACGGCGTCGGCGAACATGATCATTCCCATCGCCATTGCTGTGTCGGCATCCGCTGGCGTGCGGCCGGTCGAACCGGTGCTCGGCGCCACGCTTGGGGCGAGCATGGGGTTCATGATGCCCATCTCGACCCCGCCGAATGCGATTGTCTACAGCTCGGGGTTCGTGCCGATCGGCCAGATGATGCGCCACGGGATCTGGCTCGATCTGGTGGCCTTCGTGCTGATTGTGGCCCTGGTCATGGCGATGGGCCCTCGGCTGTTCTAGCGGCGGCGACTGCGACGCGGCGGCGTGAGGGCCGTGTCAATTTCCGCCAGCGCGGCCTCGGCCTCAGTCGTGGCCCGAGCCGCAGCCCCGGCGGCATCCTCGTATCGCTCGCCGTCAAGCGCCGAGCGCGCTTCTTGCAACGCCGCTTCCGCACGGGTGAGTGTGGTGCGGATGGGAGCGGTGCGTCGGCGTGGCAGCTTGACGACGTCGGCAGCCGCGAGGCGCTCGGCGGCACGCTGCACAACCACCGCCGCCGCCGTGATCGCGGTGTCGGCGGTCGCGCGGGCGGCGGCTGTTCGGTCTGTGGCCAGTCGGGTTGCCGTGTCGGCCTGTTCCCGGCTGTCGAGGGCCTGCCCGAGGGCAAGTCGATAGTCGCGCGTGTCAACGGCCTGCTCGGCGCGTTCAAGCGCGTCGACTGCGGCCTGCAGCTCGGGCGCGGCGAAGTGGTCGGCCCCTGCGGCTCGGGCAGCATCGATGGCTCCCTGAGCCTGGTGCATTTCCTTCTGCGGGGGTTCTCCGCAGGCCGAGAGCAGCCCCAGCGACAGGGCAATCACCCACACGCGCATGACGCCGTAGTGTATCGCAGGGAAGCGGAGGCTCGAGTGAAGGATCTTCCACGGAACGACTGGCCACGGGAAAAACTCGAACGCGTGGGGCGCGCGGCGCTGGGGGATGTGGAACTGGTGGCGCTGCTGCTGGGCAGCGGCACCCGCCAGCACGATGCGCTCGAGGTGGCGCAGACGGTACTGCGCCACAGCGACGGGGTCACGGGTCTGCAGCGCGTCGGCCTCGATGAACTCAGGCGCATCCCGGGTGTCGGACCGGCGAGGGCCGCCCGACTCAGCGCCGGGCTTGAGCTGGGGCGTCGTGCGGTACAGACCCAGGCCGGAGCCCGCCCGCAGTTCCGCGCGCCCGAAGACCTCGCGCGCTATCTGCTGCCCCTGCACGGCGGCTACCGCGTCGAGCACTTCGGGGCCGTGCTGCTGGACATCCGCTTTCGCCTGATTCGGGCGTCGGTGCTGTCGGTGGGCACACAGGACGGCGCGCTGGCGCAGCCCCGTGAAGTCTTCCGCGAGGCGCTGCTTGCGTCGGCCTCGCGTGTGGTGATTTTTCACAATCATCCGTCGGGGGATCCCGACCCCTCCCAGGACGATGTGATGGTCACGCGACGGATGATGGACGCCGGCGAGACGATGGGGATTCCCGTGATGGACCACATCATTCTCGGGGCTGGGCGATACTACAGTTTCAAGGCGGGAAACCTGCTCGGATGACCACGATTTACTTCGACTGTTTTGCCGGCGCGGCCGGCGACATGATTCTCGGCGCGCTGATTGATGCCGGCGTGCCCATGGCCCACGTGCAGGAGGCGCTCGGAAGTCTCGGCGTCGACGGCGTGTCGGTGGAACTCGATCGTGTGCTCAAGACCGGCGTCACTGCCGCGAAATTCCGTGTGCGCGACCTGCGCCCGACGACGGGGCACGGCCACGCGCACTATCACCTCAAGCACATCCACGCGGCCATCGACCGTTCGGCGCTGTCGCCGGCCGCGCGGACGAGGGCACTGCAGATGTTCCGCCGGTTGGCCGAGGCGGAGGCGGCAATTCATGGCACGACAATGGAGCGTGTGCACCTGCATGAAGTCGGGGCACTCGACTCCATCATCGACATCGTGGGAACGGCGGCGGCCATGGAATGGCTGGCCCCGTCGCAGGTGGTCGTGTCTCCGGTCAATGTGGGCAGCGGCACGGTGCAGACGGCCCACGGCCTGTTTCCCGTGCCGGGACCCGCGACGGTGCGGCTGATGCAGGGCCTGCCGACCTACTCGAGCGGGGCCCCCATGGAGACGCTGACACCGACCGGGGCGCTCATCCTGACCGAGTATGCGACGGGAACGGGGGCGATGCCGGCGATGACCGTGACGGCCACCGGCTACGGAGCGGGCGACCGAGACCTGCCGTCGACGCCGAATGTGGTCCGGGTGTTTGTGGGGCAGGCCGCGCCGGCCGAGGGGCCCGTGCCTGCGACCGGCGGCGACCGTGTGTGCGTGCTCACCTGTGAAATCGACGACCTCAATCCGCAGATTCTGGGCGCGCTCATGGACCGCCTGCTGGCGGCCGGGGCGCTCGACGTGTCATACACCGCCGTCCAGATGAAAAAGAACCGTCCCGGTACCCGCGTCACGATTGTGGCTGCGCCGGCACAGCAGCCGACGCTGGCCCGGTTGCTGTTCCGCGAATCGTCCACCCTGGGTATCCGGGTGCAGGAGCTGACGCGACTGGCACTCGAGCGCCGGGTCGAGCCGGTCGGGACGCCTTACGGCGTGGTACGATTCAAGGTCGCGCACGACGCCGAGGGAGTCGTCAACGCGCAACCCGAGTTTGACGACCTGGCACGGCTGGCGGCCGACCGGGACGTACCGATCAAGCAGGTGCAGGCGGCGGCGCACAAAGCGTGGCTCGACCGCACCGGAGAGCAGTAGTAGAGACCGCGGGCCCGCGCCCGGAGTGCATCATGGGATCGTTCTTTCTGACCACGGCCATTGACTACGTCAACTCGCGCCCGCACCTCGGGACGGCCTACGAGAAGATTTCGGCCGACGTCATCGCCCGCTACCACCGTCTGAAGGGCGATCGCACGTGGTTCCTGATGGGCAACGACGAGCACTCGCAGAATGTCTACAAGCGGGCGCTCGAGCAGGGAAAAGACCCGCTGGCCTACTGCGACGAGATGGAGCAGGTCTTCCGCGACGTGTGGGGCCGCCTCGACATTTCGTTCGATGATTTCATCCGCACGACCGACCGCCGCCGGCATTTCCCCGCCGTGCAGCAGATGGCCCAGGCCTGCCTCGATCGCGGCGACATCTACGAGGGCACCTACGAGGGGCATTACTGTGTCGGCTGCGAGGAGTTCAAGCCCGAGAAGGACCTGATCGACGGCCTGTGCCCCGTGCACAAGACCCGTCCCGAGTGGATTTGCGAGCGGAACTGGTTCTTCCGCCTCTCTCGCTACCAGCAGGCCCTGCTTGACCTCTACCGGCAGCAACCGTCGTTCATCGAACCCGAAATGCGGCGGAACGAGATTCTGCGCTTCGTCGAAGGCGGTCTCGACGACTTGTCGATGAGCCGGGCCGGGCAGTCATGGGGCATTCCCCTGCCGTTCGACCCGAAGAGCGTCGTCTATGTCTGGTTCGACGCGCTCATCAACTATGCCGCTGCCGTCGGCTACGGCTGGGACGACGCACAGTTTCGTGAGTGGTGGCCGGCAAGCCTGCACATTGTCGGCAAGGACATCACGCGGTTCCACTGCGTCATCTGGCCGGCCATGCTGATGAGTGCCGGGCTGCCGCTGCCCGGGCAGATCTTCGGTCACGGCTGGGTGTTTTTCAAGGGCGAGCGCATGAGCAAGTCGCTCGGCAACATGGTCGATCCGCTCGATGCGGCCCGCCGGTTCGGGCCCGATCCGCTGCGGCTGTATCTGACCAAGGAAGTGCCGTACGGCGGCGACGGCGATTTCACGTGGGAACGCTTCGAAGAGAAATACAACGCCGATCTGGCCAATAACCTCGGGAACCTCGTGAATCGCATCGCGGCGATGACCGAGCGCTATCGCGGTGGTCGCCTGCCGGCGCCGGCCTCGGGACCGCTGACGCACCTGGCGGCCGAGACCACGGCGGCCTACCGCCAGGCGATGGATCGCCTGGCCCTGCACGACGGCGTGGCCGCCGCCTATCGTCTCGTCAGCGGGGCGAACGAGTTCATCGCCGAGACCCAGCCCTGGGCCCTGGCCAAGGACGAGTCGCAGGACGCGCGCCTCACGCAGGTACTCGCCGAAGCCTCCGAGGCCGTGCGCATCGCGGCCGTGCTGCTGAGCCCGGTAATGCCGACGGCGTCGCATGAAATCGCCCGGCGGATGGGTGACAGCGCGTCGGCATCGTGGCGTCTCGACGCCGCCGCCAGTTGGCGCACCAGCGGCGACCGAACAGTGACCAACAGCGGAGCCCTGTGGCCCCGCCTCGAAGACAAGGGAGCGATTCACGTGAGCGAGACCCCGGCCCCCACCCCTGCCACCCCGTCGCCCGCAGCACCTGCCCCTGAGCCAGTGCCCGCGACGGCTCCAGCGACGGCCCCGGCGACCGCGATGGTCGAGGCGGCGTCGGCCGTGATCCCGATAGACGACTTCATGAAGGTGCACCTCAAGGTGGCCCGTGTGCTCGAGGCCGAACGGGTGCCCAAGTCGAAAAAGCTGGTGCGCCTGCAGTTGGACGCGGGCGAAGCGACCCCTCGACAGATTCTGGCGGGCATTGCCGAGTCGTATGAACCCGAGGCCCTCATCGGTCGCAGCATCGTCATCGTCGCCAATCTGGCGCCTCGCATGATGATGGGCATGGAATCGAACGGCATGGTGCTCGCCGCCAGTCCTGACGGCGGAGGCGCCATCGTGCTGGATGCAGAGCCCGCAGCGCCGGGCACGCGGGTCCGCTAGGCGCTGTGGTCGACTCGCACTGCCATCTCGCCGGCCGCGAGTTCGCCGACGATCTCGAGGCGGTGGTGGCCCGGGCGCACGCTGCCGGGGTGAGCCGTGCGCTGGTCATTCTGGCGGCCGATGCCCAGGCGGAACTGGACAGATGGCCAGCCGTGCAGCAGGCCTGGCCAGCGGTCAGGGCGGCGGTCGGCATCCATCCCCATCAGGCGGCGGCGTATGCCGGCGACCCGGTCGAGGCCGGCCGCCTGCTGGAACGGCGGCTCGATGCGGTGGTCGGTGCGGTGGCGGTGGGAGAGATCGGACTCGACTATCACTACGACTTCGCGCCGCGAGGTGTGCAACAGGCCGTGTTCGAGGCGCAACTGGCGGTAGCGGAGCGGCGGCAATTGCCGGTGGTCATTCATACGCGCGAGGCGGAGGAGGACACGCTGCGAATCCTCCGGGGTGCGCATGGCGTCACAACACGCGGAGTTTTCCACTGCTTTTCGGGAGACATAGGGGCTCTGGCGCGTGCGCTCGACACTGGTTACTTTGTGTCGGTGCCGGGCATCGTGACGTTTCCCAGGTCGACGGCCCTCCGCGAGGCCCTGACAGCGGCTCCGCGCGATCGGGTACTGGTAGAAACGGATAGCCCGTATCTCGCTCCAGTGCCCGTGCGGGGACTACGTAATGAGCCGGCGTATGTGGCGCGCGTGGTGGAGACGCTCGCGGGGCTCTGGAGTACCACGCCTGAGGCGGTCAGCCGCCAGGTGTCAGACAACTTCCACCGGCTGTTCGGCGCGTAGCTCACAGCGGGGGAACCGGGCGGAACACAGGCTCTGCGCTTCGTTGACACTGGCGCAGACCGTATGGTGAGATTGTCGCACTTGTCCAACGCACTGCCCAAATCGCACATTGACCTGATTGCGCTCTTCGAACCTGTTCGGGCCGATCTCGAGGCGGTCGAGCACGAGTACTCGCGACAGGTGCAGTCGCAGGTTCCGGTCATTCCTGAAATTGGCGGATACATCCAGCGCAGCGGCGGCAAGCGGGTGCGCCCGGCGGTGCTGCTGATGGCGGCTCGCCTGTGCGGCTACACCGGGTCGCAAGCCGTGCTCAACGCGGCGGTCGTCGAGTTCATCCACACCGCCACCCTGGTGCACGACGACATCATCGACGATGCCGATGTGCGGCGGGGACGGAAGGCCGTCCACACGCAGTGGGGCAACAACGTCACGGTGCTCGCGGGAGATTTCCTCTACATCAAGTCGATGGCGATGGCCCTGTCGCAGGACACGATGGACGTCGTCCGCATGCTCTGCGACGTGACGCTGCGGATGATCGAGGGAGAAATCTACCAGCTCACGAAGAACGGCGTCATTGACATCGACGAAGCCGAGCACTTCGACATCATCCATCGCAAGACTGCCTACCTGTTCGGCGGCTGTGCGGAAATCGGAGCCATGCTGGCGCAGGCACCTGACGTGCAGCGCCAGGCACTCCGGGACTACGGCTTTCACCTCGGCGTGCTCTTTCAGGTGGTCGACGACCTGCTCGACTTCACAGGCGAGGCCGAGGCGCTCGGTAAACCGGTGGGGGGCGATCTGCGCGAGGGCAAGATGACCCTGCCGCTCATCCACCTGCTCAAGGCCGCCGGGAGCGAGGCGCGCGACCTCGTCCAGACCATCATTGACACACGCGATGTGACAGCTGAGCAGTGGTCCCGCCTGCAGGGTCTGCTGGCGGAGCACGGGTCGCTCGAGTATGCCCGGGCACGCGCGCATGACTTCGGGCGTCGGGCCAAGGATGCCCTGCAGGTATTCCCGGACTGCCACGAGCGTCAGGCGCTGACGGCGCTCGCGGACTTCGTGCTGTCGCGCCATTTTTAGGGTCTCAGAGACGGGGGCACAGGCTGGCCATGACGCCTGCCGAACGGATTCAGCAGCTCAGCGACGAGATCCGGCGCCACGAGCACCTCTACTACGTCAAGGCCGAGCCCGAGATCTCGGACGGCCAGTTCGACGCACTCATGCGCGAACTGCGGACGCTCGAGGCCGTGCATCTTGAGCTGATTGCGCCCGACTCGCCGACCCAGCGGGTCGGGGGCGCGCCGGCCCGCGGATTTGACACCGTCGAGCACGGCGTGCCGATGCTGAGCCTCGACAATGCCTACACCGAAGACGACCTGCGGGCGTTTGATGACCGTGTGCGTCGCGGGTTGGGGGTGGGCGACGGCGACCCGTTGCCGCGATACGTCTGCGAACTGAAGATCGACGGTCTGAGCCTGTCACTCCGTTACGAGCGCGGGCGGCTGGTGCGAGGTGCAACGCGCGGCGACGGCGTTCGCGGAGAAGACGTGACCGCCAACGTGCGTACGATTCGGGCTATCCCCTTGACGCTTCGCGGAGCTGTGCCCGACGTCGTGGAAGTCCGGGGCGAAGTGTACTTCCCGAAACCCGCGTTCGCGAAGCTGAACGCCGAGCGGGAAGAGGCCGGCGAGTCGCAGTTTGCCAACCCGAGAAATGCCGCGGCTGGCACGATGCGCACGCTGGATGCCTCTGAGGTGGCGCGGCGCGGACTGTCGGCCTGGCTGTATCAGGTGGTGATGTTCGGTGCGCCGGACACCAGCACCACCCATGAGGCCATGCTGCAGCAACTGAGCGAGTGGGGCTTTGCGGTCGAGTCGCATTGGCAGGTCGCCGCGTCGATTGACGACGTGGTGGGCTTCTGTGCGGCGTGGAGAGACGCGCGGCACAATCTCGCCTTCGAGACCGATGGAGTAGTCATCAAGCTCAACAGCCTTGCCGAGCGCGAGCGGCTCGGGACCACGTCGAAGTTTCCCCGGTGGGCGACGGCCTACAAGTATCCGGCACAACAGGCGACGACACGCCTGCTGAAGATCGAAGTGAACATCGGACGAACGGGCGCAGCCACGCCGTATGCAGTGCTCGACCCGGTGCTGGTGGCCGGCTCGACCATCGGCCTTGCGACGCTGCACAACCCCGACGACCTGGCACGCAAGGATATCCGTGAAGGCGACTGGGTGGTGGTTGAGAAGGCCGGCGACGTCATTCCGCGCGTGGTCGGACCGGTGCTGTCGCGCCGGGATCCCGGCGCGATGCCGTGGCAGATGCCAACCCGCTGCCCTGTGTGTGACGGGCCCTTGTCCAAGCCCGACGACGAGGCGGTGTTGCGGTGCGAGAACAGTTCGTGTCCGGCGCGGCTGACCCGAAGTCTCGATCACTTCGTGTCGCGCGGCGCGATGAACATCGAGGGCCTGGGCGAAGTGCTGGTGCGGCAGCTGATCGAGCGGGGCCTGGTGCATAGCGCCGCCGATCTGTACGCCCTGACGCCCGAGACGCTGGCCGGGCTCGACCGCATGGGGACGAAGTCGGCCGCCAACCTGATGGCGGAGATCGAGCGGTCAAAGGGGAACGATGTGTGGCGCCTGATCAATGCCCTCGGCATCAGGCACGTCGGAGAACGTGGCGCTCAGGTGCTGGCCGACCACTTCGGTTCGATGGAGGCCATCGCCGGGGCGTCCGCGGACCAGTTGCAGTCGGTGCATGAAGTGGGTCCGGTGATGGCTGGTTCAGTCAGGCAGTGGTTCGCTGAGCCGCACAATCAGGCCCTGCTGGTCCGACTGCGCGATGCCGGCGTGCGGACCGACGGTCCTGTGCGTGTGCAGCCCGAAGGCCCGCGGCCGCTGACCGGGCTGACGTTCGTGATAACGGGCGCCCTGCCGACCCTGTCGCGGGAAGAGGCCCAGCGGCGCATCGAGGCGGCCGGCGGAAAGGTTGTCGGGTCGGTCAGTCGGAAGACCTCGTTCCTTGTGGTCGGCGCCGAGGCGGGCAGCAAGCTCGAGAAAGCCGAGGCCCTGGGCATTCCGCAACTCGATGAGGCCGCGCTGCTGGCCCGTATAATGAGCCCGTCATGACTCGCGGGGCTCTGACGGCGATTCTGGCGCTGACCGCCACGGTTGGCGTGCTGGTAGGCATGCTGGTGAACCTGCTCGGTGCACCACTGGACACCGGCATCACGGTTCCACTGCCCGTGGCGGCCCGGGCCGCTGACGACCGTGCGCCCGATATCGTCGAACGGGCCGTCTGGCCTGGAACCGCATCAGCGGCGGACTCCCTCGATGTGCCGGGCATTGCGGCGCGATTGAACCCGACAGTGGTCAGCATCGATGCGCGGGTGCGGCGGCGGCGTACGCGAGGCGACGGTGACCAACCACGGCGCGGCACAGGCACGGGCTTTGTTTTCGACGCCTCAGGGCTCATCCTCACCAATCATCATGTGGTGGAAGACGCCGAGCGGCTCACCGTGGAACTGCATGACGGACGGGTGCTGCGGGGCACCGTCGTGGGCAGCGACCCTGACACAGACGTAGCGGTGGTGCGCGTGGAAGCCGGTCACCCCCTCGAGACGGCCCCACTTGGTGATTCGGACGAGGTGCGCGTCGGCGACAGCGTCGTGGCCATCGGCAATCCTCTGGCGTATGAACACACCGTGACGACGGGGATTGTGAGCTTCATCGGGCGGAAGCTCTTCGACTCGAGCCTCGATCATTTCATCCAGACCGATGCGGCCATCGCGATGGGCAACAGCGGCGGGCCACTGATTGATGCGCGGGGCGCGGTGATCGGCATTACGGCCGCCGTGAGCCGCCAGGCCTCCAACATCGGCTTTGCCATTCCCATCAACCAGGCCCGGGACATCGTCCCGCAGTTACTGAGTCAGGGGCATGTGTCTCGCGGGTTCATGGGCATCACCCTGCGCGATGTCGACCCTGACCTGCGGCAGGCTCTCGCCCTTCCCGACCGGCCGGGTGCGCTGATACAGGACGTGACGGCGGGTTCACCCGGGGCGCGCGCCGGCCTGCAGCCCTATGACCTGGTCACGGCCGTCGATGCCGCCGGCGTGGCATCGAACGACGAGCTCATCCGGACCATCGCGCTACGCAGACCCGGCACCTCCACCCGACTGACCGTCTACCGGGACGGGCGTGTGCGCGATGTGACGGTCAAGCTCGCCGAGCGGCCTGCTCGTGAGGAACGACCGGCACCAGCGCCGCGCGAGGGCGAGACGGTCCCGGGGCCGGCCAATGTGGGGCTCAGCCTCATCGAAATCACCGACGAGAATGCGCATCGCTTCGACGTGACGCCAGGCGTCGTGGGCCTGCTGGTGCAGCGCGTCGAGCCGCTGAGCGAGGCGTTTGAAGCGGGCATCCGGCGGGGACAGGTGCTGCTCGAACTCAACCGACGGCCCGTGCAGCGTGTGTCGGTGTTCCGCGAGCGCATCGAGGAGGCGCGTCGAGTCGGAGTCGTAGCCGTACTCACGCTCGATCCGGAGGAGGGGCAGCGGATGATTCGGACACTGCGCGTGGACGGCCGATGAAGCCGCGCATTCTGGTCATCGACGACGAAGAAGGCATCCGCGACACGCTGCGGATGATCCTCAAATACGAAGGCTACGACGTCCTGCAGGCGGGCACGGGCGAAGATGGCGTGCGGCTCATCGAGCGTGATCCGCCTGATCTGGTGTTCCTCGACATTAAGATGCCGGGCATGGACGGCATCGATGTGCTCCGGCGCATTCAGCATCTGACCGACACGCTGCCGGTTGTGGTCATCTCGGGTCACGTGGAGCAGGGCGGCGCCTCGTCGTCGGAAGCCGCCGAGGCCATGAAGCTCGGGGCACGCGACTTCATCGAGAAGCCACCGTCACAGGACCGGATCCTCGTCACCGTACGCAACGCCCTCGAAGGCGCCGCCCTGCGCCGGGAAAACTCCCAGTATCGGCACGAAGTCGATCGGAAGTATCAGCTCATCGGGGACGCTCCCGCACTGTCGGGGGTGCGCGAGGCCATTCACCGCGCAGCGCCGACCGGGGCCACGGTGCTCATCTGGGGCGAGAGCGGCGTGGGCAAGGAACTGGTTGCGCGCGCCATCCATCGCGAAAGCCTTCGCCGCGATGCCACGTTCGTGCAGGTCAACTGCGCGGCAATTCCCGATGAGCTGATTGAATCAGAACTGTTCGGGCACGAGAAAGGCTCGTTTACCGGGGCGGTCGATCGCCAGATCGGCAAGTTCGAGCAGGCTGACCGGGGAACCATCTTCCTGGACGAAGTCGGAGACATGAGTCTCAAGACGCAGGCCAAGGTGCTGCGCGTGCTGCAGGAGCAGGAACTCGAGCGTCTCGGGTCGAATCGGGTCATCCGCGTCGATGTGCGTGTCATCGTCGCCACCAACAAGAACCTCGAAGAGGCGATCAACACCGGCGCGTTCCGCGAAGACCTGTTCTACCGGCTCAATGTGGTGCCCATCCACGTGCCGCCCCTGCGGGAGCGGCGCGACGACATTCCTGCCCTCGTCCGGCATTTTGCCGACGTCCTGGCCCGCGAGCACAACTTCCGGCGGAAGGTGTTTACCGCCGCAGCCATGGACAGGCTCAGGCAGCGCCACTGGCGTGGCAACATCCGCGAGCTTCGCAACGCGGTCGAGCGGTTGCTGATCATGACCCCCGGCGACAGCATCGAAGCGCGCGATGTGCCGGATGAAGGCTTGTCGGCACGCGACGGGGCCGCCGGGGGAGGCGCACTGCCGGGCAGTGCCGTGTCCGTGACGATGTCGCTCGAAAGTCAGTGGTTCGACCTGCCGTCGCTCCACGAATTCAAGAGCGTCTCGGAACGGGCCTATCTTGTGGCGAAACTGCGGCAGCACCACTGGAACATCTCGAAGACCGCCGAGGTGATCGACACACCGCGCAGCAATCTCTACAAGAAGTTGGAGCAGTACGGCATCAGCGAGGCGCAGGACGGCCAGTAACCGTATGACCTCGCCCGACGATGTCGTGATCTTCGGGGGCGGCCCGTCGGCGTGCGCGGCGGCGATGCTGCTGCGTCGTCTGGGATACGCCGTGGTGATGCTCGCGCGGCCGCACGACCCCGGACGCCCCGACCTGTCTGTGTCACTGACGCCCAGCTGCCGGAAAGTGCTCGCGGTCGTGGGCCTGCTCGACGCCGTCGTGGCCGCGGAGCTACCCCCCTCGAGGGGAAACACCGTGTGGTGGGGCAACGCGGCCCCCCGCGTTGAGCCGTTCGGCGGAGAGGAGCAGGGCTGGCAGGTGTCGCTCCGGCAGCTCGAGGCGGTGCTGCACCCGGCACTGCAGGAGGCGGGCGTCCGCCTGAGGCGGCGTGCGGTCACCTCCGAGGAGGGCATGGCTCTGCCGGCGCGCTTCCGTCTGGACGGCACAGGCCGCACGGGCGTGCTGGCCCGGCGGCTGGCCGGACGTCGCCTGACCGCGCCGCACCGGACCGTGGCCCTGTCGGCCGTGTGGGAGGCGGATCGCCCGTGGGCCGTGCCCGACGCCTCGCACACGGTGATTGAAGGCTACCGTGACGGGTGGGCCTGGTCGGTGCCGGCCGCCGGTCATCGCCGGGTGGTGGCAGTCATGGTGGATCCCAGCACCTCTGACTTGAGTCGGGGAGACGGGGCGCTGGCGACCTATCGCCGCGAACTCGACAAGACCCGCGAGTTACGGGGCCTCATCAGCGGGGCACGCGTGGTGCAGGGACCGACCGGCTGGGACGCCTCCGAATACTGCTCGTCCCGCTATGCCGGACCCGAGTGGCTGGTCATGGGGGATGCCGCCACGTTTGTCGACCCGCTGTCCTCGTCAGGCGTGAAGAAGGCGCTGACCTCGGGATGGCTGGCGGCGGTCACGGTGCACACGTCGCTGCTTGACCCCGGCCGCGCCGCACTGGCGCAGGGCTTCTTCGCCGCCCGCGAGCAGGAGATGTTTGACCAGTTGCAGCGGCTGACCCGACAGTTCCTGACGGAAGGGAATCCTGATGCTGGTGGCGCATTCTGGCGCGACCGGAGTACTTCGGATGGTCACCGTCCTCCGGATGAGCGGGCCGACGTCGAGGCGGCCTGGCATCGCCTCCGACGCGCAGACCGGCTGGCGCTGGTGCCCGGGGCAATGACCTGGAGCGAGCGTCCTGCAGTCCGCGGGTCGGAGATTGTGCCCGAGTGGCGCCTCATCTCGGCGGCGCATCCCTCGGGTGTCAGGTATCTCCAGGATGTGGACCTCAGGGGGCTGGTGGAAATCGCGCCACAGTGCCATGATATACCGGGTTTACACTCGGCTTACTGCAGACAGGCGGGTCCGGTAGGCTGGCCCGCCCTGCTGACGGCGCTCTCGACTGCCGTCGCTCGGGGATGGCTGAGATGGGCTGACGAACCGGTGGTGAATGTGCATGACACAGCGACTCGGTAGGATCGGGAGTGTTTCCGTGGCAGTGGTGCTGCTGTTCGGCATGAGTGCCGTGCACGCGCAGTCGCAGGCCGCATCGAATGCCGCGGGCATTCCCATCGACAACACGACGGTGCGGGCCACATGCGGGGGCTGTCACAAGCCCGACGACCTGGGACGCATGTCGCGCATTTCCTATCAGCGCAACACGCCCGAGGGCTGGCAGGACACCATCAAGCGCATGATGGCGCTGAATGGTCTGAAGATGGATCCGGCGGCCGGTCGCGAAGTGGTGCGGTATCTCTCCAACAATCTGGGGCTGGCCCCCGAAGAAGCTCGGCCGGTGGCCTACGAGGTCGAGAGGCGGCTGATTGACGAGAAGGATATTGCACCGGAACTGCAGGGCGTCTGCAACGCCTGCCACTCGACCGGGCGTGTGCTGTCGCAGCGCCGCACGCGCGAAGAGTGGGAACTGCTGATGACCATGCACCGTGGCTGGTATCCGCTGGTCGACCGTCAGGTCTTCCGCCGGATGGGTCCCGCCCCGAAGGAGCGCAGCGCCGACGGACGTCCTCCCGATACGCGACACCCGCACGAGAAAGCTGTCGACTACCTGGCGAAGGCCTATCCCCTCAACACGGCCGAGTGGGATCGATGGTCGGCCGCCCGGCGCCCGGCCCGCATCGGGGGCGAATGGACGGTCAGTGCCTACGAACCCGGCAAGGGGCCTGCCTTCGGCCGGCTGGTGTTGACCCCGGTCGCTGAGAGCGACGACGAGTTCACCTCGGATGTGATGTTCACGTATGCACGCACGGGTGAGCAGGTGCGCCGCACCGGTCGCGTCACGGTTTACACCGGCTTCCAGTGGCGCGGGCGGTCGAGCGCCGCGACTGGTGGTCCGGGCGCCGACGTGTTTCGTGAAGTGATGTTTGTCGACCGTGACCTGCGGCGCATCGAGGGGCGCTGGTTCACGGGCGGGTACGACGAATCCGGTATGGATGTCACGCTGATCAGGGCCGGCGGTGACCTGACGCTGCTGGGGACCGATCGGGCGTCGCTCAAGCGTGGGGCCACGGGGGTGACGGTGAAGCTGTTTGCCGTGAACCTGCCCGACGGCGTCCAGGCCCGCGAGATCGATTTCGGCTCCGGAGTGACGGTGACCCAGGTGTCGTCGAGCGGCGGTGTGGTGACGGCCACCGTCTCCGTCGCGGCGGATGCGGCGGTCGGTCCCCGGGATGTGGCGGTGCGGGGGAGCGTCAGGCCGGCGGCGGCCGTGGTGTATGACCGCATCGATTCGCTGCGGATCACCCCCGAGTGGAATCTGGCGCGCACCGGTGGGGTCTCGTTCCCCAAGCGTCTCGCGCAGTTCGAAGCCGTCGCGTACGCCAACGGTCCGGACCGCCGGCCCGGCACCGACGATGACATGCGGATCGATGTGGTCGATGCGCAGTGGAGCCTGACCGAGTACACGGCCACGCTCAACGACGACGATGTGAAGTTTGTTGGACGTATCAACGAATCGACCGGGTTGTTTACGCCGAACGCCGAGGGCCCCAATCCCCAGCGCAGTGGCGAACGGAACAACATCGGCGATGTCTGGGTGGTGGCGACGGTGTCCGAGGGCGGACAGGTCGTCCGCGGACGTGCGCACCTGCTGGTGTCGCCTCCGGTCTACATGCGGTTTGATCCCACGGTGACGCCATGAGCACTCCCGCCCTGCCAGAGATCGCCACGTCGGATGCGCCGCTGCCCGGCCTGCGGGTGACGCCGCAGACGCGGCTTCGGCTGCTGGAGTTCCACCGGTTCGAGGCCGCCGGACAGACGTTCGCCTATCTCGTGCCGTCTGCCGCCGTGTTTGCGCTGGATGAGTGCGCGCTCGCCCTGGTCGACCTGCTGGGCGAGCAGGGCACGGCGAGCATCGAGGCGCTGGCGGCGGCGGTCGATGGGAAATACTCTGTGCAACAGGTGTGGGACACCCTCGGTGACCTGCATCGTGCCCGTGTCGTGACTGAGGCCCTGGCGCCGGCCCCGGCCCCGAAGATTCTTCCCCTCACGCCCATCCCGCTGCAGACGCTGGTGGTCAACGTGACCAATCAGTGCAATCTGAGCTGCGAATACTGCTACGAATACGGGGAAGACAAGATCGTCGACACCGAGAACGGGCAGCAGCCCAAGTTCATGAGCGAAGAGACGGCGCGCGAGGCGGTGGAGTTCGCGTTGCGCGAAAGTGGCAGCAACCCCTCGGCGCACATCACGTTCTTTGGTGGCGAAACGCTGATGAACTTTCCGGTGCTGCGCAAGACCGTGGCCTATGCCCGGCAGCGCGCCGCCGACGTGGGGAAGTCAGTCGACTTCAGCCTCACGACCAACGCCACGCTGCTCAAGCCCGATGTCATCGACTTTCTCGCCGACGAACGCATCGGCGTGACGATTTCGATCGACGGCCCTCAGGAGATTCAGGACAAGTTCCGGGTGTTCAGTAATGGTCAGGGTAGCTACGCGCTGGTGGCGCCGAAGGTCAAGGCGTTGCTCGAGCGGCACCGCTCGCGTCCGATTGGCGCGCGCGTCACGCTGACGCGCCAGACGCTGGATGTGCTGAAGATCTATCGCCACCTGCACGACGAGATGGGGTTCTGGGAGGTCGGATTTGCACCGGTCACGACGGCGCCGCAGCGCGGTCATGCCATCTCAGACGCCGGGTTCGACCATCTGCTCGGCCAGTTCCGCACGCTGGCGATGGACTATCTGCAGGCGGCGCTGGAGGGACGGCACCACGGATTCTCGAATGTGCGCGAGACCTTGCAGGAACTGCACCAAGGGCATGCGAAGGCCTACCCGTGCGGTGCCGGTCTGGGCCTCATGGGCGTATCGACCGATGGCCAGGTCTCGCTCTGCCACCGGTTCGCCGGATCAGAGGCACACAAGTTCGGCACGCTGACCGAGGGCGTCAACCGCGATACGCAGCGCGCGTTCCTCGAATCGCATCACATCAGCCACAAGACCGACTGCGCCACCTGCTGGGCCCGCCCCATCTGCGCCGGTGGCTGCTATCACGAAGCCCACACGCGCTACGGCACCACGCAGGGGCCCAATCTACACTACTGCGAGTGGATTCGCGGATGGACCCACACCTGTCTCGAGATTTACGGTGCGCTGGCCGTGCAGCGTCCCGAGTTCCTGCGCCAGTTTGATGGAGTTGACCATGAAGCATCTGACCGCCATTAACCGGAAGGCCCGTCGAGTCGAAGAAGTGACCGCTCCGCCCCAGCACGACGTGGTGGCGCTGCAGCAGGGCAGCCAGCCCCCGCAGCAGCCCGAGGGCCCGCATATCCCCGCCGGGTGTTCAATTGTGTTCTCACCGGGCTGGGAGGCCGACCGCACTGGTGGCACAGCCGGCCTGTGCCAGCCGGTCGAGCGCGACCTGTTCGATTGCCACATGGGCTGCTACTGGCCGGCGCAGGTGCCCGATCAGCTCAACCACGCTCCCGACTGGACGGCCAAGTGTGCCGCTGCCCAGAAGGATTGGCGCCAGATCGACCTCGTCTTCCCGGGATAGGGGCCATGCCGTTGCACGTTGCTCGCCGGCGCATGGTGGCAGCCGGCATGTGGCTCGGCCTCTGGCTGTGCCTGACCGTGGGCGCGCCCGACGCCGCACAGGCGCAGGCGCGTCGTCCCGAACCGCAGGTGTCGGCCGGTGAAGGGAAGCTGTTCATCGGCACCTACGGCGGGGACATCCGCGTGGTCGATGAGGCCACCGGGAAGATCGAAGAACGCATTCCCCTGAAGGTGGGACTGGCGCGCTCGCTGCTGCCCTCGGCTGATCGCACGCGCTTCTACGTGCTCGATTCCACGTACGAGAAGATTGAAGTCATCGACATTGCCACGCGAAAGTCGCTGCGCGATTACTCCCTGCGTCAGGGCAATCGCCGCCTGCGCGTCGTCAGCATGGTGGCTGACCCAGGCAACCAGTACCTCATCCTGCTGACGCGCCTGGCCACCAAGCTCGTCGACCGATGGGAAATCGGACCGGCGCAGCTGCAGCAGTTCGATCTGGCGTCGGGCCAAATCACGCGCACGATTCCGTGGCCGCGTGGGGAAGAACGCGAAACCGTCAACCTCCGCTTCTCGCCTGATGGTTCCTCGCTGTTCATGTTCGGCGATGAGGTCATCATCCTCGAGACGCGCGGCTTCACCGAGGTGGAGTCGTGGCCGCTGTCGACGCCCGCCGAGAGCGGTGTCGGACGCATCACGCTGGGACCCGTGCACGACTTCTACGACGACCCCGGAACATTTACGGGCCTCTTCGTGCAGCAGGACCCGGTACAGAAGCGCCGGATTATGGGCATCGGCCGTGTCAACCTGACGGCACGCAGCGTCGACTTCAAGCCGCTGGGGCCGGCCGAGAACGTGTCGTTCGCCCAGGCGCCCGACCGCAAACGCGCGTACGGCATCAAGACCGACATCGGTCGCTGGGAGTTCTGGACGTTCGATCTCGAGAAAGGCAGCGTGGTCAGCCGCGGCGAGTTCCAGAGCCGCCCGCGCGTGGTCCCGCGTGTCAGTTCCAACGGCAAGGTCATCTACGTGTATGTGGCGGGTGACACCATCGATCTGTATGAGGCCGCCACCTACCGCTACCTCCGGACCATTCACCTGAACGCCGACCAGACGACCGAGATGTTTGTAGTGCCGCCTGCCGTCCCCGCACGCACGGCGCGCTGACACCCGGAAATGATGCGCCCGACACAGGCTGCCGACCTGCGTCGGGCGTTTGCCTTCGTTCGCCCTCACGCCTCGCGCCTGATTCTGGTGCTCGGCATCAGCCTGATCAGCACGCTGCTGTCTCTGGCCACGCCGCTTCTGACGCGTGACCTCATCGATCGGGCCCTGCTCGGTCGCGATGCCGAGGCCCTGCGACGCATCGTGCTGCTGTTCGCGGGTCTGGGACTGGCGAGCTATGGCCTGACGGTCGTCAGTGGCCTGCGCTACACACGGGTGTCAGCAGAGATCCTCTTCGAGATGCGGGCCGCGCTGTACGCGCACCTCCAGCGGCAGTCACCGCGGTTCTATGCGCGCACGCGCCTCGGCGACATCGTCGCGCGCATCAACAGCGATATCGGGGAAATCCAGCGCATCGTGGCGGAAGTCGCGCTCGCGTGGGTCGGCAACGTGCTGTTCCTGGCAGGTTGCGTGGCGATGCTGGTCTGGCTCGATTGGCGTCTGGCCCTGCTGAGTGCGACGGTGCTGCCGCCGAGCCTCCTGGCACTCGTGCAGTATCGCAGACGCATGGAATCGCGAGTGGCGGACGTGCGGCAGCGCAGTGCGGACATCGGCAGCTTCCTGATTGAAACCCTGCAGGCACACACGCTGGTGGTCGCGTCCAATGCGCAGGCGCGCGAGCTGTCACGATTCCGTCAGCTGAACGATCGGTTCATTGCCGCACTGATGCGGCTGCAACGCATCAGCTACGGGGCGGGAGGCATTCCAGGCCTGCTGGTGTCGCTGGGGGCGTCCGCCGTGTTTCTCTACGGCGGACTGCGGGTCGTCGAGGGCTCGCTGACGCTGGGCACCTTCGGCGCATTCATGGCCTATCAGATGCGTCTCATGGCTCCCGTGCAGGCGCTCATGGGGCTCTACACGGCGCTGGCGACCGCGCGCGTCTCGTGGGGACGCGTGACACAACTGCTCGATGCCCCCATCGAGGTCGTAGAGACCGACACGCCGGTGACGCTCGGGCCGACCGTGCGCGGCGACCTTGCCGTCTCACATCTGTCGATCAGAACCGAACGCGACGTGCAGGTGCTCGATGATGTGTCCTGGACACTGCCGGCGGGGCAATCGCTGGCGGTGGTCGGCGCGAGCGGCAGCGGCAAGTCGACGATTGCGGCCGTGCTGCTCCGGCTCATCGACCCTGACGCTGGCGTCGTGACCCTCGACGATGTGGATGTGCGCCACCTGCGTCTGGCCGACGTGCGCCGGCACATCCGGTTGGTCGAGCAGGAGCCCACGCTGCTGCACGCGACGCTGCGCGAAAATCTCTGCTACGGACTGGAGCGCGGTCAGCAGGCCAACGCGGCGCACGCCGATACAGACGATGAGTTGTGGGCCGCAGTCGACGCCGCGGGCCTGCGCGAGTTTGTGGCGCGCCTGCCTGAGGGGTTCGACACGATGGTGGGCGAGCGAGGATTGCAACTGTCGGCGGGTGAGCGCCAGCGCGTGGCACTGGCGCGGGCATTTCTGGCGCGCCCGGCGGTGCTGGTGCTCGACGAGCCCACAGCAGCCCTGGACCCGGACGCTGAGCGGGCAGTCGTGGCCGGCTATCGCCGTGTGATGCAGGGACGCACCACCGTGGTGATTTCGCATCGCCGTGATGTGGCGATGGCGGCTGATCTGGTGGTGCTGCTGCACGAGGGCCGTGTCAGCGAGGCAGGGCCCCCCGAGGACCTGCTGCGACGCGGAGGGCGGTTTGCCGCCATGTTCCAGGCCGCAGCCCCTGCGGGTGAGCTGCGGTGAGGCGCTGGCCTGCTGGTCAGTGGCATGCCGAGGCCCTTCGCCCGCTGACGGGGCGGGGCGTCAGGGTCGTTGTGATCGACAGCGGGGTGCATGTGGCGCATCCGCACATCGCACACTTGGTGACGCGTGGTGTTCACATCGGTTCCGACGGGGCCGCCGGCGATGACTGGCGTGACCGACTGGGGCATGGCACGGCCGTCGCGGCGGCCATTCTCGAGAAGGCCCCGGCGGCGGAGGTACTGGCGGTCAGGGTGTTTGATCGTCAGCTGACCACCACAGTCGATGCCCTCGCGGCGGGCATCGACTGGGCCATCCGCGAGCGTGCGGACCTGATCAACCTGAGCCTAGGCACTGACCGGCCCGAGCATGGCCCCAAGCTGTCGTCGGCCGTCACGGCGGCGGTTGCTTCGGGGGCGACGATAGTGGCAGCCGGGCACGATGGCGTGCACGCCTGGCTGCCGGGGACGCTGCCCGGGGCGGTGGGAGTGGCACTCGACGGGGCCCTGCCACGACATGAGGTGTCGATCACGGCCGAGGGGCTCGTGCGGGCGGCGGGTTACCCGCGCCCGATTCCGGGGGTGCCAGTCGAGCAGAATCTGCGGGGGCTGAGCTTCGCTGTGGCCAACGCGACCGGTGTGCTGGCGCTTCTGTGCGAACGGCTGCGCGATGCCCTGTTACACTGAAGCCGTCTCAGCGGGCCAGACGGTCGCTGCCGGCAACGGGCCGGTGGGGCGATGCTTTCGGGTGTCGTTCCTGCCGGAACTCGCGTCGGGAGAGGAAAGTCCGAACTCCAGCAGGACAGTGCGCCGGGTAACGCCCGGGCGGGGCAACCCGACGGAACAGTGGCACAGAAAAGATACCGCCGTGGTCGGTTTGCCGGCTGCGGTAAGGGTGAAATGGTGCGGTAAGAGCGCACCGCGCCTCTGGTAACAGAGGTGGCAGGCAAAACCCCGCACGGAGCAAGACCAAATAGGGAAGCGCGCGGCCTTCGGGTCGTACGGGTGGTCCATCCGAGCTTCCGGGTCGGTCGCTCGATCCCGTCAGCAATGCCGGGACTAGAGGAATGACCGTCATCGGCGTCGCCTTTACGGGTGGGGTCGGGACAGAATTCGGCTTATCGGTCCGCTGAGGCATTGTTGCAGGGACAACAGGAATCGAGGCAGGCATGAAGAGCAGGCAGACACGGGGTGCGCTCGCGCTGGGCATGCTGGCGTTGGCGGTGGCCGCCAGTGTGGGGGTGGTGGCCCAGCAGGGACCCGGCGTGCAGCGGGGACGGCCGGGGGCGGGGCGCAGCCCCGAGTTTCCCGTGCCCGCCATCACCGACTACAAGCCGCGAAACACCCTCAAGGTGCCGCAGCATCCCACACCGAGGGCCAAATTTCCCGTCATTGACATTCACAGCCACCAGCCGACGCCCATCAGCCCCGAGCAATTCGCGAAGGTGGTCGAGGGCATGGATGCCAACAACCTCCGTGTGCTGATCAATCTCAGCGGCGGGTTCGGCGATCAGCTGCGTCGCGGGCTCGAGGCCATCGCGTCCAGTCCGCTCAAGGACCGCATGGTGCTGTTTGCCAACGTCGACTTCCGGGGTGTCGGCACGCCCGGCTGGAGTGAGCGGGCGGCTGCCCAGTTGGAAGGAGACATTCGTGCCGGAGCGCGGGGGCTGAAAATCTTCAAGGACCTCGGCCTGCGTATCAGGAAGGCCGACGGGTCTCGTCTGAAGGTCGATGACCCTGACCTTGATCCGGTATGGGCCGTGTGTGGTCGTCTCGGGGTGCCTGTGCTCATCCACACAGCCGAGCCGCAGGAATTCTTTGAACCGATCGATACGTCCAACGAGCGGTGGCTCGAACTGGCGCTGTTCCGTGACCGCCGCTACCCGGCGGCGGAGTTTCCCCGCTTCGAAGAGCTGCTCGCCGAGCGTGACCGCATGTTCCGCAGGCATCCGAAGACGAAATTCATCGCGGCCCACTTCGGCTACCGCGGCAATGATCTCGCCAAGGCCCAGGTCATGCTCGACACCATGCCGAATGTGTATCTCGAAGTGGCGGCGATCCTCGCCGAACTCGGGCGGCAGCCGCGAACCGCGCATGATTTTTTTGTGAAGAATCAGGACCGCGTCCTGTTCGGCAAGGACAGCTTTCAGCCTGACGAATTCCCGTACTACTGGCGCACGTTCGAGACCGGCGACGAGTATTTTGATTACTACCGCGACTATCACGCCTTCTGGAAGCTCTACGGCATGGCACTGCCAGACGAGGTGTTGAAAAAGCTCTACTACAAGAACTCGCTCGCGCTGGTGCCCGGTCTGCCGAAAACCGGCTGGCCCAACTGATGCGGTCGAGGCAACCGGCGGTTCCTCCTCGGGGAACGCCGGTTGCGTGTGATGTGTCCCTCGGCCGGCGTCCGCCGGTCCTGTTTCCTCGACAACTGCAGGTGCGCGACGCTCCGAGGCGCGAGCCCAGGGTAGAGACCGCATCGTCGTCGGTTTCCCTCTGAACGTCGCACGCCCCTGGAGTGGTGCGGCGCTGGCCCGAACCTTGCCTCTGAGAGGCGGTGATCGGCACGGTCACGCCAGGCGTCGGCGCCCCTGACCTCCGCAGACTCCCTGTGGCCGTGCCGGTCCTCGTCCGCCCCAAAAGGCGCAAGGAGACCCCATGACCAAGTACGTGATTCTGATGATGGTGCTGATCGTGACGGGCAGCGTGGGCGTAGCGCCGCTGTTGGCGCAGTCTGCCGGTGAGGCGCGCGCGGGCTCGCCGCAGACCGGTGCGACGGCCGCCCGACCGATTGATCTCAATGCCGCCACGGCGCGCGACCTCGAAGCGCTGCCTGGCATCGGAGCGCGCACGGCGCAGCGCATTCTCGAGTATCGGCAGAAGGCCGGTGGCTTCAGGAAGATCGAAGAACTGATGAACGTGCGCGGCATTGGCGAGAAGAGTTTTCTTCGCCTCAAGCCACTGGTGACGGTCGGGGGCAAGACCAATGGCATCTCGCTTGGCAAACAGCCCTGAGCGCGGGGCTGCGCTCATCGACATCCTGACGACCCTGGCCATTCTGTCGGTGACGGCGGCGTCTGCCGTTCCCCAGATGCAGCCGTGGGTGGCCGAGCTGCACGCCGGGCACGAGGCGCGCCGCGTCTGGCAGTGGATGGTTGCCGCGCAAACAGACGCCAGCCGACGTGGACGGGCGGTGGGCCTTGAGTGGACCGTGCGCGACGGGCGCCTGTGGGGTGTTGTCGTGGTCGACGGCAACGGCAACGGCATCTCCCAGGCCGACATCGATGCGGGCATCGATGTCTCGGCTGGCGCAGATGTGCCGATGTTCGATCCGACCTCGGGCGTCAGCATCGGCATTCACTCGCGGGTGCGGGCCATCGACGATGCGGGCTGGCTCGAGGCGGGCAGCGATCCGATTCGCTTCGGGCGATCCGATCGGGTGACGTTCACACCCGATGGGCGAGCCACGCCTGGGACCGTGTATGTGTCGGGCCGGCAGGGCTCGCAGTATGCAGTGCGTGTGAGCGGAACGAGCGGGCGTGTGCAGATCCTGCGCTATGAGCGTAGTTCGGGCGGCTGGGTTTGGTAAATGCCGTGGGTATTTGCTTCGCGCTGGGTAGTAAAGAACGTCGATTTTGAGTATCAGATACCCAATTGGTGTTTTTTCAAGCAGTCATTAGCTGCCACGTGAGTACTCGATATGACAAATTCCGGGCTCTTCAAGTTGGCATCAATCTTGGAGGTTTACCAGGTTGACGGTACGCCGTCACTTCACAAGGAGCATGCCCATGGATTCCCCGTTTCTGCCTGTGTCCCTGTCCTCGATGCCGCCCGAGAGTCGGCCAGGCCTTCACACGCTGGTGCAGCAGTTCATCCATGATCTGCATCGGGCGCAGCCCCCGGTCGACGTCGCGGCCCTGCTGTCTGCACGCCTGCTGGCGATGGTACCGGTCCGCCAGGTGACCGTGACCACGGCCCCCGGCGCGTCACCGATTCGCGTCGGCCATCCCGTTGTGTCGAGTGACTACGCCGCCTTCTCGGTACCGACGCGCGACCAGCGTGGTCACGTGCTGCTCGAGGCGAGGTTTGCCAAGCACACCCGTCCCGATGCGCCGACGTGTCAGCTCCTGGAAGGCGCGGCGTGCCTGGCGGCCTTGCTGGTCGATGGCGCCCTTGCCCCGACCGCCGGAGGGCACCGCCTGGCAACGCCTCCACAGGACGAAGGCATCAGCCCGCTGGTCGGCAGCAGTGCGATCATGCAGGCCCTTCGCGATCGGGTGGCGCGCGTCGCGTCGACCGATTTCACGATCCTCATCGAGGGCGACAGCGGTTCGGGCAAGGAACTGGTCGCCCGCCAGATCCACCAGCAGAGCGGACGCGCCGACGGACCCTTCGTGGCCATCAACTGCGCGGCCCTCGTGGAAACGCTGCTCGAGGCCGAACTGTTCGGGATCGAAGAGCGTACCGCGACGGGCGTCAAGGGACGCCGTGGGAAGTTCGAGTATGCCGACGGCGGCACGCTGTTTCTCGACGAGGTCTCCGATCTGTCCCTCTCGGCCCAGGCCAAGCTGCTGCGGGCCATTCAGGACCTCACCGTCGAGCGCGTGGGCGCCACCGGCGGCCGCCGTGTCGATGTCCGCATCGTCGCGGCGACCAATCGGGCCTTGTCGGGCCTGGTGGCCAACGGCTTGTTCCGGGCTGACCTGTTCTACCGCCTCGGTGGCGTCGAGGTGCAAGTGCCCTCGCTGCGGCAGCGGAAGGGCGACCTGCTCGAGCTGGTGCAGCACTTCCTCGCCCGTCACGAGGCGCGGGGGCCGTTCACCATGTCGGCGGCGGCCACCGATGCGCTGCTGACCTACGACTGGCCGGGCAATGTCCGCGAGCTCGAACGGATGATTGAAGGCGCGGTTGCCGTGGCCGAGCAGGGCCAGATTCAGCTCGACGACCTGCCGGCGTGCCTGCGGGGCGACTATGCCGACGTGCTCATGCCTTCGGTGTCGGGCGACCACACGATGCGGGCGTGGGGCAGTCGGTACGCCCGGCTGACGCTCGAGCGGGCCAAGGGGAACAAGCGCGAAGCCTGTCGGCGGCTGGGCATCGCGTACCACACCCTCAACGCATACCTCGCATACAAGGGGCCACGGCGGCGTCTCTTTCTTGATTCCGCCGGAGCGGCATAGTACCGTGAGGCTGGCGGGGGCCACGGGGTCGCCGCCAGCCCGTCATGACCGACACTACAGCCACTCTGAAACAGACGCCGCTCCACGCTTGTCACGTCGCGCTCGGGGCGCGCATGGTGCCCTTCGGGGGCTGGCACATGCCCGTCGAATACTCGGGGATCATCGCCGAACACATGGCCGTGCGGACCGCCGCAGGCCTCTTCGATGTGTCGCACATGGGCGAGGTCGAAATCGCAGGTCCGGGTGCGCTTGATGCGGTGCAGCACATCACCTCGAACGACGCGTCGAAGCTGGCCATCGGGCAGATTCAATATTCGGCACTGACGACCCCCGAAGGGACATTCGTCGATGACTTGCTCGTCTATCGGATGGGGCCGTCGCATTTTCTGCTGGTGATCAACGCCGGCAACATCGACAAGGATGTCGCCTGGATTCAGCAGCGGGCCGCCGAGGCCGTGCCCGGCGTCGCCGTCGTGAACTCGAGCGACCGCTACGCGCTGATGGCCCTGCAGGGTCCTCGCGCCGAAGCGATTCTGCACACACTGACCGCCATCGATCTGCCAGCCATCCGCTACTACTGGTTCGCCCATGGCGAGATAGCGGGTGTTCGCGGCACGGTCTCGCGCACCGGATACACCGGTGAAGATGGTTTCGAAATCATGGTGCCGTCGGCACAGGGGCCGCGGGTGTGGGACGCGCTCATGGCCGCCGGAGACGCGCACGGACTCAAGGCCGCCGGTCTCGGTGCACGCGATACGCTGCGCCTCGAGGCCTCGATGCGCCTCTACGGCAACGACATGGATGAGACACGTACCGTGGTCGAAGCGGGCCTCGGGTGGATTGTCGGCTGGAAAAAACCGGCATTTCTCGGACACGACGTCCTGTACGCCCAGAAGGCCGCCGGCACGGCGCAGGTGCTGGTCGGTTTCGAAATGATCGATCGCGCGATCGCGCGCCACGGACACCTCGTGGTGGCCGACGGCGTGCAGGTCGGTGTGGTTACCAGCGGCACTCAGACCCCGTTCGTCAACAAGGCCATCGGCATGGCCTATGTGCCTCAGGCACTCGCGGCCGTCGGCACGCCGCTCACCATTGACATCCGCGGCCGTCAGGCGCGTGCCGTGGTTGTTCCGATGCCTTTCTACAAACGCGCCAAGTCGGCTTGAGGCCTTGCGTCTGACGCTTATGTCGTATCCAACGAATCTGCAGTACACGAAAGAACACGAATGGGTGCTGGTCGACGGCCAGACCGCCTCGGTCGGCATCACCGACTTTGCGCAGCAGCAGCTCGGTGATGTGGTGTACGTCGACCTCCCTGAGGTCGGTGCAACAGTCGAGGCTGGCCGGAATTTCGGGACCATCGAGAGCGTCAAGGCCGTCTCCGACCTTTATGCGCCCGTCACAGGTACGGTGATCGAGGTCAATACGGCCCTGAAGGACAGCCCGCAGGATCTCAACCAGCGCCCCCACGACGCGTGGATGATCAAGGTGTCGCTCGTCGACGGCGGTGCGATGGTCGAGCTGATGGATGCCGCGGCGTATGCGGAGGTCGCCAAGTAGTGCGCCCATTTCCGCCTCTCGATACGTTCGCTCACAGGCACATTGGTCCGCGCGAGGCCGACCGCGAGGCCATGCTGGCCACGGTCAAGGCGCCGACCCTCGATGCCCTGATCGACGAGGTCATTCCCGAGGCCATCCGGCTCAAGCGGCCGCTGCAGCTGCCGGAGGCCGAAAGTGAATCGACCTATCTGGCGCGCCTCGAGGCCATTGCGGCGCACAACAAAGTCTTTCGCTCGTTCATCGGCCTCGGCTATCACGACACCCTCACCCCGAGTGTGATTCGCCGGTGCATTTTCGAAAATCCAGGCTGGTACACGCCCTACACCCCCTATCAGGCCGAAATTGCGCAGGGCCGCCTCGAGTCACTGCTCAACTTCCAGACGCTGGTCACGGATCTGACGGGAATGGCGGTCGCCAATGCGTCGTTGCTCGATGAGGGCACGGCGGCGGGTGAGGCCATGACGCTGCTGCACCGCATGCAGAGCCGCAAGCTTGGTGACGCGGCCGGTGTGTTCCTTGTCTCTGACCGGGTCTTTCCTCAGACGCTCGCCGTCCTGCAGAGCCGGGCAGAACCTCTGGGTATCGAACTCCGCGTGGGGCCCGCCGACGCATTCGTGCTCGACGACCCGCTGACCTTCGGCGCACTCGTGCAGTATCCGGATGAAGCCGGGCGCATCGATGACCTGCGGCCGTTCATCGAGCGGGCGCACGAGGCAGGGGTGCTGGTGACGGTGGCCACCGACCTGCTGGCACTGACCGTGCTTACCCCCCCGGGCGAGATGGGGGCCGACATCGTCCTTGGCAACTCGCAGCGGTTCGGGGTGCCGCTGGGCTACGGCGGTCCGCACGCCGCGTTCTTTGCGACGCGCCAGGACTACGTGCGTCACATTCCGGGACGCATCATTGGCGTCTCGATTGACGCCAACGGGCAGAAGGCCTACCGCATGGCCCTGCAGACGCGCGAGCAGCACATCCGGCGCGAAAAGGCGACGTCGAACATCTGTACCGCGCAGGCACTGCTGGCCAACATGGCGGCGATGTATGCCGTCTATCACGGCCCGGAAGGCCTGAAGGCCATTGCGGTGCGCGTGCACCAGATGACCCGCAGCGTCGCGCATGTCGCACAGTCGCTCGGCTACACGCTGGCGCACACGGCCTATTTCGACACGCTGCGCCTTGAGGCCGATGCCGCCGTCGTGGCGCGTGTGCACGCCACCGCCGAGGCGCGGACCATCAACTTCCGTCGCGTGTCCGATACCGCCTTCGGCATCGCCCTTGACGAAACCGTCACGGCGGCTGATCTTGAGGCCATTGCCGACGTTCTGGCGACAGCCGTCGGCACGGCAGCGCCCGCCGTGTCCGAACCCGCTGAGGCACCGCTCACCGGTGTAGCAGCACCTCTGCATCGGCAGTCGCCGTTCCTGACGCATCCGGTCTTCAACAGCCACCGCTCGGAAACCGAGATGCTGCGCTACATCCGCACGCTCGAACGGCGTGACATCGGCCTCGATGTGTCGATGATCCCGCTGGGCTCGTGCACGATGAAACTCAACGCGGCCTCCGAGATGTATCCAGTATCGTGGCCGGCATTTTCAAAGCTGCATCCGTTTGTGCCCGTCGAACAGGCGGCCGGCTACCTCCAGATCTGCCGCGAACTCGAAGCCGCGCTCTGTGAGGTTACTGGCTTTGCCGCCATGTCGCTGCAGCCCAACTCGGGTGCGCAGGGCGAGTTTGCGGGCCTCGCGGTCATTCGTGCCTACCACCAGTCACGCGGTGAAGGGCACCGTGATGTTGTCCTCATCCCGGCCTCGGCGCACGGCACCAATCCGGCTAGCGCCATCATGGCAGGCTTCCGGGTGGTCGTCATCAACACTGCCGCCAACGGCAACGTCGATGTCGACGACCTCAAGGCCAAGGCCGCCGCGCACAGCAGCCAACTGGCCGGCCTCATGGTCACCTATCCATCAACGCACGGCGTCTTCGAAGACAGCATCGTCGATATCTGCAACACCATCCATGCGCACGGCGGTCAGGTGTACATGGACGGCGCAAACATGAACGCCCAGGTGGGGCTCACCAGCCCGGCGTCCATCGGCGCCGATGTCTGCCACCTCAATTTGCACAAGACGTTTGCGATTCCTCACGGCGGCGGAGGCCCCGGCATGGGGCCCATCGGTGTGGCCGCACATCTGGCGCCGTTCCTGCCCGGCCACCCGCTGGCCACGGTGGGCGGTGCGCATGCCATCCCCGCGATCTCGGCGGCCCCCTGGGGCAGTGCCTCGATTCTGCTGATTTCGTACGGCTACATCCGCATGCTGGGCGGACAGGGCATGACCGAGTCGACGCGGAATGCCATCCTCAACGCCAACTACATCAAGGCGCGGCTCGAAGGGCACTATCCCGTCCTCTACACCCGCGACAACGGTCGCGTCGCGCACGAAATGATCTTCGACCTGCGCGGCTTCAAGAGCCGCGGGGTCGACGAGACCGATGTGGCCAAGCGCCTGATGGACTACGGCTTCCATGCCCCCACCGTGTCGTTCCCGGTCCCCGGGACGCTCATGGTGGAACCTACGGAGAGCGAGTCGAAAGCCGAGATCGATCGGTTCTGCGACGCCCTGATTTCCATTCGTCAGGAAATCGAAGAGGTGGTCAGCGGTGCAGTCGATGCCCGCGACAACGTCCTCAAGTGGGCGCCGCACACCGCCGCCGCGATCGGTGCCGACGACTGGCCGCACGGCTACGCGCGCGAAAAGGCCGCCTATCCGCTGCCCTGGGTGCGCGCCCAGAAAGTGTGGCCCACGGTGGGGCGCATCGACAACCCCTACGGCGACCGCAACCTCGTCTGCATCTGTCCCCCGATGGAAAGCTACGCCTAGTGCGCGTACTCTCCACCGCGCAGATGCGCGAGGCCGATCGGGCCACCATCCATGACCTCGGCATTCCCTCCATCGTCCTGATGGAAAACGCCGGGCGTCAGGTGGCTGCGGCAGTCGAAACACGGTTCGACTCCGAAGCGCCGCTGCGCATCGCCGTGTTGAGCGGGCGCGGCAGCAACGGCGGCGATGGCAGCGTTGCCGCTCGCGCCCTGCATCAGAACGGTCACCGCGTCTCGCTCTATCTCATCGGGACGGTGACCACGGTCACGGGAGACGCCCGGCTCAACCTCGATATTCTCGGACGGTTGCAGGTGCCCGTGTTCGAGGTGGCGACGGCGGGCGACTGGGAGCTGCATGCGTCCGAGGTGACCCGGCACGACGTCATTATCGATGCCCTGTGCGGCACAGGCCTCTCAGGTCCGCTCACCGGGCTCTTCGCGTCAGTCGTCGACGATGTCAATGCGTCGGACGTGCCGGTGGTGGCGATTGATCTGCCTTCGGGGCTGAGCGCAGACACCAGTGACGTGCCCGGGGCCGCGATCGAGGCCGTCGCGACCATCACCCTGGCGGCGCCCAAGCTGCCGCTGCTGTTGCCTCCCGCCGAAGAGCTCGCCGGCGATGTGGTGATCGCAGACATCGGCATTCCACACGAGATCATGGCGGCGCTCGACGGTGACCACACCGAGTTCCTCTCGCGCGACGAGCTGCGCCCGATGGTCAATCCGCGACCCGCCGACTCGCACAAGGGGGACTACGGTCGCGTTCTGATTGTCGCCGGGTCGATGGGGAAGACCGGGGCCGCCGTGCTGGCGGCGCACGGCGCGCTTCGGTCAGGTGCGGGACTGGTGACCGTCGCCTGTCCCCAGTGCTGCCTGCCCATGGTGGCCGCGCAGGGGCTTGAGTTCATGACGCTGGGGCTACCGGAACTCGCGGACGGTGGGCTGGCTCCGGCCGCGGTCGAGTGTATCCTCGAGGCTGACGCCGACGTGGTCGTCATCGGTCCCGGTCTGGGACGTGCGCGCTCCACGCAGGACGTCGTGCGTGCGTTGGTGGCTCGCTGCGGGGCTCCGATGGTCATCGATGCCGATGCCCTGTTTGCGTTCAGCGAAGGCGCCGGTGCTTCATTGACGGGCAGCGACGAGCGCGTCCGCATCATCACGCCCCATGCCGCCGAGATGGCGCGCCTCGTCGGGGCCACGGCCGATGATGTTCACGCCCATCGGGTCGACGTCGCTCGCCGCACGGCCGTCGACCGCCATCTGCATGTCGTGCTCAAGGGACACCGCACCCTTGTGGCGTCTCCGGACGGACGCCTCGCGATCAACCCGACCGGGACCCCGGGCATGGCGACCGGCGGGACGGGCGATGTGCTGGCTGGTGTACTGGGCAGCTGGCTCGCGCAGACGATGGATGCCGAGGTCGCGGCATGCCTGTCGGTGTTTCTGCATGGCGCCGCCGGCGAGCTGGCCGCCCGTGACGTGGGCGAGGTGGCGATGCTGGCCAGCGATGTGGTCGATCACCTCGGCGACGCCCTGCTCGAGCTCACCGCAGACGAGCGCGCAGGCCGCGCATGAGCGCCGCGTCGGTCTACACCACGCACAGCGAACACGAAACGTCGCGTGTGGGGGCGGCCCTGGCTGCCGGGTTGGCCCCGGGGGCGGTGTTGCTGCTGTCGGGTGACCTTGGCGCCGGGAAGACCGCCTTTGTTCGCGGATTGGCCCAGGGGCTGGGCGTGTCACCAGACGAGGTGACCAGCCCGACCTTCACGCTGGTTCACGAATATCGGGGCGGGAGGCTGCCCCTGCAGCACGTCGATCTGTATCGGCTCGAGCACGCTGACCTCGACACGCTCGGGCTCGATGAGGCACTCGCAGAGGCCGGCATCGTCGCCGTCGAGTGGCCCGAGCGGCTGCGACGCCGACCGCCCGGGGCGATCGATGTCAGGATTGATGACCTCGGCGGCGACCGCCGCCGCGTGCACTATTCCATCCTGTAGTTCGGCGATTCCTTTGTAATCGTCACGTCGTGCACGTGGCTCTCGCGCAGGCCGGCATTCGTGATGCGCACAAACTCGGCCTCGCGCTGCAGGTCGGGCAGCGTCGGGGCCCCGCAGTAACCCATGCCCGCCCGGAGACCGCCGACAAGCTGGTGAATCACCATCGCCATGCTGCCCTTGTGAGCCACGCGCCCCTCGATGCCCTCAGGCACCAGCTTTTCGAGGCCCTTGCCGGCCGGGCTGGTGCCACTTTCGAGCTCGAAATCGTCCTGGAAGTAGCGATCGCGTGAGCCCTTCCGCATGGCGCCAATCGAACCCATGCCGCGATATTCCTTGAAGGTGCGGCCCTGGTAGAGAATGAGCTCTCCGGGGCTCTCGTCGGTGCCCGCGAAGAGGTTACCGATCATCACGGCACTGGCGCCGACGGCCAGTGCCTTCACAAGGTCGCCCGACATGCGAATGCCGCCGTCGGCAACGATGGGGATACCGTGCTTCGCGGCCGCTTCGGCGCACTGGTGCACCGAGGTGATCATCGGCACGCCGATACCGGCCACCATGCGCGTGGTACAGATGGAACCGGCCCCGATGCCCACCTTCACGGCATCGACGCCCAGGTCGATGAGGGCTTCGGTGGCGGACGCGGTCGCCACGTTCCCGGCGATGAGATTGACGGACGGGAAGCGGCGACGCAGCGTGCGCACCATGTCGAGCACGCCCTGGGAATGGCCATGCGCCGTGTCGATGACGAGGACGTCGACGTGTGCCGCCACGAGCGCCTCGGCGCGCTGCTCGGTATCGCGTGCGATGCCGACCGCCGCCCCGCAGCGCAGGCGGCCCAGGGCGTCCTTGCAGGCGTTGGGATACTTGAGCGCCTTCTGAATGTCCTTGACCGTAATGAGGCCCTTGAGCCGGTAATCCTGGTCGACGACCAGCAGTTTCTCGACCTTCGCGTGATGCAGAATCTCGCGGGCCTGATCGAGCGTCGTGCCGACGGGCACGGTAAAGAGGCGCTCGCGGGTCATTACCTCTTCCACCGGGCGGTCAACGTTGGTCTCGAATCGCAGGTCACGGTTCGTGAGGATACCGACCAGGCGCCCCTCCTTGCTGCCGTCGTTGGTGATGGGCACACCCGAAATGCGGTAGCGGCGCATCAGGTCGAGGGCTTCATGGATGCGAGCCGTCGGCGACAGTGTGATCGGATTGACAATCATGCCGCTTTCAGAACGCTTCACGCGGTCGACTTCCGACGCCTGATGTTCGATGGGCAGGTTCTTGTGGATGATGCCAAGGCCACCCTGTTGCGCCATGGCGATGGCCATCTCGGATTCGGTCACGGTGTCCATGGCCGCACTGAGCAGCGGCACATTGAGGCGGATGTCGCGCGTCAGCTGCGTGCTGACGTCGACCTGGGCGGGCAGCACCGTCGAATGGCGCGGCACCAGCAGGATGTCGTCAAAGGTGAGGGCAGTGGGCAGGGTGGTCAGTCGGCTCGCCAGTGAGGACATAGATCCAGGGTTTCCGTGTGCGTTTAAAGGGCTAGGCGGCCCCGTGACACTTCTTGTACTTCTTGCCCGATCCGCAGAAGCACGGCTCGTTGCGGCCCACCTTGGGCTCGTCGCGTTTGACAGTGCGCAGCGGTGCGTCGTCGCCGCCGACGCGGGCCGGACGAGGTGCCGCATCTGCCGAGAACAGGTCTGTGCCACCCGCAGGAGCCTGGGCCACGGCGCGCGCCACGCCACTGGATGCCAGTTCCTGTGAGGGGTCGTTGTAGGTCAGTGACTGTCGCTTCGGCTCCTGCCGGATGACAGGTGCCTGCACGACCGCCGGAGTCTCGGCCTCCTGCACGACCGGGCGCAGCCACCAGAGATAGCGCACGACCTCCTCCTCGATACGGTGACGCATGTCCTGGAAGAGCGCAAAACTTTCCTTCTTGTATTCCACCAGCGGATCGCGCTGGCCGTAGCCGCGCAGGCCGATGCCTTCCTTCAGGTGATCGAGCGAGTAGAGATGGTCTTTCCACTGCTGATCGACGACCTGCAGCATGATGTCGCGTTCGACGCGCGTCAGCACATCACGCGGCACCAGTGCCTCCTTGTCGGTGTAGCGCGCCTGCACCAGCGACCAGCAGGCGTCGCGCAGTTCGGTGGCGTTCAGGCCGTCGAAGTCGACCGTCTTCCAGTCATCGTCCGTCAGGGCGAAGAGCTGGCCGGTGTCCTGCATGAAGGCGACGGCGTCCCAGTCGTCGGCGTCGCGATCCTTGCCGAGATGCTGGTCGAGCTTGTCGTCCAGCAGGTCTTCCGCCGTGGCCATGATGTATCCGCGCGTGTCGGCCCGCTCCGCTTCGGTAATCTGCACGTCACCATCAAGAATTTCGCGGCGCAGCGTGTAGACACTTTCACGCTGCTTGTTCATGACGTCGTCGTACTCGAGCAGGTGCTTGCGGACCGAGAAGTTCTGTGCCTCCACCTGCTTCTGGGCGCGCTCGATCGCGCGCGTGACCATGCCGTGCTCAATGGGCACGCCTTCTTCCATGCCCAGCCGCTGCATGAGACCCGAGATGCGGTCGGAGCCGAAGATCCGCATTAGGTCGTCCTCGAGCGACAAATAGAAGCGCGAGGAGCCCGGATCGCCCTGACGCCCGGCGCGCCCGCGCAGCTGGTTGTCGATGCGCCGCGACTCGTGGCGTTCGGTGCCGATGATATGCAGGCCACCACGCGTGACCACGTCCTTGTGTTCATCACCGCATTGCTGACGGAAGAACCCGTGAATGCGTGTCCAGTCCGGCGTCGGCAATCGGTAGAAGCTGTCGACCATGAAGAAATAGACGAACTCGTCGTCGTCGACGTACTTCTCCTGTCCGCGGGGGAGCTTCTCGGCCACGCCTTCGGCGATGGCCTGCTGGCGAGCCATGTACTCGGCGTTGCCGCCCAGCAGGATGTCAGTGCCTCGGCCAGCCATGTTGGTGGCGATCGTGACCGCCGCGAGCCGCCCTGCCTGGGCCACAATTTCGGCTTCCTGAGCGTGGAACTTGGCGTTCAGTACGATGTGCTTCACGCCGCGCTTACGCAGCATGCCCGACAGCCGCTCCGATTTTTCAATCGAGACGGTGCCAACGAGTGTCGGGCGGCCTTCGTCCTGCTTGGCAATGATGTCGTCGACGATCGCATTCCATTTTTCACCTTCGGTGCGATACACCAGGTCCGGTTCCTCGATGCGTTGCATCGATCGGTTGGTGGGAATGACAATTACGTCGAGGTTGTAAATCTTGGCGAATTCGGGAGCCTCGGTTTCCGCGGTGCCCGTCATGCCCGAGAGCTTGCTGTACTTGCGGAAGAAGTTCTGGAAGGTGATCGTGGCAAGCGTCTGGTTCTCGCGCTCGATCTTTACGCCTTCCTTGGCTTCCACGGCCTGATGCAGTCCGTCACTCCACCGGCGGCCGGGCATCAGGCGCCCCGTGAACTCGTCCACGATGACGACCTGCCCGTCCTTGATCATGTACTGGACGTCGCGCTGGTAGTGCACATGGGCACGGAGCCCTTGCTGTACGTGATGCAGCAGGGGCATATTGGCCGGGTCATACAGGCCTCCGGGCTGCAGACGGGGGGCCAGCAACTGCTCGGCGTGCGCCATGCCGGCTTCCGTGAGGGTGACGGTCTTGTTCTTCTCGTCGACCGTGTAATCGCCCGAGGCTTCGAGACGGTCGCGGTCCTCGGTCTTGACCTGGCCTTGATGCACTTCACCCTTTTTCAGCCTGGGGATGATGCGGTCGACCTCATAGTAGAGGTCGGTCGAGGCCTCAGCCGGGCCCGAGATAATGAGCGGTGTCCTGGCCTCGTCGATGAGAATGCTGTCGACTTCATCGACGATCGCGAAGTGATGTCCGCGCTGGACCATGCTGCCTAGATCGAACTTCATGTTGTCGCGCAGATAGTCGAAGCCGAACTCGTTGTTGGTGCCGTACGTGATGTCGCACGCATAGGCCGCCTGACGTTGCTGGTCGTTGAGTTCGTGCTGAATGACACCCACCGACAGTCCGAGGAAGCGGTACAGACGGCCCATCCATTCAGAGTCGCGCCGCGCCAGGTAATCATTCACCGTGACGACGTGCACGCCCCTGGCGGACAGGGCATTGAGGTAGGCGGGCAGGGTGGCGACGAGCGTCTTGCCTTCTCCCGTCTTCATTTCGGCGATGCTGCCGTTGTGCAGCACCATGCCGCCGATGAGCTGCACATCGTAGTGCCGCATATACAGCACGCGGCGCCCGGCCTCGCGTACCACCGCAAATGCCTCAGGGAGCAGGTCTTCGAGCGTCTCGCCCGTCGCCAGTCGGGCCCGGAAGAGCGCCGTCTGCTCTCTCAGCCCATCGTCGCTGAGGGCAGCGGTCTGTGTTTCAAGGTCGTTGATGCGGGCGACCAGAGGCCGGAGACGCTTAATCTCCCGGTCGTTCTGCGTTCCCAGAACTTTGGTGAGTAACTGTCCAAACATGAAGGATGACGGCAGGGCGCCGATGCCGACAGTATACAGGGAAGTGCTACTCGCTCCGTTGCGCCCGGGTCAGGAACTGCAGAGGGTTGAGCACCCGTCCGTTGACGCGTACTTCATAATGCAGGTGCGGTCCGGTGGCACGTCCGGTGGCACCCACCAGCCCGATGAGTTCGCCGCGCTTCACCGTCTGGCCTTTGGATGCCCGGAATGCCGACAGGTGACCATACCGGGTTTCGATACCGAAGCGGTGGTGGATGACCACGAGGTTGCCGTAATCCCCTGAATACGAGGCCAGTTCAACCGTGCCATCGGCCGTGGCATAGACCGGATCCCCGCGGTCGGCTGAGATGTCGAGACCGGGATGATAATCGGGGGCGCCGGTCAGCGGATCGCTGCGGCTCCCGAGCGTCGACGAGAGCCACCCGCGCGTCGGCCAGATGGAGGGGGTGGCCGCGGCCAGGGTGTTACGCCGGTCGAGGTCGGTGCTCACGGTGCGCAACTGCGTTTCCAGGCCCTTGAGGAGTTCCTCGAGCAAACTGAAGGTGTTCTCTGGAGACGTGAACGCGGTGGTCAGGGACCGACCCGGAGTGGCGGCCGTGGTGCCACCCATCGCGCGGTTCTTCACGATGGCCGGTAGCTTTTCCATGGCGGCCTGCAGCGACGCCTCGACGGAGGCCTTGCCTCCGAGGTCGGAAACCGCCGACTGGAGGGCGGCGATCTGGCCGGTGAGTTCCTTAGTGGCCTCGCGGTAGCTCTGGTTTTCCTGTTGCAGCGCCAGATTGGCAGCGGCGAGGGCCCTGACATCGGCCCACGTCTTCCAGGCGATGCCCATGCCGACCAGCGTGGGCAGGCTCATCAGGACCACCACCATCCCCCCGACCGTCCTCAGTGCAAGGGTGAACTGCCGGGTCGAGCCGGTGGCGGGATTGACGAGAGTGACCTGAAAGCGTCGGCGTGTCATCACAGGGCGGAGATGACCGGCATCTCCATCCACGAGACTAGCACGAGCAGCGATGAGGCCAGCAACGGTGGGTGTCAGTCCACCAGCCGATACTGGAGCGCCTCGGCCATATGCGCCGGCGTCACGCCCGTTGATTCGGCGAGATCAGCAATCGTGCGAGCCACCCGAATCACGCGGTGGTAGGCCCTGGCGGAGAGGTGAAGCGTAGTCGCCGACCGTTCGAGAAACTGGCGGGCGTCGCTCGATACCGCTCCCACGCGCGACAGTTGTCGCGCGCTGAGCCGCGCGTTGAGCGCCCGCTGACGGCGCCACTGGCGCTCGCGACTCGCCACGACCCGTTGGCGCACCGTGACTGAGGTTTCCGGTTCATCGGTCGAGTCATTGAGGTCGGCCGGGGTGACGGGGGCCACTTCCACCGTCAGGTCCATGCGGTCTCGCAGGGGCCCTGACACACGAGCGCGATAGCGGCTGACCATGGTCGGAGTGCAGCGGCAGGCCCGTGCCTGACTGCCGGCGTATCCGCACGGGCAGGGATTCATCGCCCCTACCAGCATGACGAGGGCAGGGAAGGTGACCGCGCGTGCCGCTCGGGCGAGGCAGATGCGGCCCTCTTCAACGGGCTGGCGAAGCGCGTCAAGGACGCGACGTTCAAATTCAGGCATCTCATCGAGAAAGAGCACCCCGTGGTGGGCCAGGCTGACCTCCCCCGGGCGGGGGAGGCTACCGCCGCCGATGAGGGCAGCCTCTGATACGGTGTGATGCGGAGCCCGGAATGGCCGATGCGACAGCAGCCCGCCTCGAACGCCGAGTTGTCCGGCGACGGAATGCAGCGTGGTGACCTCGAGGGCTTCATCAAATGACAGGGGAGGCAGCAGCGTGGGCAGGCGCCGGGCCAGCATGGTCTTGCCCGAGCCGGGTGGTCCCGTCATGAGCAGGTTGTGACCACCGGCCGCCGCCACCTCGAGGGCTCGCCGACCGAATGCTTGGCCCCGCACGTCGCTCAGATCGACGTCCTCAGAAACGTCCGGTCGGGCCGGCGCTGCATCCAGCGTCGGCCACTCGTGAGGGGGCTGCCGCAGCCGCGCCACTGCGTCGGCGAGGGTCTGCACGGGCAGCAGGCGTACTCCGTCAACCACCGACGCCTCAGCGGCGTTGTCGAGTGGCAATAGCAGCGCGGCATCTCCCGATGCCCGGGCCAGAATGGCCACCGGGAGGATGCCACGAGCGGGGAGAATGTGTCCGTCGAGCGACAGTTCGCCCACGACCCGGATGCGTGTCAGCGATTCGGGTGACAGGAGTCCGGACGCCGCCAGAATTCCCAGAGCAATGGGCAGGTCGAACGCCGTGCCCGCCTTCCGCACATCTGCAGGGGCAAGATTGATGACGATGCGATGCTGGGGAAACTCGAGGGCCGAGTTACGAATCGCCGCATCGACGCGGTCGCGACTCTCCTTGACCGAGGTATCAGGCAGGCCCACAAGCAGGAAGCGGGGCAGGCCGGTGCCAATGTCAACCTCGACGCTGACCGGATGGGCCTCGATGCCGATGACCGTAGCACTCTGAACGGTGGCAAGCATGCTCCCGGGTAGAGCAAGAGTCGCGCCAGTCCTGGACGGCCAATCACTCTGGTGGGATTCCGCAGCGGCGGCGACGGGCACACGGTAACAACTGCCTAGTGACCGCCGTCAACAGGTGGCGACAACTGCCGAAGGTGTGTGGGTTAGTCGTTGGCGTCGCGTTCAGACTGAATTACCAACCGCGTACCTATCGCGAGGGCTGAGGACGTCAGGCGGTTCCACGTCTTGAGGCTGTCGACTGATACGCGGTGGCGACGAGCGATGCTGCTCAGAGTGTCGCCCTTGCGCACCCGGTAGATGACACGGGTGGTGGCGGTGGCGCGCGAGGGGCGGAGGGACGCGGGTTCTGCGAGGGTGAGTGCCGTCTGTGGCAAGGGGGCGCCGGCCGCGCGTGCCAGCAGCGCGGCGGTCGGCATGCGCGGCACCAGCAGACGTTGCCCAGGTGCCAAGCGTGCCGAGGTGCGGAGGTGGTTGGCGTCCGCCAGGTCCGCGCGAGCGACGCGATGCCTTCGGGCGACGGCGGCCAGCGTCTCGCCACGCTTCACCGTGTGCCACTGAAGTGCATTGAGCTGATGCGGCTCGGCAGCGGCGAGCCCCGCTTTCACGGCGTCGGCCGTGCCGAGGGGCACCCGGACGCTATACTCGCCAGGCCGGATCGGCGTAGTCCATCGACGCAGTTCCGGATTGAGCTGCTGAATTGTGTCGACCGAGGTCGATGTCCACTCGGCGACCCGCCGCAGGTCCACGGCTGGGGGCAGTGTCACAGTCTCGGTGCGCGTCACCGGCCAGGCGGGAATATCGAAGCCATACTGTGCGGGGTTCCTCGCAATGAGGGTCGCCGCCAGAATCATGGGCACGTAATCGCGCGTCTCCCGCGGCAGGTAGCGTGTGGTCGCCGTGAGCGACCAGAAATCGGTGTTGCCGCTGCGCTTCATGGCGCGCTGCACGCGACCAGGGCCCCCGTTGTACGACGCCATGGCCAGGTGCCAGTTATCGAACATGCCGTACAGCGTCTTGAAGTAGCGTGCGGCCGCCACCGTGGATTTCTCCGGATCGGCCCGCTCATCAAGAAACCAGTCAGCCTGGAGTCCGTTCTCGAGCGCCGTGCCGCGCATGAACTGCCAGATGCCCCGAGCGCGCGTACGGGAGAGGGCCGACGTCTTGAAGGCACTTTCGACCAGGGGCACGAAGGCCAGGTCGGTGGGAAGACCTTCTGACTGGAACACATCGCGGACCATCGGCAGATACTGGGCGCCTCGCGCGAGCCCTTCCGTTAGGAACTCTCGCAATCGCCCCTGGAAAATTTCCACCCAGCGCAGGACCCGATCGTCGGAGGGGATGGGCAGGTCGTGCTCGGTTGTTTGCAGGTCGACCGCCACCGCCGACGCGGTCACCGCCGCGGGCGCAGCGCCGTCGCTGTTGTCGAGAGCGAGCAGCGTATCGATGGACGCCGGCTCGGATCGGGTCTCAGTGAAGCCATTGCCGGTCGCCATGGCATCCTGCTCGAGTCGTCCAATCTGATCGACCAGTCGGAAAAGATGGGCTCGCAGGCGGGGATCTCGACGTACGTCGGCCGGGGCCTCGAGCAGCGTGTCGACCGCGGCATCGAATGCCTGGCGCGCCTCGCCCAGATGGCCCTGTGAGAGCTCCGACTGACCGCGGGTGACGTGCGAATCAGCGGTAGCTAGCCGCTCAGGCAGCGGGTCAGCCGGCGCGGATGCCGGCAGGGGCGCGAGGACCGTTTCGGTCACCGGCGAGGCCACCGGCACCGAGGGCCCCTGGGCTGTCACGGGGCCTCGCGCCGCGCAGGCGACGCCGGCCGACAGGACCAGACACAGGGTCAGGCGAGTGAGGGCTGCCCGCGTGATACGCCAGGCCGACACATCCTGCGGCATCGGTCTCACGCTATCACTCGGGTCGTCGGGGTGCAACGGCGGCCGGCGCCGCAACGGTGACGCCAACCAATCGGAGCACCTGCGTCCCCTCCGCCATGTCCCTGGCCGCGGGCGTGATGATCGTCCACTGATCGACCGCAATGGTCCTGCCCTGTGCCAGCGCCAGGCGGATATCGTCTTCGCAGACGACCCGGGCGGAAGGTTGCGGTTCGCTGTGCGGCGGGGAGTCAGACAGGGCAGGCACCGCCTCCTGCCGATAACCCTTCCGGTCGAGGAACCGTTCGACCTCCACCCGCAGCGGATCCGGCGCGTCGATGCGGGCGCCGGGCGTCACAGGCCTGATGCCGTAGGCTAGACGTTTGAGATTCAGCAGGTGTCGCGGAGTGATGTTGTCCGACGTGCTGTTGCCTCCGAGGCCACCGCAGCCGAGCGTCAGAGCCGGCGGCAGGCCAGTGGTGAGACCAATCGACCCATGCGTGGTGGGCGTGTTGACGACGATTCGAAAGGCGGGCTTGTGCAGCCCGAATTCCAGAATGACCGACTCGGTGGTTGAGTGAATTGACATCGTGTGGCCGAGGCCACCGTAGCGGAGAATCTGCTGGCAGCGTTCGCACCCTTCACGCCAGTCGTTCACCACGTAGTACGACAGCACCGGACACAGCTTTTCGATCGACAGGGGAAAGTCACGTCCGACGCCGGCCACCTCGGCGATGAGGACTCGGGTGCCCGGAGGCACGGTTAGTCCTGCGCGGGCCGCGATGGTGACGGCGCTTCGTCCGACCAGGTCTGGGGCAGGCAACCGGCGCGGCGTGACCAGCACCGCCGCGAGGGCGTCCGCGTCTGCGGCGGACAGGAAATGCGCGCCTTCCTGGTGCAGCGCATCCCGCAGCGCACCGTCGACGGCTCGGTCGACGACCACCGAGTTCGGTGATGAGCACAGCACGCCGTTGTCAAAGCACTTACCGAGCACGATGTCCCTCGCTGCCTGCGTCAGGTCGGCGCTCGACTCGACGTAGCAGGGGGCGTTGCCTGGGCCGACCCCATAGGCAGGCTTGCCAGTGCTGTAGGCCGCGCGCACCAGGCCCATGCCCCCCGTGGCGAGAATGAGCGCAACACCCTTCGCCCGCATCAGGGCATCCGTGCCGGCCAGTGTGACGGTCGTCATCCAGCCGATGGCTTCCTCTGGAAGACCTGCGGCCACGGCTGCCACCTTCATAAGCGACGCCGTCTGCTCAATGGCGCGGGCGGCGGACGGATGAGGACTCACGATTACGGCACACCGGGCCTTGATGCAGATGAGCAGCTTGTAGATGGTGGTCGACGTGGGATTCGTAGACGGAATGATGGCAGCGACCACTCCGAACGGCTCTGCGATTTCCACCACACCCAGATCAGGGTCGCGGTTGACCACACCCACGGTGCGCATGGGCCGGATGTACGCGTGCACATCCCGGGCGGCGAACAGGTTTTTCTGCACCTTGTCTGCCACCACACCGAATCCGGTCTCATCGACGGCGAGCCTGGCCAGTGACTCGGCGTGGGGAATCACCGCTGCGGCCATGGCATCGACGATGGCATCGATCTGGGATTGGGAGAGTTCCCCCAGCCTGACCTGAGCCTGCCGGGCCCGGCCGACGAGGGGCTCGACCTCGGCCATGGACGCGGCGTCGCGCGCACTGGCCCCAACGGGAACCGGGGATGAGGAACTGGTGGTCACCGGGGCGGCAGCAGGCGTTCGACGTCCGGGTGCGGACGCGGGATGACGTGCACCGAAATCAGCTCGCCAACGCGTCGCGCAGCCGCGGCGCCGGCATCGACCGCAGCCTTCACCGCGCCCACGTCTCCGCGAACCAGCACCGTGACGTAACCGGCACCGATGTATTCGCTGCTCAGCAGCGATACATGTGCCGTCTTGACCATCGCATCGGCGGCCTCGACCGCACCGATGAATCCGCGGGTTTCGACCAGACCGAGGGCGTCGCGGGGGATATCCATGAGCAGCGATCATGATATTCTTACCAATCGACCCTATGCAACGACGACTCCTTTTGCAGATGTGCGCCATCGGCACCCTAACGGCTGCGATGGCGGCGGTAGCTGGCTGCGGCAGCACTGATCGTCGCGGCCCTGCGGTGGCTTCGATGACAGTCTCACTGTCGCGTCCACGCGTGGCGCTCGGCAGTCCGGTGGATATCACGTATCGGTTCACGGTGGCAGCCGACGCACCGGACCTGGCAGGGCGCAAAGTCTTCGTGCATGTCCTCGATGCGAACGAGGAACTGCTGTTCACCGACGACCATGACCCGACGCCGCTCACAGCCGAATGGAAACCCGGCCAGACCATCGAGTACACCAGAACGGTGTTCATTCCGAGGTTTCCGTACCTGGGGGCCGCTCAGGTGGTCGGCGGCTTGTATGATCCGGGCAACGGTGCCCGTGAGGTGCTGAGCAACAGCGATCGCGGCGACCACTCGTACGCGCTGGCCGCCTTCGAATTGGCGCCGCAGTCGGAGAACGTCTTCCTCGTGTACAGGGACGGCTGGCATCCCGCAGAGGTCGTCACCGAGGGCGAACAGCGCACCGAATGGCAGTGGACCAGGAAGGAGGCCACCATGGGCTTCCGAAACCCGCGCCGGGACGTGACACTGGTGCTGCAGGTGGACAACCCCAACCGCGCCGCCTCTGCCGCGCGCGCGCTTGAGGTCAGGCTCGGCGACCAGGTGATTGCCACAATTGCGGTGGCCCGCTCAAGTCCGACGGTTCACAAGGTATCCATCTCCGCTGCACAGCTCGGACAGGCGGAGATGGTTGAATTGAGGTTCGTGGCGGACCAGACGGTCGTGCCGGCAGCCGACCCAGGTTCGGGCAGCAGCGATGCCCGCGACCTGGGCGTGCGGGTCTTCCACGCCTTCATTCAGTAGCGCTCCCCATTCATGCCGCAGGGCGCCGCCGTCCGCATCATTTCCTGCCTCTCGGGGATGCTGATCGGCCAGGCGACGCCGACCTTGGCTGATCGTCTGGTGCTCGTCACCGGCCGCGCGATGGTCGTGGCCTCTGCGAGCCTCGACGGAGACGTCTGGATGGTGCGGTTGCGGTCCGGGGGCCAGGCCCGTATCCGGGCTTCACTGGTGCGCGACGTTGAGTATCGGGACGACATGCCCGCTGATGCGCCGGGAATGGTGGATGCACCGGCGTCAGGCCCATCGGCGCCTGCCCAGACCGCGCCACGGGCCTCCATCCGTGAGGACCGGTTGGTGCGACCGTTCGCGGCGCTCGTCGAGCGCGCCGCTGCAGTGCACGGCGTCGATCACGCGCTTGTGCACGCAGTGATTCAGGCCGAGTCGAACTATCAGCCACGTGCCAGGTCTCCCAAGGGAGCCAAGGGGCTCATGCAATTGATGCCGGACACGGCACGGGCCTACGGGTTGCGCGACCCCTATTGACCCGGCCTCGAACATTGATGCCGGTGTCCGACACCTTCGCTCCCTGCTCGACCGCTTCGATCTGCGTCTGGCGCTGGCGGCCTACAACGCCGGTACGGGTGCGGTGGAGCGCGCTCGGGGCGTGCCGCCCTTTGCCGAGACGAGTCGCTACGTCACGCGCGTGCTGGCCCTGATGGAACGGTAGACCCACGGTCACCGGCAGTGCGTGATTTCGTGTAACATCGTCCTCGTCAGCCTGTTACCGATGGAATACCGCTGCTGGCTCGGCACACCGTCGGGCGAGATCATCGAAAGCGTCTACGTCGCGCCCTCTGAGGCTGCCCTCCGGCAGGAACTCGAGGACAAGGGCCTGCACGTGTTGTCCCTGCGGGCGCAGACCGGGCTGGCCGCATTTTCGCTGCGTCGCCGGTCGGCCGCGATTCCCCGTCACGAATTCCTAGTGTTCAACCAGGAACTGGCCACCCTCCTCAAGGCCGGCATGCCCCTGGTGCAGTCGCTTGAGATTCTCCGGGTGCGACTGTCCCATCCGGTCTTCAAGTCGGTGCTCGATGACATCCACCAGAAGGTCCGGGCAGGCACGGCGCTGTCCGACGCATTTGCGGCGCACGGTGAACTCTTTCCGTCGGTGTACACCGCGTCGCTGATGGCAGGCGAGCGATCGGGCAACCTCGATGCGGTCCTGCGCCGCTTTGTCTCTTACTCCAGAGTCATCGATACGGTTCGTGCCAGGACCAAATCGGCCCTCATCTACCCGGTGATCCTCATCGGCCTGGCGTTTGCGCTGGTCAGCATCATTGCGGTCAAGGTCGTGCCGAGTTTCGCCGAGTTCTATGCCAGCTTCGATGCCGAGCTCCCGCTGGCGACGCGCGCCATCATCGCGGTGTCGGATGTGATTCGGGGACAGTTTCTCCTGATCATCGCTGCCGTGTTCGGTGCCACGGTGGCCGCGGTGACGTGGCTGCGCCAGCCGGGCCAGCAGGCGCGGCTCGATCGCTGGCTGCTGTCGGCGCCATTGGTGGGCCAGCCACTGCACAAGTTCGCAACGTCACAGCTTGCCCGCACACTTGCGACACTGCTCGGCGGAGGCATTCCCCTGGTGCACGCGCTCGACATTGCCGCCAAGTCAACCGGGAACCGTCATCTCGGCGACGAACTGGTGGTGGTCGCCCAGCGTGTGCGCGAGGGACAGGGATTCGCCGCCACGCTGGCGAGCCGGGGCACGGTGCCCGATGTCGCGCTCAAGATGATCGATGTTGGCGAGTCGACTGGCGCGCTGCACGAGATGCTCAACAGCCTCGCCGATTTCTACGACGAGGAGATAGAGACGGCCGTCTCCAGGTTTGTAGCCCTCATTGAGCCTGCGCTGCTGGTGGTCATGGGCATCGTCATTGCGGCGGTCGTGCTGGCACTCTACATGCCGATCTTCCAGCTGAGTTCCGTGGTGGGAGGGGGCGGTTCATGAACCAGGTGACCCCACGCGAGACCGACCTGCTGGATCCGGACACCCTCATCAATGAGGGCGACGGGGACATCGGGGAAGCGGCGCGGGCTGAAGACGTGGCCCAGGCCCGACGGCTGGCCGAGCGCTATCGGCTCGACTTCCTCGACATGAACGCGTTCCGGATCGACCAGGAGCTGTTCCGCTCGATTCCCGCCGACCTGATGCTGCGCTACGGGTTCATCCCCAGCCAGCGGGACGGCAAGACGACGGTCATCGTGGTCTCTGATCCGAGCGATCTGCCGATGATCGACGAGCTCAGCGGCCTGCTCGGCACACCCGTTCGCGTGATGGTCGGGGCGCGCAGCGCGATTGAGTCCATCCTCAAGAAGAGCGAAAGCTCGCAGCGGCTGCTGGACGAGGCCACGCAGGAGTTTCAACTGCAGGTGCTGCGCGAGGACGAGAGCGGCGACGAGCAGTTAAGCCTCGAGCGCCTCACGAGCGATGACAGCCCGATCATCAAGCTCGTGCACCGCACCATCTTCACGGCCATCCAACGGCGGGCCAGCGACATCCACATCGAAACCCAGGACGATGCCGTCTACGTGAAATATCGGGTCGACGGCGTGCTGCAGCCAGCCATGCGCCCCATCGCCAAACGCTTCCACGGCGCGATCATCTCGCGTATCAAGGTGATGGCCGAACTCGACATCGCCGAAAAGCGAGTGCCGCAGGACGGACGCTTCAAGCTTCGGGTCCCCGGGGGCAAGACCATCGACTTCCGTGTCTCGGTCATGCCGTGCGCGCACGGCGAAGACTCGGTGATTCGCATTCTCGACAAACAGTCGATCAGCGAGCAATTTACTGAGCTGCGGCTCGACATTCTGGGCTTTCCCGACCGCGAACTGATCCGCTTCCGGAAGTTCATCCGCGAACCGTACGGCATGGTGCTCGTGACCGGACCGACAGGGTCGGGCAAGACGACGTCGCTCTATGCGGCGCTTGCGGAAATCCGCTCGCCGGAAGACAAAATTATCACCATTGAAGATCCGGTGGAGTATCAGCTGCGAGGCGTCACACAGATCCCCGTCAACGAGAAAAAGGGGCTCACCTTTGCACGTGGGCTGCGCTCGATTCTGCGTCATGACCCCGACAAGATCATGGTGGGTGAAATCCGCGACCCTGAGACGGCGCAGATCGCCATCCAGTCGGCGCTCACCGGTCACCTCGTGTTCACCACGGTGCACGCCAACAACGTGTTTGACGTGCTGGGTCGCTTCCTCAATATGGGCGTCGAACCGTATCAGTTCATCTCGGCACTGAACTGTGTCATGGCGCAGAGGCTCGTACGGCGTATCTGTGACCATTGCCGACGCCCGGTCCGGCTCGAACCCGATGTGCTGCGCGAGGCGGCGATGGAGCCAGAGCTTTCCGAGACGCACACGTTTTACGAAGGTGCTGGCTGCGTCGAGTGCGGAGGCACCGGTTTCAAGGGCCGCATGGCCATCTGTGAACTGCTCGACCTGACCGACCACATCCGCGAGGTGATCCTCGACAGGCGTCCCATCTCGGAAGTCAAGCGGGCCGCACGGGCGCAGGGCACGCGCCTGCTGCGCGAATCTGCCGTCGAGCGCGTGATGCACGGTTTGACGACCCTGCGTGAAGTCAACAAGGTGACGTTCGTCGAATGACACGCCAGCCGTGGGGACAGCCGCCACTGCCGGAGTGGGCCATCAGCATCACGGCCGCGTCGGTGTACCTGGCTCGGGTGTCGTGGGCGTCAGCGACGCCAACGGTGCTCGTCGAGGCCAGCGAGACGCTGCCGGCGGGCGCCGTGAGCCCATCGATGCTGGCCCTGAACATGCCAGACGTGGGAGCCGTGGGACTGGTCGTCCGGCGGCTGGCCTCGCAGACAGGGGGCGGCCGCCGTCGCGTGGCTCTCGTGCTTCCCGACATGGTGGCGAAGGTGGCCCTGATCAAGCTCGAGCAGGTGCCGTCCCGCGAAACCGAGCTGGTGGAGATCATCCGCTGGCAGTTGCGAAAGTCGATGCCGTTTCCGGTAGAGCGGGCCGTAGTCAGCATCGCCGACCAGGGAACCGACACGGCGGCCGGTGAGTTTCTGGTGGCCGCTGCCCGCGCCGACGTCGTCCAGCAGTACGAACAGGCGTGCGCCATGGGGGATCTCGACGTGGGCCTCGTCGACCTCGAGAGTCTCGCTCTGCTGCACCGGACGAGTCATGAGTCGGGCGTGCCTGACGGCGATTGGTTCTTCGTGCGCGTCGACTCTCGGGACGTCACCCTGGTCCTCGGTCGCGGCCCCGCCGTGACGTTCCACAGGCACCGTGCCGACGAGGCCGAAGGCAGCGTGGCAGACCTCATTCACCAGACCGCCATGTTCTATGAAGATCGCTTCAAGGGCAATGGCTTCAGTCGGGTATGGCTGGCCGCGGCTCCTGGGCTGACAGCTGCCGATGAGGTCCAGCGGGATCTGCAGGGGCGCTACGGAAACGTGGTGCAGCTGTCGCCGGCGCGGCCTACGGCGATCCTGGCCGGCGCCGTGGCGCCGCAGACAGGAACGGTCTGAGATGGCACGCGTCAATCTGGCTACGCGACCGGCCTACAACGTGCGACTGGTGCGTCTCGTCTGCGGTGCGCTCATTGCCGGCGGGGCCACGCTGAGCGTATTCGATGCTGTGCAGTGGATGCGGTTGCGCGGGCGGGACGCCGACGTGCGGCTCCAGGCCGAGCAGGCCGATCGCGAGGCCCGACGCCTGCAGGCCGACGCACGGCAGGTGCGACAATCGGTCAACGGCGAGCAGCTCGCCGCCACGGAGGTGGGATCCGCAGAGGCGAACCAACTGATTGGCCGGCGCACCTTCTCGTGGACGCGCCTGCTCAACCAGTTTGAATCGACCCTGCCCGCCGGCGTTCGTATCGCCTCGATTACGCCCCAGCTCGACCAGGCCGGACGGTTACTGGTGGCCGTGGCCGTGGTGTCACGCCGCGTCGAGGACCTTGATGGTTTCATCGAGGCCCTGGAGGCCAGCGGCGGATTCAGCGAGGTGTTGTCGCGGCAGGAGGAAGCCCAGGAGGACGGCATGCTGCGCTCGGTCATTCAAGGCTATTACAAGCCCGCAGCGGTGGCGCACGTGGAAGGGCCCGTGTCGGCGCCGCCGCCGTCCTCGGCCACGGCTGCGGGGGCGGGGGCGGGGCGATGAGAACCTTATTCGCAACTGGGCGTCCCGCGCCGGCCAGCCTCGTCCTGCGCGAGTTCCGCGGCTGGGTAGCCGCAGCCGTCCTGCTGCTGGCCAGTGGCCTCGGGGGGCTGCTCTTCGCGGTGCTGCCGCTCGCCTCTTCCGCCGATGCCGGATCGCGCCGCGCGCAGGCTGCAGCGCAGCAGCTTGCGACGGCCACCCTGGAACTGGCGCAGGCGACGACACTGCGCGAAGCGGCTTCGCAGGCGCAGCAGGATCTGGTCAGGTTCCAGACCACGGTGTTGCCGGCCGACGTGGCCGCCGCACGGCGCCTGACGCACCTCAAGCTGAGCCAGATGGCCCGCGAACACGGCGTGGCCTTTCAGCGCAGCGCCTCAGCGACTGAAGAGGTCCGCGAATCGGCCCTTGAGCGCCTGCGCGTGAGTTATGTCCTTGTCGGCGACTATCAGGATATCCGTGCGTTGATCCACGTCATCGAAACGGCACCAGACTTTCTGGTGCTCGATAACGTCTCTCTGGCAGAGGGGGCCGACCCGCAGGCCCCCCTGACGCTGACGCTCGAACTCTCGACGTTCTTCCGGGCTCCGAACCGTGCGCCTTAGCCGACAGAATGTTCTACTGCTGGTGTTGCTGGCCCTCATGGGGGTCCTGGCCTGGCAGCGTCTTCGGTCGAAGGCGCCAGAGGCGGTGACGCTCTCTGCTGCGCGGACACTCCAGCCCGCGCCGCCACGGGCGACGGGACGGTCAGGGCCGTCCGGTGCGCCGGCTGCCACGACCGGAAGGTCCACGGCCGCAGCGCCCACCGTACACTTGGCTGCACTCGCCGCCGAACGCGAGCCCCCCGGTGACGGTGGTCGCAATCCGTTCCGCTTCGGGCGCGCTGTCTCCTCTGTGCCGGCACCGGTGTCCGGCTCCTCCCGGCAGCCTCCGCCAGTGGCCGAGCAGCCTCCGTCGGCACTCCCCCTGCCCGCGTCGGGCGCCGTCGGGCAGGGGAGGGATTCAGGGCCACCGCCGGCCTCGGCCATCACCCTCAAGTTCATCGGACTGGTGCAGCGAGGCGATGGTGTGAGCCTGGCGGTGCTGTCACCCGGCGAAGGCAAGAGTCCCGTGTATGGACGTGAGGGCGATATCATTGAAGGTCGGTACCGTCTTGTTCGGATCGGTTCGGAGTCGCTTGACATCGAATACGCCGACGGACGCGGACGGCAGACGTTGAAACTGTCGGGGCAGTGATCGCACACATGAGCGACCTTCAAAGCACGACGCAGAGAACGTGGCAGCGAGTCTGGCTGCTGATGGCCATCGCTGCGGTGGTCGCCGGGTGCGGCACCGGCCGAGCCTTCTCGCGCGGCCAGCAGGCCGGCGCTACAGGCGATTGGGAGGCCGCCGTGGGGTTTTATCGTCAGGCCTTGCAGGACAACCCGAGCCAGCCCGACTACAAAATTTCTCTCGAGCGCGCCATGCTGGCCGCGGCGCAGATGTATACGGATCGCGCGCGCCAGTTCGAAGCGGCAGACGCGCTCGAAGACGCCATTCGCGCCTATCGTAAGGCACTCGAATTCGAGCCAGGCAGCCGCTCGATTGCACAGCGCGCCGCCGAACTGGAACGCACGGTGCGCATGCGACTGGAGGCCGCCGCACCGCGTCCCGAGATTGACAAGCTGCGCGCCGAGGCGGCGCGCCGCAGCGCCGAACCGGTTCTCAATCCGTCGAGTCGCGATCCGCTTAGCATCCACTTCAGCAACGCCGGCCTGCGCGACATCCTCAGCTTCATCGGCGACGCCACGGGCATCAATGTCACCTATGACCGCGAGTTCCAGGACCGGAACATCACCCTCGACCTCGAGGGCGTGACCCTTGAACAGGCCCTGCAGCAGATCATGGTCGCCAACCAGCTCTTCTATCGGGTGCTCAGCGAGCGCACGCTCGTCGTCGCGGCTGATACGGCGCAGAAACGGACCCAGTACGAAGAGCAGGTGATCCGCACGTTTTTCGTCTCGAATGCCGACGCCACGGAACTCACGGCCATCCTCACGGGTATCGTCCGCGTGGGCGGACAGGCGATCGCCCCGACGTTTGTGGCCAACAAGACGAGCAACACGATTACCGTGCGCGCGACGGCCGCGGCCCTGCAGGTGGTCGAGCGCGTCATCCAGGCCAATGACAAACCGCGGGCCGAGGTCATCGTCGATGTCCAGATCCTCGAGGTTAACCGCGAGCGGGCGAAGCAGTACGGTCTCAACCTGTCCGACTACACCATCGGCGGTGTGTTTTCCCCGGAAGTCAACCCTGGCGGTGGTTCGACCAGCGCCGGGACCGGCTCCGGAGGCACCGGGACGACTAGCTCCTCGTCTGCGTCAGCCGGCCTGTTCAACATGAACACTGTGTCAAATGGGGTCAGTGCCGCTGATTTCTACCTGTCGGTGCCGTCCGCGGTGATGCGATTTCTCGAAAGCGACTCGTCGACGAAGACGCTGGCCAAGCCCCAGCTGCGCGGGACAGAGGGCCAGAAGCTCGAGTTGAATCTCGGTGAGGAAGTCCCCGTGCCAAGCACGACGTTCCAGCCGCTGGCTGGTGGTGGCGCTGCCAGCCAGCCACTGACCTCGTTCGCCTATAAGACCGTCGGTGTCGTGGTAAAGATGACGCCGCGCGTCACCTACGAGGGCGAGATTCTGCTGGAACTCGAAGTGGAGAGCAGCGCGCGTGGACAGGATACGAACATCGCCGGCCAGAACCTGCCGTCGTTTCTGACGCGGAAGGTCAATGCCAAGCTGAGGCTGCGCGACGGCGAATCAAACCTGCTCGCTGGACTCCTGCGTGAAGACGAACGGCGCTCGCTCCGTGGATTTCCGGGCGTGCTGCGCCTGCCGATCGTGCGCCAGTTGTTCTCGGGGAATGACCAGTCGATTCGTCAGTCGGACGTGGTCATGCTGCTGACGCCCCGCATCATCCGCACACACGAGCTGACGGCGTCCGACCTGAGCCCCATTTATATCGGTACGCAGAACAACATGGCTGTCGGCGGGCCACCACCGGCCATCATGGGCGGGGGGGCGACACCCGTCGCCAGTGCGGCCGGACCTGGCGTCGCGGCGGCGCAGCAGACGCCGAGGCCTCTGCCTCCAGGCACGTTGCCGGCGGTGGTGCCCGCGGGGAGCGAGGGCGTCATCCCCATGATGCCGGTCGGCACGTCGGCCGTCCCCGGCACGGTGGGCGTGGTAGCGCCCCCGGCTGCGCCACCCGCGAGTGGTGTGGTGGTATTCCAGCCTCTGCCTGCTGATACTGGCGCACCCGCGGACCCGGCGCCAGTCCCAGTGCCTGCGAGCGCCCCAGTCGCCACCACGCTGATGACGCCCCCGGTGACCGGTGCGGGAGGCATCAGTCCGTTCGCGCCGGCCGCAATTGTTGACGCACCGGCCGCCAGACTCGTGATCACGCCCCCCAGCGAGATGCGCGTGGGCAGCGGTCCCTACACGGTGCCGGTGTCCATCTCGGGCGCGGCGCAACTCACGGGGATGACGCTGACGATCTCGTATAACCCCGCGATTTTACGGGTGCGCAGCGTGTCTGAAGGCACCTTAATGCGACAGGGCAACGTCACGCCCACCTTCACGCAACAGGTCGACGCGGCAGCAGGGCGCATTGACATTGCCATCGTGCGAGCTGGCGACGCCATCGGGGTCACAGCCTCTGGCCTGATTGCGGCGGTGCTGTTTGAACCTGTGACGACAGGCACGTCCACGCTGACCGTCACCGGCAGCGCTACGCGTGTCGGGGATGGCTCGGCAATACTGACCGGCACTCCCGCAGGAGTCGTGATCCGGTAGCGGTCATGCGCTGGCGTTCCACGCGGGGTTATTCGTTCGTCGAGCTGCTCATCGTCTCGATGATTCTCCTGATTCTGGCCTCAGCGGTGCAGCCGCTGGTGCGCGTGACCATGCAGCGGCAGAAGGAAGGGGAGCTCCGCAGGGCACTGCGTGAGATGCGCGACGCCATTGACCGGTTCAAGGATGCGGCTGACATGGGCATGATTCCGCCAACGGAACTGTCGCCGAACAGCGAAGGGTATCCGCCCGACCTTGACGCACTGGTGGCAGGGGTATCGGTGGCCAATGATGCCTCGGGGCGGAAGCTGAAGCTGCTGCGCCGAGTGCCCATCGATCCCATGACAGGCGAAGCCGAGTGGGGGTTACGCTCGTACCAGGACCGGGTCGACGCCTCGTCGTGGGGTGGGCAGAACGTATTCGACGTCCGATCACTCAGCACCGGGACAGCCCTCGATGGCTCAAAGTACCGTGACTGGTAAGCGTCGGTTCGCCGCGGCCGCTGTGCAGCAGGCTGGCTTTACCATGGTCGAGTTGCTTGTGGTGACGACCGTGCTGATGATTCTGGCTGGCCTGGGCCTGGTGCAGTATCGCAACAGCGTGACGCGTGCGAAGGAAGCTGTGCTCAAGGAAGACCTGTTCCGGTTGCGTGATGCCATCGATCAGTTCTACGCGGACCGGTCACAGTACCCGCCATCGCTCGATGAGCTGGTGTCGGCAGGCTATCTGCGTGCACTACCCGTGGATCCGTTCACGCAGTCAAAGACGACCTGGGTCACCGTCACGGCCGAGGCCGTGCCCACAGCGGGTGCCGCGGCGGCCGCGGAGCCTGGAGTGTACGATGTGAAGAGCGGTTCGGACGCGACCAGCCTCGACGGGACGCCGTATTCCGATTGGAACTAGACCCGGTCGTTGTCCGCAGGCGAGGCTCCGTCCGCGCAGCCCGGTCGACTGGATGACCTCAGGCGGTCACCCTGATGACGAGGATGGCGATACCTTCGCCGCCGTTGGTTGACCGCACCGTTACCCGGGCGGTATACGTGCCCGGCGTGCTGTATTGACGGGTGGCGGTGTTGCCGGTCGTCGTGACCGTGCTGCCGTCGCCGAAGTCCCAGTAATACGCCTGGACGGACGCACCGCCCGAACCAAACCCGCCGGTGGTCGCGGTGAACGTCACGATGCCGGCCTGCAGGGCATTCCCCACGGAGACCGGATTGGGAGTAGCCGTGAGCGTGACTGAAATGCCTGCCTGTGCGGCCACACTGACCACAATCGTACTGGTCCCGGTGATGCCGGCCGTATCGACGACCGTGGCTCGGATGGTGTAGACGCCAGCGCGTGCGAACACTTTCGCCACCGGCGTGCTGCCGGTGACCGGCCCGAGTGCCACGGGCGTCGTGCTATCGCCGAAGTCGATCGTCACGCTGCGCAGCGGATTCGAACCGGCGCCGGAGGCCGGCACGATGGTAAACGTTGCCGGGACGCCAGCCTCCAGCATCGTGGGAGGCGTGATCGTGACGGCGGGAGATGTCGCGGTGACCTCCACCGTGCCAGACTGCCCACCTGCGGTGGCCGTGACCGTCGAGGTGCGTGGTGTGCTCAGTGCAGTGCGCGCCTCACCCGTGGCGTCGGTCACGACCTGGCCAGGCACCAGTTGTCCCGCGGTGGCCGTGAACGTGACCGGCACACCGGACAGAGTATTACCCGAGCCATCGACCACCGTGGCGGCGATGGTCGTGGTGCCCCCTGTCGCGGGCACACTCTGGGGATCGGCCCGCACCAGCACCTTGGCGGCGGCGGCCCCGCCCACAAGAATCTCCACTTCCTTCGCTCGGGTCGCACCGGAGAAGGCGCCAATCTGTGCTTTTCCCGACTGCGTGCCCGCCGTGAATTGAACGGTGGCCCGTCCGCCCGTCGTGCGGGCTTCCTGAGGTTCCACCGTACCGAAGGAGGACGTGAACGTGACGAAGGTCCCGTTTTGGACGGGAGTCCCCGACGCCTCAGTGACCGATGCGGACACCTGCACCACACCGTTGATGGGCACAGCGGTCGTGCTGGTCGTGATCGTGATGCTCGACTGGGTGGGGGCGAGCAGTGGCACCTTGTCGCATGAGGTCGCCACGAGGGTGGCAACGGAGACACAGGCTGACAGGAGAAGGCGTGACACGCGATGGCCCACAGCAGATAATAGGAGCTATGAGGCAGGGCGGTCAAGGCACCGACGCGTCACGCGCAGGCGTGGCGATGGCGGCGCTGCTCGTCGGACTCAGCATCATGGCCATCATGATGACCGTGGCGCTGCCGGCCTGGAGTCATGCCGTGCGCCGCGAGCGCGAGATTGAACTGGTGTGGCGCGGCGAACAGTATCAGCGGGCCATCAGACTCTTCCAGCGCCGATTCGCCAATACCTTTCCCCCCACGGTCGACCTGCTGGTCGAGCAGAAGTTCCTTCGGAAAAGATACAAGGATCCCATCACCGGCGGAGATTTTCAGGTGATTCCGGTTGGAGCCGTTTTGGGGCCTGGCGTCCAGGGGACAGCCGGCGCAGGTCCGGGCACACCACGACCTGGACTGTCGACCGCAGGCACGCCCCCGACCGGTGGCATCGGGCTGGCGTCGGCAACGGCACTCGGCGCCGTGGTTCCACAGGGCCTCGGACTGCAAGGAGTGGTCTCGAAGAGTCGCGACAAGGCGATTCGCATCTATAACGGTGCGACCACCTACGACGCCTGGTTCTTCATCGGCACGGCAGCAGGGCAGGCGGGTGCCGTGGCCGGTGGAGCCATGCCGAATGCCGCACGACCGGGTCTGCCCCAGAGCACGGAGGCACCCGGTGGTCCGGTTCCGTTCGGTCGGCCGACCAGTCCGCCCCCGGCCACGCCGCTGTTCGGAACCCCGCAGCCGTCATCGCCGTTTCAGGCGCTGCCGTCGGGGACCACGGTCGGGATGGCCCCGACGGGAAATCCGTCACCCATTCAGTTCGGCTATCCAGTGTTCGGAGGAGCGGGCTCGCGGCCGCCGGTGGCTCCGCCTCCGGCCTGGCGTCCCCGCTGAGCATCTCGACCCAACATTGAGGGGGACCCCATGCAGATGGAGACTCGCGGCCACATCACACCTACCGATGCCATTCGGGCCCATCTGGAGAAGCGCCTGACCAGCGCGCTGAACCGCTTCACCTTGCACATTCGTCAGGTGACGGTGCGGCTCGATGACATCAATGGTCCCAGCCACGGGGGCACCGACAAGCAGTGCCATGTCGAGGTCGTCATGGACACCGGACGCCGTGCGCCGATTGTGTCCGAGGCCGTGCACGAGGACCTCTACACGGCCATTTCGCAGGCGGCCGAACGCATCGCTGAAGCCGTGTCACGCGATGTCGATCGCGTGCACCACCGTCACGACCACCGCAAGTCGTGAGCGACGGCGGTGTGCAGCCTTCGCCGGAAGGGCTGCATGCGATCTCCCGCACGGGACGGATGCACGCGATTGGTCAGCAGCGCTACGCCCGTCTGCCTAACCGGGTCGATCCACAGCGAGGTACCGGTGAAGCCGGTGTGTCCGAAGGACGTGGAGCTGAATAGCGGTCCGCAGGATGAGGTCGGCCGCATGATGTCCCAACCGAGCGCTCGTGAACTGCCGGGCACGTCACACGGCTCGACCCAGTGACGCCATGAGGCTCCCTCGATGATGCGCTGCAGCCACCATGTCGCCACGAGGCCCACGGCCGACGCCGTTCCAAAGAGACCGGCATGTCCCGCCTCTCCGCCGAGGGCGAAGGCATTTTCGTCATGAACCTCTCCCACGAGTAGTCGCTGGCGCCAGGGGTCCCATTCGGTCGGCGCCACACGGGGACGCAGGGCCTCGTCCGGCATGAAGGTCAGCGTGGTCGGGTCAAGCGAACTGGCCAGAAGCCAGCGCTGGTGGGCCTCAGCGAGTGAGTGTCCGGTAACGCGCTCAATCAGCAGACCGAGGGCAATGAAGCCGAGGTCTGAATAGAGGCTCTGCGTGTTGAGGGGTGCCACCGGGGTCAGCCGGTCGAGGGCGGCGAGATAGCCATCGCGTCCGGTGTGCGTGCGATACAGGGGCAGATGGGCGGGTAGCCCGGCAGCATGGAGCAGTAGATGGCGAGGCGTCACTCCGGACAGGGGGCCCTGTCTCCACAGCGGCAGCAGTTCGCGCACCGGGTGATCGAGGTCAAGCTTCCTTCGCGATACCAGATCGGCCAACAAGGAGGTCGTAACCAGCACCTTGGTCAGTGATGCGAGATCGTAGAGAGTGTCGTCACCAACCGCCGCAGCGTCCACGTCATAGGTGAGGCTGCCCTCGGTCAGGTGAGCCATCGGGCCGGATGGCCCCACGATGGCGACGGTCGCACCAGGCGTAATTCGAGACGCCACGGCCAGGCGCAGGCTCTGCCGGGTCGCGTCGAGGGCGGTCACCGCATCCCCGTCGAAGCACGAGCACGCGTCACGGCCGACAGGCCATACCCCGAGAGGACCGTCATGGTGGCCCCGACGAACGCGTACCACGTCCATGCGAGCGGGGTGAAGGCCCAGAGGAAGGACGGCACCAGCAGCCCTACGACCATGCCCCAAAGCACAGCGCGGGAGGTGACGTGCGACCAGAGAGACCCCAGCAGGAACGCGCCCAGTACCGCACCCGACCCCAGCGATAGGACCGCGAGGCCGGCGTCGAGCACCGACCGCGTCAGCCACTGGGCCGCCACCGCCACACCCACCTGGACAAGCCCCCACGCGATGGTCGCCTGATGCGAGATGCGCATCTGGGTCGACTCATCGGCGGACGGGTTGACATAGGGCAGGTAGAAGTCGGTCAAGGTCGTGGCGGCCATTGCATTGATCGAGGGCGACAGGGCCGCCGCGATAATCGCGGCGATGATGACGCCCCTGAGGCCGTGCGGCAGCTGCGTCACGACGTAGGCTGGCAGCACCTCGTCAGGGCGGTTCACGACCAGTGGAGTCCCCTGACTTCCGCTAAACACAAAGAGCATCACGCCAATGGTCAGGAACAGAGTGAACTGCGCAAACACCAGCACGCCGCTGGTGATTAGGCCGGTCTGCGCCGCCCTGAGCGAGCGAGCGGAGAGCAGCCGCTGCACGAGGAACTGGTCGGTGCCATGCGTGGCCAGCGTCAGTGCCATGCCGCCAAGGAGCCCGGCCCAGAGGGTGTAGACCCTCGTGACATCAAGCGACGTGTCGAGCACGGTGAATCGCCCGGCGGCACTGCCGGTGGCCACGACCGTCGCCCATCCCCCGGGAATTGACTGCAGCAGGCTGGCCGCGATGATCAGGGCACCGGCCAGGTACACAAACATCTGGACGACGTCAGTCCAGATGACCGCAGCCACCCCGCCCTTGAGCGTGTAGAGAATCATCGCGCCCCCGAGCCCAACCACCACCACCGGGACGGGCAACTGGGTCACGACCGCCACCACGAGCGCGGTTGTAAAGAGGCGGATGCCGTCAGCCAGAGACCGCGTGATGAGAAACAGGCCCGCGGCCAGCAGCCGCACCCGATGGTCGAACCTCTGCTGCAGCAGCTGGTAGGTGGTGACCAGGTTTCCTCGGAAATAGGCGGGCAGCAGCACCAGGCTCACCAGCAGCCGCCCCAGCACATACCCGGCCGCCAGTTGCAGGAAGCTGAAGTTCCCCGTGTAGGCCGACGCCGGAATGCCGATGAAGGTCAGGGTACTGGTTTCCGTGGCGACCACCGTAAAGCACACCGCCCACCCAGGCACCGAACGGGCCGACAAAAAATAGTCGCGTGTCGTCCGCTGGAATCGCGAGAACCACGCGCCGAACGCCGTGATCACGCACAGGTAACCGGCGACGACGACGTAGTCGAGTGGAGACAGGCTAGTGACCACCGGGGCCTCGAAACGCATCGCGGATCATCTGTTGGCGCTGCAGGACCATCGCGTCTTCGCCAATCAGGGCCGCCGCGTCACTAATGATCAGTCCCTCGTCAGCTGGAGGGGCGTGCCGCAGCACCGCAGGCAGGCGGTCACCCGGCACCGTGCGCAGATCGGCGACCGTCCACACGAGAGCGGTACCTGGAAGAGTCGGCGTCTGCGGGCGCTCGGGAGCCGCGGATGCCGATGGCGGCAGTGCCACGGCGTCGACGATCGACAGTTCGCTCCAGCTGCGGGGATCCTCGAAGGTGACCTCCGGAATGTCACGCACGGCTGCCGACAGTCGCAGCGAGGGGCGCAGACCGCGAATGGCGCTGCGAATCCGCATCAGCAACCCCGACACGCGAGCACGCCTGAAGTTGTCCCACGCCTCGGGCGCTTGCTGAGGATAGGCCAGCGGCGACACGATATGCTCCTCATCCAGTCGCGCACGTTCCCCGGCGGTCAGCGTCCGCTGCACGTCACGACGAAACGCCTCGGTGGATGCCACGCCATAGTCTGCGTCCGAGGAAGGAAAGCCGACGGCGTCAAGGTGAAGCCCATCCAGTTCGTAGCGGCTCACCACCTCGCGCGCGATGGCGGCCAGATGCGCGGACGCATCAGGTGAGCCAGGCGAGAGATACAGCCGGGTCGATGCACCTGGCGTCGCTCGAATCCAGCGTGTCAGGCGCCCCAGATACTCAGGGCTGCGCGGGTCAAGCCGACGCAACTCGGCGGCGATCGCACGCGGAACCATCAGCCATTCGGGATGGGTGTAGAGCAGGTGACCGCGGGCACCCGGCAGGGATGCACTGTCGGCCAATTCCGTCAGCGGCAGCCAGGCGTGCACCTGCAGTCCTGCGTCGTGCGCGGCCGCGACGACCGCGCCGAGCGGGTCGTAGCCCGGTGCCAGATGCAGGGGCGTGGCGCGAGGTTCAAGGCTACTGCGGTAATAGGCTTCGCCGAGGTCACGCACCTGCACGAACAACGCCGTGAATCTGAGCCGCCGCGCTTCGTCGACCACCTGTGGCACGACATCAGGGGTCTGGATCAGGGTGGCCGGCACCCGAAGGGCGCGGAGGGCGGGGACCCCGGGCGAATCAGGTTGGGCGTAGACACGTGCCCCGGCCCCCGACGTTGCCATCAGGGCCAGGGCGACAACGATAAATCGACAGAGGGGCACGGAGTCTCGCGAGTGTATCGGTGCCCGTGCGCAACGGTCAACGTCGAGCGCATTACAATGGAACCATGCACGTCGTTGGCATTGATGCCGGGGGCACAAAGACGGTTGCGGCCCTGGCCACACCCGACGGTCAGATTGTGGCGCAGGCGCGACGCGGCGGCGCCAATCTTCGCACCCATGGCGAACTGGCGGTGGAGGTCGTGCTGCACGAGGTCATGGAGGCCGTCGGGGCCTTCGATGACGGCGCACCTCTGGCGGTCTGCGTCGGCATGGCCGGCGTCGACCGCCGCGATGAGGCCTCCACGGTCAGGGGCATTCTCAGACGTCTTGGGTGCAGACAGCGCGTGATCGTGGTCAACGATGCCCTGGTCGCGCTCGTCGCCGGCGCCGACCAGGCATTTGGAGTCTGTGTGGTGGCCGGTACCGGGTCGATTGTCTATGGAGTGGACGCCACCGGACATGCGGCCAGGGCTGGAGGCTGGGGACCAGTGCTGGCTGACGAGGGATCTGGATTTTTCGTCGGACGACAGGCGCTCGCAGCAGTGATGCGCGCAGCCGATGGACGGGGCCCCCGCACCGCACTTGTTCCGGCTGTCCTCAAGCACTACGGAGTCGCCACGCCTGACGCCTTGGTGCAGGCCATCTACGGCGCGACCGACCAGCGACGGCAGGTGGCGTCGCTCGGGCCTGTCGTGGAAGCCGCCCGGGCCGATGGCGACCGAGTGGCCGAGGAGCTACTGGCGCATGCCGCCGACGAACTGGCCCGTGCGGCCCAGTCAGTGGCGGTCCAGCTGTCGATGCGCGGCGACGTCTTTCCATTCGTCCTTGCGGGAGGGATGTTCGCGGCGAGCCCATGGATGGCCCTGACGCTGACGGCACGTCTGGGTGAGGTGGCACCTCGGGCGACGGTAATTCCCGTCCCTGTGGAGCCCGTCCGTGGAGCGGTGGCAGTGGCGAGGGACGCCGGGCGCGGACTGTTCGTGGCACCGGTGTATCGGACACCGCACGTCGACTTGGGGGCGAAATGACCGCGCACGTGTATGCGACAGCCGTCGAAGCGGCCGAGGGGCTCGCGGTCGCACTGATCGAAGACATTCGTCGTCGACCTGATCTGGTACTGGCCCTGCCGACCGGAGCCACACCCCTGCCCCTGTATGCGGCACTGCGACGGGCAGCGCATGAAGGCCCTGACCTTATGGTGCACCTTCGCACATTCAATCTCGATGAGTTTGTTGGTGTGCCGGCCGACGATACGGCAAGCTACCGCAGCTACATGAATCGCGAGCTGTTTCACGCGGCCCACCTGTCCGCCCGCCAGATCGGATTTCTTGATGGCTGCGCGGAGGACCTCGATGAAGAGTGTCGGCGCTACGACCAGCGCATCGCTCAGGCAGGGGGCATCGATGTCGCCGTGCTCGGCCTCGGCAGAAACGGCCACATCGGCTTCAATGAACCCGCAGAGATGCTACACGCACATACGCACGTGGCCGTGCTCGATGAGTCGACGCGACTGGCGAATGCGCGATGGTTCGGTGACGCCGTGAGCCGTGCGCCTCGGCAGGCCCTGTCGATGGGGGTGGGGATCATGCTCGGTGCACGCCGGATCATGTTACTGGCCACGGGCGCAGCGAAAGCCCAGGCGGTAGCGCAGTTGCGGTCAGGGGTGGTCACCACCCGGGTGCCGGCCTCGCTGCTTCAGTGCCACCCTGATGTGACGCTCTGGCTCGACGAGGACGCGGCTAGGTTTTGAGCAGTGACCGCAGACGCGGTTCGATGTCTTCACCGATGGCATCGCGAATCAGGTCCTGGGCTCGACGCAGCCGAGCGGCCGCGCGCGTGTAGGGCAATCCCGTCTTCTGCATGACGATGGCGACCTTGACGTTGCCTTTGGCGCGCTTCAGGAGTTTTTCGGCCTCGTCGGCCTCGAGGCCCGTGGCGACGTGCAGGATACGTCGCGCGCGGTCCCGAAGTTTTTCCGAGCCGATGCGCACATCAACCATCAGATTGCCGTAGGTCTTGCCCACCAGGACCATCGCTCCGGTGGACAGCATGTTCAGCACCAGCTTGGTCGCCGTGCCAGCCTTGAGTCGCGTGGAGCCGGCAATCACCTCGGGGCCGACGGCAGGCGCAATGACGATATCCACGAAGGTCTGCAATTCGGTGCGGGGATCGCACGTCACGAAAATAATATGTGCATCGGCCGTGCGTGCACACGTGAGGGCGCCCCGGACAAACGGCGTCATGCCGCTGGCAGACACGCCGATCACCACGTCCTTCCGCGTGGGCTCAAAGCGGTGGATGGCCCGCACGCCGTCTTCGTAGCTGTCCTCGGCTCCTTCGCGCGCCTTGAAGATGGCGTGCTTGCCCCCAGCCATGATCGCCTGCACAAGTGCGGGCTCGGTCCCGAAGGTCGGCGGCATCTCAGCAGACTCGAGGATGCCCAGTCGGCCACTCGTGCCCGCCCCCACAAACACCACCCGGCCTCCCTTACGCAGTGCCCGGGCGATGATGTCGGCACCGGCGGCAATACGCTCCCGTTCTTTGTGTACCGCCGCCATCACTTTGCGGTCTTCGGCGAGCATCAGGTCAATGATGCCGGTGGGAGTGAGCTTGTCTATATTCAGGGAGGCGGGGTTGATCGCCTCGGTTGGCAGCGCGTGCCATTTCGAGTGAGTGAGCATTAGCAGGGCAATCTTGTCGATGCTAGTGCCGGACCTGAATACTGTCAATGCACGATGCAGTATCCTGATGAGAGATGAGAGGCATTAACCAGTTTCTCGTACACCTCGACGTCGAGCGGCGGCTGTCGTCGCACACCGTCGCGGCCTACGCCCACGACCTCGCGATGCTGGGGGAGTGGGCCGCCGGTCGGCAGCGCGACCCGATGCACCTCGATCGCGCAGAGGTTGACCAGTTCCTCCGCGACATCATGGGCGGAGGGCGGTCGCCGCGGTCCGTGGCACGTCTGGTGTCGTGCCTGCGATCCTATTACCGGTTCCTGGTGCGGCGTGGGCATCGTGACGCCAGTCCGATGGACGACGTGCGCCCCCCGCGGGCGATACGGTCCCTGCCGCGGGTGTTATCCATGGGGGAGGTCGAGGCGCTGCTCGCGGCACCGGATGTCTCGACCCCTCGCGGACTGCGCGACCGGGCGATGATCGAACTGCTGTACGCGACGGGGCTGCGTGTCTCTGAACTGGTCGCCGTGCATCCGTCGGACATCAATCTGGCTGAGGGCCTGCTGACCACTCTTGGAAAGGGACGGAAGGAGCGCCTCGTCCCCGTCGGTGACGAGGCGGCCCGATGGCTCTCGGCCTACGCAGAGCGCGGGCGCCCGGCCCTGCTCGGTCCACGCTCCTCGCCCCGCCTGTTTGTGAACGCGCGCGGCGGCACCGCCATGACACGCGTGGGATTCTGGAAGGCGCTGAAGACCTACGCACGTCCGCTGGGTTTCGCCGGACGGCTGAGCCCACACGTGCTGCGGCACTCATTCGCTACACACCTGCTGGAGCACGGTGCCGACCTCAGGGCCATTCAGATGATGCTGGGGCACGCCGACCTGTCAACCACCCAGATCTATACACACGTGCAGGATGCGCGCCTGCGCACCCTGTATGATCGGAGTCATCCACGCCCGTGACCCGTCGGCTTCTGTTTCTTGTCTGTGCGGTGAGCCTTGTGGCCGCAGCTGTCGGCCTCTCCGGGCTCAGACCCGTACCCATCCTGACCGTCAGCTCCCCGTCGTGGCAGCCAGCCCCGCGGCACCTGCGGGCGGCCTACCATGTGCACTCGACCCTGTCGGATGGCAGCGGTACGGTCGGGGCCATTGCCCAAGCCGCCGCTGACAGCGGACTGGATGTGGTCATCCTGACCGATCACGGTGATGGCACCCGTGTGTCCGCGCCGCGCTACCGGAGTGGCGTGCTTTGTATCGAGGCCGTGGAAATCAATACGGCCGACGGCCATGTCGTCGCCCTCGGGATGCGTCCGTCGCCGTATCCGCTGGCCGGCCCCGCCCGAGCGGTGGTGGAGGACATCCACCGACTCGGCGGCATGGCCATCGCAGCCCATCCCGATTCGCCACGACTCAGCCTGAGGTGGCGCGACTGGACAGTGCCGGTCGACGGAATCGAGTGGCTCAACGCCGACAGCGAGTGGCGCGACGAAGGCGCCGTGGCCCTAGGACGCCTGCTCCTGACCTATCGGCTCGGCCCCCCACAAACGCTCGCGGCCCTGCTTGATCGTCCGGAGCGTACGCTCGCACGATGGGATGCGCTGACGCAGCGCGCCGGCATCGTCGGTCTGGCCGGGGCCGATGCCCATGCGAGACTTAGTCTCCGTGACCACACGCCTGGTCAGGATCCATGGTGGCAGTTGTCACTGCCGTCCTATGGGGCCTCGTTTCAGACGTTCTCGACGCGGCTGGTGCCCGATGGCCCGATGACCGGCGAGGCTGAGACAGACGCGCGCCTTGTGCTCTCGGCCATCGCCAGAGGGCGCGCCTACACCGTGATAGATGGTTTCGCGGAGGGCGGCACCACGGAGTTTCGGCTGGTGAGCGGAACATGGAATGCCGGCATCGGGGGCATCCTGCCCGTGGACGGAACCGTGACAGCGGAGGTTCGAGTGCATGGTCCTCCGGGCACTAGGCTCACGCTGTATCGGGACGGACAGCTATGGCACGAAACCGATCGACTGCAGTTTCAGATCGATGTGCCCTCACAGCCGAGTGTCTGGCGACTCGAAGGGCGCCTGCCCGCGTCGCCTGGGGCATCTCCCATGCCGTGGCTGGTCACCAATCCGGTCTACCTCGACACATATGCCGCGCATCGCCGTGCCGCGGGTGCCTCACCGCTATCCCCGGTGATGCCCATGGGGTTGCCCGTCGCCTCGGGCGTCACCGAGCACTCGCCGACCAGCCAGAGTGCACTGCAGCCGCGCGTGGTCGTTGCCGGGCGCGAGATGAGCCGGTGGGATTTCACGCTGTCCCCAGACACCGCCGCCCCCTTTGCGGCTCTCGTCGTTGAGTCGCTTGATCTTACGGGCACCGACCGGCTGCTGCTGCGTGCGCAGTCCGACCAGCCCATGCGGCTGTCGGTGCAATTGCGTCACCCGAACGCCTCCGGCGATGGTGAGCGATGGGGCAGCAGCGTCTACATCGATGGCACCGACCGGGAATACGACATTCCCATGACCAGCTTCCGACCGATCGGCACCGCGACCGCCGTGCCACCACTCGACCGTATCGATCGTGTCCTGCTGGTGGTCGACACGGTCAATCACCGGCCCACCCATTCCGGACATCTCCTGATCTACCACCTAGCCGCCGGCAAACGGTAGCCGTACAGCGGACAGACCGTGACCTATTTCGGCAGGTTGTAGCGTTCGGCTGTCTCCCAGATCATCAGCGCAATGCCCGCGGCGAGTAGCCCACCGCCGAGGCCCAGCACGCCCAGGGACAGCCGCATGCCGTCTGGCGTCGGCGTCCCGCGCTGGATGGTAGACACGAGCAGGGCAAAGCCAATCACAATCACGATCAGTGCGCTGACCAGCGACGTGGCCGCAATCACCGTGCGGATGGTGTTGCGGGTGCCGGGGACCTCGTCGACCATGTCAGGTACGCACCGTCAGCAGCATCGCGAGGCCCGCCGCCCCGAACAGCAGATTCGGCGCCCAGGCCGCCAGCAGCGGACTCATCACTCCGCTGGCTCCGAGCGCGGCACAGACCGAAATCGTGGTCCAGTACACCAGTGCCAGCGCGATGCCGATGCCGATGCCGTACATCGCGCCCCGGCGTCCGGTTGTGACAGCGAACGGAATGGCGATGCAGGTCATCACCAGCGTGACGAAGGGGAAGGCGGTCTTCCGGTGCAGTTCGACCTCGTGCTCACGCACGTCATACCCGCTTTGCCGGAGGTCGTTGATGTAGGCTTCCAGTTGCCCGTGGTTCATGCGCCGGGGTTCGGGAATCTCGGTCATGAAGTACTCGGCCGGTTCCATCGTGCTTGTCCGCTCGGCAAACGCCTCGAACAGCTCGCGGTCTGTGGCAAACATGCGCCGCCAACCGTCCGACAGCGTCCAGCCAGCCGTCGCCGCCTCGCCACCTGTCGCGTTGAACGTGGCGCGCGCCGCATACAACCGTGACGAGAGCTGGCGTGATTCGGTATCGAAGTCGAATCGAGACACGCCGTTCAGTTCGAGCGTGCTCGGATTGAAGAACTGATAGTGATAGATCTCGCCGGTGCGACCGACCACCCACTTGCGGTTGAGTACATCGAAGGTCTGCGCCGAGCCCCCGCGAATGAGGTGCCGCAGTTCGTCGGCCCGACGATTGGCTATGGCCAGCAGGTGTTCCTCCATAAGGAACAGCACCGCACTGGCGAGGGCAGCACACGCAACCAGCGGCAGGACGGTGCGATAGAGGCTGATCCCGCACGCTCGCATCACGATGAGTTCGCTGTTTTTGGTCAGGATGCCAATCGTGACTAGAGCCGAGATCAGCACCGCAAGCGCAATGATGTAGGCAAGAAACTGGGGCGTCGACCACCAGAGAAACTCGCTCAACTGCGCCAGCGTTGTTTGTCCCTTGAACCACTTGTCAGACAGGTCGATGAACGTGGAAATGTAGAACAGCCCGAGCATGGCCACCATCGTCATGACCAGCACGTGGAGGTAGCGGCGGACCAAATAGCTGTCGAGAATCGTCGGCCTGAGCCAGTGAAGAAGGGCGCCGTGTCGCTCAGCCGCCTGTGGCGAAGCGACGGACGTCGGCACACTCCGCTGGACGCGGCCCCCGGCGTCGGCGGTCATCTGTGCGCCGGGATGGACTCGTGCGCGCATCCACGAGAAGCGCGGCAGTTGCAGCGGACGCTCGATCCCTCGCGTCCGTGACACCAGCAGCCAGATGCCCGCAATTCCGAGGGCGAGATTGGGAAGCCACATCGACAGCCAGGCGGGCAACAGTTTGCCCTTGGTCATGGCCTGGGCGGTGAACATGATCACGTAGTAGATGAAAATGACGCCGATGCCCAGCACGAAGCTGGCTAGTTTGCCGTCCTTGCGGTTCGACACGCCGAGCGCCAGTCCGAGCAGCGCAAAGACGAAACAGGCTACCGGAATAGAGAACTTCTTTTGAATCTCCATGATCGGATTGTGCGGGGACTGCCCGGCGGCCTCGAGTTCACGGATGCGGGCCTGCAATTCCGGAATCGACATCTCGCGCTCGCCGCGTGCCGGCCCGGTACGGGGAAAGACACTTTCAGGATCGAGCGACACCAGCATCCGCTCAAACCGGAGTATTTCATACTGCTCGGGGTGGTTGGTCGTCGTGGTGTGTCGTGCCCCGTCTTCAAGCACCATCTGGATGGTGCGCGCCTCGCGGTCGACGACCATGCGTCCCGAGCGGGCCAGGAACAGGACAGGCTGCGCCGGGTCCTTGGTGTCGGCAGCCAGCACCTGTTGCCAGCCGCCGGTCAGGGGAATGTCGCGGACGTAGAGCACCAGCCCCGGGAAGTCTTCGAAAAAGACACGGGGGCGTACCTCGCCCTCTGCCCGGTCAGCCACAATCTGCAACGTCATTTCCCGGAAGGCCTGATTGGCATCGGGCATGGCGCGCAGCATAACCCACGAGCACCCAGCCCAGGCAGCCAGTGCCAGAAGGGCCACGGGGCGCAGCAGCCGGTAGGGACTGATGCCGCAGGCGAGTAGCACGACGATTTCGCGGTCGGAGGACAGGCGACCGAACGCCACCAGGAGCCCTATCAGCAGCGCCATCGGAATCGTCAGCGCCAGGGCCGAGGGCAGGAGCGTGGTCATCAATCGCAGCAGGACGGGCCAGGGCACGCCCTTGGCGATCATCTGCTCGGCCAGTTCGATGATGAACGGGATAATGAGGATGAAGGTGAAGACCAGAATCGCAATGCCAAACGGAGGCAGCACCTCTCGGATGATGTAGCGGTCCAGCGTCTTCATGTGATGACCTAATTATGATCCGTCTCGCCCTGTTGTGGCACATGCACCAGCCCGATTATCGCGACCCGGCGTCCGGGCAGAGTGTGCTGCCGTGGGTGCGCATGCACGCGCTGAAGGACTATCGCGGCATGGTCGACGTGCTGCGCGAGTATCCCGGGGTCCGGGCGACCATCAATGTGGTGCCGTCTCTGACCTGCCAGCTGCTGGACTATGCCGAGGGGCGCACTGACGACCACCTGCGCCGGGTGCGTGACACGCCGACCGCTGAACTGCACGCCGACGAGCGCGCGTTCCTGCTGACCCACGGCTTTCACGCACCGCATCACCGGATGATTGCGCCACACCCCCGCTACGCCGAACTCTCTGCACGCCGGGGGGAGGGGGAGTCGTGGTCGCTTGACGACGTGCGCGACCTGCAGGTGTGGCACACCCTCGCCTGGATGGACCCCGACTGGCTGCTTCGTGACTCCCGGCTCGCGGCCCTGCGAGCGAAGGGCCGGCAGTTCTCTGAGGACGACAAGGCCACGCTGGCCGCCGTCGAACGGGAGCTGCTGCAGTCGACGATTCCGGCCCTGGCCGACGCTGCCGCGGCAGGGCAGGTTGAACTGTCGACTTCGCCGTTCTATCACCCGATTCTGCCGTTGCTCTGCGATACGGATACCCACCTCGCCGTGCATCCCGAGTCACCGCGACCTGAGCCCCCGTTTCGTTGGCCGCGCGACGCGCGCGTCCAGCTGTCGCGCGCGAGCGGAGCCCACGCGTCGGTGTTCGGACGCCGGCCGTCTGGCTTGTGGCCGTCCGAGGGCGGCGTGTCTGACGAGGTGGTGCAGATGGCGACGACGGAAGGATTCACGTGGCTCGCCTCCGATGAACACGTGCTGGCGCGATCCCTTGGGGAGCCAATGAGCCGCGACCATGACGGTCGGCCCGAACGCGCGGCGCAGTTGTACCGGCCGTGGCACCTGTCGTCCGTCGGCGAGGAGGGCCCGCGACTGGTGTTCCGCGACCAGATGCTCTCCGACCGTATCGGGTTTATCTATCAATCCTGGGACGCCGAGCACGCCGCCGATGACCTCGTGTGGCGCATCCGTGACTCGGGTGCACGCTATGTCGCCCAGGGCGGTCAGGGCGACCCTCTCATCGCAATCGTCCTCGACGGAGAGAACGCGTGGGAGCACTATCCCGACGGAGGCCGTCCTTTTCTCCGCGCGTTTTATGGGCGGCTGCAGGATGCGGGTGACATTGCGGCGGTGACGATGCGGGAGGCGGTGGCCAGCGATGGCCCGGTGCATCAGGTATCGCACCTGGTGCCGGGGTCGTGGATTCACGCAGACTTTTCGGTCTGGGCTGGTCATGAGGAAGACTGCCGCGCGTGGTCGGCGCTGGCGCGGGCCCGGTGGTGCTGGGAACGACGTTCGGCCCTGGTATCGTCGGCAGCGTCTGACCGGGCCTATGAGTCACTGTTGGCGGCGGAGGGCTCGGACTGGTTCTGGTGGTATGGCGATGATCATTCCTCGTCGCTCGATGGGGTGTTCGACGGGCTGTTCCGGACGCATCTGCGACGGGTGTATGAGGCACTCGAGTGGCCAGTGCCGGATGAGTTGCGGCGTCCGTTGGGGGGTGCTCGTTGCGTCGACGGGGATGGTGTGATGTCGCGCGGCTGGTAGGTCGTTGATCTAGGCCTGATTAGGTCAGTTCCAGTAAAGGGGAACCGCGAACCATGCACACAGGATATTTACTGAACTTATTCTTCGAGTCCGATAATAATTATTATGTTAACTTAAGGAACCAAACGTCCCTAGGCAACGGTCCGGCCTAGGTCCCAAGTCCCTCATCACTGCCGCCGCCCCTCCGCAAATCGCTCAAGATCGCCTCCAGCGCCGCAATTACCTCGTCGCGCGACGCCTCCTTCTTCCGGAAACTCAACTTCAGGTCGAAAGCCTTGCTACTTGGTTTGAATGCGAAAACATACGGCTTCGGCCGCCCAGTCCGTGGCGGCGCCACTTCCTTGCGCACCTGTGCGCGAGTGGAATCACCCGTGCGAACCAGGCGCTCCACCAGTGCCAACATCTTCTGGGCGTCGCCCTGCCGCACGATCTGCAAGAGCACAGACCTGCTGTGGATACCGGCCAGACGACACACCTTGCGGACCTCTGTCGGCATGCTGCTTAGGGTCAATAATTCCGTGACCGTGGTGCGCGATTTGCCCAGTCGCTTGGCCAGGTCTTCATGGGTATACCCACATCGCTGCGACAGCGCCGTCAGGGCCTCGGATTCTTCAAAGGCCGTCAGATCCTTCCGCTGGATGTTTTCCACCAACGCCAACTCAAGCATCTCGGCATCGTCGACGTCTCGAACGACCACGGGAAGCTCGGCGAGGCCTGCCTGCGATGCCGCCTGATAGCGGCGCTCGCCGGCTATGATCTGATACCGGGTACCACGCTGTCTCACAATCAGGGGTTCGATGATCCCCTTCTCGACCACTGAGGCAATCAGTTCCGTCAGGTCTCCCATCGCCTGCCGGGGCTGGTCCGGATTTGGGTCGATACTGTCAATCGGCACGATTCGACCTACAGGCACCCCTGACGGGGCCGCCAGTGTTTCGACGTAATGCGCGTCATGGCGCATGCGCAATGTTGCAGGCAGTCCTCGCTTAGACACGGTCCAGCACCTCCTCGCACAGACGGTAGTAATCGGCCGCTCCCGAGGAATCTGGAGCAAAGCTGAAAATTGACTCCCGGTAGGCCGGGCTCTCCTCAAGTCTGACGCTCTTACTGATCACGGTCTTGAACACCTGGTCCCCGAAGACGCTGCGAATACGGTCCTGAATGTCTCTACCGAGGGCCGTCCGCCGGTCGTGCATGGTGATGACGACACCGAGCATCGTGAGTCCTGGATTGGGCCGCTGGCGAACCTTTTGAAAGGTCTCGAGTAGGTCGTCGGTGCCCTCGAGAGCAAAGTACGACGACTGGATAGGCACGATCAGATGGGTCGCTGCCACAAGCGCGTTGATGGTCAACAGACCGAGCGCTGGTGGGCAGTCAATGACGATGTGATCGTAGATGTCGCGGGCGGATGCCAGACGATCCTTCAGCTTGAAAGGGGCGTCGATGTCTCCAGCCATCCGCGACTCGAGCTTGGCCAGCGCAATACGTGCCGGCGCTAGTGAGAGGTTGGGCACATTGGTGTTGACCACGATGTCCTGCAGCGACACGGCGGGATCGGTCAGCAGGTCATACATGTGACGCTCGCACGTGCGAGGGTCGACAAACGACATGCTGCTGTTGCCTTGCGGGTCGAGATCAATCAGGAGCGTCGACTTGCCGCGCATGGCCAGAGCCGCGGCAAGGTTGATGGTGGTCGTCGTTTTTCCGACGCCCCCCTTCTGATTGGCAATGGCAAGAATCATCGGGCAATCACGGGCAGTCTGCAGCATTGTAGGCAGGCCCTGCTGAGGCGTCAAGGGCTGTAGTTGGAACCTCGGCCGGACCCGCCGATAATTCCAAGGGTTTAGTGCCCTATTTTCATTGACTTCTGGACAATGTCGGCCGGCCGACGTGGCTACATTTTGTACTTGCCCATGTCGTCGGGATCGAGTGCCTCGAGCCAGTGCTGCAGTCGTTCGGTATCCTGCTTTTCGCTGGCAATGTCGACGCTCTTGGCCTGCTCCAGCACCTTTGGCTCGACCATGATCGGCGCACGGGTGCGCAGAGCGAGCGCGATGGCATCGCTCGGTCGGGCATCGACGGCGGCAGGGCCTGAGGGCGTGGTCAGGTGCACCACGGCAAAGTACGTGCTCTCAGCGACGTCGCTAATGACGACCTGATCGACTCTGGCCTGCATATCGTCAATGACGTTCTTCAGCAGGTCGTGCGTCATGGGTCTCGGCGTCTGCACGTTTTCGATTTGCAGCGCAATCGCATTGGCCTCAAACACCCCCACCCAGATCGGAAGCACGCGCTGTCCGTCGGCATCCTTAAGGATCACAATGGGCATGTTGGTGATGGGGTCGACCATTAGGCCCTTGACATTCATTTCAATGAGCATGTGCCGTGGCCTCCATCTCGCCCCACACGCTGTTGGGGCCGGCTCGTTTGATCGTCACCCGCACAAGTTGCCCCACCAGCGACGGGTCGCCTGGGAAATTGACAACGGTATTTCCACTCGTGCGGCCCGACAGTTCCCACCCCCGACGACGACTGGTGTGGTCGACGAGAACCTCCACAGTGTGCCCCACAGCCTGCTCGTGCAGATTCCACTGGATGCGTCGCTGCATCTGCTGTAGGGCGACGATTCGGCGGGTCTTCTCCACCTCGGAAACGTCGTCGGGCATGCGCTTCGAGGCCAGTGTGTTGGGACGTTCCGAGTACTTGAAAGAAAAAATGCTGTGGTACTGCACGGCCTGAACCAGAGACAGGGTGTCTTCGAAATCTTCGTCGGTCTCGCCCGGAAAGCCGACGATCATGTCGGTCGACAGCTGCACCCCAGGGATGGCCTCGCGGATACGCGCGATTGTCGCGAGGTATTCGTCACGCGAGTAGCGTCGCCGCATGGCCTTGAGCACGCGCGTCGAGCCCGACTGCACCGGCAGGTGCATGTGCTTGCAGACCTTGGGCAACGAAGCCACGGCCTCAATAAGGCGAGGAGTCGTGTGCCTCGGATGCGGACTGGCAAACCGGATGCGCTCGACGCCTGGCACCTGATGAACGGCCGCAAGCAACGCTGGAAAGTCGCACGCGGGATCATCCGGCGCCTGGTAGTGATTAACGATCTGACCAAGCAGTTGAACTTCCCGACGACCGGATGCTGCCGCCTCTCTGGCGTCCTGAAGAATCTCAGCCTTCGGGCGCATGCGTTCGTGGCCGCGGGTATACGGCACCACGCAGAAGGCGCAAAAATCGTTACAACCCTCGATGATGGTGACGTAGGCCTTCACCGGGTCAGCCCTGCGGGTGATCCCGAGGGGAAAGGACGGCTCATCGTATGGAGTGGTCACGTCAATCACCGGTGCCGAAGTGCGACGCTCCAGATGCGCGGCGACCAACAGCGGAAGCATCTTGACCCGCTGGGTGCCTACCACGAGGTCAATGACGCCAGGCGAGCGCTTGAGAAGGGCCTCACCTTCCTGCTGAGCCACGCAACCGGTGACGGCCACGATGGGATCGCGGCCCGTCTCGCGCGCCATCTCCCGTAACTCACCGAGGCGCGTGTAGAGTTTATCCTCGGCGCGCTCACGCACACTGCACGTATTCACGATGACCAGGTCGGCGTCGCGATCCGAGTCGGCAGGGTCGTAACCAGACTGCTCGAGCAGGCCGGCCATCCGCTCGGAATCATGCACGTTCATCTGGCAGCCGTAGGTTTCGATGAAGTACTTCACGTCGTCTTTCGCCCCCGCGGACTTTCGCCTTTCGTTTTTGGATTCTGTTCGCCTTTCGCCTCGGCTGCCTGAAGCAGTTCTTCGGCGCCCGCCCTGGCCTGCGCCCCGGCGTCGGCGCCTCCCATCATGCGGGCGAGTTCGGCGATGCGCTCCAGCCGAGTGAGGCGGGCGACCGAAGTCACCGTGCGCCCCCCATCCGTTTGCTTCTGGATCAGGAAATGCGTACGCCCGCTGGCGGCCACCTGAGGCAGATGCGTGATGCACAGCACCTGATGGTGGCGTCCCAGCGCCGCCAGCTTCTCGCCCACGACCGTGGCCACTCGCCCGCCAATCCCGGCGTCAACTTCATCGAAGATGAGGGTCCGCGCCGCGCCCGAACGGCTCGCGTTCCCGGCCGTGAGCGTCTTCAGCGCCAACATCACGCGGGACAGCTCGCCGCCGGACGCGATGCGGGCAAGCGGCCGGGGATCTTCACCGACGTTGGCGGACAGGAAACACTCAGCCGTATCGATGCCGCGCTCGTGCCACTGCGATTCGGCGGGATCAGTCTGCAGCCGAATCTCGAATCGGGCGTGTGGCATGGCCAACTCGGCGAGCTGCGCCTCGAGGGCAGCGGCCCACGCCCGGGCACCCTGTTGGCGTTGAGCCGTCAGGACACGGGCGTCGGCGAGAAACCGCTCCCCCTCCACGTGCAGCCACTCCTTCACCTGGCTGTCGCTCTCGCCCTCCGATGCGAGCAGGGCCTGCTCATCAACCAGCGCGTCGCGCCGAGTGATGACGTCTTCCAGCGAAGGCCCATACTTGCGCTTCAGCCGTTCGAGCAGACCGAGCCGCTCCTCGACTTCCTGCAATCGCTCGGGAGACCCTTCGACGGAGTTGGCGTAGTCACGGATGGTCAGCGCCATGTCCGTCAGTTGGATCTTGAGATCTTCACGGGCGGCCAGAGCCGGCTCAAACCGAGAGTCGAACGTGGCCAGTTCCGCCAACCGCCTCCAGACTCGCTCCAGCGTGTCGAGGGCGGCATGTTCACCGTCGTAGAGGTCGACGTAGCTCTCCTGACACAGCCGCTGGAGCCGGTCGGCATTGCGCAGCACCTGACGTTCGGCGGCGAGGGCCTCGTCTTCGCCGGGCACCAGATGAGCACGCACCAGTTCGCCGATCTGAAACTCAAGGAGGTCGCGACGGGCCTCACGCTCGCGGTCGTCCATCCGCAGACGGTCAAGCCGCTGTCTGAGGGCTAGGATGTGGGTGAATGCCCTTGTGAGGGCTTCTCTGGCGGGCGCGAGGCCGGCCAGCTCGTCGAGAACCATCAGGTGCTGCGCTGGGTCGAGCAGTTGCTGGTGTTCGTGCTGTCCGTGCAGTTCGACCATCGACGAGGCCAGGTTCTTGAGGCCACCGGCCGTGGCGAGCGTGTCGTCGATGAAGGCACGGCTCCGCCCCTGAGCGGTCAGTTCACGCCGGACAACAACTTCGCGCCCGTCGGCGGTTTCGAAGACCGCTTCGACGGTGGCCATCTCGGCACCAGTCCGGATGAGGTCCTGAGCCGCGCGCCCCCCAAGCAGCAGGCCCACGGCCTCGACCAGAATCGACTTGCCGGCCCCGGTCTCGCCGGTCAGCACATTGAAGGCGGAATCAAACTCGACGGCCAACGACTCGATGACCGCCAGATTGCGGATGGAGAGGTAGCGGATCATGGCCAAGGGGGCAACGCCGGCGAGCAGCGGGCGCGTCTTCGCGAACGTGTAATGCTATCACGGGTTTGACAGAATTTCTCGAGGCGTGCTAGCGTTGCACGGTACCGCGCTACTTCCCGGCAGCGCACATCCAATCGAGACGGATTCGGAGGCAGTGCTGTGCCCGCTGCAGCCCCCAGCAGTGATTTTGTCCGCCTGATTGCCGAGGCTAGCCTGGTGTCCCAGGCTGTCCTCGTCATTCTGGGCATCTTCTCTATCGTCGCGTGGGCCGTTATCGGCAATCGACTAACCGCTCTCGGACGCGCCCGACGTCAGTCGGCCCAGTTTCTTCAGGTTTTCCGAACCAGTGCCAAGTTTTCGGATGCCCATGCGGTCTGTCCGTCGCTGTCGGCCAGTCCCCTCGTGGGCATGTTTCAGGCCGGCTACGCCGAGTTGAATGCGCAGTTGCGGACGCCCGCGGCTCACGCCACCCCGGACGCCGCGCCTGCCCGCGCGACCATCCGCAGCCTGAATGCCATCGACCGCGCCCTGCTACGTGCGTCGTCGGCAGAGGTGGCGAAACTCGAGCGGCAGATGACGTTTCTGGCGACCACCGCAAGCATTACCCCCTTCATCGGTCTCTTCGGCACGGTGTGGGGCATCATGACGGCGTTCTCGAACATCGGCGCACAAGGGTCGACAGACCTGTCAGTGGTGGCCCCCGGCATCGCCGAGGCGCTGATTGCCACCGCGATGGGCCTGTTCGCCGCGATTCCCGCCGTTTATTTTTTCAACCATCTCACCACTGGCGTGAAAGCACAGGCCACCGAGATGGACGATTTCGCGCTCGAATTCCTGAATATCTGCGAAAGGAATTTCAGCTAGTGCCGAAAGTCATGGCCCCCGCCGACCCCACTGGAGGCCGACGTGGCCGAGGCCGACGCGTATCGACCTCTCTGTCGGAGATCAACGTCATTCCACTCGTTGATGTGATGCTGGTGCTGCTCATCATCTTCATGGTGGCGGCGCCGATGCTTCAGCGAGGGGTTGAGGTGAATCTGCCCGTGGCCCGGTCGGCTCAGCGGATGTCCGAGGAGCGCCTGTATGTGACCGTACCGGCCAGCTACCGCGACACGGGCAACGTCTATATCGATGATGAGGCCATCCCACGGGACGTGCTAGCGGAACGCGTACGACAGCGGATGCTGAGCCGCGAGCAGAAGGAAGTGTTTCTGAGGGGTGACGGAACGGTCCAGTTGCAGGAACTCATGCAGGTCATGGACCGGCTCAAAGATGGGGGCATCGAGCGCGTCGGCATTGTGGCGATGCCGGCGGAACGCACGCGGGGAGGCCGCTGAGGTGGATGTCGTCTCGGCCGTTCTGATCGGTCGTGGCCGCGACTCGCAACGACTGGCTCCGACGCTGGGGTGGTCGCTGGCACTGCATGCCGGACTGGTCGCGCTGGTGCTGGTCGTGCCTTCGGCCTGGCTGGGTCAGCGCGTCGCTGAGGTGGACGATGTGGTGATGCAGATCAGTCTCGGCGGCGCGGTGGGCCCTCGAGACGGTGGACTCAATACCCTCGGCGGACGTCCCGTGCAGGAGGCCGTCCCCGTGGAGGCCAAAGCCCCGTTCGAGCCGGTGCGGCCCCCGGCGGCCAAGGCACCTGAAATGGTCGAAATCAGGAAGGACGCTCCGCGGCGTCCGCCCAATACGGCAGCGACGTCAGCTCGAGACCCAAAAGGCCGAACGCCGACACGCGGCGCCGAGGTGCAGGCCGGGAACACCGTGGCCCAGACGGCCGGTCGCGGTCAGGGCTTTGGGTTATCGTCAGGCGGCGGAGGCACGGGCGGGTACCTTGACGTGGCCAACTTCTGTTGTCCCGAGTATCTGGCGACCATGATTGATCTCGTTACCAGGAACTGGAGTTCCCGGCAGGGCGCCGAAGGCACGACACTGATGAAGTTTGTCGTCGAACGTGACGGACGCATCGCTAGCGTCGAGGTCGAGAAGTCGAGCAGGGTGCAGGCTCTTGACTATTTTTCTCAGCGGTCCCTGGCTTTGACACGCCAGCTACCTCCCCTGCCAGCGGGATACACAGGCGAGCGCCTGACTGTGCACCTCAGTTTTAGCTATATCCGATAGGACCCATGGCATGACCCTTTTCGAACGAGTTCACGGGTGGCGCGCGACGCGGCGGCCCGGATACGTGGCCCTTGTTACGGCCCTGGCGGCCGGTATCAGCGGCGCCCTGTGGGCCCAGCAGCCTCCGGCCTCGCAGCCCCCCCCTAGCCAGCCCAGTAGCGTCGAGTTGCGCATCACCGGGGAACCCGGCACGCCCCCGCGACTGGCCGTACCGGACTTGATCGCGCTCTCGCCCGACAAAGAAACGCTGGAAGCCGCCACCCTCATCGGGCAGGTGCTGTGGGACGATCTGAACTATGAGCGCGAGTTTTACATGATTCCGCGCGACACCTATCGGTCGATTCCTTCGCCGAAGTCGCTGGGGGACGTCTCGTTTGCGCGCTGGCGTGAACTGGGCAGTGACGGGCTGGTGCTGGGCACGGTACAGAAGGTCGCCGACGGTATTCGCGTCGAGCTGCGCTTGTTCAATGTACGGGCGCAGCAGCACACCTTCGGTCGTGAATACATCGGGTCGGTGGCCAATCCCCGCCTCTATGCCCACACCATGGCGGATGAAATCCACGACTCACAGCGCAGTCTGAAAGGTGTGGCCCGCACGAAACTGACCTTTTCCTCCGACCGCAACCGTGATCCCGTGGCAAATACGGTCGAGCGTCGCGACGTCAAGGAAATCTACATTGCCGACTACGACGGGGCCAACCCGCGCCGCATCACTATCAATCGCAATCTCAACATCACGCCGAACTGGTCGCCTGACGGACGATCGATTGCCTACACCTCCTATCGCCGGACGCTGCCCGATGTGCTGATTTCCAATATCTTCGTCGGGACGCTTGAAGAGCCGACCAAGGGCATCGGACAAAACTTCCTGCCGGTCTTCTCGCCCGATGGCCGGCAGTTGGCCTTCATGTCGACGCGCGACGGCAATTCGGAAATCTACATCGCCAACCGCGACGGCTCTGATCTGCGGCGCCTGACGGACAATCCCGCCATCGACTCGACACCGACCTGGTCACCTACCGGCACGCAGGTGGCCTTCACCTCGGACCGCAGCGGTACGCCCCAGATCTATGTCGTGGGTGTCGATGGCACGGGCTTGCGCCGGCTAACCTTTGAGTCGTATGCCGACCGCGCCACCTGGTCGCCTGCCCCGTACAACGAAATTGCGTTCGCCTCGCGCACCGGGCCTGGCTTCGACATCAAGATACTAAGTCTGGCAGACGGCCTGGTCCGGCAAATCACCTTCGGCGAGGGCACCAATGAAAGCCCTGCATGGTCGCCGAACGGGCGCCACATGGCCTTCATGTCGACGCGCGCGGGGCGTTCGCAGATTTTCACCGTCGATCGCGACGGCCGGAATATCCGCCAGATCACCCACGACGGTAACAATTTCACCCCTAACTGGTCCCGGTAACGTCGGAACCCCTTGCTTCGAAAGACGAGACTTCCCATGACGCGAACCCTTTGGAATCTACTGGCCTCGGCTCTCCTGCTGACGGTGACTCTCGCGGCCTGCGCCAAGAAAGCGCCCACAGTGGAGCGTCCGGCGCCGCCCACGGCTGAGACGGTCACTGCGACCGCCCCAGCGCCCCCGCCGCCGCCCCCGCGGCCAGCGCAAGAGCCCATGCCGGTGCCACCAGAACCTGACAGCATCCGGGCGTCCGATCTACCGGATGACCTCGATAGTCTCAATCGCAGCGGTGTGCTCAAGCCGGTGTTCTTTGACCTCGACAGCAGCGACGTTAATGCGGCCAGTCAACAGGTTCTGCAGGAGAACGCCGAGGTACTCCGCCGCAACATGCGCTGGCAGGTCACCATTGAGGGACACTGCGACGAGCGCGGTACGGCGGAGTACAACCTGGCCCTAGGCGAGCGGCGAGCCCTCTCTGCACGCACCTACCTGCTCTCACTCGGCATTCCCGCCGAGCGCGTGCGCACCGTCAGCTACGGCAAGGAATTTCCATTTGACCAGGGCCACGACGAGGCGGCGTGGTCGAAGAATCGTCGCGCACACTTTGTGATTACGGCAAAGTAACCGGGTAACATGAAGCGCATGACCCGGCTGTTCGGTATCCCGCTTGTTGCCCTGTTCGCCCTGCTGCTGGCGGCTGCGCCGTCGCCTGCCCAGTCGCGTCGCGAAATGCAGATGATGGCCGACATCCGTATGCTGCAGGAACAGACGCAGCAACTGCAGCAGCAACTGACCGACGCGCTCACCATGCTTGCCGAGTCCCTGAAGCAAATCTCAGGGCGTGCTGACGAGCAGACGGGAGCCACCCGCAAGGGTTTTGCCGATCAGAAGCTCGGCATCGATCAGGTGGCGGGCGACCTGCGTGTCGTCAGGGCACGGGTCGACGAAACCAACGTCCGTATCACGTCACTGTCACAGGAGGTCGAGGCGCTGCGGCTCGCCATTCCAACCTATCCCCCGCCTACGTCAACAGAGGCGGCCCTGACTGATCCGAGCGCCTCGCCGGCCGGCATGTCACCGCCTGCCGCCGGGCTTCCCGCCCCGTCACCCGTACCCACGCCGGGTCCCGCTGGCCCCGGTATCTCGCCGCAGCGCCTGTATGACACGGCATGGACCGACTACACGGCCGGACAGTGGACACTCTGCATCGAGGGATTCAGCACCTATCTGCGCAGCTTCCCGCGCAGTGAGGCGGCCGACGACGCGCAGTTTTATATTGGTGAGTGCCAGTACGCGGATGGAAAATTTACCGATGCCCTGGAGGCCTACAACCGGGTCATTGCCAACTATCCCAAGGCTGACAAGGTAGCCGATGCCTATTACAAGCGAGGGATGGCTTTCGAGCGGACGGGCCAGGCCGACAAGGCACGGGAATCGTGGGAACAACTCTTGAAAACGTTTCCAGACGCCGAGGTGGCTCGCCTCGGGAAGCAGAGCATCGACCGGTTGTCGCGCGCCAGGCCCCAACCCTAGCGCGCCAGTCAGCAGACTTCCGCGCACGTGGCGCGGCCCTCGCCGTCAGCAGCGCTGCGGCAGGGTTTTGAGAGAAACGGATATCAGCATGGGCAGCGTAAACCGCGTGATACTTGTGGGACACCTTGGGAAGGATGCCGAGGTTCGGCACCTGCCGAGTGGGGCGGCCGTCGCCAATTTCAGCCTCGCCACTACCGAAACCTGGATGAAAGACGGACAGAAGCAGGAACAGACTGAGTGGCATCGGGTCGCCCTTTTCAGAAACGCCGATTCGGTGAGCCGTTACCTGACGAAGGGCACGCTCATCTTTGTGGAAGGGCGCCTGCAGACCCGCCAGTGGGAGAAGGACGGGCAGAAGCACTACACCACCGAGATTCGGGCCGACCGCGTAGAGTTTCTCGGTGGCGGACGCGGTGGCGGTGAACGCTCGGAGCGAAGTGGCGGCAGCTACGACGAGCCGATGCGCGACCCCGCTCCGGTGACCGACGACGATATTCCGTTCTAGTTCGGACGAGCCCGCCCGCTAGCTCGAACGGCCGTAGCGATCCTCGAGACGGACCACATCGTCGGTCTCGGGGGTCGACACTTCGAACACATCGCTGTCCTCAAGCGCCGTCATCCGGTGCACGGTGGGTGGGGTGACGTGCACCGCCTCGCCTGGGCCGAGTTCCCGCTGCGTCAGCACACCGTCCACCTGCATCTCGAACAGAATCTTTCCGGCGTGCACGTAGATGGTCTCGTCTTTCCGGTTGTGATACTGGAGGCTCAGGGCCTGTCCCTTATTCACGTGAATCAGCTTTCCGACATACCGGTCTGTCTGTGCCCACCACAACTCATAGCCCCAGGGCTTGTCCACACGCTTCATGACGGCTCCAACTGACTCGGACGTGCAGGTCATCTGCACGCACCGTCGCGCGGATCAGGCGCGACCAGGTTGCATAAGTGACGCTCGGAGAGCGTCTTCCAGATAATCGCTGATTTCGGTGGCCGTGGCGAGGGCCAGTGCCTCGCAAGCCATCTGCCGGGCAGCCCCGGCATGCAGGCTGGCAATGGCCTCACGGGCCACGGGCATGGCAGACGGGGCCATGCTGAACTCGCGCAGGCCCAGGCCGACCAGCAATGCCAACAGCGCAGCATCGCCCGCCATTTCGCCGCAGATCGACACCGGAATCGACCGACGTCGTCCCGCGCGGGTGACCAGGCGCAGGAGGCGCAACAGCGCCGGATGCAGCGGCTGATACCGATCAGAGACGCGCGCGTCAATGCGATCGACGGCCATAGTGTACTGAATGAGATCGTTGGTGCCAATGGTGAGAAAGTCGCACTCGGCCGCCATTAAGTCGGAGGCGACGGCTGCCGCAGGCACTTCGATAAGGGCCCCCGACGGCATGCGGGGCACGCCGACCTCGGCGCAGACCTCCGCGAGATGGCGACGAGCCTCGCGAATCTCGTCCACCGTGGTGACAAACGGGAACATGACCCGCAGGTGTCCGGACGACGCCGACCGTGCCAGGGCCCGCAACTGCCGCCGGAGAACCAACGGGTGCGCCAGTCCGAGGCGGAGGCCGCGCAGTCCGCGCCCGCTGCCGTGAATACCGCGGCCGCTGGTCGACATATGGCTTTCGTCAAGGTCAAACGTGCGAATCGTCACACGCCCCGGGGCCACGGTTGCGAGCAGGCGGCTGTACGCCTCCACCTGTTCATCCTCTGAGACATCGTCGAGATGCCGTCCGGCGAGCAGGAATTCCGACCGGAAGAGGCCGACGCCGTCCGCACCAGACGCAGACGCCCGCGCGGCATCGTCAACCCGTTCGATATTGGCCTCAAGCACGACCTCAATCTGGTCTCGGGTTGTGGCACGCCGACGTGTCGAAGGCGATGCCTCCCGCGCGGACGAGACCATGGCGTCTGAGGCCGCCAGCGCTGTCGGGTGAATGGCGGGTGGTTCATCTAGGGCCGAGACCAGCACCGTTCCAGCATCACCATCAACCGTAATCCGCGTACCCGACGCAATGAGACGTGTGGCCTCGACCAGTCCGACGACCGCGGGCACGTGGAGTGCACGCGCCAGGATGGCCGTGTGGTACGTGGGGCTACCCTCCTCGACCACGCAGCCCCGAATGCGCGTCCAGTCGATTTGTGCGGCCAGCGATGCGCTGAGCCCGTCTGTGACGAGGATGGTGGGCTCGGTGACCGCTGCCAGGGCATCGCGGAGCCCCCCTGCGTCGTGCCGAAGGACCATCTGCACCCTCGCCGCCACATCGGCCATATCGAGGCGACGCTCGCGCAGGTAGGCGTCGTCGACATCCGTGAACAGCGCAAGCACTTCCTGTGTCGCCAGGTGCAATGCCCAGGCGGCATTGCAGTACGCCTCACTGATGATCCCGTGTGCGCGCCCGGTCAGCAGCGGATCATCGAGCATCAACCGCTGGGCGTCAAACAGTGTCGCGAGATCGCGCGCAGGCCCCTTGGCCAGCCTGTGCCGCAGGACGTGCAGTTGGGCACGGGCATCGTCACAGGCCCGCTGCAGCACCTGGCGCTCGTGGTCGACGCGACTCTCGTCAATCGCATAGTGCACGATGTCGGATGGCTGCTGGAGCACGAGTGCGACGCCGGTGACCGTGCCCCTCGACACGCCGAGTCCCTGCAGGCGGGTCATGACAGCTCTCCGAATCCGGACGACACCAGGGCTGCCAGTTCGTCGAGCGCTGTGTCGGCATCCGCACCCTCGGCCACGATGGTAATCGTGGCGCCCGAGGCGGCCGCGAGCAGCAGCACGCCGAGAATGCTCTTTCCGTCGACCTGTCGACCGGCGCGTGCCACTGAGATGCGCGAGGAAAAGCGCGAGGCCATGTGGACGAACCTGGCTGCGGCCCTGGCATGCAAGCCGAGGGGGTTGCAGATCGTGACTGCGCGCGATGCCATGACGGAAGCAGCCTAGCGGGGCTCGGAGGCGACCGGTGGCGTCTGCAGCAGTTCCGTCGCCACCCAGATGGCGTGGCGGCCATGGTCGGCCAGCAGGCGGGCAGCCGCCGCGAGTGTCCCCCCTGGGGGCAGCTGTGCCGCCTTGATCAGCATCGCCAGGTTGACACCAGTAACGACCTCGACCTGTCCCGTGCTGAGAAACGTCATGGCGAGGTTGCTCGGCGTCCCGCCGAACATGTCCGTCAGGATGACGACCCCGCCGTTGACGGATCGCACGCGGTCAATGGCTTCCGCAATCGCCCGGCGGGCCACATCGACGTCGTCATGCCAGCCAATCGAGACACCGGTGATGTGCGGCAGGTCGCCCACGATGGTCTCGGCAGCCGTGACGAGCTCAATCGCCAGCTGCCCATGCGTCACCACGACAATGCCCGTCATGCCTGTCGCTCCAGCTCGCGGTGCTTGACCTGCAGCGTCACTCCGCGGCGCTTGCCGAAGCGGGTACGGAGCGTCTCGGCCATGTACACCGAGCGATGCCGGCCGCCGGTGCAGCCCACCGCCACCGTCAGATACGCCTTGCCTTCCGAGACATATTGCGGAATCAGGAACTGTAGCAGGGACGCCAGCCGCTTGACGGTCTGCTGCGTCCTGGGTTGTGCGCGCATAAAGTACTTCACCGCACGGTCACGGCCGGTCTGGGGACGCAGGCGGGCATCCCAGTGGGGATTTTTGAGAAACCGCACATCAAAGACCAGATCCGCCTCGGTGGGCACCCCATAGTGGAAGCCGAAGCTGAGGAACGTTACCACCAGAGGCTGGGCCTGTGGACGGCCCGACACCAGGTCGAGGACGCGGGCCCGTAGTTCATGGACGTTCAGCGTGGTGGTGTCGATGATGTGGTCGGCCGAAGCCCTGATGCCCTGAAGCGACGCGCGCTCCTCGGCCAGCCCCTCGGTCATCGGTCGCTGCAGGGACAGCGGATGCGGCCGTCTGGTCTCGGAAAACCGGCGGACCAGCTCGTCGTGGCTGGCTTCCAGAAAGAGTACCGTGGGGCGCCACGCCGGTTCCTGGCGCAGCTGCTGCAACTGTTCCGGAAAATCCGCCGTAAATCGCGGTTCGCGCATGTCGACCACCACGGCCACGCGCAGCCCTTGGGCGTCACGCTCGCGCGCAAAGTCTGCCATGCCTGGAAGCATCGATACTGGCAGGTTGTCGACGCAGTAATAACCCTGATCTTCGAGGGCATGGATGGCATTCGACTTCCCTGCCCCAGACAGGCCGGTGAGGATGACGAACCGAGAGTGTCGTACGCGTATCACACAGACACCTCGCATGCTTCATCCTCGTCGTGGCCGTCACGGTCATCAATACCGTCGCCCCTGGACAGGCGAGCTTCGAGGGAGGCGGCTAGCTGCCGGGCTGCATGAATGCCACGGTTCCGAAGCAGCTGGTTACGAGCCGCGACCTCGACCAGCGTGGCCAAATTACGCCCGGGCGCCACGGGCATGCGAATCAGCGGAATGCGCACACCGAGAATGTCGTGTGTAATCTCATCGAGTCCGAGGCGATCATATTCATGGGTCGGGTCCCAGCGTTCGAGCTGCACCGTCAGTTCGATGCGCTTCGACACCCGCGTGGCCGCGACACCAAACAGGTCGCGGATGTTGATGAGCCCGAGTCCGCGTACTTCCATGTGGTTGCGTGTGAGCGGCGGGCAGCTTCCCAGCAGCGTCATGTCCTCGCGGCGACGGATCTCCACAGTGTCATCGGCGACCAGTCGGTGGCCGCGGCCCACCAGGTCGAGGGCACATTCGCTCTTGCCGATGCCGCTCTCCCCCAGCATCAGCACCCCGAGTCCCAGAATCTCGAGTAGCACACCATGCACCATCTCGCGCTCGGCGAGGCGGTCGCCGAGCAGCGCCGAGATGCGGCTGATCGCGACGGCCGTCCCTGCGGGCGTGAACAGCAGCGGCAGCCCTGCGGCGTTGGCTTCGTCGATCAGACCGTCAGGCACGCTCCCGCCGCCGCCAACGAGCACGCACGGAATCTCGGCCGCAAAGCACTGAGCAAGCGCCACCCGGCGCCGATCGACGGGCAGCGACTCGAGATACTGCAGTTCGCTCTCACCATAAATGAGCACACGTCCGGGCTGCAGATATGAATGGAAACCCGCCAGCGCGAGGCCCGTCTTCTGGATGGACGGGCTGGTGATGGGGCGGTCCAGCCCCGCGGCCCCCGCGATGAGTTCGAGCGACAGGTCGATGTGCTCGGGATGCGCAGCCAGCAGGCCCCTGACACTGAAGTGCGGCGCTCGGGCAGTCACGGCTAGAACAGCCCCTTGCGCTGGGTCGAGGTCGGAATCCTGAGTTCCTCGCGCTACTTGGCCAC